>OASZ01000073.1_pt1 | contig 141688 bp, 123 predicted proteins | sample 1501241 | NCBI WGS metagenome assembly OASZ01 (sample SAMEA2579926, study PRJEB22360) | human gut metagenome | biome: human gut; feature: human-associated habitat; material: faeces | place: Denmark | collected 2008/2010 | reverse complement strand
TGTCACCATCTACAGTTACATTTGCGTTTGCAAGATTGAATTTATCAATTCCCCATTTGAATTTAAGATCATCTGGAGCTGAAGTTGTATAACCGTTTTTAGGCTTAACAGTAACGTCCAAGCTGTTAGAGATAGTAGCGTTTGCAACGTCGGTGTTTGAACTTACATCTAAATCATAGTCCTGGCCTTCTTTTAAAGTAACACCATTTACCACAACATTTACAACTGGTTTTACAGGCAGACCACCGGCATAAACACCGTTAGAAACAGAAACATTGCTCTTTACAACAGACAGCTGTTTAAGATTAATGTATGTTACTGCCATAACATTTGTGATCTTATTGCCTTCAGCATCAGTATAAATGCCATCTTTTAAACCATAATCATTAGTTTTGCTGCTTGCATATTTTCCTTTGGCAACAGCAATTACAGCTACATACTGAGCTTTAGGGAATTCACTAGTGTATTTTCCTTCTTTTCCATATACATTATCTACATATTTAATCTCATAATCCTGGCCTTCTGTTAATTTTTTATTAGAATCAAAGTATGTAAATGTAGTTTTTGTATACTGATGTTCTTTACCATTATAAGTAAAGGATGGAGAAGCAACTTTTATACCATTTTCGTCATAGAAAGTAAATTTTCCACCCTCATTCAACATTTCACCTGAAATCTGGAATGTTGCTGTTAAGGTACCTGTAAAGTTTCCGTTTTTAGGTGTTAATGTAACAGTACCCTCACCAATCTGGATATTCTCTCCAGATGTTAATGTAAAGTTGCTTGCTACATCAATAGGATTTCCTTTTAAGGTCAAGTCAATATCACTGGCAGAAACTTCAATACTGTAACCAGTGTATTCTTTACTTCCAATAACTGCTTTTAAGTCTGCTGCATTTGCAGGTTTGATTTCATAAGTTATTTTTGCTTCGACGTCACTGTAATGTGTTCCATCGCCTTTAACTGTTAATGTTGCTGTTCCTGCATTCAGATTATTGCTATAAGTTGCTGTATAATACTGAGGATTAATTACTTTTCCATCAATTACAACATCAAATTTCGGTTCAACAGCTTTTCCGGTATAAGTGAAGTTTGTTTCTTTTAATTTAATGTTTTCTGACTTGATTGTTTTTGCAGTTAATGTAGATGTATCACTCAGTGTTACGTTTTTATTAATGAAGTTTTTATTTGTAATTTCTGTTACTGTCGCAGTAACAGCTTTACCAATTATATTTCCTTCTGTGCATTCGTATTTAACTTTGTAATCTTTTCCTTCTACAAGAGTAAATTCTTTAGCTGGTTTTGCACCATTTTTAGCTTTTACTACAAGTTTCATAGAATCTTTATAATCAGAGAAATCTGTAGTATCCAGCTTTTCAACCTTCTCATTTGTAACTTTGACCTCAGAAATTACGGCAGGATTAATTGCAAATGTGATTTTCTTTTCACTTCCAGCATAATCGCCAAGACCTTTAACGATTACATAACCGCCATCTTCTACGTTCGTATTAGTACCATTTACTAATTCATATAAGGTCGGGGAAACTGGCTTTCCGCCAATTGTAAGAGTACCTAAGTCATCTTTTGTAATGACAATCTGTTCTCCCGTATATTCTTTATTGTCAAGTTTACCATTTTTTTCGTTTGCAAATGTACCACCGGAAATATCAGTTCCTACAATATTGAAGTCCGCAGTAGTTGTTCCTGTAACATTTTTATTAAGTTCTTTTGGAGTGATTGTTACTTTGTAACTACCAATGTCTGTTGCATTATCCGGTACAGTAATAACAACATCCTTGTACAGGTCTAAAGTATTACCATTTTTATCAGTAAATGTAATATCATTTTTGTCAATGGTTACTTTCTTCTTATCGTTATATGTTTTGGCTTTTATAGAAACATTAACGTCTGATAAATCTCTACTGGTTACTTTGAAAGTATTTGTTGTTTCGATTGTTCTATGGTTGTCTCCTTCAGCAGTAATATTGTAATTTTTAAATTTACCAGTTTCCGGAGTACCGATAATCAGATTAATACGTGCATAAGCGACATCGTCAACATTTGTTGCTAAATTATTGGCGCTTCCTGCAGAAATAGATACATATCCATCTTTATCTGCATAAATATAGTTTGATAAATCTTCTTTTGTCTCTTTATCAATTAGTTTAATATCATCTTTTTTTACACGAATAACTTTTCCGGTATAAGTGAAAGCAGATGTTAATAAAGTTGCTTCCATATGTTCAGAAATGAGCTTGTCGTTAGTACCATCTAATGTTTTTGGCTCAATTTCATATGTTGTAGAAATCTGTCCTGTATATCCATCTGCCTGTGGAACTAAAGTAACAGTTGCTTTTTTAGTTGCATTTGTATGATCACCAGACTGAACTACTTTAAAGTTAGCGCCCACTGTTGCAGCATTTGCTTTTACTGTTTCATGTGTTTGTTTTCCATCGTTTAATGTTAATGTAATATCGGAACTAGCTATTTCCTGAGGCTTTCCATTATAGGTATGTGTTCCATCAACAGATGCGCTAAGATATACCTGAGATACATCAATTGCTTTTACAGCAATACCTTCTGAAGTGTAAGACCATACAGTTCTGTTATTATCATTAGAATCTGTAGCATATACAAACAATGTAAGTGTCTTTCCTGCTTCAGCTGCTACAGTAGCGCGTGTTACCGTCTGCTCATTTGTAGGTGTTTCGATATCAGTGGCTGAATCAGCAGTTCCATTTACTTTCCAAGCATAATGAAATTTAATATTTGAATCAATGGCTTTATTATCTTTAGCGGTTACTTTGAATTTAGCTTTAACAGTTGTTCCCCATGTTACAGCATTATCTTTAATAGCATTATTTGCGTTATCAGTAAATTCTGGAGTCACACTGAATGAATCGCTAGATACTTCTGCAGCAGTAGCTACAGCAGTATTGTCCGTAGTATCTTCTACAACCGGAGTTTCTGTCACGTCATCAGAGAATGTTTCAGCAACTGAAGCTTCTGCGTCAGATGTTACAGCAACGTCAGAACCATCGCTGAACTCAGCAGCCCATACCGGCACATTAGAAGTAGCAAGCATTGCAACAACAAGTGACATACTTAATGTCTTTTTTGCCATGCCCTTCTTTGTGTTTTTAATCTTTGTCATGATTATAGTTCCCCTTTCCTTAATATAACTATTTCTTTTTGGGTAAAGATTCCTAGACATAATCTGTCTGTTATGGTTAATAATAGTGCTTTCACCACTTTTTGTCAAGGGTAATGCTCAAGAATTTTACGATTTTTTTAAATTTCATACACTTCAAAAGCATTTATTTTCCTTGATTTTTCATGCTAAAAATCTATAATTTGTTACAAATGTGGTGAGTTGTTCGTTCTAATCACAAGATGATGTATCAACCCCTGTATGGTCAAATGGCAGAGAACCCTCTATAATTCTCTGCCATTTTCTCATTTTATAACTGTTGTTCTTTTTTTATTCTTTCAACCTGCTCAATCGGCATCTGTGTATCTGCAGCGATTTCTTCCAATGTACTTTTGCCTCTTTTCAGCATACAGATTACTATTTTTTCTTTCGTCTCTGTTTTCACTTCTTCTTTCACTTCCGCTTTCACTTCTTCTTTCACGTCTTGCCTTATTTCATTTATCAGCTTATCTGTTTTCAGCTCTAATACTTCTCCGCCCATGGCTCGGTCAACTCCCTTCTTTGTTTTTTCTGAATCTGAGAAAATGTAGTCTGCAATTTTTATGATTACTTCCACAAGGTAACGATGCAGTGCTTCTTTTCCGTTTTCAAGCAGACTTTCTTCCAGTCTTCTGGATATTGTCACATATTCATCCAGCAATTTCTGAAGTTTTTCTGGATCTTTCTCTATATCTTCTCTGCTTTTTTCATATCTTATCACATAAAATGGCAGGAAAAAGAGTAGTTTCTTCTGAAAGATTACATCCTGTGTATATCTTTCTATGTAAATAGCCGGCAACTCATATTTTATTACCCGCCCATCCGGCATGATAATATCCATTCCAAGAGTATCTTTTCTGCCTTTTCCACGTAAATATAATACACAGGAATGAGGAAAATATATTTTGTACCGTCCATTCTCAATCTGCTTTGTTTCCAGACTGACAGCAAAATCATATTCTATCATTCGGATTACCATTTCTGCATCTCCGGTGCTCTGACATTCTATATGATAGATCTTGTCTGCTATTTTTAACCGGGAATCTGTAATCTTTTCTCCGTTCTTTGTCTGGTGTTCGTTTCTCTGCTGCTCAACTGCTATATCTGCGGGATAATTTGTGCCAAATACCTCGTTGATCAGCGGCACTACAAGCTCTGGCATTTTCTCCAGCATTGTTCTGAAAACATTATCAAATATGGTGTTATTTGCCATCTGATACACCTTTCCTGGCTGTTAGTTATCGTTCGCTTTTGTATTTTGATTATGTTTTCGGACGTATTCTTATTTCCAGATGCTTCGCATCTATGAAATTTTATCTTTTGTGCAAAGTGTTTTTGTTTTCGATCACCCTCTTTGCACTCTGTTTTGTATTTTCTATTGTAACAGATGCCTTCTCATTTTTCCAGTCAAATCTATGTTTTCAAGAACTTTTTGTTCCTTTATATTATATGTCTGTACGCAAAATTTTCCCGCACAAATGAATTAATGTATTATGTCACTACTGTAGCAAAAAGCCCCTGCAATACAGTCCTGATAACTGTACTGCCAGGGGCTTTATTTTTATTCAGAAGCAATTACTTCTATAAATATAGCGTATTATTTCTTTCTGACAATAACCTTATCCAGATGCCAGATATCATCTACATATTCCTGGATAGTTCTGTCGGATGTGAACTTGCCGCTGCATGCTGTGTTGAGGAGTGCTTTCTTAGCCCAGCCTTTTTCATCTCTGTATGCTGCTTCTACGCGTTTCTGTGCGTCTGCATAGGAACGGAAGTCTGCGAGGATGAAGTAGCGGTCTGCTCTGTCTGTGTTCTTTGTGTTGAGAAGTGAATCGTACAGGTCACGGAAGAGTTCTGTATCATTGGAGAAGGTTCCGTTGATGAGCTGCATCAGTACCTGACGGATTTCTTCGTCTGTGTTGTAGATTACGTTTGGATCGTATCCGCCGTTGTTTTCGTAGTTGATTACTTCGTCGGAGCTTAAACCGAAGATGAATGCGTTTTCTGCGCCAACTTCTTCTACGATCTCTACGTTGGCACCGTCCATTGTTCCAAGTGTAGGAGCACCGTTGAGCATGAACTTCATGTTACCTGTACCGGATGCTTCTTTACTTGCTGTGGAGATCTGCTCGGAAACGTCTGCTGCTGCGAAGATCCACTCAGCGTTGGATACTCTGTAGTTTTCGATGAATACAACTTTGATCTTGCCGTTGATGGAAGCGTCATTGTTTACTACATCTGCTACGGAGTTGATGAGTTTGATGATCTTCTTGGCTGTTGCGTAACCTGCGGATGCTTTTGCACCGAAGATGAATGTTCTTGGATAGAATTCCATTTCCGGATGCATCTTGATCTGGTTGTACAGATAGATAACATGCAGGATGTTCAGGAGCTGACGTTTGTACTCGTGAAGTCTCTTAACCTGTACATCGAAGATGGAGTGCGGGTCTACTTCTACGCCATTGTGCTCAAGGATATATTTAGCCAGACGCTCTTTGTTCTTGAACTTAATGTTCATGAATTCCTGGAGTGCTTTCTCATCATCAGCATAAACTGCCAGTTTCTTTAACTGTGGAAGGTCTGTAACCCAGTCCGGTCCGATGTGCTCTGTGATCCAGTCTGCAAGGAGTGGATTTGCGTGGAGCAGGAAACGTCTCTGAGTGATACCGTTTGTCTTGTTGTTGAATTTCTCAGGCATCATTTCATAGAAGTCTTTTAATTCCTGATTCTTCAGGATTTCTGTATGAAGGCGTGCAACACCGTTTACAGAATAGCCTGCTGCGATTGCAAGGTGAGCCATCTTAACCTGTCCATCGTAGATAATTGCCATCTTTTTGATCTTCTCGTAATTTCCCGGATATTTTGCCTGGATCTCAAGGATGAAACGACGATTGATCTCTTCGATGATCTGGTATACACGCGGAAGCAGTCTGGAGAAGAGCTCGATCGGCCATTTCTCAAGTGCTTCGGACATGATAGTATGGTTTGTGTAAGCAACAGATTTGGTTGTTACTTCCCATGCTTCATCCCATCCGAGTCCTTCTTCGTCCATGAGGATACGCATTAACTCTGCTACTGCTACAGTCGGATGTGTATCATTCATCTGGAAGGTTACTTTTTCATATAATTTATGGATATCGCCATGTTTCTTTTTATATTTGGCAATTGCTGCCTGGAGGCTTGCAGATACAAAGAAGTACTGCTGTTTCAGTCTCAGCTCTTTACCTGCATAGTGGTTGTCGTTCGGGTAAAGAACTTCTACGATATTGCGGGCAAGGTTCTCCTGCTCTACAGCTTTCTTGTAATCACCCTTGTCAAAGGAATCAAGCTCGAAGTCTACGATCGGCTCTGCATCCCAGATACGAAGTGTGTTTACTACATCATTGTCATATCCTGTGATCGGCATATCATAAGGAATGGCTTTTACTGCCTGATATCCTTCATGGATAAATTTGCTTCCGCCCTTTTCAGGATCGTACTCTACTCTTACATATCCGCCGAAGTGTACTTCCTTGGCATATTCCGGACGACGCAGTTCGAATGGGTAGCCGTTCTTTAACCAGTTATCCGGTACCTCGATCTGATAACCGTTCTGGATTTTCTGTTTGAACATTCCGTAGTGGTAACGGATTCCGCAGCCATATGCTGCGTAATTTAAAGTTGCGAGAGAATCAAGGAAGCATGCAGCCAGTCTTCCCAGACCACCGTTTCCAAGTGCCGGATCCGGTTCCTGATCTTCGATACAGTTAAGGTCAAATCCCAGTTCTTCGAGAGCTTCTTTTACTTCACCGTAAGCGCAAAGGTTGATCAGGTTGTTTCCGAGAGCACGTCCCATCAGGAATTCCATGGACATATAGTATACGATCTTCGGATCCTGTTCGTCATAAGCTTTCTGTGTTGCAAGCCAGTTATCAATGATAACGTCTTTTACAGAGTAGCTTACTGCCTGAAAAATCTGCTCCTGTGTAGCTTCTTCAATTGTTTTTCGATAGAGGAATTTTACGTTGTCTTTTACGCTTTTCTTGAATGCCTCTTTCTTGAACATTTCGTTTGTCATTTCATACCTCCCGTAATGGTTTCACTGTTCACTTTATTCTCAGCAATACACCCTGCGGATATTGCCGGTGAACCTCTTCATTCCGTCAACTCTTCTGTTTTCTCATATCAGAGAAATTGGGGGCAAAGAATCTCTGCCTCCAATTTCCTCTCTGAAATCAGACTGTCAAAGATAATGATACTCTTTTTTCGACAGTCTGTCATGTGTATAATTGCCGAAATTTATAACATTTTTTTATCGTGCATTGCGAAAGTAGTATATTTCCTGTGAAATACCTGTAACTTATCATTACCTTATCAGTAATTGACCGAATGTTGTCAATTACAGTTTCTTAACACCCATAGTTACTGCTTCTTTGTTGATGTTCCACTCTTTCACATAACCATCGGTCTCGCCAAGTACCATTTCGTCTGCAAGTACTTCTGACTTGATCTCATCTTCGTGTGTTTTCATGACATCCTGGATCTTGTCGTTTCCGTGAGCGTATACTACGATCTTGTCCATAACTTCGAAGCCAGCTTCTTTTCTCATGGTCTGGATCTTGCTGATGATCTCACGTACAAATCCTTCTTCGATCAGTTCAGGTGTCAGGTTTGTATCCAGGACTACGGATGTTTCACCGTCAGATTCAGATACATAACCCTCTGTCTGTGCTGTTTCAATAAGAAGGTCTTCTTCTGTAAGCTCTACATCGTTTCCGTTGATATCCAGTTTCAGGACACCGTTGCTTCTCAACTCGTTCATTGCTGCTGTTCCATTGATGTCTGTGAGAGCCTGTCTGATTCCTCCAAGGAGTTTACCGTATTTCGGTCCTACTGTACGAAGCTGCGGTTTGAAGCTGTAGGAGATAAAGGATTCTACATCATCTGCGAATTTTACTTCTTTGACATTCAGTTCGTCTGCGATGATGTCAGTGTAGAATTCACTCATTTTCTTCTCAGCTTTTACATACATGGTTCCGATCGGCTGACGGTTCTTGATGTTTGCTGTATTTCTGCAGGCACGTCCCAGAACTACGATCTCCAGAAGCTCTTTCATGTCTGCTTCCAGATCTTTGTCGATCCATGCTTCGTTTACAGTTGGGAAGTCGCAGAGATGGATACTCTCCGGAGCATCTTTATCCACGCTTCTTACCAGGTTCTGATAGATGTCTTCTGTCATGAACGGGATCATCGGAGCTGCTGTCTTGGCAATGGTTACCAGTGCATGGTACAGAGTCATGTAAGCATTGATCTTATCCTGCTCCATTCCCTTTGCCCAGAAACGTTCACGGCTTCTTCTTACATACCAGTTACTCATTTCATCTACAAATTCCTGGAGTGCTCTTGCTGCTTCCGGGATCTTGTAGTTTGCCAGATCATTGTCTACAGCCTGAACAGTTGTGTTTAATCTGCTGAGCAGCCATTTGTCCATTACAGGAAGCTGGTCATAGTTCAGTTCATATTTGGTCGGGTCGAAGTTGTCGATGTCTGCATATAATACGAAGAATGCGTAAGTATTCCACAGTGTACTCATGAATTTACGCTGTCCTTCCACAACTGCCTTGCCATGGAAACGGTTCGGAAGCCATGGAGCACTGTTGATGTAGAAGTACCATCTGATGGCATCTGCGCCGTATTTGTTCAGTGCATCGAATGGATCAACTGCATTTCCTTTGGACTTACTCATCTTCTGTCCGTTCTCATCCTGGACATGTCCCAGAACGATTACGTTCTTGTATGGTGCTTTGTTGAAGAGCAGTGTGGATTCTGCAAGGAGTGAGTAGAACCATCCACGGGTCTGGTCTACTGCCTCGGAGATAAAGTTTGCAGGGAACTGCTGCTCAAATAATTCTTTGTTTTCAAATGGATAATGATGCTGTGCGAAAGGCATTGCTCCTGAGTCGAACCAGCAGTCAATAACCTCCGGTACACGATGCATTTCTCCACCGCACTCCGGACACTTCAGTGTGATCTCATCGATGTATGGGCGGTGAAGCTCTACTGTCTTGGCTTTCTCATCACCGCTCATCTCGAATAACTCCTGACGGCTTCCGATGGAATGCATATGTCCGCATTCACACTGCCAGATGTTCAGTGGAGTTCCCCAGTAACGGTTACGGCTGATACCCCAGTCCTGAACGTTTTCAAGCCAGTCGCCGAAACGTCCTTTACCGATGCTCTCAGGGATCCAGTTGATTGTATTGTTATTTCTGATCAGGTCATCCTTAACTGCTGTCATCTTGATGAACCAGGATTCTCTTGCATAGTAGATCAGTGGTGTGTCACATCTCCAGCAGTGTGGATAATCATGCTCGAATTTCGGAGCATCGAAGAGCTTGCCTTCTTTGTCCAGATCTGTGAGGACCATAGGATCTGCTTTCTTTACGAAAACGCCTGCGTATGGTGTCTCTTTTGTCAGGTTACCCTGTCCGTCTACGAACTGTACGAATGGCAGTTCATAGTTACGTCCGATTCTGCTGTCGTCTTCACCGAATGCAGGTGCGATGTGAACGATACCTGTACCATCACTCATAGTAACGTAGTTATCACAGGTTACGAAATGAGCTTTCTTTTTCTGTTTTGCTGCTGCCTCTCCTGCACATGCGAAAAGCGGCTCGTATGCTTTGTATTCCAGGTCTGTTCCTTTGTAGGTTTCCAGAACTTCATATGCTTTCTCGCCTTCTTCTTTTGCAAGTTTGCCAAGGACTTTGTCAAGGAGTGCTTCTGCCATATAATAGATATATCCGTCTGCTGCCTTTACTTTGCAGTAAGTCTCATCCGGGTTTACGCAGAGTGCAACGTTGGACGGAAGTGTCCATGGTGTTGTTGTCCATGCAAGGAAGTATGCATCTTCACCAACAACCTTGAATCTTACAACTGCGGAGCGCTCTTTTACAGTTTTGTATCCCTGGGATACTTCCTGTGCGGAAAGAGGGGTACCGCATCTTGGACAGTAAGGAACGATCTTGAAGCCTTTATACAGAAGCTTCTTGTTCCAGATTTCTTTTAATGCCCACCATTCGGATTCAATATAATCGTCATAGTAAGTTACGTATGGATGTTCCATATCAGCCCAGAAACCAACAGTAGAGGAGAAATCCTCCCACATTCCTTTATATTTCCAGACGCTTTCCTTACACTGTTTAATGAATGGCTCCATACCGTATTCTTCGATCTGCTCTTTGCCATCCAGACCAAGTTTCTTCTCTACTTCCAGCTCTACCGGAAGTCCGTGAGTATCCCATCCTGCTTTACGCGGAACCATGTAGCCCTTCATTGTACGGTATCTCGGGATCATATCCTTGATAACGCGGGTAAGTACATGGCCGATGTGCGGTTTACCGTTTGCAGTAGGCGGTCCGTCGTAGAATGTATAGGTTTCTCCCTCTTTTCTGTTCTCCATACTTTTCTCAAAGATATGGTTTTCTTTCCAGAATTCTTCTACTTTTTTTTCACGGTCTACAAAGTTTAAGTTCGTATCAACTTTCTGGTACACAGTAATTTACCTCCTGTTTAAATTATTTGTATCAGACACCTGAAAATATGCAGGACGTTTATATACGCTGAAAAATATTTCCGGTGTCCTTTAAGAACGAAAATAAGCCCATAAAAAAATCGCCCTTTTGTAAAAGGACGAAGGTTTATTGACGTTCGCTATACCACCTGTTACATTGTACGGGCATCCTCTGCCGATACATGAATCTTTTAACGGGGATTTCCGTCAGCTCTTACCTGTCTGTACACCCTTCAGAGCTGCAACTCCGGAGTGATCTTCACTGCATTTACTCACCACCGGGCTCACACCCTCCCCGGTTCGCTGTCTGCTTTCCCCTGCAGTTACTCTCTCCATCAACGTTTTTGTGGACATATCATTTATTTAACTATGCGGATTCATTATAAGGTCACAAAATTCACTGTGTCAAGTATTTTTTTGAATATTAGGGTAATCCTGTTACTGTTTAATAACACTGGTTACTGTCAAACTCCCGAACAGTAACACACTGTTAACATACTATCATATAAATTTTACACAGGCATTGTAATTAATGATATAATAAGGTAGAATATTTTGTCCGAACGTCATTTAAAACAATGAACCAGTACATCGTTTCGTAAATAACTATACCAATCGCGTAGGATGCGGATTCGAGTGTGCAGGTCTAAAAACGCAGGCGTAGCGGGCTACGCTGAGGCTTTTAGACCTGTGCAACCGAATTCGAACAAAATATACCGCAAAGTGGGGCGTGCAGATTGCGGGAATGATTTTTCAGACACGCTCTAGGATATGGAAAGCAACTACTATGTATATTTAATGAAGGGTAATTTCAAATGTTTAAAACAAAATTTCATAAATTAATGAAACGTTTCCTCACCGGAATGCTTTGTGCAGGGATTCTGACCTCCCAGCCTGCAGTCACTTACGCTGCCGAGACCTCTGCCACTCCTGAAGCCGGTCATTCAGAAACCTATTCACAGGCCTCAGATATCGATTCTGTCAAAGGATGGCCCACCGGTCCTAATATCGAGGGACAGTCCGCAGTGCTGATGGATGCAGTCACTGATACTATTCTTTATTCCAAGAATGCCAAAGATAAGCTATATCCCGCCAGTATCACTAAGATCATGACCGCTCTTCTGGCCTGTGAATATCTGAATATGGACGATACGATCACCATGTCGCAGGAAGCGGCTTATGGGATTGAGGCCGGAAGCTCCAGCATTTACGCAGAAACAGGAGAGGTTTTCACAGTAGAGCAGGCCCTGATGGCTCTGATGCTGGAATCCGCCAATGAGATGGCTCTTGCTCTGGCAGAAAAAACAAGCGGTTCTGTAAAGAAGTTTGTTGAACTGATGAACCAGAGGGCAGCTCAGCTTGGCTGTAAGAACACCCATTTTAATAATCCAAATGGTCTTCCGGATGAGACGCATTATACCACCGCAGGTGATATGATGAAGATTGCAAAGGCAGCCTGGTATAATCCCAGATTCCGTAAATTTGTGACCACACAGGTTTATGAGATTCCTCCGACTAATAAGCAGTCTGAAACCCGTTATCTTCTCAATCACCATAAGATGATGCCCGGACAGTCTTATGCATACGATGGGGTTCTGGGAGGAAAGACCGGATACACCGATGCAGCGGGAAGTACGCTTGTCACCTATGCCAAGAGAGGAAATTCCATTCTCATTGCAGTTGTGCTGAATTCTACAAACGGTGCTTTTCCTGACACAACTTCTCTGCTGGATTACGGCTTCGACAATTTTGAAAAAGTAGACTTGAATATAGATACCGATCCGGTACCGGCAGTATTTCTCCCATGCGAAAAGCACCTGTTAAAGGACTGGAATAATCTGTGTTCCTTCTATTATATGAGGCATGTGTACGTAACTGTCCCCACAGGAACCGATGTGAGCCAGCTTGTAAAGAAGCAGAAACTTCTGAACAATTCTGTCGGTCCAAAGCGAATTAAAAGTAAATATTATTCAGACGGCCATATGGTCGGATATGGAATGCAATATGAAAAGGAGATCCTTTCAGATCTCCTTCTCAACGCTTCTTTTTAGTTTTCGCCTGAGGCGGAGGACTTCTTTTCTTTCACGAAGTTCTTCCGCTTCTTCTGTATCTGTGAAACGCAATGTCTTCACAGCGAAATATTTCTCATCTTCTGTTTTTCGGATGCGGATCTTGCCTCTTATCAGTCCATGTTCTTCACAATTGGATATGCTGTAATAAACCTTTGGATTATTCATAAACCATCGGAGTTTGCGCTTTGCAGGCAGATGACAGACCGGACATCTGGTGCTGGTCACCTCGCGGTCTTTCATGATTCGCTCTCTTGTGGCAAATTCTCTGGATACATATTTATCATGATCCGGATAGGAAATATGTATCTCGTCTTTTTTCTTCTTTGGATTCTGGTAAACATCCAGTGACGGATGATTGATGATGATTATGTTATTTATTTTCTCCAGAACTTTCGCTGTATACCAGGCATCTGCAAGCGCCCGGTGAAATCCCCTGGATTTCTCTATTTTCAGCTCATCGATCGCATGCTCCAATGCACACCTGTGTGTACCGTCATCATAACTGATACTGTATAGTTTCTGCACATCATAATAGGTAACAGGTCCGGGAAGCAGATCCAGCAGGCCATAGAACTTCATATTTCTCTGAAGTTCCATCACGTCCTGATTTCCCCAGGTAAAAAAGTACCAGTCTTCTCCGCACCAGTCAATAAATTCCCTGACTGCCTGCTCAAAGGGCACTCCTTTCATAAGATCTTTATAATCTACATGAATTACCTCATGGATGCTGTCATGAATCCATTTATAGACCTGTGGTTTGATCAGTCGGTGAAAATGATCCGTTATTTCTTTTTTGCTGTTTACTTTTACAGCCCCAATCTCGATAATCTCAAATGGAAGCCTGTCGTTACGTGTTTTCTTTCCCGAAGGATTCTGATTCCATTCCAGGTCAAAGACAATATAGTTCATTCATCCGGTCCTTTTTGTTTATTACTTTTTCGCATTTATTTTCCACTGCTGATAGACATATTATTTCACAATCTTCAGTTCATACTGTCTGGTTCCCAGACCAATCTTCTCTGCCTGATCCAGTGTTGCCTGCCATTCAATGTTCGGGTTGGAATCTTTGAAATGGTCGTGGTGGCAATGCCAGTCAGGTTTTGCCAGATGTTCTCCAAGCTGGCTGTTCTCGATCGGAGTTGCTTTCAGACAGGCATCTGCGCAGGCCTGGTCCAGAGCAACCGGGTCAAAGCTTGCAAACATTCCGATATCAGGAAGGATTGGTGCATCATTTTCGCCATGGCAGTCACAGTTCGGGCTGATATCCTGAACAAGTGCTACATGGAAATGCGGACGGCCATGACAGACTGCCTGTGCATATTCTGCCATCTTACGGTCAAGAAGTTCATTCGCACTGCTGTTTGGATTGTATACTGCATCAAAACCGCAGGCTCCGATACAACGGCCACAGCCTTTACATTTATCATAATCAATGACTGCTTTTTTATTCGGATATGTAATCGCATCACTTCCGCACTCTTTCGCACAGCGACGGCATCCGCGGCAGAGTTCTTCATTTACTGCAGGTTTTCCGCTGGCATGCTGTTTCATCTTACCTGCGCGGCTTCCGCATCCCATTCCGATATTCTTCAGTGCACCGCCGAAGCCGGTTGCTTCATGTCCTTTGAAGTGGCTTAAGCTGATAAAAATATCTGCATCCATGATCGCATGTCCGATCAGTGCAGTCTGACAATATTCACCGTTAACTACCGGTACTTCTACTTCGTCTGTACCGCGTAAGCCATCACCGATGATGATCTGGCATCCTGTTGAAATGCTGTTAAATCCGTTGAGATTTGCGCACTCCAGATGCTCCAGTGCATTCTTACGGCTTCCCGGATAAAGAGTGTTGCAGTCTGTGAGGAACGGAAGTCCTCCCTGCTCTTTACAGAGATCAGCTACTGTTTTTGCGTAATTCGGGCGCAGGAAAGCCAGATTGCCAAGTTCTCCGAAATGCATTTTAATAGCCACGAATTTTCCATCCATATCAATGTCTTTGATTCCGGCTGTAACGCAGAGTTTCTTCAATTTATCAAGCTGGCTGGTGCCAACCGGACATCTGAAATCAGTAAAATAAACGGTTGATTTTTCCATCGTTTTTCCTCCTGTTTTTATTGATCAAAATTTGATTTTCTTTTTTATTTTATCACAAGATGCAGGTTCTTTTCGAGATATTTTTTTGCTTACATCTGTTCGTAAAATTTTGTCACCCTTTTGTATTCTGCAGGCAAAGTGATCTGCTCTACCACAACATCTCCATCTTCTGCATTGTGGTAACGGTAAATGTAAACGCCTTCCTGGATCTCATCTCCTTCGATCAGAGAAACTGCCAGATATCCCTGTCCTTCAAATTCAAAGGTATCCATGATTGCAAAATCCCGTTCTGTTCCGTCAGATACCGGAATGCTGATTACTTCATATTCTTCCATAGTATGTTTTCCTTTCATTCATAAGCAGTCTTATTCTTATTTTCGCTGTTTTTTATTGTAGCAAAGAGTGTTAATTATATCAATCCTATTTAACCGAATCAAGTAAGTCGTTACTGTTCACTCCGTTCACAGTAACAGTAAGGCCCCTGCGGGTTACAAAAAGAAAGACTGCACCTCCAATGAGCACAGCCTTTCCGGTTTGGTATATTTTATTCAGTTCTGCTTACAATTGCTTATGCCATAATCGGTTTTAATGCTTCTGCAAGCTTTTCTTTCTCAGCTTCTGCCTCTTCCAGATTCTTGCCGAGAGTTGTGTAATAGATTTTGATCTTTGGTTCTGTTCCGGATGGGCGGACAACTACTGTCTCGCCGTTATCCAGCTTGTAGATCAGTACGTTTGCTGCAGGAAGTCCTGTTTCTTCCGGTTTCTGGTAATCTGTTACTTTTACTATAGTATGACCTGCGATCTCTGTGAGAGGTTTGTCACGAAGTCCCTGCATCAGAGCTGACATCTTATCCATTCCGCTTAATCCCGGGAATTCGAAGCTGTCTACTTTATTCAGGTAACGTCCGTACTGTGCATAGATCTCTTCCATTCTCTGTTTCAGGGAACTTCCTATACTTCTGTAATATGCAGCCATTTCACAGATCAGCATAGATCCGATAACAGCATCCTTGTCACGTACATATGGTCCTGCAAGGTATCCGTAGCTCTCTTCAAATCCGAAGATAAATCTGTCTACTTCATCTGCTGCTTCAAGCTGTGCGATCTGATCGCCGATCCACTTGAATCCTGTAAGTACGCTTCTGAGTTCTACTCCATAGTGCTCTGCCACTGCATCTGCAAGTGGTGTGGAAACAATGGATTTCACTGCTACCGGGTTCTTTGGCATTGTGCCTTTTTCAATGCGGCCTGCACAGATATAGTCAAGAAGGAGTACACCTACCTCATTACCTGTTACCAGTTCATAGGAACCATCCGGGCATTTCATTGCGATACCAACACGGTCTGCATCCGGATCAGTTGCAAGCATTAAGTCTGCACCTGTTTCTTTTGCGAGATTTAATCCAAGCTCCAGAGCTGCAAAGATTTCCGGGTTCGGATAGCTGCAGGTTGTGAAGTATCCGTTCGGATATTCCTGTTCCGGAACGATTGTGATATCTGTGATTCCGATATCTTTTAATACCTGAGTTACAGGTACAAGTCCTGATCCGTTTAACGGGCTGTAAACCAGTTTCAGTCCTGCTGTCTTGCAGAGACCCGGACGAACCTGACGGGATTCGATAGCTTCATAGAGAGCCTGCTTGCAGTCATCTCCTACAAAACGAATCTTTCCCTGTTCTACGCCTTCTGCGAAGGACATATATTTCGCACCTGTAAGTACGTCTGTTTTCTGGATCTCTTCATATACAATGGCAGCTGCATCGTCTGTCATCTGGCATCCGTCAGGACCGTATGCTTTGTATCCGTTGTACTTAGCCGGGTTGTGGGATGCTGTTACCATAATACCTGCATTGCATTCATAGTAACGTGTTGCAAAGGAAAGTGCAGGTACAGGCATCAGTGCGTCATAAATTCTGACATTGATATCATTTGCCGCCAGTACGCCTGCTGCTGTTTTTGCAAATACATCACTCTTAAGACGGCTGTCATAGCTGATGGCTACTGTCTGATTACCGCCCTGTGTTTTTACCCAGTTCGCAAGTCCCTGTGTTGCCTGGCGAACTACATAAATATTCATACGGTTGGTTCCGGCTCCAAGTACTCCGCGAAGTCCGGCAGTTCCGAATTTCAGCGCTACTGCGAAACGATCTTTGATCTCTTCGTCATTTCCTTCGATTTTGGATAATTCCGGATTAAGATCCGCATCCTGCAGATCTGCTGCCAACCAACGTTTGTATTCTTCCTGATACATTTTGACCACTCCTGCCTTATTTTTTAGATTTTTTAAGATATTTCCATAATATCATAAATCAGACAAATCAGCAACAAGACAGCGAGATTTCAATCAAATTTTAAAAATTACTTTCTTTTCTGTTTGTCCGCTCTCTGCAGGCGTTTCCTATATTGGTCAGGCAGAGCACTGTGGTGATCAGGAAAAGTCCGGGGATCAGAATGATCCACCAGGAACCTGTCATTAATGCCTTATCTGACAGAGACAGCATACTTCCCCATGTGATAACCTCTATGGGAAGTCCAATGCCCATAAAGCTTAAAGTAGCTTCAGAGATCATTGCAGTTCTTACATTCATGACTACCATAAACATAATGGATGAGAAAAAGTTCGGCACCAGATGCTTCCACAAAATACGGAAGAATCCCGCTCCCATACATCTTGCAGCGATGATATACTCACTGTTTCGTATCTGCCGTACCTCTGTGCGTACTACTTTCGCAATACTGGTCCAGCTGGTCACACCGATCACAAAGGACAGACTCAGGATATTTGCATCTCCCATAATAGCCTGCAGCAAAATGATCAGGAGCAGAGTTGGTATACTTAAGAATATTTCTGTAAATCTCATGATCAGTTCATCAAGCCAGGCAGGTGCCACTCCACTGAAGGCACCGACTACCACTGCAATAAAAGTAGAAATAACTGTGGCTAATCCACCGATCAAGATCGAGATTCTTCCTCCATACCAAATCATGGAAAAAATATCCCTTCCCATAGTATCTGTTCCAAAAAGGAACTCCCTGTCAGGAGCTTTATTATAGTTTAACAGATCCATATAAGCAGGATCCTTTGTCATGATCAGTTCCGCACACAGGCAGCCCAGTACGATAAGAATCAGGATTGCTGCTGAAACAACGGGTTTTCCCTGATACCACTTTTTCTTTGATTTGGGAATTACGGTTTCTGTCTTTCTGTTTCCTGCCAGTTCAAATAAATGATTGGTCATCCTTCTACTACCTCCGATTTCTCGGTTATTACTTCATCCTTCATACGGGGATCTATCTGTTCATTAATAGTCTGACTGACGATATTACAGAAAATAACCAGGATTCCTGACATCATACAAAGCAGCATCAGCAGATTGTAATCATGATATCTGGCACTCTCATAGGACAGAGCTCCGATTCCGGGATAAGAGAATACACTTTCTACCACATAGGTTCCTCCAAGTACATGGGGGACTGCAATGGCCATAATACTCAGATAAGCAGGCATTACATTTCGGACACAATGTCTGAACATAAGCTTTTTCTTATCCAGGCCTTTTGCCTTTGCCAAAAGTACATAATCTGCGCGAACCTCTTCAAGGATCTTATTTCGGATCATGTAAGCATAATACCATAAATGCTCCATGACCACGATGGTCAGAGGCATGATCAGATGCAGCACTCTGTCACCGATATCTCCTGCATTTCCTGTACTGTAAGCTCCACTGCTTGGCAGGATCTTAAGATTTACGGAAAAAACAAGGATCAGGACCAGAGCCATCCAAAACTCAGGAATACAACTGGATATGGTTCCCAGCTTACACAGGATCCGGTCTGCCAGCCGGTTTTCGTACCAGGCACACAGGATTCCCAGGAGCAAGGCTCCGGCAAACATAATGATAAATCCGATTCCTCCAAGTACAAGTGTATTGCCAATACGGCCGCCGATCACTTCTACCACATCCTGTTTATATTTAAATGAAATTCCAAATTCTCCATGAAAGGCATTTTTTACCCACTTCACATACTGCACAGAAATCGGTTCGTTCAATCCCAGTTTTCCCATAGCCCATTCACGTTCTTCCGGACTCATCTTCTCTGTACGGTCACCATAATAGGAGATCAGCGGATCTCCCGGTGCAAGACGGGCTACATAAAATACAGCTACAGACAATATAAATACTGAGATCAGGAATATCAGGCATTTTTTACCATAGTAGACTAACTTTTTTTGTCTCATTATATACTGCACCCCTTTCCTTCAGCCGGAAGCATTGCAAAATGTCCGGGTGACACTTCTGTCCACACGCTGTTTTCCATTCCTTCGCCATCATAGTACTGCAGAACTCTTTTTCTCTCCCTGATCGGGTCAGGAACAGGAATTGCAGACAGCAATGTTTTTGTATAAGGATGCACCGGATTGGAATACAATTCTTCTGATGGCGCCAGTTCTACCAGTTTTCCATGATACATAACTCCCACACGGTCACAGAGATACTCAACCATAGCCAGGTCATGAGCTATAAACAGAAATGTAAATCCATGCTCCTCCTGCAGATGACGGAACAGATTGACGATCTGTGCCTGTATGGACACATCCAGGGAAGCTATCGGTTCATCAGCCACCAGAAATTCCGGTTCCATACACAGAGATCTGGCTATGGCCACTCGCTGTCTCTGTCCCCCTGATAATTCAGATGGATAACGGTCCAGGAAACTGTTCTCAAGTCCTACATATTCCATCTGAAAAGCAGCTTCCTTCACAAAGCTTCCTCTCGGAGGTGTGATATGCTGGATTCTCATTGGTTCCGTAATAATATCTGACACCTTCATTTTCTGGTTCAGACTGGATGCGGAATCCTGAAATATCATCTGGCGGCGGGTCTGCAGCATTTTTTTATGCTTTTTGAATTCCTTTTTGTCGCAGATATTTACATCTTTATACCAGATTTCTCCCTGAGCCGGCTGATATATATTCATCAGACATCTGGCAACTGTGGACTTTCCTGAACCAGATTCCCCTACCAGACCAAAGATCTCACCTTTATGGATCTGAAATGAGACATCATCTACAGCCTTTACCTTGATCTTTTTTGTCAGATGAAACTGCTGAGTCAGATGCCTGACATCCAATAAAATTTCTTTACTCATGGACGATTCCTCCCACAGGTGATTTGATCTGCGGTGCTCTTGGATCCAGCAGCCAGGTTGCCGCATAATGAGTATCTGTTATCTTAAACATAGGCGGCATTTCTTCATAATCAATATTCAGGGCATATTCGTTTCTACATGCAAAAGCATCACCTTTCGGCGGATCTATCAAAGCAGGAGGCATGCCGGGGATAGTGTACAGGCTTTCTTTTCCATTTGCAAATGCAGGCAGTGATCTCATCAGCCCCCATGTATATGGATGTCTGGGATCATAATACACTTCCTCTACTGTACCGATCTCTACGATCTTGCCTGCATACATGACTGCTACTCTGTCTGCCACACGTGCAACCACTCCCAGATCATGGGATACCAGTATGGTAGCTGTTCCAAGCTTCATCTGTATTTCCCGCAGAAGATCCAGGATCTGTGCCTGTATGGTCACATCCAATGCAGTAGTTGGTTCATCTGCAAATAAAATATCCGGATCTGCTGCCAGAGCAATGGCCATAACACATCTCTGACGCATTCCTCCGGAGAACTGCCAGGGATACTGATGATATCGTTCCTTTGGATGGGAGATACCTACCAGTTCCATAAGCTCCAGAACCTTCTTATTTACCTGTTCCTTCGTGTAATTCTTATTGTGGATCACCACTGCTTCCCCAATCTGTTTTCCAATTTTAATAGTTGGATTCAGGGATGTCATAGGATCCTGAAAGATCATAGCAAAAACTCTTCCACGCAGTTTCTGCATCTCCCTTTCCCTGTAACAGGTGATATCCTGTCCGTTCACACAGATGCTGCCCTCTTTAATCTTTGCACTTGGCGGCAAAAGCTTCATGATACTTTTGCAAAGCACACTCTTCCCGCATCCGGATTCTCCAACTATAGCCAGCACCTCTCCCCTTTTTAATGAAAAAGACACATCTCTTACTGCCTGGACTTCTCCGGCAGGACCGTCAATGCTGACTGAAAGATTTTTAACCTCTAATAAATGTTCCATTTTTAATCCTTTTTCCGCTCGTGTAAAAAGGGGGGCACCTTTAGTGCCCCCGTCACAACCTTTATCTTTTTTATGATGTTAGAGTCAAAGGTCTTATGGTGCAAGCATGAATGGCTTTTTGACCTTTTGACCCTGATATCATTTTATTATTCAATAGTCCAGTCTGCTACATTCCAGAAGATTCCAACTCCATGATGTCCCATAATTGTATCAGGATCGATTCCTTTAATATTGCTGTCAGCAACATAGTTGGCATCAATATAGCAGATCATTGCATAAGCCGGATCCTCTGCCAGAGCTTTCTGGAAATTAGCATAGGCTTCTGCACGAACTTCCGGATCAGCTGACTGTCTTGCTTCTGTCAGATACTTGTCAACGTCTGCATTAGAATAGCCGGAGTAGTTTGCTCCCTTATCTGTTCCGAATACTTTGTATGTATGGTCGTCAGCGTCAAATGGGCTTCCCCATCCGATCAGGAATGCCATCTGTCCTGCCCAGTCTGTCTGTGCAGGGATCTCTACTGATACATCCATGCCGATCTCTTTCAGTTCCTGTGCTGCGATCTGAGCCATATCAATACGTACCTGATCTCCTGCACTTACGCTGATTACAAATCCCACTTTTTCGCCGTCACGATAATAGAATCCGTCATCACCCATCTCGCATCCTGCAGCTTCCAGAATTTCTTTTGCTTTTTCAGGATTGTAATCATAATGCTCTACATCTTCATAATTGTAGATATTTCTCTGAAGAGGTCCATAAGCCGGCATTCCCTGTCCAAGGATAACTGCGTCGATGATCGCCTGACGGTCAAGCCCATAGCATACTGCCGGGATCAGATCACGGTTTTTCTGCCAGTATTCATTTCCAAAGTTAAACATGATTCCACGATAGTCAGAAGTCTTCATATCGTAGCATGTATATGCCTCATCATCTGCAAAAGCAGTTGCATCCTTCGGTGTTAATAATGCCAGATCAAGTTCTCCGGATTTTAACTGAAGTGCTTTCGCATTGTCATCCGGTACGATCTTGAATACAATTTTATCGATGGAAGGCTCACCCTTAAAATAGTCTTCGTTCTTAACCAGTGTGATCGCCTGTCCCTCATCCCAGGATTCAATCTTGTATGGACCTGTTCCTACCGGATTACGGAAGAAATCAGAGGTCTGCATATCTTCTCCCTCAAGCAGATGCTTAGGAAGAACTGCCATTGTCATATAGTCAAGGAATGCAACGTTTTTGTCCTCAAGCTTGAACGCAACCGTATGATCATCAATCACATTGATTTCCTCTACGTCCTCGTAGTTGGGTGCATTCTCAGAACCATTTTCCGGATCCATGATCGCTTCAATAGTAAATTTAACATCCTCTGCTGTCACAGGTTCGCCGTCCTGCCACTTGGCATCTTCTGCCATATGGAATGTATAAGTATTGGTTTCATCATCAAAATCCCAGCTCTCTGCCAGTCCCGGAACTACCTGATTATCTCCGTCATGTGCAGTTAAACCGTTGAAGATCAGAATATTGATCTCTCCATGTTCATCCATAGCAGGATTGATCCTGGTATAATCTCCACTTCCATATACCAGTGTTGTTTCTTCCTCTGCCAGTACAGGCACTGTTGTTCCGGCACTGACCAGTGATACAGTCAGAAGCACTCCGGCCATTGTCAATAAACCCTTTTTCATTTCATGTTCCCTCGCTTTTTCTTTATTGGTAACTGGCTTTTATGATATCAGACAATTCTGACATCAGTAAGCCCTGCGGGGGGATATTGACATATTCCTTTTTGTGCCTTATATATGCCATATATGGCATACCTGCAGCAGTATCATTACTCTCCATCGCAGTGCGATCCTGCCCGGAGTGTTATTTATGTTATAGGAACATTACAGAGTAATTTCCTATAATATAAATAACACTCCGCCTTTAGTATTTCACTAAAAGCGAAGTGTCCTGATATTAATATAATTTTGCACCAGCCGGAATATGGTCATCTACCATCAGAAGATGAAGTTTTTCTTCGCCCTCTTCTTCATGGATTGCACTAAGTAACATTCCACAAGATTCAATTCCCATCATTGCTCTAGGTGGCAGATTTGTGATAGCTATAAGTGTCTTACCTACCAGTTCTTCTGGTTCGTAGAATGCGTGAATACCGCTTAAAATGGTACGTTCTACGCCTGTTCCATCATCCAGAGTAAACTGTAAAAGTTTCTTTGACTTCGGCACTGCGACACACTCTTTTACCTTTACTGCACGGAAATCGGACTTGCTGAAAGTCTCAAAATCTACCTCATCTTTGAACAATGGTTCGATTTCTACCTTTGAAAAATCGATCTTCTCAACGGGCTTTTCTGAAACCGTTTTAGCCTGCGCAACGTTGTTTGCTTCGTTCTTAGCAGCGCCCTGGGACTTCATTGTCGGGAGAACATTTGTTTGCACTTTATATTTCTCCAAACTGATTTGCATCCATTTATAATTCATTTTTTAATAAGTTCATTTTTGTTCGGATTTATGCAACTTTTTACGTCTTTTTGTTGTCAGATTGTTGTCATCCATCCTATTTTGTTGTCCTACCTGAAAGTCCCATTTAATATGGACTCTCTTCTAAAAAACATCTAAATTTTTTGCCAGATTTTCAATAGATTCTCTGGTACTTTCTGCATTTACTTCTGCGTAGATATTCATGGTTGTCGATACATCTGCGTGTCCCATTAACTGCTGAATAATTTTTACATTCGTTTCATTCTCACATATTCTTGAAGCAAAAGTATGTCTAAATATATGACACGAAAATCTTGGTAACATAATAGGCTTACGCTTTTCCTTCTTTGCTTCTACTTCCTCTTCAGCATTATGAGCATCCACGATTCTCTTAATAGCTCTATTGATTGATGCCGGATTATGTGGATTACCAAATCGGTTAGTAAAGATGAAGTTTGTCATGCCATCAACTACTGTATCGCAGAAGCCTTCTTCTTGCTGTCTTTCGTATTCCGATTTTAAAACATTATATATAGGTTCCATCATCGGAATGACTCTTTTTCCTGCCTCGGTTTTGGGCAATGATACTCGAAACTCACATACATAAGTTTTTTCTCGCCTTGGATAATATGTCAAACTATGATTAATATCAATCATTCGATTCTCAAGATTTACATCATCCCATCTCAAGCCAATTGCTTCTCCAATTCGACATCCAGTTCCTAATAGAAATGCAAATAACGGATACCATGTGTAAAAGATAGGACTATCAGCAACATAATTCATAAATGACCTCTGCTGCTCTACGCTTAAAGCGTGCCTTGTTTTTTTAGTTCCGCCATTTCGCTTCTTTATTTCAGCATACGCTCCATCGGTAGGATTTTTTCTTATTATATCATCCCTAACAGCCAACTGAAACGTAGGATGTAACACCGTATTTATACTTTCTATCGAACTAATCTGCAATTTCTTCTCAGTTATAAGATAGTTGTAGAAATACAAAACATCTGAATATTTTATATCTCCAATTTTCTTCTTACCGAATCCATCTCTAATGAAATGATTCCATGTGTAAAGATAGTTTGAACGAGTAGTGCTTCTCAGCTCAGATTTAGTTGAAATATAGCGGTCAAATACAAAATTCAAATCTGCACTTCCTGCTACATATACATCTAATCCATCCAGCTGATCCCTTACTAACTGTTCTTCACGTTCTCTTAATTTTGCAAGATTATTTGAGTATATGAATTTTCGATTTCCAAACACATCGTTATATGAATAGGAATATCTCCCATCACTTTTTCGATAGTGTTCGCCTTTTCTCAAGGCTCTTCCTTTTCCATCCTTTCTTGTTGCCAATGTACTCCTCCTTTCTAATACGAAGGAGTCCTTTGCACCTAACACCTATTCAGGATTTTCTCCTGAATACATGACTTAACAGCTTGCGTTACTGTAATATCATGATTCTGCGCATACTCGACTAAAATAGTAAATTCCTCTTCGTTAAGCCTTATAGTAACTCTTTTATCTAACGGCTTTTCACTCTTAGGTCTTCCCATCTTTGCCATCCTATGCACCTCCTCATATAGATATTATACTTTTTGTCTGCCAATAAGTCAAGTGTATTCGTGCAAGTTTCTCCATATATCTTTGAATTTACTTATAGAAATCTTCATCTGTTATACGGAATGTCTCCAGATAAGCGTCCAAAATGTCTAAATTCACCAGTACCAACTGATTGACCTTATAACAGGCTTTCGCATCCTTAGCTAATTCCTGAAATTTTGTCTTTCCCATTGAATACATCTCAGCACCTTCTGAATAACGGACAAATCTTTTATTATTAGTTTTCCTCGTTTTCGCATCCATTTTCTACTTCCTCCATAATCATTTTTCTTGCTGCAGATAAAAGATCCAACTGTAATATCAAACTTCTGTCTATATCATCACGCACCGGTGAATTCTTCGGAATATAACCTGTTTTTCCTCTGATCTTCCCTTTAGAAACAGTCTGCATGTCTTCTGGTATAAAATCCGACTTCGCTTTCAGTTTATATCCCTTTACATCTTCTGGATTAAGTTTCACATGCACAGGATTGTCTTTGAGTTTCGTGCTTAATGGGACAATGCATACCTGTGGTGCATACTCATGGTTACTTCTATCACACGAAACTATTACTCCCGGTCTGATACCGCTTTGAACTCCATGCGGATTATTTCCAAAATCGACATATACAACATCATATTTTCTATATTTCTCATATCTTCTTTTCATCAGAACGCCTCCTTAATATTCAGTCCAAGTCTACCCTCATCCACTGTGACGATTATGCCTCCAGCCTCTACAACTTCACAAACCTTCACATACGCATCCAGAAGATTGACTGATACTGCTGCCATATTGGCAATTACTACACCATCAACCTTTTTTCTTCGGATTTTATCCACAATATCGCTCCATTGCCTGTCAACATCTCTTTGAGAAAATCCATGTCTTCTCATTGTTCCAACAATGCAATACTCCTTGTTTTTCACATACTCATGGATATATTTGCTCTGCTTATCTTCCAGATAATCTACTTTCCTAAGTGGTGCTTCGACTGATAAATACTCTATGCATTCTATTGTCTTACGAATTACTTTGTTTTTATTTGCCATACATTCATCTCCTAAACTATCGCTTCCGCATTTTCCAGCATAAAGAGAAAGGAAGCTGTAAAATACGCTCGCTTCTCTTTTTCCATTTTGGCAAGCCTTGTATCGATGGATTTACAATCCTCCCGTTTATTTATCCCAAGAATTGTATTTGCATCAACTTTATAAAGTTCCATTAACACATAAAGACTTTTCATACTGAGATTTCTTCCACCCTGTTCCATCTGAATCAATGTGGAAACGCTTAATCCTGTTACTTCTGATAACCGTGTCAAGGAATACCCTCTATCTTCACGCAGCTTACGGAGTATCGGTCCAACTACATAACCATCATATTTCATCGCTATATCCTCCATCGACCTTTGCCATTTCTCTTAACATCTCTACAGCTGCATCTTCTGTCTCATACTGACCAAGCCACTTCCCACTTGAATCATGTACAACTGTTCCGAATGCAGTCTGTGTAAATCTGCAATCCTTCACAGCCGGGACTTGTTTGTCCCGACCGGAATGATTTTCTGTTGTCGCTCTACCAAAGAACTCCGTTAGCATCCAAAGTCCTCTGCATGAGATACAATAATTGGCACCGGACCGACTTCAAGAGAATAGAGCCATATGCCCATATCTGTGATGGTCTTAACAAATTCTTCCAAATCATAAATGTCATCGGTGATCTCATTCAGGCTTCTGACTACTACAACCTCAAAATCTTCCTCTTTAAGTGTTGCAAAGAAAGCATTCAGTGCTTCTCTGTCATAGTCTCTTGTTATCGAGCGGTCACAATATGCATCGTTAATTATTACTCCGTTAGGCATTGCCTGATCACGCATATTCTCGACCATCTGGACTACATTGAGTTCTGCTCTGCGGGACTTTATAAATGCAATTCCCTTAGCAAGCTCCTGATTATCTGTACCTTCGTTTCCCACTACGTTAAAATCTCTTTTATTCATTTTGTTATCTCCTTTACGATTTCGTATTGGAGAGTTTTGGCGCCTCCACTCTCGTGGTGTGCTGTTCCTTAGCACATGTTTATGGTACTCTATTAAGAAAACCTATGCGCCCACTCTAAAGACTATCTTTTCTGATTTGTAGTCTTTAAAAGACTATTTTTAATTTCTCCCTCTATTCTTCCAGTCACCATTTTTAAATTGTTTACTAATTCCACCATCTCCGGCGAATAATTCATGTGTTCTTCTCCAAACAACAAAAAATCAGCAGAGCAATCCAAGATTTGTGCAATACAATACAATTGTGGTATTGTACAATTTGCTTTTCCACTTTCAATTCGAGACATTTGGTTCTTACCAATACCAAGATAGCTTGCCAACTCTATAGCTTTCATATGTCTTGATTCTCGTATATCTTGAATTCGTATACCAATTTTCGAACAAGTATCAGAATCATATTCTTTTATCTCTTGGATCACTCTGCTCACCTCCCTTACAAAAAAATAAGGAGCCTCTATCATTCAAATATTGAACGATATCGGCTCCCTTTTGCCCTTATCAACTGCCAATTCAGCTGATGTATTATTTAACTTGTATTTTATCTGCCCGCTGTTTTTTTACGGAATAAACCACAAAATTTCCATCTTTATCTCTGCGCACTTCTGCATCATGACCATTTTTAGTTGCTGCCTGTATCTGACGAAATAATAAAACTGTTTTATCTTCTTCCATAAGCACCTCCTATAGACTAATCCATAAATTGATTACGACCATTTATATCTTCAAACAAATCGTCTGTATAATCATCGCATTCTTCATTCATAGAAATTTTCATATTACTATCACGAACACTTCCATCAGGCGATAAAAAAGTGAATTCTTCTATAAATTGTGCTTGCTCCATATCAAATAGCATAATTGTAATCCATGGTTTTACACAAATCCCCTCCAAGGTATCTTTAAGTAATTTATAGAATTTTCTATTAAAAACCACAAACGATAATTTATCTGCTTTGACTTCATCCATATAATATAGTCCTAAAACCATCAATAATTTCTGTCTTAGTTTTATTGTCTGTTTACGAATGGCTTGCTGTTCCGTACCGAGCATTGTCCAAAACTCAAATAGCCATTGTCCCATAGTGTTATCAGAAGTAACGGCATCAGTAGCAATTTCCCAATCAGGTCTATAATGATAATTTAAAGCATTGTAAACCTGAGGTGTCATTGGGACCTGAACTTTATACCCCCTCTTCATAATCTCCGACAGTACTAAGTCAGCTGCATTTTTTTCAAATGCTCTGTATTCTTCTGTATCCACTTTTCCATTTAAATTACGCTTTTTCATGCCATGAGCAGACATAAGCATTTCAAAGGTAACTCCACTATTTGGATCTGCATTCTCCGCAATATTAAATATTAAAGCATCTGAATTTTTGCCCGTTGTTTTTTTGTTTACAATTCTTGAAAGCGTAGACGGATTAACCTCACACTTTTTTGCGAACTGTGACATACTAAGCTCTGGACCTTTTGCTCTCACAACTAATTCTGCCAATCTATCCTTATCCGGAGTACTTATTCTTACATATTCTGATAGAATTGATAAATCTCTTTTCATTAATTTGCTTCCTCCTTTCACAAAGGATACCATAGATTTTGCGTGTAGTCAAATCTTTGCACAACATTTGCATATCAAAGCAAAAACTTTCTATTTTTTGCATGAAAAGATATTTATGCAAAGTACTGTTTATTTATCAAATGCCCTCAACATTTTATCAATTGCCTCTCTCTGGGCAAATGTTATCTTATTTTCCTGTCTGCCCCTTTTGCCCGATATGATATAATCCATACTGTGCTCAAATATCTGTGACATTATATATAACTGCTGTATAGTGCAATTTGCTCTACCATTTTCAATCCGTGACATTTGGTTCCTTGTTATTCCCAATTCCGTTGCCAACTCAATGCTTTTCATATTTTTGTCTAGTCGCATTTCCTGTATTCTCTGCCCTATTTCAAATTGTACATTCTTATCATATTCTCTTATTTCCTTGTTCATATTGTCCATCCTTTAAAACTTGTTACCGTTAACTCGTTTGAGGACGGACAATAACTCCCTAGATATGTAATTTTCAGCAAATAAAAAAGGACACATGAAAAACAGTCCCAGTCCTCAAACTGGTTTCTAATTTTTCATGCGTCCTTAGGATGGCACCTTTGCGTATCATCAGCTTACGCTTATTGCAAGTGTCTCCCATATCATGATGACCACTAATTTAATTGTCTTGTCCTGTTGCGACCAAATATCTGCCGCACCATCTGATGTCTGACTGTATGTATCAGATATAATACTTATCCTGCTCTACTTTATCTAACAGTTCACCTTCCTTGAAATTCTTCAAGGTCATTACTCTGCCACAATGGTGACATTTCATCATTACTCTCGGCAGTACCGGATAATTTCTGTTACCTGTAACCATGTATGAAACTTTCATACTCTTTTTGCACTTCTTACAATAAAAATCTATAACTTTTAACTCTTTGTTCAATTCAGTTCGCTCCTTATTCATACAAAATCATCAATCTACAATTCTGTACTCGTAAAGGAAAGGGAAATCACCTTTGCAAGCCTGTTGCCGGGAGTTCCGATGAATGTCTGCACATTCCCCGGCTTTGCTGATCTAAAGCCAACTGATATGAATTGTGCTGTCAGCACACAATCACATCAGGCTCCGGCTCTTTCCATAAACCACATATTGTTATCTTCATAGAAAAGGAATATTTCCTTTCCATCTACCACACAGGTATAACGCTCTCCAACGCCGCCAGCCCTTGTACTGGCTGCTCTGCGCTTGTCTTTTACTCGTGTAATCTCATACTTTCTGCCATCTTCCCATGTTATCTCTTTGGGAATGAGCAGTCCGTCCTTTGAAAACTCTGCAAGTACATCAACATATACCTTATTGCTCAATGTAATCACCTTCCTTACAAGATTGCTATTGCTCTGGAAGCATCCATCTTCCTTGCTATATAGCCTTTTTCTTCTAATATTTTCAGATGTGCATAAACACTTGAAGTCGATGCCACCCCTACCATCTTGCATATCTCCCTGATAGTAGGAGCATAACCATTCACACGCTGATATTGCATAATGCTTTCATACACATTCTGCTGCTTCTCCGTCAATGGTGCTCTGTCTACCAGATCAATTCTTGCTGCTTCGCTCATGTTCCGCCTCCCTCTTTATCCAAAATACCCATGTGGATGTACTGTGTGTTCTTCTTTTGCATTGACTGCCGACAGAATCCTGTCCCGGTACATGAGTCCCCTCTGGATACTGTAAAATCCAAATCTTCTGCGTATCTCATCCACCGCTGAATCCATCTTCATCTGCTTTTCACGCTTCTCCACACTTGAGAACAAATCAATCTGTTCCCAATAATTATCTGTTACTAAGTCTGCACCTCGGACACCAACACTGCGGATCGGCTTGCTCCAGTTATAGTTTTCCTTAAATATCTGATAAGCATATGCAGCTATCTCTCCGGTGATATTCGTTGCATGGTCAATCTTTTTCTGACGAATAAAAGAGAATAACTCATTATCCCTGACACTTATCTCAACCACTCTGCACCGGAATCCATTCTCACGAAGTCTTGCTGCAACACTCTCAGCCAGAATATAAAGAACAATCTTTACATCCTCATCACATACTAAATCCTTTGGAGTCGTTGTGCTGTTTCCCACCGATTTGATTGGAGCGTGGGTATTCTCTAGCTTGACAGGTGAATCATCATAGCCATTCGCAAATGACCATAAGATACTGCCCATCTTTCCAAGGTGACTGTTAAGCACATCTTCATCTGCTCTTGCAAGATCACCTATGGTTTTAATACCAAATAATGCAAGCTTTCTGTTCGTACTTTTGCCAACGTATAGAAGATCTGCCACCGGAAGTGACCATGCCTTCTGCTTAAACTCACTCTTATACATAGTTGTGATTGCATCAGGTTTCTTATAGTCTGAACCAAGCTTTGCAAATATCTTATTGAAAGAAACACCAACACTTACTGTGATGCCAAGCTCTGACTTCATTCTCCTGCTGATTTCCTGTGCAATGAGCAATCCATCCCCTTTAAGGGAGCTGCTCCCTGTCACATCAAGCCAGCACTCATCAATTCCATATGGCTCCTGCCTGTCCGTATATTCTGCATATATCTCATGTGCCATTCTTGAGAATCGAAGATATAAGTCCATTCTTGGTGAAACAAACGTTATGTCAGGACAGACCTGCTTTGCCTGCCAGAGTGCCATTCCTGTTTTCACACCGTACTTCTTGGCAATATAGTCGGCTGTTAAGACAATCCCATGTCTTGCCTCCGGGTCACCGCCTACTGCCAGTGGCTTTCCTGCAAGCTCCGGATGATGCAGATGCTCAATCGAAGCATAGCAACAGTTGATATCTGAATGAAGTATTACCCTGTCTCCCATCTGCATAACCTCCTGCTGCATTTAATCTGTCACTACCATAACCTTTAGTCCAAGTATATGAGTAATGTTCCTTACAGGGCATAGTATAACCCCAAGAATAATCGACTGTCAACGGACACATGTGTCCTTTTTCTCATTATATTGGATTTTTAACTTGAATAATTGGCACTATTGCTATATACTATGGAGTGAAAAGAGACATTTGAAATCAACAAAATGAAAGAAAAGAGGCGTATGTATGTACTCAATCGGAGAAATCATTTCAACATATAGAAAAAAGAAAGGCTTGCTCCAACAGGATCTCGCTGATGAACTGGCAAAGGAAGGCATTACCATTTCCTATAAAGCCATATCCAACTGGGAGAGAAATCTTGCTGAACCAAGCGTTACCATATTTTACAAAGTGTGTAGAATCCTTGGTATTACTAACATGTATGAGGCATATTTTGGAGTAAATCCTGCCGATCCTTTCTCATCACTAACTGATGAAGGCAGGGAAAAAGCTATGGATTATATCAATCTGCTCCACGCATCCGGAATGTATGAAAAGCAGACTGCTAAGATAATTCCATTCCGTAGCATTGATATTTTTGAAAATGCTGTATCAGCCGGAACCGGTAACTTCCTTGTAGATGGACCGAAAGAGACTGTACGCATAGATGAATCTATCCTGCCAGAAGATACTACTTTCGGTGTCCGTATTAGTGGTGACAGTATGGAACCAGAATTCCACGATGGTCAGATTGCATGGATATTACAGCAGGAATCTGTTGCTAATGGAGAAATCGGCATCTTCGCTCTAAACGGAGAAGCCTATATTAAGAAATTACAAAACGATAAAGAAGGAATTTTCCTTATCTCACTCAATGAAAAGTATGCACCTATCAAGGTTAGTGAAAATGACCGCTTAGACATATTTGGAAAAGTTCTTGGAAAATCTGATGCTTGTGCTATTACAGGACATTGCCGATAAAATTGCAAGTCATTTTTATCGGACACATTATTTTGCATAATTGACAATAAGAAAATATCTATAGAACTGAAAGAAGGGATTTTTATGGCGGTTACCAATAATATAAGAGAAATACGTGAACAGCGAGGCATTTACCAGGATGACCTTGCCGCTGCTATTGGATACAGCACCAAAACTGTCGGCAGGATAGAGCGTGGGGACAGCACCCCATCTGCCGAATTTATGCTGCGGATATCAAAGTACTTTAATATGCTGGTGGAAGATGTATTCCATGTGGAAGATTGAGTCGGAGCAGCAATCCGGTTCACCTTCTATTTTGGACAGCTTTTCATGTCCTTATCAACAACTATAGTTTTTTTGATAAATGCTTGACTGTAAACCTTGTTTATAGCTTATTATTAAGTAAAATAGAGTTGCTCGAAAGGAGGGCATAATATGACTATAAAAGACGTAGAAGAGCGAACAGGTTTATCCCGTTCTAATATCCGTTTTTATGAAAAGGAAAAACTTATTGAGCCTTCGAGAAATGAAAGTAATGGTTATAGAGATTATTCTAAAAATGATGTGGAAAATATAAAGAAGATTGCATATCTACGTACATTGGGAATTTCTATTGAAGATATACGAAATATTATATCCGAAAAAGTAACATTGCAGGAAATGCTTGAGAAGCAAAAGGAAGTATTAAAAAATCAGATTACTGATTTGAATAAGGCGAAACTCATGTGCGAAAAAATGCTGGATGAAGGAAGTATTAGTTATGAAAAATTACAGGTAGAACAGTATGTAACAGATTTTCATGACTATTGGAAAGATAATCGAACTGTTTTCAAACTGGATTCAGTCAGCTTTTTGTATATATGGGGAAGTATGCTTACCTGGACTATGATTACCGCACTATGCTTGATTATTGGGGCTTTGTCTTATTCTAAGTTGCCGACAGAAATTCCAGTACAATGGAGTAAAGGAGTGGCAACATCCCTAGTTAATAAAAACTGGATTTTTATTTGTCCTGTTATATGTATCATAATCCGTTATTTATTAAAACCTTTTATCTATGCGAAATTGCAGATGAACAATTATTATGGAGAAATTATAACAGAGTATTTGACAAATTATATGTGTTTTATGGGTTATAGGACAAAACGTGTTGATGGGTTAATCCCATTCAACAAACGTTCTGTCATAATTATGTAAATCACTCCATACAATGGCATCGCCCCAACTAGAAAGACTTTTTTCAAGTTTATTCTTTTCATTCATTTTTTGATATATTGCCGCAATGCTTTTATCGGTTGGCATAACATTTATTATTTCAGACAATGAAAGCGGTTCAGGCGAGTGCATATAGCACCACCAGTAAACCGCTTTTATTCTTCTTTCAACAGATAATCCTCTATGATTTCTAAGCATTTCCCTAAGTCTGGAATTGACACTGCCTTCAATTCTGTTATTGGTAGAAGGTGTGTTAAATTTGTCCCTTAATTCTTTGTCCAGATAAGTAAACAGCGTGTTTTCCCTGATAAGTTTAATTAATGACTTTTCTGCTTTCAGTATCCGTTCATGTGTAGGACGCCTGTTTCCATTTTCATCAACTGTCATTTCATTCAGGAAATCCTCATACTTATTTATCCATTCAATAAATCTTTTTATCCATAAATCCGCTTCTTCTTTTGTGTTTATTTTCAAGAGTTCTTTTGCCATGTTATATAGCTCTTTACCTGCCATTGAATTAGGTCTTGATGTCGTGTAACGCCTTACCTGGCAGAATACATGGAAAACGCATCTTTGGTGTTTTGCACCCGGCCATACTTTTTTGAGTGCCTTTGCAAACCCTGTTCCACCGTCAGATACAACCATTCTAGGTTCCGCTATACGTTTCATTAAAGCCGTCCATGCAGCGGCATATTCATATCTGCATAAATACCAGCCAAGGACATATTTATCATCACAACAGATTAAAATGCACGCTTTTCTTCCCAGATAAATACCATCAAGATACAAGACATCCCTGCTGTCCTCGACTTTAGGCGGCATAGGCCATATATTCCAATATTTAGCGGTTTTGCGTCTGAATGTTCTTCCATCTCCGGGCATTGATGACTGGGATTCCTTTCCAAACAACCAATCCAAGAAGATTTGCAGTTCTTTGGCAGAGTTGTCTATTTTGTGTGTAACTGATGAATTGCATTTCCTGCAAAGCCAACGTTGTGACCCTGCTTTTGTCTTTCCAGCTTTAATACATTTATTTCCACATACAGGACAATTTACTTGATTCATTTAATCTTCCTCCGTTGTTGCTGTTTCAAGGAAGATTAAACCTTGTTTTTCCCTTTATTTGCAAGGGATGCAGGTGTTTTTATCAACACGTTTTGTCCACCCTCAAAGTTGTTTCAAAAAAGATTGAACCGCCCCCAGCCCTTGAAATTCAAGGGCTGAAGGCGGTTTCTATCAACACATTTTGTCCTATAGGTCTATATGAATAAAAAAGCCCCGCCGCAGCGGGGTTTTTTTATAGGAATTTATCAAGTTCAGTCTCGACACGCTTATTTATTTTAACTTTAGGATTTTCCATAATCGTTCCTCTTGCGACAACCATTTTTACATGTCGTAATGCTCTGAGGTCATCGAGTGGGTTTTCCTCGGTTACAATCATATCTGCACATTTATCTTTTTCGAGCGTACCGGTAATATCACCGATTCCCGCCATTTCGGCAGCTCTTGCGGTTGCCGTATACAGTGCAAACGCATTGGAAACGCCCGTATATTTGTGGAAATAATACAATTCTCTCCAGAAATCATACTGTGTAATCCACGGACATCCGACATCATTGCCAAGAACGACAGGTATATCATTTTCAAGTGCCGCTTTCGCACATGCAATTATTCCCTCAAACACAACATTTCCGTTAAACTGTTCAACTTCAGTTGCGTTGGTAATCGAACGATCAAACAATGCATACGGAAGTGCAGGCGAAATTGTTGTGCAAAGAAATGCTTTTCTTTCCTTGAATAACTTAATTGTATCATCATCAATTTTTGCACCGTGTTCAATTGAGTCAACACCATTTTCAAGAGCAACACGCACCCCCTGCGGAGATTCGACATGTGCAGCAACTAAATAGCCATTTTCATGTGCCTTGTCACAGACTACCTTTACCATTTCCGGAGACATTTTCAGTTCACCCGGAACACCTTTTTCTTTTGCGTCCATTACGCCGCCAGTAATCATAAGCTTTATCAAATCAACCTTTTCTTTTTCCGATTGCTCCAGATGTTTTAAGGCTGTATCTATACTGTCCGCCGCAACAGCAACAGAGCCAGCCATATGTCCGCCAGGCACGGAAATCCCTTCATTAGCGGCAAGTATTCTAGGTCCCATCTTTGTTCCTGCATTAATCTCATCTCTTAATTTTGTATCAAAACTTCCAAGTCCGCCAACCGTTCTTATTGTTGTCACACCGCTCATAAGCTCTGTTTTTGCAAATCCGGCAACCATACCGTATGCAATTGAACGCATAAGTGCATTTCCCATAAGTATTTTTACAAGTTTCTCATTATCACGCTGTTTTTTCTGCGGCTTGCCATTACCTGCAAGGTGAACATGCATATTTATAAGACCGGGCATAATATATCTGCGTTTTAAATCAACTTTTTCATATCCATTCAAATCCGTGCCTGCCTTGACAATATCCTCAATTTTATCATTGTCCGTAAGTATGACGAAGCCCTCTTTTACCTGCATATCTTTGGTTCCGTCAAGTATTTTTCCGTTAATATAAGCATATTTCATATTTTTATACCCCGTGTTTTTGAAATGTTTATTTAATACCAATTAATCAAAATCTTACGCACTGATTGACTTTCCTGTGTAAAGCTGATAGTATCTGCCTTTTTCTTCCATAAGCTGGTCATGTGTACCACGCTCAATAATTCTTCCCTGTTCCATAACCATAATACAGTCTGCATTCCGTACCGTAGAAAGACGATGAGCGATAACAAATGAAGTTCTTCCTGTCATAAGTGCATCCATACCACGCTGTACAAGTTTTTCTGTACGTGTATCAATAGAAGAAGTCGCCTCATCAAGAATAAGAACAGGAGGATCTGCAACTGCCGCCCTCGCTATTGCAAGAAGCTGACGCTGTCCCTGACTAAGGTTCGCACCACCGCCGGTAAGCACTGTGTTATAACCATCAGGAAGTCTTTTTATAAATCCATCAGCATTAGCAAGCTTTGCGGCAGCTATACATTCTTCATCAGCTGCATTGAGTCTTCCATATCTGATATTGTCCATAATCGTGCCTGTAAAAAGGTTGGTATCCTGTAAAACAATGCCCAGGCTTCGGCGTAAATCGTCTTTTTTAATATGATTAATATTAATTCCATCATAACGGATTTTACCATCCTGTATATCATAAAACCTGTTAATAAGGTTGGTAATTGTTGTCTTTCCGGCACCGGTAGAACCTACAAACGCAAGCTTCTGACCAGGTTTTGCGAACATTTTTATATCGTGAAGCACGATTTTGTCAGGATTATATCCAAAATCAACTCCATCAAATGTAACATCACCCTGAAGTCTTGTATACATTTCATCTTTGTTTGCAGCATTTGGTTTTTTCCATGCCCACATCTCTGTCAGTTCTTCAGTTTCATGGATTTCACCATTTGAATCATAACATATATTTACAAGTTCAACATCACCTTCATCTGTCTCTGGTACTTCATCACAAAGGTCAAATACCCTGCCGGCACCTGCCATAGCCATTACAATACTGCTTACCTGCTGGCTTATCTCTGTTACAGGCTGTGTGAAACTCTTGTTTAATGAAAGAAATGCTACAAGTGTACCAATTGTAAGTCCTGAAAAGCCGCTTAATGCAAGCACACCACCTACAAGTGCACACAAAACATAACTTATATTTCCTATATTTTCATTGATAGGCATTGTAATATTTGCAATTTTATTAGCATTGTTGGCACTTTCTCTTAACTTGTTATTAATCTGCTTAAACTGTTCAAGACTTTCCTGCTCATGACAGAATACCTTAACAACCTTCTGCCCTTCCATCATTTCCTCAATATAAGCATTTACTTTACCGATATCTTTCTGCTGTTCAATGAAATATCTGCCAGATGCAGCGGAAAGCTTTGATGTCACAAAAAGCATAATTGCAACCATAATAACAGATACAATTGTAAGTGGTATATCAAGAACTATCATACTTACAAATGTTGATACAAGTGTTATAAGTGAATTAAGAACCTGTGGAATACTCTGGCTTATAAGCTGTCTTAATGTATCAATATCATTTGTATATACCGACATTATATCTCCATGTGCATGTGTATCAAAATATCTGATTGGAAGTGATTCCATGTTAGTAAACATCTCTGTACGGAGCTTTTTCATAGTACCCTGACCAACATTTACCATAATTCTGTTATATCCGTAGGAACATAAAACACCCACTGCAAATATTGCTACAAGTTTTAAAAGAGCCTGTGCAAGCGGTGAATAATCAGGAACTGCCATCTGGGTAAGAGGCACAATGTAATTATCAATAAGTTTCTGTATAAATAAAGTTCCACATAATGTCGTAAGTGCCGAAACCAATATGCAAACGACCACCATGAAACATGCCAATTTATAATTTTTTACTATATAAGAAAGAAGTCTTTTTAATAATAAAAGCGGATTCTTCTCTTTGTTCTCATTTTTATTTTTCATGTCTTCCTCCTATTCTCACTATTCTGCCGATTCGTCGAAATCGCCGCCGCCCTGCATCTGAACTTCACAGATTTCGCGGTAAACTTTGTTATTTTCCATAAGATTCTCATGTGTATCAAAGCCACTGACTTTTCCATCTTCAAGAACAATAATTCTGTCGGCATCCTGAATACTTGAAATTCTCTGCGAAACTATAAGCTTTGTTGTTCCCGGAATTTTCTGGGCAAATGCCTGTTTGATTTTTGCGTCTGTTGCAGTATCTACAGCACTTGTCGAATCATCAAGAATAAGAACCTTTGGTTTTTTAAGCAATGCTCTCGCAATACAGAGTCTCTGTCTCTGACCACCTGAAACATTAGTACCGCCCTGTTCTATCCATGTATCATACTTCTTAGGCATTCTCTCGATAAATTCATCAGCACATGCCTGTTTACATGCCTCAACACAATCTTCATATGAAGCATTGTCATCACCCCATCTGAGATTGTCAAGTATTGTTCCTGAAAACAGGACATTTTTCTGTAATACTACAGCCACCTGATTACGGAGTGCATCCATATCATAAGTTCTTACATCTTTTCCGCCAACACATACAGAACCTTCAGTAACATCATAAAGACGGCTTATAAGGCTCACAAAACTTGATTTTCCGCATCCTGTACCACCAATAATACCAATTGTCTCACCTGCATTAATATGAATATCAATATCATGTAAAGTATCCTCTGTACTGTTTTTTCTGTATGAAAAATTAACATGATTAAAATCGATTCTTCCGTCTTCCACTTCTTCATAAGGTTTTTCCGGATTGGCAAGGTCCGCTTTTTCATTAAGAACTTCTGAAATACGCCTTGCACTTGCCGCACTCATTGAAACCATTACAAATATCATTGAAAGTATCATAAGTGCCATAAGCATGTTCATTACGTAACTGAACATTGATGTAAGATTACCAGTTGTAATTGAACCCGACACAATAAAATGTGAAGCAAACCATGACAATGCAACAATACATCCATATACAACAAGCATCATAGTCGGATTGTTAAATGCAAGAAATGACTCGGCTTTAACAAATGTTTTATAAAGATTATCTGCCGCTTTATTAAACTTTTTATTTTCATGCTCCTCACGTACAAATGCCTTAACAACACGGATTCCTGAAATATTCTCCTGAACGCTCGCATTGAGTTCATCATATTTTTCAAAACCTGATGTAAAAACCGGTGTTACTTTATATATAATAAAGAAAAGTACAAATCCTAAAAATATAAGTGCAACAAGAAATATAATACTTAATCTCGGACTTATTATTACACACATTGTAATACTGCAAATCATCATGAGAGGTGCTCTCACAACACTCCTTATTATCATCTGATAAGCATTCTGTACATTAGTTACATCAGTTGTCATACGTGTTACAAGACCTGCTGTACTGAATTTATCAATATTAGAAAATGAAAATGTCTGTATATTTTCATACATTTTCTCTCTCAGATTACACGCAAATCCTGTTGATGCTGCCGCCCCATACTTTCCTGCCTGTATACCACAAAAAAGGCTCAAAAATGCTATAATAAGCATTATTCCACCATAAATACCAACCTTTCTCATATCTCCGGCCTGTATTCCTTTATCAATTATTGAGGCTGTTATAAATGGAATAAGAATTTCCAAAAAAACTTCAACTGCAGTAAATATTGGCGTTATAATTGATTCTTTTTTATATTTGCCCATACATTTTGCTAATGTTTTTATCATATTTTTATCATTCTCCCTTCGATTAAATTCACCTTATAAGTCTACAGTCAGCATGACTTGATACTGTCATATACTTTCTGCAAAAGATTTCTAAGCTGTCCTTTTTCATCATCATTAAGTGCCTTTAAAAGTTCCCTCTCATTTTCATCCATTGAAGCTCTTGCCGTCTTGCATATCTCCTCACCTTTTGCCGTGAGCTTTACATGTTTGATTCTTTTATCATTTGAATCATAAAACCCCTCTATCATCCCATTTTTTTCCAGACGTGCAGCAATTCCTGCCATCGTTGCCTGTTTAACTTCAAAATGCTTTTCAAGTTCTTTTAGCGTTATCGTCTCATCGGCTGCCTCGCTGATAGTTGCGAGGACCTTAATCTGCGAAAGGGTGACATCATTGCACATCAACGTATTATTAGCCTTTCTTCCAAGTGCATCGTTAAGTCTCTTTATAAGTTCACCGCAATGCAATGTTTCTCCAAACATATGCTCATTCCTTTTCATAAAATTTGATAAATAGTTTCTTCTAGATGCTCTAATATATTACAAAAATAATCGGCTCTGCGTCTTAAGCGTCTGGCTCTTTGATGACAGTTATCTTCAAGTTGTCAACTTTAATCAATCTTTCTTGTCTGCATTTTGGACAATAAAGGGGATAATTCTCCAAAACAGTGTCCTTCCTAATTTTATTACGGGTTTTGCTCCCACAAACAGGACACAATATCCATTCGCATTTCATCATAATTAGTCTCTAATCCTTTCAAATCTCATTTTATATGACTTTTGCAAGCTGTTAAGCTAACTTGTGGAACATATGCCGAACCTTATCTATACGGCTATTCGGGCGGCGGGGTTGGCAAATAAATTTACCAATAGCTGGCTGGTATCCTTTTAACTCTGTCAAGCAGACTCCCTGCCCATTTGTGAAATAAGTTAAATCGTTCCTGTATTCTTGAATACATCTAGCAGGGATTTCTCCTTTCAGAATGACCTCGTCATTCTTTATCTGAGTACTTACAATATCTGCACAATACCTTGGAGCATCATGATACGCCCGTGAGAGATATTCCTGCGGTGCATAAATTTCAAAGTGGAGATATGGCTCTAATAGTTCTGTCCCTGCTTTTTTTAAAGCCTGCTCCAATACGATAGGGGAAAGCAGCCGAAAGTCTGCGGGGGTACTTACAGGACTATAATACAATCCATATTCAAAACAGATTTTACAGTCTGTCACTTTCCATCCATACAGCCCCTGCTCGCAGCCATAAAGAACCCCCTCCATAACCGCATTTTGGAACGATTGATTTAAATATCCAAGTGAAACTCTGCTTTCATACTGCACTCCGCTTCCAATAGGGAGCGGCTCTATGGACAACCCGACAGAAGCCCAGAAAGGATTTGGCGGGACTTCTATGTGGATGGTATATTCTGCTTTTCTAAGCGGTCTTTCCATATATATAACAGTAGGCTCTTTTATTTCTGCCTCCACATGATATTTTTCCTCAAGGATGGCACAAATGACTTCCATCTGCACATTCCCCAAAAAAGAAAGTATAATCTCATGCGTTGTAGTATCCACATAATATTTTAAAAGAGGGTCGCCATCTGAAATTTCTGTAAGTGCCCCAAGCAATATTTCCCGCTGTTCAGATTTCTTTACTGCAATCGTTGTTTGGAGCATAGGGAGAGGATTTTCAATAAATTTTCTCTGCGGCAACAGTATTTCGTTCCCCAAAATACTGTTTAGCTGCAAAACATCATTTGGTAAAATTACAATATCACCAGAGCAGGCTGTATCGGATGAATATAATTCACCGTTTGTCGGAACACACATCTCTGTGATTTTTATTTTCTCTTTTTCAGATATTCTAATAACATCCCTCAAATGCAATGTTCCGCTATATATACGCACATAAACAAAACGCCGCCTTTTCTCTGAATATTCAATCTTAAAAACCTGCCCGCATAGTTCAGATTGACCTTCAGGCGTTGATGAATAAAATTTACTGGCAATTACTTCTATAAGCTGCCGAATCCCCAGATTGTTTTTAGCGCTTCCGTGATAAACGGGAAATAACGTTCCGTTTTGGAATCTCCTGTTTTCTTCCTGTTCCAGTTCTGACATTTTAAACGGTTTCCCTGACATATATTTCTCTAATAGTTCATCGTTTCCCATAATTACCGCATCCCACTGTTCCATATCGTCATTGTCCGTTACATTTATATGGGGATGCTGCCCAACCTTTTGCTTCACTATAATTTCCGAAGAAAGCTTTGCTTTCATTTCCCGATATACCATTGGCAAATCAATCCCCTCTTGGTCAATTTTATTGATGAAAAAAATTGTCGGAATCTTCATTATCTGTAGTGCATGAAACAGTATACGGGTCTGTGCCTGTATGCCATCCTTTGCAGAAACTAATAATACTGCTCCGTCTAATACGGATAAAGAACGGTATACTTCCGCCAAAAAATCCATATGGCCTGGCGTATCTATAATGTTGACTTTTACATCCTCCCACTGAAAAGATGTCACTGCTGTCTGGATAGTGATTCCCCTTTGACGCTCCAAATTCATTGTATCTGTCCTTGTTGTGCCTTCATCTACGCTCCCTAGTTCTGCAATTGCACCACTGGTATACAATAAACTTTCCGTTAATGTTGTCTTTCCTGCGTCAACGTGAGCCAGAATGCCTAAGTTAATTATTTTCATGTGATTTTCCTCCTATCAACACCCAAAAAAGGGCATAAAAATACCCAGTGATAAATACTCCTATCACTGGGTAAATAACTCCAATAGCCCCAAAACACTTATATGTTTTCGGGCATATAAAATTACATGATAAAAGTATTCTTAAACTGGGTACAAAAAACTAAGCCCCATATTAAAAGTGAAACGGGACTGCTACTTTTTGTTCCCACTATCAAATTGACAGTTTATTTAAGAATACCTTGCCGCATATTTATTAACTCCTTGTATAAAACTGAATCTAATTATATTCCTTAACCCTTTATTTGTCAAGCCCTTTTTAGCATTATTGACAAGAGTATCTTCCTGCATTTCTTTGATCTGGTTCTGCATATTGGTGAGTTCTTCCGTCATGGAATCAATCTTTTTCTCCAGTCCATCCACATAGCTGCATATCTCAAATACATCGTTTGCCTGCTCTTTCATGGCATTTTTCTTTAATAAGTCGAGAAGTTCTCTTATGACCTCCTCATTGGTAAGTGTTTTTCCTGCTTCCATATCCATTCTGTTTCCTCCATTCTGTAAATGGGGCAGCCTTGGCCGCCCCTGTACTCTGATTACTGATTATCGAAAGGGCGTCGCCTCTTTGTCCTTCTCTTTATCGGGATTGCCATGATGTTTCTCTGCACTCTCTCTTGCATTTTCGTTGCTCTTATCCTTTGCTTTCTCATATTCAGAGATAATCTCATTATAGAGTTTTTCCCTGAAATCCTTTGTGACCGGATAGCAGACATCCTGGTAGATTGGCTTGCCCTGCTCGTCCACCTGCTTTGTCTTATAAGAAGGCATTGATACAAAGATTTTCTCTTTGCCCTGCACGATATTGATGTTATTTACGATGAAACTGTTTTCAAAATAAATGCGTGCAAGTCCCTTGATGTTACTACCTTCCCTCTCATAAGGTGTTACAGTTACGGAAAACTCCGGCATTTCCTGTGTACGCTCCTGCTTCTGTGTCTCCTCTTTCTCCGGTTCCTTAATTCTTGCATAGGCATCAAGGATATTGGTATAGAGTTCCTCTCGAAACTCTGCTGTGATAGGATTGCACACATCCTTATAGATCACACCGTTGCTTTCATCACGCTCATTGGAGCGGTATCTTGGCATTGATACAAAAAGCTCTCCCTTATCCTTATTCTCAAGGATTGCAATATTGGTAATCTTAAATGAATCACCAAATACTACTGTTGCAAATCCTTTGATGTTGCTGCCCTCTTTTGCTCTTACTTCGTTTACTTTAATTGAATACTTCATATGCTATTCCTCGCTTTCTTTTTGTTCTTTGTTTTGCTCCGGTATGATAAGCTCACACCAAAGCTGTTCTATCTGTTCACAAGACAATCTGCCATTAAGCCAGTTGCCAAGTGTAACGACCATTCCATCCTGCTCGTAATAGAGCCACTCCTGTGTTTCAATGTTCCCCTCATACACGATAGTCACATCAAAATCAGGCATAAATAATCCTTCCTCTGCATCCCATACACAGGCTATTCCCTGTCTGAGTGTCAGATTCAGGCTTTCGACATACACAGACCAGCCGCTTACGACTATCTGAAAGTCATCATCAATCTCAGCAATATCATCCTCGATGTCAATTAGCTCTTCCATTTCTGCTACTGCCTCTTCTATCTCACCTAATCGGTATCTCTTATTCATCCATCACCGCCTCCTTATAAATGCACCTGACCACAAAACGCATGGTTCCTTTCTGGGAACAGGTAAAAAGAGTTAATTCTTTTTCTGTACCCTGTGTCTTGATGCTGTTATCATACGGATTTACTACCTCTGTCTCTATTACCTCATAGATATGCTTCAGCCCATTTTTGTCGGTTATCATTACTTCATCACCTATGGATATCTGACTTAGTGGTGTAAAAAATGTGCCATATCTGCTGCCATTATGACCGCACAATACACAGTTGCCACTTTCTCCGATTCCTGCAGTCTCTTCTATATGACCAATCCCTGCATTAAGCACTTTACTTGTGGTTCCTTCCATTACCGGATACCTGATATCTAAGCCCGGTATCTCAATGATGCCGATAACACCGCCTTCTTTAAGAATGGCTTCATCCTCTTTACTAATGGAGGTTTGCTCTTCCTCCACATCTGTTTCTTCATCGTAATCATCCTCCAATGTCTGCTCAAATTCACTTATGAGCTGTTCTGTCTGTTTTTCTCCGGTTGTCCGCCAGAAAAAAGGGACTGCCATAATGGCAATCCCTGCTGCAATCAGTAGTCCTGCGACCACTTTTCTTATGCTCATATTATTCACTCTCCTATCGTGTTCTGCCCTCTCTGTCGGCTGGATAAGCACCTTTATCCTCTGCTACAATTGCTGCAGATTCCATTCTGTCATCAGCTTCTCTTTCTTCCTCCGGTCCGCTCAGGTCTGCATCCACAGCCTTTGCGTTCTCAAGGTCAAGCTGGGCATTCAGTTTACACTGCCTAGCCAGCTTTTCTTCCAGTTCCTTGCTGTACGCAAATGGCTTGTCATACTCTGCCTTTGATGCTTCAAGGTCATTCTGGTACTGCTCAATCTTCTTTTCAAAGAAATCAATGTTCTCATGGAGTCCATTGAACAGGTTTTCCAGCTTCACCATGCTGCCGACAGGACTTGTGGAAAGCTCTGCTTTATACTCTGTCTTTCCACGAAGCACCATATAATTGATGCCAAGGAAGTTCTTTTCCACAAGCAGCTCAAATCCGTGGAATTTACCGATTACAGTTGTCTCTCCGGTCTTACATTTACTGATTGCTTCAAGCATCATCGTTCCGCCATCCACACGCTCTGTGTAAGTTACTTTGCCTATGGTAATGGCAAATTCCGGATTATCAATCAGCTCTTTATCCCTTGCCTTTACATCCTCTCTTACATTGGCAAGCTTTTCTGTTGCTGTCTTAATCAGCTTCGGATACTTAATCATAAAGTTATCCTGCAAGCCATATCTCTGATTGTCATAGGATGCCTTTAAGAGCTTTAATCTCTGGACATCATTGTCAATCTCCATCTTTTCCTTGATTAAAGGATTGCCTGTGGCAACCGCTTTAATCTCTGCATAGGAAAGTGTTGCCTCGTCGATATCCTCACAGCTTCGGCTTACAGCCTTGCTTGTCATGACCTGACTGATGAATCGCTGCTTATTTTCAACAAGCGACCAGTTGTATGCATCAAATGTCCCTTTGGTGACATATCTGTAGATTGCCACCTCTTCATTTTCATTACCCTGTCGTATGCCTCGTCCTTCCCTCTGTTCAATAGAAGAAGGCTTCCAAGGGCAATCCACATGATGCATTGCAACAAGGTGTGTCTGCACATTGACACCTGTTCCACACTTGTCCGTTGAACCGATAAGAACCTTCTTTTTACCTGTCCTCATCTCCTTAAAAAGTGCGTCCCTTTGTGCATCCGTCTTGGCATCATGAATAAAAGCTATCTCATCTGCCGGAATACCATACTGGATCAGTGTTTCTTTCAGATAATCGTAGATGGTAAAGTCCTTATCTGGTCCCGGTGTGCCGATGTCCGAAAAAATAAGCTGGCAGCCTATATGACCATCAGCATTTCCTTTCTCATATTCTTTCCATACATTCTCCGCTACCTTATTGAGTTTTCCATCCGGATTGTTCGGCGCATCCTTATCAATCAGTCTGGCATCCGTTCCAAGAAGTCTTGCCTCATGGGTAATCTTTAGAAAGTTATCCACGCTTGGATCAACTCCACCGCCTCTGATACGCTCTGCCCTCACAACAAAGTCTTCCATGACCTGCTTCACATACCAGTCAGGCTCCGACTCCACTATAATAGGCTTGCCGCCACGGAGAGCTGGCACATCAAGGTCAAGCATGTCTGCGGTCTGCACATCTGCTACCTCACGGAAGATATTCATAAGCTCCGGCAGATTCGTAAACTTATTAAATCTGCTCTTAAAACGAAATCCGCTTCCCTCTACAGTAAGCTCAAGTGCTGTTGTCACTTCACCAAAGTTTGCTGCCCAAGAATCAAAGTGATAAATCCCCATCTCTTCAAGTGCCGCTTTCTGTAAGTAAAGCTGCATGACATACATCTCACACATGGTATTGGATATTGGTGTACCTGTTGCAAACACAATACCCCTGCCATCATTTATCTCAGACAAATACTGGCATTTAAGCTGCATATCCGTTGACTTCTTAGCTCCGCTACTGCTGATACCTGACACATTATTCATCTTGGAAAAAATCGCAAGGTTCTTAAAATTATGTGCTTCGTCTACCATAATAGAATCTACACCCAGTTCCTCAAAGGTAATAAGGTCATCCTTCCTGCTCTCATCTGACAAGGATTTCAGCTGTTCCTCCAGTTTTTTCTTCTGGCTTTCCATCTGCTTTACAGTCCATCGCTCTCCGTTACGCTCCTTCATCTCATCAATCGCATAGCTGATTTCATCAATCTGCTCGTTAAGCATTCGCTCCTTTCTCTCTGCGGAGATTGGGATTTTCTCAAACTGTGAGTGTGACATGATGATACAGTCATAGTCACCAGTTGCAATCCTTGATACGAACTGCTTTCTGCGGCTTTTTTCAAAATCACGCTCCGTGGCAACTAAGATATTTGCTGACGGATAAAGCCTTAAAAACTCTGATGCCGTCTGACCGATAAGCGGCTTTGGTACAACCATGATTGTCTTATTGGCAAGTCCAAGTCTCTTCTGCTCCATGCAGGCAGCCATCATCTCAAATGACTTTCCGGCACCGACACAGTGTGCCAGCAGAGTATTTCCCCCAAGAAGAATTCTTGCCACCGCATTTTTCTGGTGTGGCTTTAACTCAATCGCCGGATTCATTCCCGGAAACTGTAAGTGACTTCCGTCATACTCACGCAGGCGGATGTTATTAAATGTCTCGTTGTAATACTCCACATATTTCTGTCTTCGCTCCGGCTCTGCAAACAGCCACTCCTTGAACTTCTCCTTGATCATGTTCTGCTTTTCCCTTGCAAGCATTGTCTCATTCTTATTGACTTCGTAATGATACCTGCCATCACCGTCATCAATCCTGTCCCTGACTGTTACTGTCTTTAGATTCAGCGTATCCTCAAAAATAGAATAAGCATCCATGCGGCTTGTACCATAGGTCTTAGTAGCCGCCACTGAATGCTTATCCATGCTTTTATTCTCGATGAACCATTCCATGCTCATCTTATTTAAGTGTACCTGAATGCCTGTATTGTAAAACTGGCTTCTGACTGCCCTTGCCCGTCTTGGTGTATTGAGAAGCTCATAGATAAACTGCTCATAATCAAGCGGCTCAATCCATGTCGTGCCAATCTTTACATCAATATCCGAGGCTTCAATCCACTCCGGCTGTACCTTTTCAAGTGCTGCCACATTGCCTGCAAATTTTTCTGCCTGCGGATTGCCTGTATCCGCTGCCATAGCCTTTGCTACACGAAGCTTGTCTCTCACATTGCCGGAAAGATACTCGTCTGCCGTCTCCCAGCCGATGTCGGGATTGTTCTCGTTGTAGCGGTCGGGATTTAGGAAAATCAATCCATCCAGCTCTTCCACAAGAACTGCCCTTCTAAGCTCTGCCAAAGCATCATCACTAAATGTTATCTCATCAGCTGTCTGCCCGGACTTTTCTGCAAGTTCTTCCTTTACATTAGTAATATCCGGCTCATAGATAGAGAGCATATAGGCAAGATTTACATATCCAAATTCATTGACGGATACATTCAATGCTTCCACAGCAGTCTCAACCCTGTCTATGACAGTCTTTGCCTTAATCGTCTGCTTATAAAACATATCCGCTTTTTTCACCTCCCCGTCTTCATTTACTTCTTCAAGACTGCAAAGAAGTGGGTAATCGCTGTCATCTCTGAAAGCTATTCTGTTTGCTTTTGAAGTAATGGCTCCATACTGCTTTACGAAGGCATCATATTTTACATTAAGAAGTCTCTGCTTATCAGAAAGCTCCTCCTCGCTGCAGCCATCCATCTGGATATCAATCAGATCTCTTGTTATCTGTCTGATTTCATCAAGGCTTCTGATTCGCTCCTCGGCAGTCTGTGATACTTCTTTTCTTACCATCTCGGAATTTTCCCTGTAATAGAGTTTTCCTTCAAAAAATGTGTAAGTGTAGTTTCTCACATCCGGATCAGCCGGGATAACTTCCTCCGTCTGCTCCGCCTCATCTGCCACTCTCTCAAAATCTGTCATCTGGGCTTTGATATTACCGATAGCTTTGTTTAATGCTTCATAAATATTGAAGTTCTCATCATCATTCACGCAGACTGTGTATCTGCTGTCCTGTCCGTAAATCCTTGTGTCATATTCCATAGATCCAAGCATCATTTCCGGATGCTCTGCAAAATAAGAGTTGACTGCAATGCCATTCTCAGTTACACCAAGGTGTACCCAGTCCGGCTCAATATCAATCTTTCTCTCCCTTTTCTGCAAAAACAGGATATCTGCTGTCACTTCGGTTCCTGCATTATCTTTAAATGCAGTATTCGGAAGTCTTATCGCTCCCACAAGCTCTGCTCTTTCAGCCAGATACTTTCGGATAGTAGGATTTGCCTTATCAAGTGTTCCCTTTGTGGTAATCACCGCAACCATGCCTCCCGGTCTTACCTGATCAAGTGCTTTTGCCAGAAAATAATCGTGGATACGGAAGTTATACTTGTTGTACTTCGGATCAAAAACCTTATAATCACCAAATGGCACATTTCCGACAACTACATCAAAGAAGTTATCCGGATATGTGGTATTCTCAAATCCTGTGATACTGATATTGGCATTCTGATAAAGCTGCTTTGCAATTCTTCCCGAAATGCTGTCAAGCTCCACCCCATACAGCTTACTTCTCTGCATAGGTGCCGGCATACTCCCAAAGAAGTTACCGATACCCATAGATGGTTCTAATACATTGCCGCCTCTGAAACCAAACTGGACAAGTGCCGAGTTCATGCACATGGCAATCTCCGGTGAAGTATAAAAGGCATTGTTTACTGTTGCCCTAGCTGCAGCATACTCTTCATCCGATAACATCTCTTTGAGTTCTTTGTACTCTTTGCTCCAGCCTGCGTTTTCCTCGTCAAATGCCTGTGACAGTCCGCCCCATCCGACAAACTTCGACAAGGTTTTCTGTTCCTCCGGTGTTGCAAGCCTGTTTTCTGATTCAATCTGCTTTAAAGTACGAATTGCATCCATATTCCACTGATATCTGGTCTTGGCACCGCCTTTTTCCATTTCCCAGAGATTGTAATGGAAGTTGTGCTTCGTCTGCCCGGCAACATTCTTCTCATTTTCAAGACTTTCTACTTGCTGTACTGGTTCCTGCTTTGGTGTAAAATCTACAGTTTCCTGTGATTCTGTATCAGCCTGAATATCATCCACAGATACTGATACCACATCATCTGAAACTACATGTCCATTCTCATCAATCTTGGTTTCCCATCCATTCGCTATTGCTCTTTCCCTGGTTTCAAGACGATTAGCTTTTACACTATCCTCGATGTCAAAGAATCTCTTATAGACCGGATTCATCTTATCCCTGTCAGCCTTCTGCTTTATCTCTTGATAATACTTTTTCTGGTCTTCTCCGCAGTAAAATGGCTGTTTTACCATATAGGATAAAATCTCATATAACTCACGCCAGTCGAGAGCACCTTCCTTACGCACACCATTCCTGTTCTTATAGCTGATCTTCACATATCCACTTCTGATTGAGTACTCCACAAGACCATACTTATTGTTGGAATATGCCTTTCTTTCTGCATTATCTGTCCCTAATGCAATATCCCTGATAATGTCAAGTTTATTGGGCATAAATGCAAAATCAGACTGCACCACATCCATAAGGAATGCCCTAAACGGAGTGTAGCAGCTGCAATCTGTTACAAGAATCTCCGCCGCATCACGCAGGTCTTCCTCAAGCTCTGCAATACGCTTGGCATAATCAATCGGTGTAATATACTGAAGCTCTGATGGATCTTTTTCAGTTGTTTCAGCTTCTATCTCTGCACCATATTCTGCCTGTGTTACCATGCGGTCTTCATCGGCAGTTTCCTGTGGTGTCATGCCTTTTGCACTTACATAATCTCTGTTAGAAGCATAGCTCTCCGGCTCATCCGGTATTGCATAATCATCAATCTCTGATTCTGCCTCCTCCGGTTCCACTTCCCGGTATTCGGCATCAATGACCTCATCATCCTCACGGAGTCCGTCCATCGCAAGCTCATCAATACGAGGTGTCTCAGGCTGGTATTCCCCTGTAAGAATAAGGACACCAAGCTCTTTTTCGATATCTTTCCACGAAACATATCCTTCAACCTCTCCATCCTCATCTCGCCACTGAAAACGCAGTCCATTCCCATGAAATGTGTCATATCCGTGCAGTCCCAGTCCGTCAACCGGCCAGCCTGCACCTCCCTGACCATACTCTGCTTTGATACGCTTTGCTCTGGTTCCTGCGTCAATCTCTGTTTCAAAAATCTTGCATATCCTGCCCTTGCCACCGATAAAACCTGTACCTCTCATAAGCACCTGTTTGATATACTCACTTGGTACTGTGGATGACTTCTTTGGATTCAGGTAATTGTATTTACCTGCTAATGCAGCTTTTCTGTCCTGCTCGAACTGACGCATAAACTGATTATTGTTTTCGTCCTCAGTATGAATAGTGCCAATGCTTGCCTGCCCATTCTGGTCGAAAAAAAAGGAAGCCTGTGTATATTCGGCTTCCTTACTAACACCCAATGAATTGATTTCATCAAGTTCCCTATTCAGTTCTGTATCATCTGATTCTAGTGGAATCGCATCACTATCTGATTCAGTACCACTTCCTCTGCCTGCATCTTCGCCTGCTCTCTTATCTTCCACATCTCCATTGTCGATGACGGATTCTGTGGCTTGTGCTTCGCCAGATACTGCATCTCCAGCTGGTCGTACAGCTGGTTCGCTTCCTCCTCTACCGCTGACATCTTCTCGTACATCTTCCCGAATCTCATCAGCGTCTTGTATCTTGCCGGCTCGTTCTCCTTTAGATAGTTCATCGCCATCCTTCCGTATTTGCCCAGCTTCGTGAGATCCTCCGTCTCGTCCGGCATCTCTATCTGCGGATAAAGCAGTCCGTCCACTTCCTTGTAAGTCATTTCTTCTAACATATCCAATTCTCCTTTCGCTCTCGATTGCCTTTAAGTTACGACTAAATTCTCTAAGAACACTACAGGAGACATCGCATACAATGGAACCAAGACGGTAAATGATCTCTTCGTCTTTGATATTTACGATCTGACTAAAATCCTGTTCTTGCACAGATAAGTCAAATCCGCATCTCGTCCCTACAGCATACATGACACTTGCATATACAAGCTGCTCCATGTCCATTTCCTGCTGTAAGCCATTGCGTTTCTTACTTTCTTCCTTTATCACACTACCTGATAGCTGCATAAGTTCGGTCATTCGGTCTCCGAACTCTTCTTTTATTATAAGCCAAACATCTGTTCCTGTAAACTGTTTTAATATATTTTTTAGAGACTCCCTGTCGCTGTTATCGTACTGCTCAATCTGACCTTCTGACACAAGAAAATCCACATAATCCTTAAGATTTTCTCCCTCAAGGTCCCATGTCAGCTTAACATTCTTCCCTCCGGTATCACTGATATCAAAGATATATCTCATACGGGGATTCAGTGCCCTTGACGGGAAAATGGCACAGCCTTTCGCACCACGCTTTACATATCTTCCCACCTTTTTCCAGGTATCATAATCTGCCATAAGTGTGCTTCTCTCCGGAGATCTCTGAGCTGTTACCATAACGATATTGTCAAATTCATAGCGGTACAACTGACCTGCAACCTTTAAAACATCTTTCCAGTTCTTATCTGTTCTGGTGATGTTACCAATTTCAGAATCGTATATCGCTTTGACCTTCATATCAACGCCCATACCTTTGTCCTCCTCTACTTAAACATCTCTGCAAACAATCCCTTAAAGAGCTTTAACTCATCCTTATCCAGCTCGATTGCAAATTCATTGTCGATTGCCTGTTTTTCGCATTTATCCTTTTCCTTTGCAATCTTACGCACCACACGAAGAAGCACATAGCACTCCTTGGACTTTGCAATGCTCTGTTTAAAGGTCAGCTCATCCTCATCGACTGACTTCTGTGTCTGATAGATAATCTCTTTTAACTTATCATTGATACCATCTACTTCCTCAAGGGAAATAATAACGGATGCCTTAGAAGCACCCGATCTGTCCCACTCCTTATGAAGTTCCTTTACTAAAAACTCCATGTTCTTAATTACTGTTGTTGAATCACTTTTCATCTTGCTCTTCCTCCGTTTTCTTTTAATGAAGAAGGGAGCTGACTTTCGCTGATAGGTGCAAAATCAACTCCCTTCATGTCCTCTGCTCCAAGGACTATCTGCTCTGCATAATACATATCCATTGCCTTATTGATGGCATCGTCAAGCGACTCTGCCTTTACTTTCTGTACTCGTGAAAGCACTTCTTTTATCTCAACATCAAATTCCTGTTCCATATGATATCGCCTCCTGTAAAAATCTCATCACCGGCTCTTTTCTTCCTTTACCTGTCTTTCCTTAAAGCCTTCATCGTACTTTCCATCTTCCAGCCTGTCGTAAAAACAGTCCTCTTCAATCGTTCCAAAATCCTCATACATCTGGTGAAGGAAGTCATTCTGCAGCTTCTTTGGTACATCATCATCCTTTGACATATCCTGATAAAAATAGAACTTCTGCTTTAGCTTTGCCCTGTAATCATAGATATCCTCTATCTTTTCCGGTGTGCCATACTCCCTCTTGTATGCCTTGAAATTTGTAGTTGAAAGTGTGGAACCTAGATAAATGCCATGCTCCCACGATACCCCGATTGTGGTATTGTCCTTTGTAGGCTTCTCATCCTTCGGATAACGCTTATACTCTGTCGCACCAAGGGCGATTGTAAGGGAACCTGACTTCATATCCATCACCACAAGATTCCTTGGTGATAATGCTTCAAGCACCATGTAATCATGGTCATTGAAGTTATGAAATGTCTGTCCCCTTTCAAATGAGCGGTTCTCCATTTCATAATGCAGGTTAAAATCATCCACCCAGCCCTTATCGGTCATTCCAATCTCCTTAAGCTTTGCAACACATTCAGAAGAACTGGCTTCTTTATCAAACCGGAATTCTTTGGAATCGTTATAAAATCCCTGAAGAAAATGTCCGAGCTGAATATCATCCAGACAGAATCTCGCAGATACAGTTACATTTGCTGCCCTGTAATACTCTGTGAAGTTATCTGCTTCACCAAGTGTCCTTCCAAGCTGCAACAAATTTTCTGCAAGCTCTGACATATCATCAATTGCTATAAAACTCTTATAATCATCCAGAGTCATCAGCATATTTGTCTCTGTTCCCCTGTCGTTTTCTGTTACCAGTATCATATCTTTTAAATCCATTCTTACCTCCAGTCTCAGAGAGGGACTATGCCCTCTCTGCAAATTTCCTGTTATGGTCTTCCTATCACAACAATCTTTCCTGTGCTTGCCACATCCCTGTAGACCACACCAAGACTTTCATTAAGTGCCTCTACCACCTTGCCATTTCCGACATATACTGCCACATGGCTGATGTTCTTATATCTTCCATTGCTTGTAAAACTGTAAAAGATAAGGTCTCCCGGCTGTAACTCATCAAAGGAGACAGTCTTTCCGGCTTCATCAAGTCCCTGTGCCTCCGCTGCCGCTGTGGTTGCACCGCCATAACTAATATCCACGCCTGCATCTTTCCATGAATAATAGGCTAAGGAACTGCAGTCATAATAGTTACCGCTGTCTCTTAAATCCTGACTATAAGGAAAACCAACTCTGTGTAGTGCATAGGAGCAGACTGTTTTCTGCCTGCTGTCTGTAATTTCGTTTAGGATGGCATTGATTTCATCCTCAGTCATGGAGCTTACTCCCGGACTGCCGCCTCCACCTCCACTTCCGCTTCCGGCATATCCAAGCTGTCCCATAAACTCAGGACTCATGATCTGCTCAAGCATTTCCACCTGATCAGAATTAAATCCATAGACCGAAATCATATCCCTGTACGATTTTAGTGTGACATTCACATACAGAACCGACTTCGTGACAGTAGTTACATTACCGTCTGCATCTGTTTCTTCCACATCTTTTGTTCCTGTGCTTGTGGTGTATGAACACATATCATTTACAACTGCCTGCAGCCAGCCTTTTGAAGTATCATTCATGACTGTTGCAGTATCTCCGACACCATGCTTGACCATATAGACAGCCATGATGTCATAGTAATTGCTTGGGTTTTCTTCCATACCTTCATAGTCCACATATACAAGCTCTCCAAGGTCATATCCGGTATGCTCATTCACTTTCGTATTCACATCCCGGTTAAATTCCTGCACATAAGCACTCGTTACTGTCTGCACGGTATCTCCTGATTCAAGTGGTGGCAGAAATAAAGCAAATGGAGAATTGTAAAGGATTGCTATCGCCGCAATAACCGGAACCGCAATCATGGCAACTACAAGAACAAGTAATAAAAGCACCAGTCCGACAATCGGTGCCGCTGCCTTTACCCAGGTAATCGCTTTTCGCACAATCAGATCCTTTACCAGCTTTGCCACGCTGTCTGTCTGATTCTCCTGTGCTTTCATCTTATCCAGAAAGAATTTTATCTTCCTGCTCCGGTTGGTCATCTTTTCATCCTTGACCTCTATGGACACACCTGCTGCATATCCAGCTGCTATGCCAATTGCAGTACCAACTCCCGGTGCAACCGCTGTTCCTGCCGCTGTAGCAGCTGTCTTTGAAGCAGTTTTCGCTGCAACCTTGGCAGTAGTCTTGGCTGTTTCTTTTGCCGTCTCTTTAGCTACGGTTTTGGCAGTATCTTTGGCAGCTTTCTTTGCTGTCTTTTTTGCCAGCTTCTTTCCTGCATCTACCTTCTTGATTCGCTTCTTTGCCTCGGCTGCCGCCTTTTTCCTGAAAAGTGCTGCACCCTTGGAAGCAGTTCCGGTAACAGGTCGGCTTGCTTCATATGCAAGATATGCTGCCTGCGATACCTCCTGACCACCTTCCACATGCTCCGTTACTGCCCCGGCTGCAAGTGCACCTGTTCTTCCTGCAATGTGAAGATTCGTGTTCTTGGTCTTGATGGAAGTGTTAGATTCTCTATAGTTTCGCTTAAATCTTGATAATCCTTTATTCTTCGACTCTGACTGATGAATGGTACTCTTGCGATATGACTTCTTTCTATCCGTATTAGTTACCTTTGCACCAGCTGTCTTAGGACCTCTCTCTACTGTATAGATGTTACTCCCCTTAATCTTGGCTCCCTTCGGTTCGTGGGCATGAATCTTGGCTTTCTCCTTGGTGTGAATGACCATCGGTTTGTCATCAACCTTTCTAATTTTCAATTTTCTCACCTCCTACTTTGAAAAATAAAATAAGCCGCTAGGGAGCAAAAATTACTCCTTAACGGCTATGTAAAATCATTCAATATTCAATTATTAAAAGCAACATGAAACTGAAATTTCGGGTACATCTACAAATTATAACTCTTTGATTTCTCCATTTTCAAAATAGTAAATATTCTCTCTTTTATATCCATATTTTGAACCTTGAACACTTATATGTGGCTCAAAAGTAAAATAATGAACCTCGCCAAGGCAAATTTGATTGCCCTTTTCTATATAGATTCTATCATTTTTCTGCCGAACAATTGAATGCCCCAAGTTTCCCATGAAATCAAGATTTATATACCCTTTTTCTTCTATGATACCATTTATATGATAATATAGCTCCTCGAAGGTAGTTTCCGGTGCAACAAATTTGCACATCTCCTCATGCAAATATTCTTCCATCAACAATCCTTTTTTCCATTCATCATTAGTCACATTATCAGTTTCGACAACCTTTCCATTTTCAATAATAATGGTTCTTGCATAATCGCCCCATGTATCCTCATTTTGTGGACTCAAGTCGATTGTAATAATGTCATTTTCTGCAATAACTCTTTCACTTGTAGTATATTCTTTCCCTGAAACGGATAATGTGGTTTCATCCCCAGCAAAAACAAAAGCCCCCACATCCCAATACCAAAAAGAATCAGCTCCCAATTCCATCATTTTTGTTTCACACAAATGTCTTACCTCAAGCAATGTCATGCCGGGCTGTATATTATCTTTAATGAACTCGATTGTCTTTTTCGCTATATTCTGTACCTCGGTATATTGCATAACACCCTCCACAAAATTCAAATTTTCTTTTCCCTAATAATTACAAATATTCCTTGGAAATTGCTTCCACACCATACATTTCCATAAATGCATCCAGGTCCGCTGCATCCCCAATCAACATATTCTCGTCAAAGTGTACGATAAGCATATCTTAAAATCCAGCCACATGTTCTCCGGTACAAATGATACATTTTAGAACTGCTTCCTTATTTATTTTTCATATCGAATCTTATATGCTTTCTTCTTAAAAATAGGGAATATCTAATTTATTATCATCAAGGTCGGACATTCATCCGACCTCTTGATTATACTATAGATTCTATAAAAATTCATCTGTTATCACTGCAGCATTGCTTCTTTTTTCTTCTGTTCCGCAATCTTCTCATGAATGTTGGTATTATACAGCCTGTACAAATCCGTATCCTTGCTGATCTGATTATCAAAGGGAATTACTACCGAACCACACTTAATAAGTCCCATTCCAGAGGCGGTATTAGTTACGAACCGAAGCTGTGCCTCTGATACCCCGATAACCTCCGCCATCTTTGAACTATCTGTATTTGCCTGCTTCAAGAGTGCCACAAACTCAGAGTTTGCAAGCATTGTGGTTGCTGTGTAATTCTGCAACAGATCGACAACATTCTGCGTGATACCGGTACAAAGACCTCCCTGCTTTCTTACCTTCTTCCAGAGCTGCTGCAAGTATTTTGCAGAATACTCGGAATTAAGCAGAACATGGAACTCATCAATATAGAGCCATGTTGCCTTGCCTCTCTTGCCATTCTCAACAATCCTGTTCTGAATGGATTCCATCATAACAAGCATTGTGATAGGACTAAGTTCTGTACCCAAGTCCCTGATGCCATATACTGTAAATCTGTTATCCACATCCACATTTGTCTGGTGATTGAAGATGTTAAGCGAACCATTTACGAAAAGCTCTAGTGACAGTGCAATGTCCTTTGCTTCCTCCTCCGGCTGCGCCATAAGGATATCGTAAAAATCACTCATCACCGGGATATACTTCTCTTTGCTTCTTGCAATGTCGATATACAGCTTTCTCACGCAGCGGTCAATGATTGACTTCTGTCTTGAATTTAAGCTGTCTCCGATACACTGCTCACAAAGACCAAGCATAAACTCGCCTTTTTCTCTTACCATTCCCTTGGAATCATTCGGATCAAGGCTCCATACATCCATCTCCAGCGGATTCACATAGTTATCCGTGTAAGTGGACATATTTACCACTGTTCCACCATAAGTCTCAGCAATATCAAAGTATTATGTCGATAGGTAAGCCTTTGAAATTATCTCCAACTTTTCCCCCGACTCACACCGTACGTGCGACTTTCACCGCATACGGCGTTCCCTCGTGTTCAAGCAAGTTTACAAGTTCCTTTGACAGGTTTAAGTTTTCTAGCTCGTCTTAGTCGATTCAGCTTCACTTTCTGCTTTTCCGAAAGGTTACTACAGTAATCAGCATTTTTATCTTCAATAAGTGGAATAACAGCTTTGCTAACAATAACGATATTGCTATAATCGTCAGTACCATTTCTTTCTTTTGGTTTTATTCTGATACCGACTGCATTTTCTGGCTCTAATTCATTTCCAGTAATGTAACATTTCCCATACTGTGCCACGAACTTTGAAACCACATTATTTCTAAATTCAATCGTATCATCTTCATTAAGAAACATCTGAAATGCTTTCAGTTTACTGCTTTCCACTGCTCTCTGATTATTATGAATTTTCTTTCTGCCCTTTTCAGTATAATTGCATATCTCCTGTGAAAAATTCATTGGAGATTTATGATGCACTCCTGTAATCGGCAACATATGAATATCCATAATTCTGTAAATCTTTTTACAGTCTCTGATTCCTGTTGTTTTCTTTTTTGAAATCACTTGGAGTTTCTCCGAATCTGACTATTTTTGCTTTCTTCCTCAACCTGTTGTTACGGGTTCGTAATAAAGCATAATCAACCTCTGTAAGGTTGTTATAAACATTCGTTGCAATCCGATAATAATTCTGTATCCCAGTGACTGCACTGTTATACTTCTTTACTTCCTCTGCGTTTGTATGATTCTGTATTTCAAGAATCTTTTGTCTCAAATTAGCTTTTGATTTCTTCAAGGCTTTTTCACACATATCTGTTTTTGCAACATAACCATACTTTGATTTTCCCTGTGGCACTGCTTTGATTTTGAATCCAAGAAAATCTGATGAATTCTTTTTCAAATTTGTTACCTTAGACTTCTCTGGACTGATTTCCAATCCCAGCCTGTTATTCAGAAAATCTACTACAGCATGGTAATATCTTTGTGCTTCTGGATATGTTCTGCACATTATTTTAAAGTCATCTGCATAACGCACAATATATCCGTCTTTCAGATTTGTGTATTGTCTGGCATATTGTGCAAAACCTTTGCTATTTCCCTTTCGTGGCATATAAGTTTCCCATTGGTCACTTATCCACCAGTCAAGTTCATTTAACACAATATTAGATAATAACGGAGAAAGTATTCCCCCTTGTGGAGTTCCTTTAGTCGGTATTCCCTCTCCCTCGATTTCACACTTTAAAAGTTTGCTTATAATACACAACAGCCTTTTATCCCTGATTCCAAGATTCCAGATTTGCTTCATCAGTTTCCCATGATTGACATTATCGAAAAATCCTTTAATATCAATATCCACACAATAATAATGTTTGCCTAAATTGATAAGGCTTACCATTCTGCTGACTGCGTGGTGGGTACTTCTGTTTGGTCTGAATCCATAGGAATGATTATGAAATTTCGGCTCGCATATGGGTTCTAGCACCTGCAAAATACATTGTTGAATCAGTCTGTCCCATATAGTCGGTATGCCAAGAGGTCTCTTTTTATCACTGCCAGGCTTTGGAATATATACTCTCCGCACTGGTAATGGATTATAGTCCTCTAATCTGGCTCTCACTTCCTTTATCAGCATTTCATCATTAAGTTTGGAAATATCCTCTATTGTCTTTCCGTCAGTACCTTTGGTTTTACTACCAGTATTACCTTTCAGATTTCTGTATGCTAATCTGATATTCTGCTTTGAACCTATTACCTCCATTAACTTGTAAAAATTATTGTTGTTTCTGCTTTGTTGATACAACTCATCAAATATGCTCTGCATATCAAAATATTCGTTGTATCTCAGCTTGTCTTTCTTCAACATGGTCTGTACCCTCCTTTCAGAGTAATACATCTCTTAGTCTTACACGAACCCATGCTGAACTCTCTACTTGCTCTAGCACACGACTAGTGGCTATCCCTCCACCACTTATTATCATGGTTTCATCGGTACTGTGCCACCACTCTCACTGGCATAAATACAGGTTATAACTATGCTAATCTCACACAGCTTTTCCCTGTAAACACTTCACAGATGGTAAAATCTCCATGTTGCCAGCTTTCCACGTTCCAAATATGCTATCTTTACATATACCCTTAGGTTTCCTCTATAAGCCTGTTACTTTACCAATGCCTGTAACATTGTATGGACTTTCATATGAACGATTTTTACTCATCCACAAGTAACGACACTAATTGTGTCACATGGCCTTTCGACCACATCCCGATATAGACCTGTACATTCGAGGATTCGTCAGTTTTTAGCTGTACTCGTCAGCTTTTATTCCATTCTAACCATAGGTATTTTATAGACCTCCGGCATATCACATACAACTCCCACCTCTGGGAATCTTTCGACAACCTAATGTTTCGGTATGCTTCTGCCGACTTCACCGAGCTTCTGACACTTCATATTTACCTAATCCGTGCCAGTCGGAGTATCAAGGAAGCCCTTCGAGGCGTTACCCTCTCATTTGACTTTTCGCATATTTAGTTCTCCTTATGCTAATTGTTTTTATATAAACGCGACGCATAAGTGGACAACCTTTTCAGTTGCCAACGTGTCGCACCGTTCATTGGATCTATGACGATTATCTCATCATCTCCCGACAAGAATACGCTGCCCATTTCCATCTTACAGAAGAAGGATTTACCGGAACCCGGCACTCCGAAAACGAAGCCATTTCCGTTTATCAGCTTCTTTCTGTTACCGATATTCACATTCTTGCTGATCTGATTGATACCATAATAGTTCCCTGTGCTGTCATTTAATTCCTGCACATTGAATGGCATAAGCACCGCAAGTGACTGGGTAAGAAGGGTACGCATTGTCTCCACCTGTCTTACACCAATCGGAAGCGCTGTGTTGAGTGCCTCCCTCTGCTTTAAGTAGTGTGTATCAATCGTACAGCTGTTACGCTTTCCGATAGTCTCCACTGTCTCACAGACGCTATCAAGCTCTTTTTTGCTCTCTGCCATAAGAATAATAGTAACTCCCACGAAGAAAAGGCACTGGTCATTCTCACGAACATCATCCATGATTTCCTCAATCTCCTTTTTCTCCGTTCTCTTGGCATATGAAATTTCCGTAGAAAAGTCGTTATTCTTATTACGGACTCTCTGCTGCTTAATGATATCCGACTCAATACCAAGGTATTTCTTCTGAAGCACCTTTGTAGTCAAATCCTTAGGAACAGGCACCACATCAATGCTCGTGATGGAATGAACCGGAAGGGAAGTAATCTCATTGATAAATCTGTCTGACAAACTGCTCGGATACTTTTTGATAAAAAGTGCCTTGCAGAATTTACTCTCATCCTCAAAATGGTCCGGGAAATATTTCACCATCCCATTGCACAGATCATTTCTAAAATCTGCTCCGACCTTCTTTGCCTTTTTGATATCAAAATCAAAGCTGCCCTCATCTCCAAGATGATAATAATCATAGAGCACTTTCAGTCTCTCATTGCCATTAAGCGGAACAATCTCTGCCCCAAGCTCAATGAAAGCCTTGTGTATCGTTGCCTCAAGGGTAGCAAACTGTGCCTTTGCCTCCTCGAAGTTCTTTCTCTCAATCGTGATTGTCAGGTATCTCTCCTGCTCAATCCCCTGTCTGCCCTCAATAATCTTCTCCTCAATGATGTCATTGTAGATTCTTCTATAATTATTGAAGCCATCGTTTTTCTCAGCAATCAGAACCTTGTCACGGAGTTCATCCATGTTTTTGTTCTTATTGTTGATCGTAATCTTATAATTACAGTCCAGCGAATTTAGGAACTTGCAATACCTCTCGAAAATACCGATCTGCTCATCCTCCGTTGCTGTCGTGTAATTGATGTCCTGAAAGCGGTAGCATTTGGAATACTTATTTTTGCTCACTTCAAAAATGCCGTTTTCAGCCACCGCCATAATCTCTATGGTTTCCTGAATGGATTTAGGTGTCTTATACAAAGGCTCACTCGCCTTCTTTAATAACTTAAATCCGTCTGTAAATAAACCCATGTCTCTAACCTCGCTTTCTTATAATGAAAGCCCGCCGGGAACTTCACCCTGCGGGCTGTGTTCCCGACCTTGCGGTCAGATACTTTTTATCTAATGCATCGCCTTATATGCTGCAATACCAGCTGTTATCGCAACAATGACTGCGACAAGTCCAAGCAGCATGTTTCTCGTCTTTTTCTTCATCGCTTCAAACTCCTCCTGCTTCTTTACAACCGAATCAGCTGTTACAGTCTCCGGTTCAGCCTTTCTGCCTTTCTTCTTTATCTGTTCATTCTGCTCTGCTTCTAACTGCTTTATTGCAGGCTCTCCCTCTGTTGATACATAGGTAAATGCCCTGTTTCCAAACATAAAATGCAGTTTCTTTCCCATATACTCGTAGAAATTCATCCCATTAAAGGAATAGAAACCACCAAGTGCAATCGGTGCCACACAGGGAATTGCCACATAAGCAGAACCCGTAAGACCGATATACTTGTAAAGAAGAAGGACGATACCGCCACCGACCACTACGCTTGCAATGGAAAATATAAGCTGCCTTGCAGTAAGTCCCATCGCAACCGATTCCTGATAGCGGTCTATATCCTTGTTTACTTCGATTACCATTGTCGCTGCCTCCTATCTTGATAAATCCTTTGTTTCCGGCTTTCTTGTCATTCCAATATTCGCCTCATACTTATCCATTCCATCCGGACACAGTTCCCTAAGCTTATCTACATTGAACAGATAAAGTGGATATTCGCAGAAACCGCTCCTCTGCGTGAATCCTGTAAACTCTCCAATGTCATTGTCTGTAATAAACTTTTCAATATCCGGCATGTCATTCACATTCAGATATCCGCAGTAATTTGGTGCTGCAACAGATAAATTCACTGTCACATCCCCAAAAGGCTCCTCATATCCATCTTCATTACACATAAGACCAATAAACATTGCCCTGTTATTCATATACTGCTGGATATCAAATGTCACCTGCGTTTCTCCGGTTATACTTGAATTATAAGTAACCTGTTTCTTTTCATTATCCATTTCTGCCTCCTTCTATAATCCAAATGCCTTGCTTGTAAGTGTCTGTGCACCCTTCACGCTTCCAACAGTCATTGCTATCGTAAATGTCATTTCACACAGATATATAAGTGTCTGTGCCCAGTCAGCATAACTTCCTGTAAATGCCGGAAGTCCTGCATTGATAAATGCATTACATACCACAATCGCAAGTGCCATCGTTACTGCCTCAAACACACATGACAAGAAATATTTACAGTAGGTAGCCATTGTATGACTGACCATTCTGTTTCCTGCCATCGTGGAGCAGGCAATCGCACCAAGCGGCACAATAATCAGAATCTTTAAGAACCTGAAATACACTGTGTAGATGATAAAAAATCCACAGATAATAATGATGATTGCAAGCAAAGCTGTAAGTATCAGCATTACCAGACTTTCACCAAATCCGAGTCCCTTAATGATGTCTGCCTGTGTACTGTCAATGGCAAGCTGCATCGTTGTCCCGGCAGATATAAGTCCCACCAGATTTCCTATGGAAGTAAAAAATGCTTTCATAATCGTGACATTATTTGCAACAAACCATTCTGCAAGTCCCAGTCGGATAAGCATACGCAGGATTGATTCAAACCTCATCTCATCTTTTACGTCTATGCTTTCCGAGCAGAAACCGATAACAAAGAACAGCACAACAAGGGAAGAGCCGACCGCTACAAAGACCGGCTCAATACCCTCAATGACTGCCCAGGGACCTCCGCCCTTGAAACTGACCGGTGACTGTCCAAGCATTGCAAAGACCAGGGATATCTGATTGTTCCAAAACCCAAACACCGCCTCAAGAAGTGCAAGGATCTTGTCTCCAAGCTTAAAAATATCCATACTTGTTATTCACCTCTTTCCTTTTACTAAAAGGGGAAATACATTTCCCCAATCTTAGAAGCCTAAGAATGTCAGAACTGTTGAAATACCAGCCATCATGACACCTGCCACAATCCCTTTCAGAGCGGAGTTCATGGTAGATGAATCCTGCTGCTGATATGCTTGTGCGAACTCCATGACATTCTTTGCAAGAATAATGACACCAACAGCACCAATGACTGCAATAATAAGTGTCTTTAAGTTCTCAAGTGGCTGTGTTACTGCGGAAGTACCTGTACCTGCTGCAAAACAAGTAGTGCTCATAAGCATTACTCCCATAAGTGCTCCGGATACTGCCGGAACGAATCTCTTTTTTAAGTGAATGAATCTACTCTTCATGCCTTTCTCCTCCATCTGATTGTTGTTTGTTGTTGAAATAACCTGTTCTTTTCTCATGTTGTTTAATCTCCTTTTTTGAAGTGACAGAAGCGGAAAAAGCCAGAAAGGAATACACATATTCCAATCCGGCTAGCTTTCCGAACGGAATATATGCATTCCTTTCTGTCCTGTTGATAGTTACTCTATGATAATCAGGCAATGCCTGTTGTACTGGTTAATCGGGCTTTCCCCGATGCGTTTTTGCTGTGACCATCTCCTTTCAAGGTATGAAAAAAAGCACCTTAACCATATGGCTAAAGTGCTAATTTACTCTCAAATTTGCTTTATTCTAAAAGCATTCCATCAATTATTGCAAACTTTGTCTTAAATATAGATCTATTCTGGCAATATCGTAATATGACATCCTGTACATAAGGTCTTGTACAATAACTGTCTACCACAATCTGTTTATCTTCCTCTTTCTCTATCCTCTTAAATATGCCTTTTTCATTCCAATCCGTCTTTACAGCATCTACTAAATCATTACTCATCTCAAGATGTGATAAAATCGTGGAATTCAACTCGGTTTCTTTAATTTCAGATATTTGTCCATAGTCATTAAGTTGCTTCAATTCTCTCTTAATTGCCTCCGTGTAACTTGTCATATTATTATCTCCTATCAATAAGTATTCAGGTGTTACATCTAGTGCCTTTGCTAGTTGTAAAAGATTATACGCACTTGGCTCTTCATTGAGTCTACCTTGTTCATAACGTCGTATACTCTGAACAGATATATTTGTTATCTTACCCAGCTCTTCCTGTGTATAGTTTCGTATATTACGCAACTCTTTTAATCTATCTGCAAAAGTCTTTTCCGTATTCATCCTGTACCTCCAATATAAAATAATTTCTGTCTTTTGTAACTGCTCACATGTTAGTAGTCCAATAAGCTGAAGCATACCATGTGAGCAAATTATATCATATACTCTGTAATATATCTAAAAACATTACTGCTTCTTTCGATATGAACTCATCTTCTCCACAGTAACCTCCGGATAAAAGTAAGTAAGAATCGTTGCCTTCGGAACTCCTGCCGCAAGTGCCTTCTTCACTTCCTCTTTCTGCTCCGGTGTATATGACCAGTGCAGCATTCGGTTTGTGATTGTATCCTCCCACTTAGGCTTTTCCCTCTCAGGATTCCTTACAGGCTTAGTACCAGCACTTCCATTAGAAGAGTTAGCACATTCTGTAGTATCAGACTTCTGTGACTCATCGACATACTCAAGCTCATTTGCCTGCTCCCTGTCAATCTTTGCTTTCTGCTCTGCCTCATCCTGCATGGAGAATCTTCTGCTTAACTCCGCATCACCAAGCATCATAAACTGCTCATAGGTAAGAGAATCTATATACACATTCTCGCCCTTATCCCTCAGCTTTTCATAATACTTAACTGCCTTGTCTGAAAGAATCTCAAATGGCGGACCGATAAGATTATCTGCTCCTCTTATCTGATGAACATAAGGCTCTCCCTTGCCATCTGCTGTCTGGTTAAACATCGAATGATTGAACGGTATGAACTTATTGTCCATGATAGGATCAAAACCACGGATAAAGATAATACATTTCTTATTATCCAGCTTTCTGACTTCATCGGGTGTAAACAATTCTCTGCCTAATACATCATAGTTTCTTGAAGAGCTTCCCTGTCTGCCCTTTGTTTCTCCACTTGACTTCTTATCAATCGTACCTTTTCCAAGCAGCTCTGACACATACTTATGCGTACTCTGCTCGTTTCCACCGAGATAGATGAACGTATCGCAGTTGCCGGGAATTGTCTCCCAGGTATCTTTAAAAAGTGCTTTTAACTGGGCAAAGTTCTGAATAATGATAATACTTGAAATCTCACGGCTTCGCATTGTCGATAACAGTGAACAGAAGTCATCTGGCAATGCGACATTCGCAAATTCATCTAACATAAATGTCACATGGATTGGCAGCCTTCCACCACAATTAAAGTCTGCCTGATAGTACAATTCCTGAAATATCTGCGTGTATAACATACCGATAATAAAGTTATAGGATTTGTCACTATCCGGGATTACACAAAAGAGTGCTGTCTTTGTCTCCCCATCTCCGTTTACACCAATACCGATATCGGACAGATTAAGCTCATCTTTGGAGAGTAATCGTAAAACCTGCTTATTTTCAAGAAATGCAAGTCTTGAGTTGGCACTGATGATAATGGAACGGACGGTATCTCCTGCACCTCTCATACATTTGTTGTACTGCTTGACTGCCGGATGATTGGCTCCGAGTGGGGAACTTTCCTCTAAAAACTTCATACGCACATCCAGCTTTGATGCCTTCCCCTGCTCTGTAACCTCTGCCTCTCCAAGAAGTTTAAGTACTGTCTCAAAGTTTCTCTTTGCCGGCTGTACCTCCAGCCACACATAATAAAAGATAGCCTGTAAGAACAATCCTTCCGCTTTTTCCCAGAACGGATCACTTGGTGTCGCTCCCTTTGGTGTCGTATTGCTGATAAGGTTTGTAATCAGCTTGACCACATCTGTTTCCTCTCTGATATAGGAAAATGGATTGTAACAGTCTGATTTATCCATCTCTAACAGATTAATGACTTTCAGGTTATATCCGTTATTTTTTAACATCTGCCCGCAGCTTCTAAGGATTTCTCCCTTTGGATCGGTACAGATAAAGGAACAGTTATGCGGCATCTGCATCAGATTCGGCTTTACTTCATAAAATGTTTTTCCTGCTCCGGAACCACCACAGATAAGGATATTTCCATTGAGCTTGAGTCTCCTGAAATCCAGCGACATCTTCACATTCTGGCTGAGTATCCGGTTGAAATTTTCATCCTTATCTGCAAGTATCTTGTTGACCTGCTTCGGATTTTCAAATCTTGCCGTACCAAATTCTTTGCCAGGCATATAGTTTCTCTGACTGGTGTAATACATGACAATAGCCATCGCATAGATACCTAATGCAATGGCTACTGCTTTTACTGTATTGGAATTGTAATAATTGGCAAAAGGAACAGCACATACCTCATTGAATCTGTCCATAAATTCATTAAAGGCAATCCCTTCCGTCCACGCACCATTTATCAGATAACCAAGATACCCTGCTAACACTGCACCCACAAGGATGAATATCAGTGACGGCATTTTCTTTGTTGTCTGCATAGGCTGCTACCTCGCTTTCTTTGTGGTAACAGTTTTCTTCTGTGTGGTCTTTTTCTGCTGCTTCTGCACTTTCTCGTAACGCTCCCTGACAGATGACTCCACCTTGTCGTAGTGAGTATAAAGCTCGGTTCCTTTCTGGGTTGTCACCACACGATTCTGCTCATCGTAGAGCTTATAATCCTTGGTTGAATCAAGGAAGGTAAGCATTGTCTTTCCACCATGAATCTCCATGATGTTTTCCTTACGGAGCCATACATATCTTGCCTCTTCTCCCCATGTGCCGGGAACTCTGGTCTTAACAGCATGGTCATTTTCTTCGATAATCAGCTTCTTGCTGATTGTCACATCTGACAGGTTCGCATTTTTTGATGCTGCAACTGCCCTCATTCTCTCAGCAAGGTCCTGATAGCCTCTGACACGGTTGATAAATGCATCCTTGTCCATCATGACTGTATGGGTGCCATCCTCATTCTTGCTGCCAAGCACACCGATTGTCTCAAGCTGTTTGATAACACTTTCAGCCTGCTCACCATTGATACTGAAATTCTCCTTGACCTGATCCACACTGATAGCTTTCTTTTCCATTGCAAACATTCCGACCTTTTCGATCAGTCCGTCAATAGCGGTATTAACCCTATCCCCTTCTATCGTGTGGCTTTTCTCGTTTCCCTGCTGTTTCTTCAAAAAATCCATCAGCTTGCCAAGGGATTTTTCATCTCCATTCTTCAGATAATCGTCAAATGTGGCAATCTTACCAAACTTGAGCTTCTGTATCATCATATTCACACGGGGAACTGCCTCAGTATGGAAGATAACCTCACTCAGTCCATCTTTCCTGTTACAGTCTGGAAGTACCGAATACAGGATTCCATACTTCTTTGCCATCTTTTCAACCTTTTTCATATCTTCGGTATTAAACTGCAACACCTGTAAATCGCCACCTTTTAAGATCAGCTTTCTCATGGATGTCTTGCCAAGTGACTTTTCATAATCAAGCATCCCTTTTAAGAAATCTATTGCCTTCTGCATGGCAGCAATGCCGCCGCTTCCTACCTTCATGGCAATCTCAATGCCATCATAAGCTACACGGATGATCTGCACCGCTTCCTGAATCTCTTCTGCCATTATCGCACCTCCACTTTCTCTCTGACTGTTGTTTTAAGTGTTTCTGTCTCTGTAGTACGGATTTCCTCGGCTGATACATCAATACCATAAGCAGTCAAAATATCTGCCAGATGATTGATTGCTTTCTCCTCCTCGATACGATACATTTCAAGTGCCACAAGCAGGTTTTCCACCTGTTCCACCCATGCAGGCTTCATATCATATTTAGACCTGTATGTGACCATAATCTCGTCCGACTCAGCCTTATCCGCTGAATGTGCCAAAGCTTCAATAAGAGAAATCGTGTCTTCCTTGCTGCCACTTCTGAATGCGAACTGGACAACAAAGTTTTTCTCTTCCTCTGTAAACTGATGCTCCACACCATTCATTTCTGTTACTGCTTCATTTACTACTGCTAAATTCATAAGTTCCTCCTAATCTGCCATGCTGTTTTCAAGCACAGCAATCTCAATGATCTCCTTCATCTTTTCCGCTGAAATGTTGTTGTTTATAAGCTCTACAAGCTGTGACTCAGTAAGTCCCTTTTCTATTGCACTCTTAATCTGCACAAGCTGCGCCGGAACAAGGTCTCCCGATGCAACCAGCTTTACAATGTCTGCTCTTGACTTTTTCTTAAATGACAGTCTTGCAAAAAGACTTGCCACTCCGCTGTTGCTGCTCTTTCTCACACTTCGCTCAATCGGAAGTCTCTGCACCACATTTCCAGTACCATCAACTACCGGAATCTGATAATAGACCGGAATCCCGTTTGCCACAGCCTGCATATTCTGAGGAACTGCAACTGTATCAACCATCTTTTTATCTGCCTGTGATACGGACTGGCTTTCCTGCGGCTCTGCCTTACTTTCTGCCTCTTTCTTATTCTCTGTGGCAACACTTATGATCTTATCTTCCAATGACTCTATTCTGTCTCCCATACGCTTCATCTCCTTATCCTTTTTCTCAATATCATCCCTGAGTCTTGCAATCGTACTGCTTGCCTTATTCAGTTCATTCTGCTGACTGTTGATAAGAGCGTCCTTATCCTGGTTCTCCTTGACCAGACGCTCCCTGACTTCCTCGTCATCTTTGGAAGTTTCTATTTCAGAAAGCTTCTTATTCAGGGCATCATACCTTTCATTCTGATGATTGATCTTTGCAACCACTTCATCCATCTGAGCTACAAGACTTTTCACATACTCTAAATCCTGTGGCATCTGCTCTTTGGCTTTATTAAGCTTTTCTAATACCACATCAAACATCCTGCGCATGTTTACTGCTGTATCATCTTTTTGGACTACCTCTCTGATTGCATCAATCGGCACACCTTTTTCATAGTAATCCAATACTGTCTGCATCTTAGGTGCTGCCATCCTGCTATCTTTCAGCAGCGTTAACAACTCTTCTGATACACCCTTATGCAGGCATTTTGATAACACCTTCATCTGTTCAATGTCATAACTTTTGTTAAGATACAGACCGATTTCATCATCAGTCAGTCCATATTCATAATCGCTTTTGACAAGAGCAATGACCTCACTGTCCATATGCTTATTACGAAGAATCTGTATCTTTCTCTCAATCGCCATTTCACTTAATGGCGCTCTTTTTTCTTCCATATATGCCTCCTAACCACTAAAAAAACAGCCTAACGTACCGGCTGTTCTTTTCTGTCTCTTATTGTTTCTTTGTCATACTGCTTCTCTTCTGCCGAAGCTGATACAGTAAGTTCCTTCCATATTGATCTTCCAAGGCTAAGTTCCTTTGATACCGCCCGTTCTGCCTTACAGTCCTGTGCATACTTGCTCTCATATTTCTTTCTAAGACTCTCGACCTCTTCCACACTGTATCCCTGTGCTAAAAGTTCAGTGTTAAGCCTTTCCCATGCATTGTGCTCATCTTCAAAGAAGGTATCCCCACTCTGATAACACGATTCCGCATCATCAAGCTCCCGAATCTGTTCAGCCTTGTCAAAAATATCTTTAAATCTTTCCTTTGCCTTATAGGTCTTACTCTTTTCCTTTGATGCTTCTTTTTTCTTATCCGTCAGATTATCAAGTACCGATACAAGTTCTTCCGCACTCTCAATCTTATGCCTTACCAGAAATAGATACTGCTCCTGCAGCTTATGCATCTTTCGGATATCATCCCTATACTTCCATACCTGACTATATGGCTTCTTTTTCAGCTTCCCAATCCGGTAAAGCTTTGCATAATATCTTTTCTGCAAGCCTGACATCTTCGCCCTGCGGTATCTTTTGACATAGCACTTTACTATCGCTGCCTGTTTTTCCTCATTCTGTGACTGGTAAAAAGATAAATCTTCCTTAGCAATACGCTCCACAATAGCTTCCTGTGAATAATTCTCGCCAAGAGTCTTACATCTTCTGAATCTTGTCATCCCCTGTGGTCTGACTGCCAGATACTTTCCCTGCTTGACCTCATATCCTTTTTCCGACAGCAGTTCCAGAAATCCTCTGAAATCATTTGCCTGTAAAATGCAGGCATCCAAATCTCTTTTTATCATATCTGCCCACACAAAGCTGCCTTCACGATATTCGCTCCAATCCTTATAATTCTCGTGCTGTTTCTCTTTGCTGCCATCCTCCACATCTATAATGGAAAGACCATACTCCTGACACAGCTTATTGGTAATCGGCTGGATATACTTTGCCCAGTCACCTTTCTCGTAGCGATACTTTTTCCCATCCACAAAGCTTACACTGTTAAATACAATGTGTGAATGAACATGGTCTGTATTATCATGAACCACAAATACCGCTTCATAGGCATCGCCAAGATATTCTGCTACAAACTTCTGTGTTATCTCAAAAGCCCTGTCCGGTTCCACCTCATCCTCTTTGAAGGAAAGAATGATGTGATACCCCTGTCGCTTGTCTGTTTTTCCAAACTGCTTCTTTGTATCCATCATCTGTTCAAAAGCCATATCTGCCTGACAGTTAACAGCTCCCACAAGTCTTCCTCTCTGCGTTTTCTCAGGATTCATCACATAATCCAGTGCCCGTTTCAAATGCCTTGCATGAAAAGAATTCCCGCTGTCCTTCATGTGAAGTATCTTACTGATTGCCAATCTTTACCACCGCCTCGCTGACAGACTGATTCAGCTTTTTCATATATGCCACAAGCTGTTCCTTATCTTTCTTGGAATACAGCTGTGCATTGCTGTTAAATACAATCTGATTGATGTTAATGCCGATTCGGTTTATCTCATTGATAAGCTCTTTAAAAAGTTTCCTTACTTCCGGATAATCATTTGGTTTCTGACTGATTAGAAGCCTGATATATTCGGCTTCATTCATTCCATTTGCCTTTGCCTTATCAGAAAGTACCTTCGCTTCCTGTGGCATAAGTCTTAGTGTTTTCCTTATACAATGAACTTTATCCGCCATAGAATCACCTTCCTCTCTTACCCGTACTGTATTCTCTTACTCCTTCTGCTACTGTTACAGCAACTTTTTCCAGTTCTTTATTACCCAGCTGGGCAATAACCCTGTCTGCAAGCTCTGTGGCAACTTCTATAAGTTCCTTACCATAACAGGTTTTATCAAACAATCTGTCCAGTCTCTTTTCATCTGCTTTCAGACTTTCATACTTGCTCTGATACTCGTTATAGTCGTTAAAATCCTTTGGATCACTCCTGTGTGCTTCCGCATCAAGTATCAGTTCATAGTTCCATTCACAGACAATATCTATAACATCATCTATCGGGTATGGTTCAATTTCACCATTCTCCTCAGCTACATCCTGCCTGTACATCTTCCCATCTGAATCTATGCCAATGGCATAATCATGTCCTTCCATATAGTTAAGCAGAATTGCAGCATCTTCTATCGAAGGGTTTAGTAAGATATCAAATGTGTCTGCCCAGGCAATAAGTTCCTCTGGTTCTGCGATTATTGTAAGTTCTTTATCCATTGCTTTCCTGCACCTCCCTTATCCGTGTTTTGTATATCTCTTCCACCCACACGCCTGTCTGAATCTCTTAGGTTTACGGCTAGATACGCATTAGAGACATCTCTGTCCTAATGCCATCTAGTTAGGGAGAAAATCTCCCTAAAACCCTCTGTTTATGAAAGTGGGGGCGCTTTTTGCCCCCACTTTGCTACTTTGGGGGCGCTTTCTGCCCCCATTTTGTTATTTTGGGGGCGCTTTCTGCCCCCACTTTTATTTTTACTTCAGTCCGGATTTTGTCGTGTCCAAATTGTGGGGGCACTTTTTGCCCCCACTTTGACATTTTGGGGGCGCTTTCTGCCCCCACTTTGCTGTTTTGGGGGCACTTTCTGCCCCCACACATCAAAATCCGGTTTCTCATGCCCTGACTGGTTCATCTGCTCGCTTATTCATCCTGTTCAGATTAAGCTTTGCCGCTACAAGCCACTCGTTGTAATCCTTATATCCGGCTGGAGGCGGGCAGTCTTCTACCTCATATCCAAGCTCATAATACTTTCTCATAAGTTCAGCTGCCGCCTTCCGTCCCGGCTCATCTCCATCAAGGCAGAACCGGATGGAAGTAATCTGCGGATGTTCCCGAAGAAATGTCTCAAGCGGGGCATCTGCAAGCATTCCAAGTGCCAGCTTATTTGATTCATAATCCGTGAAGATATCAACATAACTCATAAGGTCGATTGCTGCCTCAAATACTACAAGCTCTGTACTGTTAACATTTACTACATTAAATCCATAGTTTTTATCATTGCCTGTGACATCACACTTGAATGGCTTGCCCTGCTTATCAAACACGCCCCTCATACTTGCAAATCTTGTCACTCCATTTTTATCATTTCCCTTGAAAACAACATTGTGGTAATGCCTGCTCTCATAAATCAGTCCGTCTTTTAAAAAAAGATCTATGACTGCTCTGCTGATTCCTCTCTCCTGATTCAGATATGAAATAAGATAGGAATTATCTCCTGCCGGTTCCGGTAGGACAAACGGCTTTCTCTCCTCTGCCTGCTTCTGTGATACCTGATGAACAAGTGGTTGCTTTACAGGATTCTCGATTCTTCTGTATCCTGCAAAGTCCAGAAGCCAGAACACAGCCTCTTTTACACTCATTCCACAAAATACCCGTAAGAAATCTATCTGTGAGCCGCCATTGTTGCCTTTGTCAAACTGCCTTGACCATCTGTACCAATGGCTTCTGTTATAGATACGGATGGAATCCATCTCCTTTAAAGTGTGGTATTTGCCAATCCTCTTTACTGTATACCCAAGGCTTTCTGCAACTGCACACAGGTCAACACTCTTTGCTATGACAAGCTCTTCATCCGTAAATCTTCCATCCATGCTTTCACCTTGCCTTTCCCTGCTCTGCTACAAGCGGTGACTTGATATCAAGTGTCCGGTAATCTGTGCTCAAGGTAATCTTAGGATTATCAATCATGCCTTTTTCCCTGAAACTGAAAAATTCACGATTGTCTCCACCGACTATGATATGATCAATGAGCGGTATTCCCATCAGTTCACACAGCTTGTTCATGCGGTCTGTCATCATCGTGTCTGCCTTGCTTGGGAATACATTTCCGGATGGATGACAATGGATTAACATCATGCTTGCAGCATTGCTTAAGATACTTGATTTAAACAGCTCTCTCGGATGTGCCATTGCCTCATTTAAAGAACCAACACTTGCAAAATGCACATTGATAGGTTTTAAATCTGACCTTAGATTGACCACACACACTACTTCCCTGTCAAACTGGCACATACAGTCTCCCATGACAGCAGCTATATCCGCCGGATTATTAAAGGTGTGCTCCGAATAAATCGGAGCATCCTTTACAAGTCTTACCGAAACCACATCAAGCTTGAAGTCATTCTTCTTTGGCATCAGACACCGCCTCCTCTCCAAACTCGACACGGATAACAAAGTCACCTTTCTGGCTGTTTATGAGAGCAATGAGTTCTTCCATTGTAAGTTCCTGCTCCATAACTGCCTCCTATCTGGACTTTTCCTTAGAGTCATATACAAGCGGTGGTTCTGCCACAATGCCATCGAGTCTCTTATTCGGAGTGTCTGTAGCAAGTGTGAGCTTTCTTAAATCCTTATCATAGTGATATACCTGATTGGAAAGTCTCTCATCGAGGTCTACAGCTTCCATGTTGACCTGTACAACCATTTCTGCAAGTTCCTCCGGGCTTCCCATTTCTGAGGATACGGCAAGCACCTCATGCACACTTGAAGGTAAGATATAAAGATCACTGCCAAGGTTTTCTGCCAAATCATGCAGTTCATTCTCATAGAGCATATTTACCGCACCATTAATACCTTTACTGTTGGAAATCACCCACAATGTCTGCTCCGGTGGAATCTCTCCAATCATCATCTCTGCAATCTCTTCCGGCATGCCATCCTTTAAAAACATATCCTTCATCACATCATTCATGCTTCTTACCGTAGGCGGGAAAAGTCTTCTGGTATTCTCCGCAGCACACTTAAACAGCTGTTCCTCATTCATTCCGAGTCTGCCAGCAAGTTCATCGGTAACTTTTGTACTCTGAATACCATTCTTATCTTCATTAATCACTACTCTGTACACAATAGAGAGATCCTGGAACTCCCTGTGCGGAACCTTCTCCAAAAACGACTTATTCTGCTGTGTATTGATAATCTGAAACACAACCCTTTCACTGGCATCTTTTAAGATGCTATCCACACTAACCGGTGGAATCTCTTCAAATGCTTTCACCATAACATCACAGGCTCCCATAATTGTCTGTTCCAAGTCCTCACAGTTCTGATATCTCTTATACATATCGTTGATATAAATGGTAGGTGAGATATGCTTGCCCTCTTCTCTGAGGCTTAACCCATCAAGAGTCATATTTACCTTTTCAACAGGTGCAGTCACAACCTCCATCCCTTTGTACTTCTCCGGCATATAATCCAGAAACTTTTCCTTTACTACTTCCTTAAAAATCTCATAATTCATCATATTACGGTTCCTCCTTAATCTAAATTGTCGTATAAAATCCCTTCATCATCGGGATCTGCATGTTTCCTGTAGCTGTAGTCTTCATCTATCCCCTCATCCGGAATTAAATGACCTCTTTTCTTTCTGTAATAATTCTTCAAAAACATACATTTTCTGCAATCTTCACAGAACAATTCTTCCGGTTCTACTCCCAGAGCTGCAGCAATTCTTTTCAGTGTTCCTGTCTTAGGGGTTCTCGAACCATTCTCGTACTGGGCAATCCTTACATCCCCACGATTCATAAAGCCACATTTTTCTCCTAATTCCCTGAGCGTCAGCTTCTGCTGTTTTCTGTAATATCTGATTCTTTCTCCAACCACTTTCGTTTCCTCCGTAAAACTAAAATGACAGGGAACATAAGTCTTAGGCTTACATTCCCTGCCGGGTTAATAGTTCTTTAATTGTTACTGATTCTTCTTTTTCTTTCTTCCACGAAGTCCTACTCCAACACCTGTAATAAGTGCAAGTGCACCGATTCCAAGGTAAAGAAGTGGATTTGCATTGTCGCCTGTCTGTGGAAGCTTAGGCTCTGTCGGTACATTGGCAAGCTTAAGAGTTGCTACAACAACATCCGGTGCATTGTCATCATATCGAAGAGTTACATCGTGAGCTGTTTCATCAAGGATATATCCGTCAGCTGTTTTTGTCTCAACTACTGTATAATGGATATCTTCCTTAAATGAACCATCCTCATTGTAAGTACAGATAGGAAGCTCCTTGCTCTCTGCATGACCATTCTTGTCAGTAGTGAGTGTATCAAGCACCTTTCCGTCCTTATCCCTTACTTCAAATACAACACCCTCGATCGGCTTTCCGGTTACTTTGTCAGTTTTCTCAATGACAATCTTACCGACTGCCTGCTCATCCTTCATGGATACCTTCTGGATTTCTGCTGTCTCCTTTACTTCAAAGGTTACATCACTTGCCACCTTATATCCATATGGTGCAGATTCCTCTCTGAGTGTGTACTTTCCGACAGGAAGTCTCTCAATCATATGAGTCTTTCCTGCCTCTGATGTCCAGCTCTCAATAAGCTTTCCATCAGCATCAATAACTGAAAGCTTTGCTCCAGGCAATTCTTTCTTGCCTGTGATATCAGTCTTTGAAATTTCTACCTTGATCGGTGCATTTTCAAATGCTGCCTCAAACTCGATAACCTTTACCTTATCTCCCTGATATGAAGCATCCACATCAAAAATCTTATCAGACTTCACATAGCCCTTTGGTGCCTCAATCTCCTTGACATAATACTGTCCAAGTGGAAGGTCAGAGGTAAATGCAGCCTTTCCATCCTTGCCTGTTACTGTTCTCTCAATCTGCGTATCAGCTTTTACGATTACCGTGCCATCTTTGTTTACGATATCTTCTTTCGCAAATAAACCAAATACTGCTCCTTCAAGTGCTTTCTTAGTCTCTGAATCCGTCTTGGTTACAGTAATCTGCACTTTCTGACGCTCATTTGTCACATCCATTCCTGCGAAAACAACCTTTGTATTCTGGTCGATATAGGAAAGGTCTGCCTCAATCGGTGTATCATCTAATACAAATCCATCAATGGTCTTTGTCTCAACAAGATAATACTTGCCAATCGGAAGGTCATCAATTCTTGCGATACCCTTATCATTTGTCACGATGGTTGCCACCTTGTCTCCTGCCTTATGATATACAGTGTCAAGTCCGTCAGCACTTACGATATTCTCTTTTGCATATACATCAAAAGTTACTCCTGCAAGGCTGTCCTTGAAGAAATTGAAGATAAAGTCGTACCAGTAACCCTTCATAAGAGTAGTATCTGTTACAAATTCGCCGTCCTTATTGATAACGATGGAACCTGTAGGAACTTCATCCTTCATCTCTACATGCTGCACTTTGCCAGTGTCCTCTACTGTAAACTGAATATCTGTTGCTTTAAGATATCCGTAAGGAGCAAATTCTTCACGAAGTGTATAAGTCTCGCCTACGACAAGTCTCTTGATCACATGTGCTTCCTTAGCATCAGATGTCCATGTGTCTACCACATTTCCATCCTTATCAAGTACAGTAAGTGTTGCACCTGTAAGCTCTGCACCGCTTGTGATATCTGTCTTTGTAAACTCAAAGGTTGTAGGTGTGTTTTTATACTCGCTGTTATATACAGCAGTCTTAACATCCTGTCCCTGATATTTTGTATCAAAGTTTACTGCTTCCTCATTTGTCACATATCCGGCAGGCTTTACAAGCTCCCTTGCAACATATTTTGCAAATGGATAATCCTTAACAAAAGCAATCTTTCCATTCTCATCAGATGTTGCCTTCTCAAGAAGAGTACCTTTATCGATAATAACCTTGCCATCAGCATTCTTGATATCCTCATCTGCATAAAGACCAAATACTGCACCTGCAATCGGTGTCTTATCTTCTGCATCAAGCTTAGTCACTGACATATCAAGCTTCTGTCTGTCATCTGAGAAAGTAAGACTTTCCTTGATAACAGGTGTCTTATCATCCACATATGTGAATGTCACTTTCTGCTCATTCGGATTTAATACATATCCGTATGGAGCTTCCACTTCCACAACTCTGTACTGTCCAAGAGGAAGCTTCTTAGCTGTTGCCTTTCCATCCTTGCCAGTTGTAAGAGTTGTCACAAGGTCTCCCTTGCTGTAATACTTAATGCGGTTTCCGTCTGCATCCTTCTGGTTGTCTGCTGTGTAAATATCCTCGGCAGCATAAACTTTGAATTTTGCTCCGGCAAGTGAGCCTTCCTTATAGACAAACTCTTTCTCATATGAGCTTGCAAGGAGTCCACCCTTAAATCCGTCAAGTACCTCGCCCTTCTTTTCTACAGTCATCTCTCCGACTGCAGGGGCATCGGAATATTCCACAGTAATGATTGCATCATTTGTATCACCATCTGTCTCAAATGCTGTGTCAGTATCAACAGAGATGTTGACATACTTATCATTTACAACATATCCGTATGGTGCAGATACTTCCTCAATACGGTAGTTACCGATTTTAAGTGCTTCAGGTAAGATTAAATCTCCATCATCGTCAGTAAAGAATGAAGTATGCTCGACCTTTGACGGATAAGTTGTGTACTGCTTCACATATTCGTTCTTATCAATATTGAAGATCTTAAACTCTGCGTTTGGTACAAGTACTGTCTGCTTTGTATCGGAATCCTTCTTGATTACACGAAGCTTTGCAGTAAACTCCCTGTCAAGAAATACTCTCCATGTCTGAGGCTTGTCAGGATGATTCTCGCTGATTTTTACCTCAAATGGCTTGATTGTCTTCATGTTATGCGGAGTCTTTGACTCAACTACCACATAGGTTCCATAAGGAATTGCAATGGAAACTGCATGTCCCTTGTCATCTGATGTGATTGTTGTTGCTCCGTTTTCCCCGATTACTACCGGAGTAGCCTTATTATAGTCATAACTTCCATCTGCCTTTACGGATAAAGAAGATTTTAAGTATGCTGTGAACTCTGCACCTGCCAACAAGCCTGCTTCAGTATCATCGCCATTGTCAGATACCTTGATAAGCTGGAATGGCTGCTTGATGACCTGCTCTGCTGATGTTGTACTTCTTGATACCTCTGCTACAAGGTCTCCCTCATAGTCGCATACTACATCATGCTCCTCTTTGTCTAAGAGATACCCCTCTGATGGAGTGATTTCTTTCACATAATAGTTTCCAAGGTAAAGGTTATTGACCTCTGCTTCGCCATTCTTATCTGTTGTAAGTGTTGCTACAAGGTCTCCTGCCTTGAATACGACTCCTGTTGCTCCGTCCGGATGCACGATATCGTTTCTTGCATAAAGACCATAAACTGCACCTTCAAGGCTTGCATCTCCCTGGGCTGCTGCCTTACCTGATTCCTTGTCTACCTTGTAGATATGAATCTTTGCTGTAGTTCTGTCATTTACAAATGTGTGACTGAATGATGCCTTTGCCTGTGTTTCAGGTAATACATTGAAATTGAAGCTGTAAACATCTTTACTGTTTCTGATATACGCATATGGTGCCTGTGTCTCTTGGATATAATATCCGTTAGAGATTGGCAGATCCACGCTGTAGCTTGCCTTTCCGTCCTCACCTGTAGTTACTGTCTCAAGAGCTGTACCCTTTGTCACAATAACCTGTCCGGCATAGTTTTTGATGTCATTTCCGGCATAAAGTGTGTACTTGCCGCCATCAAGAGGATTCTCTGTGTCAGAGTCCTTCTTTACGACAGATACATCCGCTTTCTGTCTTGTATTCTCAATCGTAGTTGATTCATACTGTACTGTCACAGTCTGGTCCTTATACTCAACTGCTACTGTCTGAGGTGTGGTATTGATTGTATATCCGTCAATGCTCTTAATCTCTGTAACCACATAAGTTCCAAGATGAAGGTCAGATAATACCACCTGTCCGTCAGTTCCTGTTGTAAGGCTTTCTGCCACTACATCGCCAGCACTATACACCTTTGTACCATCTGCCTTGTAGATATCTGCTCCTGCAGTTACCTTGAATGCTGCTCCAGAAAGCTTCTTTTTCTCATAAGTGAAATTGCTTCCATTCCATGAGCTAAGCACCTCACCCTCTTTATAGATTGTGATTGCTCCAAGCTGCTCTTTATCTGTTGCAGAGATTCCTGTTGTCTGTCCTGCTTTTACAGTAAGTGTATGAACTTTACCGGAAAGGACATATCCCTTTGGAGCGGTAATCTCTTTTACATAATAAGTGCCTGCAACAAGTGCAGCTGACTTTGCATATCCGTTTCCATCTGTTGTCATGGTCTGTACTCTGTTTGTGCATCCGCTGTCAGAATAGATTCCATAAACTGCACCGGAAAGCTTCACTCCGCTTGACTCATCTATCTTTGTAAGCTCACCATATCCGATATTCTCTGTCTTGACCTTGATATATGCTTTGATAGGATCTGCTGTCGGTCTTTCAGAAATAAACTCCTGATATCCGCTCTTTCCTGTAAGCCAGAATACACAGCTTGATGTTGTCTCAATCTTGCCAGCATTGGATGTGAATGTTCCTGTTGTAGCTGTAGTATTCACGCTCGTTGAAGAGATTGTAATACTGTTGCCATTCTTATCAACAGAATATCCGCTGATGCCAAAATCAAAATCCGATAAAACACCATTGCTGTCAGATAATGTTGTTTCAAATCTCTGACTTCCCTCATTCCACTTTAATTCATAAGTTGGTGCCTCACTGGTTCTGCGTGATGCAAAACTTGGAAGTGTTGCATTGTAGGAGCTGCTGATATTGTCCCTGAGTCTCTCATAATAGCTGTATGAAGAATCAGGACTTGGTGCTGTGTTACAGAGCTTTCTTGCTGCCGAATCACCACTTCCGGTTCCAAAGATATCTGCTACAATAACCCATACCATTGCCTGAGTTGCGATATACTCATCGCACTGACTGTTGCTTGGTGCCGCCTTTTGTGTACTGTTAAACCCATAATAAAGGCAGTAACTTAAAAGTTTTCTCTGCTGTGCTGACATTGATGTGCTCGCATCATCGTAGCTGTTCATAAGCTGACCGCCATCTGCTCTTAATCCGAAATTCATACAATATGCAGAATTTCCGTCAAGAATTGAATACAGAATCTTGCCATGATTATATCCGGGCTTCAGCTCACTTACTTCTCCGGAATTTTTGACTGACGCATTCCAGAACGCAATATTTGCCTGCGGACTGGCTGCAAATGCTGTTGTTCCATTCGTAAAGAGTGTTCCAACCAGTGTGAGCATAGCCATAAATCCTGCCATAAAACGCTTTAGTTTCTGTTTCATGTGCTCTTTCCTCCTTAATTTACGCATAAAAAAAGAAAGACATAAGTTTATGGCTTACATCTTTCTTCCTTATGCTTCTATTCGTTTTTATTTATCTGTGACATCGAAACTCGTAATAGTCTGTACCGCCTGTCGTGTAAACTCCATCATAACTGATGTAGAATACCGGATCTGTTTCCAAAAGTAACATACTTGCAATATATCCTGCGATTGCATCCTCAGATGATAACCGCTGTCCATCAATGGTACTTGCTTTGTTGAGGTCTGTCTCTACAAACACACTATAATAAGAGCCTTCCATACCATCGTAAGGATAATACTCATTGTACTCTTCCTGCGTGATACTGCCGTCATTCAAATGATTCTGTAAATTCTGCTGTGTGGTAATCATCCCTCCTGCCTGACACTTTGCTGTTGCAAGTGACACAACATTCTGTGGACTGTATGCCACGGATGCAGGCTGTGGATTGCTCACATTGTCTTTCGGACTGTCTGTAGTCTGACCACCATTACCTGCATTACTCTGATTTCCGCCAGCTTCCTCATTATCATTTACTGAAGCTTTCTGTTCCGGCTCGTCATTCTGCTTTGGCTTTTCTTCCTGCCTTGAAGCAGTTTCATTATCAGCGGACCGGTTATCTTCCTTATCATTCTTCTCTTCTGATTCTTTAACCTCGGCAATATCTTTCTCTGTCTCTTCACTTCCAGCTTCGGTTGTGACCTCTGTGACAGCTTCCGTTGCCATCTCTGCTTCTTCAGTTGGCTTTATGCTTTCCGTCTGTTTCTCTGTCTGATTATCAGCCTTTTCCTTACCACCATTACAGGCAGCCATTGAAAAGACCAGTACTGCGGATAATAAGATAATACTTATCTTCTTCATAGTAATCACCCATCCCTTCTCCGCAAGAGGGACGGGCTTTGTGTTCCGTGCCATCCACCCTTGCGGTGAACTATTTATCTGTAATGCACGGGACACATAGGACTGTCCCGTATTCTGTGCATCTTAAACTCCTTTCATTATACCAGCTCTCTTATTTTAAAGAAATACTGCATAAGTCGTCTGTTTTTCTTATAATTCAAGAATAAACCCTTTGCCTGCATATATGCTCACCTCCTCTCAAAATGTGCCCATTCTTACGAATGAAAGAAATACCCTTGCCACCATAGCGAATAGAAGAAGAATTATTTTGGCAAGTCCTAAGACCAGCTTCAAAGCTCCAAGAATTATCCTTAATATCCACTTGAGTATCTCTAAAATTACTGTTCCTACGGCTCCCATAACTCTTCTCATAATAATCAGTCTCCTTTCGACATCCATCCCATTGCAAGTCCTGCAACATCTGCATCGTCCATAACATCTTCTGTAGGTTCTTGTGCTTCACTATTGGCTGCCTGCATTATTACCGGCTGACCAACATTCATCCCGGATATCACTCCGCCTAACAGCCTTATGACCTCTTTCCTAGCCTCATTGGTTGCTGCTTCAATGACTTCTTCCTTAATGTCATCAATATCTTCTGACCGGATATATTCAGCCCTCTCTTTTTCCTTCTTCTTGATAACAAAAGTTTCTTTTCCATAATTATCAATGTAGAACTGAATCGCATCTATAATGAACTGGTTCTTAGATTTGAAAATCTTCGGATCAAGGTTCTGAATCACATCATTGATTTTCACATGCTGAGGATTGCTCATGTTGAGGCGGACAGAAGTTTTTACTTCATATTCAAGTCTTCTTCCCATCATCTGCCTCCTTATGATAATCGCTTAGTGCTTTTAAGCCCCATCGTGGCAAGCTGCTCATATCCTCTTGCATTTGCCTTTACATCAAGGTTATAGGAAATGTTCTTGGCATCATGGCTACCAAAATTCTTCATCACAACTGCCCCGCCACCGACAAATACAATCGGTGTAGTCTTTAAGTTATACCCAAACTCACGAATTGAGTTATATACCTTATCAACAAAATCCTCTATCTCTGCCTTGATAATGGCAAAGTATTCATCATCAATATCTGACCTGCCATATCGCATGATGTTCTGTATCTCTGACTCGTCTACCTCTCCGTTAAGTTGTCTTACACACTGTTCATTGATAGAACGCATACAGGTAATAAGACCTTTTGGTATCGTCACACACTTTGATTCATCCGGTGACTTGTTGATTACCGGCATAATGTCGATTGTCCAGCTACCGATATCTACTATCAGCGTTTTCTTTGCCATTGTAGGAATCTTGTCCACTACTGCTGCATAACACTGAGGGAATACTGCCACATCATCCATTTCAATATAATACGGCTCATTCTCATATTTGAAGCTTACACGCTTATTCTTTGTCAGGTACTTGATAAAATCATTCTTCTCTGCACCAAACCTTGTAAGTGGAAGTCCTACTGCAAGGAATACCTTTGCCTCTGCAAGACCTCTTCTTTTAAGTTCCTTAGCAACTGCTGCAAGAGTGAGAAGATAAAAACTGTCATCTTCGACCTTTGTATCCTTTACTTCCTGCCTCACAGTTCCAACCTTATAGAACTTTCCTTCATACTCAAGTACATCGCCGAAAAGTGCCGGAGTTGTTGTAATCTCCTTAACTCCTGTGACAAATACCTGAGAGATTGTTTTCATCATTGACCAACCATGATCAATGCCGATTACTTCTAACTTGTTATTCATATGTTTTGCACATCCTTTCTCCTTAAACAGCCACTTGAACATCTTAACCACCTACTTTCCTATCAGCTTTCGCATACAAGGAAAACAATAACCATTCCCTTGATAATATGGACATCCGACACATTCCGTCGGAAGTTTCTGTTCTTTTTTCTTAGATGGTTTACAACATGTTCCATTGGCACATCTGTTGTTATGTCCCCAGAAGAATCTACAATGCATACAATCTTTTAATTCTCTTTCAAGCTTTTCTTCTGGAGATACAAACCTGCGTTTCTTATGCTTATCTCTTTTTTCAACTGTTCCCACCAGAGCTCTCCTCCCTTCCAAGGAGTGATTGCTCTCTTATATTTTCCAATATCCTGTCCGACTCACCTGCTGTCCTTGCTAATGAATACAATACGATAAGAACAATAATTATAAATGCTATGCTAAATCCCATCATCACTTTATCCTCCTTCAAATTAGTTGCCATATAGACAAAATTTGAATTTGGAAGTGATATAGTCTACATGGCTATGCTTAATGCTAAGCATGTAGGTACACGATTTCTTATTACGACCTACTGCCCCGTGTACAAGAAGATGTTATCATCTTCGGGAACAGGCACATGACGCATTTCAATGTTTGAAACACTATCTCCTCCTTTAGCCAGTTTTGAGGATAAGGACAGTCGCTCTGTCCTCTATGGGTTATTATCATACGCAACATATTTATCATTCCACTCTCGCTGAATCCGCTTCAACTTCTCGTCCTTCATTTCTCAATCCATCAGACTACTAATGTGATAGCTGTAAGTTGGTTCATCATGGTATATGCCCCGTATTCTCCTTATCAAAGTCATACTGTCTTTGATAGCCTGTTGTCCTATTCACTTTTTTCGAGGTCTCCCTCGGATGAACATATACTATCACAGAACTAAAAAATCACCGATAGACAACACTGGTGTATTTTATTTTTTTTGCACCGAAATATGGTGTCTCTTTTTACCATTCCATATATGTGCAGGTAAAGGTCTTGATGGTTCCCTGAACTTTTCTAAATAACTCTCAAATATTTCCGTGTTAATCAAAGCTGAATTACCGACTTTATATACTGCTCCTGCCTCCTTTGCCAAAGCCATAATTCTTGTTTTTCCAAGCCCATATATAGCCGCACCTTCTACTGCATTTACATATTTCTTCATGATATCTTTCGTATCTGAATAACACTTATATGAATAACTCATTCTTCTGTCTCCTTTCCGTTAAATAATGGATGTTTCATCATCACCGGCATTTCTCGAAACTGTTCCATATACTCATCGAAAATATCCAAATTCACAAGAACAGTTCCAGAAGCACCATCACCCAATTTGTAAACTGCACCCGCAGCCCTAGCCATTTCAATCATACGATGTCTTCCAATACTATATATGACAGACGCTTCACCTAGTCTTACATATTTTTTCTCTATTACTTTCCCTGATATCGGGATCTTATATAAATGTTTCATAAAAGTCTCCATTCTTTCTCTATGTATCAGACTCGTCCTCGGAAGCCTGTATAAAGCCCCTGCTGCAGTCGCATAGGCAATAACCTCATTAGATGACAATTCAAATTCATCTGCTGCTTCAGCTTCTCTCAAATACCGCTTCGATATATTTCCGGCATGATAGCCTCTAATATCATGTTTTAATTGAACCGCCACTGACTTATTCCTCCACCTTAAACTGCTCTAAATACGAATCAAGGATTTCCGTATTCACTAAAACCATCTGATTTATTTTATAAATAGCTCCTGCCTCTTTGGCAATTTCCTGAAACTTGGACATTCCCATTGCATACAATTTGCATCCTTCCTTATATCTCACAAATTTCTGCGCCTTTAATCTGCTATCTTCGTAATCATATTTTTTTCTTTCTGCCATTTCTTACTCTCTCCTTTTCCGTAACGCAAAAAGGACACCTTTCTAAAATTTCTTTTAGAAAAGTGTCCTAAATTAGTGCATTATCAAATTTAACTTTCAAGCAGTAATATCTGAACTTATTCGCAAGTATTCATATCCGACTAACCATTTGTTGTCATTTTGTTGTCCTTTTGACACAGACACCTAAATTACAACTCTAGAAAGCCTTGATAAATTGCGGTTTTACGGCATTTCTACTTGTCGATGCTCTTCATCGTCGGGAACAGCAGTACGTCACGGATTGCCTGGCTGTCTGTAAGCAGCATAACCAGACGGTCGATTCCGTATCCGATACCACCTGTAGGCGGCATACCGATCTCCAGTGCGTTCAGGAAGTCTTCATCTGTGTGGTTTGCTTCCTCATCTCCTGCGTCAGCAAGAGCATCCTGTGCTTTGAAACGCTCTCTCTGGTCAATCGGGTCATTGAGCTCGGAATATGCGTTACACATTTCCCATGTATTGATGAACAGCTCGAAACGCTCTACCTTATTCGGATCAGAAGGTTTCTTCTTTGTCAGCGGAGAAATCTCGATCGGATGATCCATGATAAATGTTGGCTGGATCAGTTCTTTTTCACAGTATTCCTCGAAGAACAGGTTGATGATATCACCCTTCTTATGACGTTCTTCATATTCAATATGATGCTCATCTGCAAGCTTCTTAGCTGCTTCATCATCTGCAACTTCATCAAAGTCAATTCCTGCATATTTCTTGATCGCATCATTCATGGTCAGACGTTCAAAAGGTTTGCTGAGGTCGATCTCGATACCATTGTAGGAAATCTTCGCAGAACCACAAACCTTCTCTGCCAGATAACGGAACATAGACTCAGTCAGTTCCATCATGCCTTCATAATCTGTATATGCCTGATAAAGCTCCATCAGAGTAAACTCCGGATTATGACGGGTATCTACACCTTCATTACGGAATACACGTCCGATCTCATAAACTCTCTCAAGACCACCAACGATCAGTCTCTTCAGATAAAGTTCAAGAGAAATACGAAGCTTAACATCTTCGTTCAGTGCATTATAATGAGTTTCAAACGGTCTTGCTGCAGCACCGCCTGCATTTGCAACCAGCATCGGAGTTTCCACTTCCATGAAGTCACGATCTGCAAGGAAGTTACGGATTTCTTTCAGAATCTGGGAACGTTTGATAAATACGTTCTTGCTGTCCTGATTCATGATAAGGTCTACATATCTCTGACGATAACGCATATCTGTATCTGTCAGTCCATGGAATTTCTCAGGAAGAATCTGTAAGCTCTTGGAAAGAAGAGTCATGCTTTCTGCATGGATAGAAATCTCACCTGTTCTTGTTCTGAATGCAAAACCTTCCAGTCCGAAGATATCACCGATATCGGATTTCTTAAAATCTGCATAAGAATCTGCTCCGATCGCATCTCTTGCTACATATACCTGAATATTTCCCTGTAAATCCTGGATATTGCAGAAAGAAGCCTTACCCATAACTCTCTTGAACATCATACGGCCTGCGATCGCTACGTGGATCGGGCTTGCGTCCATGATTTCTCTTCTCTCTTCGTAATCTTTCTTAACAGCTTCCTTTGCCTGTTCTTCATCAAGACCTGTTACATCTACTTCTGCACGATCTTTGAGAAGTTCTGCCTCATGTGCTTCATAAAGACTCTTCACTTCCATTGAGTGATGAGTCTGGTTAAACTTTGTGATCTGAAATGGGTCTTTTCCATTAGCCTGAAGATCTGCCAGTTTATCGCGACGTACCTTCAGTAACTGGTTTAAATCCTGTTCCTGCTTCTGCTGTGCCACCTTGGTTCCTCCTTATATACTTGTATAATTATTATTTGTTCGTAACTGTTCAGTACCTTCACAGTTACGAGCCAAAATGCATTAAAAATCACCTGCGGTGATGGCATTTTGGCTTGTATGTCTCGGGATTTTGGTACTTACGTGCCAAAACACCTCGCGGGATAGTAGACTACTGAATAGTTACATTTATTCTACATTTCCATGTGATATCAGATGTAACAGAAGATTCCATTCAACAGAATCCTGTATTTTCAAATATCAATTTATCAGATATACAGACAAAAATAAGAAATAACAAACTTCTTATTGTCTTCTTATTATCTGCTTATATAGTCAGAGAAAGGTGCGCGTTATGCCTTTGCATGATAAATCTCTACGCGCACCTCAGTCATCTGTCTCTTATACGTTTCTCTGGATCTCCAGAACTTTGTATTTCATGATTCCTGCCGGCATCTCTACTTCTACTACATCACCTGTATGCGCACCGATAAGTGCTTTTCCTACGGGAGATTCGTTGGAGATTTTGCCTTCAAGGCTGTTAGCCTCTGTGGAACCTACGATCTTCAGCTCGATGTCTTCTTCGAATTCAAAATCGTGTACTTTAACCTTACATCCAACGCTGATCTTGTCCAGATCTACTTCGTCCTCTACAACAACTTCAGCATTCTTTAAGATCTTCTCGATTTCTTCGATACGTGCTTCAATGTCTCTCTGTTCGTCTTTCGCTGCATCGTATTCCGCATTCTCAGATAAGTCGCCCTGTTCTCTGGCTTCCTTAATTTTCTCTGCTACTTCTTTTCTCTTTACTACCTTTAAATCATGCAGCTCTTCTTCTAATTTTTTAAGTCCTGCATAAGTTAGTAAGTTTTTCTTTTCTTCCATAATAACCTTACTCCCTTTCAACATCCGGTATAGTCTTCTGCGTTTCTTTTCGCCCCGGATCACTACATGGATTTATGTGCTTCCTGATACATCATACCTGAAAAAGGGCAGACTTATTCTAGGATATTCACAATTTCTGTATTATACAAAAAAGCACCCGGATTGTCAAGCATTCCGAGCGCCTTTGCTATTGTTTATATTTCTCATTTCACATGGTTTTAACTTTTATGCTAATCTTGATAAAAGCGCCTCCAGCGCTTCATAACTTTCTATGGTGTTTGACTCTCTTCTGAGCCCTGCGCTGTGACGCATACCTGCAGTATACCAGGCAACGTGTTTACGCATCTCACGTATTCCTACGAATTCCCCTTTTAATTCAATCTGTTTTCTGGCATGACGCAGGATCATTTCACGTATTTCCTCTACAGACGGACGTTCCAACAGTTCTCCTGTCCGGAAATAATGGTTCAGTTCGCGGAACAACCAGGGATTTCCCCTTACTGCACGTCCCACCATAACAGCATCACATCCGGTCTGTTTTACCAGTGCTTCTGCTTTCAGCGGAGAATCTACATCTCCGTTTCCAATTACAGGAATGGTAATCGCTTCTTTTACCCTGCGGATCGTATCCCAGTCTGCAGTGCCGGAATAGTACTGCTGTCTGGTGCGCCCATGCACTGCAAGTGCTGCTGCTCCCGCATCCTCAATACGTTTCGCGATTTCAACAATATCTACCGGTTCATTCTCAAATCCGATTCGCACCTTGACAGTCAACGGTTTACTGATTGCAGATGATACTTTTCGAACGATCTCTTCAATCAGATTCGGGTTCTTCAATAATGCAGATCCCTCACCGTTATTGACAACCTTCGGCACAGGGCATCCCATATTGATGTCCAGGATATCGAAATCTCTGTCCTCAATGGATTTCGCAACCTCTGCCATAAGATCCGGTTCACTGCCAAAAAGCTGCATGGAAACCGGGTGCTCACATGGATCAATCTCCATCAGGGCAATGGTGTTCTTATTGTGAAAAGAAATCGCTTTTGCACTGATCATTTCCATACAGATCAGTCCGGCCCCCTGCTCTTTACAGAGCGTTCGAAATGGCAGGTCTGTGACACCTGCCATTGGTGCAAGAACAAACGGATTATCAATCTGTACGTTTCCTATTTTCCACTGCATCTCCATGAATGGTTCTCTTGCCCGTACCGGCTCATTCCTTGTCTGCATGGATTCAGTCCTCACTGCCCGATGTTTTCTTCAGTTCTTCTTCCGGGATGTCTCCGAGAAAGAATACTTTATAATACATTTCCAGAGATTCCAGAAGTTCTTTCTTGTCCTGCTGAAGCTGTTTGATCTTCAGTCCGCTTCCGATCTCATCGTAGCGGGCATCTGCTTCCAGAGCTTCTGTTTTAAACTGAAGTCTGCCGTTTTCGTCAAATTCCAGAGTCAGGATTCCTCCTACATCCTCTGTGTAAAGAACACACATGATCTGAAGCTCTTTCTTCACATGATCCGGAAGTGCATTGAAATCCTGATTAAAATAAAATTTCTTCTCATAGGCACTTGCGCCGCAGAGAGTAATGTTGTCCTGATACATAAATTACTGTTTCCCTCTTTCGAAATTATTCAGAATCTTTATACATAGCTGTAAAGCCCACGCACTGAAACCTCTCCTGCGCTGACTTTCACAACTTCTTTATTCTGCCTTTCCACAAGCAGTTCACCTTTTTCATCAATTCCCCTGCAGATTCCTTCGAAACTTCTGTCACCATCGATCACTCTGACCGGCTGGTTCAGATTTGCAAGGATTCTGTGGTAATCATCCAGCAGATGAGTAAAATCACAGGTCTGGATAAATTTCTCATAGTTGATCTCGAAATATTTCATCACCTGTGCAATCACCTGATTTCTGTCATATTCATGACCGCCCTCCAGAATCAGTGAAGTCGCTTTGTCCTGCATTTCTTCCGGAAATTCTTTCAGGTTTACATTGATTCCTACTCCGATGAGAACATAATTGATCTTCACACCATTTGTTCCCATCTCGGTCAGGATACCACAGATTTTCTTCTTAGAGATCACAATATCATTGGGCCATTTAATACTTACGTTAAACCCCAGTTCCTCTGCTGCCTGTGCCACTGCCATTCCCATAACCAGTGTCAGCATAGACGCATACTGCGGTGAAAATTCCGGACGTAAGAGCAGTGTCATCATAATAGAGCTGCCCTCCGGCGCTTCCCATCTTCTGTCAAAACGCCCTCTTCCCGCAGACTGAAATTCCGCAACTGCCAGAGTTCCATGCTCTGCACCATCTTTTGCCAGACGCTTGATCCATGAATTGGTAGAATCTGTTTCTTTTGCAAAATGGACGGTTTTGCCCGCCCATTTTGTGTCTATCGCCTGTGAAATTGTTTCTTCATTATACAGATGTGCCATTATTTGTTCTCCGGCTCTCCTAATGTTGCTACCATAACAGCTTTGATGGTATGCATACGGTTCTCTGCCTCATCAAATACTTTGGACTGCTCAGATTCAAATACTTCGTCTGTTACTTCCATGTCTGTCAGATTGAATCTCTCGCCCATTTCCTTGCCAATCTTTGTCTTAAGGTCATGGAATGCAGGCAGACAGTGAAGGAAGATTGCTTTCTCTCCTGCGTTCTTCATAACGTCCTTTGTTACTTTATAAGGTGTCAGATCATGGATTCTCTCTGTCCATACCTCATCCGGCTCACCCATAGATACCCATACGTCTGTATAGATAACGTCTGCATCCTTTGTTCCTTCCTGAACATCCTCTGTCAGAGTGATGCTTCCGCCGGATGCTTTTGCATATTCCTCGCACTGAGCAACTAACTCTGCATTCGGGAAATATTTCTTAGTTGTGCAGGCTACGAAATGCATGCCAAGTTTTGTGCAGGCAATCATCAGGGAATTACCCATATTGTAACGGGCATCACCCATGTATACAAGCTTACGTCCTTTTAAATCTCCGAAATGCTCACGGATTGTCAGCATATCAGCGATCATCTGTGTCGGATGATATTCGTTCGTAAGGCCATTCCATACCGGAACACCTGCATGTTTTGCAAGCTCTTCTACGACTTCCTGACCAAATCCACGATATTCGATACCATCATACATTCTTCCCAGAACTCTTGCTGTATCTGCAATGCTCTCTTTCTTACCGATCTGAGAACCTGTCGGATCCAGGTATGTGCTTCCCATTCCAAGATCATGGGCAGCTACCTCAAAAGAGCAGCGGGTTCTTGTACTTGTTTTTTCAAAAATAAGTGCAATATTTTTGCCTCTGTAATATTCGTGAAGCTCGCCGGCTTTCTTCTTTGCTTTAAGTTCTGCGGATAAATCAATAAGATATGTGATCTCCTCCGGTGTAAAGTCTTTCAGTGTCAGAAAGTTTCTTCCTTTTAAGTTCATAATAATTCTCTCCCCGATGTCATTTATTCTCTTTTGTTATTTGTCTGTCTCCGCTTTCGGATCAGTGACGATCTCTTTCAGCGAACTTGCCAGACCTGCGATTCCCTGAATATCCGACGGAATAATGATCTTGGTTGCCTTACCGTCTGCTGCCCTGGCAAATGCTTCCAGACTCTTCAGTGTCAGAACTGCCTCATCTGCTCCTGCCTCTCTGATCATACGGATACCCTCTGCATTGGCATTCTGAACTTTCAGAACTGCCTCAGCCTGTCCTTCTGCCTCCTTGATCATACGCTCTTTCTGAGCCTCTGCGCGGAGGATTGCTGCCTGTTTCTCAGCTTCTGCATCCAGAATTGCGGATTGTTTCTTACCTTCTGCAACAAGGATCGTAGATTTCTTCTGACCTTCTGCGATCAGGATTGCTTCACGACGTTCACGCTCAGCTTTCATCTGTTTCTCCATTGCATCCTGAATAGCTGCCGGAGGAATAATGTTCTTCAGTTCCACACGATTGACCTTGATTCCCCATGGATCAGTAGCTTCATCAAGAGAAGCTCTCATCTTGGTATTGATCGTCTCACGTGATGTAAGTGTCTCATCCAGTTCCATGTCACCGATAATATTTCTTAAGGTTGTTGCGGACAGATTCTCGATTGCCATGATCGGATTCTCCACACCGTAAGTATAAAGCTTCGGATCTGTAATCTGAAAGAATACGACAGTATCGATCTGCATGGTTACGTTATCCTTTGTGATAACCGGCTGCGGTGGAAAATCCACTACCTGTTCCTTCAGATTTACCTTTCTGGCTACTCGTTCAATAAACGGAACCTTGAAGTGAATTCCTGTACTCCAGGTTGCCTGATAAGCTCCCAGACGTTCCAGGATTACTGCATATGCCTGTGGTACAATGCGGACGCAGGATGCAAGGACCCATACCGCAATAACGATAATAACTATCAGAAAAACCACGCCCATAACTAATCCTCCTTATTCTGTTTTACGATAAGTTTCACACCTCGGATCTCTTCGATCGTTACAACGGTGCCTTCGCCGATTTTTTCGTCATCAGCAGAACGTGCAGTCCATTCAATGTCATTGATACGAACCTGGCCTGTCTGCGCCAGATTGTCAATCTCCTGAATCACAACTGCTTTCTTTCCAATCAGACTGTTTGCATTGGTCTGTATGGTTTCTTTGTTGAAGTACTTCATTGCCAGTGGTCTGGTAAAGATGAGAAGTACCAATGAAACACACAGAAACAGCAATATCTGTACAGTGAGGTTCGCTCCTGCATAACATGCAATAGCAGCGACCAGTGCGCCGCCGGCAAACCAGATGGTGGTCAGTCCTGCCGTAATTGCCTCTACAACAAGCAATAACGCAAGAATCCCAAGCCAGATCAAAGGCTGCATGAAACTCCTCCTTTCGTCTGCTATCGTCTCTGACGAGCAGCTTCATACATGAGAATTCCGGATGCCATGGCAGCATTCAGAGATTCTACTTTTCCACACATAGGAATCCGTATCAGACAATCAGCACTGTCTGCCGCTTCATCTGTCAGTCCTTTTCCCTCATTGCCGATCAGGAAAGCAGTTCCTCCTGTGTAGGATTCCTGATCATAAGAGTTCTTACCATGCAGATGCGCCGCAAATGTGCGGATATTTCTGTCTTTCAGTTCCTGTGCTAATGATACCACACTTTCCACATATAGGAAAGGCATTCTGTAGACAGAACCCATGGTTGATCGTATAACCTTCGGGTTTGTGATATCCACGCAGGTCTTTGTCAGAAGAACTCCGCTTACTCCGGCACCCTCTCCTGTACGGAGAATAGTTCCCGCATTTCCCGGATCCTGCAGATCTTCCAGAATCATAACCAGCGGATTTTTCCCGCCGAGAATATCTTCCATTATATAGGAAGGTTTCTTAAGCACTGTCATAATTCCCTGCGGCGTCTGCGTATCGCTCATCTGTCGAAAAACAGAATCTGTTACTATTTCATATGGAAGTTTCTCCACCTGAGCCATCAGTTCTGCATCACCGCTGAGAGCTTCTGATACATACACCTTCGAAATCCAATCCCTAGGTGCTTCGCCGAACATTTTTCTTCCTTCTGCAACAAAAAGCCCTTGTTTTCTGCGGGCTTTTGTTTTCTGGTTCAGCTGTATGATATTTTTTACCTGTCCGTTATTTACACTGGTGATCATATCTTATCCTCAATTTTCCGAAACCTTATTCAGGTCACTGTTTGCTCCTGCTGCAACAACTGTGCAGTCTGCCGGAAACACTTCATCCGGCGCCACATTCATATTCATCTTATCGCCATGCTTCAGACCGATCAGATTGATGTTATACTTTTCCCTGACCTTCAGCTCCCGAAGTGTTTTTCCTATCCATTCCCGCGGGATCTTAAATTCTGCCATACTGAAATCAGAAGAAAGCTCAAACATATCGACAAATCCACTGGAGAGAAGATTTCTTGCAACTCTGATACCCATGGAATGTTCAGGATAAATCACCTTATCTGCCCCTATTTTCTCCAGTATCCTGCCATGAAGAGAATTCATTGCCTTCGCCATGACAAAAGGAACTCCAAGTTCTTTCACCTGCATCGTTGCTGTAATACTGGCCTCCATATTCTCGGCTACTGCGATAACCGCAACATCTACGTTCTGAACTCCAAGCGATTCCAGAATTCCCGGATCACGCACATCTGCCTTGACAGCATAGGAAACTTTCTCTGCGATATCCTGCACATTATCATCTTTATCGTCAATGGCAAGTACATCGCAGTTCGCTTCTGCCAGAGTAAGGGCTACCGTCATCCCGAACTGCCCAAGACCGATCACTGCATAAGATTTGTTCTTCATTTTCTTCCTCATTTCTCTTTCTGAACATATATTCATTATCCTCTGCGAATATCTGCCTGACTGCCAAACCGTTACTATCCGATCATAATATCTTCTTCTGCCAGATGTGAATCTGCCGGCATTTTCTGTACACGTACAGTCACTGCAGTTCCCAGAGTCAGCGGACCGATTCTTCCCAGATACATAGTCAGGATCACGATCCATTTACCTGCTGTATTCAGGCAGGGGGTCAGCCCTCTGCTAAGTCCTACCGTTGCAACCGCAGATGTAATTTCATAAACAACATCTTCTATGGGTGCTTCCGGCATGGCTGCACACAACAGCATACTCATGAGAATAAGTACTGTAAGTACCATACCTGTCACTACGATTGCAGAACGGATGTAGCTGTCTCTGATTCTCCTGTGGTGTACTTCCACATCCCGTTTTCCCTGAAGATTGGATTTCAGACTCAGCAGAAGGACCGCAACTGTTGTTGTCTTAATTCCACCTGCTGTTCCCATAGGGGAACCGCCGATCAACATCAATATCAGGCACAGCATATAAGTTGCATTGGAAAATCTCTCCTGGCTTACAGTGAAAAATCCGGCTGTTCTTGTGGTAACTGACTGGAACAAAGATGCCATCCACTTCGTTCCCGGCGAATATGTCCCAATACTTTCCGGATTTCCATGATCAAACAGAAAGATCAGTACTGTACCGCCCACAACAAGTATCAGCGTCATCATCAACACGATCTTACTGTGAAGACGGAGATTTTTAAATATACGTCCCACAGGAAGTTTCCCTCTGATGACTCGTTTGATCTTATCCCAGATATCCCACCAGACCACAAATCCAAGTCCTGACATAATGATCAGTCCTACGCTTGTAAAGTTTACGATCGGATCAGCAACATACTGAGCCAGGCTGTCCTCTCCCAGCAGATCAATACCAGCATTACAGAATGCAGATACTGCCGTAAAAACAGAGTATCCCAGACCTTTTGCCAGACCGAACTGCGGAATAAATCGAACTGCATAACACACTGCACCGATTCCTTCTGCTCCAAACACACAGATCAGAACTTTCTTCACCAGCCTGACCATCCCACCCATTCTGTCCATATTATAGGACTCCTGGATAACACGCCGGTTCCTCAGCGATATTTTCTTTCTCAGACTTATAAAAATAATACTGCCCAGGGAAATCAGTCCCACACCTCCGATCTGGATCAGGACAAGAATAATAATCTTGCCTGCCAGAGTCCAGTGAGTTGCCGTAACAACTGTCACAAGCCCTGTTACACATATACTTGTGGTTGCGGTAAACATGGCATCTGTAAAAGATGTGTGGTATCCGGGTGCCGTACAAAACGGCAGCCACAGAAGTAATCCCCCTAAGATAATCACCCCCGCAAAACCGAGGGTAATTATCTGAGCAGTATTTAATTTATGCAGTCTGTTATATAACTGCATCTTTTTATTCATTTGTTATTTGTTGTTTTTATCATAGTTATGAGAAAGTGACTGGCATACTTCCCACTGATAGTCAGAGATACCTTTCTGCATAGCAAGTGCTTCATTGATATCGAAGTCTACGAATTCACCGTGACGATATCCGACAACGCGGCATGTCTTGCCTGCAATAAGAAGGTCTACAGCCAGAGCACCCATCATAGATGCATATACACGGTCTTTACATGTCGGGCTTCCACCACGCTGCATGTGTCCAAGGATTGTAGCACGTGTTTCGATACCTGTGGCAGCTTCGATACGTTTTGCCATTGCTTCAGAATGACCGATACCTTCTGCATTGATGATGATGTGATGCTTTTTGCCTTTCTTACGACTCTCGATAATGTTATTGATCAGCTTCTGCTCATCATAGTCATATTTTTCAGGAACCAGAACGTCCTCAGCACCGTTGGCAATACCGCACCACAGAGCAATATATCCTGCACCACGTCCCATAACCTCGATGATACTGCATCTCTCATGAGAAGTGGAAGTATCACGTACTTTATCAATTGCTTCCATTGCTGTGTTTACAGCTGTATCAAATCCGATGGTATATTCTGTACATGCAATGTCAAGGTCGATTGTTCCGGGAAGACCGATTGTATTGATTCCGAGATTCGCAAGCTTCTGAGCACCTGCGAAAGATCCGTCACCACCGATGACAACAAGTCCGTCAATTCCATGTTTTCTGCAGATCTCTGCACCACGTTTCTGGCCTTCTTCTGTACGGAATTCTGCACAACGTGCTGTATAAAGGATTGTACCTCCACGCTCGATTGTATCAGATACATCTTTTGCGCTCATGTCAATAATCTCTTCGTTTAACAGACCATTGTATCCTTTCAGAATACCTTTTACATTTAATCCATTGCTTAAACCTCTTCTGACAACTGCACGAATTGCAGCATTCATTCCAGGTGCGTCACCACCGCTGGTAAGGACACCAATGGTTTTTATCTTGTTTTCTGCCATCTTTTCTTCCTCCATCTTCTGAATCTATCTCATTTTTACTATACACATATTCGGGTATAGTTTAGCGCATTTCTATAAGTTTTTCAATCCTCTTTCTACAACTTTAACATTGGTTTTACCATATTTTTCGTACATATAGTTCAGCCATGAGTCCTGAATTTGTGCATGATATCCAACCGGAAGCTTCTTTATGGCCTTTACGTCTTTCAGGTAGATCACAACAGCACTGTCACCCGGTGAACGTCTGAGGTCTGCAAGCAATTCCTGAGATTGCTGTGTGTAGCTTTCTTTATTGTCAAACTGTATCCAGATTTCCCTTGGCATATTGTCAAAGGGACGGATTTTTTCAAGGATCAGTTTACTGGCGCGATCGTCCTCTGCAGATACTCTGCCCTGAATAAATACTCTGCCTTCTTCATTCAGGAACTGCTGACTTTTCTCATAATCTCTGGGGAACACAACTACCTCCACTGTTCCTACCAGATCCTCCACTGTGAGGAATGCCATAACCTTATTATTCTTTGTATATTTGATGGTTTTATCCGTAATCATTCCACCGATAATTACTTTCTGACCATCCATGACTTTCGGAAGATTTGTTTCTTCATCCTGCTGAAAATCAGAGGTTTTCGCAGAAATGGTTTTCTCCATCATTCCCCGGTAATTTTCCAGAGGATGACCACTGAGGTAGATTCCCAGAACTTCCTTCTCATATCCCAGAAGTTCCTCTTTTCCGAATTCCTCCACATCGGGCATACGGATTTCAAATTCTTTTTTGTCCTCCTCGCTTACCAGATCAAAAAGGCTCATCTGGCCTGCCAGTGAATTCTTCTTATCCTGACTGATACTGTCTGAAATCTTCTGATAAACCAGCATTTTCTGACGGCGGTTACCATCCAGGCAATCCAGCGCACCTGCTTTGATAAAATTTTCTACTGCTCGCTTATTCATCTGCGGAGAGTTTCGTTCCATAAAATCCTTCAGGGAACGATATTGTCCGTTCTCTTCCCTCTCTCTTACCAGGCTTTCAATAACCGGACGTCCCACACTCTTTATAGCGGACAGACCATATCGGATCGCACCGTTATCTACAGAGAATCCGTACATTCCACAGTTCACATCCGGCGGCAGGATCTTAATCCCCATCTGTCTGCAGACCAGAATATATTCTGCAACCTTATTGGGAAAATCAATAACCGATGTCATTAATGCGGCCATAAATTCCACAGGATAGTAATATTTCAGATATGCAGTCTGATAGGAAACAACTGCATAGGCTGCTGCATGGGACTTATTAAAAGCATATTTGGCGAAATCAATCATTTCATCATAGATTTTATTTGCCGTTGCCTCATCAATTCCATTTGCAATACAGCCTGGAACTCCCTCTGCTTCATTTCCGTAAACAAAGTTCTGGCGCTCCTTTTCCATGACAGAGGCCTTCTTTTTGGACATTGCACGGCGCACCAGGTCGCTTCGGCCCAGAGTATAACCTGCCAGGTTCCGAACAATCTGCATAACCTGCTCCTGATAGACAATACACCCATACGTAGGCTTCAGGATCGGCTCCAGCTGAGGGCAGTCGTAACGGATGGTATCCGGACGGTTTTTGCCCCGGATATACTGAGGGATAAAATCCATGGGGCCCGGGCGGTAAAGAGAAATTCCTGCGATCACATCTTCCAGACTCTGAGGCTTCAGTTCCTTCATGAAGTTTTTCATTCCCGCACTTTCAAGCTGAAATACACCATCAGAACGACCGGTGCCAAGGGAATCCAAAACCTTTTTATCATCATAATTAATCTTCTGCATATCCAGAGTCACTCCTGCATCCTTCTGGATCAGCTTTACTGCATTCTGGATCACAGTCAGAGTACGAAGTCCCAGGAAGTCCATTTTTAAAAGTCCCAATTCTTCCAGTGTTGTCATGGTAAACTGAGTGACAATAGACCCGTCTGATGCTCTGGAAAGCGGTACATATTCTGATACGTCCTTCTGGCTGATAACAACACCTGCCGCATGCATGGAGGTATGTCTGGGAAGTCCCTCCAGACGTCTTGCCATATCGATCAGATAATGAATTTCATCCTGCTCTTCATATGCTTTTTTCAGCTCAGGGTTCATAGTAAGGGCTTTATCTATAGTAATATTTAATTCCTGCGGGATCATTTTCGCAATGGAATCCACCTGTGCATAAGGCATATCCAGTACACGGCCCACATCCCGGATCACACCACGGGCTGCCAGCGTACCAAAAGTAACGATCTGAACCACACAATCATCCCCATATTTACGGCGGACATATTCAATAACCTCCTGCCTTCTTTCGAAGCAGAAGTCAACGTCAATATCAGGCATAGATACTCGTTCCGGATTCAGAAATCGCTCAAAGAGCAGATCATAGCGAATAGGATCAAGCTGTGTGATGCCCAAGGTATAAGCAACCAGACTTCCCGCTGCAGAGCCACGTCCCGGTCCTACCATAATGTCATGATCGCGGGCATATTTAATAAAATCCCATACTATAAGGAAGTAATCCACGTAGCCCATATTTTTTATAGTAGATAATTCGTAATTCAGACGAGCTTTTAATTCCTCTGTAACCGGCTGATAACGTTCCTCCAGTCCCTCGAAGCATAGCTTGTTCAGATATTCCCAGGATGTAAGACCATCCGGCACATCGAATCTTGGAAGCTTGGTCACGCCAAATTCAATCTCAACATGACATCTCTGTGCAATCTTATGAGTATTCTCCAGGGCCTCCAAAGCATATGGGAAAAGTTCTGCCATTTCTTCCGGGGATTTCACATAATACTGGCCGCCCTCATAACGCATTCTGTCCTCGTCTGCCAGTTTCTTGTTTGTCTGCAGACAGAGAAGAATATCATGAGGATCAGCATCCTCCGCCCTTGTATAATGCACATCATTGGTTGCCACAAGGTCAATCCCTGTTTCTTCGTGCATACGGAGAAGCTCCTGATTTACCAGTCTCTGCGCAGGGATTCCATGATCCTGTAATTCCAGGAAGAAATTCCCTTTGCCAAAAATATCCTGATAACGAAGAGCTGCTGCCTTTGCATCTTCGTACATTCCTCTCTGAAGATACCTGGCCACTTCACCTGCAAGGCAGGCACTTAAGGCAATAATCCCTTCATGGTACTCTTTTAATACCGCAAGATCTACTCGCGGTTTATAATAGAATCCTTCTGTAAAACCCTTGGACACAATTTTCATCAGATTTGCATAACCCTGATTATTCTCTGCCAGAAGAACCAGGTGGTAATATCTGTCTTCGCCGCTTCCTGCTTCACGGTCAAATCGGGAGCCGGGGGCTACATAAACCTCACATCCCAGAATCGGATTGATTCCCTCGGCTCTTGCTGCACGATAAAAATCAATCACACCATACATAACTCCATGATCTGTGATCGCCGCACTGTCCATGCCAAGTTCTTTGACACGGGCTACATATTCTTTTATCTTATTGGAACCATCCAGCAGACTGTATTCTGTATGGACGTGAAGATGTGTAAACTCCAACTCTATTTCTCTCCTGTTCTAATATCTGCAATTTTATCGCAGCATATTTTTATAAATTTAACTGAATCAGGTAAGTCCCATGCTTCAATTGCGAAAAGCAATAATCATTGGGTGGGGACTTGCTTGTCTGTTACTATTTCGCGTAGATTCTCTTGTCCTTAATCTCTACTTTGCCTTCCTTCATCAGATGGCCAATGGCACGTTTAAATGCTCCCTTACTCAGACCAAATTCTCTCTGGATCACTTCCGGTGATGCCTTGTCATCAAATGGAAGAACACCTGCAAACTCATTGATCACTTCAAGGACATTCTCCGCATCCTCATTGATTTGCAGGTATGCCTTCTGGCGGTCTGTGACATTCATTTTTCCGTCTTCTTTTACTTCGCTGACACGCAGCTCAAGAATCTTGCCCGGGCGGTATTTTCCCTTGGCTTCTCTTGCAGGGATCAGTGCGGAATATTTATCATCAACTGCCACAAATACACCGAATCTGTCGCTGATCTCATAAACACGGCCTTTCACCATATCTCCCACTACATAAGGAGTTCTGGTGGAAAGATAATGATAAACCTTCATAGTTGCGCAGAGACGACTGCTCTTGTCAATATAGAGTGCTACCAGCACATCTTCTCCCTCTCTTACTTTCAGAGTCTGTTCATGATATGGAAGCAGAAGGTCTTTCTCCAGTCCCCAGTCAAGGAATGCACCAATCCTTGTTACCTGAGAGACTTTCAGAACTGCTGTCTGACCTACCTGAAGCTTCGGTTCTTTTGTTGTTGCAATAAGACGATCCTGAGAATCCTTGTAGATAAATGCTTCAATGCTGTCGCCTTCCTTTGTTCCTTCCGGAACCTGTCTGGACGGAAGAAGAACACGGTTCTTTGCATCTGCCTGCATATCCTCACCCAGATATACACCAAAATCTACGGACTTCACTACTGTTAATTTCTGTTTTTTTCCTAACTCTATCATATAATCTCCATTTCTGTTGTGATAGTATCTTTTTAAAAAAATTAAAAATATACTATACTTTCATCATCCTCTGACATTAGCTTTATATTTCAGTATAACATAAATAATAAAGGCGGCACAATGCCGCCTTATTATTTTTTATTATCTTATTTTACGTTACTGTTCACTATAGATCAGAATGTATTTTATTCCAACTCGATTTCACATACACTCAGACAGATTCTTTATCGTGTATTATATATTCTGCATCCACTTGCACGCCAGTTCCATCCAGGACTGGCATTCTTTCTGTACACAGCCGCCGTCTTCGTGGCTTGTCTCTTCGTTTGCAAGACTTAAACCATGTCCGCCAACCGGATAAAGATGCATTTCTACCGGAATTTCAAATTTGCGCAACGCATTGAAGAACAACAGAGAATTCTCTACAGGAACACAATCATCTGTCACTGTATGCCACAGGAATGTGGTTGGTGTATCTTTAGATACCTGGAATTCCAGAGACTGTTCTTTTCTCTTATCAAGATCATTATAATCCTCTCCAAGCAAGCATTCAAAGGAACCTGTATGTGCAAACTCACCGGAAGTGATCACCGGATAACTTAAGATCATACCATTTGGTTTCACCATATCAGAAGTTACCCCAAGTGTCTGTGCAATAAAATCTTTCTTCCAGAAAACGCCAAGACTTGCTGCCAGATGACCACCTGCGGAAAAGCCCTGCAGAACAATTTTATTCGTATCAATATGAAACTCTGCAGCATTTTTTCTTAAAAAAGCAACAGACTTCGCAAGCTGCAAGAGTGCCAGTGGATATCTGGCAGGTTCTACGCTATAGCGCAGGATCACTGCATGATATCCCCTTACCAGATACTGCATGGCGATCGGTTCTGCTTCTCTGTCAGAAGTCATAGCATACCCGCCTCCCGGGCAGATCACAACTACCGGACGCTTTCTGTTGATATGCATTTCAATGGAATTATCCAGAAAATAAGTGTATAAATCTGCAGTTTCTTTATATCCGTCTACTGCAATTTCAATCTTCTTATAAATCATAAGTTCCTCCTGTATATTTCATCATTTTTTCCATTTCTACTCCCCATTCCGCTAATTTTTGGGGAATATTTACAGCTACTTTTCTCAGTTTTGTTTTGCCATCCTTTGCTGCCAGACGCTTATATAAATGTATATTTCCATCTGCATCAAGAACAATATAAAAACACTCTAAAATATGACCTGATCCTACAATTTCCCGTGTTGTATATATATATCCTGCTTTATTCTTTTTTCTTTTAGAAAAAACAATCCCTCTGCTTCTCCTGTCTCGGAAACTTGGAAAATAATCTTCACGTATAATTTCAAGTTCTTCCCATTTATACATTTTTTTGAAAAACAGATACGATATTTTGCAGCCTTCTTTACTTAATGTTACGACTTTTGAAGAGAAAAACAATAATGGTGCATCAATCAAAAACTCAAGAATCAATATTGGAATTCTTTCTCCCTCTTCAGCAGACAGCCCTGTCCAAATAAGCAGTACCGTAATAAGTATTACCATGGTTATCTGCAAAAAATATCTGATCTTTATTACTTCTTGCTGATATTCTTTTAAATTTGTACAGTCTGCTCCTTTGCTTTGAATTTTTTTTCTTTGTTGCCTCCTCAATTCTATCATTTCATCATATTGTCTTTGTTTTTCTTCTTCTTTTATTCCCTCTCCTTTTTCTGCCTCCACTCCCCATTCCTTCATTTTTTCACGAACATTTACGTACATTTTTCTAATAACTTGCTTTTTTCCTTTTTCTAATTTATAAGAAAAAACATTGCCATGTTCATCAAAAATAATGTAAAAACAATCTGAAAGCGGAAACGCATCAACGATCATCCTGGTAGTATATTTCTTTTTCTTCTTATTTACTGCATATTTGGAAAATACAATCCCCTGATAACGTATGCTCCCTCCCTTACCATATGTATACCAGACATCCTCTCTGATAACAGCAAGCTCTTCCCATTTATAATTTCTCTTCCAAAACAGCCAGGATACCGTACAGCCTTCTCTGCTCAGCACAACAGTTCTCATATAATACAAGATTAACAGCAACATTAATATTTCCACACTAAAAATTATAAATTCATATCCCTCTGTTCTTATTTCCTTTCTTTCCAGGAAAATCATCAGAATTCCTATGCCGAATACAAACGCTGATATAAATAATATCAGTATTATATGTGGATCTAATACTCTTATTTTTTCCTGCTGCTCTTTCATATGCATTTCCTCCGGTTGTCTGAAATCCTTACTGTTACTATTCCGGTATATCAACCTAATTTCTTGCATTTTCTTATGAGTTCATTATAAGGTAAATATATGTAATTGTTAAGGTGCAAAATAAAATGTTGCTGTCCCGTTTACTGCAAATTAAACGAACCATACAATATTAAAGTTCAGCTGTTATTATCTTTCAAGGATCATGACATCTTTTTCATTCATGCTAACGGTCTGCCCTGAAACGTTCTCCTCCTTCGATAAAGTTGCAGAAAATTGCCCGGACTTTCTGCAATATGGCAGAAGAATTTTCCTTGTTTCTTCTGCTACAAAAAATCTCCCGGATAAGAGAAGCGCTTACTCTTATCCGGGAGATTTTTTATATCTTTAACAAATTCATATCTTTTATTTTCAGATCAGCAATTATTTATTTCCCTGTCCATAATATGCATTTGCACCATGTTTTCTGAAGTAGTGCTTATCCTGCAGATCCTGTGGTGCAGGTTTTACCTGTGGATTGATCAGCTCACAGCGGGATGCCATCTTGGCAACTTCCTCAAGAACAACTGCATTATGTACTGCTTCATGAGCATCCTTGCCCCATGCAAATGGTCCATGGTTTTTGCAAAGTACTGCAGGTACTGCTTCATAATCTTTGTCCTTAAACAGGTCTACGATCAGAAGTCCTGTATTTTTCTCATATTCTTCAAATTCTTTGCCTTCCAGACAGCGTGCACATGGAACCTCACCATAAATATAATCTGCATGTGTGGTTCCATAACATGGGATTGCTCTTCCGGCCTGTGCCCAGCTTGTTGCCCATGAAGAATGTGTATGTACAACTCCTCCGATATTCGGGAATGCTTTGTACAGTTCTACATGAGTTGCTGTATCAGAAGATGGATTATATTTTCCTTCTACCTTATTTCCATTCAGGTCTACAACAACCATATCATCCGGTGTCAGCAGATCATAATCAACTCCACTTGGTTTGATGACAAAAAGTCCTGATTCTCTGTCGATTCCGCTTACATTTCCCCATGTAAATGTAACAAGTCCGTATTTTGGAAGATCCATGTTTGCTTTGTAAACTTCCTCTTTTAATTTCTCCAGCATGATTCGTACCTCTCCTTTTGCTTTTCAGATATTCTTTTACAACAGCTTTCAGATGTTCCGGCTTTTTTCTGCATATCCCACCCGGAAAATCTCTTAATATCTGTATTATAGCACTTGTACGGTACATGTACCAACTTGTATGTTGATTATTTTACTGTTTCTCATACAAAAACTCTTCAGGCAGACTTACCTTGAAATCTTTTGCAAGTGAACGGAAATTGTCCGGTGTAATAGTCTGAAGTTTATTTGGAGTCATAGAAAGAATCTTCACCAGGATCTCTGCAGATTTTTCTACCGTATGGAGCAGACCAAATGTCAGGTCAAAATCTTCACCTGAGCAGAACATTCCATGATGTGCCCAGATAACAACATCATATTTCTTCATTAATTCTGCTGTTTTTATGGCAATTTCTCTTCCACCCGGTACCATCCAGCCGACAACACCTACGCCGTCCGGGAATACAACCGGACACTCTGTAGCAGATTCCCATAACTCTCTTGTAAAGATCTTATCATCCAGTGGCAGAACAAATGTCAGAGCAATTGTATTTGTCGTATGTGCATGATAAATAACACGATGTTTTCCGTTTGTCAGTTTCTTCTTCACTTCATGATTCATCAGATGAGTCGGAAGCTCACTGGTAGGTCTGCCGCCCTCAACCAGGCCCCAGCGGATTCTGTAATTTGTTCCTGTCTCATCCAGTTCAATGATCGCAAGACATACTTCCGGATCCACGATAATATTTCTGAAATATTTACCGCTTCCCGTTACAAGGAAAAACTCTCCTGCTAATCCCGGAACCTCTACCCCGATCGGTATCCATTCTCCAGTTGCATTCAGACGGGGACGAATCATCTCTACTTCCTCCGGTTTCAGACGATAGCTTAAGTTTCCGCCATTTCTCTCATGCCATCCCTGAAGATAACCGTCATTTGCCATTTTGATAAATCCCTGTACAAATTTAGATTCCAGAATTTTCATAATATATATCTCCTCCGCTTTTTGTGGTTTTATGTTGTTTGTTTTTAACAATATATTGTTTCTTGTTGTTTATGAATGTATTATATATTGTTTCTTGTTGTTTGTAAATAATTTATTCAAAAAATCTCTCACAAAACCACACATCAATTCCGAAATATCTTTGTCAATTCTGTCCTGCTATTCATCCTGTTCAGAAGATTTTTACCGTTATTTTTGCTGAAATTCTATAATTGCGTATGCTTTTCCGTCTGTATCATCAAGCGATACAATCACCTTTCCTGTTTCTGCTTTTGCTTTCGGGCAGATTATATCTCCAAGTTTTGCCTGCATCTTATACTCTGCACGCATCTGGTATACTTTGAAATCTTCCGGCAGGAAATCTTCTGCCATACAGATATACTGACAGTTGTTTACATGATGATTAGTGTCAAGATGATGCTTCTGCACTGTGAATGATTCCTGTGAAGTCATGTCATCCGGAAGTTTGATTTTCCTCGGTGCATAATCCATTTCCAGCTTTTCGCCGAGTATGTAATTGTCTGTATCTGCAGGTGTCAATCTCACCGGAATCCCTGTACTGATGGCCAGATGTGTCCAGTTGGAGTTCGCCCAGGCAAGCTTCTTCCCATCCATTGTTTCTATGGTGAAATTACGCATACCCATGAATCCTTTGAAATCATAAGGTGCTGTCGTGATCCTGATTTCCGTTCCCATAGCAGGATATTCATCCACAATTACCTGCCAGGAAGAAAGAACCCACGCTCTGTCTCTTGCCTTCAGCACGTCTCCTCCAAGCCCGACCGACTCCGCATGAAATGTACAGCAATCCTGAAAATAATTCAAAACACCCGGTAATGTCAGTTTGCCGTTCTCACCTGTCTCACTGTATCTGACTCTGCTGTTAAAACTGTAATTCATTTTTTATGTCCCCTTTTCTTATGTCGCTATGATTTTTTAATATACTTCTTTTCTATTATTATAACAAGCCAAAAGTATAAGGCATAAAACAGTTTTTTATAAACTGTTTTATGCCTTATCTTTGTTCTACCTTATATCACTTACTTCAATTCTTTGCCGCAAATGTGATCATCACCTTAAACAGATCCCCATCCAGGTATAGCTTAAACTCACCTCCCTGCAGCTCTGTCAGGCTCTTTGCGATAGAGAGTCCCAGTCCGCTTCCTTCTGTATTTCTCGCCACATCTCCTCTGATAAACCGTTCTGTCAGTTCATCCGCAGAGATATTCAAAGGCTGTGCTGAAATATTTTTCAGGGAAAAGGTTACTTTTTTATTTCTGTTGCTGATCTCTGCGTAAACTCTGGTGCCCTCCATTGCGTACTTCACAACATTGCCGAATACGTTTTCCAGAACACGCCACATTCTCTGGCCGTCTGCGTAAATAATGGACGGTTCGTCTGTGAAATGTACCATCATAGTCAGGTTCTTCTCCTGGAATTTCTCTTCAAATTCTCCGATCACCTGCTGCACCATTTCCACAAAATCAATATCATTCATCTCCAGTTTGATGTTTCCGGTGCTTGCCTTGGATGCCTCTACCACATCCTCTGTGAGCACCTTCAGTCTCTGGGATTTCTCATCCAGGATGCGAAGATATTCCTGTATTTTCGGATCTGTCGGGTTCTCACGTTTCATCAAATCTACATAATTAATAATGGAAGTCAAAGGTGTTTTCAGATCATGGGAAACATTTGTGATCAGCTCTGTCTGCATTCTTTCCTTTTTCAGGCTGTTCTCCACAGCAGCATCCAGACCACTGCCAATATTGTTAATATATTCTGCCATCACCTTCTGTTTTCCTGTAAGTGTATCTGTTTTGATCTTATATTGCAGTTCTCCATCGCTTATTTTCTTCAGACCATCCATAATAAGATCCAGCCCATCCGCTTTTCTGATGATAAAAATCACCGCAGCCGCATCTACGATCAGTAATATTATCAGGAATACTCCTGCACCTGTGAATCCGCAACCAATGATCAGGAACTGCAAGAATAAAAATGCTCCTCCCACAAGCAGAACTTTTATTTTTTCTGCTGTATTTCTGGAAAAAGCTCTGGCAAAATCGGAAAGCTTCCCACTGCATTTTCCAATCCATTTCAGAACTGTTCTAATCAGACTGTTTTTCCATAAGGTTCCTGCTTTTATTCTTCTTACCAGACTGAGATATCCGATCAGGAACCATGCCATTGTATAAGTCCCACATATGAGACAGGTAACAATCACTGTCACCACTGCATGACTGTAACCCAATGATGAGTTGGCGATCAACGTTCCCGATATGATCGTTCCTGCCAGCCATATACCGATCACTGCTCCTGCCGCAATTTCTGTATACCATCTGTCAAATCCATTCAGATGGATTTCTTCATCCTTCGGTTTCCTTCCTGCTGTCACAGTCAGCCACACCATACCGATCAGCCAGAGCACACTTCCGAAGATTGCTCCTGCCAGCATCGGAAACATAAGCTTTGAATATGTCTCATAGTTCTCTGCCTCATCAGCCATGGAATCTGCCACAGAAAATTTCGTATCAACCGAAACTGCAAACACAAAATCCTTTGTGTCAAAGCTCTGATCAATGGTATGATTCCACACCTGCAGATCTGCATCCGGAATATTTGTAACACACTCACTTAATTCCGGGTAAACAACTGCATATGCTTTTTCCTTAAATATTTTCTCAAGGTTCTGCTCCAGCTGTGAATAGCTGCTGTATGCTTTTCTGTTTGTATAGATTGTCTTTTTCTCTTTATCTGCGAAAAGATATGTGAGATTGGTACTCCCTTCCTCATAGTCTCCGGACGTATGGTATACAGACGTAAGTGATATGGCACAGTCACTGACATTTATATCATCCTGAACAGTTCTGATACAGTCCAGAACCTTGGCCAGTTCACTATAGGCATCCTCAAGTTTTCCATTCCATTCCGTACTGGAATTGACTGCATCCGGAAGACTTTCCGCACCCTGAGGTTTAAATTCCTCTGTAAAACACCATATCTCCTGCAAATAAAATTCCGGATATTCTGTATTATGTTCTTTGTCTGTAATACTACCCAGACTTCGGCTATCCGAATCGCTCCAGTAGCCCAGTTCAATGGCCGCATCTATTTTCTGTTTCTCTGTTTTTTCTGCAAATTTTGTCTCATAGGAATCATCATACTCTTCCATGATATCCTGATCATAATTAACCTTTAACAACCCATCTGTCACCAGTTTTTTAAAATCATTTAAATTAAAATAATGACTGCTTCCATCCGAGGTCTTACACTGGATAAACTGTCCTATATCGCCAAAGCTTCCTCCATCATCATATCTCTCTCCAACTCCTGCCCAGTCCTGCGCCCACTCCAGCAGATCTTTTACCGAATATGCCACGCCAGATGTATTCTTAAAAGAAAGCTCCCTCAACGAATCACGGTTGATTTCCTTTTCCTTAAATTCTGCCAGATCAATCACTGCCGATGAACCTGCATTTGTAAGGTAATTTATATCCTCTTTTGCTGACAGACTTTCCAGAATATCCGTACCTCTGGAATTCAGACGCTCCCTGAATCCCTCTGACTGAATGTAACTTTTCCCTCTGTCATCCAGACGGATTCCCGTCTGATAAATCATTACAAAAAATGCTGCACATATCACAGCTGCCACAGCCGCCAGATGTACGATCACGATCCAGACCGCCTTGGCAACATTGCTCCTGTATCCTTTTCCCTTCATAATTTTGTCCCTTTCCTTTGCATTCGCTCCGTTACTTGATTTAGGTCAAGCAGATAAAATCATTCGCTTCGCTACTTGATTCGGTTAAATTTTTTCAATTTTATACCCAAGTCCCCACACAACCTTCAGGTATCTTGGCTCCCTTGGATTAATCTCAATTTTTTCTCTGATATGCCGGATATGCACTGCCACTGTATTATCTGCTGCAACTGCTTCCTCATTCCAGATGTTTTCGTAGATCTGATTAATGGAAAATACCCTTCCCTGATTCTTCATCAGAAGAAACAGGATATTGTACTCAATGGGTGTCAGCTTCACCACATCACCGTCCACCCTGACTTCCTTCAGGTCATCGTTTATGCTCAGACCTCCTGTCTCGTAGATATGAGCATTCTCCACAGGTATTGCTGCTCCCAGCCTTGTATATCTTCGAAGCTGTGATTTCACCCTTGCCACCAGTTCCAGGGGATTAAAGGGCTTGGTTACATAATCATCTGCCCCTACATTTAATCCAAGGATCTTATCTGCATCCTCTGATTTCGCAGAAAGAATAATGATCGGAAGAGGATTCTCTTCCCTTATCTTCAAAGTAGTCCGGATGCCATCCAGCTTCGGCATCATAATATCTATGATCAGCAGATCCACCGGCTGACTGCGCAATACGTTAATCGCCTCCACACCGTCATAGGCTTTTATGACCGTATACCCTTCCTGCTCCAGATAAATACCGATTGCCTCTACAATGTCTTTATCGTCATCACAAACAAGAATATTCGCCACTTTATACACCTCCCTCATCATCCGAAATGCCAGTCTGAAATCTCTCATGTACAGACACCCCGGCTTCTTATTTTGTATTTCTGATATTAGAATAATCGAAGCTTCTTAATATGAAAGGGACAAATTCTTAAGATTTTCTTATGATTATTCACTTTTCGCAGTCAAAATATCAGGCTGTTAATCTGTCACTTTTATCAGGTTCCTATTTTCATCCAATTCTTCTATTCGTTCTGCTGTATACATTTTTTATCTCATCTTTTCTCTTTTTCTGACAGTCAATAATAGACTGAAAATCATTATATCATTTCACATATATTACTTCTATAGAATATTCTCTTCTGTTTCCCATTTCCACACCCATCACTGTTTATTCCATTCTCCATAACCCACAACCAATCTATAGCAACCCTCGTAAATAATACTTCCATCAACGCACCAGGGGATCATCGTTATATGTTTTTTGGTATTTTATTAACAATCTTCATACATATCGCATATTTTTTTATTGATTTTGTACAATATTATTTATTTTTTGGCAAAACAATGCTACAATGTTTTATAAGATTAGCGTACTGATTTATAACTGTTCAATGGTCTGCTAACCGCAAAGCTACTGAACAGTTACACGTTTTTTTTCAACGAGGGAGGTATTCTTATGAATCTGGAAAACATGACAAAAATCTACGCCCGTGGTGACAGCCGCATTCAGCTGAAGGTAATTCCCGGACATTTCGTCACATCTCAGTCACATATCACTCACTATCTGGATCTTACAACTATGAAATCCAGAACTGCCGAAGCACAGAATATTGCTCACGAACTGGCTGCTAATTATGAAGTATCTACTCCTGTTGATACCATTATCTGTATGGACGGACTGGAAGTAATTGGCGCATATCTTTCTGAAGAACTTACCAAAGCCGGCATTTTTTCCCTGAATGCTCATCAGACGATCTACGTGATTACTCCTGAATCCAGCAATTCCGGACAGATTATCTTCCGTGATAATTTTCAGCCAATGATCAAGGGCAAAAATGTACTGATCCTCAATGGTTCGATTACCACAGGCTCTACTTTGTCCAAAGCAATCGAGAGCATTCTGTATTACGGAGGCACTATCAGAGGTATCGCAGCCATATTCAGCAGAGTAGACAGCGTGGCTTCTCTCCCTGTATATTCTATTTTTAACACCAAAGATATACCGGACTATCATTCCTATTCATCTACAAAATGTCCAATGTGTCAGAGGCAGCAAAAAATCGATGCCATTGTCAGCAGCTACGGATATTCAGCTCTGTAAATCTTCGAAGTATTTTATAAAGAAATTGTTACCAGAATTGATGACTTTGTCTGGGGACCGGTGATGCTGATCCTGTTGGTCGGAACCGGTATCTTCCTGACTGTGCGCACCAGATTTCTTACATGGCGTAACCTTGGCTATGCACTGAAAAGCACACTCAGCAAGGAAGCCCGCACCAAGAGCCGCGGACAGGGAGATGTATCACCTTTTTCCGCACTGACAACCTCACTGGCAGCCACCATCGGTACCGGAAATATCGTCGGTGTTGCCACAGCCATGGTTTCCGGTGGTCCCGGAGCTCTGGTATGGAACTTCTCCGATATCGCCAACGCACTGATGGCTATCCCGAACCTGATCTGCATGCTCCTGTTAAGCGGCGAGATTGCCAAAGATGTAAAAGAATTCCAGCCGGAGATTAAAAAATAATTACCCACATCATTCTTTTTATCATCCTGAAGTAAAATGCAGCCAGAACCTTGTTCCGTCAGGTTCTGGCTGCATTTTACAGAAATCTTGTACGCCGGGTACAAATAAACACTTACTTTATTGATGGCATACTTCCATATACTGTTTTACATCTGAAGCAATTGATATATATGGTGTTCCATATGGGATCCAGGTTGACTGAAAAGCATGATATACATCTGATTTTCCCGGCCATACTGTTCCTATCACATTATTATTTTCATCTAACTGATGAAACCAGGAACCATTTTTATGATCCAATACCTTATCATCCAGATATCTCATAAACTCTTCATAATCTTTTGCATATTTCTGCTTATGAGTTATATGCCATAAGACTGCTGATGTATTGATTGCCTCTGCCAATGTCCAATGCATTCTGTCATGAACAACAGGTTTTCCATCCCAGTCAGTCGTATACACAATTCCAGGATTTCCATCCACATTCCAGGAATCTTCAACTGCTCTGTTGTAGAGTTTCTCTGCAGCTTTTAAATATACTTCTGCAGAATCAGGGGTATCTTTATAAGAAGAATATGCCCACTGCACGATCAATCTGGCCCACTCAATTCCATGGCCCGGTGTTGCTCCATAAGGTTTAAAACGATCAGCAGGACATTCTTTATTGCAATCAAGATCAGCTTTCCATTCCTTTGTAAAATGTTCAGGTATTCTCCAGTCATTTGCGCTTGCCCATCCAATAACATGATCTATAATTCTTCCTGCACGTATTCTGTACTTTTCTTCTTTTATTGCATCTGCTACTGCCAGAAACGCTTCTACTGTATGCATATTTGCGTTAAGACCGCGATAATCATCAAGAACTGTAAATTCTGTATTCCAGGTATCATAAGTAAGTCCCTGTTTCTCATCCCAGAACCGTTTATCAAATAATTCCAATGCATCTTTAAGCAGAGTTTCTGCATCTTTTTCTCCTGCCAGCAAAGCAGAAGAAGCAGCCAGAAGAACAAATGCATGAGCATAACACTGTTTATCTGGCAGGAATTTATTATCCGGTGTAATTCCCGGATACCATCCTCCATTTTCACGATCTTTCAGTTCTTCCAGTAATCCATGTACAGCACCATGGACCAGTGCCGGACTTTCTTTATCCCCAAGCATGATTCCCATACTATATACATGGACCATACGGCATGTGATCCATGTTTCTCTGTTTCTGTCTTTCCATGGTGTTCCATCATCCCCAAGGAAATAAGCACTTCCTCCCGGTGATAAAAATCCTTTTCCAAAATTTAAAAGATTTTTCTGCAATTCACCTAAGAACATTTTATTTTCTTCTGTATCTATCTGATATTTTTTACCCGAATTTTCCATCTTAATCTTACCTTTCACTTCCAAAAAATTTCAGTTTCTCTTATAGCACAAAAAAGCACCTCATACCGAGGTGCCTCATGTAGCAGGGCTACAAGGATTCGAACCTTGAACTGACGGAGTCAGAGTCCGTTGCCTTACCGTTTGGCGATAGCCCTTTATGTTTTGTTTTCGCTACTTCGTTCGCGACAATTGGTATTATATAATAGTCTTTCAAAAAATGCAACCCCTTTTTTGAAATTTTTTTAATTTTTTTTATTTTTCTTCAAAAACATGAAAATACCGCCTATTTCCCGGAGTTTTTTTATGTACTCTGGGAAAAATTATGCTATAATCAATAAAAACTTATTGCTGCTTCTGATATACTCTTTCTTAAATATAACAATTCTCGTAACTGGTGTGCCGACAGGTTGACGCAAGATTGTTTCAAGAATCAACTTGTCGGCACACTAGAAACTTGCTATAGAGATCAAAGCAGCAGGAAATCTTAATAATAATTTCTCCAGACTATATATTATGATACTGAGGTCAAAAGCTATTCAGCCCTGGCCTGATATCTGTAAATTGCGATAAACAGTTACACCCGAGATATTATTATGAACCCAAAAGGAGAGCTATATATGAGAGCTAATAATCTTACTCTGCTCACAGACCTTTATGAACTTACTATGATGCAGGGCTATTTTAAGAACCCAACAAACCAGACTGTTATCTTCGATATGTTTTACCGTACCAATCCATGCGGAGGTGCATTTGCCATCACTGCCGGACTGGAACAGATGATTGAATATATTGAGAATCTTAAATTCACAGATGAAGATATCGAATATCTCAGAAGTCTGAATACTTTTGAAGAGGACTTCCTTGAATATTTAAGCAACTTCCGTTTCACAGGTGATATCTATGCAATTCCTGAGGGAACAGTTGTCTTCCCAAGAGAACCGCTTGTCAAAGTCGTAGCACCTATCATGGAAGCTCAGCTTGTAGAGACAGCAATCCTGAATATCATCAATCACCAGAGCCTCATTGCTACCAAAGCAGCCCGCGTTTGCTATGCTGCAAAGGGTGATGCGATCATGGAATTTGGTCTGCGTCGCGCCCAGGGACCGGATGCAGGTATCTTTGGCGCACGTGCCGCAATCATCGGTGGATGTGCCGGTACTTCCTGTGTTCTCACAGGCAAAATGTTCGACGTACCGGTCCTTGGAACTCACGCACACAGCTGGATCATGAGCTTCCCGGATGAATATACCGCATTCAAAACCTATGCCAAACTTTATCCGAATGCCTGCACCTTACTGGTAGATACCTATGATGTCCTGAAATCCGGTGTTCCAAATGCAATCCGTGTATTTGAGGAAATGCGCGAAGAAGGTATTCCGCTTACCAAATACGGTATCCGTATCGACAGTGGTGATCTTGCCTACCTTTCCAAAGAAGCATATAAGATGCTTGCTGCTGCCGGATTTGACGATGCAGTTATTTCCGCTTCCAGCGATCTGGACGAATATCTCATTGAGAGCCTGAAGGCTCAGGATGCCAAGATTAATTCCTGGGGTGTCGGAACACGACTGATCACCGCCAACGATAATCCTGCATTCGGCGGTGTATACAAACTTGCTGCTGTCAAAGATGCAGACAGTACCGAATTTACACCTAAGATCAAGCTTTCCGAAAACACAGAGAAAGTAACCAACCCTGGAAATAAAACCGTATATCGTCTCTATAATAAGAAAACCGGAAAAATCAGGGCAGATCTTATCTGCCTTGCTGATGAAAAGCTTGATGCAGACCAGAACATGGTTCTCTTTGATCCAATCGATACCTGGAAAAAGACAAAAGTTCTCGGCGGAACCTATGAAGTACGCGAACTTCTCGTTCCTGTCATCAGAGAAGGTAAACGGGTCTATGAATCTCCATCTGTTATGGAGCTTCGCGAATACTGCCAGAAAGAGCAGAATACTCTCTGGGATGAATCCAGACGTTTCGTAAATCCTCAGAAAGTATATGTAGACCTTTCTCAGAAACTCTGGGATCTGAAAAAAGACCTTCTGGAAGAAATAAGTGAGAAAGCTCTCGACTGAGCATAAACTCAGATTAAGAGTAACAAAACAGACAAGTCCCCGGCTCCAACCGCAAAAATCAACAGGCAGTTGAAGCCGGGGACTTACTTTTTGATTCAGTTAAAACATATGCTGACATCACAGATTTCGCTTTTAGTCCCAACTCTCATATTTGGTCCAAAAAGCCCTACACCGGATGTAACGATATTATGCATATTTCCTTTCTTCAGATAACCACAGGGATTTTCCCAGAAGAATCTGATCACAATATTTCCCGGAAATACCTGTCCGTCATGGGTATGTCCGCAGAGATCTACGTCCACACCTGTATCCGCCAGTTCCTGAAGTTCTCTCGGCTCATGATCGATAACCAACACTGGCAGTGACACATCCATACCCTCTGTGATTTCCTGCGGAGTCTTTCGTTTATCAATCCCCCGTCCGGGACGCTCATAATCCGGTCTGCCATACAGATAAAAGGAATCATCGATGAGCACATATTCATCTCTCAGAAGCGTAATCCCCGCTTTCTCCAGAAACTCATCCATCTCCGGGGTACTCTCTTTCTTTTCCTTACTGCCAAAGGTAAATCCCGCCAGAATCTTTTCCTGGATATCGTGGTTTCCGTAACATGCATACACGCCATACTTCGACCGAATCCCTCTCAATATCTCCGCCAGTTTTTCCGGATCATCCAGTGCCTCATATTCATTGTCAAAAATATCTCCTGCCACTACCACCAGATCCGGATTCTGCTCATTGATCTTCTCTGTCATCTGCTCCATCTGCTTGCATCCAATATTATATCCCAGATGAAGATCTGCGATCAGAACCACATTTAATTCCTTCATATTTCCTGCCTTTTTATCAACAGAAATATTGTACTTCGTTGTATGTATATTTCCGGCACTGAGCACTCCGTAAATACTGACTGTTGAAATGATCACCGCACAGACAGCTCCCACAACAGCAGTTCCCATATTGCTGAAAAGCAATTCTCGCCCCGGAAAGGCAAAATTTCTAAGAGGATATTTCAGTAACAGTCTCAATCCATCCGCGATTCCCAGAGTCATAAGTGTATACATCAAAACACCGAGCCAGTAATTACTCAGAAGCTTCATAAATCTCCTGAATCCTGATGCAGGTGCCATAAATGCGATCAGTATACTAAACACTACAAATAAATATACAAGTCCAATCCCCCTGCACACCCACACATTCCGAAAAACCGTATGCAATACCTGAAACCAGTGCAGGCTGCGAAGCAGGATATATACACACACCAACAGATAAAACGGTGCCAGATATATTGCAGCCATATAATATGTCTCCTTTCCACCTCTCATTGCCATAACAATTTTATTACTATAACAATTCCAGAAAATCATAACTGCTTCTTATTATACAAAAAAGAATCCTCAGCCGCCACTATAAGCTGCTGAAGATTCTATTAATTTTACTGTTCCATCTGTCTTCCCAGAAATCCGCTTGCCGTTCTGATGAGCATCTTCTCTGATTCACCCATCACATCCCTTTCATTCTTTCCCAGTAAAAGCACAGATCCTACTGTATCTCCTGCACTGATAATAGGCTGCATGATCTGGGAATACAAAGGTTCTCTCTGTTCCTGAGTCACAGGTATCCTGCTTCTGTCATTTCCGTTGGCAAACACAGAGCTTCTCTCCGTAATTGCATCTTCCAGAGCTTTGCTGATAGGTTTTCCCACATATTCCCTGCTTCCCTGTCCCGCAGCAGCCACCACCTGATCGTGATCTGTGATACACGCTACCATCCCGCTTGACTGCGCCAGCGCCTCTGCATATTCCTTTGCAAAAACATTCAGTTCTCCGATAGGGGAATACTTTTTCAGAATAATCTCCCCCTCCCGGTCAGTAAAAATCTCCAGTGGTGTCCCCTCTTTTATCCGCAGCGTTTTTCTGATCTCCTTAGGAATGACCACACGCCCCAGATCATCTATGCGCCGAACAATTCCTGTCGCTTTCATGCACTTTTCTTCCTCCTGTTTTTCCTTTTATCGAAGTTTACTGTCTTTGTACCCTTCAGTTTCCATATCATGTGTTGTATGGTTATTATGTGGAAAAACAGGGAGAATATACATTTCTGTATTTACAAAAAATGCCATTTAACTGCAATCAAGCGGTTATTTCCCGGAAAGTAATTCCATCAGTTCCTCTTTTGTGAAGCTGCCTCCGTTAAGCCCTTCGCCCTCCAGGATCTGATCTGCCAATTCACGTTTCTTTTCCTGCAGTTTCAAAATATTTTCTTCAATCGTATCCTTCACAATCAGCTTGTATACATTCACTACATTCTTCTGACCAATTCTGTGTGCTCTGTCCGTTGCCTGATTCTGCACTGCCAGATTCCACCATGGGTCAAAATGGATTACAATATCTGCTGCCGTCAGATTCAGACCGGTTCCTCCTGCCTTCAGAGAAATACAGAATACCTGTGTGTCATCTGTGTTAAAGTTCTCTACCATCTGTGCACGCTTCTCCTTACTTGTAGAACCAGTCAGCATATAGTAACTGATCTTCTCCTCTTCAAGGCGCTTCGCAAGATGGTCAAGCATTGTCGTAAACTGCGAAAACAACAGAATCTTATGTCCGCTCTCCACTGCATTACTGATCATATTCAGGCACATATCCACTTTTGCAGAATCAGCTTTATAATCTGCAAAAATAAGAGACGGATCACAACAGATCTGGCGCAATTTTGTCAGCTCTGCCAGAATTGTAATCTTTGAGGTCTTAAATTCTTCTTCGGACTGCTTATCCAGCATCAGCATCATCCGTTTCACATGTGCATCATAAAGCTTCTGCTGCTCTCCTGTTAGCTGTACAAACATATTCTCTTCCAGCTTATCCGGCAGATCTGTAAGCACTTCCTTCTTCAATCTTCGGAGTACAAACGGCCGGATCATTTTCTGCAGACGTTTCATTGCATCTTCATCTGAATTCTGAACTGCCGGAATTTCAACTTCTTCCCTGAACTTCTTATAACTGTAAAGGAAACCGGGCATCAGATAATCAAATATACTCCACAATTCACTCAGGCGGTTTTCCACCGGAGTTCCTGTAAGAGCCAGCCTGAAGTCTGCCTGAACCTCTTTTACTGCTTTCGCAGCCTGAGTATTTGCATTCTTGATATACTGAGCTTCATCAATAATCTCACATCTGAACTTATATCCTTCATATTCGCTGATATCCCTTTTCAGCAAATCATAGGAAGTCAGAAGAATATCCTCAGAATCTGCTTCTGCCAGGATCTGTCTTCTCTCTGCTGCAGTCCCGGTCACCATCTTTGCTGTAAGCTCCGGTGCAAAACGTTGAATTTCACTGCTCCAGTTATACACCAATGATGCAGGGGCTATAATTAATGTGTTTCTTTGCAGCTTTCCAGTTTGTCCATCTGCCTTCTTTCCATCAGCTTTCTGCGCCTCTGCTGCCTTGCACGCCTGTTCCACTATCTCAATTTCACTCTGCATATTTAACATTGCAGTTTCTTTTACTGCTATATTTTCAACAACAGTATTCCTTCTTTCCAGAAATTCTGACAGTAGAAATGCAATCACCTGCAACGTTTTTCCAAGTCCCATATCATCTGCAAGTATTCCGCCGAATCCATTATAATTCAATGTCTTAATCCACAGAAATCCCCGTTTCTGATACTCCCGCAGAACTTTATCCAGGCTCTCCGGCACCTCAAAATCATTATCCTCAATGGTCTTCATATTTCTTACCAGCGACTTAAAAGATTTATCCTTTACTGCCGAAACAACCGGATTCTCTTTCAACTGTGCATCCAAATACAACGCACGGTACTTCTGTACTTCAATCTTATCCTGCTTCATCTGCTTATCCGTCAGCTGAAGCCCTGCCCTGAGTTCTTCCACTGTATCCAGACCCGAGTCTGCTGCATTTACAAAAGCTCCGTTTTTCAGACGATAGAACTTTTTCTTCTTATTATATCTGGAAAGAATGTCAATCAGTTCTTCCTTTGAAATATCTCCTGCTGTCATACTCAGCTCCAGCAGATTTCCACTCAGGGAAACACCTACTGTAACCTTTGGCGAATTCCGGACTTCAATCCGTCTCAGCGCATCAGAAATAAATACTTCTCCCACTGCCTGCAGTGCCTGAATTCCTTCTGTCAGAAATTCATATTCCATCTCTTCATCATCCGCAATTACCGCACACTGTTCAAATGGATTAAAAGCATTCGAATATTTATGGATCACATTTCTGACAACTGTTTCTCTATTCATATCCCTTGCTGCAATATCGTCCGTTGTATATAAAGAAAATTCCCTGTCTCCATACTTAACAGTCGCCTTACATGTAACCATATTTTCCTGCGGCGCATCCAGATAAAACCGAAACTCCGGTTCAACCATTCCATAATTTTCCGGATGAAATTCAACCATTTTGCATTTAAAAAACTTCTGGATCACCGGTAAAAGTTCCTGACAGAATGCCGGTACATCTTTATTTTCTATAAACGCTTTCTCACCGGAGATCAAAGACAAACTGTCCAGAAAATCCTTAACAGGTAAAAGCTCTTCTAAATTCTCAATATAAATCTTTTTATCATAAAAGCAAATTTTATACCGTTCCGTATTTGCTGCACACGTAAATTTGCTTACCTTCAGTTCAATTCCCTGCTTTGCACCTGTTATGGTCATTTTTCTTGGAAGATGTTCTCTGGTTATTTCCCAGGTTGTGTTTCTGGTTCCTATAGATTCTCCCTGCAATGTCTTTCCTTCCATCAAAAGCAAAAATTCTGCCAGTTCATTTCCTGACAGCTCCAGATGCCTTACCTTTTCCAGAGTTCCCATATAGTATCCATAATAGGAAGAGGATCTGTGAAATTGCCTGTTGTTGTCTGCCCATTTACAGATAAATTTCACAAGCGGTCTGGATTCCTCGGCAAAGGATTCTATTGTATGAACAAACTGAAGATTTTTCCCGTATTTATAATCGTCCTGATTTGCTATATGATTATCAAAGGAAAATGCATCCTTCAGTACGTACATTTTATTGATTCCTATTTTAAACTCTACCGTAAATGATCTTCCGTCAAAATCAAAATATGGTTCCAGCTTTACTTTTCCATAAGTGCTTCCCTGAATCAAAGGAAGTGACTTCGCAACCGCCTGCTTCTGCAATAATGAAGCCAATTCCGGCGTGGTATGCATCTGCACTCCTTTTCTGATCGTATGGGTCAGACCACCTTTTACAATTTTTTCTACAGATTGTCCGTAATCATAACTATCCATATCATTTTCATAATCATTATATTGCAGAAGAACCGCTACACAATGTTTACAAAGTCCACCATATTCTGCATATGCCCGACATTCACAATAGCAGGTATCAACTTCATCATTCTCTGTATCGATTGATACATCTACTTCATAGATATTTCTTCCACTGCCTTTTACAGATGCAACAATTTCATCAGACGCACCCATATTTTTTACATCCATATCCAAAACTTTTCCTGTTGCATAAAGTTCTGCACCTTTACTGTATGATGAAGAATTTGCCATATATCTGATCTGAGTTTTTGAAATCATATTTCTATACCTTTCCTGATACAATTAAAAACTTTTTGTATCATTTTCCCGGTTAAACCTGAGTAAAAAAGAACCCCTTCACCAGGCAGTATCAATCTCTGCTTAAAGTGAAGGGATTTCCTCATCCATCGTTATTTATTTTACACGATAACCTTCGCAACTGCAAGACCATAAACTTTAAGTTTATCGCTGCCATTGCCATAAATCCAACTGATCTCGCCTTCCGGTACGGGAATGCTTACAGCTTCTGTTCCGAAATTCTGATAAATATAATATTTCTCATTTTCATTCTCTCTCACTGTGATCTCCAGTGCATCCGGGATTTCTTCTTTGATTCCGCAGGAAACGCCGCTGTCTTTCAATACTTTTTCAAGGAAGTCTCCATAGAATTCTTTATCAGCATCTGCTGCCACATACCATGCTTTACCCCTGCCATATTCATTCACTGTCAGACAGGAATAGCCTTCATAGAAATCACTTCCGTAGGTCATTAAAGTACGTGCTCCGCGAAGCTCCACAAGGTCGCACAGATATTTACATGTATAAGTCTTATCCAGTCCAAGTTCATTGCCAGCCACAGGAACAAAAGAATTTTCTTCCCAGTCATAAAGGCCGTCAATTTCTGTGCTTCTGATTCCCAGCACATCCATCAGACCATGAGGAGTTCCTTCCAGATAACACCTGTCTGTATCATCTGCAATTCCGGACCAGTAACTTGTGATCAATGTACCGCCGTTTTCCACGAACGCACGAACCTTTTTGGCAAAACCTTCCTTGAACATATAAACCATTGGAAGAGCCAGTACTTTATATTTGTCCAGTTCACAGGTCATATCGATCACATCCACATTGACGCCCTGCTTCCGGAAACCTCTGTAGAATTTCAACATTGCTTCCAGATAATGAAGCCCTTTATTTCTGGGTCCCTGGCTGTCCTCCATTGCCCACTGGCTGTCCCAGTCATAAAGCATGGCAACCGAGCTGTTCACAGTTGTTCCTGCCAGTTCTTTTAACTCTTTCAGAACTTCTCCAACCCTGGAAACTTCTTTAAACACTCTTGTATCATTTCCACCGTAATGATCGATCACTGCTCCGTGGAACTTCTCAGAAGCACCTCTGCTCTGGCGAATCTGGAAATAGAGAGCACCTTCTCCGCCATGTGCAATTGCCTGCATGGACTGTGCAAAAAGCATTCCCGGTTTCTTTAACTTGCTCACACTCTGCCAGTTTGTAGAAGTCGGGCAGGATTCCATCTGGAAGAACGGCTTTCCTTTCAGAGAACGCATCAGATCATGGCACATACCATTGTCATAAGCTGTATCGATCACTGCTTCTTTATGCCATGTCGGATAAGTATCCCAGGAAACCACATCAATCTCTTTTGCAATCTTAAAATAATCTAAACCACCAAAATAATGCATCAGATTAGCAGTAGTCGGAAGTGTGCTTCCTCCCTCTCTCAATGCTGCAATCTCATGATGAATGAAATCCGCTGTCTGATGAGTAACAAATCGTTTCCAGTCCAGATTCAGTGCATGAAGCTGTGTCTCACCAATCTTAGACGGACTCTCAATCTGGTCAAAGCTGTTATAAGTATGACTCCAGAAAGTGGTGCACCACTTATCATTCAGATTTTCAATAGTCTGATATTTCTCTTTCAGCCAGTTACGAAATGCTTCCTGGCACAGCGGACAATGACATTCTCCGCCATACTCATTGGAAATATGCCATAGGATCACACCCGGATGTGTGGCAACCTCCTGTGCCAGCTTTTTGTTAATAATATGTACCTTCTCTCTGTAAACAGGAGAAGTATAACAATGATTATGTCTGAATCCAAATAACGCTCTGTGACGTGTTTCATCTACACGAAGTACCTCCGGATACTTGTCTGCCATCCATTTGGGTCTTGCACCTGACGGTGTAGCCAGGATTGTAGAAATACCTCTTTTATAAAGTTTATCAATGATCTCCTGCAGCCATCCAAAATGAAATACACCTTCTTCCGGCTCCAGTGTGGACCAGGAAAAAATCCCAAGGCTTACTACATTACAGCCAGACTCCTCCAGCATATCAATATCTTTTTCCAGAATATCCGGTCTCTTTAACCACTGTTCCGGGTTGTAATCACCTCCATGGAGCAGCTTATCCGTTCTAAAGTCCATACTTGTTCTCCTCTTAATTCTCTATTCTCAGTCGTTTTCTTTTTCACTATCATATTTAATACTCTATCCAATTTCAAAACACACTATTCTCGCTGCTTATTACTTTTCTCAGTCAAAGCAGACGGGATTTGATTTCATTCTTCTTACAGGATATAGTTTGCAATTACTCCAAGCACCAGCAAATGCAAAGGATAAAAAGCATAATAGACATATTTATTGATGTAATCCTTTCTCTCTCCAGTGCAGCACCAGATTCCATAGAACGCAATCGGTCCGGTCACATACATCAGACTGATAATACAGCCCAGCACTGTTTTCAGCACATTTCTTGTCTCAAACACATAGAACACAAACACAAGCAGAACAATACAAAGTCCATACTCTGCCCGGAAAATGCTCACCCAGACAATAGCTGCGATCAGGATCAGTACCTTTAACATACCACCTGTAAATCCGGAAGTTTCTTTAAACAGATCTAAGCATTTCAGCATAATCAGGCAGATACACATCGTGATCATTGCGTTCTGACTGGAAAAGTCCCATACTTTTCCGCAGATTGCCAGATCATATGGAATCTCACTGACCAGTGCAGTAACAGCCATCATGATCAGATACTTCTTATAATCCGATGTATTACGAAATCCCTCTACCAGCAGAAACGCAAATACGGGAATCGCCATCCCGCCTATAAGCTGCATAATGGATCCGACTCCCGCAAGTGTCATCAAACGGGAATCCTGAGACATCGCCTGGTTCAGACTCTCCTGAGTATACTGGTCTAAATGGATCAGGCCTTTTTCAATAATGGCAATTCCAACTGTCTGGATCAGCATAGTGATACATGCAAACATCTTCAGCCCATCAGCTGTGATATCCGGAGTTTTCCAGACGATTCCTCTTCTTCCCGTTGTCATATTCATAATATCAACCTTTTACAGCACCGCCTGTAATTCCTTCCACATAGAATTTCTGCATGATCATAAACAGAATAGAAATCGGTATGGATACCAGTACACCACCTGCGCAGAACTGAGTAAAATAAGAATTGATAAGGCTCTTATCCAGCATCTTGTACAGACCAATGGCAACTGTATATTTGGAAGAAATACCGGCATTCAGGATCATCTTTGCATATACGAAATCCATCCATGGCACCAGGAAACTGCTGATAACTGTATAAACAACAATCGGGCGGCTCATGGGCAGAACCATCTGGAAGAAGATTCTTGCCTCACTGCATCCATCAATTCTGGCAGCCTCGCAGAGTGCTCTCGGAACTGTATCAAAGAATCCTTTCGCAATCAAATAACCAAGACCTGAAGAAGCAGAGTAAACCATGATCAAACCGGCATAGCTGTTTGTCAGATTAAAAGATTTCAGTGTGAAGTAAACTGCAATCATTGCCAGCATACCAGGAAACAGATTCAGGATAACTGCCATGTTCATCAGCGGTTTTCTCATCTTGAATCTCATAACAGATGTTGCATATGCAACCATCAGTACGAACATAGTGGAAATCACACATGTAAAGCATGCAATGATAAATGTATTCAGAAACCACTGCGGAAACTGAGATACAGAATCTGAATGAAACAGCTTCATGTAATTGCTGATGCTCCATTCCTTCGGAAAAAATGTACTGGTATTCATTCCTGAATATGCACTGAAGGAAGTACATAACAGCCAGATGATCGGGATCAGCCAGATAAATGCCAGCACTGCGATCAATAAATTATGTAATACTATAGAAGAAGTACGACTGTCTTTCATCTTTTTCATTATTGATATGTTCCCTCCTTATCTCCCTTGATCATCCTGTTAAATGCAACCAGGGTGAATACTGCACAGATAATAAACACGATAATACCGATTGCTGATGCCATCTTATAGTTGTAGTAATCCTGAGTCAGACGGAACAGCCAGGTAACCAGAAGGTCAACCTCTTTTGCCTGTGAGCTTGCCATTGCCTGATTAGTTGTTGTATAAACATCCTGTGTGAGCAGATAAATAACATTAAAGTTATTAATATTTTTTACAAAGTCTGTGATCAGAGCAGGTCCTGTTACAAAGAGCAGATATGGCATTGTAATCTTTCTGAATATCTGGAAGTTTGTTGCACCGTCTACTCTTGCACTCTCAAGCTGGTCAGAAGGAAGGTTCATCAGAACACCTGTTGCGATCAGCATCTGATACGGAACACCAATCCAGATATTAATGAGAATGATCATTACATGTGCCCAGCCCGGAGCAGAAAGAAACGGAATATAGCTTGTGGACACAAGTCCTATGCTTCTTAAGAATCCGGTCAGTCCAATGCTGTGACAGATTGTGTTGACGATACCACCATTGGAGAAGAAATTACGCACCAGCAGAAGTGATACAAACTGCGGGACTGCAATCGTTACGATAAATAAAGTACGCCACATCTTCGACAGTCTTGTCTTCTTGCTGTTAAGAAGCAGTGAAAGCAGGATACCTCCGATATAAGTTGTAAATGTTGCGAAGAAAGCCCATACAAGTGTCCATCCCAGAACCCGCACAAATGCATATCCGAACGTAGATGTAAGACCGCCGCCGCCAAACAAACTGATAAAGTTACTGAAACCTACCCATGAGAACAACTCAGTAGGAGGCATATGCTGCTGATCATAATTTGTAAATGCTACAAAGATCAGAAGTAAGATTGGGATTAATGTGAAAATCACAACTCCAAGTACCGGAAGTGTCAGTAATGTAATATGAAACTTCTCTTCTGTCAGTGATCTGAGATCTTCTTTAAAAGTATTGATATGCTTTCCCGCTTCTTCCATTTTCTGAAGTGTATAAGCATTGATCACGTTCTTAAACCACACAACAGCTGCCGCAAACCATACAACAAAGCTGAACAATGAAAACAACAGGATCGTAAAGGAATTATCATAATCATTAAATTCACTTTTCATTGTTTTCATGTTAAAGACTTTTTCCATCTTTACAGTACCAAGGGTACTGAATTTTGGTACATACTGCATTGCAAATTTCACTGAAAAAACGATCACTGCGATCTCCAGCAATGTCATCAGTACTGCTTTCACATACTGTTTACGCTTTGCATAGCCTGCGCCCATCCAGATCAGGGACAGCTTTACAAAGGCATCACCTTTCACTACAGCAGTACCAAAGTCAGCAAAAAATCCACCGATGGATTTAAAGAATCCACTCACTGCCGCTGCAGCAGAATTATTGTCCTGTGCTGCCATATCTCTCCTCCTCGTCATTTCATTTTTGTTACTATCTTTTCTCAGACAGCATCTGCCGTTTCCTTAAAACAGCTCACATGCCGTTATGCATATGGGCCATTTTTTAAAATCTGTTATATAATTTTTTTATTTTACAATTATTCTACAGAAGCAGCAGCACCCTCTACCAGATTATCAAGTGCTTCCTGGATTGCATTATCATCATCTGCAGATAATGTTCCCTGTGCAATCAGTTCTCCGAATGTCTTTGCAGGATCCCAATATTTTCCGCCAACCTTCTGAGCCTGTGCATATTCAGACTGAGCTGCAAGTGCTGCAAGTGCTACATTTTCCTGAACAGAATCAGATGCTGCTACATTCTTGTTTGAAGGACCACTTTCTCTCTGATCAAAGAACATCTGCTGGGATTCTTCGTTTGTAAGGTACTCAGCAAGAAGAACTGCCCATCCGGAATTCTCAGAATAGCCGTTTACACCAACATATTTGTAACCGGCAACAGATCCCTGCTGAACCTGTTTGTCACCAACTGTGAATGTAGGAAGCTTTGTTGCTGCATATCCGTCACCAAATATCTCCTTTGCTGTGATTGCATCCCATGTACCGGAAACGCATGCTGCCAGATTACCGGATGCAAGCTGATTAGACATATCACCATCAGCAACTGCCATAAATGCCGGATTAGATGTAATATCAAGCATTCCTTTTACTACATCAACACCTGTATATCCATCAGCACTTGTTCCGTTCCAGTCCATAGTTGTTGTTCCGTCATCATTAAGTCCTGTTGTAAATCCTGCTCCATAGAAGAAAGAAGCATTGTACCATCCGGAAGCAAGTGTCATACCAACTTTCTTTCCGGCCTTATCAGCTGCTTCAAGAAGGCTGTCCCAGCTTGCTGCATCTTCCTCGGAAATTACAGATGAATCATAGTAAAGAAAATATCCGTTGTCAGCTGCTCTTGGAAATGCATACAGACTGCCATCAATTGTTGCTGCATCAATAGCGCCTTCAACGTTTGCAGCTTTTACATCATCAAGTGTTGTATCTGCAAGCTGAAGTGCTTCTGCATAATCATCAAGTTTCAGAAGTGCTCCTGCTTTTACAAGATCCGGAAGCTGATCATCTGCGAATGCATATACATCTGCACCAGCCTCTACGTCTGTCAGAATAGTATCTTTTGCAGTAGACTCAGATTCTACGCCAATCTGAATATCAAATTTCTGATCTGCATACTTCTCCTGGAATTTATCTGTCAGTTCTTTTAATAAATTCTGGTCTTCTTCAGCTCCCCATACAGTCAGTTTAATTGTCTCATCCTCTGCTGCACTTACACATACTGTGCAGGAAAGTGCCATAGCTGCTGCCAGTAACGGTGCAATCACCTTTTTTACATTTTTTCTCATTTTCTCTTCCTCCTGTTTTTGATGGTTATGCCTAAACAGCCCGCATCCGATTTGCGTAATAAACGCCCTCAGTTTTGTTTGCGCAACCGTTTGTTCATATTTTTAGTATATTCCTTTATATTTATAAAGTCAATTAGCCATTATTATCTAATTTCAAAACTCTTTTTTTGTCATATTGCACAATTCAGTTTGATTTTTTCGTTTTTTCATACAATGATATACTTGATTTGTGCAACCGTTTTCATTTTGATAAAATCAGATTGTCCAGAGAATTTCAACCGATTTTTTTATACACAAAAAGTTCTCTGCTTATTGATCCTTACAATAAATACAGAGAACTTTCTAATCCTGCCATTCATTTTCAATTTCTATAATCTGATCGGATTTTACATCCATATACTACTGTGTCGACTCCCGCAACACTACCTGGTAGTTCAGAGGCACTGTATCCTCCAGTGGCTTCTCTCCCAGGATGTTCAGTAATTTCGCACATGCCATCTTTCCCAGTCTTACCGTATCAAAGCGTATACTGGTAATCGGTGGATTATTATATTCCAGATTCTTACTGTCATACATACTGGCTATTTTTATTTCTGCAGGAACCGATATTTTCTTTTCCCTCAGACTGCTCAGACACATGCTGCAGATCACATCATCCATACAGACAATACCATCCGCGCCTTCTTCAAGCAGTCTCTTCACAGCATCAGATACTGCTGCCTGATTATCCGTATCCATGAAAATCAGATTTTCGTTAACAGAAACTCCCATTTCCTCATGTGCTTCCAGAAAACCCTGATATCTGCTTCCGGTAACATTGTAGGACTGATTTCCACCCAGAAGTGCCAGATTCCGAAAACCTTTCATCAACATAATACTTGTCAGTTCTTTTCCGGCTTCCTGGTTCTTGTTATCTACAAACGGAACTTCCGGATCTGAAGATGGGCCGATCAATATATATGGTTCCTTACAGTTCTTCAGATATTTCTGTACCTTGGAACTTACCACTGCTCTGCTTACAATGATCCCATCGACTTTTCGATTTGCCTCCAGTCTCTGTATCTGCGATACATCTGCTCCATCAATCATAGAAATAATGATATCATACTCATAGGAGGAAGCCATCTCACAGATTCCATTCATACAGTCTTTAAAAAAAAGAAACTCTGTGGCAACATAATCCTTCGGCATCAGCAGTGCAATATTATAAGTTTTACGCTGTGCCAACCCCTTTGCCACAACATTGGGTCTGTAATCATGTTCTTTTATAAATGCCCGTACTCTGTCTCTTGTAGCCTGACTGATTCTTCCCTTTCCTGAAATAGCACGTGATACCGTAGTCTTACTTACCCCAAGCTCCCGGGCGATATCTTCTATTGTATATATCTTCTTTTCTTCTGTTTCCATAAAATACCCCACTTTTTGCGCAACCACTTGATTATATTCTATAAAATAACAAAATACTCAAGCACTTACAAGTAACTTTTAAAGAAGATATACCGGCAGTTCCTCATTAATATGAACAGAACCTTTTGCTGTTTTTTTCTTTTCTTCTGTAACAGATATTGTTTCCGGTTTCTCTGCCTCTTTTGTGGATACAACGGGCTTCTTTACGGTTTTCCCGGCACCTGCATTTGCTGCACGCCGAATACTATCCCTGCCTACTGACATAATTCCATGACCTCCTCTGCCAATCTCGTATATTCCCTGGCACTTCTGCTTGATTTTTTATATTCCACAACCGGAATACTGTTATCCTGTGACCATTCTACAGAGCTGTCCACTCTGATGATCTGCTCAAATACATGAATATCCTCAAGTTCATGCAGTGTTTCCATTGTCTGTTTATAATAACTCTTTCTTGTATCTACCTTTGTCACTGCAATTCCGGCAACTTCCAGTTCCGGAGTAATCTGCTTTACTTCATTAAGAAATTCAAACATATTCGCAAGTCCGAACATTCCCCATGGACTTGCCTCAACAGGAATAATTACCCGGTCTGATGCACAAAGGATATTCATCACCCAACCACCCAGCGTAGGAGGTGCATCAATCAGAATATAGTCATAATTTCCTGCATCCTTTATCTTCTGAATGCATTTTCGCAGGATAAATTCTCTCTGCCATTTTGTAAAAAGTTCATATTCTATAGAACTCATCAATGTAGATGATGGTATCAGATCCAGATTTTCGTAGGGAGTATGTACCACATAACCGCTGAGCTCTTCCTGTTTTCCGATTGCGCAATACAGATTCTTCTCTCCTTTCGCCTGCTCCAGCACCCAGTTCTCCGGAAAAAAAGCAAGAGAAAGATTTAACTGCATATCTCCATCGATCAGAAGAACCTTTTTCCCTGCCTGAGCCATCGCCGCTCCAAGGTTTGAACAGGTTGTGGTTTTTCCACTTCCACCCTTATTATTTGTAAAACATATCGTTATGGTTTTTCCCATGGAACTGTCTCCTTTACCACTTACTTTACTTGTATTATAGGAGATTTATCATATAGATTCAACTGTTTTCCTCATCTTCGCAACCCTGTAACTCATTTGCATTGCCGGACAAACATTTCTTTGATTTCCAAAATAAGCCCTTGATTTTTTGTTTTTTTGTGTTATAGTATTTATATACTTGATATATAGTTTTTAAAACTATGTTATATTGTTTTCATTGTATTTATCTGAATGAATGGAGGCGTTTTTATGAAATTTAAATTAAAAGATCCCGGAAGTGCAATCACTCATGGTATTGCCCTTCTTCTCGCTGCAGTCGGAGCAGTTCCTCTTATTATCAAGGCAGCGCGTTCTTATGATGTGCTCCATATTGTTGCTTTAAGTATTTTTATCCTTACCATGGTTCTGCTCTATGCAGCCAGTACCATTTATCATTCTGTAGATTCTACAGAGAAGGTCAATCGACGGCTGCGAAAAATGGATCACATGATGATTTTTGTGATGATCGCCGGAAGCTATACTCCTGTATGCCTGATCGTCCTTCATAACCGCATTGGATATATTCTGTGCGCGCTGGTATGGAGTATTGCAGTCCTCGGCATTATCTTAAAGGGCTGTTGGATTACCTGTCCCAAATGGTTGTCCTCTGTACTGTATATCGCCATGGGCTGGCTGTGTGTACTGGCATTTGTTCCAATCTTCCATGCACTCCCACGTGCAGGATTTGACTGGCTTCTTGCAGGCGGAATCATTTATACCATCGGTGGTGTGATCTATGCATTAAAAGTTCCGCTTTTTAATTCCAGACATAAGAATTTTGGTTCCCATGAGATCTTTCACATCTTCGTTATGCTTGGAAGTGCCTGCCATTTCATTGTCATGTACTTTTTTGTTGCTCCACTACCTGTATAACCGTCAATTTGCCAATAAACAAAACAAGGGGTTGCAGCACCGGATTTTTTCCGGTGCTACAACCCCTTAACAATACAATTTTCTCTGCTACAGCATAATCCCTGCAGGAAAGCTTTTATATTACACAGCTACTCTTCTTTCCGGATACAATCCATAGGATCCATATCCCACGCCAAAATATCCATAATAGCTCTTCGCCTCTGCGAACAGCGGATCATATACTCTGCCTCCGATTTCAGCCCAGCAATGACCGCTTCCGTCAGTTGCCGTTGTATCTACGCAGACATAAACATTCTTATATCCAAGAGCCTTTGCAAGATAGGCAAACGAACAGGCATCTGAGAAACAGTCCCCGCCTTTTCCGCTCAGTATCAGATAATCGTTTGCATATAACGCAGGCCATGCAGTCTGATTATAAAATATTCTTCTGGTATCGTAATAATGCTGATACATTACCCATCTGAAACAGGTTTCAAATTTCTCACTTTTTGACATACTCGGTTTTGTGATCTTGCTGACAACATCCTTTGCTCTCTGCAAAGTCTCATACTCATACGCTTTGGTGGAATTCATTTTCTTTCCATTTGGATAATAAATCGTCTTTCCTTTTTTCCAGGCTTCCAGAATTCCCTTTTCTGTACAATAATAAATTGTATTTCCAACTTTAACTGTTTTCGTTCTCAGAACACCCTTGTCACTGAAATAGTAATATTTTCCGCTGATTTTCTTAACGCCACTGTAACGTATTCCATTGGAACCAAAATAATATTTCTTGTTATTGTATTTGATCCATCCGGTTTTCATAAATCCTTTTGGACTGAAATAATAAACTTCACCATGGATTTTACGCATTCCTGTAAGATACTGTCCATCTTTAAAATATTTCTTATTTTTTGTTCCATACTCATACCAGCCATTTTTCACCTCCGGTATGGGTGTTGGTGCAGGTGTCTCGATTGGTGTTACATCCGGAGCCGGTGTTTCAATCGGGATCGGTGTTACAGTAACATCCGGTACTTCTGCTGCCATGGCCGGAACACTGCCCATCACACATACTGCGCATACTGCAAGCCATTTTGTCATCTTTTTCATTTTCTCTTATTCTCCTTATCTGACGGGTTCAGAAGCTCAGCAACTCCAGTTTTTTATTTCTGGTAAATTGTTTAATCTCATATTCACGTCTCATCGCTTCTTCTTTTGTTGAAAATCCTTCATAATATACAAGTGTAACCGGTCTTTTGGTCCTTGTATATTTCGCGCCGTTCTTTCCCTCGTTGTGTGCTTTCATACGTTTTTGTAGACAGTTTGTCCACCCTGTATAAAGAGTCCCATCTGCACATTTAACAATGTAAGTATAATTCATCATAATCACCCGACAGTCATATATTATAATCAAGCAACTGTCTTATTGTCTGGAATTGCATTATTTGAAATTTTTTATAATTTATGTAAAGGACAACTGCTATCTTTTGCGGTCGTCCCTGTTTCTATAATAAACAGTCGGTTTAAAACACGTATATCATCCGGACACATATTCTTTCCGACAGCCAGATCTCTCAGCACCAGAAATACCAATATGTCAAAAAAGCAGGCAGGGAAACCGACTGCGGATTTTCTTTCCCACCTGCTTTATTATACGTTTATTTTCTTATTTTGTGAATATCATTTTTCGAAGATTCCAGAGATTTCCCATGAATTTTCCGCCTTTTACCTTTAGCTGCAGATCTTCACGATCCGGATAATATCTGGTTGAGAATACAATCTCTCCATCATTCAGATAAAGTTCCACTGCAGAAGTATCTGCAAGAATCCGGATATTGTTCAGTTCACTGACTTTCGCTTTCCGCTTATTTCTTCCTGCACCCGCAATTTCAGAAAATCCAATCTCCGCAATTTCATTTTCATATTTAAAGAGCATCTGTCCGCCCATACTGATCTGAAAACTTCTGTCTGTCACTGCAATATCTTCAATTAACAGATCAAAACCTTCATTTACTTCTACACGAACCTCAACAATTGATTTTTCATCATCAAGAATTGTTTTCTCTTTTCGGAGTCTCTCCAGTTCTTTTGCCGGATACTGGAATATTTTTCCAGCCTTCACCCTCAGTTCCCGCGGTACGGTAAGACAATGCTGCCAGCCTTCATCAATGGTTTTATTGGTATATTCCTCCTCTGCATCCGGCATTCCCATCCATCCTATCAGAAGTCGCCTTCCGCTGTTATCTGTAAAGGTCTGTGGAGCATAAAAGTCAAATCCCATATCCCACTCACGAAAGTCTCTTTCATCTACAGAGCCATCCTCTTTTACCGGAAAATAGCCTGACTGATAGATATTCTGAAAACGAAATTCTTCCCTCTTCAAGCCCTGTGGTGATACAGACAGAAATTTCTTCCCGTCCAGTTCGAAATAGTCTGGGCATTCCCACATATAGCCAAAAGCTTCCGGTGTGGTTATTATATGTTTAAATTTCCATTCTTTCAGATTTTCTGATTCATAAACCAGAACTGCACCTTTATCTCCCTTAAGACGTCCGCCAAGAACCATAAAATACCTGTCGTTTTCTTTCCAGACTTTCGGGTCTCTGATATGACAGGTAAACTCTTCCGGATATTTTTCAAAAGAAATTATCTCTTCTTTATCTCCGAAATGAATTCCGTCCTCACTTTCTACATGAAGCGTACTGGTCTCACGTCCTTCATTAATATAATCATAATCACCGTCAATCTTTACATTCCCGGTGAAAAACAAATGAAGTTTTTCACTCTCTGCCAATGCAGATCCGGAATAGACACCATGACAGTCATAAGGAGAATCCGGATAAAGAGCTGTCCCTTCGTATTTCCAGTCTACCAGATCTTCGCTTGTATAATGTCCCCAGAATTTCAGTCCGCCTTCCACATCAAAGGGAGCGTATTGAAAAAACACATGATATCTGCCTTTATACCAGCATAGTCCATTTGGATCATTGAGCCATCCGACCGGCGGCATCAGATGATGTCCAAGCCGGAATCTTCCTTCTGTCAGATTTGCGTTCTTTTCAATTACTTTTATATTTCTTTCAAGAACTTTAGTTAACGTACTCATTTCACAATCTCCAATACTTTATCTGATGGTGTTACCGAATCTTCCGACAGAATTTTCACATCTTTATAATCATCCGAATTCGTTACAATAAGAGGAGTCGTCACATCGTATCCTGCTGCCTTAACTTTCTCCATATCAAAGGAAACCAGAAGCTGGCCTTTCTTTACGTGATCTCCATTCTTTACATGAGATGTAAAATATTTTCCATTCAATTCCACTGTATTGATCCCGATATGGATCAGAAGCTCCATACCACTTTCCGTACTTAAACCAACTGCATGCTTTGTATCAAAAACAGTCTCAACCACAGCATCACATGGAGCAACAACTTCACCCTTCGATGGAATTACGGCAATTCCTTTTCCAAGTACTTCCGAAGCAAATGTAGCGTCATTTACCTGGGAAAGCAAAATCGCAGTTCCTTCTGATACACTATAAAGCACAGAATCATCTGCATTGCTTTTTTCTGTTGTTGATTTATCTCCCACAGCTTCAACACTTTCTGTCTTTTCAGAAACATTAGTGTCCTTATATCCAAACAACCAGGTAAGTACAAAGGCAGCACCAAATGCAATCACAAACATAAGAATATAAGAAACCGGATTATTCAGACAAAGAAGAATTCCAAAGATACCGGTTACGCCAGTTCCCGTAGCCCCCAGTCCTGTAACAGATGCAAACAGTGCACCAAATGCACCACCAATACATCCCATCACAAATGGTTTTCCAAAGCGAAGGTTAACACCAAAGATCGCAGGTTCAGTAATTCCCATACAGGCACTTAATGCAGACGGAACTGCCATTGATTTAATCTTCTGATCCTTTGTCTTAAGTGCTACTGCAAGAGTGGCTCCACCCTGTGCAATATTCGCTGCAGAAGCAAGAGGCAGCCAGTAAGTAACTCCAAATTTAGACAACTGTCCAAGATCAATGATTGTGTACATATGGTGAACACCGGCAACCACCGTCGGTGCATAAAACGCACCCATAATAAAACTTCCGATACCAAATGGCAATGCGATCAGCCACTGAATCCCATTCAGAAGTCCGTTCTCAACAGTAACAAAGATAGGTCCGATAATGGATAATGTCAGATATCCTGTTACAAAGACACTTACAAGCGGAGTAACAAACAGATCAAACATTGCCGGCACTACTTTGTGAAGTCTCTTCTCAATCTGAGCCAGTACCCATACTGCAATGATAACCGGAATTACATGCCCCTGATATCCGACCATATCAATAGAGTAAAGTCCAAACCATACTTTCTGAGTTGCTTTAACACCTTCTGTGGCAACTGTCCATGCATTCTGGAGATTCGGATGAATCATGATCATACCGATAACTGCACCCAGATACGGGTTTGCACCAAACACTTTAGCACCGCTGTATGCGATGAGGATTGGCAGGAACGTATATGCCGTATTACTGAAAAGCTGTGCAAATGTATAAATAGAACCGCTGGTATCAATATTCAAAAATCCATTGTTTACCATGAAGTTCAGTGCTTCCATAATTCCCATCAGGAAACCGCTTGCAACAATTGCAGGAATAATCGGCACAAAAATATCTCCAAGTGTCTTGATCAGTCTCTGTACCGGATTTGCCCTGGAAGCCGCAACTTTTTTCAGCTCTTCTTTACTGCTCTCAGAAACTCCTGCAATCCGGATGAACTCATCATATACTTTATTAACTACACCTGTTCCCAGAATGATTTGCATCTGTCCCTGCGCAAAGAAAACACCTTTTACACCTTCAATGTTCTCAACATATTCCTTATCAGCCTTTGAATTATCACTGATAACCAGGCGAAGACGTGTGGCACAATGAGCTGCGGAAATAATATTTTCTTTTTTACCAATATGGTCATATATCTCCTGTGCTGTTTTTCTGTAATCCATAATATCCTCCTTTTATGGAATCGTTCTCATATAAATGTACACTTTGAAATTCTCACATATTCAACAAATTTCACTTGTTAATCTTATAAAAATACCTTTTAACCTTAATATCATCTTATACCATTCCAAATTTACTCTGATATCTGATTATAACTCAGCAGATGTCTTGCACTCTCACGATATTTCTTATCTGATCACCAATATGTATTTCCTATGGATTGTATGTACTTTTATGGAATCGTTCTCATATATGTTATTATATCTGGGCGTTTTTTATTTGTAAATATGTAACATATCACAAATATTATATCCATTTTTTATATATTATTTCCAAAACACTCCCTTTAATAATATGTAAATTAATATATGTAAATCCAATTATCCGTAAAAAAAGAACTCTGATGATTGCCTCAGAGTTCCTCTTTCATGTTCAGTCATATATTTCGGTGAGACTCTCTGAGTACCACCTTACATCCCATTTTTATTTCTTTATGTACAGATGATGTTTCCTTAGATTCTATCAAATCTACCAGCACTTTTGCTGATTCCATTCCACTTGTCTTATAAAAAAAATGTACAGTAGTCAGCTTTGGTTCTATGATCTTTCCCAGAAAACTGTCTCCCATTCCGGCAATCTGAACCTGTTGAGGAATCTGATATCCGTTCTCCTTCAGCCAATTTGCCGCTCCAACTGCCATGGTATCTGTTGCACAGATCAATGTATCTACATCGGGATGCTCCGTAAAAAGTTCTTTCGCTTTCTCATATCCTGACTCTAATGTGAAATTTCCGCATTTTACACATCCACTTTCCAATGTGATCTGATTTTCTCCAAGAACCTTCTCCACACCTGATTTTCGCTGCCTGCCAACTGCCTCATCTTTATCCGTAACTGTAATATATCCAAACTTCTTTCCTGTCTTCACCATCTGTTCAGTAAGATTTACAGCAGCCTTATAATCGTCCTGAAAAATACATGGATAACCATCCAGCTGTTGTCCAAGTAAAACAATCGGAACTTTAAATCCCTTCATCATTTCCCTGTGCTGTTTTGTCAATATGGTGGCAATAAAAATAACACCATCGACCTGATTATCCCTAAACAGCGAAAGATATTTCAATTCTTCTTCAACACTGTTATTTGTATTTGCCAGTATCAGCTGATATCCTTTTTTGGTAAGTATGTCACTGATTCCGGCAACTTCCCGGCTGATCGTATTGGAATCTATCTTTGGCAGAATTACTCCGACCAGTTTTGTCTTCTTAGTACGCAGCCTCTGCGCCTGTGAAGAAGGCTGATACCCGGTTTCTTCAATAACTCTGCTGATATTTTTTTTCTTTTCCTCACTGACATAACCATTGTTCAGATACCTGGATACGGTAGCTCTGGAGACCCCTGCCAGTTTGGCAATCTCATTAATATTCATATAAAAAGCTCCTCTTTCATGCTGTCTGTATAATTTCCGAAAGTATTTTTATAACCAGCAGTATTTTATGATGCTAGTGTGCCCCTAACCTGATATCCACGAATTGTTAACTGCTGAATCACTACATATTTTGTATTATACTACACATATCATTTCTGTTGCAAATATCAAAGTACTGTTTATACGTTACTGTCTTGGCCCTATACCAAATTAAGGGCTGCCGATCTACGGCAACCCTGTTTTTTTCTTCTATTTCATTATGGAAGATATTCAATCGGATCTATTGGTTCTCCATCCTTTTTCATTGCAAAATAAAGATTGGTTCCTTCTGTGCTGTAATATTTTGTAGGCTGTGCAATATATCCTATCGTCGTTCCCTTTTTAATTGTATCTCCTTCTGACACTGTCAGATCTGTAAGCTGTCCATAAACAGCCTGATATCCATTTCCAAGTTCCATTGTCAGTGTAGTACCCGTCTGCGCATTCTGCTCTATAGAATAAACCTTGCCATTAACAGCAGCTACCACAGGTGCTCCCTCTACTGCACCGACAGCAATAGCCGGACTCAATTTATACTGATCAAGCGTCGGAAAATAAGTAGTCTGATCCATACTGTAATCAAGGAGAACATTTCCATTCACCGGCCACTCCATTAATGTATCTTCCGAAAAATTTACTGTCGCAAGATTCAGGGCCGATGCCGAAACATCTGTTGCTTCATCTGCCTGATCTTCTGATATCGTCTGGGATTTCATATTTGCATTTACTGATGATTCTTCTGCTTGCTGAGAATTTACAGCATTGTCAGTCTTATCCACATCTGCAGTATTATCTGATTCATTATTATCCACAGTATTCTGAGCTGTTTCCCCATACATTCCTTGTTTTTGGAATGTAACCTTTGTATCATCCAAATCTTCCCCGTCATCGGATATCCACTGATTTTCTGACTCCACATGATTCGTTCCTGCATCTTCACTCAATTGTTCTTCCGTATCCTGTGTACTTTCACCGACATTTTCTGTTTTTTCTTCAGGAGTTTTCTCTTTGACCGGGGAGGTACCTAACTGATAAACTGTAATTCCCAATGCTGCTACAGCGGCCAGTCCAACGGAATTGGCAATGATTCTTGTCACTTTGTTATTCATCATATTCCTTTCACCTCTGTTTTCATCTTCATATCTATAGGGTGTCCAGAATATTCGTATCTATTCAGCAATTTACAGATTTTATGTTCAGCACATCCATCTCAGGAAAATAATATTGTAAGATCTCTTTTGCATTCGTAGACTCCTTTGCCATCTCATTCCCTCCATATTGTGAGAATCCTAATCCATGACCTTTTCCTCTACATAAAAATCGTATTTCCTTTCCAGACTTCTGAATTGTAAAATTTGAGGACGTGAGTCCCATTCCTTTTCTGAATGCCTCGCCTTCCAACACTTTCCCGTCAGCCAGAATTTCTGTAACATAACCGGCACTGTCCCTGGATTTTATTTCAATTCTTTCCGGAAGGACATTTTTATTTATGTATACACTATTCAAATAATCTTTTGCATTTTTATCCACAAGACTGTGTACGGATCTGAGATACGAATCATCTTCGTTGTGGAAAACTTCCATTCCATCTCTTGTCTGTCCTGCACTTAATTCATGATAGGGAACTAACTTTAATTCTTTATTCCATACAATGACTTTTCCTTCTGTTTCTGTTACTGCTTTTTCGTACTTATTCTGTAAAATTACACAAGCCAGGGATTTCCCCTCCATCTCTTCCTTTATTTGACATAAAGTTATTGCCAGATTTTTCTCCTCTTTCATTGTCCGGTAAAAATTTGATCTTGCTATGATTGTTTGTGCTTTTATAGTCTCAAGTTCATATTTGTCTTCAATCTGCGATGAAACGATCACCGGCAGAAGCATTTCCACATTAAATTTTTTATTGATCAATGTAGTGTTGGCACCATGAAAAATAATTGTAACTATATAGGGAACAAAAAACAGAGCAAAGATTCCCGTTGTTCCAGGGAAAAAAGACTTTCTCATATCAGACCATCATTATAAACTTCTTCTTTTTAGTATATACATATATATTTATCTGTATGTATATTATTTATAACACTTCTGTTATATAGCAATTCTCGTAAATAATGCATATTGATCCTGCTCATCAGAACATAAAATCCTGCTGAACTGTCTCAAATTCATTAATTGAAAAAGGACTGCGATAGTTTCTGCATACGGGGCTTCATTACCCCGTATTAAAATATACAGCTCTATTTATTCTATTCTGGATTCGTGGTTCATTCCAGTAAATGATTTTATTTTTTCTGTTGTTCTTTTTATCATCCGGACGCAAAACAGTTCTGTCTTTTTTAGAATCTGTATCTTTTATGCAGATTCTTTTCTTGTCTTCAATGACTCCCATTACAAAGCAAATAAGAGCAGTCATGATTAACTGAAAATATTTTTTCAGATTCTTTAAAGGACTCTTCATAAAAACTCCTCCTGTTCTGCATTACATCTACTGACTTCAAACAGCCTGTCCACCGTTAAGACTGCGCACTTCCTACGGTTAATGGTATCAGGTACTAATAATATATGAAAAAGCATAAAACTTTAGAACTTTTTTATTTCTCTATAGTAATTCCATAAAATGATATTAGGGTTCAAAAAACACAAAAAAACTTCTGTGATATTCTCACAAAAGTTTTAAAGTGAAGCATCGGGGATTCGAACCCCGGACAACTTGATTAAAAGTCAAGTGCTCTACCGACTGAGCTAATGCTCCATATTATTTAATTATCACTTTCAAAGTGAATGCCCAGAGCCGGAATCGAACCAGCGACACGAGGATTTTCAGTCCTCTGCTCTACCAACTGAGCTATCTGGGCAAAATAGCGGGGACAGGATTTGAACCTATGACCTTCGGGTTATGAGCCCGACGAGCTTCCAGACTGCTCCACCCCGCGATATTAATTTTTAAAATCAAAAGCCGATGATCGGACTCGAACCGATAACCTGCTGATTACAAATCAGCTGCTCTG
>OASZ01000068.1_pt1 | contig 148589 bp, 140 predicted proteins | sample 1501241 | NCBI WGS metagenome assembly OASZ01 (sample SAMEA2579926, study PRJEB22360) | human gut metagenome | biome: human gut; feature: human-associated habitat; material: faeces | place: Denmark | collected 2008/2010 | reverse complement strand
GCGTAAAGGTTCCGTAAATCCGGATTAATATTTAAAAATTCATTTAACTGATTACTCGCAACCTGCATTGTCCATTTTTCCTTATCCTGTTTCTCCTGTTGGAGTTCTTGCTCTTCATAACACGAACAGAGAGACAGAAAGGGAAGTATCGTAGCAATAGCATACAATAACCTTTTTATTCTCATATAAAACAAATCATTAATTAATACTACAAATTTTAATACAAGCGCTTGATATTAATAAGACAAAGATAATAAAAGCTAAAAGCAGTCATTTCCCTATACATATGTTTAAAAACATAAAATCAGTGGAGTTCTACAATATTTTACCATATATATTACAACTTACTCCCCAGAACATAGGAACTCAAGTTATTTGCCAATCCCCCTATCCTCTTTCTGGTTCTTCCTGCTTTGGCCGTAACAAATAGACTTCACACTTCCAAGCTTTTAAAATTCATTAATATTAAAATCTATAAATATAAAAGAATCAGAAGCAATCATAAATTTGCGAGATAGGAGAAATCAAGCTTTCAAATACAAGAAGACTTCTCTTAAATGAAAAAGCCCCGACTCCTAAGAACCGAGGCCAGCAACTTAATGATAAGATGCTTCTACACAGTGCGAAGATAGAGTGACAATGTGGATTTATCTATTCAGAAACTAATTCTATATTAACGGCGCTCCAAATGTCACACTCAATATCAATTATTATATACTAAAACTTATATCCTAAGTTAATAGAAAAGTTTAGATTCTTAGGATTACCAAGTTTCTGAACATCCACAAGACCAAATTGTCCTTCAAGACCAGCTATGATCTGCCCAAATTCTGCGGCAACACCTAAACCAAGACCAGCATCGAAACGCTTCAAGTTCAAACCGTTATCACCAAATGTTTTCACACTCATTTCTGCACCTGAGTCCAACTCAACCGTAGATTTTCCACCAACACCACAAGCCAAATATGGTCCAGCACTTATTACAATATTAGTATTATTAGCCACATTAAAACGAGCGGCAGCCATAATAGGTAACTCCAAATACATGGCATTCACTGTTTCAGCATCCAGCTTGGCGCCTTTGGTAGAGAACATCAAAGAAGGTTGCAGGGACCAAGTATCATTAAAACCATACTCAAACCCACCACCAATCTTAAAACCAACTTTTGCATTCATATCTGCATCACCGGTATAATTGCTAATATTCATACCTGCCTTGATATTCCAACTGTTGATCTGTGAGAAACCAGTTACTGAAATAAAAATGAATAGAAGAAACAAAATACTTTTTCTCATAATTAAATGTTTTAAGTTATTTAATCTTTTATTTAACGGCGCAAATATATAATTCAAATTTGAATCAACCAACTTTTCATTTAACAATCATTGTAAGAAGAAATCAACTACTCAATAAAAAAAACTGCAAATGAAAAGAAAATATCATTTACCACTCCCACAAATTACAACTCACCCCAACTCCAACATAGGGACTCAACTTATTCCCTAAAAAGCCGTATCCGGCCTGCACACCCAGCCCGAACCGCTTCCGCTTTGCCCGCCCTCTGACGAACATCGTACGCGTTTTACTGTACACCTCGATACTATCCAGCTTGGCCCGATAGCCTGACACATAAGCCGTATAAAGGCTGTCTTTGTAGGTTTTCTGCGTAATAGGCAAATACAATGTATCCCGAACCGTATCACCCGGTACAGGGACGGGAACAACGAACGGGAACGAATCTACAACGCTTTCATAAACCGGAACGGGCACTGTGTCCCGAACCGTATCAATACGATTTGTAATGATCGTGTCTCTGATTACTCCGCCCGGTGCGTGTTCCACCCTTGCCGGACGGAACACAATAAACAGGATAAGAACTGCAATAACGATATAAGGTAGATATTTCATAGCTTCAGCACTTGTTTTCTGTTTCTACCTTCACGGAATGATACGTGAACCCAACTAAAATCACGTTCGTCTATCAATTGATCGAAAGGCAATTCCAGCCGGATGATCTCGAAGAGTTTCCGGTTTTCCTCCTTACTTCCTACCGTAATATCAGCCGCCTCGCCTACCCGGTGTTGGCTGGATGTTGCCCCGTTAACGCTCCGGTTGAGAATAGCACTTCGATAACCGGAACTTATCCGGATGGGCTTGCCGTACTTCTCCCGAAGCGGGTCGAGAACATTCTCAACCAGCTTCGTTAAATTGTGAATAGCTTCGGCCGTTGGATAGTTATCAATTCCACGCGCTACGGCCGTATCGCTGTGGCTTAGTTCTTGGATTGTAAAATACTTCATACTATATGTTAAATTAATACTGTGAACAAAAAGATTTAGCTAAATTTGCGCTTACCTTTTATATTTTCTCCCGTCTGGGAAGATAGGCTTTGTATTTGTTTGCTTGTTTGTGTTGTTTGTGTGCAACCTCCCGTCGTTAAGTGCAATGACGGGAGATTTTATCTTACTCTTTCTTTCCTGAAACATTATCGAACCCTTTCAGCTTGTTTATGATCGCTTTAGGGAAGAAGCCCGGGCAAATCTCTTCTACGTTCTCAATAATACTTAAGGCCTCACGTACCATTAATGCCGTACAAGCGAAATACCGGAACCAGACGAAACTATCGACTACCTGACCGGCGATGGAAAAATTACCCATCACATGCGACAGGACTAATACACAACTGTAAATGATAAGCTTACGCCCGATCATACCATAAGCTTTACTACTGATGTCTTTGGATAGCCAGTGCTTGACAAAGCCGAGCACCGTATCAACACATACAAGGACAATCAACCATTTGACAAACTCCCAGTCACCAAAGACATAGCGCTCAAAGAGTTCCAGCAAAGGAGAAAGAGGCAAAGCAATCAATGCAATCATCTTCAAATTTTTCATATTCTTGGATATATAAACTTTAATCGTATATTTGCCGCGTTAATATTAAATTACGCACTTCATGCGGTATGTATAAACTTTCGTTCCTCATCCATACCGCATCTTTCCGCCCCATCTGTGAAGACAGGGCGGATTCTTGTTACTTGGATTTAGATGCCGGTTTGGGCTCTAAAGTGGCTTTTACCTCTTTGGTGATCTGGTCAAATACTTCAAAGTGCGCTGCAACATTCTCCGACTCCGGAAGGGACATTTGTTTACTGCCCGATTCTAACAGCAAATACCCAATATACCGCCCGGAGGTTACGGGTTGCTTACCTGTAGGGGTGTCAATCTCTTCCGTGACCGTTTTAATGATTTCACAATGAAGACGACTGAGATTATCGTTATTGACACTGTAGTTTACATTGTACTGATAATCTCCTGAAACGGCTTTACCGTTTACTTGAACTGCTCTTGATTCTTCTTGAAACATAATTTATTGATTTTGAGAGTTAATAATTACTTTGTCTAATTCATTATAAATAGCGGTTTTCACCACTGCGAGTATCGGAGCCGGATCAACGTAATTTCGAATGATATTTGCACCTTGTTCGTCAACTTCAACTTCACCTTCTTTATATATCCGTTGGGCAAACTCCAATTCACCCAAATCGGGTGTATTACAGTAAATAGCGTTTCCTACTGTTTTAGCTACGTCGAACTCTTTAATTTCTCCATCAATAGCTGTTTTTACTTTAATTCTTCTAAAATTGATTTTCATATTCTATTTCTTTTGAATTTATTATTGTAATCTGCGCTCACAATGGGCGTTTACCAAACATTGCGACCTACAACGAACACACGGAATGGACAATCACGGGGACCCTTGTTTGCGTCAAGCATTAAAACCTCAAAATAAGAGTTGTTTTGTGTCTCTACCTGACCGAATACCCAGCCATACCCCCCTAAGCCTTGTACTAAAACAGCGTACTGCAGATGCTTCAAACTGTGGTATATCCTGTATTTTCCAGTAGCTATTTTCTGTGCACTGGTTAAGGTGCACCCGTTGCCCCATTCATTAGTGACTGTACCCGCTTGATATACATATCCGGTACACAGCATTCCGGGAGCGTTCCACTTTTCACCGCCCCTTTGGGCGAAAATATGGCTTCCATACGATTCTATCGAATTTGCAGTGCCTGCGTTAGCCAAACATCTTAGAGCAAAACCGGAACTTCCGTATGATTCAATACTTAGACCACTGTAATTGTCGTTTCGTATGGACATCAATGCAGTGCGTGAAGTTGTAGGGCTGTCCCCCTCTTCGTTAATACGAAGGAATTTATTACCGGACATGTTTAACAGGATCTTAGCCTGCGAATTGCTTGCCGAAACAAGAGAGCCTCCCGATATATTCCAGGCACCGATTTTTGCACCATCAGTTACCGTAAGGTTTCCGGTTGTGATCCTCTGTGCTGAAAATGCCTGTGCCACCACTTCCGCAGCTTCAATCACATTGGCAGACAGTTTGCCGTTTGCATTGATGGCGGCTGTCTGTTGACCTGCATTGTTTTGAAAGAGAACGTTGTCTGACTTCAAAACGATCTTGCGGGAGGTGATGTTGATTCCGGTTTCGACTAAGCCGTTTTGGGTGGCGGTGACACGACCGTCTGCGGCTTCGGCTTTGTTATTGGCTGTGCCTGCTAAGGAATTGGCGGAATTTGCCGTTTGTTCTACTACGCTTAATTTTGCGTGGTCTGAACTTAGAGTTAACTCAGCCGCACTTAATCGCCTACCTTGATCATCCACTTTGTTTGCAGTTAAAGCTATGCTTTCCTGCGTCTGCTTTATTTCGGTATAGTATCCGTATGTGCGGACGGGTTCAGTTCCATCGGTGCGAACGGGGAACGATGTATTATACGAACCGTGATAATCGGTTTGATAAACGTTGATTACGTTTGGGTCAATAGTATCATCTACTGTTACGTCATACATAGAACCGCCCCTAATACCCATTCTACACGTAGACGTTTCAGTTATTTGTCCCAAATCAACAACTATCTTTGCACCCGCAGAAGTCCATGCTTTAGTATAGTCAAAGATATTGGTTACTGCTGGCAACGAACCCCAACCCGAACCGGACATCTCAAACGTTAAGTTCATAGAAAAACCGCCATCATGAGTACCGTATGAAGGTTTTCCGTATCCCGCATCAAGAGGCCTACTTATTTCAACCCTTGTTTTGTGGTAAACCGGAATACTTATAACCAACGGGAAAAACTTATTATTGTCCCATCCTCTTAAATCTATTCGCTTTGATATATGCCTATTGGTGGTACTATTAATAACACCAATATCACCAACAACAGACGTGATACTTTTTTCAGTCTGTTCGACGCGTGAAGCAAGTCCGGTAACACGTCCATCAACGGTATTTATCTTTTCAACGGTGGATGTTATCTTACCTTCGACTACACTAATTTGACTATTGGTATATTCAGCACCTTTGTAAACTGCATCCTGAAAATTGGGACTCCATGCGGTTGCAATTTCACCCGCTTCTACTTTAAAGTCTTTTACCCATATATAAGCCCAATCAATTCTTTCTATATCAACAAAATTATATACATCCTTTTGTTCCTCTGTATTTTTCGTTACGTTAAATGTATGCTTGAAATAACTCCATTGGTTATCTGCTGTTGATTTAACAATTACGTTTTCAGAATCACACACATCAATTGTAAAACCAACTGGGGTATTTTGACTACCTTTAATCCATCCGGAAACGGTATACTTACCGGGGATAGGCGGGATAATATTAGGTATCCGCATAGCTCCTCCATTGTCTTGTGAACCAACCAAATAGAAGCCATGCAGAGACATTTGCCTTTCAATAGTAGGAGATGGATATAAAGTATTAAGCGTTGAACTTGTGTAACTATACAAATTGTTAGCACCTATACCCAAATTTTCTACCTTAGTTTTAACGGATAGTTCAATTTTCCCGTCAACGGCAAGTATTTGTGTGTCGGTGTACTTTTTTGACTCAGTGAAAGAATCTTTAGGGGCAGGCTTCCATCCGGTCGCCGTGTCTCCTATTTCTATTTGAAAGTTATTGATCCGGCAAACTGATCCAGCGCCTAACTGTATATATGCAATAATATCAGTATCCAAAGAGTCCTCTATATCTTCGGGGACTTTGATAGTGTGGACGTACCTACCTTTGTCAGCCGTGGGGCTGGTAGAATCTACATACTTAAATGCGCCGATATAGTAATATTGGGAGGTGCCCGATTTATAAATAGCTTTTTCAAGCCCGAACCTTTGTGATGATCCCATCTTTAGATTGCTATACGCATAGTCGAACGAGATTGTTAAGGTTTTGCCTTTTAAATCCGTCCACACTTTCGATAACTGAAACGCATATTGTGCGCCTGATCCATCCAACGCCTGTTGGGATTGTAACATCAGGTTTTCGCCTCCGATATTTAATTTTCTTTCAGTTGCAGACGGTATCCAATTAGCTACACCCACACTACCCTCGGTGATTACAGCCCATTTAATGTATGTCTCCGTTGATTCCTGTTGGGGAAACTTATAGAAGTAGAAATATGCCCCATCCGGATTAATAGGCGTTATAGGCTGCGAAAGTACCGTTTCTTCTGCGCTTTTCGGCAAAGTGCCTATCCAGCCGTACGAAGGATTGTTATACGCCCTGATAACATCAGAGTCCGCACACTTATAGCACACTGTAAGGGTATAGGTTTTGCCTGCTTCTAAATGAACGTCATACTTATACGCTCCCATTTGATAGGGGTTGGCATTTAGTTTGTGGTTAGAGTCGTAAAGCAGATTAACGTCCGCTACTTTCATACTGCGTATGGCAAGCTCGATCTTTCCCGGTATAGCCGCTAACTCGGTAGCAATATTACTAAACTCCTGTTCGATGCTCTTTCCATTTCTCAGAATGAAAATCCCTTTCAGGAAACAGTTCATCGCATATAGGCCGTATCCGGAGGGTTGGAAGTCAGCCGGAAAGTCTGTATCCGTCATGCCATCGAGACAACCCAAAATCACTTTGTTCTTTCCGGCCAAAGACGTGGAGTTTACCCCGTCCAGTACAGAAATGCGCGGTTTACCATCTTCCGAAGCTGTGAGATACAAAATGCCCTGTCTGTTCGGATTCGTGAGGTTACCCATTTGAATCAGATCATCACCAACGGCCGGAGTTGTACCATTGGGAAATACGGATTTAAGTATAAGAATCGAATCATCATTCACCGAGGCAACCGGAACCCAGTAGTATTTAACGTGTCCGGATGTGTAGACCTGACAACGTACCAAGTCATCAGTGACAAACATCATGTCGCCCTCTATACCTAAAACATAGTAAGCCGGATCACCGGATGTTTCCGAAACGGACTTGACACGCCCGTTGGCGGATGAAATCACCAGACCGCCGTTAACCGCACGAACTTTCGAAATGATAAGTTCAAAAATGGTCATGGCCTTACGGACTACGGCATTATCTATTTCAAGGTTCCAATCCCCATTGATAGCCTTGTATAGCTTCATCCCTTCACCCATCAGTCCGGGGATGAATCTTTCTGAACTGATATAGTCCTTGACTATGGTTTGAAACAGGGTTGCGACGTGCTCAACATTCAGATCGTATGTTTTTGCAAGTGCCTGAACGAGTAAATTTAAAGTGTGCGTATCGCCTTTTGCCCAGACATCCGCGCCTGTTGAAATATTCCCTTCCGAATGTAGTGTGCCAACATTGGCCGAGCCGGTTACTTCCAATGTAGCGGCTTTAACTTTAGTGCGTGCTGTGACACTTTCCACTTCCACATTACCATTTTCGTCAATAGATGCAGCAGTATCACCCACTATCAAGCCTTTTGAGAAAGTTACAGTTTCTTTAGCAGTATCGGGCATATCCTTACGTAAATGGGTAGCAAGTGACTTTGAAGCCGAAAAGACATTTCTATTTGACGGGGGTGTACTATCATTAGTCCCAATGATATATACCCCACTTCCACCACCATTGTAAGTCTGCCCTTTCAATGTAAGACTATCCAACTTTTCTTCCAATTCTCCGATACGTGAATAAGCCGTCGTTTCCCCCACCGTAAATATAGGCGAATCAAACGGATAGTCAAGATTATGTTCAAATCCTATGACACGCGATTGCCGGCCATCTTCGAAATAGGCCTTGTTAATAAGCTTGACCTTCTGACCGGCACTATAAAGATTATGAACACCGTCTTCGCCGTATGCGTCACCAGACATCATTTTGCAGTTATAGGTGGAAGGGTCCATCTTTGATTTGGCAACGTACTTTTCCGTTTCGGTTTTCAGTTCGACTTCGGCAGCAGATACGAGTCCAAGTTGTGTTATCTTTGTTGAGTCCCAGCCAGTCAAGACATAAGTATCCCCGTTTGCGGGGATAAGTACATCACCAGGTAGTTTACGCCCATAATCCTCGTTACGTACTATCTCCCAAACTTGTGCAGCCGGATTCCAACTACCATCTGATAACTTCTCAGGTTCTCCATCAGGATTAAATATAACCCCGAACATCATACCATTAAGCTTCCCAGAGTGGAAGGTTATCTTTAATTCCTCGCCAGCAAGCACATAGGCTTTGGAGAATGTAATGCCAGTATCTTTAAAGCGGTAAGCATCCCATTTCTCCTCAGTTATTGTCCCATCTGCATTTTCTATCTTGTCAGTATACTTATGAATGGCAATATCCGACATTGTACCGGTACGTCGTGGATAGATATCATCAAAAACAATAACCTGCTCAATGGCTTCCTCTGTAACCATATTAGGATAGGCATCAATATAAGGAGTTCCAGCAGGCAGCATCAATCGTCTTTGAACGACACCATTCACAACTACTGATTCATCCACCGGACGATAATTGGAAGGTATGTTCCTTGTAGAGCCAAAAGCATAGATACGGGTTGCATAAGCGGATTGCGAGTCGGTGCGTGTCATTTCCTCTACATTTACACCGATCTCCCAATTAACAGGATCACCGAACTCACAACGCCCGAAGTGAATGATATTCTCTGTTACCCAACACTCACAATCCCATTTTTTTGCCATTTCAAAGCAAGCGTCAAGAATGTTGATGTTGTCGTAAGACATCAACTGAGCTTTATTTTCAACCGTGCTGTCAATGGAAAAAACAAAATCCTGTCCTTTGTATGTGTAACCAAGAGCTTTTAAATTTCTCAGGACTATACCAACTTGAACATCCAGTGGAGCGGTCAGGTTCCAGGACGCTTCCTGTCCGGCTGTCTCTGGGGTGTATTTGAAAATTTTATTTTTCCATTTCCAGTAATAAGCGTCCAAACGAAGTTCGTAATCATAACTTGCCGTTATTGCATTGTAAGCGGGTTTCTGTATGTCACATATCTCGAACACTCCCAAATATCCATCATCTATGTAATCACCAAGCTTGAAAAAAATCGGTTCATCCAAATTGAACTTCACAGTAACATAGTCTTCCTTCATTAAAAGGAATTTTCGTTTCGAGCCTTCATTTACAATAGTAGAAAAACGAATACTGCCAGATATGTCTTTGATGTCTACTCTTTCCATAACACATCAAAGGTCGGAGATAAAAACAGGAAGCCCTAAATATTCGGGCTTCCTGTTGTGACATCAGAAATAAGGTCACAAATTAAGTTCTATTTGCTGGATTAGGCTCCGAAAATTTACTTGAAATCTTACCAAATGTCCGGTCTATACTTTGCGCATAGGAAACACTTTTACCAAGATAGATTAGATGGTAGACCTCGTTACTATTAGCTGGAATCTTAATATCAATTACACCTCTGTACAATTCCTCGAAGAAAGCTTTTTTCTTTGATTGATAATCAGATTGGGAACTGCCCTCAATAGTAAATGAAAGCGTTATTTCCCGTTCATCCACTTTGGGGTTATTTATTATCACTCTCTTCCCATGTTCAAGGCGAGATTTATTTTCTATAAATTCTTTCATCGGTGCAGACGCTCCAAGAGCATCGAGGAATCCGTCCCCCATCCTTACACCCCATGTGGCGTATGCGTCTTTATTGTTTATAAGTAAATCTGGCATAAACTGTATTTTTATTGTTATATTTGCACATAATTCAATTTATATAATATGGAGGAAAAGCATATCTTAAAACTTAATTTTGGAGGAGAAGTAATTGAACATGATTTCAGTTATATGAAGATTCTCGAATTTACTAAACCCAATGTTGTGTTCCATAGGAATAATAAGTCGTATTCATTGGATAAAACAGAAATATTTTTCGAGGATAATGATACAACAATCATAACAAAACTTTCCTTCAAAGAAATCTAAGCAAGGCAGGAAAATTCCTGCCTTCTTCTTTTAGGGAGCTAAGCCTGCGGTATTCTTTTTAACTTCTGCTATATCTTTCTGCATTTGTTGAATAGGCTTCACTATAGCTCCAGTATTCTCCGAAATTTGCATCAGTTCAAGATAAGAATTAGCAATTAAATTCCTCGTATCATCCGCAATATTCCTTACCTCTGTATTCACAGAAAGAATTGTATCAGCCTTTGCCGTCAGCAGATTGAGCGCTTGGGATTGGACTACGCTCTGATTCTTAATTTCCTCATTGGATGCCTGCAAAGCCGTGAAACGTCCGTTTAGTTCTTCTCCGGTATCTTGAGACATGGCCTCAAATCCTCTTTTTGTAGAATCCTGAGAGGAAGATTCGGATGTCCAGCCAAGCAACTCTTTCAATTTATCCCGCTCTTTAACCGCGTCGGTAACAATGTCGTTCCATTGCTCCTGCAACTTTTTATAATCTTCCTCAGAAATACCTGTTTTATTATCATTAGCAGCAGCAAAAGCATCATACCATTTTTGTAGTTCGGCTTTATACTTATCACCAAGCATAGTGGTAAGCATAGCCTTCTGCATATACCTCTCAAAATTATTAGCAAAGTCTTTTGCCGAACTATCCATATCCATCAAGGTATCGACAAAGTTATCAAATACGCTATCAAATGAAACTTGGGTAAGCTGTTCTTTTACTTGGTTCTGTATATCCTCTAATTTCTCAGAGCCATTGACAATATCCTGTATGTATTTTACAAAGTCACCGTTTACAGTATTAAGGACAGATACCAGTTTAGGATCGGCAAGCACTTCTTTTAGTTGTTCTGCAGAAAGATTAAGCAATGACTCTGCATTCGTGACAGATTCACCGACAGCACCGGATATCCTATCCCAATCCTTTTTACTAAGTCTTTTTTCTATTCGTTTGCCTAAAGAACTTGATCCAATACTTGAGCCGCTTTGTCTTAATTCATTCAGAAGTTCATAATATCTCTGGGTCTGCTGCTTTATCAGGGTTTCTGCTTCTTTCCCTACTTTATAGGCTTCATCCCCATAGGACATTTTAATATACTCTTTCTTCTTGTCTATTAAAGTGTCCCACACGGAATCGAGTGCTTCATATTGGGACTTCATTTCATTGTATCGGGAATAATCAGCACCAAATAAACCATCTAAAGCCTTTACAACAGATGAAATACCGGAAACTGCGCTCATGGCACCACCTACAATATCACCGGACATTATCTGACCAACTCCCATGGCTGTTTGACCAACTCCACCTAAGGCATCAGAAATACCGGCTATTTTATTACCAAGATCGTCGTTGCCAAATATTGTACCAAGATCCTGACCAAACTGAGATATAGCAGGAGTAAATTGAGTCACAGCACTCCCGATTTCTGAAATACCCTGAACAATATTCTTTTTACCCCCTTGTGCTATCTTATCAGTCGCTTGCTTTACTTGCGTTTTGAAAAGTTTAAAAGGGCTTTTCCCTCCCAATTCCCCTTTTAAACGATCAATAGCATTCCTAAGTGCCTCAACTTGCTCAGTTGAAAGTTCTAAATTTTGAAGGGTATTGTCACTTATCCCAAGACCTAAAATATCCTTCTTTGAAACTGTCTTTCCACCGATTTGAGCATTTCCCTGTTCATCCTTAATGGCAGCGAGGTATTGCATCAATAATTCGGCTTTTTCAATGATGCCCTGAATCTCGTTCACACTCTTTTGGGAAGCATCAACAAAAAGCTGTCCCATTAAAGTCGTACTATTCTTCACGGAGTTGTCAAAATCATCAAGCGCATTAGCTTTCTCTTTCATCAAGATAGCTGCATCACCCGCCGTTTCGGCCTCCTTTATGGCCTTATCATATTTCTCAATAATGGCCAGCCTTTTCTGTTGATAGTTGCCAAACTTGATAAGATATTCGTTCCAAGACGCCTCTTGATCGCGTATCTTATCATCAAGTTGCTTTTTGGACGTATTTTCTATAATGGTATCCCAGATAGAGCTAATCTTTCCTGTATCCACCTTAGAAGAATCAAAAGTCTTTTTCTGATATTTGTTATTCTCTTTGGCCTTCAACTCTTCCTGAGCATCAAAAATCTCTTTCTCTGCTTGAATTACAGCCTGGATCATATCTTCTTTTTGTCTTTCCAGTGATTGGATCTCTTTCCGGTTATCCAATTCCCTCTGCATACGCTTCTTCTCAGCTCCTTCAGTCATGGCATCGATCTCAGACTGTGAGATTTCCATTTCCATATCTTCAGCCTGCCTTTTACGCTGGATTGCCTGTTTGCGTTCTATTTCAGAGATCTTATCATTCTGGGAACGAATGCCTTCTTGCTGTTTGCGAAGTTTTTCGGTTTCTTTCTTTGCTTGGTTTTCTTGCTTGGTTAACGAACTACCGGTAATACCACCTAAATCTTTGTATTTTTTTTCAGCAGTTTCCTTACGTTCTTTAGCCTCCTCGTATTGTTTTGAAGTAAACTTGGATTTGTCCTTTTCTATTTCAGAAAGTTTCTTTTTAGCGTCTTCCCAAGCCTTCTTGGCTGCTTCGTAATCCTCTTGATAAGTTGAGGTTTTACGTGACTTCAACTCCGATTCAAGTATATCTATTCTATTTTGTAATTCAGATTCAGTAGTCGCACCTTTCAGAGAGCCAACACCCACATTCAAAGAATACCACTTATTATTCTTCCTTGCTTGTTGAAGGCGTTTCATTTCATCCAGTTCTACCTTTAGCTGAACATCAGTATTTTTCTTTAAATCAAGTTGCCATTGAGCGAGTTCATCTGAGCGGACTTCTTTTTGATAATTTCTGAGGACATTTCTTTCTTCATCCAATTTTGATTTCAAAGTAGATAAAGTTTCATTCTTATATTTATCAGCAAGCTGCTTTTCTGATTCATTCAAACTGTTTTTATGAAAATTCGGGTCTTCTCCGAACCTTTTCCATAATCCGATAACCTGTTCGTATTCATCAATTAGTTTTTTAGAGTTGTTGTAATTAATTTTATTCTCTTCTACGTTCCTTTTTCCAGCTTCCTCATTGTATTCTTTCCATAAAGCTATCAAGTCTCTAATATGTCCTTTTTCATCTATGTATTTTTGGAAGAGAGCGGGATATTCATTCTTTATTGCATCCATTGCCTTCACCCTATCCATAGAAGAGGTATATTCATTTTGAAGGGTGGAAATCAATTCTTCAAGCCTTTGTTTATGTTCTTGCTCTTTTTTAATAGACTGTTTCTTTTGCTCGTCAAATCTTTTTTGCGCTTTCTCCGCCGCGGTTGTCGAATCGTGGAAAGCCCACATTGCAGCACCAAGCCCAATAACGGCGGTAGCCAACAAAACATAAGGATTAGTAAGCATAGCTGCATTTAAAGCTAATTGTGCTTTTCGTGCCAATACACGAGCATTAGTAAGAGCTACTTCAGCTATCGTATGTTTACTTGTCGCCATGATAGCCAACATCACAGCAGTTCTGTACGCTCCATAAGTAGTAACTAACCCAACCAATACCTTCCCCACCGTTTCATAGTTTTCAATCAGTGAAGTGGTCATCTGAATACCATCCATGATTACACCTTCCGACTTCTGCCCCAGCTCGTTAAAGGCTGCATCCATCGCATCCTGCATCATGGATAACTGCCCATTGATTGTTTTTGAAGCGTTCTCAGACATATTATATAACTTTCCACCTGCGGAAGTAGCGTCTATAAACGCTTGTTGAACCATTTCTGCGGAGATAGCGCCTTTAGACATTTCTTCTTTCAGAGTGGCGATAGACTTACCTGTCTTTTCGGAAATTTGCTGGAGAGGGTTGAACCCTGCATTAATCATCTGATTGAGGTCTTGCCCCATCAATTTACCGGCAGCGGACATTTGGGAAAAAGCTAATGTTAGAGAACTGAACCTTTGGGTATCTCCCATAGAAACATCGCCAATAGCCTGCAAATAACGTGGTACTTTCTCTGCCTCAATATTAAAACCAAGCATCATTTGTGTAGCTTTCGTTACATCAGAAAACTCTAATGGAGAGATTTTAGCGTACTCACGTACCTGCTTCATTAAAACATCTGCTTTCTCCTTACTACCCAATAGAGTCTGAATAGCAGTATCAGCTGCCTGAAATTCCCCACGCACCCGAATAATTTCAGAACCTAATGCCTTTAGCACACCTGCTCCACCGATAACGGCTAACGCTTTCTTCCATGAAATAGCAATACCTTTATTTGTTTCAGCAACATCCTTAGCATCATCTTTATATAAGGCATATTCATCGCGTAGCTTCTTTACGGAAAGGCGTGCTTCTGCTTGTTGTTGGGTCAGCCTAAATAAAGAATCCCGCTCTTTGCCAAGCGTCCTTTCTTGCTCTCTAATATGATTAAGTAATTCTTTGTCTTCACTTCCTCTTGATACGATCGTTTTATATAATTCTTTATTTTTACGGATAGTCGATTGAAGAGAACCAACCGCATTCTTCTGGGCTATAATCTTCTCCATAAATCCGTTTACAGATTGTGAGGCATCAAATATCTTTTTCTTAAATCCCATTTCCATCTCGGCACCGGCTTTAGCGGCGTTCGCCACTAATTCATTCATTTTTTGCGTGGAGGTAGACAGTTGAGTATTGAGAGCCTTGAAAGCAGCAGGGGATTGAGTTGAATCCATAGTTTTCAACTCGTTCTTTAGTTTTGCAATTTCCTCACGGAGTTTGATAACTTTATCAAAATCTGCACCAATACGAAAGTAAAGCTTAGCCATTTTATTCTGAATTTTAATTATTTACCACTCAAAATTACGGCATATCCAAACCTTATTAGAATTTTCTTTCATCAAATTCGTGACAACAGACGAAAGGTTTGATATTTCCTGTTCTAATTGATGAATTTACTATATATACAAGGTTTTATAGATCTTTTTCATCAACAAAAACACAATCAGCCTATTGTTGGAAAATAATTGTGAAGGTAAAGATAGATAGCCTATTTACCATTTCAGAGATTACAAAAGTACGACATTGGAGGAATTGTTAGGAAATAATTTGGAACAGTGAGATTTTTGAGATAGTTTTGTAAAATGTTTAACTAAAAAATGCGATTATGGAAAGCATTCTAACTTTTATCTCAATCATTTTTATTGTATTCGGTATTCTTCAAATTATTCTATTTTTTAAGATGTGGGGAATGACAAACAATATATCAAGAATAACAAGGCTACTTGAGTCTAAGGAATTGCCAAATAATACCTTAAATAATGCAGAAAATAAAACGGATGATATTCTCAGCGATACATATAGTGACATTGCTGTGGGGAGTGTTGTTATTCGTCAGTCGGATGGTAGAAAAATGGTAGTTGACTCTATTGAAAATGGGAAATATTTCTGTAAAGGTTCTACAATGGAAGGATATAAATATTACAGTAGAAATGAGATAAGTCCCAATTGATACAGATAAGTAAGAAGTTAGTGGAAAAATTATAAAATTAGAATATTATGGAAGATAAAATTTTAAAAGCAAAATACGGTTCAGACAAAACTCCACTCCGTTTTGGAGAATTGGAAATACCATGTTATGTATTGGAAGATGGGACGCGAGTTTTTTCAGGTCGTGGAATACAGAAAGCATTAGGTTCTAATGCAACAAGTGGGGTATGGTTAAATAAATTTGCCAATAACTCCGATATAACACAAATTATATCTGCTGCTGAAACCGGCTCTATAAGTGTCTTGGATAAGGTTAATAACCCAATCCCATTTTATCGTCCGACGTCAGGAGGCTCACAATCAAAGACATACGGATATGAAGTAACCCTACTTATTGACTTATGCGATGCAATAATTAAGGCAAATGAAACCGGCTCTCAGATAGATGAAACAATAGTTCGAAGCGCAAATATTATTATTCGTTCTGTTGCTAAAGTGGGTATTGTTGCACTTGTAGATGAAGCAACTGGTTATCAATATGAGCGTGAAAAAGACGAACTGCAAAAGATTTTAAAAGCCTATATATCGGAGGAATTACTCCCATGGCAAAAACGATTCCCAGACATATTTTACAGAGAACTTTTCCGTTTAAATGGTTGGGACTTTACAATAAATGGTATCAAAAAAAGACCAGGTGTAATTGGAAAATGGACGAATACGATCATTTATGAGGAATTGCCTAATGGAATATTGGACGAATTGAAAAAGAAAGCACCCAAAAATGAATCAGGAAACAGAACTGAACGTTATCATCAGTTCTTAACATTGGATGTTGGGGAGCCTAATCTTGAAAAGCAAATCAATAAAGTTATTACCCTGTTTCAAGTATCTGATAACATGAAACAGTTTTGGGATAACTTCAAAAAGATGAAAATGCGACAAATAGGACAGACGGAATTGCCATTTGATTTTGATGAGAACGGACATACAAAAGATTAATCACTTGCCCCAAATGTAGTACTAAATTTAAGATGGAGGAATAAGAGCATGCTTGAAGGTGTTTATAAAGCAGTTATTGATAAATGCGAAAAAAAGAATCTTTTCAGGATTATTCCTGAATTTAAAGAAATACATGAGCTATTTCAAAAAATGCAAACTGCTTCCAGTGAGAGTAATTATGCTTACATTAAGCAAAACTATAGTAAGGAATGGTATGTAGGAACACTAGATTACCATGTCCTTAATTGGAACATAGATAAACTAAAGCAGCTAATAATAGAGTACAATTGTAAAAGTTGCAAAATACCGATTAAGCAACTTGAATATCAATACAACGCCCCATCTAGAAGAAAAATAGATTACTATAAACAAAGTGATAATTATACTCCTATAATAGTTGTCCCTCACATGGAATATCTTTTAGTTGTAGATGGAAATCATCGACTACAAGCGAGAATTGAACTCAAAAAAAGTGATATTAATGCATATTTTGTCCCTGTTTCTGTTTATACAAAAGCTCTTTCTGATGATAAAAGTAAAGCAGTATGCACATTTACGCATAATCTCAATTTTTTAAATAACATATGTAGATTAAAATCGCCAATGCCAATATTTATTAATCAATCTTATGCAATGAATAGTTTTTATTCAGAAAAACATAATATAAAACTATCCTCATTTAAAGTAATAAGAATAATAGCTGGTATATAAAACCAAACGCTCGCACCCAGTTTGCGACCAGGATACGGACATCAATAATAACAGATACTATGGCAGATGAAGAAATAGAGCAAAGCATGAAAGAAACTGATGAAATTACTCAAAATCTCAAAGAACAAGAGAAACAAGGATCACGTGACATTCTCCGGTATTATGACAGAATACATGATAAACTTTTCTCTTTCAACAATATGCTAATTGCCGGATATTTCGTAATAATAGCTATGCCAAATTCCCAGACAAGTCCATGGTGGATTTTACTACCCATTTTTAATATGCTAAATTTGGTCTTTGTTGATTACGAAATGATGGAGAAAAGCCGTTTTGAAAGTGCTATCATGAGTAAGCCACCGGAAGAGATACAAAAGTATGGAAAAAGGATTAGTAAAACGACATTGCGATCTTTGTTTACCATTATTTCGACATTGATAGTCACATTTGTTTTTGTACTACAATTACTAAAGCTAACATAATAAAAGTCGGATTCCTCCTGCTTTGGTAGTATTATTTTTATTTGCCTATAACATATTTCCTTATACTTTTTGCATTCCTTGTTTTTTGTAAGTATGTTTGCGGATATAAAGAAGTTTGCGGAGAATTTATAAACCCTTAAATAATCATTATGAGAGACCAACTAATGCCATTAGCAACAGATAAACTGTTTATCCCTGAAGTAGGTGCCGAAAATTGGCTAAGTACATCTAAAAAATCTTTTTTTTCTTACTCAGAGGGATATAGACAAGCTGGAGAAAGCTTATATAAGGAGATACAGAAGTGTGAACCATTTCACAAGAGATTCTTAACATATCCAATGGTATTTTGCTTTCGCCAGTTTATTGAACTCCGATTGAAAGAACTTATTTTTTTAGGTAAGAAAATAAATGATTTGCCAGAGAACTTTCCACTCATACATGAAATAGGTAAACTCTTTGACGATTATGTCAATAATATACTTCTCAGAATTGATGGCAATTTTGAGAAGAATTTGATTGCTAATGCAAGAAATCTAGTTTACGAATTGGATAAGCTAGATAATAAATCCATGAGTTTTCGTTATCCGGTTTTGAAAGATGATAGTCCTTCGATATTACTACCCAATATGAATATTGATAACTTTAAGGTAATAATGGACAGATTATCTAATTTTTTGGATAGACAGCTTGATATCATGCAACATTCCGAAGAAATGAAACAAGAAATGATTTCAGAATTATACTCTCAGTTACGTTCTGAATATCAATATTATTAATACAACCAAAAGCCGGAATAACCTCCGGGGTTATAACCATCAAACGCCCGCATAGGTCGGCAAAACTATGTGCGGGCGTTCAATATACAGCAAACAACAATAAAATCAATAAAACATGATTAAAGAATTTGCATTTTCGTATTCGGAACTAATAGTTGGTATTCTAGTCTTTATATCCACTATATTAGGATTTATAATAAAAGTTCAACATGATAAAATATTATCAATAAAAAATCAAATCTCAGATAGAAAATACAATGTATACAATGAGATATTCTCCATTTTCTTTGATATAATGAGAGAAGGAAAAGGATTCACTAAAAAACTTAAACCTAATGATTTACCAGATAGAATCATAAAGGTAAAAAAAGATTTACTCATTTATGGAACTGATGAAATTATAAAGAAATTCACAGAGTGGAATGTGAATTGTAATAATCCAAATCAAATGCTTAATTTTCAAAACTATCTTGCTTTATTCATTCTTATAAGAAAAGATATGGGATATAAAAAAAGTAAATTAACAGAAAAGGATATTTTAAGAATAATAATGGGTGATGATGATGAATACAAAAAATTCTTAGAATTGATGAAATAATAAGTAACTAAAGCCGGATTTCTCCGGCTTTTTCTTTACCTATCTCTTTTTTCTACGATTTGCCAATTCCTTACCACTGATTCGATTCACCTTTTGACCACTATATACTGCGTGTAACTTATCTCGTTGCATCATCAACAGATTTCGATAAGGGATAATCTCAAACACTTCTGTATAACTCAGATGAAGCGTATCAACCAAATGGGCTATCTGCCCGAAGAGCGTTGTGTTTCCTACTGTTTCGGTCTTGCAGCCAGCATCGACACGTTCCTCATCGAGCTGACACACTGAAAAGCCGATATATCCATCATGGAGAAGCACACCTCCAAAGCGTCTTTAACTTCTTCAAAAGTCCCGTTCTCTAAAGCCTTTACCAAATCCTCATTACCACAGATGAAACAAGAAATACCTTTCAGCATATCTCCGGTAGCTTCCGGCAGTTCCTTGATAGCTTCCATGATATTATTACCATCCATGCCTATCTTTGAGAAATGGCTTATCGCCCGGCAGATAACCTTGATAGTAGGCGGTTTGATAGTGTAAATCATTCCTCCTATCTCTACATTTTTAAAATCTATCCCTAAAAGGGCATCAGACACTATTTTAGCTGCTTGATTCATATCTTTAAATTAAAAAGGCGGCGAGCAACCACCCACCGCCATCCGAAAACAATCTATTACCAAAATCTCTCTTATGCAGATGGAACTACCTCAGATTCATCGAACCATTTCTCAGAAGCCAAACCATCCACACCGGTGGAAAGGGGAACGGCCGAAACAGCCAATCCGATAGCCTTGTCGGTATTAGCACCACGTCCGTTGATAGCCGCTTTCGGGAACACCACATAGACACCATCTTTAGTTTTACCAATGACGCACTTATGGATAGTCTTATGTTTTCCTCTTTCCCAATTCTTCTCAGTGGCTTTTCCACCTTGCAAATCTTCTTTAGTCTTGTAGTCATACTCACCAATGGTAAAGTTGATTTTCACTTCGCCAGGTTCGGAACTTTCACGGTAATACTCACCAGTCAAAGCATTCTTGTAACGAGTGACACTTGCTTCCGCTTCCTCATACTGGAATGTATCACCATGTACATTTTGTACCTTTTTCGTTGCTGCATTTTTCAGAATTGCGGCAACTTCTGCACCTGTCAACCCGGTAACAGGGGTTGTAACCGTTGTGATTGGTTCTGCATAATACAGTTCGTCTATTTCTACTGCTGTTATCATATTATTTCACATTTAATACGTTAAACAAAATTCTCACATTCACATAATGACACTTTAAAGCTGTGTCCGCTTCTGTACCGATTGATTCGATAGAATAACGATAACGAGTGCCGTCATAGGAGCTTACTACATCATCAAACCGTTTCATGGCTTGTCTTTCGAGTTCATTCAAACGGATGGTGTTCGCTTCATTTTCGCTTAAATCAGGAACACAAAGATTCACTTCCGCGAAAGACTTTCTCCAATGAGTGCCCGGCTGTTGCTTCTTCGCGTGAATGACAATTCTTTCGGATTTCAATTCGCCCGTCAGCGTTTTCCCGTTGGGTACTATGTCTATTCCGAAAGCCTTGCAGTCCCGGTAGAGGATGTTTCCTATGTCGGTGGTTACTATCATTCAAATTCTTCTTTTAATCGTTTCTCCGCATATAAAGCGGCACTACTTAAAACATCAAATCCCTTAGATTCCACGAATGAAGCGTATTCCGCTTCGTTTTTCAGCGTCAAACCGTCTTTATCGACATCGTAATCATTGGACGTTCTCAAAGTGAGTGTGTGGTCTTGATAATCGCCATGTTCCTCCGCGTACTTCACGGCTTCATCGGCTACATCAATCATCTTCTTTTCTACTTCCCATTCTCCTTCATCGAAGAAATCATCGACATTAGAGAAATCAAAGTCTACATCCATAATTCCGAGTAATTAAAGTAGTTCGTACTCTTCACCGTGTAAGCCTCGCCTTGCCCTCTTACGGTCTCACTATCCATGCAACGAACCTCCTGCCCTGCCTTAATAGTGATTCTCTTCTCACATACTATATGATAATTCGGACGATATACAGAGCCGTTATCAGAGGAAAACTCTTTCGTAGTGTTATCATCACAACGGCACTTGCATACGTCTTGCCAGCTTTCACCACCTGTTCCGGGAATCGGTCGCCCAAACTCATCTTTATCCATCGGTTTAATCACCTTTACCTGCAATATGTGTGGAGCAAATATCATAAGAAGGTGCATTTAGGTTTGTTACTCAGTTCATCTTTCAGCCCGTACTGTTTGCACAGGAATGAATAGTAATCCTTAACTCCCTGAAGATTCCAGGACATAGAAAAACCGCTTTCACCGATTGAAGTGGCACGAAGTAAAAGAGAGGGGATGAACTTCGCAATCGCTACAGAGACACGGCCGTAACAATCCTCGTTCATCTCATCCTCTCCGCTTATCTTCGCGTTCAGACACATATCCAAAAGGTCAGCTTCCGACAACTGAATGTCGAAAGACTGAAACTTCTGTGATATGTATTCGTTTACCGTCATGCGTTTAATGCTTCTTTCAGTTTGGTTGTTGATTCTTCGTCCAGTTCTGCAACCTTGGCTAAAAGAGTTTCCTCTTTCATATTGCCGGATGCCTGTACACCGACGGACTTCAAAGCGTCAATCAAAGCCTTTTTCTCTAATTCCTTTTCGAAGAGGGAGATTTTCACCTCCTTCTTTTCTTCGGGAACTTTCACTTCAACCCGCTCGGCAAGTCTGCGGCTTTCCATATCTTGCACACGGGATTCTTCGCTGACTTCAATCACTTCACCGGGAGTATAATACTTTCCAGTGAACTTGTCTCGAAAAACAGATATAACCTTTACTTTCATAGCTACCTCCTTATGCTGATTGGATTGAAGCAATCTCACTCAAATCGAAATTGGTAATCAAGTTCGGATTGGTAATCTGCGGAATCCACTCTGCCGTATACTCCATGTAACGACCGTTCTTGTCACGGTAGTTGGAGATAAGCATCTGACCATCGTTTGCCGGAACATAGGTACGTCCCGGTACCGGGTCAACACTTTCATACGGGGTGTGATGGCGCATATAACCGATTTGGTCGGAAGGCAACAGAGTAATGCGGTTGTCCGCATAAATCTGTACGTTCTTTCCGGTTTGGTCTTTTACATAATCCTCCTTGATTTCGATACGTGGCAGACCGATACCAGTGAACACTTCGGAAGCCAAAGAAGAGGAAATCAAACCCGTGCTCAATTTCATTTCGTTTGAGCCAAGAATCATTTTGTACTGTTCGCCAAACTCGGAAGAACCAAGCACGTGCTTGTTGAAGGTGGCACGTGTCATAATCATCTTCTGATATACACCGTAGTCGGGAGCCAGCTTTTGAAGTTCTTCTCTCAAATAAGAGATAAACTTATTCTTTCCGTCAATAACCACATCCGCCTTTTGGGACTTAATGAAATTGTACGGAAGGGTAATCTCCAGCAACTTGTTATTGGTATTGCCGGAAGTAATTGCAGCATCCTTGTTGTAAACGGTTGCTTCGCCAAGCATAATCAATGCACCCAAAACAATATCCATGCGCTTATGAGCCGCAAGTGTGATTTGGCGATAATCGTCTGCCAAGAAGTTCACAATCTCTTCCAAGGTGGCATTTTGTTCGGCTGGCTTGGCTTGATTGAACTTGTCAATCAAATCCTGCAACTCGGAAAGGCGGTCGATAGACATCTGATAAGCATCGCCCAAGTAGGCAATCTCACCATATCCCGAACCGATGTTCCTACGCTCACGGATAGGCTTTTCACCAAAGCGTGAATTGATAGAACCCGCCATCACTCCGGTAACAGAGCCGATGTAATCCTTGAACACACGAGTGGTTACTCTGCGGAAAGTAAGATACTGCTGCCAATAGATTGTATCTTTACGAGTTTGGTTAACTCGGTTGATGATGGCACTAACAATGCCCGCATCATTAAATAAAGTTTCAATAGTCAAAAACATAGCTTACCTCCTTATTCGTTAAATTCAAACCAGCCTTTCATGTTCTCCTTGTCCTTCTCGGAGAAAGGCATCACCAGCTTAGAAGGCTCAATCTCTGCGGCTGTGCGGAGCAATGAAACCAGCACAATGCCATCCTCGACCTTAGTTCTGTTATACAGAGCGGAGTTGGCGACATACTTAGGCTCGGTTCCACCTACTGCGGTAGCTTGGAAAAGAACTGAACCCTTTGCGATATTCTCACCGAAAGCGGCTTTGATAGTCAAGACATCATAATCTTTGTTGGTTTTATCAATGGCTGTCACTTCCGCGCCTTTGGTACCGCTACCAACAAACATTCCTACATAAGCCAAAGAGTTCTTGGCTATTTTGATAGACAAAGCCGTATCACCTGTGTTGTAGGCTTCCACTACTTCCACGTTAATCACCACGTATGCAAACTTGTTTTTCAAGTCCGCATGAATCGGAACGAACGATGGGAGGAAACTTCCTATCACCAAGTTCGTAGTGTCGAGCTTGTAGGGGCCACGTCTGCGGATGCCCGCCTGGACATCGTAGCGTTCCTCTTGCTCGACAACCGGAGTTAAATCATACTTAAATCCTGCTGACATAATTAATTCTTGTTTTGTTCAACAATTTGTTTCGTTCCCTCATTAATCGTGTTGGCGATAGATTCAGCTTCTTTCTCAATCTTCGCTTCCGCTGATTCGGGAGGGGTCACGCCTTTGAAGCCGTCATTTGCGAAGTCCTGTTTCAAGTCCTTGAAATAAGCATCCAAGTCCTCATCGTCCTTGATGGCGCACCTCTTGGCGTAGTTTTCGGGAATACCATACTCCTTTGCCTTTGCCAAAATCTGCTCCTGTCGGGTAGCTTGCGTCCGTTCAGTTTCAAATTGAGCGAGCTTGTCGGAAAGCGGTTTAACAGCAGCACTCACCGCATTTGCAATGATGGTCGCCATGTCATCTTTCTTATCTTCCGGCTTTGGATTTGAGTTAGGATTGGGATTAGGATTCTCGATTGGCTTACCGTCTTTAAGGTTATGCCTTTTCTCGTAGTTCAATACAGAAGTACGGGTAGCATCCCCGGCACGGAAATCACCATAGGAATTTAACACGTCCGAAAAGCTGATACCCTCAACGATTGAGTTTACCTTTGTATCGTCCGTTACACCCTCTGCCTTTTTAGCGGCTATTCGGGTTAAGATAGCAGTGTCCACCCCAGTGAATTTCTGTTGTAGTCCTGCCAAAATTTGTTCTAAGATTGTCATACCGTATGAATTGTTAAATTGGAATTTCAAATTGCGGAAGTAAAAATACAATCAATACAGATGATTAGTGAATATTTAAGCTTTCCATTCGTGACCTCAAAGCGATTGTCACAAATACGGTATAAAAGTAGAAAGTAAATAGGTGGAGGGGGAAATAATTAGATAGGTGATACACGACAATGGAACGATTGTCGTAAAAGAATAAAAAAGGCGTGAAACCGAATGGAATCACACCTTTCTTTTGAATCTAAAAGCCTTAATGTACTATGATAACTTTTTCTTCTTTGCTTCCTTAATAGACCCAATAGTTAAAGCTACTATTGGAACCAAATTTAATCCTAATTGTAGAGCATAATTTATATACGCTCTATTTAATATAACTGGAATTAAACCAAAAATCCATTGAGTTATCCAAATTAAAAAAGCCAGAATCCCAAGTCCCAATATAACCCCAATAATAGTAGCTACCTTATCTTTTTCAACAACAAAAGGAGCAAATATTAAGAATAACAATAATATTGCAAATAAAATAACCCATAGAAGAGATGACGTTACAGTGTGCCACATTTGATTTCTATTAACTTCTGGAAACCATTTTCCTATTACAGACAATATATTATCATCTGAATTTGTAATATTTGCTTTTGCGTTCTTTTCTATATTTGCATTTTCAAATAACGAAGCAAACCACTGAAATACATTTTTTCTATTGATTGCCTTCTCTATTTTATCATCAAGATGAGACAAAATAATAGAGTCTGATTTACATACAGCTTTTGCTTCTTCAACTTTTACTATATAATCAATTTCTATTTTATTTATCCAATAATATGAAATTCCCAAGATATTGTCTAATGCAAGAACTACTAACACCATCAATAGTGGAATGGCAATTTTTCGAGACACAGAAATTCTATCGCTTTCGAAAAAGCCAATAAACTTCCTTATCAATTCTTCCATGTTTAAATATTTACTTCAAGTTCTTTGCCTATTAAGTCAAAGTATAAATTCTGAAGTTGATGAAGTGATCTAACTGGTATATTGTAATCAACTCCTTTCAAACAAAAATGTGCATCAAGTTCAATCAATGAATGATAATAGACCGTAGCATTACCAAATTGCTTTTTTTCAAAACCACACTTCAAAAGCAATTCCTCTGTGAGAGGTATAGGTTCAAGAAGATGGTAATCATATTGGTTATGATTACCTTTCACACTTACTAAATAATCATCAATAGCGAATATTTTACCTTCTACAGATTTTGCTCCACTGGAATTTTTAGGAAAGACATAATTCCCTATTCTTAATTCTTTAACGTCTATCATACTCCTAACACAATATTAGCATCAATATTCAGCTTCCGGCTTATCTCACGAGCAACTTTCAAAGTCGGCTCACACTTACCAGAAATATAATCACTAAGACGCGATGGGCTGACACCTACTAATTTTGCAAGTGATTTCTGATTCAGTCCCATTTCGTACATACGAAGTTTAAGGACATCTACAAGCGTTGGCTCTCCCAAGGCGAAATGTTCTTCTGAATAATCAGCAACTAAATTAGAAAGAAGCTCCAATTCTATAGTATTCGGATCGTCCAAAGGAGTATCGTCTTTCACTAATGGAAGAAGCTCCTCTACTCTCTTTACTGCCCATTCATATTGGGGTTGATTTTCTATTTTTGTCATAATCCTAAATATTAGAACAATCTATTTTATCATATTCTTTATGAGTACCAATAAAGCGAACATACACAAACTTAATGGTAAACTTAATGACTACTACTAAACGATAGTTATTGCCTTTAATATTGAACACATAGTGCTGGTTACCCACATTATCTACACTATTAAATGTTTTTTTGACATCAGCAAAACAAGTCCACTCGCTTCTTTTAGCGATAGTAGCCCATTCTTGTAAAGCCACTTTTGAATCGGGATGGCTCTCTGCATATTCTTTTAATGCTTGTTCGGTAAATATTCTCATTGGTTACTCAATTATCATGTGACAAAGATAAGAATAAGATTCTATTTTTCAAAATTTAATTCCAATATTTATAACCGATACGAAAAAATAGCGGTAACTCCGAAGAATCACCGCTAAATGTTCTATTTTTCATCCATCAAAATTATAACTCCCGCAATTTTTCTGACTAATTCTCTGTTTTTTGTTCTTTATTTCCGATTTGAGCATTCTTTGCAGCCTGTTCTTCCTGTATCTCTTTTAGCTCTTCATCCAGTCTATCAGCATTCCCGGCAAACATAATACCTTCACGAGTAGACCAGATACCACCACTGACAGCGGAGACGGCGGTAGTAACCTTGTCATTCAAATCATCAATCATATACGGAACAAGGTCAGTCTCAATATCAATAGTCTGTGATGCCTTGCTGAACTCTGACGGATTAATTTCCCCCAAAGCAGACACAAGGAAGTTCACACGCCTCTGCAGAAACTCTCCGATAACCTCACCGTGATTCTCAACACTCATGTGCGCGCCCATGAACATAAAACGGAAGGCAGTACCGGATGCCTTGCCTACGCCTTTCAATGTCTCGAAAGAAATCCTCGGAGTATTAGACATATCATAAGCCATATTGGTAAGCGTTTCAGCTTCAAATTTTACTGTATCTGGCACCTGGTCCCAAGTCAGATACCGCGCACCGGCACCTTCTCCTTCCAATTTTACCGTTCTATCTTTTGTTTTGCCAGTGAATCCGATTACCTCGCCAATCAATTCCAAAATGGGGAAGAAATGGTAGTCGATGCAATCTGCATAATTAGAAAGCAGCTTCTCCAGTCGAACACGGAAAGTCTTTATCTTCTTACAATACTGTTCAGGACGATAAGCATAGATAACCGGTAGTTTGGGGAATCCATGAGCGAAAACGGTCCTTTCCTCGTACCCTTTAGATAAATCCCACTGATAAACCATCTTGTCTGTAATAGTCATAAAGCAGGTAATTTCCGAATCGTCCATGAGCTTTTTCTTATACTCACGGGAGAAAGCAATCATCTTACCTTCATCGTTGAAGAACGGAAAGAGCTTATCACCTCTGAATGGCGACCACAACACACTTTTCAGTTTCTTGGTGGGTTTTACTTTTCCTCCGAAGGTAGTCTTAACTTTCTTCCAAAACTTAGCCCAAAACGAATCATCATCGGTCGCATACCAATACTCGGCAACTTCCTGTTCGGATAACCAGGAACGAACAATCTTCTTGTTCTGATACTTGATTTTGTTGGACTTAAATACAGCTTTGACCGCATCCAAGAGTCTCTTTTCGTCATCATCCGCAGGAGTACAGTCTATAGACGGCTCAGTGCCTACTGTAAAAGCCGTTTGAATGTTTACGATGTCCTGCTCCAAGGGAATAGAGATACGGTTTACCGGTTCGGTTCTGTACTGTGCTTCGGTTTCATAGGCATTACCTGTCTTCTCATCGAAAACTTTCTCCGCTTCCTTTTCAAGAACCTTCCTGTCCGGGTACTTCTCTTTATCCACCATGATTTCATGGCGTTCCGGATTCCAATCATCCCACAACTTGCAGCGGTCGGGAAGCTCAGTTTTCCTACCTTTCTTCAGGTAGCTTATCTTCTGCCCAATATCGGGCAATACTAATATTTCTTCTAAACTCAATGGCATAGCTTATATTTTTAGTGTGTGAATATTCCAGTTAAATCTTTCGGCTTCTGAATCTTTCCCAGAAGCTCACCCAAAACATAATAACGGGCAGCATCTATCCCGTGGTTATCATGGTCTTCGGGTTCATTGATATACTTTCCATCCTTGTCCTTCGCCCACACATACTTTCGGAACTCGCTTTGCAAGTTATACGAATGCTTGGTTATGTATATCTCCATGTCCTGCATCTTATCGATGCCGGCATTGATAGAGCCTGCTCCTTTTTCCACCGCATATATCTTAATACCTCCGTTATGTATTTCTTGAATCAAACGAGGGTCTGCGCTATCGGCAATAACCTTCAATCCCCACGGTCGAAGCGTTTTGATAATGTCAGAAGAAAGAAGTCCGGTCCGGTAATCTACTTCGTCCAAATACAGAGCGTTACCTACAATACCGCACCGAATAGAAGCGGACGGGTCGTGTGTGTAGCCAAAATCTTGCCCGATAGCCACCTTCTTAGCCCAAGCCGGGAATTCATCAACAATTCCCCACTTCTTGAATACAGCACCTTCCGCAACGTCAGCCCAGCGACCGATAACCACATGAGCATACTTTTCGGGATTGCTCACCTTCATATCCTCAACCTCCTTCAGAAACTCTGGAGAAAGATTCTCCAAGTTATCAAGATAGGTAGTATGGATATGAAGTACATTCGGGTGCGTGGAGATTTGGACTTGCACCCCATCAATCTCTACGAGTTTATGGGTATTTTCGATGTATTTTTTGTAGATAAAGTGATTGGAATCACAAGGATTCATTATGATGATTATCCGGTTCTGAATCCCTTTCTTACGGATGGAGAGCATTATCTTGTCGAACTCTTCTTCATTCGTCCATTCCTCCGCTTCATCACAAACAAAAGTAGTAATACCTTGGATGGATTTCAATTTTGCCGTTTGGTTCCCGGAAGAGGTCTTGATACCTCGGAACATGATACGGCTTTTAGTCATTTTGTTGACTATATCTGTCTTGGTGGTCTTGAAATACTTCGTTGTTCCGTCAAGGTCTATCTTTTCCATCATTTCCGGAATGATAGACATACCGGCAGAAACCATCGTGTAGCGGGTGTAGAGAATCTGATGTACAATCTTCTCTACCGGGGACATTTCAAAGGTCAGCCGTTCTATGAAGGTGGAAGCATTGAAAGATTTTCCGCTACCACGTCCACCGGTGATAAGAATTATAAATTTTTCCTTATCCTCGTATAATGGATGGTAAATTTCTTGAGGTACTATCATTTCAGCTTGTCTTTAATCCAAGAATCAATGTTGATGCCATGCTCTATGTCTGTTGGAATATCAGCGTCTTCATCTTGTTTGCGCTCAATCTTTCTCCAATCTTCATCATGGTGGTACAGCCAAACGGACATTGCTTGCAAATTAGGAGCCAGTTCACTCTCATTTACTTGCAATTCTTCCTCACCGGTCAAATTGCCTTCTGTGTCACGGAGCTTTCTTACTACGGTGCTTTTCGTTTTAATTCCACCAAGAGCCATAGCAAGGAACTTAGCCCTTACCGTTGCATTGATGGTCGCGCGCCCACGCGCTAAGACTTCGGATATTTCGGCGTACTCACTTTTCTTTTCGCAGAAAGTTTGCGGCAGAATCCCCATGGCGTAGGCTATTTCCTTGTCAGTGAATCCCTTTTTAGCATACGATTCCACGAGAGAAAGAAAGTCCTCACTTGTATAATCAAACTTGGGCTTTCTTCCTCCTTTACCTTTTCTATTTGTAGATTCACTTTTGCTCATAATCAATTATCCGTTATTATTACCCATATATATGCGGCGAGAGACCGGCTTATTTCCATAGATATTAATTCCTCTTTTTGAGAAATAGCTATCTATTCTTGCACCATATCTTCCCATTATGGATTTCGTCCGATCTCTTATGCGTCTTTGTTTATCTGCACCAAGTCCGTATTGTCTTCCAGCATTATACATTATTCGTCTGGACTGTTGATATAGCTGACCATATGTTTTCTTTCTAACTCGGCATTCCTCCCTAAAAATTAATCAATTCTTTCTACTTGTTCATCAAATACTTCTCCCTTTATGAACTTCATATCGGGGTCATATCCGAACCGTTCACAGAAAGCGGCTTTAGCTTCATAGGTGTCAAAGGACAACATCACATAGGCATCCATATCTTCGGCTGTCTTCTGTGCGTTCTCCTTTACTTGTTGCTTGACCTCCTTCATATGGGCAACCTTCTCGGCGCGTTCTAACTGCCTGACAGCTTTATCAGCTTCTTTCTGCTCGGTTACTGGTGCCATCATATCAGACAGAGCGTCTGCGATAGAGCTTTCTTCTTCGGTTTGTAACAGGTAATCGACACCTATCATGTTCAAATCGGCATCCGTTAAACCGGCGTCTTTCCAATCAATATCGGGAACAATTCGGGCAAGAGCATCAAAATCCCAAGTACCTTGTGCGTTAGGGTTGTTCATCAAAATGTTCAACTCTTTTTCCTGCTGTTCGTCCACATCAATGACATCGACACGGATACAGTAGTCGTTATCGGGAAACTTCTGTAATTCGTCCATGACGGACAAACGCTGGTGTCCACTGACTACGGTTAGTCCTGTACGTTTATTCACCACAATACCACCGACCAAGCCAAATTTCTTGATACCACGCTTTAATGTCTTACGGGATTCATCGGATAGTTTTCTTGGGTTGTAGTCCGCAAAGTGAATGGCAGAGCGGTTAAGCTCCACCGATTCACTCTTTATGTATTTACTTAGTTCCATGTTAGCCATTGCTTAATCCAAACCCTCTCTGTCGAAGAGTATTCTTTTCGGCTCTCGCAATAAGATTATCGCGGGATTGTTTTGCGCGCCTACTTGCTGCACTACTACTCCATGTATTTCTTCTTCTCCAGTTCGCTTCGCTCAATCTTTCTGCTTGAGCGTAAATTTGTTCTCTTGTCTTCCTACGTCTAACTCGGCAATCCTCCTATTATTTTTGTTTATTATAGTATTCCCAAAGCACTCTTTCAGCCATTGGGAAAACTTTGTAAATTCTCTGTAAGTCCTGCGGGTAGTTCTTTTCCATCCAAAGCATACAATCAAGGTTGAAGCCTACTCCCGAACTGGCTTTCAATGAATATCTAACTGGTTCGGGTAAGTTGTGCTGCTTCATGTAAGCAAGGATATCCTTTTGTGTCCAATCAGCCAAAGGATAAACTATACCGTTATTCTCGTAACCGTTTACCTCATACCCTTTCAGCATAAGCCTGCGGTTCATACCATCAGCCTTTTTCATGCCTAAGAACGTGTAATAAACTCTGTGAGTAAGCTGCATAGCCTTTACCACATCAGCCAGTTTCAACAGTTTCACTTTTGGATTAGGCACACAATACATACCACCACGGAGGATGTAAGTGAGGTTCCAATGTGGTACTTGCACAAACTCTATCTTCGGATATTTGGCTTTAGTCCAGTTTATCCAGCGGTTAATGTGCTCTAAGTCCTTGACGAAGTACATGAACACACAAACAATCCGGTCAAACTTCAGATAGATTAAATCAAGTAGAACAAGCGAATCTTTTCCAAGTGATAAAAACAGCAAAGCCTCATTCGATTTTACCCGAATGAGGTCTATATACCGGTTCGCTTGCTCTACTTTATTCATAGCTAACCACCTGACAATCCAAATGAAATACGAAGATCACTGTAACGCTGTCTGCGTGATCCTAACTGTGTGGCACTTGCTGTACCCCTACGATTGGCGACTAATCTACCGCCTGCACCGGCACCGTTCATATTTCTGCGGGGGCCAGCTACTCTGTTTACTCTTCTTGCGACTCAGCAATAAAATTTAAATTAAACAATCAAAGATGTTTTTCTAATATCTTACCTAATGTATAATCCATTTGGGCTGCGAGATATTCTTCACCCTGATAGGGGTAAACAATATCATTACCGTCTTCATCGGTGAGAATGACCGCTTCTGCGTTCTTCACTTCAACGATAATATAAGGGCGTTTACCACTATAGGCACCCGTAAGAAGTTTAATCGCATCGTACTTAATCGGTTTCAACTCAACTTCACCCTCTTCAGGTAATTCTTCATCTACCTTGTACTCTTTGCCACCACATAAATAAGTGATATACTTCTTTGCGTTAATCGGCCTAATTTCACGGTATTCGTGCGTTTTAGTACCAGATAAGATTTCATCGAAATATTTCTGTTTGATACTTAATGTAAGAATATTCATAATCGTGTCGTTTTTAAATTAATATTCATTGTTGCGGGTGCAGGCTCCGCCCCTGCGATTTCCACCAAGTCAAAGTGGCGAGATGACTAGACTTCTCTAACCCGCGATAGTACCCCAAAGATACTACCACAACCAAAGATAACGAAATATCTTCAAATTCTATCTGTGACAATCAGTTTTAAGTCACAGAATCTTTTTCAACCAGATATCCCTTTTCTCTCTGCACGCCCCTAAAGTCGATGCACAACAAGAAAACAACTCACCGCTTTCAGTACGGTAGTCATATTGATACATTCTCACTCTCTTTCCTCTCAACTTGGTATTGTAGGTAGTGTAATTTTCTTTTCCGGGTTGGCATACGCTGCAACCGTTTACATTTATTGAGTTCATAAGCCTTGCTCTTTTAATTGCTTCTCGATATGCTTTATTGTGGATAGTAATTGTTTTGCTTCTTTCGATTTGGGTACATACCAATATTTCAGTGGATATTCACCCAGATTTGTAATATCCCAAGTCGCTTTCTGATAATATTGCTTTTCTAATGCAGGCAAGATAAACTTCGCATCGAAAGCTGTCATTTCAAGCACTATTTTGGCGTTGTCAGGTATTTTAGTTGAGTTCATAAGCTAATATTTAAGTAAATTCTACATCGCTAAGATTCAATACACCTTCATTTGTAAACTCATACCCTATGTATGTAACAGAATTGCCGTTTACAATGTAATACTCTGTCAGATTATCATCATTGCTGTGTGCGAAAATCAAGTCATTTGTTACACTACCTTCTCTCTTTAAACCTATGTAATAGTTGTTATTATAGCAACTGATTTCAGGGATATGTTTAAATGTACCTGTATCTATACCGTCATAGACACCGTACCTCTTCTTGAAATGTTCATCCATAATCAATCATATTGTGCAGGGTCTTCACCCTGCCAGTTCAACTTGTGCTATGTTTAATCTCTTGCCTCTCATTGCATTCAGTTTTGCTGTCATCTTATTTGCTGCTTCTTCTGTTACCTCTAAAGATGCCATACTATTATCATATCCATCTATTACCAGATAATAACCTCTTGACTTCTTTACGTAAAACTCATTTAATTTATGCTTTTTCATATAACTCGTTACTTTCATAATCGTGTGTATTTAAGCGTTAATACCAATTGCTTTTCTCATAAAGTCACTTGCTTGCTCTACTGACATATTCAGCTTCTTTTGAATCAGGATAAGCATACAGCTTACTTGTTCTTCTGTATCTAAGTTACCTTGTACAAACTCTGACATGATGAACTTTTCTATTGTTCTTTGCTTAATCACTGATGCTGCCATAATCGTATATTTTTTAATTGTTATTCAAACTTATGCTTCTCTATACCCCCTTGCATTCAACCAAGCTATTGCACCTTTGAGAGTTTTGAATCTTTTGCTACTTTCTACTGCTGTACAGGCTGAATAATCTTTTTCGCCATAAATAAACAATGCGCCTTCATTCTCACCTTTCTTATAAGAAATAATATTCATATCTTTAAGTTTTAATTGTTATTACTTCGTTTCTGATGATGCAAATGTAAATGATATATTTGACACAATAAACAAAACAAGAAAATAAACTCTTTCTTTTAACTTTGTTTAGTAAATGATATATTTGACACTTTCCTAATAAACGTATCTTTGCAAAAAGAAAAAATATATGTATGAATAGAATAGAACTACTTATTAAAGAAAAAGGGTATAACATGACTTCTTTTGCTGAAAAGATGAACACTACAAGGCAAAACTTATATGCAATATTGAAAAGTCCATCTTATCCAACGCTTGAAAAAGTTGCAGAAGCCTTAGATGTTCCCATGTGGCAACTTTTCGCATCACCCGAAGAAGTGAAAGGAGAGGAAGAAAACACTATTACTTGTCCTCATTGTGGAAAAAAAATTAAATTAGAGAAAGGAGAATAATATGGACTATTTAATAATTGGAATACTGTTCTTCATAGGGAATGCCGTTTGGAGTGTTATCTTATTGTGTTTTCAGTCTTACGCCAAAAAGAAAGGAGAAGATTTGGCTACAAAAGAAGATATTGCAGAAATTACTAAAAAAATCGAATCTGTAAAAGATAACTATAATAAATCATTGGAAAAACACAAAATTGAACTGCAAAAAGAATTTGAATCATATAAGTATATCAATGAATTGTGTAACAGCATAGATAAGGAATTATTAAGGAAGCTTGTTACTTGCAAAAGAGAAATGGAAAATGATTTTAGAATACATCGGGACAACGATGATTATGGTTCTTGCGAATCATCAATCCAATCATTATATGATTACTTAAAAAATTATGATGTAAGATATAAGCACGATGAAAACGTAAAACTAATCTTTGAACATTATGAAAAAATTGAAGGGTTACGTGAATATTATGAGGAAGGATGTGGTCCGTTTGATACACCACAGTACATAGAGGAGCTTAGCAAAATCCATAGTTATGTTGATAGACTAATAGCTATTTTCTTACCAAAATTTTCAATAAAGCCGGAGCCATAAACCCCGGCTTTCTTTTTCGTGCTATGGTAGCACCTTCAATTGATTAGCCCTTTGAATCTTAACCGATTAATAATCTCGGTATAAAGATAGTCTATATCTGCACGATAATCCTTATAATTGTTATAGTAAAACGTGACATCAACACAAAGGTTAGAAATTCCTGTCGGAGCTTTAAAGCCCAATATACCGGCAAGTATATCACGAATCCCTTTTGCAATCTTACCACCAGCCAATGTACTGGGGGAATAAAGAAACAGAATAATGAAAATAAATTTCTGGCGGAAGCTGGCACCGGCCCTTCTTTCGGGTAATCCGCAATTCCCCACAACCTCACAGTACCATTTGTATATTACAGGAATAATATTAAGATCCGATAAAATAGGTTTGATCAGTTCTTGCTCTCTCTCCGAGAGTCTTGATTTCTGCTCTCTGATAGATTTAAGTTCCGATATTGCTGAAAATTCTCTCACCATAACACGATTATTTCAAAAGTAAATAGTATATTTGCATCATAATCGTGTAAGAGAGGAAGAATCTTGATTGGTCGTGCGGTCTGGTTCTTCCTCTTCTATTTTAAAGACTTATCTCTTTCCTGAATAATCTTGTTTCTTTCATCAATATTCCTCCCCCAGATTGCAGCCGAGTAAAGTGCTCTAGAATACAAAAAAAGTTCCTTACTTGACGAAAGGAACTCAACTTTCAAAGCAGACTTTATTGAGTCTGTCAATAAATCATTGTCTATCATAATTATTGAGTTAATTTTTATTTTCTGAAAAACATATCTCCACTGATCGCTCGTGCGGCATCATCTCCTGTAAAACGGATGTACCGGAAAAAGTTTTGCTCTGACCGATGTCCGGTGAGTTTCATGATCTCCAATGTTTTCATGCGGCCGGTCAGATACATATTCGTGGCGGCCGATCTCCTGCCAGAAGTGATTTATATAGTCCTTTCTCGCTTGGCGGGACTGGACCGGTTGTGATAATTGTAATGCTTTGATCGTATCATTTAAAAGGTTATTAACTATTTAATTCTTTATCGGGCTATTTTTTTATTGAAATCAAGCCCAATATTTTCCGAAACGATTGCATTTTATTATTTCATCTAATTTCAATTGTTTCCGACGGAACTTATTTATAGCCCGTTTCTCAAACTTTCTTTTTTTAGAACTGCAATGCTTCTTATCCATTCGACATTGGCGGCAATGGCATATCCCAATGCCTGTATGTGATTCCTTCATATCTTCTTTGTTTTACCCTAATTGATTCGTACATATTTACCTGTGAGGTCGCATGTCCTTAATACTTCTGCATTCTCTTCGCCGAAAGCGATTAAAATGCTACCACAACCGGGCGAATCTCCACGAGTACCGTTTGGGCGATAGAACCTAATACGATTTCGGAGGAACTTCATCGCCGTAGCTTTCTCAAAGATGATATCTTGGAACATCTTACTATCACAACGATTAAAAAGCAATGCTATACCGTTACCATGCTCCGCTAACTTGCGAACAAATTGCCCGATAAGAGGACGGGAATAAGGAGGATTAAGCCAAACACGACCCGCCCACTCCTTCGTTAACCCGTCATCGCTCTTATTGTACATTATCTTAGCTGTCTGCCAAAGTGGATTTGTGGGAGCGCACGGGTCGAGGTCAAATTTGCCTAAACTGTCTATTATTTCTTTCGGTGTATACCATTCATCGGTAGCAGCAGCCGATCTTTCAAAACTTGTGTTCATTTCTATTCGGTTTTGAAGATTAATACTTCTTCCCATGCATCTTCTCACGGAGTTTATTATACTTCATCTTCTGCTCAATGTGCCACATAAAATCAATCTCAAGATGTTTGGCAAGTCCGAAGATAGACAGTACCATATCGTTAATGGTAGTATGTAAGTCATATAAGCCATCATACCTCACAGGAAGTGTAGATATGGCATAAATGGACTCTGTGAATGTTTCGTCTTTGCAGGATTCTGCCATATCATCGATGCAATCACCTATATCTTTAGTTGCAATTTCAAGAGAAATATTTCGCAGACCTGCAAAGTCAAATAGACGAATAACTGCATCGGCAAGTTCATCCTCGATGGTATCTTTGATATATCTATTGAATACGTTGATAAACTTTTCTTCATTTGTTAGCCACCCTTGACACTCGCTATATTCACCGGTCTTATACTTTTCTTTATCAAAGTGTCTACTTTTTCTGTCTGCTTCCACAGCTTCCATTAACTCGCTTATGACAAGACAAAAGCAATGTTCGTTACTCAATACTTCATTGTGAAAACCATGTTCACAAGCGATTTTGTATGCCCTATCACGGAGGGCGTTTAAGTCTATTTTATTCATTATTATACTGTTATTAGTTAATCAAAACCATAAAATTGACCATGCTTATTGAAGTCGGGAACTTCTTTTATTGTAGGACGTTTTTCTGAATGTTGCGCTTTCTCTCGCAAATCGAGAGAAAGTTCGTTAGCTTCTAAAACCATTTTAACCCCTGTTTCTACAATTCTTCTGTTTTCACATTCCTTACAATGTGGACTATTGCAATTACATTTAATCTTGTTCATATCTATCTTGATTTGATTAAAAAACGGAAGATCATCACCAAACACTGGACGGCAATCTATAACTATAAACTTATTTACTTCAAAAGATTTGATAAAATAAAAAACATAAGCCTTTCTATTCAAAGACTTTGCTAATCGTTTAGCCTCTGTCTCGGCGCTTGTCAGATCGCTGTGTTTATATGCCGGGATATGTTCACTTTCTACATATACCATAAAGAAAAAAATTCTTTCTCGTTCATGTTTATTTAGAATTTACTTATTCATTGAATCTTCCTCAATGATAAAAATTTTGTTGACACTAAAATTTATAATATATCATTGTAGGCATGGATGTTGAATTTTGTCATATCATATATCATTTATATATTTGTTGCTAAATAATTTAGAATATTTTGCAATGTCTAATTTTGAAATTATTATTAATTGTATTACAGCCCTTGGGTCATTAGCGACCGCAGGGAGTTTTATTTATGTGATAAAAAGCCAAAAAGGAACACAGAAACAGATTGGTAGTTTGTCTCAGATGGCGAACACGTTTGCACGTCAATATGAAATAGCTCGTATTCAAGCCGGGAATACCATATATCCCAAAATCCAAATTATATTGAAACATGATGAAATATGGGGTATGAAGATATTAGTTAAAAACCTTTCTTATCCCATAAGTATTTACCGTATCATCGTACAGACTAGCCAATATCATTGTGATATAACCATATCCCCCAAAAAAGACAATTACATTTCTATAAGACAAGGAGAAACTATCCCCGTATTACCCGGTAAAATAGCACAAAATCCCTTGTACTTTTCTTCTGCATCTATCCAGTTCTTTTTAATTACCCCTTTCGAAGAGGCGTATGAAATAAGATATGCGGTCGAAAATAAACAAGAGCCTTATCAATCGGAAGCCATCTCCATCTTGTACCGTAAAGAAGACCATGAAAACGACACAGCACCTGCTATCAAAATCAAGGAATATGCTATACAAGGGAATATACCTGGAACAGTAAAAGATAATTTTCCTGAAATTTCGCGGAACTCAGACGATTATTTAATTCCTCCGGAATAAATAAAGGTGGACAATATTCAGGTGTTAGAAGAGTATTAAATATCTCCATATTGTATTGTTTTGATGGTTATTTATTCTCGAAAATATGCGCGAATACACACTTTTCATCAGACAGTTCCAAGCCGAGTTGAGACGGATACCGTTTGATATAATTATAAAACTCAAACATCTTCTTGTCATCATCACCGCAGCGATCTATTAACAATTTAATGAAGGCAAGAAGACAATCAGAGTCATTTCCGAAGTTTTCCTGTGTGGATAATTGCGTCTTGTCAACATCCTGTTTTAGCCTTCGGATGGCGGAAATCGCAGTGTTGAAGTTGCATTTTGCATCATGACACAATTCATAGCCTTGTTTTCCCATTTCACTTCTCAAATCGTATAGAAGCGTTTCCACGACGTCAGTCAACACGTAGGTTAGGTTGAGCGTCGTATTAAGATTTGTTGTTCCTACTAACATGATTTATTTATTTCTTAAGCTTATAAAGCCTCGTTTAACCAACTCTATCAGATCCGACATATTTTCTTCACTTATTTCTGCCTGAGTCTCACCATTTACAGATATATAGTGAGGAATGCCAAATCGATCACAGATTCTCTTACGGATAACAGGAGTAGACTTGTTCTCCCAGTAAATTGTAACTACCATATCTAAAATGGATTATCATCCTCTACACCAGATTGTTTGCCTCCTAATAATGGGACATAATCAAGATTATAAAAGCAAGTCGTAGCGGCATTGAACCCACATATGAACCGTAGAAGTCCAATATTTCGTCCTTTAGCAATATCTATCATAGCCGTCCCTTTGGTATCTACATTAGAAAAATCGTTCGGATAGGATTTATTGTTAACCTCAGGCCGATAGATCAAAATGACAACATCGGCAGCTTCCGCTATTTGTCCGCTGTCACGAAGTCGCCCCAATGTAGGAACCGGATTCATTGTATCCCTATTCAACTGAGAAAGGGCTATAATCCAAATGTCAAGTTCTTTAGCTAAGTTCTTTAATCGCCTAGCCACATCCCCCATCTGTTGTTCTTTATTAGCTCCCTTCATATTCACATTCAAGATCTGAAGATAATCGATAATAGCACCGTCTATTCCAAACTTCAATTTCATATATCGGATAGATGAAATGATAGTATCAATATTAGAAGTGCTTCTATCATCAAAGTATATTCCCTTTCCCGACATTTTACCTACTCCAACATCTATCGCTTGTATCTGTGAATCAGTCAAACGTGAATACATGATTTGATTAGCCGGAACCCCACTTTCCATAGAGAGAATACGAGCCGTTATTTGCTCCTTTTTCATCTCCATTGAATACATAGCTATCTTAGCGCCCAAAGACGCTGCATTTCGCATAATAGACACCGCAAAAGATGTTTTACCTTGGCTTGTCTCCCCTGCAATAATTATCAAGTCTGATTTTTGCAATCCGCCTGACTTTGAATCAATTTTTTCAAATCCAGTAGGAATACCCGTTAATTGTCTATTCCCTAAAAGATTATCATTTATCATGCCATATACACTTTCAAGTCCATCGTTAATGGTTGAAATAGTAGTGCTACTTGATTTGAAAAGCGATGCAAGTTCATTACTCACCGAATTAGAGACATCGAGAATATCCTCTGCTTCTGAATAAGAGTTTGATACAAGATACTGTCCTATATCCCAAAATTTACGTCTTATCGCCAGATCGTGCAGCCGTGCTGCATACTGGTATAAATCAAAAGTACAGTTAGAAGCAATTCGCATATACTCCATAAGGTCAAACTTCACCCCATTAGCAATAAGTTTATTCTTGACCGCTACCACATCAGGCCGACTGCCAGACGATGCCACTTGAAGGATAGCTTCGTATATCTGAAGATGGAATGGATTATAGAAAGAATCCTTGGATAATAACTCCCTCACTTCTTCAAGCGCATTGCGTTCAGTGATAATAGTACCTAAGACAATCTTCTCAGAATCTTCATCTCGTAGTTGCACATTAATTTCCATATTCTTTTTTTGCCCAGTTTAATACAGTCCTGTAAAGGTTAGTATATCGTTTACGTAGATCCTTTCGATTCTCTATCTGCTCGATGATGTCAGCAATCTGTTTACCCGTATATTTCTCTTTGAGTTTTAGAAACTCCGCTTCCGTGATTTGGGAAGAGAAGTTTTTAGCATTGCTGCAATAAGGAGCGTTCCGTTTTAGCCAGTCATTGAATTTTAGAAAATCAGGATTTGAAGAAGCGGATGAAGAAGCTTTGGCTTCTTTCTTATCTCCGTTAGGAGATTCTTTCTTATCTTCCTTTTCCTCTTCCTTTTCCTCCGTAGTGTTCACGTCGTTATCACGTAGTGTTGACGTAGTGTTCACATCGTTATCATTTAAAGCCTTACTAATCAATTCTTTTACTATACCCTTACCGATATAAGACTTATCGTATCTCTTATCAAGGACTTGATGACTACGGAATGTGCGGATAAAGTAGTAGCTTTCTTCTGCGTGAATAATAGGTACTAACATCCGGGCATCCACTAAGGCATCTATCCACTTTTTTATTTCAGATACTCGTAAATTTTCATCGTAAGGGAATATTTGAGACTTGAGTAATGCAGCATTACCTTTGATAACTCCGAAATCATCAGCAAAATTCCAACAACCAATAAAGAAAAGACGGCATGGAATTGGTAGTTTACCTATCTTTTCATCTTCCCAAAATTCAGGTTTGATTGTTCTTATTCGTGCCATACAAACATTTTATTAGGTAATACAGATTATATTCTCCACTTTGGGGACACTTTGGAATATGCTCAATGTCCTTAATTACTTCTTTTATACTTTTCATATTAGAATCTCACATTAGTTAGTTGTCTACCTTTGGAGTAAACGGCCCATTTGCCATTGCTTCCATCAACAAGCCTTAAATCAGATACTTCACCGAAGCGTTTGATGTTTCCACATAAATCTACAATCCATCCAACCTCTTTCTGGGGATGTGGACGAATAGCCCGACCAACTATCTGATACCACATAGCAAGTGACATCGTAGGACGGGCCATAACAACCGTATCAAGCCCGGGATAATCAAAACCAGTAGTCAGAACTCCGACATTGGCAACGACCGGGATTTCACCAGATTTGAACGCAGCAAGGATTCTTTCACGAGTAGATTTGGGAGTATCACCCGAAACAATAGCGCATCCGGGAATGGACCACGTAAGCTGTTCGGCTTCTTTCAAGAACCGGGTAAATACCAGTATTCCTTTTCGTTTACCTCCAGCTTTTGGATTCATCAGCCTTTGGACGATATGGACGAGATAACTGTAAAAGTCGATTCGTTCATATTCCTTTTGGATTGATTTATCCGTATAGTCGGCACCAGTAGTGTTCACCCGTAAGTTGAGTTCATTCCATCCCGAAGGATTCATCGGATAGTAATTCAACTTTGCCAAATATCCCATATCTAAGAGAGTTGATACCTGTACATGGTAAATGACCTCTGAAAAGACATGAGGCTTTGTCCGGGTGATGAATTTCAGCATGGAGCCGAAGTCACGTGAGGAAGACAATCTATAAGGAGTTGCCGTCAAGCCAAGAACCTTGCACTTCACTGCATCAAAAAAATCCTTGTACATTCCCTCTTTGGGGTTTACCAAATGGCACTCATCCACAATTATGTTTTTAAAGTGGGTAAATAATTCGGGATGATTCTTCACGCTACCTATGGTGGCGAATGTGATACGGCTTATCTCCTTTGAGTTGAAAGAAGCCGAATAGATGCTACAATCAAGAATACCATATGAGCACAGTTTCTTGAAATTTTGCTCCAAAATTTCTTTACTCGGCTGGAACACTAAGGTATGTCCGTCAAGCCTTGCAGCTATATCCGCTATGATAAGGCTCTTTCCCGAACCCGTAGGCAAGACCATGATAGCATTCGTTTTCTTGGCTTTGTTGTTGAAGAAAGAAACGGCTGCATTAGAGGCTTTCTGTTGGTAATCACGCAGTTGGTACATATCAATCTATAAACTCTGTATTATCATTTACCTGTGCGTCATCACACACCTTAACCGCAACATTTCCATTGGGCTTTAGCCTACATTCTTGAATTTCCCTTGTTTCAATAAGTGTGAAAGAAGCGTGTGTATTGTTAGAGTGCAGGTACTCACCATCCCAAACCCATATTCCACCGTGTATGTCCTTGAATGTACCTATATTGGGATTCAATGTTTGCAGTATCGCTTTGCGACCTACATTGGTCATGGCAACAAATCCGCTATGGGTTGGATTCATTTCTTTTACTTCCTCATATAGAGCGTTGTCAAGTTGCTTTAGCCATAAAAGGAATTTCGGCACTTCCTTGTCTTGGTAATATTTTATTCTTCCTCCCAACAAAGCATAGGGAGTAAAATTGATTATTTTCTTGGATATAAACTCTGCATTGAAATGCTCTCGTTTAATAATCGGCCTTCCTTTTGCAAAATAACCACCTCCAGATACGAACTCTATATTTTCATTTAGCCCTAAGTATGAAATTGGGATATAGACTAAATCCATAAAGTATTCCAACTTTTTGGGCTGTGTCAATTTTGACTTATATACATCTTTATGTTTCTCTTTAAATTCGTTTATCCATGAGTGAAATTTACTTGCCATTCTTGAATACCCGATAACTCGATCTCTGCTTCCATGAGGGCAATAATTATCAAAAGCGACACAATTACCTTTTGCGTACAACTCGCATTTTTCGGGACATTCGCAATAGATAATATGACCGATTGCTTTTTCTGATTTCTTTTGCTTGAATAGCGCATCTGCTGGATTCCATACCCATGCGTCAATTTCTTTCTTCATAATCCTTTCTCCTTCCTAAGTTTCTTATTCAGTGCCTTGTAATACTTAATTAGCTGCTCGTACTCGAAATCAGACATCTTAGAAGTACCGGCAGCTTTCACTTTTAGTAAATCAAATTTCTGTTGTCCGATTTTAGCTATCAAATTCTTTTCGTAATTAATCAAATGGTCTGCGCTAAACCGATTGCACGCTCGGCATTCGGCATGAGCGTTATCTTCGTCAAACCTTGTAGAGAGGTGGCGGCGTGAATGAAAATGACCGCAGTCTGCCTGCTCGAAAGGCTTTATTTCACCACAACTTATGCACTTAAAGAATCTGTAGTTAAAAGGTTTACTATCTCTTAGTCGAATATATAAGCTGAAAACTTTGTCGAGTTTAGCTTTCAAATCCGGCTTCTTCTTTACTGTTATCCCTGCTTTATCAAACAAGGGTAAAGGCTTGTCTTTCTTCTTGGACTTAGTTCTTTTTATGTAATATGGCATTATTTAAACCCCCATTCTTTCATGTAATTAATATTTTCAGGAAATCCTTCTACAGGAACAGGACTAAGGAACTCCTTATCATATCCTAACTTTAAACACCCTTCGTATTCTTTCTTGGAAATTTCGCTTACATTAAAATGCGGTTGGAATCCATACCCCTGAACCCCGAATCCTAAATAGCATTTAAATTTCCTTATTGCCCATTCAATAGCAATGTCTCTATTATAACCATGTTTAGAGAATACTGCCACATATATCTTATTTTGGAAATATCCTGTTTCTGTCAAATCTGGATTGCATCTGATACAGAAGTATTCAATGCGTGAAAGAACTTTCTCGATAAAATCCTCATACTTTTTGCAATCCTCTTTTGCAAGAAACTCTTTGCCATCATTTGCTATGTAGATAGTCTTAGTTATTTCTTTTGCTTTCACATTATTTATTACCAATTAAAAGCCCCGAAGCGTATTCTCCGGGGCACAACCATTATTTACTAACCCATGCCATTTATGTGTGGCTCACATTATTCCATCGGGAACACTATCTGTATGCGCATTACAGAAATATCCATTTGCAACTGAATACTTTCATGTTCCCTTTCCAACCCAAGTTTGTGGAGAAGCCCAGATTTGCACTGGGACGAGTTGCCAAGCTCGCCACATCTAAAGTTGGCATTCCTATTATCGAGTGGTGCGTCTACTGATTCCGCCACTTCTCCATGTTTGCCTACCATATCTTCACAGACCTAGCAGGCAGGTTAACAAAGTTATTCCATATAAGCCATAGAAAACTCTTTCGGGATGAACCGCCCCACCGGAATAGGTTTGGCAGACTCAATAGCCGCATGGATTTCCCTCTTATTAAACTCGTGTCCTTTTTCTTTGGCTTGCTTCTCGCATTCTTCCTCTTTGTTTTTGAGGTAATGAGTAATAAGCATCATTGCCCTATCAACATTGAAGGTGTTCACGACAAAGGTTTGAATCCTTTCTTCTTCATCAAAGGTGATTTTAGTTTCAATTTGATAGAACTTCTTTTCATCCGGCTTGCTTTCTTCGTCCTCCTCTTCTTCCGTTGCTGAATCGCCTAAAAGGAATGTGTCTCTCAATTCTTCGAGGGTAGCATCATCAACTTTACGTTCTTTCAGATTATCGGTAAGAATCACGCAAGAATCAAACTCCTTTGCCATCGTCAGAGTGAAGCCTGACTGATAATTAAGTTCAATATAGTCTCTCAAGATAAGGCAGACATTTTCCAACCCAGTGGCATAGAGCAGGAACTTGTACTTCTTATCGCCTATCTGCGCTTGTGCAAGATAAGGATATAAATAATTATTCTCGTTCTCAAATGCCAAGCGTTTTTGGCTACTGACTTCCACCTCTTTGATACCGTCAGCTTCCATACTGAAACGGATTTTTGCCAATAGGTCTTGGTCTATCAACGTGCCACGTTCAAAGAGGATTTCATGTCGTTCAATGTTTAATGTTTCTCCGGTGTCTTCATCAATGAAAGATTCCTCCCATGTTTTGAGGACACGTTTTGCAAGGTACATATTAAGCATCTTCTTCGGGTCGGATGTCACATACCGGATTTCTGTTTTTCTTGTTTCTACCATAATTAAATAAATTCTTGATTTCTTTGTATTTCCTGCTGAGCGTATATCAGCATTTGATGTTCGTTTGCGGCAGGAAGATAGATACCTGCTTGTGCCGCACTCCAATTACGAAAGCGGTCAATAGATAAGGTCATTTCGCCTGTTGTCAGTTCGGCAGAACTGCGCAAATAGGTTACTTCATTGCCTTTCTTGTTGACCATCTTACGTTCAAATAAATCACGGTTGCAAGTCCGCTTGTAGAAATCAATTTTAGCTTCGTCCAGACTGCAACCGTATTCGCTACCGAAGTACCCTAAAAGCAGATGCAGGTAAGAGTTTTGGGCAAGCGTTCGGTTGGGCAGTTTCTTTTTTACTTCCACCACCGCACGCTCCTTGAACAGCTTGTTTACATACTCCTTGAACTTGGGCACTTGGTATTCATTCTTCAAGTCGAAAATCATACACTAAAAAGGCAAATCGTCCTTTGCATTACCATTCGCATCAACCGGTGGTGGGAAGTTTTGCGGTTGCTGATAAGTTGGCTGTGGTGTGGGCTGCTGAACAGGCTGTTGTACAGGTGGAGCTTGGGCGGATTGCGATACACCGCCGCGCGCTTCTATTTTGTAGCACCAAATGGACGCCATGCGTTTAAACTCTCCATCCATATTCGTCCAAGAACGCCCTTTTAGAGCGAATGATACAATAACAACATCACCATTGTTAAAACGGCCAAGTTCTGCACATTTATCACCAGTAAACTCTAAAGGAATAATATTTTCATACTCGCTACGCTCACCCGTATAAGGGTCATAGGGCGTAGCGTCTAAAATAAATTCCCGTTTGATAAATGGAGAACCACCGTTTTTCGATGGAATTTGGACGGTTTGCCCGATTTCAATTATTCTTCCGGTTATCTGATTTGCCATTAGTTCTCTCCTCCAAAAATCTTTTTATCGGTGATTAATTCTCTGTTTTCTTCCAAGAACCGGATAAACTCCTCACAGTGCTCCGTAAGAATAGGAATATCACGTTCAGGATTGAAAACGTATGTTTCTGTATAGGTATCTACCACATAACCGCCTTTATTAAACTCTACGATGTTGTACTCAAATGTCCGCACATCAGAACCGCTCTGCATAAGAGCGTATGGATAAACCAAATGCTGGTGGTGGTCTTTGAACTTCCCTACGGTATAGCTGCCGGTTGTTTTCAAATCATTCACCGTTGTAGGCATAAGGTAGTCTATCAATCCATAAACAAGAACATTACCGTAGGCAGTTGGCAGGATAGCTTCTACTCGCTGTTGGGTTAAACCTCCCTTGTAATAGTCTGTTAATTCCCGACAAAGAGAAATAGGGAAAGTAAACTCTCTTTCGTGATAGATAGCTTTCAGTGCAATAACTTCCTTCGTTTCTTCCTCATCATAATAAAGAGGTTTCCCTATTTCATCACATGCACCAAATCGTTCTACTTTATAGACACGTTCAATTTGCATGATTTCAGATTTTCTTTTCTCTATCATGCAATCAATGATTTCATTCAGTGCCGTTCCTTTGTCGGCCGCTTCACTGTCGAAAGGTTTACGATTGATACAGTTTATCAGTTCTTGAAACAGTTGCTCGTGAAACTCTTCGGGGGTATGGGGAGGATTTTCACTCCATCCCCAATACTTATCCCAAATCACATCACTATTCAGATACCCCCAAAAGGCGTCTAAAAGTGTTGCATATATGCGGTAATTAGGCTGCTGCATCTGAATAAGTTTTAGTTTCTTTATCAAAGACCAGCCCCAAAGCCTTCACCTTTGAAGCAAACAAGCTTCTCGCCATCATTAAAGAACTACCAACGTGTTCAAATTCATTGATGTGAGAAGCAAATTCATTAGCAGAATTGGCATCGGTGATAAATTCAATACTCTCTTTGATTTCTTCTATCACCTTATCGTATTTCTCTTGTGCTTCTTTCTTGGCGGCAAGCATACCCAAATACGAATTGATTATTCTGGTAGTGATAAAGTCGTTTTTGGCAGTCGGATTGCCATTCTTGTCAAGGATGGTAGGAACCTCCATCACTGAAGGAAGATTGCAAGTGTTCTTACCGTCATTTCTTGAAGTAGGATCAAAAGTTATAGTGCGTCTCTGTATGCCTCTCTCGCTCTTCATTTCGAGATAACCGAGCAAATCCAGTTCAGTAACGATGGAGTTGTAGGACTTCTCACGCAAAGCAGGAATAAATACTGTATCATCACCTTCTTTTCTCGTATCACGGTGAGCGACAAAAATAATATGCTTATTCAGACTTGAGAGTGTTCTTGCCATCCATGAAAACTCAGCATTAATACCACTCCAATCCCTGATAGACGGTTGCCGGCTGCCACATTTATAAGTAATAATGAAATCCATCATCTTACCAATGGTATCTACTACCATTGTCTGATAAGCCGATAAATCTTCTTGCAAAACCTGTTGAACATCATTCCATGAAGTGACCTGTACGGTATCTATGTTTTCCAGATGCGCCATATTCATACGTTTAACACCATTATCAAAGTCTAATAACAAAGGCTTCGGAGCACTCAATGCTACTGTACTCTTTCCCATACCTGCTTGACCGTAAATCATCATCTTTACGGTGGTGGGGATTACTAATTCATTCGATTTCTTAATTAAGGACATAATCATAAAATTTAAAGGGTTATTTACTAATTTCTTTCATTTCAGCTTTCGCCAGTGGAGACAACGTTTTCATATAATTACACTTGAAAGCTGCCGCATCCAGTTCAACTACATTGTATCGAACACCTGAGCGCACCTTTCCATCGGCATCCTTGTACCTCTTTACAATGCCTTCTTTGACCCATTTTGCAACATTCCCCTTTCCATAAGAAATGTGAGCTTGATTTTGGGTTATAAATTTGGGCTCTTTGAACGAATCAATGCGTTCTTCCTTTCTACCTAATCCCTTAGCGTAGTCCACCAGTTTAAATAAAACTTCCTCCGGCATCTGTATTATCATAAGACCTCCTTATTCTTTCTGTTCGTTCCACTCTCGTTCTTCTTCCTTTTCTCATATCGCCTTGTTCGTGATAAAGCGAAAAAGAAAACACACATAATAGACAACAGGCAACCACCATACGGCCAATGGGTGAAAAGTTCATCGTTAAATTTATACCCGATATTCTCTCAAACACAAGCGTTGCAAGCTCTCTCCCGTTCCTTAATTGAAGAACCTCAAATGCTTTTTGTAGTTGGTTGTTTATCGTGCTAACCGCCCGGCATTTGAGATCAGCAATTTCTTTCTTTTCATACCCTTGTGCGTACATCCGTGCTGTAATCTCGCATTCGGGTGTTAGTTCAGTTAATACTCTTTCCATAATCGTGTAAATTAGACCACTACTTAGTCATGTTATTGACGATATACATAGAATTGGTGTACTTATTCTTCGAAATGGTATATACATTCTTACCACCCGGAGCTACAACACCTTTTTCTCTCAATTCCTTGTTTATCTCATGGGCCTCTTGCCTGTAGCCAGTTACCTCAACTTCTGATAGTGGGATAATCTTCTGTTTTCCCGGCTTTACTTTTAAAATCGTTTCTCTGATTGTTGCCATAAAACTTATTGTTTAATTAATGATTTGTGGATGGTAGAGGAGTCGAACCTCTCTCAATCGTGACAATTGGTTGCGCAACACGAAGCTCTAACCGATAAGCTAACCATCCGGAATAAGAAAGGTGTACTATTCTCACGAACGGCACACCCAGTACAAACACAAAATAAAACACGACAAACAAAACATCTAAACGTCTGCCTGTACGGTATTTCCTTGCTATCGGCCGGATAGTAGGTCGCTAAGCATACAGAGTTCAAGCTCAAAGACTACCAGCCCTCAGACGTTTAATTTGTTCTTAATTCCCTGAATGCAAGTATCACAAACGAAACGCATCCAATAAAAATGATACTCATTATTGTAATAGAGAATGTTTTCATAGGACTGTAAGTAGTAATAGCCCCGTATAGCATACCGATAGCACATATTGTCACCAGTATAGCTAAGATAAATTGAATTAGTTTCATAATTATGTGTATTAGTTAGTGCCTGTACCCCCATTGAAGAAAAGCTGTTATGCTTGGTAGAACTCATATTTCAAGTTCAGTACAGGCTATATGGTCGAAAACAGTACGGACGCCCAACCCGTTTTCTTACTGCTCTGGGACGATTCTTTGCGGTGTTTTCTATTAATTGTTATACATTGTACAGCTCGCAAGCTCCAACTTGCTTATGTACGTTCGTTATCTTTAGTCAACCTTGTACAGCTTATAGTATTACACCGTAAAGGTTTTCACAATCTTGTCAAAGAGCTTAATCAATAGCGCCCTACCCGATTCTCGCTATCGGTTGCCGTTCAATCCGTCAGTAGGGCTGTCGTGCGTTGCATAACCGTGTATTATGCGTATCGGCTCAAAGCTTGAACCTCACAAAGAGCATCGTAATCCATACCGCTATCTTCGCCTGAGTCAGAACCTAAAAGAATAGTTTCATAAGTCTCAATCTCTTCTTTTATCACCTCAATAATATCAGCCTTACAATCTACGTTGTAAACTCTACAAGCAGTTTCTTCGTCCATGCCCTCAACTGCTACCAAGTCCCTGCGAAGAGCATTTAAACCTTGTTCTAATTCATAAGTAGTCATAATCGTAAGTATTAAGCAATTGATAATAAATTAGCTTTTTTATAGCACCTGAACTCGCCACGCTCTGTATCATAATAAGTCTGGACGGTATCATTCTTCGCTCTCTTGTCATTGCCTGTTATGGCGGGCATCAACTTTTCATTGAGTGTACCATACGCCTCTCTTACAGAACCGTCTACTTTTTTGAAATAAAACTTGACGATCTTCTTTTTCATCTCAGCTTTCAATTTCATGTTTACCCAAGCAGACCTTAGAGCTTCAGACATTGAAAAGCCATTCTTTCTTACGAACTGCCAAGCCAATGACATTACTTCGTGTAAAAATTCTCTTGTTTTCATAATCGTGCGTTTTTAATATGTTTATACTATTGCTTATAAGAAGCAAAATTCGTTTCTTTGCAAAAGTGATTAGGTTATCACTGTTTGATGATGCAAATATACTATCTTTTTAGATACCAACAAGCATATAGGTATCTTTTTAGATAATACAAAACATTATTTAACTATTAGAGTAGTTTATACCTTATTATAATATAAAGCTATGGAATGGAACAGAAGAAAGTTAGAATCCTCAATAGCTGTTTTAGAGAGGTTGAGAGAGGATAAAACGATATACGATACAGAAGGAATAAAAATCGCCGGTGCATATTGGGAACCGATTAAGAGAGAAATAAAGGAACGATGTGCGTCCAATTTATCAAGAGGTGGAGTTGGAAAAAATGGTGAAAAGTATGACGGGTGCATTCAAATACTGTTTCCTAACCAGATAGAACCTCTACTCGCAGAGTGCAAGGATAGGCTGGATGTGATAAAAAGAGAGGAATATGATAGAGAATTAGATAACAAGAGTAAACACGCTGCTATTAAAGCTAATAAGATAGCAAAATGTGCCATTATAATATCCGTATTAGCTGCAACAGGATTGCCGCAATACTTATTGAAATGGCTATATAAGATACTCTTAGAGCTTGTTTGCTTATTAAATAATTGAGTTTTGCTCTATTTTCGTTGAGTATTTCATTAATTATTTTTCTGTCGTTTTCAGGGTCTGTTAATTCAAGCCCGCCATCTTCTGTTTCTCGTATCATAATAATAAAATAAAGCGACTAGCTCCAAAGTTGCGGTTTGAGGTTTAGTCGCCTATATGGTTCCTTACGGGAACAGTTAAACTTATTAGTCGAAATCATCCGCAACTTGATTTTAATGCGAAGATAGTATCTTTTTAGATATTATCAAATAAAAATAGTATAGTTTATGGGAAATTCTGTAAAAGAGAGATTTTATGAGGTTATGGAAATCCTAAATTTGACCGATTATAGAGTTTATACGGACATAGAAGGAGTTACCAAAAATATGATGGTGAAATTAAGAAATGGGGAAACAAGTGAGGTATCCACAAAAATACTTATGCCATTTCTTAATACATACAAGAATGTAAATGCCAATTACATCCTTACAGGAAGAGGGAATGCTATTATTGAAGATGAAGATATAGATGGGGTTAGCCTTAATACGCCTACAACTTCAACTATCACATCTATTCCAATCACAGATAAAGATATTAAAATACTCGATATACGCGTATCTGCTGGTCATGGAATTGGTTTTGATGGAGACGAAAATAAAATATTAGGCTACGTTAATATACCAAATTTCTCTGGATGCTATGGAGTGACTGTGTATGGAGATTCGATGTATGACAAATACAGTTCTGGGGATATTGTATTTGTTAGAGAGATAAAAGATAAGAGAGAAATTGAAGGGGGGCAGTCTTATGTAGTAATTACAAATGAAGATCGGTATTTAAAAATGATCTATATTGAAGATGGAAAATTGAAGTTGGTTTCATATAACAATGCCATCAACCCTGATGGCAGAAGAAAGTATCCTGATATGCTGATAGAAGGGGAGCAAATTAAATTTTTGTATAAAGTTGTAGGAAGGTTAGAAAGAACACAAATATAATTCTAAATCTATCTAATATTATGGCATTTTTTGATTTTCTAAAACAGAAAGAATTTGCAGAAATAACCTGCTTGAAAAAAGATTTGGAAATCTCGGTAAATAAAGAGCAAGAACTCAATCAAAAGATTGAGGAGCTTAAAAAAGAGTGTGAATCTCTTTCCAAATTCAAAGAGATAGCAAATTTAGATAACAAGAAAGATGAAATATTATCTAAAATCAGACTTGAAGAAGAACATGCTGAAAAAGCAAGAGAGAACCATCAATCAGAAATAGCTCAACTAAAATCAGAAATTGATAAGCTGTCCGAAGAAATACAAAGTAAAAAAGGAGAAATTGTAGAACTTGACGAAACAATACTTCTCCAAGAATTTGGTATGTATTCTCCGATTTACGATTTCGCCAACTCTGAAATGTACAAAGACAGGTTAGACGCTGTTAGGACGGAACAAAAGAATATGATTTTGTATAAAACAGCAGCAACATGTTCAGAGACCTGGACTGTAAACGGAAGCGAAGCTCAAGGCAGAGTTATGACAAATCAAAATATAAAGCAAATACTTAGATGTTTTAATGATGAATGTGATATGCTAATAAGCAAAGTCAAATTCAATAATATTGCAGCATTCATTGAAAAGATGCGAAAATCCTATGAGGCATTAAATAAAATGAATTCAAAGAATGCTGTTTCTATTTCATACGAATATTTGTCTTTAAAAATAGATGAGTTACAATTAGCTTATGAATATGCACAAAAGAAGCAAGAAGAAAAAGAAGAGCAAAAGCGAATCCGAGAACAAATGCGTGAAGAGGCTAAACTTCAAAAAGAAATAGAAGAAGCAAGAAAAGATATTGAAAAAGAACAGAGACACTATACTAATGCTCTTTTGAAATTAGATAAGCAACTTGAATCTTGTGATGAGATTGAAAAAGAAGTGCTTTTAGAGAAGAGACAAGAAATAGAATCTCACCTTACAGAACTTGACGTTGCAATTAAGGATATTGATTACCGAGAGGCTAACAAGAAAGCCGGATATGTGTATATTATATCTAACATTGGCTCATTTGGTGAGAATGTGTATAAAATAGGCATGACTCGAAGGCTTGACCCTATGGAAAGAGTGGATGAATTAGGTGATGCTTCTGTACCTTTCAAATTCGATGTTCATGCTATGATTTTCTCTGACGACGCTCCCAAATTGGAAGCTGCCTTACATCGAGCTTTTGAAAATAAAAAAGTCAATATGATTAATAGTAGAAGAGAGTTTTTTAAAGTTACGCTGAATGAAATCGAAGAAGTTGTTAAAAAGAATTACGATAAGACTGTGGAATTTGAAAGAATTCCACAAGCAGACCAATACAGAGAATCTATAAAAATATTGGAAAGTATAAATGCAAATTAAAGAACAAACTAAATATTAAAGCACAATGAAAAAGATTTTATTTTTAATGGTGGCTGCACTGGCAATAGTTGGATGTAATAGCAACAAAAAGAGTGTGGATATTCCCATTAATTCCATAGTGGATAAATACACTGATGAGCAAGCTATAAAAGCATTTAAAGACTTGAAATGGGGGATGAATCTTGATGAGATGATTAATTTGGGGTATATCTCCGTGGAAGACACTTCTAAATGGGTTATTCCATTAAAATACAAGCAAATAGGAAACGTGGAATTTGACGATGTGTCAATTATGACACATGATAACAGGCTTTTTGCTGTAGTCTTTCATGAATATGTGGAGGGGTATAGTAGTTCAGTACGTAAATTGTATGAAGTTAAGAACTTGTTTAATGCTCAATATGGTAGCCCTGAGTTTGAAAATACAGTAAGTGAGGATAGTTTAAAAGTGGATGTTAGCGAGGTTCTGTATTTATGGAATATAAAACATAAAAGAATCAAGGGAACCATAGAGAAAAGTTCTAATGATATGTTTTTCGTAAATGTAGTAATAGAAGATACAATCACGAGACATCTTCATGACTCGATAGCGATTGCGTATCAATCAAAAGATTTATAGAGTTTATTATTAACATTTCAATTCTACCTTAAAAACAGCATTTGTATAGTAGATTGTGTTTTAAGAAATTCAGAAAACGAACATATCAAACTGATAGTCAACGCAATACTTTATCCGCTACACGGGACTTCGTAATGTATAGGGTATTAATGTGTCTATCTGCAAAATAGCTTATGAAATTCAATCAATGCACCTGGATTTAGATAATCCTGATTTATTCAACGAATTAAAGAACAAACTAAACACCTAAGATTATGAAAAGAGGAATAATACTATTTTTTTCTTTCTTATTTTCTTGCCTGTTAAATGCCCAACTTTCCATTCAGCAAGATACCATAAGATATGTTATGGCAAATCTAAATTTAAGAGAGGCCCCCAATACGACCTCCGCTATCATCACTCAAATACCTAAAGGCACCCGAGTTACCGTAGATGAAGATTGTGAATGCAAATGGATTCCAGTAAATTATAATGGCCATATAGGATATGTTTCTACAAAATATCTTTCAAAGAATAAAATTGACCATACTCCTATACGTAATAGCTCCATTAAATATTATACAAATTCAAATGGAGAAAGAGTGCAATCCCCGACCTATTATAATTCTGCACCTCCAGGGGCAACGGCCTTATGTAGAGACGGAACATATAGCTTTAGCAAAAGCCGTAGGGGCACATGCTCACATCATGGTGGAGTTGCAAAATGGCTAAAATAACAAATTAAATAACTAAAATTATGATTGACTTTTTAACTATCGTACTTCTTATATTCGGAGTACTACAAATTATCCTCTTTTTTAAAGTGTGGGGAATGACGAACAATATTAAACGTATCTGGAAAAAGATAGATAATAAGGATTTTCTTTCAGATGCCTGTATTGCCTATATAAAAGGAAATATGGAAGAGACTGAAAAAATAGTAAATGAAGCCTTTTTGCAAGAAGTAGCCTTACTCTCAAAATCTTCAGAGGACTATGTAAGTTGGGAAAAAGCTTTTCGCGAATTGGAAGAAAAATATACTAAAGTATTCAAGAAAATAAATAAGCCTACACCTGACTTTAAAAAATATAGTAATCCTAAAATATATTTGCTTTAATAAATTGGATTGACACTACTTACCCCCCAACATATAAGAATCCTATATTTTATTTGAAAGTTCTATTATATTCAACCGATAAAAATAATCTAAACTTTTAATATACAATGAAAAAGTATTTATTCGCATTAACATTATTACTACCCCTCCTCCTTGGTGGGTGTTCCAGTGACGATCAATCAGATGACAACAACTCTCCGTTAATCGGATCTTGGATATCCATAGATGATGATGTCGAGATTTTCTATCTTGACCTCAAAAAAGACGGGACAGGGAAATGGACCGGAACCTACGCCGGAGAAGTGGAAAATGTACTAAGGCTCACTTGGAGTGCAACCGAAACCACTTACCATGTCAAATATGAAAACGGCAATTCTGAAACAAAACAGTATAGAATAGAAGGAAACCGCCTCTATTTAGGAGATGTGATATATACCAGAAAGTAAAGCCAGCCGGGGATCACTCCCCGGCTTTTTCTTCGTCCTTCTTTTTTGGATGGAACACAAAATCAATTACCTTCCGATTTGCCTTATCAATCCTGCTCCAGTCCTTTTTAACATAAGTGTCTGTGACATTATACCCAGACTTATGATTCAATGACGTTGCTACATCGTCCATCGAAATACCGCAGTCATTCCTTGCTATTGTAGCCCAAGAGTGGCGCGCAGCGTAAAGAGTTAGATCGGGAATACCTAAAGCATTCCCGATCTTTTTCAGATTAAGATTCACCTTATGCACAAATTGCTTATGGCTCGCATATCTTATAAAGAAATTAAACGCTCTATCCCCTACTGAATCCTTATATCTTTCCAAATAAGGCTCAAGCTCCGGTTCTACTTTAATGGAAATAAAAGCCCTATCATCCCGCCTGGTTCTTGTCTTCCTCCGCTCGTACTCAAATCTATTATCAACAGGGGGATTCAAATAAAACATATCAACGGTATTCATTCCAACCATAAAGAACGACATCAGAAACACATCTCTGGCAATAATGACACCCAACATATTTTCCGGTATTCGATACTCTTTTATAGCTCTTATCTGTTCATCCGTTAAAGAACGCTTTCTTGTAATCGGTTGCTTTGGAATTTTGTATTTAGCAAAGGGATTATTGGAAATGCGGATTATTCCGGCATCTTCATCGTTATATTCAAGCTTTGCCCGATTAAATAACGCTTGTATCTTCGATATGTAAAGCCGAACCCCAGAATCAGAAATATTTCCAATACCACATTTTGACCGTTGACTCTTTAAATCTTCTTCAAATTTAATTAAGAGAGAAGATGTGATATCCGAGAAACATAAATTTCGATTTCCCACGAATGCCTCAAACTTGCTAATAGCAATTCGATAATTTTCCCCTATCCGCCTACCTTCTTTCAAAACCTTATCCGCATAAGCATAACCAAAGTCGAAAAAGTTAATTCCTTCAGGCTTATTAGAAAGTTTATCTTTCATCAGTTCACATAATCCTTTAGCAGAATACAAATCAATAGAGTGACCCAATTTTGAAAGTTCGGCTCTAATTTTAAGAACATCGAGCATTACTTGGTCATAAATCGGATTATTCCTTTCTTTTAGCTCAAAAGTCTTCTTGTTTATCAACTCACCTCCCACATAGTGAGTAGTCGCAATATATGAAGATTGACGTTCGTGCGTAATCCGTATCTTCACATTCCAGGTATTATCTTCTCGCCTTTGATGCTTGAGGATGATTATTTTAACTGTAGCCATCGTTGTAAAACATTTAATCGTGCATTCCTGTTTTTCGTAAAACGTTCGTAAAACAATTGCGCAAAGATAGCAAATTAATTTAGATATGCTATCTTTGCGCAATACAAAGAGGAACAGTTAATTACAGCTAAAAAACTATAGCTTAAGTAGTTCTCTATACAGTTTTTGCACCGGAAGTCCCATTACATTGAAGTAGCTGCCGGATATGGATTCTACTCCGACAAAACCGATCCACTCCTGCACACCATACGAACCGGCTTTGTCCATGGGCTGATAGTGATCGACATAATAAGCGATTTCATCTTCATCAAGAATCGCAAAACGGACATCCGTCACGGCAGCAAAACATTTTTGCCATTCTCGGGTAGTGAGACACACACCGGTAATCACTTGGTGCGATTTACCGGAGAGGCTCCGCAACATCTCTATGGCATCCTGCCTTCCGACAGGTTTACCGAGCGCTTTGCCTTCATGCCAGACAATGGTATCGGCTGTGATCAAAAGCTCTTCCGGTCCGATCATCGACTGATAGGCGGCTGCCTTCTCACGGGCTATGAAAAGAGGAATCTCTTCACCTTGCAACGTATCGGGATAAGATTCGTCCACATCAGGCAAAGTTTTTACTACATAATCGACACCCAAGCCCGTCATCAGCTCTTTCCGACGCGGAGAATTAGAGGCCAATACGATTTTATAACGATCTAAGTTAGCAAGCATACTGATAAATAAATTAAGGTATATACTGGAAATCACCATCCGAAAGCATCATCGGACAACCATTGGCCTTGTGCTTTAAGCACCTGCTCCACCACATCGCGTCCACAGCCGTATCCTCCATCGGCATACGAAATGTAACGGGCAATCGCTTTCACCTCGGGAACCGCATCTTTGGGACAGCAGGGCAATCCGCACTCACGCATCACTTCCATATCGGGAACGTCATCGCCCATGTAGAGTATCTCCTCGTCCGTAAGTCCGTGTTTGTCACGGAAACCACGATAATCGTGTATCTTCACCGCAGAGCCGAAGTACAGATCGGATATCCCCAACCCGATAAAACGTTTCCGTACGACATCGCTCCGCCCACCTGTAATAATAGCGATACGAAGCCCTTTTTTTACGGCCAATTGGATGGCATAACCGTCTTTAACATTTACCGTACGCATCGGTTCACCCGACGGATGCAAAGGGATGACATTGGCGCTCAGCACTCCGTCTACATCAAAAGCAAGTGCTTTTATCCGGGTAAGGTCGTAATTGATTGTGCTCATTTTTATTTAATGTTTCGGGATTATTGTCTTTCGTGAATGCTTCGGCTAAGCAACTCGTATAACCGCTGCATGGCAGGATCATCGGCAAGCATCCGCAAGTGATTGCCGATCACATTCTCGTCATAACGGATGGCCGGCCCGGTCTGGGCCGTCTTAGGTTCCAATTCGTGCACCTTACGGGCGGTTTCATCAATCAACGGCAACATCACGTCAAACGGCAGATTGTATTTCTTAAGCAACTCGGCAGCAAGGGCATACATGTGATTGGTGAAATTACATGTAAACACGGCAGCCAAGTGGAGACTTTTACGCTGCTCCGAGTCGGCATCGTACACACGGTTGGACAGTGTAGAGGCAATGGCTTTCAGAAACGCGGCATCTTCTGTCGAAGAAGCCTCTATGAAGAAAGGAATCTCCTTAAAATCTACCTCCCGCTGCTTGCTGAAAGTCTGCATGGGATAGAACACACCGTAATGCGGGACATGTCCTTCCCAGACATTCATCGGGATGCTACCTGCCGTATGCACCATCAATGCCTCTTCCCGCTTACCTTCGACAATGCCCTGAAGAAGTTCGGCAAAGGCGGAATCTTTCAGTGAAACAATATACAGCTTCGCATACGGGTTCACCTCTGCGAGGTCTGTCGTATATTCGGCTTCCACTTTCTGTGCCAGCTCGCGGGCCGACTCTTCCGTACGGCTATACACCTGTACGATACGAAAACCTTTCCGATATAAGGCTTTTGCCAGATTAGTGGCAAGATTTCCGGCACCGATAAATACGATCGGCGTATCTTCTATACTTCTTTTCATCGTGTTGAAATCAAATACAATATACCTCCGATTATCAATAAAGCCAAAGGCAGCAGATAACCGGACATCGAACCAAGCAACGAAACAATCAGGCCGATGTTCAGCACCAACCACAATCCGAGCAATACCAAGCCGACGGATTTATCCCGCTTAATAAACAGGAAAATCACCGCAGTGTAAAGCAAAAGATTATCCTTATTCATCACCCAGGGTATCCCCAAAGTGGAAAAGTGTATCAGTTTGTCGATCAGATAGAGCACCCCCATCACAATAAGGGTGACTGCTGTGGCTTTGTAGGTATCTTTATTGTTTGCTTTTACCGCACTCACCGTTACTTACCTCCGAACTTATTAATATGGATTTTTTCCCATTGCAAATGGTCTTCATTAAAGGGTTTACGTTCCATCCCTTTATGCCCGATCGCTATGACGGACAACACCTGCAACTGCAAAGGAATGTCGAGCACACCGCGCACAAATTCATCGGAAGGCATCCCGGTGGCAGTATATCGCTCACGCACCTGCACCCAGCAACTTCCCAATCCCAAGTCTTCGGCCTGAAGCTGAATCATAATAGAGGCAATGGAAGCGTCCTCAATCCATACATCGCTCGCCAAGGGATCGGCAGTAACGACAATGGCCAATGCCGCGTCGGCAATAAAGGCCGAAGCCTGCTCTTTGCAATGTGAAAGTTCACTGAGCAACTTTTTATCATCGACTGCAATAAACTGCCAACTGTTACTGCGCTTTGAAGTAGGAGCCATCAGGGCCGCTTTCAGCAAAGCGACTACATCTTCCTGAGAAAGTTCTTCTCCGGTAAATTTCCGCATGCTGCGGCGATTTTTTATTAGTTCACTGAAATTTTCCATGTATCTATACTTTGCATTATTTGAATATACCGCCAGTCACCATAGAATGCACAAACACACGCAAACCGAGGTACCACCCGGCATGCCCGTCTATATAAGGTATGCCCTGCAGGACTTTGCATGAATCGGCGCGCTCCGTGGCGATTCGAGCGCAAAGATAGGCAATTTATTCCACTCTCGTCAACTCGCCGGTCAGTGAATCGATGATAAAACCATGCACCCGGACATCTTTCGGAATAAGCGGATGGTTCTCTATGGAACGAACCGTGCCCCTGACGGACTTCACCGGATCGTCGAATCCGCCTAGCCACGAATTAAAATCGACCCCGCAGTAGCGTATCATGTCGATTGTTTCGGACTTGATTCCCCGCTTTTTCATGTGAGCTATCATTTCGTCGCTGTTCATGTGGCAAGCACCGCAATCGGAATGGGCAATGACCATCACTTCTTCTACTCCCAACTCGATGATAGCCACCAGCAGACTACGGATGACACTGCCGAAAGGATGGGAAATGACGGCACCGGCATTCTTTATAATCTTTACGTCTCCATTGTGAATTCCTAAAGCGGCGGGCAACAGTTCTGTCAGGCGGGTATCCATACAGGAAAGGATGGCGATTTTCTTATCAGGATACTTGTTAGTGATATACTTTTCGTATCCCCTGTTCTCAACGAACTTTTTGTTGAATTCAAGAATTTCTTCTAACATAATCAAAAACGGATTTTATTGTAGTATCTCCACAAAGATAGTCACAAAACGACAGCTCAACAAAATAAGCCCTGCAAATGTTGTAAAGAGAAATAAAAAATGTAAATTTGTCCCGATATGCCATTAAAACTGACTACATATTACCAAGGGAGTGAGATTCCGGATTTTCCCGGAACCAATACGTTTCATTCGAAAGAGCTATTTCAGATCTACGAAGAAACTCCGGGCTACACCCCACTCCTGATTATGGCTTCGGAAGACGGAAAACCCGTTGCGCGACTGCTTGCTGCCATCCGCAAAAGCATCCGCATATTTCCTCCCGCTTTCATCAAACGCTGCGAAATCTATGGTACGGGCGAATATCTGACAGCGGAAACCGACAAGGAAAGGATATTCGGCGAAATGCTGGAGCACCTCACCACGGAGGCTTTGCGGAACTCGTTTCTGATAGAATTCCGCAATCTGGAGAACGCCATGTTCGGCTACAAATATTTCCGGTCCAACAGATACTTCCCTGTCAACTGGCTGCGGGTACGAAACTCGCTTCACGGCATCGAAAACGCCGAACAGCGTTTCAGCCCCTCCCGTATCCGCCAGATCAAAAAAGGCCTGAAAAACGGAGCAAAAGTAGACGAGGCACGTACGGTAGAAGAGATACGCGAATTTTCGAATATGCTGAGGCATCTCTATTCGTCCCGCATCCGTAAACATTTTCCCAACATCATCTTTTTCCAACACATGGACACCCGGCTGATTCACAGCCGGCAGGCAAAGATTTTCATCGTCCGCTACAAAGACAAAATTATCGGAGGCTCTGCCTGTATCTATTCGGGAAACGATGCCTATCTCTGGTTTTCGGGAGGTATGCGAAAGACCTATGCCTTGCAATACCCGGGTATACTGGCTGTATGGAAAGCCCTCCAGGATGCCCATCAAAACGGATTCCGTCACATGGAGTTCATGGACGCCGGACTCCCATTTAAGAAGCACGGCTATCGTGACTTCGTGCTCCGCTTCGGTGGCAAGCAAAGCAGCACCCGGCGATGGTTCCGTTTCCGCTGGCAATGGCTGAACGACCTGCTGATCAAAATATACGTCTGAACATCCGCCTGTCTCAGGGATCAGCGCCAACCCTCTCCGCCTTTTAAACCACCTCCCTTAGGTTTTAAACCAACGATACCTGCCTTTTAAACCCATGCACCTTAGGTTTTAAACCTATTTTCACCATAATTAATTGCAGAAAAATTTCTTTATTAAACAAGAATTGATTTTCTTTGTGCTGTTTTATACCATTCCGAAAAGACGATTAATACCAAAATTAAAAAATATAGTTATGAAGATTTCACACATTGAACATTTGGGCATTGCCGTAAAAAGTATCGAAGAAGCCCTTCCGTATTATGAAAACGTTTTAGGTTTGAAATGCTACAACATCGAAACTGTAGAAGATCAAAAAGTAAGAACAGCCTTCCTGAAAGTAGGTGATACCAAAATCGAATTACTGGAACCCACATGTCCGGAAAGTACCATCGCGAAATTCATTGAAAACAAAGGTGCAGGTGTTCATCACGTAGCATTCGCCATTGAAGACGGCGTAGCCAATGCCCTGGCCGAAGCCGAAAGCAAAGAGATCCGCCTGATCGACAAAGCTCCGCGCAAAGGTGCCGAAGGCCTGAACATTGCTTTCCTTCACCCGAAATCAACTCTGGGCGTACTGACAGAACTCTGCGAACACTAAAAAGATGTACGATTCGGACGATCCGCGCCACGGACAAACGGAATTTTTCTTTGCATTAAATTCCCCATCCGGGTTGTCAATCGTCCGGTTGTAAATATTATAACCCTTTAAATTAAGAAAAACTCATGAGTAACCAGCTTGAAAAAGTAAAAGAGCTTATTGAACTTCGTGCTCAGGCTCGTTTAGGTGGTGGCGAAAAGGCTATTGAAAAACAACACGCCAAAGGCAAATATACAGCCCGCGAGCGTATTGCACAGTTGCTTGACGAAGGTAGTTTCGAAGAACTGGATATGTTTGTTCAACACAGATGTACCAATTTCGGACAAGAGAAAAAACATTTCCTCGGCGACGGTGTGGTAACCGGTTATGGAACGATAGAAGGTAGATTAGTATATGTTTTCGCACAAGATTTCACAGTATTCGGTGGTTCACTGTCGGAAACCATGGCACAAAAGATCTGTAAAGTAATGGATATGGCCATGAAGATGGGTGCCCCTGTTATCGGTATCAACGACTCGGGTGGCGCACGTATTCAGGAAGGCATCAACGCCCTGTCCGGTTATGCTGAAATCTTCCAGCGCAACATCATGGCTTCGGGTGTCATCCCACAGATTTCAGGTATTTTCGGTCCGTGTGCCGGCGGTGCGGTTTACTCTCCCGCCCTGACGGACTTCACGCTGATGACGGAAGGTACATCTTACATGTTCCTCACCGGACCGGCTGTTGTGAAAACAGTAACGGGTGAAGACGTGTCTCAGGAAGATCTGGGTGGTGCAAGCGTACATGCCAGCAAGTCCGGTGTAACTCACTTCACTGCCGAAACCGGTGAAGAAGGTCTGGCGATTATTCGCAAGCTTCTCAGCTTTATTCCGCAAAACAACCTGGAAGAAGCTCCATTGGTGAACTGTACCGACCCCATCGACCGTATGGACGACCTGCTGAACGAGATCATCCCCGACAGCCCGAACAAACCGTACGATATGTACGAAGTGATCGGCGCCATCATCGATAACGGAGAATTCCTGGAAGTACAGAAAGACTATGCGAAAAATCTTATTATCGGTTTTGCCCGTATGAACGGACAATCGGTAGGTGTGGTTGCCAATCAGCCTAAATACCTCGCCGGAGTACTCGACAGCAATGCTTCACGCAAAGGTGCACGCTTCGTTCGCTTCTGCGACGCATTCAACATTCCGCTGGTGACATTGGTAGACGTTCCGGGATTCCTTCCAGGTACGGGTCAGGAATATAATGGTGTAATCCTGCACGGAGCCAAGTTGCTGTACGCTTATGGTGAAGCCACTGTGCCCAAAGTAACTGTTACCCTGCGTAAATCTTACGGTGGTTCGCACATCGTAATGAGTTGCAAGCAACTCCGCGGCGACATGAACTATGCATGGCCGACAGCCGAAATCGCCGTAATGGGCGGTGCCGGTGCAGTAGCGGTATTGTATGCCAAAGAAGCCAAAGATCAGGAAAACCCTGCTCAATTCCTGGCAGACAAGGAAGCCGAGTACACTAAACTGTTCGCCAACCCATACAATGCAGCCAAATACGGTTACATTGACGACGTTATCGAACCGAGAAACACTCGTTTCCGCGTGATCCGCGCCCTGCAACAGCTGCAGACCAAAAAATTAACCAACCCTGCTAAAAAGCACGGTAATATTCCATTGTAACAAATTAAACATCGATTGTTATGAATAAGAAAAGAATCGGGATATTTATCGCTCTGCTGGCAATGGTTTGCATGGGGCTCAGGGCGCAAAGTGCCACCAGTCTGAGAATCAATGAGGTTTTGGTCGTCAACGACCAGAACTATCAGGATGACTACGGACTGCACAATGCGTGGATAGAGATATTCAACACCTCTTTCGCTTCTGTAAATCTGGAAGGTTGCTTTCTGACGAACGATAAAAACAATCCGACCAAATATCCTATTCCCAAAGGCGACGTGCTGACTCTGATCAAGCCGCGCCAACATGCTTTGTTCTGGGCAGACGGAATGCCTAACCGGGGTACGTTCCACGTGAACTTTACGCTCGACCCGAACAAAGAGAATTACATTGCTTTGTATGACTCTAACGGTAAAACTCTGATTGACGAAGTAACCATACCCGCCGGTCAGCTTGCCGACCGTTCATACGCTCGCGAAAAAGACGGAAGTGCCAACTGGGTAGTAAAAGGTGAAGGAGAACACAGCTATGTCACTCCGAGCACCAACAATATGACTATCGACAAAAACCCGAAGATCGAGAACTTCAAGAAACACGACTCTATCGGTATCGGTATGGCCATCATCGCCATGTCGGTCGTATTCATAGGTTTGGTACTCTTGTATCTTTCATTCAAGGCGGTAGGTAACGTAGCTGTCAGATTGGGTAAGAAAAACGCGATGAAAGCCACCGGTATCACCGACAAGACGGAAGCGAAGGAAAAGAACCTGGGTAGCCACACAGGTGAAGAAACCGCCGCAATCGCCATGGCTTTGCATGAATACCTGAATGACGCTCACGACGTTGAAGACATGATTTTGACCATCAACAAAGTGAAACGCACCTACTCACCCTGGAGTTCGAAGATCTACACACTGCGTCAGACTCCGAAAAGATAATTACTAACCCTAATAAAATGAAGCAATGAAACAATATAAATATAAAATCAACGGCAACCTTTACAACGTTACAGTGAACGATGTAGAAGATAACATAGCCAACGTTGAAGTGAACGGAACCTCTTATAAAGTAGAGTTGGACAAGCCCGTCAAAGCCGCTCCGAAACCGGTGACCCGTCCGGCAGCCGCTCCGAAAACGGAAACAGGTGCTCCGGTAGTAACCAAACAACCGACAGCTTCCAAAAAAGACGGTGTGAAATCTCCGCTTCCGGGCGTTATCCTCGACATAAAAGTGAAAGAAGGGGATACCGTGAAGAGAGGCCAGACGATCATCATCCTTGAGGCTATGAAGATGGAAAACAACATCAATGCCAATAAAGACGGAAAAGTAGCAGAAATTAAAGTTAATAAAGGAGATTCTGTACTTGAAGGTACAGACCTCGTAATCATTGAATAATTATGGGAGATTTCGTATCATTCTTAGGGAATAACCTTGTTGACTTCTGGGGATACACCGGTTTTGCGAACGCGACACCCGGACATCTTTTCATGTTGCTAATCGGTCTCTTCTTTATCTACCTTGCCGTAGCCAAAGAATTTGAACCGATGCTGCTGATCCCCATTGGCTTCGGTATTCTGATCGGTAATATTCCATTCAATATGGAAGCCGGATTAAAAGTGGGTATTTACGAAGAAGGTTCGGTACTGAACATCCTTTATCAAGGAGTAACCTCCGGCTGGTATCCGCCGCTCATTTTCCTGGGTATCGGAGCCATGACGGACTTCTCGGCGCTGATCTCCAACCCCAAATTGATGCTGATCGGAGCTGCCGCGCAATTCGGTATCTTCGGCGCGTATATCATTGCCCTGCTCATTGGATTCGAACCCAACCAGGCGGGTGCTATCGGTATCATTGGCGGTGCCGACGGACCGACGGCCATCTTCCTTTCGTCCAAACTGGCTCCCAACCTGATGGGTGCCATCGCTGTGTCAGCCTATTCTTACATGGCGCTGGTGCCGGTGATACAGCCACCTATCATGCGTGCGCTAACCACCAAACACGAGCGTCTGATCCGCATGAAACCACCGAGAATAGTATCGCATACGGAAAAAGTAATCTTCCCCATCGTGGGTCTGTTGCTTACATGCTTCCTGGTTCCTTCGGGTCTGCCTTTGCTGGGTATGCTGTTCTTCGGTAATCTTCTGAAAGAAAGTGGAGTAACCCGTCGTTTGGCAAATACGGCCAGTGGTCCGTTGATCGATGTGATCACTATCCTGTTGGGACTGACTGTGGGAGCTTCTACCCAAGCTTCACAATTCCTCACCTGGGATTCTATCTTGATCTTTATACTCGGTGCATTCTCTTTCATCATCGCAACAGCGTCAGGTGTCATGTTTGTCAAATTCTTCAATCTATTCTTGAAGAAAGGCAATAAGATCAATCCGCTGATCGGTAATGCAGGTGTATCCGCCGTACCCGACTCGGCACGTATTTCACAGGTAATCGGTTTGGAATATGATCCGACCAACTATCTGCTGATGCACGCCATGGGTCCTAACGTAGCGGGGGTTATCGGTTCGGCTGTAGCTGCCGGTATCCTGCTCGGATTCCTCATGTAAACGATATTTTTTTCATTAGTAAGGTAGACGTCCTTCTTTTCGCAAAGAAGGGCGTCTTTTTTTTGCGTTAATCTATCTAAAAGATATTACGAACCTTTCGTAGAATGGATATTTTTACTAACTTGCGGACAATAAAACAATACGTCCTATGAGAACAAGAACAATGAAACCACTCTTCCTTATTTTCTGTCTTTGCCTCAGTCCCCTACTGATGGGCCAGAACCAAAACAAAATTCAGGAAGCAATGACAAACTATGACTACGAGACTGCCGTTGAACTGATAAACAAGGAACCTCCCACCATCCCACTGTTAATGCAGAAAGCAAAAGCCCTGAAAGGAATCGGCAGCAATGCGGAAGCTCTACGTTCCATCCGCCAAGTGATAGCGGAAGACTCCACCAACCAACAGGCACACATCGAAGCAGCGGAATGCTGTAAAGCAATGGCCAAGTACAACGATGCGCTGGACTACTACCGGAAAGCCATCATCCTGAATCCCAAAAACAAGTATGCCCGTTTGCAATTCATCAACCTGCTTTGCAACACCAAAAACTATGCTGAGGCTTTTGGAGAAAGTTCAATGATGTCCGAAACGGACAGTTCGGCCGTAGTGCTCCACCTACAGGCTCAAAGCCTTGAAGGGATGCAACAGATACTACCGGCTATCGGTTGCTATGAAGTCATTCAGGATAAATATCCGGACGATTATCTGGCTGCGGCCAAACTCGGAAACCTGAACATTGTGGCTGGATATCCCGAATATGCCATCCAAGCTACCGAACGCTATAGGGAACGGGACTCCACCAACCTGATTGTCAACCAGCAAAACGCTCTCGCCTACTGCCACGCCGAACAATATCCGACAGCCATCAAGCGCTATGAAAAGCTGTGCCAACAGGGGGACAGCAGTACACAGACCTTATACTACCTGGGAGTCAGCTATTACGCAGATGAATATTATTACGAAGCGCACGCGTGTTTCAGCAAACTGCAAAAAGAGATGGAAGAAAATCCCAATCTGCTCTATTATCTGGGACGTTGCTGCGCCAAGACTTCCTGGAAAAAAGAAGGCATCGAACACCTGGAGAAAGCTATCGAACTGACCATTCCCAAAGACAGCACCATGATCCGACTTTACAAAGGCTTGGTAGATTGTTGTAAACTGGCTCAGGATACTCCAAAGCAAATCCAGGCTCTCAGAGAACTGTACAAATATGACAAGACGAACCATAAACTTCTTTATGACATCGCCTGGAACTATTCATATCAACTCAAAGACAACAAATCGGCCGAACGTTATCTGCAGGCTTTCTTAAAAACCCGAAAGGCGAATGCCAGGAAAGAAGAACCGGTGAGTGAGAAAGGGGAACTTGTACTCGGACTTGAAAATTATTACAACGCTGCCGAAAATTGGCTGAAAGACTTACAGAAAGAAAAGTTCTTCAAAGAAGGAATACCGTTAGAAAGTCAGAAACAATAGAATCTGTCCCCCCCATGAAACATTGGATACTCCTCCTCTATCTGGGGTTCAGCGTAGTGCTGCAAGCCCAGAACACCGCCTCCGTTCAAGAAGCAATGGCAAACTATGACTATAAAACGGTGATCAGACTGATTGATGAAGAAAGTGCATCACCACAGTTACTCATACAGAAAGCCAAAGCTTTAAAAGGTTTAGGGCGTACCGCCGAAGCCCTGTCCACTTTGCAACATATCATTATCGAGCTGCCCGAAAATCAGCAGGCATTGGTAGAGGCAGCAGAATGTTGCAGGCAATTGAGCAAATTTAACGAGGCCTTGGGGTATTATCGGAAGGTGATGGAACTCAATCCCGAACATATTTACGCACACTTGCAATACACCCGCTTGTTATACAACTATCAGCGATACGGCGATGCATTGCGTGAGAGTATCGCATTGGCCAGGAAAGACAGTTCCGCCACCGTATTGCGACTGATGGCGGAAAGCATGGAAGGAGCCGGCATGCCGGTAGAAAGTATGTTTTGCTATCTTTCCATCATCAGGAAATATCCCTCCGACTATCTCTCGGTAGCTAAGCTGGGCAGTATCTTCAATACAATGAAAGATTACGAAGGGGCAATTGCCCTGACAGAAGCATACCGCCGGACGGACAGCACCAATGTAGAAGTGAACCGTCAAAACGCACTGGCGTATTGTCTGCGCAAAGAATATCCCACCGCCATCAAACGTTATCAGGATCTGACCGCCCGGGGAGACAGCACACTGCTGACATGTTATTACCTGGGAGTCAGCTACTACGCTACGAAAGAATACTATAAAGCGCGCGATTGGCTACTCAAAGCAAAATCATGCCAGTCACCCGGCGCCAACCTACTCTACTATTTGGGACGTTCGTGCTCCAAGACATTATGGAAACAAGAGGGAATAGGATATCTGAACCAGGCTATCGCCCTGACTATCCCCGCCGACAGTATCATGGAGCGCTTATACTCAGGCTTGGCAGACTGCTACAGGCAAACCAAGCAAACCCGGGACCAAATCAAGGCTACCAAAGAACAATACAAATATGCCCCTGACAAGCATATTTTACTTTATAACTTGGCGTTCTTATCGGACAAAATAGGAGATACTAAAGCCACAGAGCATTACTTGCAGGCTTTTCTGCGAACAAAATCCAAACAAAATGCAGTACTACAGCAGCCGGATGATGACGAAGAAGAACCCGCACCCTACATAGATTACTACAAAAGTGCCACCAATAAATTGGAAAGCATCCGAAAAGAGAAATTCTTAAAGGGAGAAAAGTGAATTGATCGGATAGATGCATCGTTTCGGACAATTCACCACTGAGTGCAGACAGAGTTTCACAGAGGGAGAATAATGGAAAATAAATTTGAAGATGTGCGGTAGAAGGCACAGTAGCACGTAACCGAAGTCACATCGGCACGCAGCCGAAATTACTGTGCTGTGTAGCTAAAGTTACGGTGCTGTGTAGCCGAAGTTACGGTGCTGCGTAGATAAAGTTACGGTGCTGCGTAATCAAAGTTACGGTGCTGCGTAATCAAAGTTACGGTGCTGCGTAGATAAAGTTACGGTGCTGCGTAGCCGAAGCTATGACGGCATCTCCTTTTCCGGACGTCACGTTCACCAGATTGCATCGAAAAGTGCTCCTTATCGGTTGAGCTTCATCCCGGAGAATTCTCCAATGAAAACGTTTGCATAAATAGATGGCACACAGTAAGAAAGAAAACGGAAAACAATCCGATGATTTACCCTATATTAGCAACATTAAATAATAACGAGCTAATATCATGAAAAAATTATTGTTACTCTTAGGTTCATTCCTACTGTCATTAACCACTTATGCAGCCATGAACATATCCAAAATCGATCCGCCCTGCTGGTTCACCGGTATGAACAATCCGGAACTCCAGTTAATGGTATACGGTGAAGGCATCGGCCAGGCATCCGTATCAGTAAATTATCCCGGTGTATCGCTCAGCAGCGTCGTGAAACTGGAAAGCAACAATTACCTGCTTGTCTACCTACATCTCGATAAAGAAGTAAAGCCGGGCAAGATGCCCATCACATTTACGGTCGGAAAGAAGAAATTGGTGAAAGAGTACGAATTGAAAGCACGCAGCAAAGCCGGAGTCGATCACAAAGGTTTTGACGCATCGGATGCATTATACCTGCTGATGCCGGACCGTTTTGCCAATGGCAATCCGGATAACGACCGGATAGAAGGCATGGCCGAATATAAAGTGGACCGCAACGACCCGAACGCACGTCACGGAGGCGACCTGGCCGGTATCGAACAAAATCTGGACTATTTTACCGACTTGGGAGTGACCGCACTCTGGTTCACCCCGGTACTCGAAAATAATATGAAAGGCGGCTCATATCACGGATATGCAACAACCGATTATTACAAGGTAGACCCACGTTTCGGCACTAACGAGGAATATCGCTCACTGATAGCGAAAGCCCACAACCGGGGCATTAAGGTCGTGATGGACATGATCTTCAATCATTGCGGAGTAGAACATCCCTGGATCAAGGACATGCCTTCAAAGGACTGGTTCAACCATGCGGACTTCAAGAACAACTTTGTGCAAACTTCCTACAAGCTGACTCCACATGTAGATCCGTATGCCTCGGAGTACGATTTCGACCAGATGAACAACGGCTGGTTCGTGGAAGCCATGCCTGACCTCAACCAAAAGAACCCTCACGTATACAAATACCTCTTGCAGAACAGCCTGTGGTGGATTGAGTACGCCGATATCGACGGCATCCGGATGGACACCTACCCGTATGCCGATTACGATGCCATGAGCAACTGGATGAAAGAACTGAACGAAGAATACCCCAACTACAACACGGTGGGCGAAACCTGGGTTACCGAACCGGCCTATACAGCCTGGTGGCAGAAAGACTCCAAACTCTCCGCCCCGCGCAACAGTCACTTGAAAACAGTCATGGATTTCAGCTTCTTCGACAAAGTCAACACGGCCAAGAATGAACAAACGGACACTTGGTTCAAAGGATTGGACCGTGTCTACAACAATTTTGTATACGATTATCTGTATCCCAATCCGGCTTCCGTACTGGCTTTCATCGAAAATCATGACACCGACCGTTTCTTGGGTGAAGGCGAAAACCTCGATATGCTGAAACAGGCCTCCACCCTTTTATTGACCACCCGACGCATCCCGCAACTCTATTATGGAACGGAGGTGATGATGAACGGAGTAAAGAGTAAAAGCGACGGCTATGTACGAAAGGACTTCCCGGGCGGATGGGCGGACGATAAAGAGAATGCCCTGACTCCCGAGGGACGTACCCGATTGCAGAATGAAAGCTATAACTTCTACCGCAACCTGCTGAACTGGCGTAAGGGCAACGATGTGATCGCCAAAGGCAGCATGAAACAGTTCATGGTACAGCACGGCGTATATGCTTATGCACGCCAATATAAAGGGAAAACGGTATTTGTCCTGTTGAACGGTACGGATAAAGAGGTGAAACTTCCCCTGAAATACTATGCCGAAGTGCTGAAAGACAAGACTCAAGGAAAAGACGTCATTAGCGGAAAAGTAACGGCACTCAATGAAGAACTGACAATGGCACCCCGCCAATCGATGGTTATAGAGCTTTAATCTCACACCGGTTATAACCGCATAAGCAAAGGGCACAAAGGATTTCACCCGACATCCTCTGTGCCCTTTGTGTAGCCTAATGCGAATAATAATAGTCAAACGTTTGACTATTATCGAAGAATATTCCTACCTTTACACCGACTAAAAGAATACGACGATGACAAACAACGAATCGGAGCGCGAGCTCGTCCTACAAACCTTACGAACCTGGATGGCATTCCGCCAGGCCGTTCAGCGGGTACTCAAACGCCACAACGTGGATATGACCTTCGAGATGCTGCAAGTAATGAACTGCCTGTGGAACAAACAAGGCATCAGCCAGCAATCCCTGGCTGAGAAAACAGCAAAGGACAAGGCTTGCCTGACCAATCTGATTAATAATCTGGAAAAGAAAAACTGGGTGATACGGAAAGAAGGCCCCTCCGACCGCCGAAACCGCCTGATTTTCCTGACGCCCCAAGGCGAAGAACTTGCCCTCACCGTGAAACCCCTGATCAACGATATCTATGCCCAAACCGGAACAGAGATGGAGGCAAGCCGGATAACGGAATGCATCGAAGACCTGAAGAGACTGCATGAAGTGCTCAATGAGATCTAAAAGAAATCCGCCATGTCCACCCATCAGATAAAGCTAAAACAATTGAGAAGACTGAAGTTCAGGAACATCTTTCTCAACACAGTATGCATCCTGCTGGCATTGGCAGGTATTTCATGGACAGTAAACTACTTCTGGAAATACGCCCGCTACGAGATAACCAATGATGCCGTAGTGGATCAATACATCGCTCCGCTAAACATCCGGATACCGGGCTATATCAAAGAAGTACGTTTTACCGAACACCAGTATGTTCATGCCGGCGACACGTTACTGATACTGGACGACCGGGAATACCGGATCCGGCTGAAAGACGCGGAAGCGGCCTTGATGGATGCCTTGGGATCAAAGGAAGTGTTAAACTCCGGCATCCGGACTTCAGGAGTAAATGTAGCCGTACAAGAAGCCAACATAGCCGAAACACTGGCACGCCTTTCACAGCAAGAAGCGGAACTGAACCGATATACCCGGCTCCTGAAAAAGCAGGCCGTCAGCCAACAGGATTATGAACTGGCCAAAGCGAACTTCGAAGCGACCCGGGCAAGATACAACGCCCTGTTGCGACAAAAAGAAGCGGCCCAATCACAGTATTCCGAAACCAGCAAACGCAGTACAGGCGCCGAAGCCAATATCCTCCGGAAGGAGGCCGACCTGGAGATGGCCCGACTAAACCTGTCGTATACCGTTGTCACCGCACCCTATGACGGATACACGGGACGACGTACACTTGAACCGGGACAGTTCGTACAAGGCGGACAAACTCTTTCCTACCTGGTACGGGGCAATGACAAGTGGGTGACAGCCAATTATAAAGAGACTCAAATAGCCCATATCTATATCGGGCAAAAAGTCCGCATCAAAGTAGATGCTTTCAGCGGACGCACTTTTCACGGGACCGTAACCGCCATTTCCGAAGCCACCGGATCGAAATACTCCCTGGTACCGACCGACAATTCGGCAGGGAACTTCGTCAAAGTGCAGCAACGCATTCCGGTCCGCATCGATCTCAATGACGCCTCACCCGAAGAGATGGAATGCCTCCGTGCAGGGATGATGGTAGAAACGGAAGCGGTCCGCCCTTAGGCTTATGGTGAAGCTCAATCTGCCTACCCGTCCCTGGGTGCCTCAATGGTTGGGCATCGTGACCATGTTTATTGTCATCTTTCCCATCACCCTGCTCAACGGTGCCTACACAGGAAGTATGGTCGAAGTATCGAACACGCTGGGAGTATTGAGCGAAGATATTACCATGGCTTACTATTCAGCTTCGGTAGGGATGGCTGTTGCCTATCCCATCGTACCGAAAATACGCACCATAGCCACTCCGAAAACCTTACTGCTTACCGACCTGCTGCTACAGATATTCTTCAGCCTGGTATGCGCCCAAACCGGTAGTATGGACGTCATCATGGTATGCAGTTTCTGTATGGGATTTCTCAAAGCCTTCGTCATGTTGGAGTTCATCATCCTGATCCGCCCGCTCTTCAGTCCGAAAAACGTACGAAGTGAATTCTATGCCTACTTCTACCCCATCGTTTTCTCCGGAGGTCAGCTATCGATGGCTATCACCGCTCAACTGGCCTATCACTACCAATGGCAGCACATGTACTATTTTGTCACCATCCTCTTGCTGATCGCCCTTCTGTTCGTCATCTGTTTCTTCCGCTATGCAAGGCGTCCCATGCACATTCCGTTCAAAGAAATGGACGGAAGAAGCATGTTCATCATCGCCACCGCTTTCCTGCTAACGCTCTATACATTTACCTACGGGAAAACACTCGATTGGTTCGCATCCCCGAAGATCAGAGTATATGCATTCGTCATCCCGCTCCTGATAGCTCTCTTCATCCATCGGCAGCGTACACAAGGCAAACCCTTTGTCAGCCTGAAACCACTCTTTCTGCATAAATCCATCATCGGATATGGCTTCATGGTACTCGCCATGTTCCTGACAGCCACCAGTTCACTGGTAACCAACTATATGAACAGCATCATCCGGGTAGACAGCATACACGCCAATTCGCTGAGCCTGTGGCTATTGCCCGGATATGTGGTAGGAGCCGTCATTTGCTTCTGGTGGTTCCGATGGCAACGATGGAGGTTTCGCTTCCTCATTTCAGGAGGTATGTTCTGCTACGTCATCTATCTGGCTATCCTCTACTTTGGTATCACCCCTTATGGAACTTATGAAATGCTCTACCTCCCCATCCTGTTCCGGGGAGTGGGGATGATGGTCATATTCATTGCGTTCGGTGTGTTTGTTGTCGAAGATTTAGACCCGCGCCTGACGTTGTCCAATGCCTTCTTCCTGATTTCATTCCGCTCAGTATTGGCTCCGGTCCTGTCCGCTTCGTTCTTTAACAACATGCTTTACTATCTGCAGGCAAAGGGGATGAACATTCTTTCGGAAAACATGACGCTGACCAATCCGCTGGCCGAACAAAAATACAATCAGGCATTGAGCAATGCCCTGGCGCAAGGGCACGAATTCAGCGAGGCCGGACAATTGGCAGCCAACAGTCTGTACTCCACTTTGCAGCAGCAATCCCTGCTGCTTGCCCTGAAAACCCTAATCGGCTATGTACTGATACTGGCACTGGTGATTGCTGTCATCGCAGCGTTCATTCCTTTCCATAAAACGCTGAAGGTGGCTGTAGTGAAGACGGGTGACGATATGGTATAATGAGAAGGGATACAAAAAAGCCACCCAATTGCTTGAGTGGCTTCTTAAAATATAAATTAAATCAAGTAAAACTTTTAAATACTAGATTTGGAATTTATTCAGCTAACTTGTTGTCAGAACCCAGCACGTTGATAATTTTGTGCTTGTAGAGTTTTTCCATATTGTCGCGAGCCGGTCCCAGATATTTACGCGGGTCGAACTCAGCCGGTTTTTCTGCGAATACCTTACGGATAGCAGCAGTCATAGCCAGGCGAGAGTCTGAGTCGATGTTGATTTTGCAAACAGCAGACTTAGCGGCTTTACGCAGTTCCTCTTCAGGAATACCGATAGCAGCTTTCAGTGCACCACCAAACTGGTTGATAGTTGCAACCTCTTCTTCAGGAACTGAAGATGATCCGTGAAGAACGATAGGGAATCCCGGAAGTTCTTTCATTACACCGTCCAATACGTCGAATGCCAACGGAGGAGGAACCATACGGCCTGTCTTCGGATCGATGTGGCACTGTTCCGGAGTAAATTTGTAAGCACCGTGAGAAGTACCGATAGAGATAGCCAATGAATCGCAACCTGTCTTGGTAACGAAATCAACTACTTCGTCCGGTTCAGTATATGTGTGGTGGTCAGAAGAAACTTCGTCTTCTACACCTGCCAATACGCCAAGTTCACCTTCTACAGTTACATCGAACTGGTGAGCGTATTCAACAACTTTCTTAGTCAGAGCAACGTTTTCGTCGTAAGGAAGGTGAGAACCGTCGATCATTACAGAAGAGAAGCCTGAGTCGATACAGCTTTTGCAAGTTTCGAAAGTATCTCCGTGGTCGAGGTGCAAAACGATTTCAGGATTTTTGCAGCCGAGTTCTTTTGCATATTCTACAGCACCCTGAGCCATGTAACGCAACAATGTAGCGTTAGCATACTGACGAGCACCTTTTGATACCTGCAAAATAACCGGAGACTTAGTTTCTACAGCAGCCTTGATGATAGCCTGCATCTGTTCCATATTGTTGAAGTTGAATGCAGGGATTGCATATCCACCCTTGATAGCCTTAGCAAACATATCTCTAGTGTTTACCAGACCTAAATCTTTGTAATTAACCATTTTGTTTAAAAGTTTATTGTTAGTGAATTAAAAATTCTATGCAAAAGTAAGAATAATCCTTTGAATAGAGAAACCCTCGGGCGGAAATATCCGTTTGAGGAGCGTAATTCAATTCTATTTCAAATTATTTCCCATCCTTTAAGAGCTGTTTGTAATGTCTACGTAGCAAATAAAGGTTTTTTATTGTTTCCTCATATATATAATGGTAGGCAAATGATCGCTGTAACCATCCAACCACACTCTGCCACCATATGTACGCAGGGGTGCACCCTTATATTTACCATCCTGCTGAAACAGGTAATCGCGCATGAAAACTTCATTGTGATCATATTTCAATCCTTTTGTTGCTTGAAGCAGCGTGGGTGAAAGGATGATCTGATCGAACAGATTCCATTTGCCTCGATAGAGCAAAGTGCCCACTCCCTTATCTTCCAACGTCACCCACCAGGGGTTGTAAAGGTCATCTTCAGTCATATCCTCGACGTGTTTCTTTGCCCCCAGTACGGCAAGGCTCAAGTCCATCGGATCGTCGTTGAGGTCGCCCATGATAATCAGTTTCAAGTCCGGATCCGTACGCATCAGCAAGTCCTTCAATGCCTTCACCTGCATGGCAGCGTGCACGCGTACCGGTTCCGCCGCCCCCCGAGAGGGCCAGTGGTTGACTATCAGGCAGACTTTATCACCCGCCAGCTCGCCGCCTACAATCAGGAATCCACGGGTTTTGTGGATGGTATCTCCCTCGAAAGGAGTGGAAAGCACCAATGCCGTCGCATGGGGAGTGAATTGTTTAGGGTCATACAGCAACGCACAGTCGATGCCCCGTTTGTCAGGTCCTTCATAATGTATGTATCGATAACCTCCGGCAGCCAGTTCGGGTTGGCGAATCAGATCGTCAAGCACGCGCCGGTTCTCCACCTCCGCCACACCGATTGCGGCAGGCCCTGCCGGTACTTTATCACGCGAAAGTTCACCCAGCACCTTGGACAGATTTTTCAGTTTCGAACGATATTTCTCCGAGTTCCACCCCTTTGCCGCATCCGGAAGATATTCATAATCGTTTTTTCCCGTATCATGAATGGTATCAAACAGATTCTCAAGATTGTAAAAAGCTACGCTGTACAGCCTGTCCGCATGATCCTGTGCCCGGCCACCGACCGCCAGCAACAATAAAAAGTTGAATGCAATAATTAGTTTCTTCATATATTTATTTTTGAGTTCACCGCAGATTATACGGATTAGCACAGATTCTTCAATTTCCAATGAAATAAATCTTCAATCTGTGCCAATCCGTGTAATCCTATGGTGAATGTGATTCATTTCTTGCCTGTTTAAAGTCCTTTTTTAGATTTAAAACCAAGCACCCTTAGGTTTAAAACCAAAAGGATCTACCTTTTAAACCAACGAAACTTAACCCGTCACCCCTGCAAAAGTCTTAAAAAAAAGCGAGAATACGACTTTTTTTCCAAAACTTTTTTCCTAAGAAACAAAAAAGCATTATCTTTGCGACCTGAAAAATGACCATTACACTATTCTTACCAAATAGTAAAACGATATAATAATTTAAAAAACGAATATTAAAATGAAAAAAGGTCTTCATCCTGAATCATACCGTCCGGTAGTATTCAAAGATATGTCAAACGGTGATATGTTTTTGTCTAAATCAACTGTAGCTACAAAAGAGACCATCGAATTCGAAGGTGAAACTTATCCGTTACTGAAAATCGAAATCTCTAACACTTCTCACCCGTTCTATACAGGTAAATCTACATTGGTAGATACAGCCGGACGTGTTGACAAGTTCATGAGCCGCTACGGTAACCGTAAGAAATAATAGGTCGGATCATCCGATTGATAAAAAATAAGCTGCCCCAATATTGAGGCAGCTTATTTTTTTTCCCTAAAGCCACTCCGCAAAGGAAACTGCTCCCCAAAAAAACGATCCATTTTAGTTTATTAACTATCAAATTTAGGTTTGTAACTAATATTTTTAGTTCATTTACAGCAAACAACAGAAACCCTCCCGGATCTCCCCTCCTATCCTCGTAAAGTAGCAGGAAAAGCAAAAAAGGTCAGAGATGGATAAAGGTAACTGACCACTACTACAAAAAATAAAGAAAGGAATAATAATGGAGTATCAACGGATATGGCTTTTAGTTTTGTTCTGTCTTTCCTCTTGGGATATGCACGCACAACATTTCGTAATCGAAGGGAAAACCAATGGATATGTTCCCGACGGCTCTATTCTCTACCTCGGACGCTGGAACGGAATGGGAGCAATGATTTATTTCACATCTGATATGATCCGTAACGGCACCTTTCGTTTGGAAGGCAAAAGAGAAAAGACTCCGGATATTATCTATTTGTACGGAACAGAAAAGGCTATCGGTACACTTAACCTACGTTTGTGGGTCGGCGATGACACCATAAGAGTATCCGCCAATTCAGAAGTACCGGAAACCTGGATTGTGGAGAACAACATGCCGCAACAAGCAGAAGAAGACTTCTATAGACAACTGAAAGGGAAGGACAATATAATAAAGACAAGTCGGATGAACAGCAGGCAATTATGGGATAGGTCACTCACTCCGGACAGTGTCCGAATACTAACGAATCAAATCATCCAGAATGACCTACCAGGGCAGATCCGCATACTCAGCCATCTGCATAAACAGCCTAAACTGACTGATACAGGGTTGGTGTACTTTTTCTTATCGAGTGGTTATGCCCATTGGATGACCAATCCGAAACATCTCCGTATGGGGAGAGAAATTTATGGCCAATTAACAGGAAAGCAAAAACAAACCTATTATGGTAAGTTTGCCAAATCTTATTTTTATCCCGACAAAACACCCGAAAAAGGAGACTATTATATAGATGCCAACCTATTTGATCTGAAAGGAGATTCTTGCAAACTGACAGATTATTTAAATAAAGGGAAATACATTCTGCTGGATTTCTGGGATCTATATTGTGCACCTTGCAAGAAGTCCGTGCCCGGCTTAAAGGAACTGTTCTCTTCCTGTGCGGACAAACTGACGATTATCAGTATCAATGTCGGCAGTCGCGAAAGCCAGGTAAAGGGAAGCTCTGATTTTCTATGGGAAAACCTCAGCGACGGGCAAGGCCTGACCGGGATTGCATCCCGCTACGGAATAAAATCCATCCCTTGTTTTATATTGATAGCACCCAATGGGCGAATAGAAAAATACTGGAAAGGATATGCCATGCACCACTCCGGCATGGAGAAAGAGATCATGGAAATTATTCTCCCAAATTCCTCACCTACAGAAACATCAAAGTAAAAAACAGCTTTCCAGAAGCAATATATACTTTTATAGGGAAAACCCTATGGCACAATAGGAGAAAAAACAGCGCTGTAGGAAACTTCTTTCGTATCTTCGTAACATCTAATCATAAATTCACTAAAAAAGATACGGCTATGAAACGACTGACTATCCTATTTATGCTCTTTCTGACCTCGTGCATCCTCTATGCCAAAGACCGGAAAGGAAATGACCTCAGCGGTCCCATTGCACTGAAAGGCGAACTGACCGAAAAGTACCAAAACTACACGAAAGGTACTCCTGTCGTCATCCGGGGAGTACGAAAAATGCGCATTTCACCCGATGAAACGGCAGGCATCACCTATGCCGTGGAAATAGACGGGCTGCAATATCCTGTCGGGGCAGAAGAAGCCGGTAAGATCATCCGGCTGAAACCGGCGACAGTCCTTGAATACTGGCAAGGCGTTTACTTGTCACAAGGCATGTATGATTACTACAATCGGAAAGGTTATCGTTACAAGATGCGACAGGAACTGGACGAGGAGTGCCTGGACTATCTGGATAAACTCAACGAAATAGCCTACAAAGACGCCTACATTCAAGACTATGTACAGGCCATTTTTGCCAAAGTCAATCCCGGCGAAATAGATACGAACCGTCCGGAACGACTGAATGTACGCATCATTCAGTCACCCGAACCGGATGCCTATATGCTACCCAACGGGGCCATGCTGGTAAGCACCGGACTTCTCTGTACCATCGATTCGGAAGAAGAACTGGAAGCTATTATCGCCAACGAAATGGTTCATTTCATCCTCGATCATCAGGTGGATAATGTGTCACGTGCCGAAACCCGCGCCAAACGGGCCGCTTTCTGGGCGGATGTATTGGGGACAGTAGCCATGGCAGCCGACGATACCAACTGGATGTATGGATATGACGAACGGGTGGGTGCCATCGAGTTGGCAGCCAGCATCGGAACCATTGCCGCTCTGATCAACGTGCGTACAGTGAATCGCCTGGGTATGGATTACAGCAGCAAACAGGAGCTGCAAGCCGACCGGATTGCCCGCGATTACCTTGCCTTCAAAGGAATGAACCCCAATGCTCTCTCTTCTGCCATCAATAAAATAAAAGAGTTTTATGGCTCAGTCCATCGCTACGACAACCTGACACGCTACGGCAGCTACGGCCTATTGAAAGAGCGCCTTGCCAAACTGGGAGAAACCGAAAGCATACACAGCCATATGTTTGAGAAAATGACCTCGGACATCGTGACTTTCAATGCTGCCATGTATCAGGGAGACAAACGCTATAAAATGGCGGAACAACTGGCTCAGAAGAACATAGACAATCGGGTGGCCTCCGATCATGACTACGTGATTCTGGTCAAAGCACGTATGGCCCAGGAGAATACCCCGGAGAGCAACGAAGCTTGTATGAAACTATTGGAAAAGGCCCGGGAAATTGCCACCGCACGCAATCTGGATATCAACAAACAGGAGATTCTGTTGCTGATGCGCATGAACAAACAGGCAAAAGCCGCCGACAAGCTGAAAGAGTATCTGGACCTGCTGGCCGAATATAAACAGCAAAACGACATGAACACCCAGGAATCCGAATGGATCGGAGAAGAACTGGACTGGGCTAGCAAAATGCTTTCAAAAATCAGTCTGCTATAGTCGCTATCTTAAAATTCCATAAAGGGTGTAGCTATACCGGCTGTATGGCTACACCCTTTATTACAGATGGCTACACCTTCCGGAGCAAAGGGTGTAGCCCTTTTATAGAATCAGAAATTGATATAGACGCGACATTCGTGGGCAGGTATCGTCAGACCGGTCGGTATCGAAGTCACATGAAGTTTCGTGCCATCCAGATAGTTTGTCCAGACTCCCGTTACCGGAAAAGAAGTGATTGCCTCTATCGGCTTAGCGGTAAAATTACCAACTACGACCAACCTCTTGCCGTTGGTTGCTGCAAGAGTCAGGAAACGTCCTCCGGTCCAGTTGGCTGTCTTCACCAACCAGGAGAACGTACTCCCCGGATTAAAGAGTTCAGAATGTTCCCGCCTCAACTTCAACAGTTTTGCATATGTATTGCACAACCCTTTCCGAGCTTCATTGTCCAGATATTCCCAGTGCAGAGGTTTCCTACCTGTCCGTCCCCCTTCTTCAATCGACACATCGTATCCCATTTCACCAAACTGCCATACCATCTTAGGACCGGGTGCCGTGAAAAAGAATGAGGCATTCGCAGCAAGCTGTTTCATACGGACATTTATATCCGATTTTAAAGGTCCCTCGCCATAAGCAATCTGCTTAAAGGCTGTCCGCTCTTCGTCATGGCTTTCCATAAAGCCAACCCACCCTCCGTAGGGCATTGTTGTTCCGAAAGTAACCAATGGTGTAAAATCACTGTTTGACGGATACCCCATTGCCGACTGGCAATAAGCATTATTCAGGTTACGCCAAAGTTGCATGCCTTCTTCGGCCAATTCGCTCTCCTCTTTTTCGTCACAGAAATGCTCCAGGATGACGACTGCCTCCGGATTCACCTCACGAACTGTCTCGTTATAATCTTTCAGGATGGCAATACGCGAAGCGTCATAATTTCCGGCAGTGGCCTCCGTACTGCTGTTTTGTGTAAAGCCCTTTGTCATGTCGAAACGAAAGCCATCGATGCGATATTCCTCCAGCAGGAACTTCAGGCTCCGTTTCACAAATGCACGTACCAAAGGCGAGTCATGATTGAAATCATGAAAGACACCGTAGGGATGAGGTTCTTTCACATTAAACCAAGGGTTATCGGCTGCCGTACGGTTATTTTTGGTATCCCAATACAAACGGGCAAAAGGATGCGAACCACTGGCATGGTTGTAAACAACATCAAAAAGAACAGCCATACCCGCTTCGTGGCATTTATCGATAAAAGCCTTATACATATGATCGGTACCGTAAGCCTTGTCCAAAGCAAAATAGAAACAAGGATTGTATCCCCAGCTGTCATTGCCATCGAACTCCTGCACCGGCATCAACTCAACAGCATTGAAACCTAAACTTTTCAGATATCCTATCTTCTCCATAGCACCGTTCAGATCGCCTGTGGCAGTGAAATCACGCAACAGCAGTTCATAGATCATCAGATTATTTTTATCGGGTATCCGGAAGTTTTTAACCTTCCATTCATAAGAATCCCTTTGTATTTTGAATACAGAGGCAATGCCGACAGCACCCTTGGGATACTCTTTCGCATCGGGGTAGGTAGAAGAGGGAATGTATTTATCGTTATCCGGATCGAGTATCTTACGGCTATAAGCATCAGCCAAACGAAGAATCTCCCCGGCCCTTGTACCGACATAATACTGAAAAGCATATTCACGGGTAGGCTGAAGTCCGGTCAGTGTAATCCACCAGCAGCCCGCAGCATCATCTCGGTTCATTTGGCTGTTGCTTTCATTACTCAACTTCCAGTCATTAAAATCACCCACGACATGGGCAAAATCCTTATGTCCCCCTTTCTTGTCTTTATCATACAGCACCAACGTGACTGTGGATGCGTCTATCAGATTGATTCCTTCCTGCAGACCGCCAGGCATAGAAGCATATCTGACAGCCGCGGGTTCAAAGGGTTTATACAGATGATCGGTAACAGAGACAAACGAGTCTCCGTCCATTCCTTTCTTGCTCCCGTCAGCACTGCGAATCACGACACCCAATTGCCGAACCGGTGTTTCGTTCGAACCAAACCATTGACGGATCGAAGGTGCCAGCGTAATACTCCAGATATTATCTGCCACCCGGACCATTTTACATTTATCCACATTAGTATTCCACTCCGCAGGCACATACATCCAGGTCCCTTCTGACACCACTCCCGTATGTACATACACATCACCCGCATAACCATAGAGCGGGGAAGTTTTCGTCGCTTTAAAATATAGCGTCAATTGCCTGTCAGCATCCGGAGTCTCAGGTCGGAAACTCAGTCCGTCGTCACATCTTCCCTCCTGCGTGATCCGGATTTTTTCCGAAAGGCTGCCGCTCCTGATGACAATCTCTCCTTCACGCCTGGCCACTCCCTCATTGGGAGCCACCGTAAAAGCCAAGTTGGTAACCACCAGTCCGCGGGTATTGGCCTGCGAAATCCAACTACGATCCACTTCCGGAATTTCGACCTCAAATGTTATATTGGCTTTTACTTCCACCTGCACAGTTCCTCCTTCCTTGCCCACTTCGAAACGGGAAGCTGTCAGTGTCAGTGCATCTTTCTGCTTTTGTGAAACGGTAAAACTTTTTTCAATTCCTCCCGCCACCAGGGTCAGCTTGACGCTACGGCTGTCATAATCAGCATTTTCCTGTATACTGATAGTCACAGAAGCATCGCCCGCTGTTCCCGAAGATGGAGACACCGTACACCAGTCTGCCGCTCTGCGTGTATCCGTATCGGTGGTCAGCGAGATCCGCCATGGACGTCCTGACGAGAACGATAGATTCCGGGTTCCCGAAGTAGCGGCAAAATCAATGCCTTGCTCAAAAAAAATCTCACTATCAGAAGAAAGAATCAGAGAATCGGTTTCTTTCTCTTCCGACGAGCAACCGAAACCAATCAGCGGAAGCAGGAGGAGCAGAAACGGAAAAGTTAAATATTTCATAGATTAAAAGGTATTATTGTATATAAAAAAGGATGCCAACCTTATGCAGGTTGACATCCGAAGTATCTTCCTGGCATTTCTCTTCCAGATAGAGAAATACAGGATTATTTTTTAGTCATGATCGCCGTTTTAGCATCCGGATTCAATACAATGGTATAGGCTCCGGCTGTCACTTTCATATTAGCACCATCCTGAGTCAATGCCCCCAGGCTGCCACCCAGATTGACAGTCCAAGCACCGTCCCATCTGAATTTTATCTCACCGGCTACCAGAGTGACGTCCACCGACCAGAGTTTAGTTGCCGGATCATAATTCATCACAGTTCCTTTGTCCCATCCACCGGGAGTGGCATCACCAATTATCTCCCAACCGGTCTTGGTCAACGAGGCTGTCAGCTTCTTCATATCGGCACCTACCCGATAGTATCCGGCTGTTTCAATCTTGATATTATCGCCGTCGCTGGGCATCAGAACAAATGTCCCTATGTTCTTAGCTTCATCCCAACTGATAGGGCCCATCATACCGATCCATACCCCGGCATCCCAGAATTTAAATTTGGTATCGGCATCAAAATAAAATGTTCCGGTATAGATAAAGTCGCGGGCAGCAGATTGCACTTTGTAACAATCATCTTTAGTAGCGTCCCATCCCTGATAGCTTCCCGGCAATGCCATTTCCGCACTCGACAATTCAATGGTAGTTTCTACCATGCTATAAGAATATTTACCGGCATTTGTCAGATTCATAGTGATCACGTATGGGCTGGCTTTCAACACCTTAAAATTATTAGGCCCTGCCACCAGTTCGCCTTCAAGTTCGGACTCCTTACCGGATACCGCTCCGTAGTTATCGGAATCCCAGTTATTGTTCGACCTGAATTTAAACTCTTTGTCAAGCAATGAAGTAGTAACCGTCCATAAGCGGGTGGTGGCGTCATAGTCCATTTGCGTGTCCTTATCCCAACCACCGGAAGTAGCGTCTCCCACCACTCCCCATACAAGGGGTTCGGTCTGTTCCACCTTACCTTCGGCATCTACTTTGATCCCGTAGAATCCTTTTTTAGCAGCCGTCTGATCCTTTGCCAGAACCTTGGTAAGATCACTTCCGTCTATAATAGCATACGAAACACCATCCGCATCGAAGTTGGCATATCCCTGGTATACCCCGTCACCATCGGGATCGCCCAACAGGTAAGCATTCGTATAGTCCCAGTCCGGATAGCCCACGGCCACATAAGCGAACTTCCAGTCAACCGCATTCGGATCAAAAAGAGTCGCCTTAAAAGTAATCGAGTTCGAAGCCGGATCAGCAGTCATGTCATACGCTTTAGAAGTCAGCGTAATCGTAAAGTTATAAGTCTGTCCCGGATAAGCCCCCACCTTAGCCATCATAGTGTTCATCTGTCCATTGGTAAACTTCAGGCTGGTAGTTCCGGTTTCACCCAATAAGACAGTTTTCGCATTCGCATCATTCGTCAGTGTAACGTCATAATTCACCACTGCCTTCACTCCATAGTCTGCTGCCGTCCACTTGATCTCGGGAAACTCAGCCGCAGCATTTTCATCGTTGAAAGTAAAGTCGCTTTGAGAGAAAGGCTCAAAAGCAGAGGCTTTCTGCAACTCCATGACGGGCGACTTCTCATCTTCGCAAGCCGTAAAGGCCAGAAGTCCTAACAACAGTGTATAGAAATATATTTTTTTCATAATCTTAATTCGTTGTTTTTAATAGTCATTCGATTTTAGTATCCTTCATTCTGCTTGAGATTGGTGTTAGAACCGATATCGTCTGACGGAATCGGGAACACGTTGTAGAAGTTCTCAACAGCCTTACCTTTGGCTGTACCACCCTTCCAAGGCCATACGTAACCGGCAGTAGTAAACAGTCCGAAACGTACCAGGTCTGTACGGCGTTGTCCTTCAAAGAAGAATTCACGGCCCCGCTCGTCAATGATGAAGTTCAATGTCAAATCGGAATCAGAGATAGGAGCCAGCGTCTTATCACTGTACGCTCTCTTACGCAGATCGTTCACATAACGGAGAGCAGTAGCTCTGTCGCCACCCTGACCGCCTCTGAGCACAGCTTCGGCATACGTCAAGTAGATTTCACCCAGACGGAAAAGCGGGAAGTCTACGTAAGCTTCCTTTGAAGGAGGCAGCGTTCCATCCTTATTTACATTGAAGTATTTGGTAACTGGAATACCGTTATTTTGGAATGTATTTTCGTCAATAATTTCAAGACTGGTTGTCAAATCGGTACGAAGCATTGCCTTACGGGTATCCGCATCACTGCCACTCTCTTTGAGGAACAGATTGTAGAGTGACGATTTTGCCCTTACACCCTGCCATGCTCCTTTGGCATTGACTTCTTCCTGAGTCGCCGTAGCCCCCCAGCAAAGGAAGGCGGTCATACCACCCCAGGTCATCGTCTGGTCGCCCTCATAGCGTACCGGGAAAATCATTTCGTTGGACAAGTGGTTGTCTGCCTTGAACATATCTACATAAACAGGTTCCAACTGATAACCCGTTTCGATCACTTTCTTAGCATACGTGATACATTCGGTATATTTGTTCTGGCCAACGTAAGTCTCCGCATTAAGGTACAGGCGTGACAAGAGTGCCCACGCGGCAGCTTTGTTGGCATGCCCGTAGTCCTGGCTGTATCCCACTGTGGGCTCCAACATATCCTCTACGCATTCAGTCAGTTCTTTCTCGATCCAGTTGAACAGATCGGCAGCCATGATCTGCTTCGGCGGAATACTTCCGATCGGGCTGTTTTCGTCTACAAACGGTACATTGCGATACAAGTCGAGCGCATATTCATAGCTCAATGCACGCAGAAAACGGGCTTCGGCACGCCATGTCTTGATCGAGGCTTTCAGTGATGCGTCACAACCGCGGGCATCCAGTTTATCTTCGGTAGTCTCACGCAGATAAGCGTTGGCTACATTGATTTGATAGAACAGGCGGTAATATGAACCCTTGATCCACGGACTGGATGCACCCCAGGAGATATGGTTGAACTCAGGGATACCGGGGTCATTCCATGCACAGTGTGCAATGTCCGAAGGCAAATCCTGCATATTCCACAATACACGGAGGAAGGAAGCCTGGCTACCGCCATCGATGCCTACCACATCCTGATCGGAATCACCCCCGCTGTTACCGCCGATGGCCATGCCTGCATAAATCTTAGCAAGACTCTGCTCATAAGCCAAGGGCTCGTTCCCGAAAACAACGTCGGAAACCAATTCGTCTTTGTCCAGTGGAACCGTATCGAGGTCGTTCACACAAGACGCTACTCCTAACATCATTCCCAGCAATGCACAGGGAAGAAGATATTTAAATTTTATTGTTTTCATGTTTTACAGATTAAAAGTTGAGATTAAGGCCGATCATGAATACACGGGGGCGAGGATAGATGTTGTTATCGATTCCTTCACCACTGATTTCCGGATCCAGTCCCTTGTACTTAGTAATGACAAACGGATTCTGTACCGTAGCATATACGCGTGCACTCTGCTTATCATTGAAGAGTTTATTAAACGTATATCCCAAAGAGATGTTGTCCATACGCACGAACGAAGCATTCTGAACGTAATAGCTGGAACGGTATTGAGCGTTCTTGAAATCAGTGCTGCGGGCAGAGGTCAGACGATTTTTCAGGAATCCGGTCTGGTCATACATATTGGCGCCTTCGTATGCCTCACGGTTGGACTGCACATTATTGTAAACATAGTTACCGAAACTGCCGCGCAAAGCAAATGAAAAATCCCAGTTCTTATAAGAAAGTTGTGAGGTCAGTCCCATGAACACATCGGGAGCAGCTTTTTTGAAGCAGATCAAGTCGGCGTCGTTAATCTGGTTATCTCCATTCTGATCTACATAAGCACCTTCGATAGGTTTACCGTCAGGACCATAAATCTGCTCAAATACATAGAAGGAATTGAACGCCTCACCTACCCGATGGATCAGGGCATTGTATCCTGTACCACCATCGATGCCGCCATGGATGACACCGGCATAGTTCGGGTCGTCGTTGAAAGTCATCTTGGTGATCTTATTCTTATTATAAGAGATGTTATAGCCGATATTCCAGTTCCAGTCCTGTGTTGAAACAGCATGGGCATTGATGCTGAACTCAAAACCCTTGTTCTCCAATGTACCTACATTAGTCAACAACTGATTGCTGAAGTTAGTTCCGGCAGGAGCCGTAACGGTGTTCAGCAAGTCCTTCGTTTTACGGAAGTAATAGTCGATTGTACCCGTGATGCGTCCATTCAGGAAACCGTAATCGATACCTACGTTCCAGGTTGTGGTTTCTTCCCACTTCAGGTTCTGGTCATAAGGTTGCGGAGCAATCAGTGAGTATTCGGTATCACCAAAATAATAGTTGGCACCTGCCTTGGAATACATGTATCGGGCCATATAAGGATAGTCTCCATTGCCCAGATTCTGCTGTCCGGTCACACCATATCCCAAACGTAATTTCAGATCCGAAATAGCGTTCACATTCTTCAGGAATGACTCTTCGTTCAGCTTCCATGCCAGTGCTACCGATGGGAACAGTCCCCAACGATTGTCCGGACTGAAACGTGAGGAGCCGTCGTTACGCAGGGTAAATGTCACCAGATAACGGTTCAACAAAGTATAGTTGAGACGTCCGAAGAAAGAAACCAGATAGCTTTCGCTCGCATAGTCATCTCCTTTTTTATAGAATTCTTCTCCCGTCTTCTCTGCATAGGCAGCCGAGTAAGGATAGGAGTTGGTAGTCGAATTATAGAAATGCTGCCAGGAGTAACCTGCCATGACATCAATGTAATTAACTCCGAACGTATTGGCATAGTTGAGGTAGAAATCAAGCAAAGTGTTGCGTTTCAGCTGAGTATAATGGCTGTTTTCACCAAAGCCGTTTTTGAAATTACCCGTACAGTAAGTCAAAGGTGAATTATCGGCTATAATCACGTCACCTTTACTTTTCGATACATCATAACCTAAGTTCAGGTTAGCGCGAAGTTCAGGCAGGAAGTGGAATTTATAATCGATCTGCGCATTGCCGATGCTGCGGTAAACAGTCGATTTATCATCTTTCTCTTCAAGCATGGCAACCGGATTGGCCAGGCCGATATCAATCGGAGAAGCCTTGTCTCCCTCCTGCTTCATATACATAAAGTATCCGTTTCCATAAGGATTGCCTTCCATATAGACAGGCTGTGTGGGATCATACTGGGTAGCCAGACCGATAGCTGCACGGTCGGCAAAACGGTTCTTATTGTATACCCCCTTCACATTGAGCTGGATGTTGAGCTTCTTGTCGAAAAAGTTGGGGTTCAAGTTGATGGCACCTGTCAGACGTTGCATATTCGAAGTCTTCAGGATACCGTTTTCGTTTGTATACGCCACGGACACACGATAAGGCATATGCGGAACTGCTCCGGATACACTTACATTATGATCGGTACTGAAAGCCGTACGGAAGATTTCATCTTGCCAGTCGGTAGAGGTTTTACCCAGCGCATTGGCCTGAAGGCTGTTTTCGCCAAACTTCTCGATTACAAAATTACGAAAGTCTTCCGCCTTCATCACATCAACCGTATTCGATTTCGTACTGATAGAGAACGTACCACTGTAGTCTACCTTCACGCGTCCCGATTGCCCTTTCTTAGTGGTAATGATAATGACACCATTGGAAGCACGCGAACCGTAGATAGCAGTAGCAGAGGCATCTTTCAGAATCGTAAACGTCTCGATGTCATTGGGATGAACAGTAGAGAGCGGGTTGCCCATACCCTTGATCTCGGTGTTATCGACAGGCACTCCGTCAATAACGATCAACGGATCGTTGCTGGCCGACATGGATGAACCTCCGCGCACACGGATCGTAGCTCCGGCCCCCGGGGCTCCACCATCGGTAATCACACTGACACCGGCAGCCTTACCCACCAAAAGGTCGGAAGCCGAGGTAGCCATACCTTTTACCATCTTATCCGCATCGATTGCCATCACCGAACCGGTTACGTCATTTTTCTTCACGGTACCATAACCAATCACCACCGCTTCCTGAAGCATCACCGCATCTTCATGGAGAGTTACCGTCACGCTGGGAGCGGCTTTCATTTCAACCGGCTTATAACCGATGAAAGAAATTACAAGAGTTGAATTTTGAGGAACACTCAGAACAAAGTTTCCGTTCAGGTCGGTAATCGTACCGATAGAAGAATTATCCTTCACAACCACATTCGCGCCGATTACGGGTTCACCCGTTGAATCTTTCACATGTCCCTTGACAGAGACTTGTTGTGCATAAGCGCTCAATGACAAGAATAGCCCAAACAATAGGGGCAGAATCATACGACAGACTCTAAGATTAACTTGCTTCATGCATCTAAAAATTAAAGTTAACAATATAAATATTAAATATACTTTCTAAGAGATAGAGAATGAACGACTTCATCCCGATTCTTGATTACGTAGCAAAAATACTATTTAAACAATAGTCGCTTATTTAAATTCAAACAAATCCACGCATGCAACTCCGCAAACGATTGCATCATAAAAGCGGACTTATAACATACTATCACTGAACTTTTCAGTCTCCTTTACACTATTTTTGTGACATATTAAACAAATCCATATATACATTGGTTTTGTCTTTATATAAATTCATTTACCTTTGGCTGAAAACCAATATGTACCATGAGTAAACCGCAAATCACCATCAAAGACATTGCCCGCGAACTGGGGGTATCGCCCTCCACCGTATCGAGAGCACTGAAGGACAATCCGGACATCAGCCAGGAGACGAGGGATGCTATACATAAGTACGCGCGCGAACATAATTATAAGCCCAACGTACTGGCACTGAACCTGCGCACCAGCCGTTCGAACACCATCGGGGTCATCATCCCCCAGTTAGTTCACCACTTCTTTTCGTGTGTGCTGAGCGGCATTGAGAGAACGGCGGCGGAAGCGGGCTACAACATCCTGGTGGCGCAAAGCAACGAGGAGTACGAGCGAGAGGTAAAAATCGTTCACTCCTTCCTCGCCGCACGGGTTTGCGGAGTCATCACTTCGCTCGCCAAAGACACATCCCGATATGACCATTACCAGGAATTGCTGGACAACAATATTCCTATCGTTTTCTACGATCGCATCTGTACCGGTATCAACACCGAACGGGTGGTGGTAGACGATTATGCCGGTTCGTTTGCCGCCGTGGAGTATATGATACAGACGGGCTGCAAGCGCATCTTCTTTTATAGCGCCGCTCCCCACCTCGAAATATCGAAAAACCGGCGGAACGGTTATATGGACGCGATGAAAAAGTATCGGATTCCGGTGGACCAAAGCATGATAAAGTTATGTGACAGCCGCGAAAAAGCGATCGCCATCACACCCGCTCTGCTCGAAAGGCCGGATCATCCGGACGGCTTCTTCGCCATCAATGACGAAACAGCTTCGGGCATCCTCTACTCGTGCAAACTGACCGGACGGAAAGTGCCCGACGAAGTGTCTATCTGCGGATTCACCGACGGCGCCATCGCCCAAAGCACAGATCCGAAGCTGACCACGGTGGAGCAACATGGCGAAGAGGTGGGCAAAAGCACCATCAGGCTACTGATAGACAAACTGGAAGGGAACGATGAAGGAAAAAGCGGTAATAAAATCGTGCGTACCAACTTAGTGGTACGGGGAACGACGAAATAAATCTACTTAATAAATACACCATGAAAGTAAAGCCTGACTTAAGTTTTTGGAAGCTGTGGAATATCAGCTTCGGTTTTTTCGGCGTGCAGATAGCTTATGCCCTTCAAAGCGCCAACATCAGCCGTATATTCGCCACGCTGGGCGCCGACCCGCACAGCCTGAGCTATTTTTGGATACTCCCTCCGCTGGCGGGAATCATTGTACAACCGATCATCGGAGCTGCCAGCGACAAGACATGGACCCGTTTCGGACGACGCATCCCCTACCTTTTTGCGGGTTCGCTGCTGGCGGTATGGGTGATGTGCCTACTGCCTAATGCGGGAAGTTTCGGTATGGCAGTCGGCACGGCCATGATCTTCGGACTGGTAGCGTTGATGTTTCTCGATACTTCTATCAATATGGCGATGCAGCCTTTCAAGATGCTGGTGGGTGACATGGTGAACGAGAAACAGAAAGGGCTGGCCTACTCCATTCAGAGTTTCCTGTGCAATGCGGGTAGCCTGATGGGCTATCTTTTCCCATTCATCTTCACATTTATCGGGATCAGCAACACGGCGGACAAGGGCACGGTGCCCGACTCGGTGATTTACTCGTTCTACATCGGCGCCGCCATCCTGATTCTATGCGTCATCTATACCACGGTAAAAGTGAAAGAGATGCCTCCCAAAGAGTTTGAAGAGTTCCATGGTATCACGGCGGACGAAAAGAAGGAAAAAGCCGACTTTATCTCCCTGCTGAAGCATGCTCCCAAAGTGTTTTGGACGGTAGGGCTGGTACAGTTTTTCTGCTGGGCCGCTTTCATGTACATGTGGACCTACACCAACGGTGCCATTGCCGCCACGGTGTGGGGCACTACGGACGTCCAAAGCGCCGGCTATCAGGAAGCGGGCAACTGGGTAGGCGTGCTGTTCGCCGTGCAGGCCATCGGATCAGTCATCTGGGCTGTGATATTGCCGTTGTTCAAGGCACGCAAACAGGCCTATGCCTTTAGCCTCGTACTGGGTGGCATCGGTTTCATATCCACCCTGTTCTTCCACAACGAATATCTGCTGTTCATCTCTTATCTGCTGATCGGCTGTGCCTGGGCCGCCATGCTTGCCATGCCGTTCACTATCCTGACCAATTCGGTTTCGGGCAAAAACATGGGGGCTTACCTGGGACTGTTCAACGGAACCATCTGTGTACCGCAAATCGCCGCCGCCCTTGTCGGAGGAGGATTGCTCCACCTCGTCGGGGGGCATCAGGTGAACATGCTGGTGCTGGCAGGCGTACTGCTGATTGCAGGCGCCGTTTGTGTATATTTCATCAAAGAGACGATGGCGCATCACGAAGCGTAAAAGTATACTGCGGAAAGACAAAAAGTGCTCCATAAGCAGCTATAGCGCGAATGACTTTTGAGTTTAAAAGAGAGGGGGTATTGGTTTAAAATCAAAGTACCCTCTCTTTTAAACCAAAGGCTACCTGATTTTAAACCAACGCAACCTCCGTCGGCAAGGGATAAAAGAATACCTTCATGACAAAATAAATCGCCCCTTACCTGTCGCTGATCCAGAATCATCTCCCACCATTCGTACCATAAAATAGCACGAAAGATAAAAAGAGCGCAGAGTTTTATCTGTTATCCACTGTCGGCACGGACTTTTTTTGTATCTTGGGTGCCGTAAACAACCGACTCAATCTTAAAAAGCCATGAAACAATTCCTCAAGGTAGACGAATGGAACATCATAGAAGAGGGTTTTCACCCCGATAACATGCGCGCTTCGGAAAGCATATTCAGCCTCGGAAACGGCCGGTTCGGACAGCGGGGAAATTTTGAAGAAACCTATAGCAGTGACAGCCTGCAAGGCTCGTACGTGGCAGGCATCACCTTCCTGGACCGAACCCGGGTGGGATGGTGGAAAAACGGATATCCCCGTTTCTTCTCGCGCGTCCCCAACGCACCGGACTGGAGCGGCATTTACCTGAGACTGATCGATGAGGAGCTGGACCTGGCCCATTGGGATGTAGAAGCATACAGACGACGACTCGACATGCGCGAGGGAATCTCTTACCGCGACTTTCGGGTGACCTCACCCAAAGGCCACACGCTGGAAGTACACGTAGAGCATATCAACAGCCTGGCAAACCAAAATCTTTGTCTGATAAAGTACAGTGTGACGTCGGTGAACTACGAAGGTAAAATCTCCCTGGTACCCTTCCTGAACGGTGACGTAAAGCACGAGAACTCTAATTTCGACGAAAAAATGTGGAACATCCTGCGGGCCGAAGCTACTAACGAGTACGCCTACCTCTGGGTGCAAACCAAGCATGAGGATTCACAAATCTGCCTGGGCATGACTTACCGGTTTTATAAAAACAGCAAACCCACCCATATCAGTCCCATCAAAATAGAAAAGGAAAAATTGACAGGATTCAGCGCCGGTGCCGATGTGAAACCAGGTGACCGGGTGACTCTGGAAAAATATGTTGCCATCCTCTCCTCTCTGCAATGCGACCGTCAGGAGTTGGTGGAGTATGCGGTGGACGAAGCGCAAGCCGCCAAAGAGCAGGGTTGGGAAGCACTGATCAGCGCGCACAAACAGCAATGGGAAGGAATCTGGGAGGAAAGTGATGTGATGATCGAGGGAGACCCGGCAGCGCAACAGGGCATCCGTTTCAACATCTTCCAGCTGAACCAAAGCTACCGGGGAGACGACGCGCGCCTGAACATCAGCCCCAAAGGATTTACCGGTGAGAAGTATGGCGGAAATACACAATGGAACACCGAACTGTGCTGCGTGCCCTACTTCCTGTTATCGACCCCGAGAGAAATATCACGGAAACTTTTGCTATACCGTTACAACCAACTGCCCAAAGCCATCGAAAACGCACGCAAACTGGGATTCGGCGGTGGAGCCGCCCTCTATCCGATGGTGACTATCCATGGAGAAGAGTGCCACAACGAATGGGAAATCACATTCGAAGAGATACACCGCAACAACATCATCGTGTATGCCATCATGCAATTTTCGAGGGTAACAGGCAACAAAGAATATATCGCCTACTACGGTCTGGAAGTGATGATCGCCATCAGCCGTTTCTGGAGCCAGCGAGTCTCTTTCTCGGAAGCCCGACAGAAGTATGTGCTGCTCGGGGTAACCGGACCCAATGAATACGAGAACAATGTAAATAACAACTGGTACACCAACTACTCTTGCGTGCAATGCCTGCAAAGCACCATCGAATGCCTGGAGATGGTGGCGCATGAATATCCGGAAGAGTACAACCGGATACGTCGCTCAACCGAGTTCCGGCATGCCGAAGAGACGGCGCGATGGAAGGAGATCATCGAGAAAATGTATCTGCCCGAAGACAAAGAACGGGGTATTTTTGTGCAAGACGATGGCTATCCGGACAAAGTGCTGGGTACGGTAGACGATATTCCCGTCAACGAACGGCCGATCAACCAACACTGGTCGTGGGACCGGATTCTGCGCTCGTGCTACATCAAGCAAAGCGATGTGCTGTTGGGACTTTTCCTCTATTATGAACATTTCGACCGGGAAACCATCCGTCGCAACTTCCGGTTTTACGAACCCCGCACCGTACACGAATCTTCTCTTTCGCCTTTCGTGCATGCCATTCTGGCTGCATGGATAGGAGATACAGAAGAAGCTTACCGCCTCTTCCTGCATTCCACACGCCTGGATCTGGACGACTACAACAACGAGGTGCACCAAGGCCTGCACGTCACCAGTATGGCCGGAAGTTGGCAAATCATTGTACGCGGATTCGCCGGAATGAAAATACTGGACGGACAACTCGACTTCACTCCCATCATTCCCGAAGCATGGGACAGCTATACTTTCAAAGTAAATTTCCGCAACTGCACCTTACAGATGAAAGTCGGAAAACAAGAGATAAAAATCTCTCTTTTAGAGGGATATGAATTGAACATACGCATCTCCGAAGTTGTTTATAACCTGAAAAAGGGTAAAGATTTGATTGTACCGAAACAAAATTAAGGCAGGGAGTTCTATGGCAGGACTTAAAGGAACATAAAGGCAAAAAGATATACTTCTTTGATTTTCAAACAGGTAAGGAAAATTACACCTTCTTATGCTCTCTTCGGTAAATCAATATTTCGTTAATAATATGAAATATACAAACCGGAAAACTGTTTTTGGTTTTTTAGTTTTATATCTTTGCGCCCTCAAAATGTGACTAAACAGACTATTAATTACTTTAAAACGAACTAAAGGAGTTCGCCACAACACCATACAGAGTTTCTTTTCTATTGTTTCCATTCTGTGGAACTCTCTGTGAATCTGTGGTGAAAGGAACAAAAAACACTTAGCGTATAATCAATGGGAAATATGAAAAAAAACTATGGATGTATCCTCGCAGCCCTCATTCTACTGACGGCTTGCGGACAAAAGAAAGAAGACAGTGTGACAACAGTACGCCCCGTAAAGACGGCCAGGGTAGAGTCCCGGTCGGAAATCAGAAAAGACTTCTCGGGCATTGTAGAGGCTGTGGACTATGTGAAACTGGCCTTCCGCGTGAGCGGACAGATCATTAACCTGCCGGTCGTAGAAGGCCAAAGGGTCAAAAAAGGACAACTGATTGCCGCTATCGACCCGCGTGACCTGGCTTTGCAATACGCGGCAGACAAATCGGCTTACGAAACCGCCGCCGCACAAGTGGAGCGTAACAAACGATTGCTGGCACGGCAAGCCATCTCGGTACAGGAATATGAAATCAGCGTATCGACCTTCCAACAAAAAAAGTCGGCCTACGAACTTTCAAGCAATAATATGCGGGACACCAGACTGACGGCTCCTTTTGACGGCTCGATCGAGAAGCGGTTAGTAGAAAATTACCAACGCGTGAACTCGGGAGAAGGCATTGTACAGCTGGTGAACACCAAAAAACTACGCATCAAATTCACTATCCCCGACGCTTACCTTTACCTGCTCCGCTCCAAAGACCAACGTTTCCGCGTAGAATTCGACACCTACCGCGGGCACATCTTCAACGCCAAACTGGAGGAGTATCTCGACATATCGACAGACGGTACCGGTATCCCGGTGACCATCACGATCGACGATCCGGCTTTCGACCATGCCCTGTACGAAGTAAAACCGGGCTTTACGTGCAGCATCCGCTTCTCTGCCGATGTAGGCCCGTTCCTGGAAGAAAGCATGACGGTGGTGCCGCTGAGCGCGATATTCGGTGAAAGCGAAGGTAACAAAACCTACGTATGGGTATTGAACGGAAACCAAGTGAACCGTCGTGAAGTAACCGTTTACTCTCCTATGGGAGATGCACAGGCTTTCATTTCAAAAGGATTGAAAGCAGGCGAGACTGTGGTGACAGCCGGTGTGACACAACTGGTAGAAGGTGAAACGGTAAAGGAACTGAAATAAGAGTGCCCGTTCAACGCAATAATTAATTTCACCACAGATTACACGGATTAACACAGATTTTTTAATCTTATTATCAATAATATAAATCATTAATCTGTGAAAATCCGTGTAATCTGTGGTGCACTCAAAACCATATACAATCATGAATTTAGCCAAATATTCATTAGACAATACCAAAGTAATCTACTTCTTTCTGGCTGTATTGCTGATCGGAGGAGTCTTCTCTTTCGGCAAACTGGGAAAGAAGGAAGACGCTCCTTTTGTCATCAAATCGGCCGTCATCATGACGCGCTATCCCGGTGCCGAGCCTGCCGAAGTGGAACGGCTGATCACCGAACCCATCTCCCGCGAGATACAAAGCATGAGCGGAGTATACAAAATCAAGTCCGAATCCATGTATGGCATTTCCAAAATCACATTCGAACTGCTCCCTTCGCTACCCGCCTCTTCCATCCCTCAGAAATGGGATGAACTGCGACGCAAGGTACTTAACATACAGCCACAGTTACCCAGCGGCTCTTCGGTACCGACGGTTTCGGACGACTTCGGCGATGTGTTCGGTATTTATTACGGACTGACGGCCGACGACGGATTCAGTTATGAAGAGATGAGAAATTGGGCCGAACGCATCAAGACACAGGTAGTCACTGCCGACGGAGTAATGAAAGTAGCACTCTTCGGCACACAGACCGAAGTGGTAAACATCTCCATCTCCGTGAACAAGCTGGCGGGTATGGGCATCGATCCCAAACAACTGGCCGGCCTGTTGCAATCGCAAAACCAAATTATCAACACCGGAGAGATTACAGCCGGCGAGCAACAGCTACGCGTGGTGGCCAACGGCATGTACACCACAGTGGACGACATCCGGAACCAGGTCATCACCACCCGGGCCGGACAGGTAAAACTGGGAGACATCGCTGTGATAGAGAAAGGATACATGGACCCGCCGGGCACCATCATGCGTGTCAACGGTAAACGCGCCATCGGTATCGGTGTATCGACCGACCCGCAACGAGACGTGGTACTGACGGGAGAAATGGTAGACAAGAAACTGGCCGAACTCCTCCCCCTGATGCCCGTAGGACTGAATCTGGAGAGTCTTTATCTCGAAAACGTCATAGCCAAAGAGGCCAATAACGGATTTATCATCAACCTGATAGAATCCATACTGATCGTTATTGTCATCATCATGCTGGTGATGGGAATGCGCGCCGGAGTATTGATCGGCACTTCGCTGGTTTTCTCCATCGGAGGCACACTGCTTATCATGTCATTCATGGGGGTAGGACTCAACCGAACGTCACTTGCGGGATTTATCATTGCCATGGGTATGCTGGTGGACAATGCCATCGTGGTGACGGACAACGCCCAAATAGCCATCGCCCGCGGTGTGGACCGCCGGAAAGCATTGATTGACGGAGCCACCGGCCCGCAATGGGGACTGCTGGGCGCCACATTCATTGCCATCTGTTCGTTCCTGCCGCTCTATCTGGCACCTTCGTCGGTAGCCGAGATCGTGAAGCCGCTCTTTGTCGTACTGGCCATTTCGCTGGGGTTAAGTTGGGTACTGGCACTGACGCAGACCACCGTATTCGGAAACTTCATCCTCAAATCCAAAGCAAAGAATGCCGGCAAAGATCCGTATGACAAACCGTTCTATCACAAGTTCGAAAAAATACTGAGCGTTTTGATTCGGCGGAAAATCGTGACGTTGGGGTCGATGATCGTACTCTTTGTCGTCTCTCTGGTAGTAATGGGAATGATGCCGCAAAACTTCTTCCCGTCTCTGGACAAGCCTTACTTCCGTGCCGACGTGTTCTATCCGGACGGATATGGAGTAAACGATGTGGCCCGGGAAATGAAAAAAGTAGAAGCTCACTTGCTAAAACTGCCGGAAGTGAAGAAAGTATCGATCACCTTCGGAAGCACTCCGTTGCGTTACTATCTGGCATCGACCTCAGTCGGTCCGAAACCGAATTTTGCCAACGTACTGGTAGAACTGAACGACAGCAAGTATACCAAGGAATATGAAGAGAAGTTCGATGTATACATGAAGGCCAACTTCCCGAATGCCATCACCCGTACCAGCCTGTTCAAGCTGTCACCGGCTGTGGACGCGGCCATCGAAATCGGCTTCATCGGTCCCAATGTGGATACGTTGGTAGCACTGACCAACCAGGCGTTGGAAATCATGCACCGGAATCCCGACCTTATTAATATACGTAACTCCTGGGGAAACAAAATTCCTATCTGGAAACCAATTTACAGTCCGGAGCGGGCACAGCCGTTGGGAGTATCCCGTCAGGGCATGGCACAAAGCATCCAGATCGGGACGAACGGTATGACATTGGGTGAATTCCGCCAGGGAGACCAGGTACTGCCTATCTTATTGAAAGGCAATAGCGTGGCAGATTCCTTCCGCATTAACGACCTGCGCACACTGCCCGTATTCGGCAATGGTCCCGAGACCACCAGTCTGGAACAGGTGGTGTCGGAATTCGATTTCCGATATCGCTTCTCAAACGTGAAAGACTATAACCGGCAGTTGGTGATGATGGCGCAATGTGACCCGCGACGGGGAGTGAACGCCATCGCAGCTTTCAACCAGATATGGTCTCAGGTACAGAAGGAAATCAAGATTCCGGAAGGCTACACCTTGAAATACTTTGGTGAACAGGAGAGTCAGGTGGAATCGAACGAAGCTTTGGCAAAGAATCTGCCGCTGACCTTCTTCCTGATGTTTACCACCCTGCTGCTGTTGTTCAAGACGTATCGCAAGCCGACAGTCATCCTGCTGATGCTTCCGTTGATATTCATCGGCATCGTATTGGGATTGCTGCTGCTGGGCAAATCGTTCGACTTCTTCGCCATTCTCGGCTTGTTGGGACTGATCGGTATGAATATCAAAAACGCCATTGTACTGGTAGACCAGATCGACATCGAAAATCAATCGGGACTCGATCCGCGCAAAGCGGTGATCAAAGCAACGATCAGCCGTATCGTGCCGGTAGCCATGGCTTCGGGTACAACAATCCTGGGTATGCTTCCGTTGCTGTTCGACGCCATGTTCGGCGGAATGGCGGCTACTATCATGGGCGGACTGCTCGTAGCTTCGGCACTGACCCTGTTCGTGCTTCCGGTAGCCTATTGCGCCATTCACAGGATTAAGGGATAAAGAAACGAATTAAAAATCTAAAAGTATATGATGAAGAATAAACTTATACTTCTATTTGCATTGGGACTCTGTGCGCAAGTGCAGGCACAAGTCCCGCATCTGAGCCGTGAGACATACCGTGAACGTGTGGAAGCCTATAGCCAGGTGCTGAAACAGCAACATCTGAAATCGATGGCAAGCACGGACGCACGGAAAATAGCCTTTACGGGATTTCTGCCCAAAGTGGACATCTCTGCCGAAGGAACACTGAACCTGAAAGAGATGGATTCATGGGACGGACCGGCCGGACAATATCGTAATCACACGTACCAAGGCATATTCGTCGTGTCGCAGCCACTCTATACCGGAGGTGCCCTGCAGGCCCAGAACCGCATAGCCAAAGCCGACGAAAAACTCGACCAGCTGAGCGAAGAACTGACACGTGACCAAATCCACTACCAGAGCGATGCCTTCTATTGGAATGCTTCTTCGGCCCGTGCCATGCTCAATGCTTCGGCCCAATATCAGGAGATCGTTGAAAAACAATATGAAATCATCCAGGATCGCTTCAAAGACGGTGCTATCAGCCGCACAGACCTGTTGATGATTTCGACACGCCGCAAAGAGGCCGAACTTCAATACATCAATGCACGCCAGAACTATACGCTGGCTTTGCAAAAGCTTAATATCCTGATGGGAGAAGAGCCTAACGCACCTGTAGACAGCCTTTGCGCCATCGGTGTCGTATGCCCGCCTGTCACCTTGCTTCCATTGGATGATGTGCTGCAACGCCGGGCCGATTTCGCCAGCACAGAAGTCAACATACAGAAGAGCGAAGCCCAACGAAAAGCAGCCTTGAGCCAATACAATCCGCAAGTAAGCATGTACGTCACCGGCGGATGGGCAACAGCCTCTCCCAATATGGGATATGACGTGAAGTTTACTCCCATTGTGGGAATGAGCGTAAATATCCCCGTATTGCGCTGGGGAGCAAGATTCAAGACCAACCGGCAGCAGAAGGCTTACACAGGTATCCAAAAACTACAGCAAAGTTACGTAGTAGACCAGATCAACCAGGAACTGGCAGCCGCACTGACCAAGCTCAAAGAGACGGAAGAGCAGGTAAAGACAGCTGAGGAAAACAAAGAACTGGCTGAGGAAAACCTGGACCTGATCACCTTCTCTTATAATGAAGGAAAGGCAAGTATGGTCGATGTACTGTCGGCGCAGCTTTCGTGGACACAGGCACACACCAGCCTGATCAACGCTTATCTGGCGGAAAAAATGGCAGTAGCGGAATACCGCAAGGTCATCAGCGAATAAACAGAAACTTCATTCTATACAAACAGAGGCTCAATTCTGGGTGAATTGAGCCTCTGTTTGTTGTATGGGAAGGCTCTGTTCCATCCAATCAAAGGAGAAAAAGTTGTTCATTTTATCCACATCCCAATATAGACAATCAATATTTTATATAAAATATAATATAAAAAGGATATAATATACAACTTTTATCGTATATTTGCTGTCACAAACAGAATGAATGACTAATTCTAAACATGAAAAGAATGAAAGCTATGCATTGGATGATGTACACCCTACTGGGAATCACGCTTCTTTTAACCGCGTGTGTTGACGATGACAAAGACCTCTCACAGCCCAAAGAACCGGAGAAAACAACAGATCTGATCATTCCGGATGATGCGGACTGGACTACTACACGAAGTGTCAATCTCTCGATCCACTCTCCTGTGGCAACTCGGGTAGCGATTTATACCGACGCAGCATGTACTGACGAAAGTTTGCTGGCAGAAACACCCGTATCCGATACCTCTAAAAGTATCGAACTGGATGTAGCGAAAGCAAACCGGGCATTATATGTACAGTATCCTGCCGGCAAAGGGAAAGAAGTGATAAGCGTTCCGATCAACAGAGCTTCTACACGTGCGGAACTGTCGATTAAACTGCCGGAAAACGTGAGTGGCTTCGATACAAACGGAGGAGAAGGCGCATATAGCTACCAATGGTATCCCGTCAAAGGGGGAGAAGCTACTCTTATGATGGAAGATAATTGGCCGGAAACAGGAGATTATGACTTTAACGACTTCGTTATCGGATATCGCACACAAGCAACCTTCTTCGACGGACACGGTGGAAGCAAGAAAGATTACGAACAAGACGGACTTGAAATCAAGATCACTTTCCGTGCGATGGGCGGGTATCTGCCCTACCGTTTAGGACTGCAACTGGATAAAACACATGCCCGATACATTGATGACGTGATTGAAATAGAAGGAAACGACCTGGTTAAAATGGAGCTTCAGAATCCCGGAGAAGATGCGCCCGCCATCTTTATCTTTACAGGAACAGAACAATTAAGAAAGCGGAACAATGGCGGAACATTCTATAATACCGAACCTGACCACGCAATAGCGAACAACGATCTGGTGACCATCAAATACAGATTAAAGATAAATTGCTTCAAAAATTTAGAAAAGACTCAGGCACTGTGGGCAGCAGCCACATCAGAAAATCAGAACTTCTTCCTGCAAAAAGAGAAAAACGGAGGACGCGAAATCCACTTGAGAGGCTACGAACCGACAGCTTATTACAGCAATTCATACGCCGGCGAGGCAGGCGGCAATATGCGTACCGATATTAAATATTGCAGTACTGACAACTTTGTGTGGGGTATAAAAATTCCTGTCGCCATCCCGCATCCCATCGAGAAGATAGACATCATGCAGGTCTACAGCAAGTTCAGGAGTTGGATCACCGAACCGAACCATTCGGATCCAAGCAGTCCGGACTTCAATGAAAACTGGTTCAAATATTATGATACATCGAAAGTAATAGGATAAGCTATCAGACAGACTATTTCCTGTTTTCACATAGGTATTTGTTTGATTTGTTTTTCAGCCTACCCGGTCATTCCCCCCTTGACCCGTGGTAGGCTGAAGTTTTTTTATAGTATTTCCTTCTCACCACCAACGAATTTGCTTATCTTTGCACGCAAAGAAAACAAAATCGTATATACACACATGATTCTTTTTTTCAGAACCCCTTCCAAGAGCGTGATTGCCGTAGAGAGCAACCACGAACTTAACGCGAACGACAACAACAAACTCTGCTGGCTTTTTGGTGAAGCCATGCCGGAAAGTGAAGAAAACCTGCAAGGCTGCTTCGTCGGGCCACGACGTGAGATGATTACTCCATGGAGTACCAACGCAGTAGAAATAACCCAGAACATGGGACTCGACGGCATCAGCCGCATCGAGGAATATTTCCCCGTAAAAGATGAAAATGCAGACCATGATCCCATGCTGCAACGCATGTACAAAGGTCTTAACCAAAATGTATTCACTACCAACCGCCAGCCGGAAGCTATTATTTATATCGACGATCTGGAAGCCTACAATGAAAAAGAAGGCCTTGCCCTGTCAAAAGAAGAAATGGACTACCTGAAAAAGGTAGAATCTGATTTAGGACGTCGCCTGACTGATTCTGAAGTATTTGGATTCGCACAAATTAACTCGGAGCATTGCCGTCACAAAATCTTTGGCGGAACGTTTATCATTGATGGCGTAGAACAGGAGTCTTCTCTCTTTCAGATGATCAAAAAGACGACCCAGGAGAACCCCAATAAGATTATCTCGGCCTATAAAGATAATGTGGCTTTTGCCGAAGGTCCGGTAGTCGAACAATTCGCTCCGGCAGATCACTCTAAGCCCGACTTCTTCCGGATAAAGGACATCAAGAGTGTTATTTCACTAAAAGCGGAAACTCACAACTTCCCTACTACCGTAGAACCTTTCAACGGCGCATCTACCGGTACCGGTGGTGAAATCCGCGACCGTATGGGAGGAGGTAAAGGTTCATGGCCCATTGCCGGAACTGCTGTTTACATGACTTCTTACCCGCGCACCGAAGAAGGACGCGAATGGGAAGACATCTTGCCGGTACGCAAATGGTTGTATCAGACTCCGGAACAGATCCTGATCAAGGCATCCAACGGAGCAAGTGACTTCGGCAACAAGTTTGGCCAACCGCTGATCTGTGGTTCGGTATTAACTTTTGAACATACAGAAAACAACGAAACTTATGCCTACGACAAAGTGATCATGCTTGCCGGTGGTGTAGGTTACGGCACACAACGCGACTGTTTAAAAGGACAGCCGGAAGCCGGCAACAAAGTAGTGGTCATCGGTGGCGACAATTACCGCATCGGATTGGGCGGTGGTTCTGTTTCATCGGTTGATACAGGTCGCTACAGCAGCGGAATCGAGCTGAATGCCGTACAACGTGCCAATGCAGAAATGCAGAAACGTGCCAACAACGTGGTTCGTGCTCTTTGCGAAGAGGATGAAAATCCGGTGGTATCGATTCATGACCACGGTTCGGCCGGACACGTCAACTGCCTGTCTGAGTTGGTAGAAGAATGTGGCGGCCTGATCGATATGAGCAAATTGCCTATCGGCGACAAAACGCTGTCGGCTAAAGAAATTATAGCAAACGAAAGTCAGGAGCGCATGGGACTCCTTATTAAAGAGGAATCCATTGAACACGTACGCCAAATTGCCGAACGTGAACGCGCCCCGATGTATGTAGTAGGCGAAACAACCGGCGACCATCGTTTTGCGTTCCAGCAAGCGGACGGTGTGCGTCCGTTCGATTTGGCTGTGGACCAGATGTTCGGTTCTTCTCCCAAGACCTACATGATAGACAAAACCGTAGAACGTCACTATACAATGCCGGAATATGAAACATCTAAACTTCACGAATACCTGACTCAGGTGTTGCAATTGGAAGCAGTAGCTTGTAAAGACTGGCTGACCAATAAAGTAGACCGTTCCGTTACCGGTAAAGTAGCCCGTCAGCAATGTCAGGGCGAGATTCAATTGCCATTGAGCGATTGTGGAGTAGTAGCATTGGATTATCGTGGCGAAAAAGGTATCGCTACTTCTATCGGACATGCCCCTCAGGCTGCATTGGCCGATCCGGCGGCAGGTTCTATTCTTTCTGTATCCGAAGCACTGACCAATTTGGTATGGGCTCCGCTGGCCGAAGGTTTGGACAGTGTATCACTCTCCGCCAACTGGATGTGGCCATGCCGCTCACAGGAAGGAGAAGACGCACGCCTCTACACAGCTGTAAAAGCCTTAAGTGACTTCTGCTGTGCACTTCAGATCAATGTACCTACCGGAAAGGACTCTTTGTCCATGACCCAGAAATATCCGAACGGAGAAAAAGTTGTTTCTCCCGGAACAGTTATCGTATCAGCAGGCGGTGAAGTCTCGGACGTAAAGAAAGTGGTCTCTCCGGTACTCGTCAACGATGCAAAAACCACACTTTACCATATCGACTTCAGTTTCGACAACCTCAAACTGGGTGGTTCGGCTTTCGCACAGTCATTAGGTAAAGTCGGTAGCGAAGTACCTTGTGTACAGGATGCCGAATACTTCCGTGATGCTTTTCTGGCAGTACAAGAGTTGGTAAATAAAGGACTGATCCTTGCCGGACACGACATCTCAGCTGGTGGTCTGATCACGACTCTGCTCGAAATGTGCTTTGCCAATGTAGAAGGCGGTCTGGAAATCAGCCTTGATAAAATGAAAGAGACAGATATCGTGAAGATTCTGTTCGCCGAAAATCCGGGTATCGTTATTCAGATCAGCGACAAGCATAAGGACGAAGTGAAGAAAATCCTTGAAGATGCAGGTGTCGGTTTCATTAAATTGGGTAAACCGACAGACGAACGCCATATCTTGGTAAACAAAGAGGGTGCTACTTATCAGTTCGGCATTGACTATATGCGTGATGTATGGTATTCTTCTTCTTACCTGCTCGACCGTAAACAGTCAATGAACGGATGTGCTAAGAAGCGTTTTGAGAACTACAAGATGCAACCGCTCGAATTTGCGTTCATGCCGGGATTCAAAGGAAAACTTTCACAGTATGGCATCACTCCCGAACGTCGCACACCGAGCGGTATACGTGCCGCCATCATCCGCGAGAAAGGAACCAACGGTGAGCGCGAAATGGCTTACTCACTCTATTTGGCAGGTTTCGATGTAAAAGACGTGACCATGACCGACCTTATCAGCGGACGTGAGACACTGGAAGATGTAAATATGATTGTTTATTGCGGCGGTTTCTCCAACTCGGACGTGTTGGGTTCTGCCAAAGGATGGGCCGGAGGATTCCTGTTCAACCCGAAAGCAAAAGAGGCTCTTGATAAATTCTATGCCCGCGAAGACACCCTGTCATTAGGTATCTGTAACGGTTGTCAGTTGATGATGGAACTGGGATTGGTAAATCCGGAACACGAGAAGAAAGGAAAGATGTTGCACAACGAATCACATAAGTTCGAATCGACTTTCGTCGGTGTCACCATCCCGACTAACCGTAGTGTCATGTTCGGTTCACTGAGTGGCAGCAAACTGGGTATTTGGGTAGCGCACGGAGAAGGAAAATTCTCTCTGCCATACGATGAAGACCAATACAACGTAGTTGCTAAATACTCTTATGATGAATACCCGGGCAATCCGAACGGATCGGATTATTCAATAGCCGCTCTGGCCAGTGCAGACGGACGCCATCTGGCCATGATGCCTCACCTGGAACGTGCTATCTTCCCGTGGCAAAATGCCTGTTATCCTGCCGACCGTGTACACAACGACCAGGTAACTCCTTGGATCGAAGCCTTCGTTAATGCACGTAAGTGGGTAGAAGAAAAGAAAAAATAATAAGATAAATAATGATGATAAAGGGCGGACCTACAGATAGGTTCGCCCTTTTTTGTCATTCGTCAACCGTAACAAATCCTTTCCTAAAGTTTGCACTTCTCCACTCTTTTTATTAATTTTGTAAAATCATTCGCCCCCCGAAAGAAAAATCATTAAAGGATTCCAGCTTGTATGAAAAAAATTCTTTTTCTTCTGCTCTTATTGCCTCTTATGGTCTCTGCACAAACTTACAAATATATCGGTGTAGAGGATGGGTTAAGCAACCGGAGGGTATATTACATCCAAAAAGATAAAAAGGGTTATATGTGGTTTCTGACCCACGAAGGTGTGGACAGATATGATGGCAAAGAGTTCAAACGATATAAATTAATGGATGACGGTGAAGAACTCAATTCACTGCTTAACTTGAATTGGCTATATCTGGACCACGAGAGCACCTTGTGGGAAATAGGAAAGAAAGGAAAAGTGTTTCGTTACGACCCGTTACGAGATCAGTTCACGCTGGTCTACAAACTACCAGAAGAGAAAATCAAAGACCGCCCCGCTCCCATCAGTTACAGCTTCATCGATCGGAATAACAACATCTGGCTGTGTAACGAGGAGACTCTCTATTTATACAATACCCATACACTACAGACCCTCCAGATCAAGAACGAAATCGGAGAAGACATCACTGATATCGAACAGATAGACGATACTCACTTCTTTATCGGTACGGAACAAGGTATCCATCATGCGGAGTTGAAGAATCAAGGGCTACATTTGCTTCCTTGCGACAAACTGGATAATCTTCCGATACAAATCAATGAACTTTATTTCCACCGTCCCTCACGTAAACTATTCATCGGGACGTTTGAACGCGGTATTTATGTCTATGACATGAATACCAAACAAAGCACTCAGCCCCATATGAGCCTGACCGACGTCAGCATCACGCGGATAAAGCCGTTGAATAATAAAGAACTGCTTGTCGCTACAGACGGTGCTGGAGTGTATAAGATAAACATAAACTCTTATCTGACTACTCCTTATATAGTTGCCGATTACAACCAGTACAATGAAATGAACGGTAACAACATCTCTGACTTTTACGTAGACGATGAACAACGTATCTGGCTCGCCAATTATCCAATCGGTATCACGGTACGCAATAACCGCCATTCAAGCTATAACTGGATAAAACATTCTATCGGTAACAAACAATCACTTATTAACGACCAGGTAAATTCTATTATTGAGGACAGTGAAAGAGATTTGTGGTATGCCACCAATAACGGAATCAGTTATTACAATTCCGAAACCGGAGTATGGCATTCGTTCATGAGTTCTTTTGAAAAGAATGGAGGCAACAAGAATCACATATTCGTTACACTATGCGAGGTAGAGCCGGGAATTATCTGGGCTGCCGGATATAGTTCGGGCATCTATCAAATAAACAAACGGACCTTATCTGTCGAGTATATCACTCCATCTTCACTGTATGGAGTCAACATCCGGCCGGATAAGTACATCCGTTCGATCATAAAAACAGCCGATGGAGACATCTGGTCGGGAGGTTACTACAACCTGAAACGCATTGATTTTCATAAAAAGACTCTTCGCCTATACCCCAAGCTGAACTCGATAACTTCCATCATGGAAAAAGACAGTAAGCAGATGTGGATAGGTACGGCCACAGGACTATACTTATTAGAGAAAGAATCCGGTAAGTACCAACGTATCGAACTTCCTGTAGAATCAATGTATATTTATTCTCTGTACCAAGCACGGAACGGGCTTCTTTACATCGGAACAAGTGGCTCCGGATTATTGATATACGACCCGGAAAAGAGAACTTTCACCCACTACCACAGAGACAACTGCGCGCTGATTTCCAATAACATATATACCATTCTTTCGGATACCGACGATGACATTATCATGAGTACCGAAAATGGGCTCAGCAGTTATTATCCGGCAGAAAAATTGTTCCATAACTGGACCAAAGATCAAGGACTAATGGCCAGCCATTTCAATGCCGGCTCAGGTACATTGCGTAAAAACGGTAACTTTATATTCGGCAGCTCAGACGGTGCCATCGAGTTTAACAAGGAAATGAAGATACCCAGGAAGTACAGTTCTAAAATGGTACTCAGTGATCTGACAATTTTTTATCAAACGGTCTATCCCGGTGACGAAAACTCCCCGTTAAGTACGGATATCGATGATACCAAAGAACTGGAACTCAGTTACAGCCAAAATATCTTTTCGCTGAAAGTGTCCTCCATCAACTACGATTATCCGTCGAATATTCTATATTCATGGAAGTTGGAAGGATTTTACGACCAGTGGAGCCGCCCCGGAAATGAAAACATCATCCGTTTCACCAATCTGAGTCCGGGAGAGTATACCCTTCATATCCGTGCGGTCTCTAACGAAGATAAACGTATCGTACTCGAAGAACGTACCATGAAAATCAGTATTGCCCAACCCATTTGGCTCAGTTTCTGGGCCATGCTGGTCTATGCAATCGTACTGGCAGTAATTGCCATCATTACTCTCCGCATCATTATTTTGAGAAAACAAAGAAAAGTATCGGACGAGAAAATCCATTTCTTCATCAACACGGCGCATGACATCCGTACTCCGCTGACACTGATCAAGGCACCGCTCGAAGAGATACGCGAACGGGAAGCGTTGACAAAAGATGGCATCAGCAACATGAATACGGCACTGCGAAACGTAAATGCCCTACTGCGTCTGACCACCAACCTGATCAACTTTGAACGGGCAGACGTATATTCGTCAGAACTTTATATTTCGGAATATGAACTGAATACCTATCTGACGGAGACTTTCAACGCATTCCGTCCATACGCAAGCGTGAAGCATATTAACTTCACCTACGAAAGCAATTTCCGTTACCTGAATGTATGGATTGACAAAGAGAAGATGGATTCAATCCTGAAAAATATCATCTCGAATGCCTTGAAATATACACCGGAGAACGGTAGCGTACATATTTATGCTTCGGAGACCAATGACAGTTGGAATGTAGAGGTAAACGATACAGGTATCGGAATACCTGCCAATGAGCAGAAGAAGTTATTTAAAATACATTTCCGGGGAAGCAATGCGATCAACTCTAAAGTAACCGGAAGTGGTATCGGACTCATGCTTGTATGGAAACTGGTTCATCTGCACAAAGGTAAAATCAATCTGAGCAGCGTGGAACATCAGGGATCGTCTATCAAAGTAAGTTTTCCGAAGGACAGTAAGCACTTTCATAAAGCACACCTGGCAACCCGTACCCGTGAACTCAGCACAGAGCAAGTGCCCCACGTGTCTCCGGCCGAGATTTATGAAAAGGCGAAAAAGCAACACGACCAGAACCTGCAACGCCTGTTGATCGTTGAGGACAATGATGAACTGCGGAATTATCTGACTCATACATTATCGGATAATTACACCATTCAGACATGTTCCAACGGTAAGGAAGCACTGACGATCGTAAAAGAGTACATGCCCGAACTGATTATTTCGGATATCATGATGCCGGAAATGCGGGGAGACGAGTTGTGCGCCGCCATTAAAAATGATATCGAAACCTCGCACATCCCCATCATCCTGCTTACAGCATTGAATGACGAAAAGAATATCCTGGAAGGATTGAAAATAGGAGCAGACGAATATATCGTGAAACCATTCAACATTGGTATCTTGAAAGCAACTATTGCTAACTTGCTGACAAACCGTGCATTATTGAAAAGCAAGTATGCCAATCTTGAAGTCAGCGAGGAAGAGGAGGTATCTCCAAACTGTGCTACAGATCTCGATTGGAAATTCATCGCTACGGTCAAGAAGAGTGTTGAAGAGAACATAGACAATCCGGCATTCAATGTAGATGTACTCTGCAATCTGTTGAACATGAGCCGCACAAGTTTCTATAATAAACTGAAAGCACTGACCGATCAGGCCCCTGCTGACTATATCAGATTAATCCGCCTGAAACGGGCGGCGGCATTATTAAAGACCGGTCAGCACTCTGTCACCGAAATATCCGAACTGACGGGATTCAACGATGTCAAATACTTCCGGGAAGTGTTTAAGAAACATTTCAAAGTGAGCCCCAGCAAATATTGTAAAGAGGGCGGAAAAGAGGATGTAGAGGAACAACAAGAATAAGAAAAGAGAATAAGAACAATACGTTAAATGAATATTTATCTTGAAGCATTCGGCATCTTTCTCAAGATTGGTGCCTTCACTATCGGAGGCGGCTATGCTATGGTGCCTCTGATCGAAAACGAAATCGTAACCAAACGGAACTGGATTTCCAAGGATGACTTTATCGATCTGCTTGCCATAGCCCAATCCGCCCCGGGCATTCTTGCCGTAAACATTTCGATCTTTATAGGATACAAGCTACGCGGCATACGGGGAAGCCTTGTCACCGCTCTTGGGACGGTACTTCCGTCATTCGTCATCATATTGGCCATTGCCATGTTTTTTCATAACTTCAAAGACAACCCCATTGTAGAACGAATCTTCAAAGGGATACGTCCTGCTGTAGTCGCACTGATTGCAGCACCCACTTTCAGCATGGCAAAGTCTGCCAAAGTCAATCGATATACCCTCTGGATTCCGGTTGTCTCCGCCCTGCTCATTTGGTTATTGGGCTTCTCTCCCATCTGGATTATTATCGCGGCAGGTGTAGGTGGCTTCTGCTGGGGAAAATGGAAACAGTCACATCCCTAATCATTCACATTTACATTGAAACATTATGATTTACCTGCAACTCTTTTATACATTCTTCAAAATCGGATTATTTGGCTTCGGAGGCGGATATGCCATGCTCTCGATGATTCAGGGAGAAGTGGTGACACGCTATGATTGGGTAAGTACTCAAGAGTTCACCGATATTGTAGCTATCAGCCAGTCTACTCCCGGTCCCATCGGTATCAACGCCGCTACCTATGTCGGCTTTACGGCTACAGGCAGTATCTGGGGATCTGTCATCGCCACCTTTGCGGTAGTGTTGCCGTCATTTATCCTGATGTTGACCATCAGTAAGTTCTTCCTGAAATATCAGAAACATCCTGCCGTAGAGGCTGTGTTCAGCGGACTCCGCCCTGCAGTGGTAGGATTATTGGCATCGGCTGCTCTGGTCTTGATGAATGTGGAAAACTTCGGTTCGCCCACAGACGATACTTATACTTTTGTCATCAGCATCATTATTTTCCTGGTAGCCTTTATAGGAACAAAAAAATATCACGCTAACCCGATTCTGATGATTATCGCCTGCGGAATAGCCGGACTGATCTTATACTAGAGGAATCTCACTGCGGAAACTCAAATTCACCACAGAGTAACACGGAGTATTAAAGAACACAGAGTAACATGGAGTTTTTTTGTTACTACTCAATAATTTAGAATCTCCTCTGTGTTACTCTGTGTCCTCTGTGGTGAATGATGACACATCCCCTCATCTTTTGTAATACATTTACAGTTTCACTTTCTTACTTACCGATTTCGATTCATTGTGCAGACGGTCAAGTGCTGTCACAACATAACGGTATTTGTTTTTCCCATCCTTGTAAGGGAGCTTATAGAAATTGTTACGGGTAACGGCAACAATATGCGAAGCATCGTCAATGTTCACTTTTTCTTTATCACCAAAACGATAAACAACGTATTGCACAGCACGATCCATCTCATCTTTAGCTTTCGGAGGAGTCCAGAACAACATGTAACCATCTTCCGTCCATACTTTTTTCACTTTACGGACTTTACCCGGTGCTTTATCATCCATAAAGTCGAAGACGGGAACCAAAGCAGGATACTTATGATACTCCTGCACAAGTGCATCCCGATATTTTCCGGCATTCTCCACCACAGCGCTCGCCGGCCACTGACAACTGCCACCGATAGTCTGATAAGCTCTTTCCAAAGCCATCTTGCGAGGCAGTTGATTCATGGAAGGATTCTTCGGATCGGCATTCTGAATCGTATTCATCACAGACTGGCCAATGAACAAAGGACGGTTCTCCGTATTCTTTGCCCACCATTTCACCAGGGTTTCATAATCGGCGGCAGGATGCCCTATCTGCCAGTATATCTGCGGAATATTATAATCGACCCAACCATTGCGCGCCCAAAGCAATACATCCGCATACAGATCGTCATAGTTCTGCAGGCCGTTGGTCTTGCTTCCGAGCGGATCGTTCTTTTCGTTACGGTAGATACCAAACGGACTAATACCAAACTTCACCCAAGGCTTCAAGCCACGAATAGTCTCGTGTATCTTCTGAATCAATATATTAACATTGCTCCGGCGCCAGTCGGCACGATTGGTGAACCCTCCGCCGTAACGGGCAAAGCTTGCGTCATCCGGAAAGTCCATGCCTTTTGCCGGATAAGGATAGAAATAATCATCCATATGAATAGCGTCTACATCGTAACGCGAAACAATGTCCGCCACCACCATGCAAATATGACGACGACTTTCGGGCAATGCCGGATCAAAAAAGAGTTGATTATTGTAAGTGACAAACCATTCCGGATGGATATTATACAGGTGATTGGGCGACAGCTCACTCTTCAGCGATGTCTTCACCCGATAAGGGTTGATCCACGCATGGAACTCCATTCCCCGTTTATGGCACTCGTCGATCATGAACTGCATCGGATCCCAGTAGGGCGAAGGCGCCTGCCCCTGCACTCCGGTTAGAAAACGGCTCCACGGTTCCAATTGTGAAGCATATAAAGCATCTGCCTCCGGACGCACCTGGAATATGATCGCATTGATGCCTGCCCCCTGCAAAGAGTTGAGCTGATCGATAAGTGTTTGTTTTAACTTCTCAGTAGGAATACCACGGAACTGCCCATTAACAGCCTGTATCCACGCTCCGCGAAATTCTCTTTTCGGATAAGGGCTTTGTTGTTGTATTTGTGCCCCCACTCCTGTTGCAAGAAAGAGAGCTAAAAGAAGAATCAGTTTTCTCAGGTTCATAATTGGTTTTCATAAAAATGTGGTGCAAAGATACAATTTTGCTCCTCATTTGCAACGGTTAAGCAAGCAATTCAATCTTCGCAAGTGTTTTTAAGATAAAAGTTCCTTCCACTGTTAGGTTAAACGTTGCTGACTCACTATCTTTGCAGTCCAAGTAACGAAAATGCTTATGACTGATAGTAAATACATCTCTATAAAAGGGGCCAGAGTCAACAATCTGAAGAATATTGACGTAAACATTCCCCGCAACAAACTGGTGGTGATCACCGGTCTTTCCGGTTCCGGAAAATCATCGCTCGCTTTCGACACCCTCTATGCCGAGGGACAGCGTCGCTACGTGGAAAGTCTCAGTAGCTATGCCCGCCAGTTTCTGGGCCGAATGAGCAAACCCGAATGTGACTTTATCAAAGGCATTCCGCCCGCCATTGCCATCGAACAGAAAGTGAACAGCCGTAACCCGCGTTCCACCGTAGGTACCTCGACCGAAATTTACGAATACCTGCGCCTGCTTTATGCACGTGTGGGCAAAACCTACAGTCCCGTCAGCGGAGAGGAAGTGAAGAAGCACTCCATCGAAGACATTGTAAACTGCATGCTCTCTTATCCGGAAGGGACCCGCTATACCGTGCTGACACAGATTTACCTGCATGACGGACGCACGCTCGAACAACAGTTGGAGATCGACCGGAAGCAAGGTTTCAACCGTCTTGAAGTAAACGGCGAGATGGTGCGTATCGACGAATATGCTGCCGGCAAAGAGGACGTGGTATACCTGCTCGTCGACCGAATGACGGCAGCAAAATCCAAGGATGCCATCAGTCGCCTGACCGACTCTGCCGAAACAGCCATGTACGAAGGCGACGGCATGTGTATGCTTCGCTTTTATCAGCCGGACGGAACGACCCGGTTGCATACTTTCAGTACCAAATTCGAAGCCGACGGTATGACGTTCGAAGAACCGAACGACCAGATGTTCTCGTTCAACTCCCCGATCGGTGCCTGTCCCGTATGTGAAGGATTCGGAAAAGTGATCGGTATCGACGAGCACTTGGTGGTGCCTAACCGTTCTTTGTCCGTCTACGACGGAGCCATTGTCTGTTGGCGGGGCGAAAAGATGGGAGAATGGCGCGAAGAGCTGATCCACAATGCCGAAAAATTCAACTTCCCGATCTTTACTCCTTACTACGAGCTAACCGACGAACAGCGCCGGGTGTTGTGGGAAGGAAACCAATACTTCCATGGCATCAACGACTTCTTCAAGATGCTCGAGGAGAATCAGTATAAGATTCAATACCGTGTGATGCTGGCACGCTATCGCGGAAAGACGCTTTGCCCGAAATGCCACGGCACCCGTCTGAAACCCGAAGCGGGATACGTCCGCGTGGGTGGAAAGAACATTTCCGAACTGGTAGACCTGCCTATCACCGAATTGCAAAAATTCTTCGACTCGCTCACGCTGAACGAACACGACCAGGCCGTAGCCCGTCGTATCCTGACGGAAATCAACAGCCGCATCCGGTTCCTGATTGATGTGGGTCTGGGCTATCTCACACTGAACCGCCTCAGCAATTCGTTGTCGGGCGGAGAAAGCCAGCGCATCAACCTGGCCACTTCGTTGGGAAGCAGCTTGGTGGGCAGCCTTTACATCCTCGACGAACCGAGTATCGGACTCCACAGTCGGGATACCGACCGATTGGTTCATGTGCTCCGCCAACTCCAGCAGTTGGGCAACACGGTCGTGGTGGTAGAGCACGACGAAGAAATCATCCGTGCCGCAGACTACATCATCGACATCGGTCCGAATGCCGGACGACTGGGCGGACAGGTAGTATACGAGGGTGACATGAAAGATTTAAAGAAAGGCAGCAACAGTTATACGGTGAAATACCTGCTGGGCGAAGAGACCATTCCCGTGCCGGAACACCGTCGTCCATGGAACAACTATATCGAAATAAAAGGTGCCCGTGAAAACAACTTGAAAGGTGTGGACGCCCGCTTCCCACTTAATGTGATGACGGTAGTGACGGGTGTTAGCGGTTCGGGAAAGAGCACACTGGTACGCGACATTTTTTACCGCGCGCTGAAACGCGAACTGGACGAATGCAGCGAGCGTCCTGGAGAATTTGTGTCCATCGAAGGCGACCTGCGCAATCTGCGCAATGTGGAGTTTGTCGATCAAAATCCCATCGGCAAGTCTTCCCGCTCCAATCCGGTGACCTACATCAAAGCATACGACGAAATCCGCAAGCTCTGGGCTGACCAGCCGCTCGCCAAACAAATGGGATATACCGCAGGACATTTCAGCTTCAACAACGAGGGTGGGCGTTGCGAAGAGTGTAAAGGTGACGGAACCATCACAGTGGAAATGCAATTCATGGCCGACCTGGTGCTGGAGTGTGAATCATGTCACGGAAAACGTTTCAAGGCCGATACACTCGAAGTGAAATTCCAGGATAAAAATATCTATGACGTACTGGAAATGACAGTCAACCAAGCTATTGAATTCTTTACGGAACACGGACAGAAGAAGGTTGTGAAGAAACTGATCCCCTTGCAGGATGTCGGTTTGGGATATATCAAACTGGGGCAATCTTCATCTACCCTGTCAGGAGGAGAGAACCAACGCGTGAAACTGGCTTACTATCTGAGTCAGGAGAAAGCAGACCCGACGCTGTTTATCTTCGACGAACCTACTACGGGATTGCACTTTCACGATATACGCAAGTTGCTCGATGCATTCGATGCACTGATCCGACGCGGACACTCCATCGTAATCATCGAGCACAACATGGATGTCATAAAATGTGCCGATTACGTGATAGACCTCGGACCGGAAGGCGGAGATAAGGGCGGCAATATTGTGGCAACCGGAACGCCGGAAGAGGTGGCTGCCTGTGCGGCAAGTTATACGGGACAATTCCTGCAGGAGAAACTGAACCACTTGTAAAACAAGCAAGGGTTCTCTAATCAATTTTATCGGGAACTCACCACAAAGGGGCTGTCAAAAGTCTTTTCACCACAGAATACACAGATTATCAATATGGATAATCAATGACTTAAAATTCACCCTGTGTTACTCTGTGCCCTCTGTGGTGAGTTCCTTTTAAAAGAAAAATCAGAAGTAGAATCCGAAGCCTACTTTCAGTCCGAACTTCGACAAATCACTGTCTTTGAAACTCAAATCATAATAGACAGCCGGTTCGATGGTAACAGTCCGTGTCAGGAAAAACGCATAGCCAGCCTCCGCACCGAAGGCAAAGTCGGTCGTGTCTCCTACTTTCCAGTTATAGCGATTCATCTTCAATCCGGCTCCGAGATAAATGCCGCATTTGTCGAAATAATATCTTCCACCCACACCCAGTGTGTACTTATCTTCCGGTTTGCTCCAATTGGCTCCGGCCGTGAGCATCAGTGCCACATTATCCACCAGGAAAGCACCGCCTTGCGCCTGCAACCCGAACTGGGTTTTCTCAGACTTACTGTACGAAAGTCCAAGTCCCGTCACCGAGGGATTCACAATCCACTTTCCTTTCTCAAACTGTGCCTGTGCCGTCACTGAAACGACAAGCAGACATACGATCCACATTAATTTCTTCATAACGTTTCTACTTTTTCAGGTTATTCATATGTTCTTCCTCCCGGCGGCGCTGCTGCATCTGTTCTTTTTTTCTCAGCACCAGCCAGAGAACCAGAACAATGACATACGAAGCAGCCAGGGTGAGATATTTCTCTGTGTCGCTCACCTCATGATTGCGAGGCAGCAGATAAGCCGCTGTCGCAGATACATAGATCAGCAAGGCGACAGTAACCCAGGTTGACTTTTTTACTTTCTTCATCTTTATACGAATATCGAGTTTATTTTTTATACGAGTATCCAATCCCTTTTTTCCAAACAATAAACCAAACGGCTCCAATCAGTGTACAACCCCCTCCTGTCACATACGAAACCCAATGTAACAATCCTAATCCTTCGGGGGCGATGCAGATATAAGTGGAACAGACAGCTGTCATAAACAGAGCGGGAACCAATGTCAAACCATACCACTTGCGGGCACGTACCAAGTAGACCGTAATGGCCCAGAGAGTAAAGACCGATAAGGTCTGGTTGGCCCAGGCAAAATAGCGCCAGATCATGTCGAACCCGTCTTTATCACGCAAACTGTAAAGCAACAGCCCGATGGCGACAATGAACATCGGCACACAAATATACAAACGGCGACGCATGCTTTTTTGTTCCAGTTTCAGAAAATCGGCTACGATCAGGCGTGCCGAACGAAACGCGGTGTCGCCCGATGTAATAGGCGCCGCAATCACTCCCAGAATGGCAAGCACCCCACCTACCGCACCGAGCCAATCTTTCGTTATAGCGTCTACAATGACAGAGGCATTGTTCTCTTCCATACCGTGTTCACGATAAAAATAAGTCGCGGCGGCAGCCCAGATCAGCGCCACAATGCCCTCGGTAATCATGGCACCGTAAAAGACAGGACGTCCATGACGCTCAGAAGTCATGCAACGTGCCATCAGGGGACTTTGCGTAGCATGAAATCCGGAGATGGCTCCACAGGCGATACTGACAAACATAATCGGGAAAATAGGTAACACGGCTGCTTCCGGATTAGTATTCTGTAATCCGTCCCACAACTCCGGGATGACCGGATGATGAACATAAAGCATCACCAGGATACCCACTGCCATAAACAACAAAGCTGCAGCGAACAAGGGATATATCTTTCCGATGATTTTATCGACCGGAAGCAGAGTGGCAAGAATATAATAGATGAACACCACAATGATCCAGAAAGTAGTGTCGAGACTGTCGGGAGTCAACTTCGCCAGCAGTCCTGCCGGTCCTGCCACAAAGACCGCACCTACCAGAATCATCAGGACAACGGTAAAACCCCGCATCACCTGCTTGGTAGTCATCCCCAGAAAACGGCCGACAATTTCAGGCAAGCTCTCACCACCGTTACGCAGAGAGAGCATTCCGGCGAAATAATCGTGTGTGGCACCGGCAAAGATACTTCCCAACACAATCCACAGATAGGAAGCAGTACCGAACTTCGCTCCCATAATAGCTCCGAAGATGGGGCCGAGACCGGCTATGTTTAAAAATTGAATCATGAAGATTTTCCAGGTAGGAAGGGGAATATAATCCACTCCGTCGGCATGTGTCAGTGCCGGGGTCTTTCGGTCGTCGGGGCCAAAGACACGCTCCACCAACCGTCCGTAAATAAAGTAACCTGCAATCAGAGCCAGCAGGCAAATCGTGAATGTAATCATGGCGTGTTGAATTGTTAATCAGCGCAAATGTAACATAATCTAAGGAAACTACACAACTTTACGAAGGGTTTTGCTAACTTTGCAAGCCTTCCGCTTACCGCGGAAGGCAGTTTAGAAGACGTTTCACCACAGATTACACGGATTAACACAGATTCATACGGATTGATACGGATTCTTTAACCGGATTCTCAATGAAATAAATTATCAATCTGTGTTAATCCGTGTAATCTGTGGTGAACATCAAAACCATTAGATTTATGAATACCATCTATAAAAGCCATAACGAATCTTTCTCAGTGAAAAAGAGAGCCGGAAGAGGAACATCCCTCCTCTTTCTTTTTCTCCTCTCCTTACTTCCGCTCCATGCGCAGACCTCCCCGAAACACGAAGTACGGGCTGCCTGGATAACTGCGGTCTACGGACTGGACTGGCCACGCACCAAAGCAACCACTCCTGCAGGTATCCGGCGACAGAAAGAAGAACTGATCGATATCCTCGACCGCTTGAAAGAGGCCAACTTCAATACGGTACTTTTCCAGACTCGTACCCGTGGTGATGTGCTTTATCGTTCGGACATCGAACCCTTCAACTCCATACTGACAGGAAAAACCGGAGACGATCCCGGATACGATCCGTTGGCCTTCGCCATTGAAGAGTGCCACAAACGAGGCATGGAATGCCATGCCTGGATGGTGACCATCCCCTTGGGAGGCAAAAAACATGTGGCCTCACTTGGCAAGCAATCCGTGACCAAGCGTGAGCGTGACATCTGCGTGCCTTACAAAAATGAATATTTCCTTAACCCCGGACATCCTGCCACCAAGGAATATCTAATGAAACTGGTACGTGAGGTAGTCAGCCGTTACGATGTGGACGGAGTGCACTTCGACTATCTCCGCTATCCGGAAAACGCCCCGCGCTTTCCGGACAGTTACGACTTCCGCCGCTACGGCAAAGGACGCACGCTGGCACAATGGCGCCGGGACAACCTGACCGACATTGTACGCTACATCTACAACGGTGTAAAAGCCATGAAGCCTTGGGTGAAGGTGAGCACCTGCCCGGTAGGAAAATACCGTGACACCTCACGCTACTCCTCTAAAGGCTGGAATGCCTTCTTCACTGTCTATCAGGATCCGCAAGGCTGGCTGGGCGAAGGCATCCAGGACCAGATCTACCCGATGATGTATTTCCGGGGCAACGGTTTTTATCCGTTTGCCCTCGACTGGCAGGAACAAAGCAACGGACGCCACATCGTCCCCGGACTCGGTATCTACTTCCTCCACCCCGACGAAGGTAACTGGACCACCGAAGAGGTGGAACGCCAAATGCACTTCATCCGCTCCAATCGGCTGGCAGGCGAAGCGCACTACCGGGTAAAGTATCTGATGGACAACACCCAAGGGGTATACGACCTCCTGCTGGATCATTTCTATCAATATCCGGCACTACAACCGCCGATGCCGTGGATTGACAACGTCTCCCCCACCGCCCCTTCAGCATTGAAGGCTGTCTCCGCCGGCGACGGATATACCCGTCTCAACTGGAAAGCCGCTACGGACAATGACAAGCAGAATGCTCCCATGTACGTGGTCTACGCATCGGACACGTATCCGGTAGATATCACGAATCCGGAAAATATCCTCGTGCAGAATCTGCGGGATACGCACTACATATATGCTCCCATCCTCCCATGGACAGCCAGGAAGTATTTTGCCGTCACGGCTGTGGACCGCTGTGGAAATGAAAGTAAGGCAGCTCAACAAGAAGAAAAATAACCATCTTTTCTTATTTATATCATTAATATAGTATCTTTGTGAAATAGACGAAAAACAAACCGAACAAACGAACAACACACCGAATGAAAAGTATGCGGTCCATTCATTCACTCATACGTTGCTGTATGATCTTACTGCTATTGACCTCCTGTTATTCAAAAGAAGAGCGGCGGGTATTGGTGATCCACTCTTATGAAAAGGATTACCAAGGATATGCAGAATTCAATAAACTGATAAAAAAGGAATTCGCCAAAGCTCACATTCCCGTAGAACTTACTTTCTTCTATCTGAATTGTGAAATTAACAACGAACAGCAAGAGATAGATAAGATCAATAACTTTCTCGATTCTATTTCGAAATGGAAACCTGAAGTTCTTCTTGTTAACGATGACCAGGCCACTTACTCGTTATTGGAAACCCATCATCCGTTATTGAAGGGAATACCAATCGTATTCTCCGGAGTCAATTATCCCAATTGGGAACTGATCGGACAATACAACAACGTCACCGGGTTTCACGACAAGATAGATTTCAGAAAGAATCTGGAAATGGTGCACAAGCTAACCGGCAAAAACCATATTTACACCATACTTGACTTTACGTTCTTAGACCGGAAAGTCCGAAACGATATTGACAACCAATTGAAATCGACGGACATCATATCCAATCTGGACTGGCATCTGGACAAAAACGACACACGGAAAGAAGCAGAAAAAGGACATATAATAATTAATGCGCTATCTGCCCGTAACCTCTCCAAGAACCAGAATAAGGATCAGACAAAAGGTGGAGACTTCATCTGGTCTATCAGCAAGTACAGTACCCTCCCTTATCTGCAGACAAAGTTTGACTACACAACGGTCACTATGGCATCTTTGTCCACCCGGCAACGCTTTACAACGATCAATGAACTTTTTGACTGCGGGCACGACTTTCTGGGCGGATACATCACCCCGATGCATATCCAGGTAGAAGAGTCCGTTCATGCGGCGGCCCGTATCCTCAATGGAGAAAACGTTGCCGACATACCCATTCAGGAAAGCGCCAAAGGATACTTCATCGACTGGAATGCCATGCAAAAAGAACATCTGACCATCGCGGACATTCCCCATGAATACACCATTATCAACATTCCATTCAAGACCCGGCACCCCATCGTCTGGTGGTTCGCACTATTAGGCAGCATCACCGCCATTGTCAGCCTGCTGTCGGGCATCACTTACCTGTATTGGCGTGAAACGAAAAGGAAACGCTCCATCCTGTACGAACTGGAAGATGAGAAAGAATCGTTGGCGCTGGCAGTCGAGGGAAGCGATACATACGCATGGCGGTTAAAGGACGATACGATGGTGTTCGAATACGCCTTTTGGAAAAACTTGGGCATGGCTCCCCATCCATTGACGATTGACGGGTTCCTGTCCTTTGTGGATGCCGACTATCTGGATACGACACAAGCCTTATTGACAAAGAACGCTACCAACGGCAAACACTTCATAAAGCTGAAATGCGACTTTAACGGTACAGGATACCAATGGTGGGAACTTCGGTGCAGCACCATGAAGAGTGCTCTGGGCGGACAGAAAACCACCGGCCTTTTATTGAACATTGAGGACTACAAGAAACGGGAACAGGAATTGATCGAGGCCCGTAAAATGGCGGAAAAGGCGGAACTTAAAGAATCCTTCCTGGCCAACATAAGCCACGAAATACGTACACCGCTAAATGCCATTGTCGGATTCTCCACCCTGCTTGCCTCTCCGGATGATACGGACATCACCCCCGAAGAGAAGGAACAGTATATAGATACCATCAACCGCAACAGCGAGTTGTTGCTGAAACTGATTAATGATATATTGGAACTTTCGCGCATCGAGTCCGGATATATGTCATTCGACTGTGATGACTATCCGCTGGATGCCCTTATCAGGGATACTTATCAGACACATAAGATTCTGATTCCCGGACAGCTCCACTTCCTGTTGGAAGAAGGCGAAAAGGGCCTGATCGTACACGTCGACAAAAACCGGTTGGTTCAGGTGATCACCAACTTCCTGAACAATGCCTCCAAATTTACCCGGGAAGGCTCCATCAAACTGGGATGGAGCTACATGCCGCAAACCGAAGAAGTGGAGATCTATGTAGAGGACACCGGAATCGGTATCCCGCAGTCCGAACAAAAGATGATATTCGGCCGATTCTACAAACAGAACGAGTTTGCACAAGGAACCGGCCTGGGACTCTCTATCTGCAAACTGATCATAGAAAAACTTCAGGGAAGGCTATCATTACGGTCCGAAGCAGGCACGGGAAGCCGCTTCTCCATTTTCTTTTCTTGCAAAAAGCAATCTATATAAAACTTTATCCGCCGGTTTCCACCAAGATATAAGCCCGATAGCGGCTCGACTTCCGGACAGGCACCAATGGCAGATAGCCTTTCACCACCCGTCCGTTTCGGGTGTGCAACGGATGCGCAACCGTCATTGCATCATGCTCCTGCAATGCTTGCCCGTCAGACGGATGATAAGAGATACGAAACGTTCCGCCAGCCCCGGGCCGTACATAACGATCGTATAGCATCCGGGACACAAGTCCCATATTCATCCGCAGGTTGATCTCCACACAAGGATGGATGCGAAACTCCGGAAGGAGAGCGAACCGGCAAATCATCATATCTACTCCCAGATAACCGGCATACTCCGTCCCCAAAGAGACGGACAGCCGTCTTTGCAACTCCTCCCGAAGCCGGTGTAAAGCCGCCACAGGCACATAAGCCGACAATCTTCGTTCAATCTCCGCATCAGGCAACAACCGGTTTCCTTCGTAAGCCCCACCGGCATTGGTACGGAACAAAGAGTATCCGGCAAAAGTAATCCGCCCCTTTCCGTCCGAATAAAACTCCATGGCAAAATCTTCTACCTTATTATATATAGGTTCACCGACAACTCCCCCCTGCTGCTCTATAACCCGGGCACACCAACGCTCTATCAGAGGAGTGAACGCTCCCTTGCACCAGTTCAGCCCTTTACCGCTTCCGGACAAGGGGGCTTTGAGCAGACAGCGTTCCAGACTCTCTACAAATGCCCGGCAGTCGGACAAAGCAGTCAGGTAGCAAGACTCTCCACAAAACACTTCATCCACTTGCAGACCGGGCAACAACCGTACGGCTTGCAAACGATGGGACAGATCGCGCAACCGTCCTATATCCTCCATCGAAGGTAGCGCAGCATCGGGTACTCCCAATGAAAGCAGACGTTTCCGGAGTGCCGGATTCCATCCCCAGGGAACCACCGAACGGACTTCCGAAAAATCTTCGGCCTGGGTTCTCAATGATGCGGGAAGCGGAAATAAGTCGAGCATCTCTTCCAGAAAAGACTGATTATAGGCAGACGGAGCAAGCACACTGCACGGCCCGTCCGCAAACCATACGGGAAGCAATGCCAACTCTTCCGCCATTCTGCGGGCGGAGGCAGGCGGCATATAATTGACTTCGCCACTGGCAAGAGCCAGATCCTGATCGGGATTAAACAAGTAAAGCAGATTCGTCATTAGCATCAATTAATTAAACAGGGTTCATCCGGACGCAGGAACTTGTGCGAGTGATGGCAGCGAACAGTTACGTGTTTTTTCACCCTAAGATATATCCATGCCCGGGGACAGAAACTATCATTTAATTCCTTAAATGCACCGTCTCCTGTCCTTTTGTTTCCATTTCCGGTTTTTCACTTACAAGCCCTTTGCTATCCAAGAAGCAACCAGCGTTAAAGCCGGTAAGTTTCCTGCAAATATATACACAAAAACGCATATAAAACCGGGAAACAGGTCACTTTATGCGGGGCAAACCGTCACTTTCCGCCGGACAAAGCCTTCACTTCCCCCGGGTAAAGCCTTCACTTCTTCGGGACAAAGCCTTCATATCTCCCGGAGTGACGATTGACAGCCCGTCAACAAAGGCTCTTTTCCCTTTCTCCATCTCTATTTGCTCTCTCCGGAGCAAACATTTCGAACTGACAAAAGAAACCCTTTTTCAAATAAATACCGGCAGAAACTACCGAAAACAAAAAACAATATTTATATTTGCAAGCAAACACTGAAGTAGACAAGCAAAATCACAATTGCCCGATTGAAATGGCTGCGTTTTTTCAGAAGCAGCTTGCCATTGCCCCGAAATAACGCCCCTGCCACCTATCAGGAATACCGTTTTGACAAAGTGAAGCAAAAGATAAACTTGCTAAATGAAACCACAATTTTGCTATCTCTACTTTGCAATCTCTAAAAAAAGGCTTATATTTGCCCCCCGAAAAACCCAAGATAAGAGATGGAAACATTCTACCGCACACATGCCTACCTTGTTGAGCACACCAATGCCCCGGTCCGCCGCGACCTGATGGACGAAATAAACTGGAGTGACCGCTTGATTGGTATCAAAGGAACACGTGGCGTGGGAAAAACCACTTTCCTGCTTCAATACGCCAAGGAGAAGTTCGGAACCGACCGTTCGTGCCTCTTTATCAACATGAACAACTTCTACTTCTCCGGACACAGCATTGTCGATTTCGCCAATGAATTTCAGAAACGCGGTGGAAAGGTATTGCTGATCGACCAAGTATTCAAGCATCCCGACTGGAGCCGCGAGCTACGTATGTGCTACGACCGTTTCCCCAACCTGAAGATTGTATTCACCGGTTCGTCCGTCATGCGGCTCAAAGAAGAAAACCTGGAATTGCGTGACATCGTGAAGAGCTACAACCTCCGCGGTTTTTCGTTCCGCGAATTTCTGAACCTGCAAACAGGGATGAAATTCCGTCACTACACACTCGAAGAGATATTGAGCAGCCACGAACAGATAGCCAAAGGGGTGCTTTCCAAAGTCCGCCCTCTGGATTATTTTCAAGACTACCTCCATCACGGCTTCTACCCCTTCTTCCTCGAGAAACGCAATTTCTCTGAAAATCTGCTCAAGACCATGAACATGATGGTAGAAGTAGATATCCTGCTTATCAAACAAATTGAGCTAAAATATCTCTCGAAGATAAAAAAATTATTATATTTGTTGGCTGTAGACGGGCCAAAGGCTCCGAACGTAAGCCAACTGGCAAGCGACATACAGACATCACGCGCCACGGTGATGAACTACATCAAGTATCTGGCCGATGCACGGCTGATCAACCTGGTCTATCCCAAAGGGGAAGAGTTTCCTAAAAAGCCCTCGAAGATTATGCTGCACAACCCTAACCTGATGTACTCCATCTACCCCGTAAAGGTGGAAGAACAGGATGTGCTGGACACTTTCTTTGTAAACACGATGTGGAAAGACCACAAAGTGCACAAGGGTGACAAGAACACCTCGTTCATGGTTGACGAAGTGATGCCGTTCAAAATATGCTGCGAAGGAGCAAAAATTAAGAATAACCCCGGAGTGACGTATGCTTTGCACAAGGCAGAAATAGGTCGTGGCAATCAGATACCACTCTGGATGTTCGGCTTTTTATATTAACATCAAATCTTGAACATTATGGATTACGAGAAGCTTGAACAACTAAAACGCCTCCACGACAGCGGAGCGTTGAACGATGAAGAGTTCGAAAAAGAAAAGAAAAAGATATTGGACGAAGAAGCTACGGCTAAACCTACAGCCGTACTTCCTATGGGACTGACGGAAAATGCTTATCTGGCACTGATGAATTTCGCCATGTTCATACCATACGTAGGCTGGATTGCCCCTATTGTATTCTGGATCATGGGTAAAGAGAATTCTATACTCGTCAATCGCCAAGGCAAATACATTCTGAATTGGTACATCAGTTGGTTCCTATACGGCATCGCGCTGACAGTGCTTTTTGTAATATTCATGTTCAGCGGCATCTTATCCATAAGCGACATGGATTACGCAAATGATCAGACTTCTCCGTTAGCAGTTCTGCTGGGTATATTCGGCGGAGGTGCCGGAATCTTGCTCCTCCTGATACTTGGAATAGGCTGTTTTCTTTGTCTGCTGTTCCCCATCATCGGAGGTATCAAAGGACTGAACGGAAAAACATGGAAGTATCCGCTTTCCATACCGTTTTTAAGATAAACAAATAAATTACTTACTTAAATATTATTTTTAGTTATGACTAAACAGAAGAAATTCATCACATGTGATGGTAATCAGGCTGCTGCACATATTTCATATATGTTCTCAGAAGTAGCTGCCATTTACCCCATCACTCCCTCTTCTACAATGGCTGAATACGTAGACGAATGGGCTGCCGCAGGACGTAAGAACATCTTCGGCGAAACAGTATTGGTACAGGAAATGCAATCTGAAGGTGGTGCAGCCGGTGCTGTTCACGGTTCTCTTCAGGCCGGTGCACTGACTACTACTTACACTGCTTCTCAGGGTCTTCTTTTGATGATCCCGAATATGTATAAGATTGCCGGTGAATTCCTGCCTTGCGTATTCCATGTATCTGCTCGTACACTGGCTTCTCACGCACTGTGTATTTTCGGTGACCACCAGGACGTAATGTCTGCGCGCCAGACAGGTTTCGCTATGTTGGCTGAAGGTTCTGTACAGGAAGTGATGGACTTGGCCGGTGTTGCACACCTTGCCACAATCAAAGCCCGTGTTCCTTTCATGAACTTCTTCGATGGTTTCCGTACTTCACACGAAATCCAGAAGATCGAAATGCTGGAAAATGAAGACCTTGCTCCGCTGGTTGACCAGGAAGCGCTTGCCGAATTCCGTGCACGTGCGCTGAATCCGATGAATCCGGTTGCCCGTGGTATGGCCGAAAACCCTGACCACTTCTTCCAGCACCGCGAATCATGCAACAACTACTATGAAGCTGTTCCCGCCATCGTAGAGGAATACATGAATGAAATTTCTAAGATCACAGGCCGCAAATACGGTTTGTTCGATTACTACGGAGCAGAAGATGCAGAACGCGTAATTATCGCTATGGGTTCTGTAACAGAAGCTGCCCGCGAAGCTATCGACTATCTGACAAGCCAAGGAGAAAAAGTCGGTTTGGTTGCAGTTCACCTGTACCGCCCGTTCTCTGCTAAACACTTCCTGGCCGCCGTACCTAAAACAGCTAAAACAATCGCAGTACTCGATCGCACAAAAGAACCGGGTGCTAACGGTGAACCTCTGTATCTGGATGTAAAAGACTGCTTCTATGGCGCAGAAAATGCTCCGGTTATCGTAGGCGGTCGTTACGGTCTGGGTTCTAAAGATACTACTCCGGCACAAATCATCGCCGTATTCAAGAATCTGGCTATGCCGATGCCGAAGAACCACTTCACAATCGGTATCGTAGACGATGTAACCTTCACTTCTCTTCCTCAGGAAGCAGAAATCGCTCTGGGTGGCGAAGGTATGTTCGAAGCTAAATTCTACGGCTTGGGTGCTGACGGTACAGTAGGTGCCAACAAGAACTCAGTGAAAATTATCGGTGACAACACAGATAAACACTGTCAGGCATACTTCTCTTACGACTCTAAGAAGTCAGGAGGTTTCACTTGCTCTCACCTGCGTTTCGGTGACGATCCTATCCGTTCTACCTATCTGGTAAACACTCCGAACTTCGTGGCTTGCCACGTTCAGGCTTACCTGCACATGTACGACGTAACCCGTGGTCTGCGTAAGAACGGTTCGTTCTTGCTGAACACTATCTGGGAAGGCGAAGAGCTGGCTAAGAACCTGCCTAACAAGGTGAAGAAATACTTTGCACAGAACAATATCTCTGTATATTATATCAACGCAACTCAGATTGCACAGGAAATAGGTTTGGGCAACCGTACCAATACTATCCTTCAGTCTGCATTCTTCCGTATCACAGGTGTAATCCCTGTAGACCAGGCTGTAGAACAGATGAAGAAGTTTATCGTGAAGTCTTACGGTAAGAAGGGTGAAGACGTTGTAAACAAGAACTACGCAGCCGTTGACCGTGGTGGCGAATACAAGACTTTGACTGTTGACCCGGCTTGGGCTAACCTGCCGGACGATGCCAAGGTTGAAAACAACGACCCGGCATTCATCAACGAAGTAGTTCGCCCTATCAATGCTCAGGACGGAGACTTACTGCCGGTATCTGCATTCAAAGGTATCGAAGACGGAACCTGGTATCAGGGAACTTCTAAATACGAAAAACGCGGTGTAGCTGCTTTCGTACCGGAATGGAATGCAGAAAACTGTATCCAGTGTAACAAGTGTGCTTACGTTTGTCCTCACGCTTCTATCCGTCCGTTCGTACTCGACGCTGAAGAGCAGAAGGGTGCCAACTTCGAGATGCTGAAAGCTGTAGGTAAACAATTCGACGGTATGACATTCCGTATCCAGGTTGACGTTCTCGACTGTCTGGGTTGCGGTAACTGTGCCGACATCTGTCCGGGTAACCCGAAGAAGGGTGGCAAGGCTCTGACTATGAAACACCTTGAAAGCCAATTGGCTCAAGCTGATAACTGGACTTACTGTGCAGACAACGTAAAGAGCAAACAACACCTGGTAGACATCAAGGCTAACGTGAAGAACTCTCAGTTCGCTACTCCGTTGTTCGAGTTCTCAGGAGCTTGTTCTGGTTGTGGTGAAACTCCGTATGTGAAACTGATTTCTCAGTTGTACGGTGATCGCGAGATGGTTGCCAACGCTACCGGATGTTCTTCTATCTATTCCGGTTCAGTACCTTCAACTCCATATACTACCAACGCAAAAGGACACGGTCCGGCTTGGGCTAACTCACTGTTCGAAGACTTCTGTGAGTTTGGTTTAGGTATGGAACTCGCTAACGAAAAGATGCGTGCACGTATCGTGAAGTTGTTCAACGAAATCCTGGCAGCCGACAATGCTCCTGCAGAAGCTAAGGAAGTATTGAAAGCATGGATCGAAAACATGTACGATGCAGATAAGACCAAAGAACTGGCTCCACAGATCGAAGCAATCATCGAACAAGGTATCGCAGCAGGTTGCCCGATCAGCAAAGAGCTGAAGGGCCTGACTCAATATCTGGTGAAACGCAGCCAGTGGATCATCGGTGGTGACGGTGCTTCTTACGATATCGGTTACGGCGGTCTCGACCACGTTATCGCTTCAGGTAAAGACGTTAACATTCTGGTTCTGGATACAGAGGTTTACTCTAACACAGGCGGTCAGTCTTCTAAGGCTACTCCGGTGGGTGCTATCGCTAAGTTCGCAGCTTCCGGTAAGCGCGTACGTAAAAAAGACCTCGGTCTGATGGCTACTACTTACGGTTATGTATATGTTGCACAGATCGCTATGGGTGCTGATCAGGCTCAGACTCTGAAAGCTATCCGCGAAGCTGAAGCATATCCCGGACCATCACTCATCATCGCTTACGCTCCGTGTATCAACCACGGTCTGAAAGCCGGTATGGGTAAGAGCCAGGAAGAGGAAGAAAAAGCTGTTAAGTGCGGTTACTGGCACTTGTGGCGTTACAACCCGGCTCTGGAAGCAGAAGGCAAGAATCCGTTCACGCTGGATAGCAAAGAACCGAATTGGGATGACTTCAAAGGCTTCCTGAAAGGCGAGGTTCGTTATGCATCAGTTATGAAACAGTATCCTGCAGAAGCAGAAGAACTGTTCCAGGCAGCTGAAGACAACGCAAAATGGCGTTACAACAACTACAAGCGTCTGGCTAACCAGGCTTGGGGTGCAGCTGAATAAATCTTTGATCAGATAATAACTTTCGAAGGGGGAAGGGACTAAAAGAGGTTCTTTCCCCCTTTTTGAACAAAAATGAATAGGTTTCACCACAGATTACACGGATTAACACAGAACTCTTAATCCTATATATTGACGAAGATAAATTATTAATCTGTGTTAATCTGTGTAATCTGTGGTGCCCCCCAAAAAACGGAATAATCATGAATATAACCATACGCCCCACCCAGCTTGAAGAACTCGGCCAAGTGATGCCATTCTACGAACGTGCCCGCCGCTTCATGGCTACCAATGGCAATGCCAACCAGTGGATCAACGGATACCCCTCCCCTGATGATATCCGGCAAGATATCGAAAACGGGAGCAGCTATGTGTTTGTAAACGAAAATCAAGAGTTAGAAGGCTGTTTTGCTTTCATCCGGGGAGAAGATCCCAACTACAAAGTCATCAAAGACGGCGCCTGGCTCAACGATGCCCCTTACGGGGTGATCCATCGCATCGCATCCGGCGGACGGGTAAAGGGATTGATGGACTTATGCCTGGAATGGTGTTCGTCCCACTGTCCGAACCTGCGTGTAGACACTCACCGTGACAATAAAGTACTCCAAAACATTCTCCTAAAGAACGGTTTCACCTATTGTGGCATTATTTATGTGAAAAACGGTACGGAACGACTTGCCTACCAACGCACTGCCGTTACCCGATAGACAGAAATCAGAAGTTGGATTCCCGGACACACATATACTGCTTATGATTCAGGGATCCAGCTTTCTACCAGTTCCCGATGTTCGTCGCGCCATTTTCGGACAAGATCTTCTTCGTCCATGCGTGCATCTTTAAGTGCTTTCATCAACGAACTAATCTCTTCTGTAGTGAATTTAATATTGCTGAAAAACTTTGCCGCAAAAGGATCTTTCTCCGTAAATCCTTTCCATCCGACGACATAGATAGATTCCACATTCCCATAAGTACCTTTCGGATCATGCAGGAACTTCAATGGATAGCGGTCGAACATCCAATGCGGAGTCCATCCGGTGATGACGATCCACGCCTCCTTCTCCATAGCCTTCTGTAAAGAAGCCAACATAGTAGAGCTGCTCGAGGTGAGTAATTTATAACCATCAAGACCATAATCCCCGATAGCCTTATCGGTAGTTTTCATAATACCGGCTCCGGCATCGATCCCGACAATCTCGGAAGAGAACTGCCCTTTGTGGGCGGCAAGTTCCCCAATCGAATCGATAGTGACATATTGAGGTACCACCAGCCCTACCCTCGCGCTATCATATACCTCTCCGATAAACTCTATCTGATCACCGTATTGATCTATATAATCCTTCATTGTCACAGGTAACCAGGCATCCATAAACACATCTGCCTTCTTACGGGAAACCGATGCAAAGACGGGAGCTACATCTGCATTCAGCAACTCCACTTCGTACCCCTTCTCTTCCAGCACCACTTTAGCCAGATGACTCATGGCAATTCCTTCCAACCAGTTGGCATAGGCAATGCTTATCTTCTTTTTCCCGCTATCCGGGTTACAGGCTACGCACATCACAGCCAGTAGCAACAAACTTCCTATTATTCTATATTTTCGCATATCCTATTCTTTCTCCTTTCTATTTTTTGTCCTTCCGACGGACCATTCCCTGAGTAATCCGGTCTAAAATAATTGCCAATATGACAACGGCTATACCTCCTTCAAAGCCCAGCCCGATTTTCATCTGGGTGATACCTTTCAAAACGATTTCTCCTAAACCGCCGGCAGCAATCATAGCCGCAATGACAACCATGGAAAGAGACATCATAATCGTCTGGTTCACTCCGGTCAGGATGGTGGGCAAAGCAAGGGGCAACTGTACTTTATAAAGCAACTGCCATCGGGTAGCTCCGAACGAGCGTGAAGCCTCTACCACATTCTTTGGCACCTGACGGATGCCAAGCCCTGTAAGGCGAATCACCGGAGGCATCGCAAAGATGATTGTAGCAAATACTCCCGGAACCACTCCCAGGCCGAAAAACAAAACAGCAGGAATCAGATAGACGAAGGCTGGCATGGTCTGCATCAGGTCGAGAATGGGATGTATCACCTTCTCGGCACGATTGCTGTTTGCCGTCCATACTCCGATGGGAACCCCTACGATAAGGGCCAGGCAGGTGGATGACAGAACCAGTGCCAATGTCTGCATAGTGGCTTCCCAGAATCCCATACCATAAATAAGCAACAAGCCTAAAAGGGTGAAAACTGCAACCCCGCGTCCGGCTTTCGCCCATGCCAGCAGCACCATTGCCGCAATGGTCAGATAGAAAGGAATGCCGAACAGTATGTGCTGGAATCCATTAATAAAACTACCGATGCCTAAGTTGAGTGCATCGAAAAAAGTGGAGAAGTGTATCATCATCCAGTTGATGAGCGTCTCAATATATTGTCCTATGTTGATCATAATTCTATTGCATTTTGAATGATTTCATTGATTTCTTGTTTGTTCTTTCCGGTTACCTCGTAAATAAGCGATGACAACGGAACAACTCCCTGAAACTCACGGGTCTCGTTCACTACCCAGATAGGCGAATTGGTTTTTGTCATCAACGGTAAAATATCTTCCAGTATCGTATCTCCCAACACCGAATGCACTTCCTCCCGGACAACCGACTCGATCGACTTCACCTGGTCTTGACGCAATCGGAGCAAATCTTTCAGCCGGACCTCTCCCACAAGCACATTGTTTACATCGACCACAGGCAACACAGTCAGGTTACGCTCGAGCATTTTACGAATCAACACCTCCGGTCCCTCTTTCTTCAATCGGGCCACAAGGGGTTTATCTACCATCACTGATGCAGCGGTAATAATCTTGCTACGGTCCACACTCTGCACAAAGCGCTCTACATAAGCATTGGCCGGTTCTGTTAGGATCTCTTCCGAAGTGCCTACCTGTACCACCTCACCATCTTTCATGATAGCAATCCGGTCGCCCAATTTAATGGCTTCATTCAAATCGTGGGTAATAAACACAATGGTCTTCTTCATCTTAGATTGTAAGGTCAGCAATTCATCCTGCATCTGTATGCGAATCAAAGGATCGAGAGCGGAAAAAGCCTCATCCATCAGCAGCACCTCAGGATCATTGGCCAACGCACGGGCCAAACCGACACGTTGCTGCATACCTCCCGACAGTTCGCCGACCATCTGGTTCTCGTAGCCCTTCAGTCCTACCAGTTGCATACTTTCCATCGCCCGCTGCTCCCGCTCCTGTTTCTTTACTCCTTGCAGTTCCAGTCCGAAAGCTATGTTATGCAACACCGAGCGATGGGGCAACAACCCAAAATGCTGGAACACCATAGCCAGCTCTTTTCTTCGGATACGGAGCAATTCTTTATCAGTGACGTTAGAAATATCTCTCCCGTTAATGATCACTTCGCCTGAGGTCGGTTTTATCAATCGGTTGATGCAACGCAGCAAAGTTGATTTTCCACTTCCCGAAAGTCCCATAATCACAAATATTTCTCCTTCCCGGATAGATAGGTTTGCATCTTTTACGGCCACCGTACATCCGGTAGCCTTCAATATCTCACTTTTGCTCTTTTCTTCCTTCAACATGCGTAAAGCATGCTGTTTGTCATTGCCAAAAATGAGATACAAGTCTTTAATCGTTATTTTACTCATACATAATAGGGTTTAGATTATTAAAAAAACAGATCGGGTGACCTATACACACGAAAACAAGCACTTCTTTATAGCAAGGAAGTTGATGCCGGGGAAGCGACGGTTCCGCCGTTCCCCGGTCAAATATGATTTCTTTACCCGATTATTACAGACAGGATTCCTGTCAACAGATAGTTTACTATATCCCGAAAGTCAATTTCACATCTGCACACAGCTATCTTCCAAAGATGCGTATGCAGACAATTAAGTAAACAAGCCGAACGTTCAAATGGTTCATCGCATTATTTCCGGCAGGCGCATTACACGTACATAAACCCCTACAAAAGAGTCAGTATCAATCGGTCAGCACACTGTCATCCCTCCACCTGTGAAGCCTGAGGTCGACACATCCATTTTTACGGAAAGAAACACCTTCGGCATCCAGCAGCCGCCGCTGCTCGTCCCATCCGGGCACTAATCGGCCTATGGCATTGACTACCCGATGACAAGGGAGGTTTAAACCGGCAGGCACCTGCCTCAAGGCACGCCCCACCATGCGTGAATATTGCGGCATCCCAAGCAAAGCGGCAATATCGCCATAAGTAGTAACACTACCGGCAGGAATCTCACGCACGACACTGTATACTTCATTACAAAAAGTTTCGGACAAATTAGATTTATTTTCTTTATAATCTTTCATGGATGTATTGCTTTTATACAGTGAGTTCCTTTATAATCCGCTTCTCTTCAGGAACTCCGTCGGACTTTCACCGAACTGCTCCTTGTAACACTTCGCAAAGTACGAAGGAGATGTGAATCCCACTTCATATCCGACCTCCGCTATCGTCATATCCGAAGAAGCCAACAGAGATGCCGCCTTTTTAAGACGTGCCATGCGGAGCAGCTCATTAGGAGCGTAGTTCGTGAGCGACTTGATCTTCCGATAAAGCTGAACCCGGCTCAACCCCATCTCCTTGCCCAGATCTTCCACATTAAGTTCCGAATCACCCATCTTCACCTCGATCAGCGACTTGAACCTCTCCACAAAATCTTTATCCATATCGCAAATGTCTTCTTTCGCCAGCGTCTGCCGGTCGCCAAAGAACTGCTTCATACGCTGCCTCGATTCAATCAGATTTCGGATACGGGTCAACAAGAGTTGCGAACTGAACGGTTTTGAGATGTATGAATCGGCTCCTCCCGCATATCCCTGGATGCGTTGCTCATCGAGCGAACAGGCCGTAAGCAGGATAACGGGAATGTGGCAGGTTTGCAGTTCTCCCTTCAGCCTCCGACAACACTCTATGCCATCGATCCCCGGCATCATCACATCCGAAATAATCACATCGGGGACGTACTTCATCGCTTTACGGATTCCTTCGGTACCATCCGCAGCTTCAATAATCGAATACTCCGAATTGAGCAACGTATGCACATAAGTACGGATGTCGGCATTATCGTCGATCACAAGGACAGAAGGTTTGGACGGATCATTCAGGTTTTCCGCTTCATCCTCGCGGAGCAGGCTGTCCACCCGGTCCGAAGCAGACTCCTCCATCGGAGCAGTCACCACACAAGCCCCCTCTTCACAAGTCCGCACCGGCAGATCGACAGTAAAGACAGTTCCCAACCGTTCGTCACTCTCCACACTAATACTTCCGCCATGTATCTCGACGAATGCTTTCACCAATGCCAACCCGATGCCGGAACCGGTATGATGCCTATCGATTTTATAGAACCGATCGAAAATGCTGCGAATGTGTTCAGCCGAAATCAGGCTGCCGGTATTGGCCACCGTGAAACGGAAGAAAGGCGCGCCGTCCTTCTGCAGAGCCGCAAGACGGACAGTGACCTTTCCATTCTCCGGAGTGAATTTAAAGGCATTTGCCAACAAATTGAAGTAAATGCGTTCCAGCTTCTCCGCATCTGCCTGTGTGTGATAATCCGTATCGGGCATACTGTCGAAAGAGAAGTGGATATGTTTCCGCCGGGCAGCCGCCTGAAACGAATCATTCCACTCTACAAAGCATTGCAACAGGTCGAGCGGAACCGGTGTAAACTCCATTTTTCCGGTCTCGTATCTGCGAAAATCAAGTATTTGATTGACCAAACGCAATAGGATCTGCACATTGCGTTGCACCAGCAACAACATTCTACGCCGGTCACCTTCCAGCGACGGATCTGCCAGTAGCTGTTCCACAGGATCGGCAACCAAAGTGAGAGGAGTACGGAAATCATGTGAAATGTTGGTGAAGAAAACCAGTTTGGCATGGGTAGCCTCTTCCAACTGATGGGAAAGTTCGATCAGCTGATCTCTTTGCTCTTCCAACTGCTCCTTCTGCCGTGACAACTCCCGGTTCAGGCGATTCTTGGAACGAAGCGATTTATATACTACAATCAACAACCCGACGATCAACAGCAGGATGATCAGACCTCCGTACAACACTATCCGTTGCGTAGCCACCCTCGAGAGATATATCCCCACACGGTCGTTCAGTGTCTCGATCTTTCCATCCAGCTCACCGATATGGTTTGTCTGCAACTCCATCACATGCGCGTTTACCGCATCGACTACAGCCGTCTTCAACTTCGTTTCCCGTTCAAAAGGTTTCTTTTCGAGAATATCCATTGCCAGTTGCACCACTTTATCCCCTTCGGTGGGATAGATAAAGGTGGCATCCAGTACGCTGTCGAGCACCAGTTCCACTCCATTCCCCTTACCCGGCAGGGCATCGATGCCCACAAAAATCATCTCCTTCTCCCGTCCTCGACGACCGGCAGCCCGAAAAGCCCCTGCAGCCATACGGTCATTCATTCCATATACGGCATCGATCTCCGGAAAACGTTGCAAAAGGGAGTCCATCTTTGCCTCGGCAGGTTGTTGCAGCCATCCTGCATCTTCGCTGGCAAGCAAGGTCATGTCCGGATATTGGCTGATGGCACTCATAAACCCCTGATGGCGCTCGATAGCGGGAGTAGAACCGACAAGTCCGCTCAGTTCGACTACTTTTCCGCGCCTTTTCAGGCGATGGGCTATGTAATTGCCGACGGCTTTGCCCAACTCATAATTGTCGGCTCCGATGTATGCGGTATATTTATCGGAAAGTATTCTGCGGTCTACCATAATCACCGGTATTCCTTTATCGAAAGCCTCCTCGACAACCGGAGTGAGAGCCATTCCTTCATTGGCTGCCACAATCAGCAGGTCAACCTTCTGCCGGATGAAGTATCGTATGTCTTCTATCTGACGCCGGCTGTCGTCATGCGCCGTACGTGTCTCTACTTTGACTCCTCCGTAGAACAAAGCTTCCCGCTGTATCTCGTCATTCATCTTGTGACGCCAGGTGTCGTCACTGCATTGTGACACACCGATGGTATATCGGGGAGCATCCGGACTGCACGAGACAAGCAGTCCCGACAGCATCAGTCCGAGTAAGAAAAGTATACGGTTCATGGTCGGTTATTACATAAAAGGTTCCGGAGGCAAATATAACAATTTCCCTCCGGAATCTCCCACCTGCTTGGTTTAAAACCAAAGTCCCGTTGGTTTAAAAGGTGAGTTATGAAACACTCTCCTGATTTTAAACCCAACGGAACTTTCTATCAACCAATCAATAACCCTATATAAACCAACACATTAGTCATTCAAACGATTCCTCAAAGCCTCCGGAAGTACGGGCATCGCTCCACTTTGGGTACATACGTAAGCAGATACCTCTACCGCCAGCCGATGTGCCTCAGGGATACTCTTTCCTTTTAAAACAGATGAACAAAAAGCCGCTGTAAACGAATCACCCGCCCCCACAGTATCGGCAACCGGAACTTTCGGTGTCTCCTGGAAAGAGACCGTACCGGGAGTGAATACATAACTTCCGTTCGTTCCGCAAGTCAGGATCAGCATCTTCAGGTTATACTTGGCCAGCAGAATCCAACATTTATCCTGCAGGTCGATGCCGGGATAACCGAACATGCGGCTGATAATGATCAATTCCTCATCATTAATCTTCAGCACATTGCACTTCCGGAAAGATTCACGCAAGACCTCCTTGGTGTAGAAGTTCTGACGAAGGTTGATATCGAATATTTTCAACTGTCCTTCCATGTCGGGCATGGTGTCGAGGAAGCGGTTGATAGTGGCACGGCTCACCTCGTCGCGCTGTGCCAACGAACCGAAACAGACAGCACGTGTACTCAAAGCCAGCCGTTTCAAGTCGTCTGTGAAAGGAATATTATCCCATGCCACTCCCTCTTTGATGTCATAACACGGCACTCCGCCGTTATCGAGAGTCACCTGCACCGTTCCGGTCGGGTAGTTCACCCTTTCGAGCTGGTGCTTCAACTGTTTCTCCCGGAATATTTCCAGAATCTCGTCACCCAGTTCGTCATTTCCTACCGCACTGACAACGCGGCTGTCGAAACCAAACTGAGACACATGATAAGCAAAATTAGCCGGGGCCCCCCCGATTTTCTTTCCTTCGGGCAGCACATCCCATAGCGCTTCGCCCATTCCTACGATTATACTGTTCATGGTATGAATTAATTTTTATCTATAAATCCGGTTATTTCTTGATTCTCCATGTATAAAACATCAGATAGAGTACTCCGACCAGCATCACCGCTACCGCTCCGCTTTGTCCCACAGCATCCGAAGCCACTCCCATTGCCAGCGGGAAGATCGTTCCGCCGAAAAGTCCCATAATCATCAGGCCGGAAACCTCGTTCTTCTTGTCCGGCATATAGAGCATTGCCTGCGAGAAAATGATGGGGAATACATTAGAGTTGCCAAACCCGATCAGGGCAATACAGACATAAATCATCGCCTGGTCCTGGAAAACGAACAACCCGAACATGGCGGCCAGCATACACAACACACTGATAGCGAAGAAGGTTTTAGCCGCCATCTTCTGCAAAATGAAAGCTCCCAGAAAACAACCTGCCGTACGGAAAATAAAGTAAAGACTGGTCGCAAACCCGGCATCCGCCAGAGTCATGCCCAGACGTTCCATCAGAATCTTCGGTGCTGTAGTATTGGTACCCACATCAATCCCCACATGACACATAATGCCCAAAAACGAGAGCAGGATGAAGGGTTTACCCAGCAAAGCGAGACACTGACCGAAAGTGGAAGGTTTGCCCTCTTCCGGTTCTTCGGTGATCTGCGTGGCGTTGAGCAACAAAATAGCGACTACAGCTACCACCATATAGATGGGGAACAGCACTCTCCAGCCTAAGTCGAAGGTAGGGATGGCCTCGATCGCTCCCCACATAGCGATATAAGGGGCTAGGAAGGAGGCGATGGCCTTTACAAACTGCCCGAAGGTCAGGGTACTTGCCAAGCGCTCGCCGCTCACGATATTCGACAGCAACGGATTGAGCGATGTCTGCATCAACGCATTGCCAATGCCGAGCAACGAGAAAGAGACCAACATCAGCAAATAGCTATCACCAAAGACCGGTAGCAGTAATGATGCGAAAGTGATCACCAGGCTGAGCAACACGGTCTTTTTACGCCCGATGCGGTTCATCAGCATCCCCGTAGGTACAGAGAAGATCAGGAACCAGAAGAAAACGAGCGACGGAAAGATGTTTGCCTGTGAGTCCGTCAGTCCCAAATCTGCTTTGACGTAGTTGGAGGCAATGCCCACCAGATCTACGAATCCCATGGCAAAGAAGCAGAGCATCACCGGGATGAGTTTCATGTAAGAGTTGTTTTTGGTATTTTCCATGATATGTTAATTTAATGAATGTCTCAACGGGAGGCGATAGAGGAACTACAACCTGTATATCTTGCACCGATCCACCTTGAAGGCTCCCCCACGACTGTAGAAACTCATCTGATTGTAAGGAGTTGTAGGGAATATCAGGTTCGTCATAGCAATCTTACCTCCGTTCAGGAAGATTTCTACCGAGCATTTATCTACAAAGATATCCAATTTATAGTTACCGGCTTTCTGCACCGGAGCCCAGGTACCCAAAGCAAAATCGTCTACATAATTAATAGAGTTCTGTTTCCGGCGATCGTGTGCCTCGATGGCATGCGGGGCACTGTCTTTGCCGAAGTCTACGATGCCGCTCTTCGTACGGTCCATCACCAACTTTTTCTCCGGAAGGCTGATGTAGATATCCACATTCTCCCCTTTTTCATTGAACAGCTTCAGTCCCATAATCTCGGCAGAGCCGGCTGCCAGTTCCAACTCTATTTCGTAAGCCCCTTTATTATCGGACAACAACGAATCGACATGATAAGCATCCCCCACCTCAAAAGCCGGAATCTCCCGGGATTCTTTACGCAATGACTTGGTCTCTTCCACCGGGGCGGCAGCCATATAGATATCCCCATCTTGTGTATAAAGGCTCAGTTCGCGAGGCAATGCATTGGCACTGCGGAACTGACGGGTAGGCACGATATTGGCATATTGCCAGTTGCTCATCCAGGGAACCGCAATCGTACGGTCACCCGTATTCGAGAAGCAGACCGTCGCATAGTGATCTTTTCCCCAGTCGAGCCATTTCACCGTTTCGGGCTTATTGTCGCAAACAAACTTCTCTCCGTCAAAGTCACCGATAAAGTATTGGGTGGCACTTCCCCCAAAGTAACATCCCGGATTCACGTTGACTATCAGCGCCCACTTTTTATGGTCCGGGTTGCCGTCTACCGGAAGTTCTACCATATCCGGGCATTCGAACTGGCTGGGCTGAACCCCGTAACCTTCACCCCAACCGCTCATATAGGTCCATTCCTTCAGGTTCTCCGACGAATAGAAACGCATCTCTTTATCGGCCGACACCACCATCACCCACTTCTGATCGGGAGCATACCAGAATACTTTCGGATCACGGAAATCTTTCAGTCCGTCAAACGGAGTCAGAACCGGATTCTTTTCATATTTGGTAAACGTACGTCCGTTGTCAGTGTATAGGCCATACATTGTATCTGCCCGTTCTTATCACTGGCCGAAGTGTAAAAGGCAACGATGGCCCCTGCCCCATATCCGGCCGTATTGGCATCATCCACTACTGAACTGCCGGAGAAAATATGTCCCAGCGTATCGCGGGCAAGTGCCGGCTCCAGATGTTCCCAGTGCACCAGATCCTTGCTCACCGAATGTCCCCAGTGCATGTTACCCCACATCGAGCCGTAAGGATTATACTGATAGAACAAGTGATACTCACCATCTTTATATACCAGTCCGTTGGCATCGTTCATCCATCCGTAGAGCGGAGTATGGTGATACAAGGGACGGTATTGGTCTGTATTGGTCGTGTCAAAAGTATCCGAAAGCTTGAGTTCTTTCCAACACAAAGCCTCCTTCGGCAAGTGACGGATACGCACGGCTACCTCTTTCTCTCCCTTAGGCAAAGCAAAGGGAACAAAATAGTCCACTTTCTCCCTTGACAGGCGTACGTCCATGTCTACCGGAACCGAGTCCGAAGCAATGCAGACCTGTGCTTCGGGAGTCTTCTCCTCGACGGGCAAAAGTAAATACTGCGTAGGATTTGTAATATGAATCACCGTAAGGCTATCGCCTTCTTGTTCAAATGTCATTTTACTTTGTGAGCTTTGGCAAGACGAAATTCCGAGAGAGAAAGCCAAAGCACCGATCACTCCTCTACTTACATTCATAAAAGTTGTTTTCATGATAACATGGTATTTTTATTAAGTAATGTAATAGCCGTATTTACGGTGGCAAATATAGCGGAGATATCTGCCACCGGCTATTAATTTTGTTTCAAATTGTATAACGATTGATACCAAACTCCTGTCAGAAGCGGATACTGGCAGCCAGCTCCACGGTAAACGGACGAATATAACTGCCCGCCATCCAATGACCGTTATAAGATGCCGCATCTTTTTTGTCCACCAGTTCGGCACCGGCAATGCTTCCTTTAGCCCCGGTCTGATTCAGGAAATTGATAACCGTGGCACTCAACGCAAGATGCTTGTTCACCGTCCAGTTGATACCTCCGAAGGTTTCCCAGCGTCCGTTGAAATAGTAAGCATTTTTAATGTTGGCATACGTCTTGCTGAAGTAGCGGAAGCTGGCCCAGACTCTGAGATCATTCGTGATGTTATAGCTGGGATCCAGTTCGACAAGCACTTTCGGAATCTCCGTCACAATATTCCCTGTGGCATCGATCTCCCCCACCGTACCGTCTTTAAAGGTCACACTCGTTTCATACTTCTTGTAAGTCGGACTTTGATAAGTGAACAGGAAGTGGAAGTTGAAGCCCTTAAACGGCTTGATCACTGCATCCGTCGTCCAGCCGATGGTTTGGATGTCATAACTCAACGGGGCGGCGAGAATCTCAGTCTGGTCATTCGGATTAATCAGGTTCAGTGTCGAGTTGTTATTCGTCTTCGAAATATAAGAGAACAGAGAGGTCAGACTGATCCAATCGGTGTTATAATAGACCCCGGCACGTCCCAGGGGAACAGAGATTTTATCGGTATTGGGCATAGTGGCCGGTGCAAAGTTCGACAAGCCGGGACGCTGTGTGTTGTAAGTGAAATCGGCGGTAAAACCAAATTCACGGATCAGCTTATAAGTAGCGGCGGCAGTAAAGGCCATGTTCATCCAGTCGTAGTCGAAAAGACGGGGAGTAATCCTGACTCCTTTATCGGACACAGCTCCCAGGTAATAATCCGGGAAACGGCCTACGGCATTCCCTTCGGCATCGTATACAGCCACATTTTCACCTTCCAGGTGCTGCCATTCCAGACGGGCGCCATAATACACGTTCCACTTGGGCGAAATATCCCAATCGTGAGTGGCATAAACAGCCAGTTTGTTTTCATGTCCTTTATAATATTCCGAAGCATTTTTATTGAAATCGTAATATACACCATCTGTATTCCCTTCACGTACCAGACGTTCGGGATACTCCCCTACCGTATGATCGTACATGGTAGTATTCGAAGCATAATCCACCTTATAGTGCCATTCGTTCACTCCGATTCTCCAGGTCGTATTACGATAGGAACGGGAGAGTTCGGAGGTAGCGAAAAACTCATCGATTTTTCCCCGGTTAAGGCAAGACATGCGGCTCTGCACATATCCTTCATACGGTTTCAATGTACCGTCTACCGCTTTCAGGTAGTAACCGGCAGAGGCATCTTTCTGTTCCATGGCCATTGGAGTCTGGTAGACATACGAACCCAAGGCATGATCATACTTCAGATTGATCTTCCAGTTCAGACCATTATCCCAGGTGTACGTGTTGAGCAAGGTCAACTGGTTTCCTTTATTCGAAGTGGCATCATAAAGATTGGTCTCCTTCAGTTCACCCGTACGCATGTCACGGTAGAGCATTTCGCCCGTTGTAGGCAGATAGGAACTTGTTCCGAGGCTGAATCCCGGTATTTCTTTCACACTACCGTCGCCTACATAGATGAAAGGGGCCGAAGTCACTTCGTTGCTTGGCCAACGGCTGTTGCTGTAGTGATAGATAGCCGACAGCTGTCCGCGTCCTTCATTATAATTCTTGGTCAGGGCTGCTTTATAGATTTGAGTACGGTCCTGATTCGATGTAAAACGCAGTTTGAAACTGCCCGGATCAAAATTTTGGTAAACGCTTCCACTGTAGAACCATCCTTTCCCCATACCACCGCTGATATTAGCATCGAACTGCTGCTTGCCAAAGTGATTGGTACTATAATTGACGATTCCACGAAACTTTTCTGTTCCCAACTGGGTGAAAGAGTTTACAGCATAACCGATATTGCCGGTAGTAATGGCGGTTTCGGAGATTTTGAGCAACCCGACGTGCCCGAGACTGCTGTCTCCACGCCAGTGCGTATTTACATTATGCGGATTAGAGGTATAGACTACGGGGAGTCCGTTTTCGAGTACATTTACGTCTCCACCCGGCAAGCCGATAGAGATTTCGCGGGGACCATTGGCGCTCGAAGCGTTCAGCATAACATTACGATTGCCTTCTTCCTTTGATCCGGAAGCTGTTTGAGCAGATTCTTTCTTTTCCTGTGCAGCTGTGAAGCCCGCTATCAGCAAGCAAGCCAGCAAGCAAACAGCCCTTTTCTGGTTCTTCATCATGGTACTTAAATTTTTTAGTTGATTGAGATTGTTTTGATGCCGCAAAGGAACGCGGAATCCCATTTCCCAACTAAAAGATTTGTTTCAAAGGCTGCTAATTTTGTTTCGTCCGCTATTTAACACCTAATTATCAACAACTTACAAAAGAAGTAAAAAGATCTTTTTAGAATTATAAATACGAGGTAATTCCCTTCTTCCTTCTATTTGTTTATAGAAAAGCAGGTGAAAAGAAGATATCAGATATGTAAAATCACTTTCCCTTTCCTTCCAACAGGTCTGCAATCTTCTGTTTCAGGTTCAGTTTCAACATTTCATCGGGACGCAACTCGATCTCCAAACTGATCTTTGCATTTCCCACTTTAAACGGAGACTCTTCGTCCGTAGCAAGGGCATGCTCTTTCTTTATGGAATATAAAACAGCGAAATCATAATCCAGCGCCAACGACAAGCTATACAGGGTATCCGTATCGATACTCTTCCGTGTCAGCAGATAGTCCACACTCTGTGGTTTTACCCCCAACCTACGGGCAAGCTCGGCCTTTGTCACCTGCTTTTCGGCTATGACCTGTTTTATCACTTCACCTATGTATATATTACTCTTTTTCATATTCCAAATACCATTCAGTCTTTCCCAAAGATACCAATCACATAAAAATCCCCGACAGCCGTCACGGACACCGGGGAGGTATAAATAAATGGACTTATTTATTTATAAAATCGTCCACCCGGCCGATGGCCTATCAGCCGGATGGAGATAGAGGTCAAAACTTAAATCCGATCTTAAATGTCGGAGCGGCCAGCACACTGTAGTTGTGGCTGTCTGCCGACAGATCGCCAAGACCTGCTTGCGGGTTATACGTAGTCTTGTTGTACGTATATGCAAACGGATCAATCTGCGCACCGATATAGAGTGCAGGAAGAACAAAGTAGTCGACACCGATAGTCAAGGCGCCGCGAAGATTCCAACTCTCGGCAATAGATTTGCCCATAGAGGTCTCTTCATCATACTTCATTTCATTTTCACCGTAAGCAAAACCTACGCGAATACCTGTATACCACATCAGGTTAGGAACACGCTTGATGTTGAAATAACGATCAACACCTGCTGACACATTATAGGCGAACGACTGAGCATCGGCTACGGCACGATAATTAGGAATCTCTCCCATATTCTCGTCAGCCGAGTTATTCTTATTCGAATCGTCTATTGTGCCGGGAACAGCCGGATAACCGGGGTTATTCGTGAAGCTGACACCGCCACCCAAATTTAGTTTCCACTGATCTTTGAAGAACCAGCCTCCTTCAAAACCAACCATCAGCTTTTTGTCTGCCCAGTTGGTAGAGAGCGCTCTGACTTCATAGTCAGTCAGCAGCCCCGAAGGGGCTGTGACACTTGTGTAACTATTGTATCCAACAGTAGCTGCTACCGTAAAGTCACCCTTTTTAGGAGTATTGTCTTTACTGGAGTTCTGTGCATTCACTGCAAGACACAGCATGGGTAGAACGGCCAACACTAAAAGTCTTTTTATTTTCATACGATACTTTTTTTAATTTGTTGTCTTTTGCCGTTACTATTGGCGATTATTCTGCTATTAAAGCATTAATCTGATCCATAATTACATCCATACATTTCTGAATAGCATCAATCTGTGCTGTAAGATTAGCTACAGAAACCTCAAGACGTGCAATTTGTTGTTCACGATCCAAAACACCATAAGTAGAATCTAAGTCTGCAATTTCTTTATTTAAAGTCGCATTGTTAGCTTCTAAAGTCCGAATTTCAGCCTTGGCATCCACTCCATAATTATTGGCCAAATTAAATAAAGCAGAATAATTTGCATCAGCTACCTCGTAAGCTTCATACGCATCGTCATACGCATCGCATGCAGCTACATAAGCCAAAACTGTTTCATTTGTTTTCAAAGCCTCAATAGCTTTATCATAAGCAGCAACATCTGCTCCCGACATTGAAGCAATCAACTCTGTCATCTCTTTAAGATCAGCAATAACTTTATTCTGTTCTTTAATAGCATCCTTAGCTTTAGCAATACTAATGTTAGCAACATCAATTTTTGCTTGATCCTCGCCGGCAGCTTTCAATTCTTCATTTGCAGCAGTCAGAGCAGCATACTTAGTTCCTGCATCAGCCTTGTCATCTGATTTACCTAATAATTTAACGGCAGCAGCATATTGATTATTGAAAGATTGAGTTGCCTCTTCTTTAGCATATTCAGACTTCCAACTATAATAAGTGACAAATAAATTTTCTGCTATCTCTTTTGAACTTGTTTCGATTGGCTGAATATATTCTCCATTACCAACAGACAACATACCTGAATAATAATATACACCAGTATTATCTATATAATCATATTCACAGCCTTCAATAGGAGCGTTAACACCAAAATTCAGCAATTGATCTATTATGGTACGAGCAGCAACCACAGTCTACAAAGAAGATTCATCACTTGTAAAATCTGCAATAACATCCTGATATGCATTCCTAGCAGGAATTTTAGCTTGAGCAGCAGCTGTTGTTGCTTTTATTGTGTTATTTTTAACCTGCAGTGCCTCAACTACTTTATTTTGCAAATCAGCTTTATCCAAGCCATCATACTTAGTATAAGCAGCAATCTTGGCATCATTCTGAGCTATACTAGCTAATTTGATAGCTTTCTGCTTTTCAACTACTTCCTTATAAGATATAAGACCGGCTTTATAATTAGCTAGAGTAATTGCATTTTGATCTCTTGTTGCCTGTAGACCGTTCAACTGAGAAGAGTAATTTTGATACTCACTGTATAACTGCTTCAATTGTTCATCCGCAACATTCAAGAAGTCTTGTTTTGCTCTTTCTTCATTAGCCTTAGCAGCCCATAAATCAGCATTCGCCTGAGCTATCAACTTTTCTTTGTTACGTTCATAGTCTTCTTGATCTTTTTGATTTTCAAATTCTTTAGCCTCAGCTTGTGCCTCTACTAATCGTTTTTGGGCATCCTGAACACCAGCCTGTGCATTAGCCAATGCAGCAGCACCCTTCAGTTGTTCAGCTTTCGCATTACGCACCGCTTCTACCGATGCCGATTCGTCATTGTCTACGCAAGCCCCCAGTGACAAAGCACCCAGAAGCACTGCTACCATCATGAGTTTCTTTTTCATAATCTCAATTTTTTAGTGTTAATAATATAAGTAATTCAATATTAGTGTAATACCTTAATTCTTCTCTATTCTATCAAAATTGGCTATATTTGCCAATTGCCAATGGTTAACATACTTTTTAAAGATCCCTTTAATAATTGGATATATTTAATTGTTCGAAGCAAATATAGATATTATAATTATACTAAGCAAGAGTTAAGAGAAAAAAAATTCTAATTTTTCAATAAGGTTGAATTTTAATGGGATTTTATCATACAAGCCACATTCAAACTTCTTCTTCATGCGCCTTCAACACGCAACTCCCAAAAACACTTACGCGAATATAATCGTAAAAAAGCCCCCGGATAAAAAGAAAAAGAAACACAACTGCATTTACATATAATAAGGTATACCATATATATATATCAGGCAGCTCCATCCTCCCATCTTCCACCTGCCTTTTTCTCAGTTCCATCTACTCTAATCTACTAACGTACAAGAAAGTGCTGATACAACTTGTTTTTCACGCTCACTTACAGTCTGTCATTTTGTATTTTTAAAATGCAGAGAAGCGCTTTTTTACAGCCCAAAGGGAACGGATAGGATAAAAACGTGTGGATTTTGCGATAGTACAATTCACGCATCTTGTATTTAGAGGATATTTTGATCACAATAAAGGATTGTTGACGGATGTCGTAACAAGATCGAAGCCTGAAGTACCTGAATGATTTCAAAATGCTATTCGCATGCTGTCCGTTTGTGATTGGATTCCAGAAAGAAATACCCTTTTTTTCATTCTATTTATTGTTTTTTCTACGACCTGACCTTGCTTTTTTTCTGAAAGTTAATATCCTGAAAGCAGGAAGTTAACTTCCTGCTTTCAGGATATTAACTT
>OASZ01000066.1_pt1 | contig 149616 bp, 122 predicted proteins | sample 1501241 | NCBI WGS metagenome assembly OASZ01 (sample SAMEA2579926, study PRJEB22360) | human gut metagenome | biome: human gut; feature: human-associated habitat; material: faeces | place: Denmark | collected 2008/2010 | reverse complement strand
GTTCTTCTGATCTGTGATTGTCGGCTCTGTTCAAGCGACTTGGTTACTTTAACATGTTTGTTTTAAGTTGTCAAGCACTTTTTGGAATTTCTTTTTTCTTTCAGAAATCTATTTAAATTGTTTTTATCTTACGAACAATTATTCCCGACAGCTCATCTAATATAACACCGAAAAGCCACAATGTCAACAGTTAATTCCATAATTTGACAATCTTTTTATTTTCATGCCATATATGCCATAAAACAGGACTCTTTTCACTGCAAAATACTACATCATCCCCTTTAGATATTCCAACAATATCTTCGTCACAACCGAGTTCATTGTTTTTACAAATGCCAACCCAATAATTCTGGATCTCCCCGGTTCAAGAGGTCTGCTCTCTACATCATTGGCAAACGCCTTCATAACCAGCTTCTGTGAGATCGTCACTCCCAGCCCATTTTTCACAAATGCCATAATAAGCGTATCATCACGAAAACTGTAAGAAGTCTTTGGCTCCTTCCCACATCTTTCCAATAAATGCAAAATATCATTATCACATCCCGGAGTCTCTATAATGAAAGGATACTCCAACAGTTCTTCCAGTCTCACACTTTTCTTTTCTGCAAGAGGATGATTTTTCTGCATCACAGCACAGAGAGGATCCTCACATAATGGATAAAACTTCAGATTATCTGCAACGATCGAAGACAGAAATCCGCAGTCCACCTGCCCATGTATGATCCAGTCTCTGATCTCATCATAATTTCCATCAAAGATCTGCACCTCAACCTGTGGATAATTTCTGTTAAAATAATGGATCACTTCCGGCATCCACATTGCAGTTACACTGGAAAAGCTTCCTATTCTGAGTTTTCCTTCTATTTTATGATTAATATTAAAAGCAGCCTGTCTAAGTTTATCTTTCTGATTTGTCATCTCCTGTATATAAGGCATCAGCATTCTTCCATTATCCGTCAGAGTTACACCTTTTTTAGCTCTTGCAAATAACTGTACTCCCAGTTCCTCCTCAAATCCGGCCATCATTTGACTGATTCCCGATTGTGTATAGTTTAGCGCCTCTGCTGCTTTCGAAAAACTTCCAGTCTCACATACCTTCAAAAAAATTTCATATCTGTCTCTGATTTCCTTCATTTACGATCCTTACTTCTTGTCTGTTTTTATCCATTACTTTTTTTAATGTATACTAGCAAAAACATTCATTTTACTTATATATTAACATATGTTATCGTACTTATGCAAACATAAATCATACAGGAGATTATCTATTATGGAAAGGAAATCAAATCATTTTTCAGGACAGCTCGGGTTTGTCCTTGCCGCAGCCGGCAGTGCTGTAGGAGTAGGCAATTTATGGAGATTCCCATATCTTGCAGCTAAAGATGGAGGCGGTCTGTTTTTAATCATTTATTTTATACTTGTACTTACATTTGGATTTACCCTGCTTACATCTGATATCGCAATCGGCCGCCGCACTCAGAAAAGTGCGATCGGTGCTTATGCTGAAATGAAGCCCAAGTGGAAATTCTTAGGCATTCTGACTTTTCTTGTACCTGTTCTTATTATGACTTATTACGCAGTGATCGGTGGATGGATCACCAAATATGCTGTAGTCTACCTGACAGGACAGGCAAAGGCTGCTGCAGCAGATGATTATTTTACTTCTTTTATCACATCCTCCACCTCACCTGTTATTTTTGCACTTATTTTCATGGGTGTAACTGCATTTATTGTATACAATGGTGTGCAGGATGGTATTGAAAAAGTATCCAAATGGATGATGCCGGTTCTTCTGGTACTCGTTGTCATCATCTCCATTTATTCCCTGACTCTGAAACATACAGATTCTTCCGGCCAGGTACATACCGGGATCCAGGGATTTCTTTATTACCTGACCCCAAATCTTGAGGGGCTTACTGTACAGCGATTTTTACAGATTTTACTGGATGCAATGAGTCAGCTGTTCTTCTCTCTCAGCGTGTCCATGGGAATCATGATCACCTACGGTTCTTATGTAAAACCTGATGTTAACTTAAACAAGGCTGTTAATCAGATTGAAATTTTTGACACAGGAGTGGCATTTCTTGCAGGTGCCATGATCATCCCTGCTGTATTCGTATTTTCCGGAACAGAAGGAATGGGAGCCGGTCCAAGCCTTATGTTTGTTTCTCTCCCAAAAGTCTTTGCAGCCATGGGAAAAGCAGGCATATTTGTAGGAATCCTCTTTTTCGTAACTGCTATTTTTGCAACACTGTCATCCTGCATCTCTGTGTTGGAATCCATCGTTGCAAACTGTATGGAAATCTTCCACACAGGCAGAAAAAAAACTGTTTCTGTTTTATCTGCAGTTTATCTTGCTGCTTCTGCGATCATTGCTTTGGGATACAGCATTTTCTATGTAGAAGTGGAACTGCCCAATGGCTCTACAGGACAGCTGCTTGATATTATGGATTACATCAGCAACAGTGTTATGATGCCATTTATCGCATTACTTTCCACCATCCTGATCGGATGGGTTATGACACCTGATTATGTCATTGATGAAATGGAACGAAACGGCAGCAGATTCCGCAGAAAAAAACTTTATCGAATCATGATCCGCTATGTTGCGCCGGTTATGATGTTTATCCTGTTTTTACAGTCAACAGGAGTTCTCTCATAAGCAAAAACTTAATATAACAAAAAAGGAATCTGTTTTCCTGGAAAAGTTTTGAAATAAATACCAGTAAAAACAGATTTCTTTTTTATTCAATCACTGACACTCATAAAAACAAATGAATTTATATGCCTGACCCCTGCAAAAATTCCTGCACTGCGCAAAGCGATCCCAGAATCTCTTCTGCGAGGGACTTCATCTCCTCCGTCACCTCCATCAGATCCGGCACCATGATCGGATGCATCCCTGCTGCATAAGCCGCCCTGATTCCATTATGAGAATCCTCAATCACATAACAATTCTCCGGTCTGGTCCCCAGTCGTCTGCAAGCCTCCAGAAAAATATCCGGTTCCGGCTTACTCCGTTCCACCATATCTCCCCCGACAATCTGATCAAAATATCCCAGCAGCCCGCCATCTGAAATCTCCGAACGCACCAGTACCTCCCGGGTAGAACTGGCAAGCCCAATCTTAAATCCCCTCATCTTCAGATATTTCAAAAGCTCCTCAACCCCCGGCTTCTTTGCCAGTTTGCCTCCGGAAGCATGACTGAAAAACACCTCTGCCATCTCCGCTTTATATTCCTCATACGGAAAATCTTCACCATAATGCTTCAGAAAAACCCCTTTACTTACAACACTGTTTGTTCCCAGACACTCATGACATGCCGCCTCAACTCCTGCGATTCCATGACGTTCTGCCACTTCTTTCCACGCTTGAAGCACAAGAATCTCTGAATCAAAAATCACTCCATCCATATCAAATATCACTGTATCAATCCCACTCGCCATAACTTTTGATCCTTTCCTCTTTCTCTCTGTCAGCAGACTTTCTCAGGCAAAAATATCTTTGACGACAGTCTGATCGACTTATTCAAACCATATATAAGCCAGTAGTCTGACAATCTATTTTTTCATAATATAACCAATCGCATCACGAATCTGCGACACATAAACCAAGTTGATCCCTTCCACTTTTCCAACAGAAGACCTACACACTTCCGGAAGCACAACTGTTCCAAATCCCAGTTTTTTCGCCTCCTGCACACGCTGGCCTGCCATATTCACTGCGCGGATTTCACCACTCAGACCAACCTCGCCAAATACCATCACATTATCAGGAATCACAATATCCTTCGCACTGGAAACAATCGCCAGACAGATCCCAAGGTCAATTGCCGGCTCTGTCATCTTCATTCCCCCTGCAATATTGACATAAGCATCTGATGCAGCCAGACGGAGTCCGACTTTCTTCTCAAGCACAGCCATAAGGAGATTCACCCTGTTAAAATCCGTTCCCACCGCTGTCCGCCTCGGAATACCGAAATTACTCTGGCACACAAGTGCCTGGATTTCAACCAGAATCGGCCGGGTTCCTTCCATAGAACACGCCACAACAGAACCCGACGCATCCTCCGGTCTGCCATTCAGCATATATTCCGACGGATTCTTCACCTCCTCAAGACCTGTATTACACATTTCAAAAACACCAATCTCATTCGTAGATCCAAAACGATTCTTCACCGCACGCAGGATACGATAAGAAGCATGCCGGTCGCCTTCAAAATAAAGCACCGTATCCACCATATGTTCCAGAACTCTCGGACCTGCCACATTTCCTTCTTTCGTCACATGACCTACAATAAAAATGGACACCCCCATCCCCTTTGCGATCTGCATAAGGATATTGGTAGATTCTCTCACCTGAGAAACACTTCCCGGTGCCGAACTTACATCTTCGTGAAACATAGTCTGAATGGAGTCGATCACAACCACATCCGGTTTTCTGCGCTCGATCACCTCACGTATCACTTCCAGGTTCGTCTCACATAAAAGCTGCATCTTATCCGTAAACTGCCCGATACGATTAGCTCTCAGCTTAATTTGTCTCAGAGATTCCTCGCCTGAAATATAAAGAACCGAAACCTGCTTCTCTGCCAGATTCCTGCACACCTGTAAAAGCAGCGTTGATTTTCCGATTCCCGGATCTCCTCCCACTAAAACAAGGGAGCCGGGGACGATACCGCCGCCCAACACCCTGTCAAGTTCACCAATCTGAGTTGTCTGCCGTTCATCTTCTGACAGGCTGATGTCTTTAAGGATCACCGGTTCCTGCCTTTTTTCTGATGATTTCATTGCTCCAGAAGAGGATGGCTTCTTTGTGGAAACTGTCTCTTCCACAAAGGTGTTCCAGGACTTGCATCCCGGGCACTGCCCCATCCATTTTGCGGATTCATATCCGCACTCCTGGCAAAAATATACCGTCTTTTTATTTTTCAGCATTTTACAATCTTTACTTCTACTCTTGCAGCATTGCCAAGTTCCACGCTAAAGGAAAGTTTACCGCCCAGGTTTGTTTTCATCTTACCTGTGCTTGCCTGCTCAATAAATACTTCATATTCTGTATCCGGCTCCATCTCCACTGTGATCTGTGCATCTTCCGGTCCCTCTACATGGAAATCCATCTGAGCTTCACTCTGTGTAAGATTAAATACTGCTGTTCCCGGAACTGATTCGTAAACGAACATTCCGTTTCTCTCGAGCTTGGTAATCTCCTTAAAAGTTTTTACTTTATACATATCGCCCTGATGCTGATAGTCTGATAATTTAGACTTCTGTGCAAGCTCATAGTCACCAAAGCTGATTGCTCCATTCTCTTCTGTACGGATTAATTCTTTTACTACTGCCATTTCCTATGTCCTCCTAAGACTCTTTTGTTTGCCGCTCCACCGGTTCATCTGCCGATGCCGTACAGTTTTTCACTATCTCTGTACTTTTCCGACATTTTATGTGCTTATTATATAATACATTCACTTTTTTGACCAGTATCTCACTGATTTTTTTATACTAATTTCACAATTTCTGTGAATCATGTGAGTCCTCTGCTTTAATTGTAAATATCTGTCTGCTCAGAGATTTCTACTGTTTTTTCACTTCAAATGCAATCTCGTTTTTATGAAGTTTCACCTGTACACTATCTCCACGTTTTACTCTGCCTTCCAGAATCTCGTTTGCAAGCGCATCTTCTATCTTACTCTGAATTGCACGACGCAGCGGTCTGGCACCATATTTATTATCAGAACCTTTTTCTGCAATAAAATCTTTCACAGCATTTGTCACTGTAAGATGAATTTCCATCTGTTCTGCGCATCGTTTCTCCAGTGTTTTAAGAAGCAATGTCACAATTTTCCGGATATCTTCTTTATTCAGCACATGGAACACCATGATATCGTCAATTCGGTTCAGGAACTCCGGTTTGAAAATCCGGCGCACTTCTTCCATCACACCGCCTTTCATTCGTTCATAGTCTTTCTTCTCATCATTATCAGACATGAATCCCAGACGTTTCGGTTCCATAATCGCCTGTGCCCCTGCGTTGGAAGTCATAATAATAATCGTCTGTTTGAAGTCGACTTTTCTTCCTTGTGCATCTGTAATATGACCGTCATCCAGCACCTGTAAAAGTATATTAAACACATCCGGATGTGCCTTCTCAATCTCATCAAAAAGCAATACACTGTACGGATTTCTGCGGACCTTCTCACTGAGCTGGCCGCCTTCTTCATATCCTACATATCCCGGAGGAGAACCGATCAGCTTGGAAACACTGTGTTTCTCCATATATTCGGACATATCTACACGAATCATCGCCTGTTCACTTCCAAAGACAGCTTCTGCCAGAGCCTTGGAAAGTTCTGTCTTACCAACACCTGTAGGTCCAAGGAAAAGGAAAGAACCAATGGGACGGTTCGGATCTTTAAGTCCTACTCTTCCCCGTTTCACTGCCTGCGCAACAGCTTTTACTGCCTCATTCTGTCCGATCACACGTTTATGAAGTTCTTTCTCCAGACGAGCAAGACGTTTGGTTTCTCCCTCTGTCAGTTTCTGAAGAGGAATCTTTGTCCAGTCAGAAATCGTCTCTGCAACAGCAGCTTCATCTACAACAAGTTTCTTCCTCTTATTTCTACGTTCAGTCTTAATGCGGATTTTCTCCATTTCGGCTTCCACTTCATTTTGGCGTACCTGTGCTTTTTTTGCGCGTTCAATATCTGCAGTCTTAACTGCCTGTTCTTTCTCCTCACGAAGTTCATTCAGTTCCAGTTCATATTGTTCCATTTCAGGTGCTGACTGATAACCCGCAAGCTGAACCTTTGATGCTGCTTCATCAATAATATCAATTGCCTTATCCGGAAGGAAACGGTCATTGATATATCTTTGTGACATTTTTACTGCTGCCTCAAGTGCCTCATCTTCAATCTTTACCCCATGATGTTTCTCATAATATGGACGCAGACCTTTAAGGATCTCAACAGTCTCCTCTGAAGATGGTTCTTCCACTGTCACAGGCTGGAATCTTCGTTCCAGTGCTGCGTCTTTTTCAATATATTTACGGTATTCCTCCAGAGTAGTCGCGCCGATAAGCTGAATCTCACCTCTGGAAAGAGAAGGTTTCAGAATATTAGAAGCATCCAGTGCTCCCTCCGCTCCACCTGCTCCGATGATGGTATGGATTTCATCAATGAACAGCAGAATTCCCTGATGTTCTTTTACTTCCTGGATCACATTCTTAATGCGTTCCTCAAATTCACCTCTGTATTTGCTTCCCGCAACCATGCCGGAAAGATCTAACACAACAAGACGCTTATCCTTCACTGTATCCGGAACCATTCCCATAACGATGCGCTGTGCAAGTCCCTCTACAATGGCAGTCTTACCTACTCCGGGTTCCCCTGTCAGACACGGATTATTCTTCGTACGTCTGCTCAGAATCTGGATCAGTCTGGTAATTTCTTTATCACGCCCTATCACAGGATCCAGTTTTCCCTCTGCTGCAAGCTGTGTCAGGTCACGACTGTACTGATCCAGCGTAGGGGTACTGGTCACTTTTTTGTTTCCCGCATTCCTTGCGTACTGAAATTCCTCTGCAATGGTATCATTGTCAAATCCCATAGCTGTCAGGATAGCCACAAACAACTTCTGGATATTTACTCCCATTGTAAAAAGCAGTCTGGTCGCTACGCAGTCTGTCTCTTTCAGAAGCGAAAGCAACAGGTGCTCTGTTCCACAAAGACATTCCATACTCTCAGCATCTTCCTTCGCCTGTTCAATGATCCTTCTTGCTCTCGGGCTGTACTGGGGATCTTTTGTTTCTGCTGCCGCAGTATTGCCCTGAACCGGTGTAACCAGGCTGCTGATAAGTTCCCTGAGTTTTTCTTCTTCTACGTTAAATTCCTGCAGCACTTTTCCCGCAGTGCCTTCAGGTTCTTTCAAAAGACCTGCAAGAAGATGCTCTGTTCCGATATATCCATGTCCACAGGATTTCGCAATTGTCGTTGCCAATTTGAGGGCATTCTCTGCCTGTCTGGTAAATTGTCTCTCCATGTCCTCTCCTATCTGTTTTCATCATATTCGTCAAAAATCTCATCAATAAGCTGATGTACTTCCTCTCTGCTTACGCTCTTGCAACATCCTTTCGCAAGCGCCACCATGAGATTCTGTTTCAGTTCTTCCAATGCTTTCCGTTTATTTACATCAATAGAAATCACTGCACCACGTCTGCGGTCGATAGTGACAAATCCCTCCTGTCGCAGCAGTGAATATGCTTTATTTACTGTATGCATATTTATCCCAACTGTATCTGCAAGCTGTCTCACTGATGGCAGTGTATCTCCCTCCTGCAGTCTTGACGTAGCAATCCCCATGATGATCTGATTGGTCAGCTGGATGTAAATGGCTTCATCACTGCTGAAATCTATTTCTATCATCATACGTTTTCTTCTCCTTTTTGTGTTACACATATCCTAGCACAAACCAACATTTTTTGCAACAGAAAGACGTATTGCTGTATTATTTTTCAAAACAAAAAGGGGTGTACTGCCATGTTCTCACACAGCATGCACACCCTTTATCTTCTTTCTGTCAACTGAATTTCATCTACATGACTTGATTATTTTAAGCCAATGATCTTATTGAGCTGTTCTCTGTTCAGAACAAGGTTAAAGCCTAATGGATTAACTGCATAAGCCATTGCCTTATCGATTAACAGCTCCGGAAGTTTTGCAAACGGTACTTTCGCAATACGCAGCTTCTGACCTTTTGTAAACTTCTCAAGTTCCATAACGTCTGTAAATACAGGCTGGAGAATTTCTTCTTTTTTATTTTTGAGATACGGAATATTGATCTTCTTAGGATCTTCAGGATCTACATTCATAGCAACCAGATATTCGGATTTCTTCAGGTTTACGATCAGTTCTTCCTCAAGCTCACGAAGATTTCCATGCTGATCCTTCTCTACCGGACGGCGGAGTTCCTGCATAAAGTAAATGCCGGAAAGCTCCAGTGTAGGATTCAGAAGCGGTCTCTTAGCCGGCTCAATCTTGCTCATATCTGCCTGTTTTGCAATATCAGGAAGATCAATCTCAATCTTATCTTCACCATCTACCCATACAACTGTATTTACGCCAATTGCATAGAAAGTTCCATATAATCTGGGATAATCCTTCTTGGTAAATTTCATACCCATAAGAAGAACCTTTTCTTCCAGCATTTTTTTGCCGAATTCTTTGATTCCTTCTTCTGTTGAAAAAATCCATGCCTGATCATTAAATGTCTCTTCATCACATTTCACATACGGAAGCTTTGTAGCCTGTGAATATGCCACAAAAATCTCCTCTCTGGTCTGTAATTCTTTGATTGCTTCTTCTTTGCTGATTCCCATGCTCTTATCCTCTCTGTCTCATTTCTTTTATGATCTTCTGTATTTTCTTATCTACATAATTTCTGTTCATAAATTTTCCCCTGCTGTCCGGAGTTCGATTACGTTTCTGTTTTACAGCACTGTTTTATTTTATAACAGATTGCATGAAAAGTAAAGAAAATAGCCTATATTATTTATGCAAAAACATTTACAAAAAAATCAGAAAACAGTCCGGTCTGGTTTTAAACCTTTCTGTTTTCTGATCTGTTTTACAGTAATCATCCAAAATACATTTTTTCTGAAACTGCAGCACCTCAAAATTATTTATGCTTCATCAATTGCCTTACCAATATCATGGCGCATATATTTATTTGCAAATGTGATCCACTCTGTGGCTTCATAGGCATTTTTTCTTGCTTCCTTCAGGTCTTTTCCTGTAGCTGTGATTCCCAGGACACGACCTCCGTTGGTTACGATCTGACCATCTTTTAATTTGGTTCCTGCATGGAAACAATAATAACCATCCTTACCTTTGAAGTTCTCAAATCCGTACATCGGAATACCTTTTTCATATTTCACAGGATATCCGTCACTTGCAAGGACTACACATACTGCCGCATTATCCTCAAACTGAAGATCTATCTGATCCAGAGTTCCGTTTACACAGGCTTCCATCACTTCGATGATATCGTTCTTCATACGAGGAAGAACAACCTGCGCTTCCGGATCGCCAAAACGGGCATTATATTCCAGAACCTTCGGACCATCCGGTGTAAGCATAAGACCAAAGAAAATGATTCCCTTAAATGGGCGTCCTTCTGCAGCCATTGCGTCCACTGTCGGCTGATATACATATTTCCTGCAGAATTCATCTACCTCTTCTGTGTAGAACGGACTCGGGGAGAAAGTTCCCATTCCGCCCGTATTCAATCCCTGATCACCGTCCTGAGCGCGTTTATGATCCTGTGCGGATGTCATTGTACGGATAGTTTTTCCATCTACAAATGATAACACAGAGACTTCACGTCCTGTCATAAATTCTTCGATGACCATGGTATTTCCGGCATTTCCGAATTTCTTATCTTCCATGATCTCTTTTACGCCGTCTTCTGCCTCTTTCAAATCCTTGCAGATCAGCACTCCCTTGCCGAGTGCAAGACCATCTGCTTTCAGAACAATTGGAAATCTGGCTTCTGTGCGGAGATATTCCAGTGCTTTCTCAGGATCATCAAAATTCTCATATGCTGCTGTCGGGATATTATATTTCTTCATTAAATCTTTCGAGAAAGCTTTAGATCCCTCAAGGATCGCAGCGTTCTTTCTTGGTCCGAATACTTTCAGACCGCGGGCCTCAAATACATCTACGACACCACCGACCAGCGGATCATCCATGCCAATGATCGTAAGATCGATTTCTTTTTCCTGTGCAAAATCAGCAAGTTTCTCAAATTCCATTGCACCGATATCTACACATTCTGCAAGCTCTGCGATTCCTGCATTTCCAGGTGCACAATAAATTTTATCTACTTTCGGGCTTTTTGAAACACTCCATGCAATCGCATGTTCTCTGCCGCCGCTGCCTACAATTAAGACTTTCATTTTATCTTGCCGCTCCTTTTTGTATCTACTCTTCCGTATCGTATTCTTCTATTTCCACTCTTCCATCCACAACCTTCACCTTGCCATTGGCAATGAGATTGATTGCCTTAGGAAGAATTTTCCACTCTGCTTTCTCCATGACACGTCTCTGGAGAACTTCCGGAGTGTCATCAGATTTAATTTTCACTGCTTTCTGAAGAATAATCGGACCGGTATCTGTGCCAGTATCAACGAAATGTACCGTAGCGCCTGTAACACGAACCCCTCTTGCTAACGCTTTCTCATGCACATGAAGTCCGTAATAACCAACTCCGCAGAAAGACGGAATCAGTGACGGATGGATATTAATGATCTTATTTGGATATGCTTCCACGATCATCGGCGGGATTGCTACGAGGAATCCTGCCAGAACGATAAGCTCTACGCCACTCTCTTTCAGCTTTTCCAGAAGTGTTTTGTGAAATTCTTCTCTGCTTTCATACTGTTTTGGAGAAATACATACAGCTTCTATGTTGTGATTCTTTGCTCTCTCCAGCGCATAAGCCTTCGGATTATTGCTGATAACCAGAGAAACTTCTGCATTTGTAATCTTTCCACAGTCAATGGCATCCAGGATAGCCTGCAGATTCGTGCCGCCTCCTGAAACCAGTACACCGACTTTTAACATAAAGTCACTCCCTTTTCACCATCTTCGATACGTCCTACTACGTACGGAGTGTCACCTGCTGCTTTGATCGCTTCCATTGTTTTGTCCACATCTGCTGCATCTACAGCAAGGATCATTCCAAGTCCCATGTTATAAGTATTGTACATCATCTGTTCATCAATATTGCCTTTTTCAGCAAGAAGTTTGAAGATTGGAAGTACCGGATAGCTGTTCTTTTCCACAACTGCACGTGTTCCCTCTTTAAGCATTCTCGGAATATTTTCATAAAAACCGCCGCCTGTGATATGACTGCATGCGTGCACACGAACTCCGGCATTTTTAATGCTCTTTAATGCTTTTACATAGATTCTGGTTGGTGCCAGAAGTGCTTCACCAAGTGTTGTTCCAAGTTCTTCATAATAAGTATCAAGAGATTCCTTTGTCATATCAAAAACTTTACGGACAAGAGAAAATCCGTTACTGTGAACACCTGTGGATGCCATACCGATCAAAACATCTCCTGCTTTCAGTTCTTCACCTGTGATCATCTCTTTTTTATCGCAGACACCTACTGCGAAACCAGCCAGGTCATATTCGTCTTCCGGCATCAGTCCCGGATGCTCTGCTGTCTCACCACCGATCAGAGCTGCATCTGACTGCACACAGCCTTCTGCAACGCCGCCTACGATAGCTGCAATCTTTTCCGGATAATTCTTACCACATGCAATATAATCAAGGAAGAATAATGGTTCTCCGCCTGCACATGCAATATCATTGACACACATGGCAACTGCATCAATGCCAATGGTGTCATGCTTGTCCATAACCATAGCAAGTTTTACTTTAGTTCCACATCCATCTGTACCTGATAATAATACCGGTTCTTCCATTTCTTTGATCTTAGCAAGAGAAAAGGCACCGGAAAATCCTCCCAGTCCTCCCAGCACTTCTTCACGCATGGTTCTCTTTACATGCTCTTTCATCAGCTCTACTGATTTATATCCTGCTTCAATATCTACTCCAGCGGTCTTGTAATCCATGATAATCCTCCGTTTTTACCCCTGATCCTGTTTATGGACCTGAGTTATCTTAGTAATTTTTATATCCGACTTCCTGTAATCTTGCGTCTTTTGCTTCCACCTGTTCTTTTAATTCCTGGCTGTAAGCCTTTAATTTTGCAAGAAGTTCCTCATCTGATGTTGCAAGTATCTTAGCTGCCAGAAGTCCTGCGTTTGCGCCTCCGTTGATAGCGACTGTTGCAACCGGGATTCCTGACGGCATCTGTACGATAGAATAAAGGGAATCTCTTCCTCCCAGAGAAGTGGTGTGCATAGGAATTCCGATAACCGGCATCGGGAAGATTGCTGCGCACATTCCCGGCAGATGAGCTGCCATTCCTGCACCTGCAATGATTACTTTAAAGCCTTTTTCCTCTGCTGTTTTTGCATATTCAAAAAAGACATCCGGTTCCCTGTGTGCGGAAATGATCTTTATCTCGTAATCAATTCCCAGTTTCTCCAGAATGTCTGCTGCTTTGCTCATGATCGGCATATCTGAGTCGCTGCCCATCACAATTCCTACTTTTGCCATGATTATTCTCCTTTTCTTCTCAAGTATTCTCAGACAGACCAGATTTTATCTGTCCGGGACTTTGTTTTTATTTTATTGATAAAAAAAGTACGGTCAGAAAAGATTTTATCAAAACCCTCTCTAACCGTAGATTCTACTAAGATTCCCTTTTTCTGTCAATAAAATTAATGCAAAGAAATATTTTAACGAACTAATAAATTTTTTTGTATTCCGAACTTAATAGGAAAATGCCTTTATTCCCCAAACGGCTCGTTCAGAGCTTCCGTACCCGGAAGGACAAATCTTCCATCTTCAATAATAGAGATCATATCCCCCTCATCATCAATCGTACGGATGCTTCCCAGTTCGTCATATGGGATCGTAATATCTGTGTGACATCCATAATAAGCAAGGCTGACGTCTTCTTTTCGCATCTCGGAAATCTCATTGTCTCTTGCGATGATCTCTTTACCATCCGGATTATAGACCGGAGTATCTTCTGACCAACTGTAACAGGTATCACCAACTGCAAAATGCGGTCCCATTTTCTCCGCGATCAGAATCGGAAGTTTGTCTGCGATATTATATTTCTGCGCTGCCACATAAGCTGTTGTATTAGTTCCGATTGCAAATTCTCCCATTGCAAGTTTCGGATGATGGAACAGAATATTATCTTCAATATATTTACGGTTCTCTTCCTCTGTCTCAAAATTAGAACAGCTGTAATCGATCACCTGTCCGCAGTCAAACACAAGCTTCAGGTCACAAAACTGCAGTCCGTTAAGATATACTTTTGAAACATGAAGCATTCCGCCTGTTCCTGCAAGCACCGGTGAAGTAAATACTTCACCCAGAGGAATATTTACATCTGCCACACAGTTCTCAAAATTTGTCTGTGTTTTCGCATCTGTTAATGTATGAAGATGAATGAGCAGATCTGTCTCATTCTCTCCCTTTCCCTTGATTTCCACCCATTCACAGGTATCAAGAGTATCTATGATCGTCTGCTGGATCTTCTGATATTTCTTATAATCCAATGTATTGATCTTTACGATCTCGCGGAAAATTTCCGGAAAATCCTCTCCGATCTCAGGTATCGGATAAGCAATGATCGTAAAACTTCTTTCCTCACCTTTGATATAACGATTTGTGATTTGACCGGATTCATTGTCCAGTTCCAGCTGAAGCTTCTGCTGTGCTTCTGTAAACGCCCAGCTTTCCGGTTTACTTACCGGTGAAAACGGCTTCTCTCCAAATGTCTCGATCACAGCCGGTCCGCCATGTACATCTGCCAGATCTGCATATTCATCATAAGAAGTCTGCATGGCACGAAGTTTACGCTTTACAAAATCCGGATTCAGAAACAGCGCACTGTCCTGTCTGTGGTCATAATCAAACTGCGGATTTGCAATTCCTCCTGTAAATCCATTTCTGAACTGATTCCGTCTGTTCACCGCATGAAGTGCATGGCGGTAAATAACCGTCTGCAGCCCCATCTCCCGGAACTGAAGAACAGCCGCTTTTACCATACGCTCAAAGCCAAGATGATAACGTATATTAACCGTTTTCTTCTTTGTAATATCTTTTCTTCCTGTGATGAATCCCATCCGATAGCCTTCTGTATAAGTACGTGCCATCTCATCAATTTCCCTCTGGGAAAGTGAATTCATAAATTCTGCTGTTTTCAGTTCATTTTCCGATACATATTCGCCGGACTGATACAGATAACTCAGATCGCTCAGATCAGAATCCATGATCATTTCAACCACAAAATTATTCTCAGGATCAATCGCCTCTCTGATCCGATTTTCCACCATATCCTGGCAGTAGTCATTCACATAGGAAACGAGAATTTCTTTCACCTGTTTCTCAGCAGGAATTTCTTCCTGCGTAAATGCAGAATAGATTTCCAGAAACAATTCAAGTACAACCGTAAGATCCCATGCTTTTTTTTCAAACGCATAAGCAATCGTGCCATGAAGCTCTGTATAAAGAAAGGTAAATACTTTTCCGTATTCTCCCAGCATTTTCTGTGCATATGCAGGATTTCCATAAGAATTTTCATAATTTTCGGGCAGAATATCCTGATATAATTCATGATTCTGTTCCTGAAGTTCTTCAAGATTTTTCCCCGCAATTCCATGGTCCATCACATGAATCACCTGCTGTAAAAACATTGCTTCCTTTGTAAAAAAATCGCAGTACGGTTCTTCTGCCATTTTCTCGTCCGGTATCTGAGCGATTCTTTCTTTCGCCAGTTCATACCGTTCCATAACCCATTCGTCCAAACTATATTTCTCCTTTTTCTATCAGACTTCCCTGTTAATCAGCCGGAAATTCCCATCAGAAAGATTCCCAGCCATCCGATCATTATGATTCCGTTTGCAATAGAGCCGATCATACCTGCTTTGTGTGTCCGGTTTTCTTCTGAAAAGCTTTTCAGTCCCATCGCAAATCCATATACAGACAGAAGCATTGCGCAAAGACTGATCCCGCCTACAATATATCCGTATTGTCCCTGCAAAAAAAATGCCAGCAAAACTGCAGTCACAAATAAAACCAGTGAAACAGCCGCCAGCACTGCTGACAGTTTTCCCTGCTGTGCCTCTCTTTTCTTTGCAAACGCATATCTATATCTTTTTGCCATAAATTTTTCTCCTCAGGTGATCGCAGATAAAAAAAAGCAGATATCCAAGAGCCGCCCCTGCTGTATTCAATATCATATCATCTACGTCAAAGCACCCAACCTTTGTAATAAGCTGGATGACCTCTACCGTAACACTAAGCCCAAATCCTGCCAGTACGATCAGCCATCCGCTTCTCATTTTGTCCAGAATAACCGGCAGTATAAATCCAAATGGAAGAAAACCAATTACATTTCCAAAAAGATTTGTAACTACCGCCATAAGTCCAAGCTGTTTTCTGTATACCCAGAAACGCCTTATCTCAACAAACGGTATCAGATTATATCTGTACTGTCTTTCTTCCATTGCTGCTCTTCCGTATTCTTCTGAAAAGAACAGAAAATAAATCAGTGCCAGAACATACAGGATAAACAAAATGGTTCCCAGTGTCCGTATGATATGCTTCGTTTCTTTTTTCAATGTTTTCTCCTGTTTCTGAAGCCTTTTATATCAATATCTCTGATTTCTTTTTCAGCAGTCTTGCACCGTTTACGATCATCATGATCCCTGTTACGATTCCCGTTGCCAGTACAATGATCCCGACTGTCAGACTGCAGGCTCCTGTGGAAGACATGGTTTTATAAATTTTTTCGTTCATAATCGTCCTCATCAGTATCATGATCTGCTTTCGCAGATCATGATATCTTATTTATAAATCGCTGTTACCTGTATTTGCTTATTTTGCACCGTACTGCTCATAATATGCGTCGATTGCGGCTTTCAATGTATCGTCAATGATTACTTTTCCTTTATATTCTTTATTATAAAGATGTTCAATGACCTCTCTCATTGTAACAATCGCATTTGTTTCAAACCCATAAAGGTCATGGACTTCGTCAAGGGCACACTTCACGCCGCCTTTTCCGACTTCCATGCGGTCCAGAGAAACCATAAGACCGACGATTTCCACATCAGCCGCACCTTTTACCTTCGGTACTGTCTCTTCCATGGATTTACCGGATGTTGTTACATCTTCGATCATCACTACACGATCGCCGTCTTTTAATTTACTTCCGAGGAAGCTTCCCTTATCTGCACCATGGTCTTTTTCTTCCTTACGGTCTGAACAGTAGCGGATTTCTTTTCCATATAATTCGCTGAATGCAATTGCAGTTACAACACTTAACGGGATTCCCTTATATGCAGGTCCGAAAAGCACATCGAAATCATCGCCATATTTATCATGAATGGCATGTGCGTAGTACTCACCCAGTTTCTTTAACTGAGAACCTGTCACATATCCGCCTGCATTCATAAAAAACGGGGACTTTCTTCCGCTTTTAAGGGTGAATTCTCCGAATTTCAGAACTTCACTGTCTACCATAAATTCAATAAATTCCTGTTTATACTGTTCCATCTTATGTTATGCCTCCTGTATCTGTTTTATTTTACAATACCAACCATCTCTTTTACGGAATTGAATCCATTCTTCTTCATGTACGCTTCAATTCCATCGATCACTTCCAGTGTCACTGCCGGATTGTGGAAATTTGCCGTACCCACAGATACTGCGCTGGCTCCTGCAAGAATAAACTCAATTGCATCCTCTGCGCAGGAAATTCCGCCCATTCCGATGATCGGGATATTGACTGCCTGTGCAACCTGATAAACCATACGGACAGCAATCGGTTTCACGATCGGTCCGGAAACACCACCGGTTTTATTTGCAAGCGCAAAAGTCTTCCTGTTGATATCAATCTTCATTCCTGTCAGTGTATTGATCAGGGATACCGCATCTGCACCGCCTGCTTCCGCACCTTTTGCAATCTCTGTGATATCTGTGACATTCGGTGTTAACTTCATGATCACAGGCTGTTTTGCAATCTTTTTGATCTGAGCGGTAAGTTCCTCTACATGATGTGCATCCTGACCAAATGCAAGGAATCCTGCGTTTACATTCGGGCAGGAAATATTAATCTCCATCATATCAATTGGCTGATCTGCCAAACGTTCCACCACTGCCAGATATTCTTCCGGCGCATGACCGCATACATTTACAATGATCTTTGTATCATACTGTTTCAAAAAAGGAATATCCCTCTCACAGAAAAGATCGATACCAGGATTCTGCAGACCAATCGCATTCATCATGCCTCCGTAAACTTCAGCCACACGCGGAGTCGGATTTCCGGCCCACGGGACATTGGCTACGCCCTTGGTTGTCACTGCTCCCAGCTTATTAATATCTACATAATCAGCAAATTCTGCTCCTGAACCAAAGGTTCCGGATGCCACTGTTACCGGATTTTTCCACTCTACGCCGGCAATATTTACACTCATATCCATCAGATTTCCACCTCCGTAGAAAGAAATACCGGGCCATCCTTGCAGATTCTCTTATTATTCACATTGCTATGTGCATCTTTTTCTCTGGATTTGCACACACAGGCAAGGCAGGCACCGATTCCGCATGCCATACGTTCCTCCAGGGAAATATAACATTCAATCCCATTTTCTTCGGCATATTTCTTGATTGCACGAAGCATCGGAGTTGGTCCGCAGGCATAGATCACGTCCGCTTCCAGAGCATTCTCTCTGATAGCATCCATAACATTGCCTTTTGTTCCCACACTGCCATCCTCTGTGGCAATATAAAGTGTTCCCGCCGCCTCAAATTCCTCTCTGAGGAACGTATGACAGTCCCTGTATCCTGCAATGATCTGTTTTTTCTCACATTTCATCTGCTTTGCAAGTTCCAGGATCGGAGGAACACCGATTCCACCACCCATAAGGAAAACTTTTTTCCCCTCAGCCTTCTCTACAGGAAAACCATTTCCCAGAGGTCCCAGTACCGGAATGGTATCTCCGGCTTTCATCTGTGAAAATTCATCGGTTCCGGTTCCCTGTCCGGTCACTCTGTAAACCAGATGAAGACGGCCATTTTCTTTGTCAATCTCACAAAGACTGATCGGTCTGGGAAGAATTTTGGATTTATCATTTGTATAAAGAGATACAAACTGTCCTGGTTTCGCATCTGCTGCAATTCTGTCAGTCTGGATCCACATACTGTAAATGCCTGCACCAATGCTCTCCTGACTTACAACAGTGCAGATTTCTCTTGTCTTTTCGCTCATTTCATGCCTCCTAGCGATTGTTTAAAGCAGTACTGATGTCTTCGATCATATCTTTTACCGCCTGGCGGGATGCATCTGCATAATTTAATTCACCAAAGGAAGCATATTTTTCCTGTTTGTAAGCTGCAATGATTCCTCTGGAGGAATTGACGATCGCACCAAGTCCGTCTTCATTAAAGAAATGAACAAGATCGGCACCTTTTCCGCCCTGTGCACCATATCCCGGTACCAGGATGAAGGTTTTCGGCATGATCTTACGGAGAGTTTTTCCCATTTCCGGATAGGTTGCACCTACTACAGCACCTACATAGCTGTATTCATTTCCCATATGTGATTCTCCCCACTGGGCAACCTTCTCTCCAACCCACTCATAAAGCGGACGTCCGTCAATGATTCTGTCCTGAAACTCTCCGCTGGACGGATTGGATGTTTTTACGAGTACAAAAAGCCCTTTGTTCTCTTCTTTACATACATCGATAAACGGGTTGACACTGTCAGATCCCATATATGGATTGATTGTCGCAAAATCTTCGTCAAAACCTGCGATTCTGTTACTTCCCACCTGAACTTTACCCAGATGTCCGACTGCATATGCAGCAGATGTGGAACCAATGTCACCTCGTTTGATATCTCCAATAACTACCAGACCTTTTTCTTTGCAATAATCAATGGTGTTCTTATATGCCATTAAGCCCGGAATACCAAACTGCTCATACATTGCGATCTGTGGTTTCACTGCAGGGATCAGATCGCTGATCGCATCAACGATTCCTTTATTATACTGCCAGATAGCTTCTGCTGCTCCCTCTAATGTTTCCCCCAGTTCAGAAAAAGCTTTCTTCTGAATATGCTGCGGGATATAGTTGAGCATCGGATCCAGTCCTACTACGATAGGAGCGTTTGTTTTTTTAATGTTTTCAATAAGTTTGTTGATCATGAGTCTTTCCTCCTGAATATTGATATGGTATTTTTATGCATTCTGGTATACAACTTTTCCATCACAGATTGTATAGAGAATTTTTCCCTTTACTTTCCATCCGTCAAATGGTGTGTTGCGTCCTTTGGAAGCAAATTCATTTTTATCTATTTTATATTCGTGATCAATGTCTGCAATGACAATGTCTGCCGGATGTCCCTTCTGAAGTGTACCTCTGTCACTTCCCAGAATCTGTGCTGGGTTCCAGCTCATTTTCTCAATAAGCTGTGAGATTGTAAGAATTCCAGTTTCTACAAGTGCAGTATAAGACAATGCAAAGCTTGTCTCAATTCCCACAATGCCAAAAGCCGCATTCCGGATAGAGCCTGTCTTCTCCGGCACTGCATGAGGTGCATGATCTGTACTGATCACTTTAAAGGAACCATCCTTCAGTCCTCGGATCAGTGCATCTACATCTTTCTTCGTACGAAGAGGAGGGTTCATCTTATAGTTTGGATCATCACATTTAATATCATCGGAAGTGAGGATAAAATGATGCGGGCAAACCTCTGCTGTGATATTGTCCAATCCCTCTTCCTTCACAATCTCCATCATCTTCGCAACACCTTCTGTGGAACAATGGCACAGATGCAGTCTTGCCCCTGTCTCTCTGGCAAGAAGAATATCTCTCGCTGCGATCACATCCTCAACTGCATTGCAGATACCTGGCAGACCAAGTCTCCGCGCATTCTCATCCTCATTCATACATCCATCACCGCGCAGATCAATATCCTCACAGTGAGCAAAAATCGGAACATTGAATTTCTCTGCCACTTCCATAGCTTCTTTGCAAAGTCTGGTATTCATAACAGATTTGCCGTCTTCAGATAATGCCGGGATTCCCGCTTTTACCATTCCTTCGATATCAGAAAGTTCCTGTCCCTTCTCCCCCTGCGTAATGGCACCTGCTTGGAGCACATGAATGCCGGCAAGCTGTTTTGCCTTATTATGCACATAATTTACACGATCCGGACTGTCAATTACCGGTGTTGTATTCGGCATTGCAACAACCGTTGTCACACCACCTCTTGCAGCAGCCCGGGAACCTGTCTCTATATCCTCTTTCTGTGTCTGTCCCGGATCTCTGAAATGAACGTGAAGATCGATCAGTCCCGGCATTACCAGACATCCCTTCGCATCTATTACTTTGTCGCTTTTATCTTTTATTTTAAGTTTCTCACCGATCTCGGTGATCACGCCATCTTCCAGATAAATATCGCCTTTTTTATCAGTGTCAGTAGCCGCATCTACGATACGTCCTCCCTGAATCAGAATACCCATGCAATTCTCTCCCTTCGTTGTCGTTTGACAATAACTTTCTGATATACATAATACACGAAACTTCTTCTTTTATAAAGCCTTTTTTTACTGATGTGCAGTCTTTTTTGCTTGACAATTCAAAATGCGGGAGATATAATCAGTTCATATCTGGATTATTTAATGTATAGTCACTGGTTTTTAGAGATTATATAACAGTATATAATCTGTAAAATCTGGTGATTTTTTTATTTGCCAGAAACTATATAATTTTTTTATTTTTTATGGAGGTAACAACATGAACAAGGGAACTGTAAAATGGTTCAACGCAGAAAAAGGTTACGGATTTATCACTGGTGAAGACGGTGCAGACGTATTTGTACATTTCTCCGCTATCAATGGTGAAGGATTCAAATCCCTTGAAGAAGGACAGGCTGTAACATACGACTTAACAGAAGGTGCTCGTGGTATGCAGGCTGCAAACGTTACAAAATTATAATTTATAATTTTTGTTAACGCGAGAGGATTGAATTCCGCACTTTTCTATACGGATTAAACCTCAAAAAAATCCCCGGATTATCCGGGGATTTTTTATTGCTTTTCTTCTGTGAATCCATCAGAGATTCAATTTCTATTTAGCATCTGCGCTGTCTGCATCCGTTGTTGAATCTGCTGTTTCTGCAGCTTTATCGTCTGCTACATTTGTATCATCTGCTTCTTCAGATTTATCTGCGGTTTCCGTTTCAGAATCATCTGCGGTTGTGTCTGCTGCATCAGCATCTTCACTGTCTGTATCAGTGGAAGCTGTTGTATCTTCTTCCTCCGCTGTATCTGCATCAGTGCTGTCTGTACCATCGGATGCATCTGTTGACAGATTCGAAATGTAATTGTCAAGTGCAGTAGTATCCATTACTGTATTCTGAACCACATTCTCTTTGGCTCCTGTCACTTTTACATATGCAGAATAACCAATCCATGCAACAATCACAACACAAATGAATGCCCAGGCAAACATTTCCAGTCCAAAAAGTACTTTTTCTTTTCTGTCTGTTTTGTTATGCAGTCCTTTTCTGGCCTTATAAGCATCGACTTTCTTCTGGCTCATGATAGATCTCCTTTGCATCAATATTTCGTATTTTCTGATTATAGCACACTTTACTGCAAAAGAAAACAATTAGTTTATACTGCAACGATCACTCCGCCGTCATTTGCATACATAGAACTTACACCCGCTGTATCAAGGACTACGATCTTTGCAAGTTTCATTCTCTCTTCAAAAGCCTCTTTGAGCACCTGTGCTCTTGCCGGACAATTGCAGTGACTGATGGCAAGAACCTTCTCTGCACTGTCCGGAGTTTTCTCGATTACCTGCTCTACAAGCTTGATCAGAGCACGATTCATGCCTCTTGCCTGATCCAGCTGGCAGATATTTCCATCATCCGTAGAACCCATGACCGGTTTGATTTTCAATGCACTGGCCACTAACGCTTTCACTTTGCTCAGACGGCCGTTCTTTCTCAAAGTATCAAGATTCTCAAGTATAAAAAATGTATGCTGTCCTTCAATATAATGTTCCACAGTTGAAACAACTTCTTCAAAACTCATCCCTGCTTCTTCGCATTCCTGTATCTTCATTCCGATCAGGCTTTCCCCGATGGATGCGGAACGTGAATTAAACACATGTATTTTTTTATCCGGATGGTCTTCCATAATAAGATCTCTGCCAAGTAACGCACTGTTATAGGAACCACTCAGCTCAGAAGACAAAGTCACTGCATAAATATGCTCAGCCTCGCAGTCATATGCTCTCATATATCTCTCAGGTGACGGGCAGGCTGATTTCGGACATTCCGGGCAGGCTGCCACTTTATTAATAAACTCTGCCTGATCAAATGTTTCATCATCTATGATCTGTTCAGCTCCTACCATCAGCGTCAGTGGAATGGATTCAAAACATTCATCTTTCTTCCATTCGTCCAAAAGTTCTCCACAACTATCTATGATAATCTTATATCTCAATTATATCGTCCTCTTTTCCATTATATGTAGTATTCAATACCAGATATATCTTATCACACCGCTTTACGTTTGAAAAGACTTTTTAATAAAAACACTGTTCTTTTTTTCAAAAGTGCTTTATAATAAAAAGACGCTTCCCGCAAAGTGCAGGAAGCGCTGCCTGATCCACAAAATATGTTCAGAAATATGCAGCAATCCAGAAGTCTTTTTTTAATTCTGAACAGCTGTAAATCATGTTATCAGAGAGGTGTTGTATGCTTGCTTTAAAAATTACTGATGTAAAAGATTTTATGAATAAACTCCTGATCGGTGAGGTATTTGACCGTTTTTCTCTTGTCGAGGCATCTGTGACAACCTTCAACACTTTTACCATAAACGGAAAACTTCATTACGATTTCTTTGATACTGACACAAAGGCTGCTTTTGAGGAGAATTCCACAGAATATTCCCTGTGGCATGATGTAAAACCTTATTGTTTTTCTATCATACGCGGCAGACGCACACCTTTGAATTTCAGGATTGTATTTGAACTTTCTCATGATCAGACACAGTCGTTGTTAAAAAATGAACAGCATATTGCAGATATTCCTGTGCAAAGCTTTTATCTGAATATCCGGTACAAGAACCAGTCCCTTTTATGTACAACAGGTGTTTCTTATACTTCATTCAGTCCGGATAAACGTCTGGAACATCTCTGGGATGATTCCATGACTGTTTTTCTCTCCAGTCATCACATTCCCTGTGAGAAATTATGAGTAGATTCTGTTATCAGTCTTTATCCGAATAACGCAGATAATAGACCAGAATATCTATAAACTCACTGTTCGTCGGTTTATCTGCCATTGTACACCCTGCCATTTCTTCCAGTGTATCCTTATGATTCATCCAACATAAGTTTACCAGTGTTCTTATGTTGTGTTCTACATTAGACGGCGTTGATTTATATTTTCTTGCAATGACCGGATAAATATCTTTGGTGACTTTTACCGGTCGCTCATAAATTTTCTGTGCCATTTCTACTGCATCCACAACATAATAATATCCTTTATACTTTGATGTTGCACCCAATTTTCTAATAACTCCATAAACTGCACTCATACATCGTTCCTCCTGTAACTTCCATAATCTGTGTTTTTACAGATTTGGATATCTCATTTATTTACACACATTTCTCTATAAGTAAATGAAAGTCACGATATTGGCTGCCCGGAAGCACCATTGCAGTCACTATTCTCTGTAACCCGTTATATCTTCTGCGGATTCGGCATATTCATTAAAATATCGGCAACTTAATAATAGGAATTCATAAGACATTTGTCAATACCAATGTAATTGTTTTCCACAAAAATAAGGAGCAAAAATTATTCTCTGCTCCTTATTTGATATTCTGTTATTCTGACAGGCGTATCTGTCCTCTCATTGATCTGCCGGTAAATTGCCTGCTTTCTATCTTATTTTGCAATCATCAGCAAAATTTCATTGCTTCTCTGAACAAATCTGGTCATTTCGTCCGGTGAAAGCTGTTTATGGCTCATCATCGCAAGGTCATACAACTGTTCACAGATAAGCGGAGCCTTGTCAGATTCCTGATTCTCTGCCAGATATTTAACCAATGGATGATTCGCATTCAGAACCAGTGTTTCCTGTCCGCCAAACATATTCGGATCCATTCCATACATATTATACATCTTCATCATATCCTGCATACGGCGGCTCTCTTCGGAAAGAGTCATCATTGCTGATACATTTTCATTTTTCAGATTCTCAACATGTACTTCCAGTTTATCTTTATTAAGGCTCTTGCGGAAAAGTTCTGTCAGTGCTTTGACAGTTTCTTCATCGGCAGTACCCTCACCCTTCATTTCTTCGGTCAGATCCGCATCAATACGCTTAAACTGTACTTCCTGATGTTTCTGCTCAAGACTGGAAATAAATGCACTGTCAATATTATGCTTCAGGATAACGGCATCTTTTCCTGCTTCCTTAAACATATTGATATACTGACTCTGCTGAACTTCATCAGTTACATAGAAAATTACTGTCTTCTCAGGTTCTTTCGCTTCCGCATTGTCTTTGTTTTCAGACTCTGCTGCATCTTCTTTCTTTTCTTCTGTCTGAGCCTCAGTTTCTTCTGTTTCTTTTTTATTCTCTTCAATGCAGTCCTTTAATGTGAGATATTTGCCATCAAGATTCTTAAAGAGTACATAATCTCCCATTTTCTCTGCAAACTTAGCATCTTTAATACAGCCATATTTAATAAACGGGCTGATATCATCCCAGTATTTCTCATAAGATTCTCTGTCAGTCTTGCACATTCCGGTAAGCTTATCTGCCACTTTTTTGGAAATGTATTCAGAAATCTTCTGTACAAATCCGTCATTCTGCAATGCGCTTCGTGACACGTTCAATGGAAGATCCGGACAATCGATCACACCTTTCAGAAGAAGCAGGAATTCAGGAATTACTTCCTTGATATTATCTGCGATAAATACCTGATTGTTATAAAGTTTGATCGTTCCTTCAATGGAATCATACTCTGTATTGATCTTCGGGAAGTACAGGATACCTTTTAAATTAAACGGATAATCCATATTCAGATGTATCCAGAATAACGGTTCCTTATAATCCATAAATACCTTGCGGTAGAATTCCTTGTATTCATCATCTGTACATTCATTTGGATGCTTCATCCAGAGCGGATTAATATCACTGATAGAAACCGGACGTTTATTGATTTTTACTTTATCCTTTGCAGGAGAAATTTCAACAACTTCCTTTTCACCTTTATCATTTTCTTTTTCTTCTGTCTTTGCTTCCTCATGAATATGTTCAACAACTACATCATCGTCTCTTAACTCAGATTCATCAATTGTCTCATATTCCTGAGGTGCATTTGCTTTGGAAAGGTAAATATGAACCGGCATGAAGGAACAGTATTTCTCAAGAATCTCACGCATACGGTATTCATTTGCAAATTCCAGGCAGTCTTCATTCAGGAACAGGGTGATTTCTGTACCAATCGTATTCTTGTTACCCTCCTGGATATCATATTCTGTTCCGCCATCGCAGGACCAGTGTACAGGCTGTGCACCTTCTGTATAGGAAAGTGTATCAATATGCACTTCATCCGCTACCATAAATGCAGAATAAAATCCAAGTCCAAAATGACCGATCATCTGATCATCTGTAGTTTTGTCTTTATATTTCTCAAGAAACTGAGTTGCACCTGAAAAAGCAATCTGGGTAATGTATTTCTCTACTTCATCAGCAGTCATGCCAATACCATTATCGATGAATTTCAGAGTTTTCTCATCAGGATTAACAATTACCTGAATCTCCGGTTTGTATCCTTCCGGAAAAGTATATTCTCCCATTACTTCCAGTTTTTTCAGTTTAGTGATCGCATCGCATCCGTTGGAGACCAGCTCTCTTACAAAAATATCATGATCGGAATATAACCATTTCTTGATGATTGGGAAAATATTTTCACTGTTAATTGATAAATTTCCATGTTTTACAGCCATGCTGTCCACACTCCTTTTTGTTTTTAATCATTTGCCGCAACTTTATCTGTCAATATACTGCATTCTTATCTGCTCTGCCTCCGGAGTCAAAACTATCCTCTCCTGTTTATCCTTTGAAATAGCTTTTGACTCCTGTAAGTTGCTTCTCTGAAAGATATAGTAATACCATTTATTCCAAAAGTCAAGAAAAAATTAGCACTCACTAAAAATGAGTGCTAATAATTTTATATTTTACATATTCCCCTGTATTTTTTCTTCAGATAACTCTTATTTCTTTCGTCTTTTGTATACCACAACTCCCACAATACATCCTGCTGCAATCGCCAGAATAATCACAAACGGTGTGATATTAGTCGTATCTCCTGTCTTTACCGCTGATTTCGCAGTTGCTCCATTCGGCTGTGGAGTCGGAGTTGCAGTTACAGTCTGCGCCTGTGTAATACTGAAATTCACCTGTTTAGTATCCTGCTCCCCTGTATTCTTCCATTCACTTCCATTATACTTCTGACGGTCAAATGTAACTGTCAATGTGTAGGTTCCGGCCTTCGTAATTCCAAATGCAGCAGTATAAGGTGCACTGCTCCAGCTATTTGTATTGATCACTTTCCAGTTATACGGTACATAGCGGACATCTCCCTTTCCCGGACTTTCATTGTCCATACCCGCTCCGACTGCTGTAAATGTAATCTTTGACTGTGTTGTATATCCATCTGAACTGATTCCTGTAATCTTATTATCTGCCGGATCTGCAATTTTCGCCTTGCGGGCAGCTTTAACCGTAAACTGAACTTTCACTTCTGCACTGATCTGCTGTTCATTATCAATCACAATTGACTCTGTATAGGAGCCGGCCTTTAAACCCGCCTTCGGGCGGATTTTAAATGTACAGCTCTCCCCCGGTGCAAGCTCTGTGGCTGAAAGTTTCCCGATTTTAAAGTTTTTACCTGACGGTGCATTTAAAGTTACATTTGTATTCCCCTCATTCGTCACTGTAACTTTCTGCGCTTCCGGTGCCTCACTATATCCTTCTTTTGCTTTTCCAAAATTCAGTTCTTCCGGTGTTACGGATAATTTATAAACCTTTTTCACCTCCGAAACAGTCGCAGAAGCTTTGATCGTTGTCAATACATCTTCCTGTCCTTCCGAACTGGTCTGGGCTATCTGAATACTGTCCAGATAATTGCCGACTTTCAGACCGGTCACCGGTACTGCTGTAAATGCAGCAGAATCTCCCGGCTCCAGCACTGATGCCGAAAGTTCCCCAATATCAAAATACTCTGCATATGGCTGCATCAGCGAAACAGTTGTATTTCCTGTATTGGTAAGTGTAATGGTCGTCGCTTCAGGAGTATCATAACCTTCCTTCAGATCATCATAACTGAAAGATTCCGGATCTGCCTGAACTGCTGTGATCTGTTCCTGTTCTGCCTCTTTTACAGACACTTCCGCAGTTACCTGCGCTGCTACTTCCGAATCCTCTTCACTTTCAAATATCAGGGTATCACTGTAATCCCCCTTCGTCAGACCGGTTTTTGGCTGTACCATGAACATAAGAGAATCACCTTTTGCAATCTGTATTCCTGATACAGCTTCACTTCCATCTTCGTTCATCACCTCAAAATAATCTGATTTCGGTATCTTTAAAGTGACAATTCCGTCCCCTGTATTTATTACGGTTACAGACAGTGTCTCATTGGCCTGTGTATAATTTTCTTCGATATCGCTGAAATTAAGACTTCCTGTATTTACCTCAAGAGACTGTGCCTCAAGAGATGCATCTGCATTGTCACCTGCCGATGGAGCCTCGCTGTCATCCGGCGTCTCTGTCGGTTCTGCAGAAGGCTCATCCGAAGGCTTCAGATCTTCGTCATCTGATGAATCATCCTCACCTTCAACTGCAATCTTCGCTTCAAAAGAAACCTCAATACCTTCTTCCGTCCGGTATGTGATCATATCATCATATTCACCCGGTTCCAGCCCTTCCCTCGGCTGTATCCATACGCTTACAGATTCACCTGCACTCAGCGGTTCTGTAATATCCTGAACCATAAAATGTTCTGGACTGATCTCCTGAAAATTCAAGCTCTCATTTCCGGTGTTCGTAATCTGCACATACTGTGCTTCCACATCCTCAAAATCACTCTTTACTGTTCCAAAATCACAGATCTGATCTTCGCTGTCCTCTACAGTGGCAGTCGCTTCGTAAGTCTTTTTATCTTTATCATCTTCACCTGCTGCCTGTCCATCTTTCTCTGATCCATCTGTCTGCACATTTCCGTTCTCATCCACCTGCAGCTGATCTTCTGTATAAATTTTCATCTGGGAATCATCAGTACCTTCTGTTGTTTCCTCCGGCTGACCTTTTGTGTTCTGAGATTCATCTTCCTGTTCATTCCCTGCATTCTGCTGTACATCTTCTGTTCTATCTACATCCTGATTTTCAGAATCCTGACTGCCTTCTGCATTATCTGCTGTTTCTTCCAGCTGTGCATCCTCTGTTCCATCTGCCGTTTCTTCCAGCTGTGCATTCTCTGTTCCATCTGCCGTTTCTGTCTGCTGTGCATCCTCTGCTTCCTGTTCCACTGCTTTCGCCTCTTCTTCAGTTGCAGCTACCTCTAACGTCTTTGCAGTAAGAGTACCTGTCAGTCCGCTTCCATCTACAGGGGTCAGATCAAGCACCAGTCTGCATCCCAGATCATCCTGAGTGATCGTATAGGTCTTCTCAGTACCTACCTGTGTTAACTCCTTCTCCCCGGTCTGTCTTGACCAGGAAAAAGTAAAATCTTCATCCGTAACCTCTTCCGGTGTAACCTTTGCATAATCTGCACTCAACACTACGCCTACAGCTGCAAGTCCCTTAATCTTAAGCTTACCGCCCAATTCTCCTGACGGAGCTGCCGCAAAAACCATGGATGGAATCATTGAAATAACCATCATCACAGTCATTACAACTGCAAGAAATCTCTTTCTCTCCATCTGTAGTCCTCCTTTTCATTTATAATAAGATTTGTAATTATTCAGCAGCCACTCTGAAGGTACTGAATAATTACAGTTCTGTGATGCTTCTGTGTCTGTCTGCCCTTTTCATTCCCATCACAGACCACAACATCGTTTTTTCTCTGTATAAAAGCATTATAGCATCACATTTTCCGGAAATGTAATCTGTATTTTCTCCCTTAAAACAACTTCAGCCCCTGAGTATCAGAGTTCAATTTTCTCCAATATTCAGGGACCGAACTGTGTTTTACAGTTATTTCTCCGATATATCACGTGATATCCATAATTTGACCGAACAGTTTTTATCCTTCTACTATCAGATATTTTCCATCCGGCAGAGCAAATACTTCACTTGCATCTTCCAGTTCTTCATCTGACATTCCTTCCACATCAGCGCCTGACTCTTCCAGATATTCTCTCACTTCTTCAATAGAATCCACAACCTGCGCCATGCAATCCTCAAGGAATGCTTCCGCTGCTTCATATGATTCTGCTACCGCCTGTGGAAAAAGCTGCTCCTGATTTTCAAGAAACGTATTAATACATTCTTCTGTAAACAATTTAAATAACCTCCTCAATCTTTCCCTTTGCCCGGATCAGCTTCTCAAGGACCGGTTCAACCTGTTTTGTCATATAGGACGTAGCTGCCCGTACCCCCTCCTTGGAATGCTCCATGGCAAAGCCATATTTTACCGCTTTAAGCATCTCTATATCATTATATTCGTCTCCGAACGCAATACATTCTTCCGGCGAAATATGATATCTTTTCTGATATTCTCTGATTCCTTTTGCCTTGTTTGTTCCAAAAGGAATAAAATCAATCCACTCATTTCCCGAAGTGACAACAACACATTCTTTTCCAAATCTGTCCATCCAGTATTTCACAGATTCTTCTGTAAGGCCGGCCGGTTCAAACACAGCCAGCTTCATGATAGGAGCCGTCATCTCTTCCATGCTGTTTACAAATCTGCATTCATTTTTTACTTCATATAACATATGGTCATGAAATCTCTTTGTCTTCGGCATCAGGTAGTGGTAATCCTTTGCAGAACAGGTAAACTCGGCATCCTTCTTTTCCAGGATTGCAGAAATAATCTCCCCTGCCAGCTTTCTGTCAAAAGAATCCTGATACAGTACCTCTCCATGATCCACTGCCAGTGCACCATTCTCCGAAATATAGGAAATCTCTGAAGCAACAGGCGCAAACAGCTTTGTCATATTCGGATATTGCCTTCCACTGGCTGCTACAAACATAATCCCCAGTTCCTCTAACTGCCTGATCAGCGAAAAAATTTCTTCAGGCAGAGACTGTGCCTTATGTAAAAGTAACGTCCCATCCAGATCACTTGCAACCAACTTAATCATTTCCTTGTTCCTCGCAAATTTTTACCAGATCTGTCGGTTTCTCAGCGACAAAATCTGCTCCATTCTCATTCAGTTCTTTTCGGTCACGAAAGCCCCATAGCGCACCTACTGTATACATTCCTGCTGCTTTACCGGTCTTCATATCTGTACTTGTATCTCCCACATACATACATTCTTCCGGTTTTACACCAAATTTTTCCGCAACCATAAGCGGACCATCAGGTGCCGGTTTCCTGCGGATTGCTTCACTCTGACCAACTACCATATCAAATTCCCCGTCAAAAAGCTGCGCAATTACTTTCACAGCTGCAGGATGAGGTTTATTTGAACAAACTGCCAGCTTCACTCCATGTTCCTTCAATTTCTTTAAGGTTTCCGGCATTCCCTTATAGGGAACTACTTTATACATCGGATCTGCTTCAAACATTTCCCGGTAAAGCTTCTGTCCCTCATCATAATGCGCAAGTTCCGGATCCCCCGCATCCTTAAGTGCGCGGCGAATCAGCATATTTGCCCCTTCTCCGCTGTAATATCTGAAATTATCCACCGGAAGTGTTTTTAACCCGAATTTTTCCATAATAATATTAGTCACATAAGCCATGGAATCCAGCGTATCAGCCAGTGTTCCATCCAAATCAAATATACATGCTTTAATCATCTTTTGTCATCCTCTTAAGTTAATTCCTGATTTCTTCATTTCATAAAATAATCTGGCAACCGGGAGTCCTACCACATTATTGTAATCTCCGTTGATCCCCTTTACATAAATTCCGAAAAGTCCCTGGATGCCATAGCTTCCAGCCTTATCCATAGGCTCTCCTGTAGCAACATACTCTCTGATCTCCTCATCTGAAACCGGATAAAACGTCACATCTGTACTTTCATAAAAAGTATGTTCTGTCCAGACTTTTTCTTTCTTTTCCCATACAGAAACGCCGGTATATACCTGATGAGTATTTGCCTGAAGTTTCTTTAATGTATTCACTGCATCCTCTGTATCATGAGGTTTGCCAAGGATCGCATTCTCAAACACTACCACTGTGTCAGATCCGATCACAATTGTTCCGTCGGCACTATCTTTCATAGTGCGGATAACAGAAGCTGCTTTATCCGAAGCCAGCTGTTTTACTGCCTCTCCCGGATTGTCTGAGATACGATTCTCATCACCTGATGCAGGCAGCACTTCAAAATCCACGCCAGCCCGTTCCAACAGTTCTTTTCGTCTGGGTGAAGCAGATGCCAAAATAATTTTTCTCATAATAACCTCTTCTTTCCTGTCATAGTATACCTTGTATCTTTTTGGTATGCAACTGCTTTCATTAACTCTTTCCATAAAATTTCGCTTTTCTTTTTATCTGAAAAGTATTAAAATAACAATAACCTATAGCTGAATAAAATGGTGTCAGGAGTAAAAGATATTTTTATCCTGACTCGCTGTCAAAAATAGGAGAATATCAGAAAGGAGTTTATGATTATCATGGCTAAAATTAATAAATACTGGGGATATGTTGCAATAGGTGCCCTTACAGCAGCTGCTGCCGGTGCTGTAGCTGCCCTTATTGCCAAAAAAGGATCCTGTAAAGAGGATTTTGATTTTGAAGATGACTTTGATGATTTCGATCTGACTGATGAAAAGGAAACTGCTAAGGAAGATCAGGAACCTGCCGAAGATTTCCAGTCCTGGGAACATACAGGCGAACAGTCTGCAACAGATGACACCGAAAGCGAAGAAGCTGAAAAAGCTGCTGATACAGACGATTCTGAGAAGTCTTCCGATAAAGCTGCTGAAGTTGAGATTAAAGATGCAGAAGAGGAAGAAGATGCCGATGAACCCGAGAATTTTGAAGAGACTATGGACGCTGCATCTGAATCTGAAGAATAAACGTTACCGTTCACAGTAACGTAACCAAAAAGGAATGTTACTTCACGATTATACAATCGTAAAAGCAACATTCCCTTTTTATTCTGATTATATTACTATTTCAGTCTCATTATGCTTTCGGAAGTTTAAATGAGCTCTTCAGAGACACGATACGGTTGAATACCGGTGCACCCTCTTTAGAATCATGGATATCTGCACAGAAAAATCCTGTTCTTACGAACTGGAAGCTGTCATAGCCTTTTGCTTCCATAAGTGCTGGTTCTACATATGCAGTAACTTTTGTCAGAGAGTTCGGATTTACATTCAGAGAACCATCTTCTTTGTTGTATACACCCTTCTCCTCGTCTACGATATTCTCATAGAGACGTACTTCTGCTTTTCCTGCCTGACTTGCTTCTACCCAGTGAATGGTTCCTTTTACTTTTCTGCCATCCGGCGCATTGCCACCCTTTGTTGCAGGATCATAAGTACAGTGTACAACACGTACAGTTCCATCTTCATCAGCTTCATATCCTGTACAGGTTACAAAATATGCGTTCATAAGACGAACCTCTGTGCCCGGGAACATTCTCTTATATTTCTTAGGCGGATCTACCATGAAGTCTTCTCTCTCAATATAGAGTTCTCTGCCAAACGGTATTTTACGAGTTCCCAGTTTTTCATTCTCCATATTGTTCGGAGCTTCCAGATATTCTACTTCGCCTTCCGGATAATTATCAATCACAAGCTTGATCGGATCAAGAACAGCCATCAAACGTGGACGTTTCAGTTTCAGATCCTCACGGATGCAGTATTCAAGCATTGCATAGTCAACAGAGCTGTTTGCTTTGGATACACCGCAGAGTTCTACAAACATTTTGATGGATTCCGGTGTAAATCCACGGCGGCGCAGTGCTGCGATGGAAACCAGACGCGGATCATCCCATCCGTCTACGATGCCTTCCTCTACCAGTTTCTTGATATAACGTTTACCTGTAACTACATTTGTCAGATACAGTTTTGCAAACTCAATCTGCTTCGGTGGCTGTGGGTATTCCAATTCTTTTACAACCCAGTCATACAGTGGTCTGTGATCCTCAAACTCCAGAGTACAGATGGAATGTGTGATTCCCTCAATCGCATCCTCGATGGGATGGGCGAAATCATACATTGGATAGATGCACCATGTATCACCTGTTCTGTGGTGAGTCATATGAGCAACACGATAGATAACCGGGTCGCGCATATTCATGTTCGGAGATGCCATATCGATCTTGGCACGAAGCACTTTCTCTCCGTCTGCATATTTGCCTTCTTTCATCTCTTCAAAAAGCTGCAGGTTCTCTTCTACGCTTCTGTTTCTGTATGGACTTTCTTTACCCGGCTCTGTAAGAGTTCCACGATATTCACGGATCTGATCTGCTGTCAGGTCACATACATAGGCTTTGCCTTTCTGGATCAGCTTTACAGCAGCTTCATACATCTGTTCGAAATAGTCAGATGCAAAAAACAGTCTGTCTTCCCAGTCTGCACCAAGCCATTTGATATCTGCTTTGATGGATTCTACAAACTCACTCTTTTCTTTGGTCGGGTTTGTATCATCAAAACGCATGTTGAACTTGCCGTTATATTCCTGTGCAAGACCATAGTTTAAAAGAATAGATTTCGCATGACCGATATGAAGATATCCATTCGGTTCCGGCGGGAAACGCGTATGCACGGTGTCATAAACACCCTCTGCTAAATCTTTATCAATGATATTCTCAATAAAATTTTTGGAAACTGTTTCGTTCTCCATCTTTTTCCCTCCTGTTGTCGTATTTTATACTGTTTTATCACACATCTATATATAAAAAATACAACTGAATATTTTTTATGTCGAATGAATTTATATTATCATTGGAAATTCCATCTGTCAACCGTTTACACAACAGTGACAGGCCTTATATTTCTCAGACGTTACTGTTCACTCCGTTCACAGTAACGTAGCCAAAATTCATTCCAGATTGCCTGCGGCAATGGAATTTTGGCTTGTATGTCTCGGGATTTTGGCACATTCATGCCAAAACACCTCGCGGGACAGTGGTGTGTGAACAGTAACTCTCAGACTCATCTGCACTCTCTTTCAGCAGCTCATATCCTTGACTAACATCTTGCAAAATATTATAATTATATCAACATATCAAGGAGGTGCGGCAATATGAGTAATGCACTACCAATTGAAGATTTAAGTAAAACTTACCTGGAACATTCTATGGTTATCAATAACTTTGTTATCAAGATCGGCAGCCAAATCAAAGACAGCTTATGTCGTGTCTTTGGTGATGGTGTTCAGTATGAATGGCGTGAAAATGATGATAAAGTAATCATTCCTGACGTATCAATCATCTGTAACCTGAGAGACCGTAAGAACATTTCTTTCACTGGCATTCCCCGCTTTGTGATGGAAGTTTTGTCCAATGCCACAGAAGAATATGATCGACATGAAAAGATGGATATTTATTGCAAGGTCGGTGTCTCTGAGTATTGGATCGTTGACTGGAGAAAAAAATCTGTAGAGATTTACCTCTTCGATTTCAAAGAAGATGGCACTGGTTATCCGTATCTTTATAAGACTGTCACAGCCCAGAATAAAGAAGATTTACATCTGGTTATGTTTCCGAATCTGAAGATAACCTTTGACGAGCTGTTCGACATTGGTGAATATTAACGAAAAATAAGGCATAAACCAAGGAGATAGTTTACTCTTTTTTATTTGTTTCAGAATGTTTCAGAATCACTTGCATATTGATTTCCTGATCTGCATATGCTATAATGCCAGTAGGCGAAAAGAAATAGCAAGTCCATGTAGACAAAAAGAATGAAGCCCTCAGTAGTGCGAATACTGGGGGCTTCTTCTTATTTTTTATGGCAGACAAGAAACTGCCAGGTTAGTGTTGCCCTACTTATCTCCGTCTAACCATTTGCAAACATAATAGGCAGCTATGCTTGCCATAAAGGTGACAAGAAAAGAAACAGCAAGATTCTCCATATAGACTTCACCTCCTCCCGTTGCCGGGTATCGGTTGGACAACACTGTAAGTATAACATATCTCTTGTCATTCTGGAAGTACAAACAGTTCTTAGAAGTTTATAAAATAATACTGGGTTTATTCGAGTATATCATCCTAAAATCATCTTCAGGAATAGGAAGAGTCTCAGTACAAAAACTGCAATTCTGAGCAGTATCCCGGAACTGCAAATTGCACAAAAAAAATAATCAGAACCTATGTCCTGATTATCTTGAGTAACTTTGATTTACTGGCACCTCACAAACCCAGTAAATAAGCTATTCTTAGCAAGCTGATGACGGGAATTGAACCCGTGACCCCTTCCTTACCAAGGAAGTGCTCTACCTCTGAGCCACATCAGCATTGTGTCGGATTTACCGCTCACATTTAAATATACTATCAGAACTTGTTTGTATTGTCAATCCCTATTTTTAACTTTTTGATTTTTATTTTTGGGTTTTATACAGATATCTTTCTATTTTTGATATTGCTCCAACTGCTCTCTGATCTTGATTCGGATACGCTGTAATGCATTATCTATGGATTTGGGTGTTTTTCCCATGATCTGGGCAATCTCTCCGTATCCGTTTCCTGCCAGATAATATTCAAGAACCTGGTTCTCCATTGGACTTAACGTTGCTGTTATCTCCTGCTCCAGATCCTGGACATTCTCCTGGTCAATAATGATAGACTCCGGGTTCTCTCCCCAGTTATCTCCAAGATGTTCTTCATTTTCCCCATCCTGTTCGCTGAGGGAAATATAGGAATTCAGTGGCTGGTGCTTCTGCCTGTTGGAACTCTGGATGGCGTTGTAGATCTGTCTGTCCACACATATACTGGCAAAGGTCTGGAATGCAGCATCCCTGTCCGGCTGGTAATCGCGGACTGCCTTAAACAGTCCGATCATGCCTTCCTGTATCAGGTCATCGTTCTCCCCGCCTATCAGGAACATGGTCCTTGCTTTCTTGCGGACCATGTTCTTGTATTTTTCCATCAGATAGTCGAGGATTTCTGATTCCCCGTTTTTGAAACGGGAAATTAATTCTTCATCTTTAATTCCGTCATACTGTTTCATCAATTTAACCCTTCCGTTTTTCTGAAAATCTCTATCATTCGCCCAGAGGGCTTCTTATAGCATAACAATATTGTGGAATAATTTTCTGCTGCAAAAATTCCTCTTAATAATCGCTGCACATCCTCACGAAGCCTTTATCTCAGACTGAGATAAACTTATTTCTTCTGCAGTCTCTGACGTACAATCTCATATCCAAGTACTCCGGCTGCCACAGATGCATTGAGGGAATCAATGTCACCCTTCATAGGAATAGATGCCACGAAATCACACTTCTCACGGATCAGTCTGCTTACACCTTCACCTTCATTGCCGATCACTACGCCGATCGGACCTGTCAGGTTAAGATTGTACATGGTTTCACCGCCCATATCTGCACATACAAACCACATGCCCTGTTCTTTCAGTTCATCGATGGTATGTCCCAGATTGGTAACTTTTGCAACAGGTGTATAGTTTAATGCACCTGCTGAAGTCTTGGCAACTGTGGAAGTCAGGCCAACTGCTCTTCTCTTGGGAATAATCACCCCATGTGCACCTGCAAGGTTTGCTGTACGGATGATCGCACCAAGATTATGAGGATCCTCAATATTATCCAGGATAAAGATAAAGGGATCTTCTCCTTTTTCCCTTGCCTTCGCAAGAATATCTTCTACACTTGCATATTCATAGGCTGCCACCTGAGCGATTACGCCCTGATGTGCGCCTGTCTCGCTTAACTGATCCAGACGTTCTTTTGCCACATAATTAATAATCGTATCTTTTTTTCTTGCCTCTCTGGCAATAGTGCGGACCGGTCCGTCCTGGCATCCGTCCAGGATAAAAAGCTTATCTACACATTTGCCGGAACGAAACGCTTCCAGAACCGCATTGCGTCCTTCTATCTGTTCACTCATATCTTATCCTCTCCAATCCCTGCACGGACCAGTTCTATGATCCTGCTGAAATCATCTTTTAAATATAAATAGCCCATCAGAGCTTCAAACCCTGTTGCCCTGCGGTAGTCTGCCATGGTTGCATGTTTAGCCATTGTAGGAGAATGAGCATTCCTTCCTCTTCTGTAAACGCTGTGTTCCTCCTCTGTAAGCATGGGCTCGATTACTTCCATCATGGAAGACTGAGTTCCTGCCTTAACCAGACTGCTGGCTTTTCTGTGAAGCTGGTTCACCGGACAGTTGCCTTTTTTTACAAGGATCGTGCGGATCACCAGTTCATAGACGCCATCTCCGATATACGCCAATGTCAGCGGAGAATATGTTCGCAAGTCTTTATCTTCCAAATGAAACAACTGATGAAGCATGCCTTTCAAACTACTCAAATTCTCTTCATTAAGTCCGTTTGTTCCACTCATATCATTTAAGCTCGTTTCCATTTTACTCCCTCGCGGGTATCCTTAAGGATGATTCCCTTAGCCAGAAGCTCATCTCTGATCTCATCTGCTCTTGCGAAATTCTTTGCTTTTCTTGCTTCCTGACGCTCTGCAATCAGGTCTTCGATTTCTTTATCAAGGATTTCTTCTGTTTTCACAGCCTTCAGACCAAGTACATCGCATAATTTCACCATTGTGTCAAGAAGTGTTCCTGCAAATTCTGCGGAACTTGCCTCTGATACATTTGTATTTGCAAATTTAACCAGTTCAAAGATTGCTGCCAGTGCATCTGCTGTGTTGAAATCATCATCCATAGCTTCTTCAAATTTCTTTACGAATTCCTGTGCCTGTGCAAGCAGTTCTTTCTCTGCATCTGTTGCAGTTTCTGTCTGTGCTGCTGCTTTTCTGTCCTTTAAGTTTGCTGCTGCATCTGTGATACGCTCTAATGCATTCTTTGCAGCTTCCATCAGATCTGCGCTGAAATTCAGCGGACTTCTGTAATGGGCGTTCAGCATGAAGAAACGAAGCACCTGCAGGTCATACTGTTCACTGATTTCACGAACAGTACGGAAGTTTCCAAGAGACTTGGACATTTTTCTGTTATCAATATTTAAGAATGCATTGTGCATCCAGTATTTTGCAAAGATTTTGTCGTTGCAGCATTCACTCTGTGCGATCTCGTTCTCATGGTGAGGAAAGATCAGGTCTTCTCCGCCTGCATGGATATCAATCTCATCACCAAGGTATTTTTTCGCCATAACAGAACACTCAATATGCCATCCCGGACGTCCGTCACACCATGGTGAAGGCCAGGATGGTTCTCCCTCTTTCTTCGGTTTCCAGAGAACAAAATCCAGTGGATCTTCTTTCTGGTCTTCACCGGACACCTGCAGAGAACGGAAGCCGGACTGCAGATCATCCAGGTTCTTGTGCGAAAGTTTGCCATATTCTTTGAACTTCTTAACTCTGAAATAAACAGTACCGTCTGCTGCCGGATAAGCATATCCCTTATCAACCAGAGTCTGGATCATACTGATCATTCCGTTGATTTCCTGGGTTGCCTGTGGATTGGTTGTGGCAGGTTTTACATTCATGCCATCCATATCTTTCTTACACTCTGCAATATAACGCTCGGAAATTTCCTGTGCGCTTACGCCCTCTTCGATTGCTTTCTTGATGATCTTGTCATCTACGTCTGTAAAATTGGAAACATAGTTTACTTCATATCCTTTGTATTCCATATATCGGCGTACGGTATCGAAGATGATCATCGGACGTGCATTTCCGATATGGATCAGGTTGTATACAGTCGGACCGCAGACATACATACGAACTTTTCCCTCTTCAAGAGGTACGAATTCTTCTTTTCTACGTGTCAGTGTGTTAAAAAGTTTCATGTTTTATTCCTCCAGTTTTCTCTATCATTAACTCTCTTTTCTTTCATTAAGAAGACAGATCGCCTGAGATGCAATTCCTTCTTCTCTTCCCGTAAATCCCAGTTTTTCCTCTGTAGTGGCCTTAATGTTCAGCTGAGACTCATTGATTCCCATTGCTTTTGCCATATTGGCTCTCATCTGTGGAATATGAGGTGCCATCTTTGGTTTCTGTGCAATGATCGTTGCATCTATATTTCCGATCTCATAATGGTGCTCTCTCAAAAGCTTCGTCACATGTTCCAGCAGCAGAATACTGGAAATTCCTTTATATGCAGGGTCTGTATCCGGAAAATGTTTTCCGATATCGCCCAGTGCAGCAGCTCCCAGAAGTGCATCCATAACTGCATGGATCAGTACATCTGCATCTGAATGTCCCAGGAGACCTTTTTCCCAGTCTATCTTCACACCACCCAGAATCAGATCTCTATCTTCGGTCAGTCTGTGTACATCATATCCCATTCCAACACGCATAATCATTCTCCTCTTATATCCAGCATCTTGCTGATTCTCAATAAGCTTAACCGTCTCCTTGTATAAGGAGCAAGTCTGAGGCTTGGCAAAACAGCCGCTTCATCGAGTCCGATATCATAAACGGTTTTCGCGCATCCGGCTTTCTCCAGCAAATGGAACATAGTCTGTTCACTGGGAAGCTCATCAATAATCTCCTCTATCCCGTTCAGGCATTTTTCCAGATGCTGGGGTGAAATAGTTTCTAACAATTCCGGCTCATTTTCTTTTCTTATTTCTTCCAGAAGTCCTTTTTTTCCAAAAGTTTCTTTCAGAAGCTCTTCGTCCTCATTCTCATAGGGTTTTGCGTGACATCTTCCCTGTGTGATGGCTGCAGCGATACGCTTGTATTCTTCCAGTACAAGAAGTGCTGCTACAGAAACCTTCTCTCCGTGGAGTGCATCCAGCGGACCATTGATCACTTCCATATCCCACAGATGTGTGACCTGGTGCTCTGCACAGGACGCAGGCCTTGAATTACCAATCATCTGCATTGCAAGTCCGGAAAGAATCAATGCATACATAAGCTGTTCGCATTCATCTTCCTCTCCCTCTGTAATATCCTGAATCGAAGATTTCACAGTTTTTAACGCTTTCTCTTCCAGCTTTACAGTTTCGCGGCAAAAATACTCTCCGGTGACCAGGTTCGCGATCTTCCAGTCTGCAAGACAGATGTATTTCGCCATCAGGTCTGAAATCCCGGCTGCAGTCAGGCGCTGTGGTGCTTTTGAAAAAATATCTGTATCTGCATATACACAGATCGGAGCTACTGAAGGCACAGTCTTCTTTACTCCATCCAGGGTCATTGCTGCTACTGTTGTTACAAATCCATCTCCACTTGCTGCGGTAGGCACTGAAATGAAAGGTACTTTGTAATTATGTGCAATATAACGGCTGATATCATGGATCGTGCCTGCTCCTACTGCAAGGATCAGGTCAATGTCCTCTTCCATGTTGTTCTCCACAATTTTTATTGCATGCCGGTCTGCCTGAAGTCCCTCTGCATCCAGAACAAGTACCTGACACCTGTCATAGATATCCTCCATAAGTTCTTCTGTTGCTGCATAGGTATTGGTATCGCAGATGACCAGCGGGGATATGTACTCTCTGAGCATTCCCTCTGACATCTCTTCTTCAAGCTTCTCTACAGCTCCGGCTTCTATCAAAATCTCTTTCACTGCAATCTGGTGTTCCCTGCCGCAGCTGCAAGGTCGGGCAAAATCGTCCGCATCAACTCGCATTTAAATTCTTCCTCCTGACTTTCCTGAATCAAGCGGATAAAATCATCCGTTTGACTATCTGCTCATAGTTGAATAGTTGTTTCACAGCCTGATTCGGTTAAACTTTTTCTATAGGCATAGTTCGTTGGTATTATACATGATTTTCCTATAAAAATCAATCATTCCGCGCAGGTCTGGCGGCTACAGGTTCAAATAATTATATACAATCTTTGAAATATTCTGTATGTTCGTCACCGCCGTACTCTCCGGGCAGTTTTCAGACATCACACATAGGATATAAGTTGTCTTTTCGCCATAGACAATTGCGATATCGTGCTGATCCTGGTCTGTCTCGCCGGTCTTGTTGGCAGATTTTATTCCATCCGGAAGTCCCTGGGGGATTTTCCAGGTGTTTTCCTGATTTGACAGAAGATTTAACATTTCTTCTGACGCCTCTTTGCTGACACATTCCCCCTTGTAGATTTTTTCAAGCAGAGTGCCGCAATCTTTTACAGAAGTCATGTTTCTGCCACCCAGACTCTCCTGTGCGGATGCTGCAGGATGGAGGGTGTGCTGCACACTTGTCTCTGTATAGCCCTCTTTTTCCAGATATTTGTTAATATCCTCCGCACCTTTTTTGAAATCAAGGGAATCTGTCTGAAGCTTCACCAGTTCATTGCAGGATTCATTGTCACTGACTGTGATCATATTCCACAGCAGGTCATTTAATTTTACATCTACAGTTTTTGTATCTGCAGTATTTAATTTCTTTGCCTCATCTGCCTTTACCTGCTCCATGTCCTCATAGGTCTTTGCCATTACAAAGGCTTTGATCAGACTTGCAGAATAAAGGGAAGTATCATTGATCAGGATTTCCTTTTCTTCATTAAGGTCTTTCACATAAACACTCCAGGTTCCCTGATATCCGGACAGCATCTTCTCAAGCTGAGGCTTCAGATTATCCATCCCAAGATCATCCATATTCACGATCTTTCCCGTATCATCCACAATAAAACCATCATCCGTCACTGTGCTTTCCTGAAGCAGGGTGCCATTTGTACCGCCAAAATAATAGCTTCCGTCAAAATTCATTTCATAACAGTCCATCTCAAGTGAATGGATACCTGGCTCGGTTACCAGTCTGCCATTTTCATCAAAATAATAATATCCATTCAGAGTAATCCCGTCTATTGCCAGATTGTCAATATACCTTACCTGCGGTGCTGCTGACAGACGCCCCAGATTGTTCACAAAGTAATATCCGTCAAATTTCTCTGCCTCCTGGGCATTCTGCGTATCAGCTTCCTCATCTGTCTTATCCCCAAACACTGCAACACCTTTCAGATGCTCCATATGAGGACTGCAGGCTTTGAATTTCCCATCTGTATCATGGTAATAATATCCGTCAAATACAGTTCCGTCTATCTCATAATCCTGAAAATAATGGATCTCCGCCTGGGTACTTCCGGCGCCATTCACATCCAGACAGTAAAATCCGTCACTCTTCATCATATATTTCCCGCTTCCGTCTCCCATGGGCTGAATCTGTGCCTGCCCGGTGACAGATGCAAGACTCTGCTGTGCAGCCATAACAGGAACCGGCAAAACCAGTGCCATGGAAATGGCTCCGGCCAGACTTCCGGCTATGATATAACTTTTAATATGATATTTCGCTGTTTGTCTATTTTTTCTCATGCAAAACTCCTTTTACGGTTTCTTTTCACATCCCATTCACAGTAAGCAAAGTATATATTGTTTTATTCAGGATAGCAAGATTTTTATCTTTTTTCCAGCAAAGACCAGAATCTCAGTATCAGTGTTCAGTTCTTTTCTCTTATCCTGTTCCAGAAGCTTCCCAGCTGTTCTTCCACAGTATTTAAAGTACAGTTTCCCCTGTCAGACCACTCAGCAGGAAACAGATTCCTGTAATCTTTCCCTGCAAATCTCTCGTCCAGCAGAAGTATGATCCCTGTGTCCTCCTGGGTTCTGATCACACGCCCGGCTGACTGCAGCACCTTATTCATCCCCGGATATCTGTATGCATAATCAAATCCATTCACACCCTTTTTATCATAATACTGCCTGAGGATCTCCCTTTCTGTTCCAATCTGAGGAAGACCAGTCCCTATGATGATTGCTCCGATCAGCTTCTCTCCCATCAGATCAATCCCCTCTGAAAAAATCCCGCCCATTACGCAAAATCCTACCAGCGTTCCCTCTGATGCAGAAAATTCCTCCAGAAATTCCTCTTTCTCCCTCTCATTCATTCCCGATGTCTGCGAAATACAGCGAACCCATTCCGCTGAAAACTCATTCTCATACACCTCCAGAACATCCTCCATAAATTTATAAGAAGGAAAGAATACCATATAATTTCCTTTTCTTGTCCATACAGTTCTGGCAATGTAAGATGCGATCCTGTGATATTCCTCATATCCTCTTCTGGTATACCTGCTGCTCACATCCCGTCCTGTGAGAATGCACCTGTTCTCCTGCCTGAAAGGAGAAGTCACATAAATCCCATAGTCATCCTTTCTGGTGCTTAAAAGTGCACGGTAATAATCCATGGGAAGCAGAGTCGCAGAAAAGAACACCGCACTTTTTCCCTTTTCCAGACATCTGTGAATATTTGCTGCAGGATTTACACAGAAAAGCCGCAAAATCACCTTTCCCCCTTCTCCCATTTCTGTATAAACCACATAATTTTCATCCAGAAGTTCATCAATGTTCAGGAAATCTCTCACACAGAAGTAAAATTCCAGCAGCTGCTCCGGAAGTTCCTTTCCATGAAGTTCCTCTAGGAGCTTATCCATCTCCCCCATCACCTGAAGCATTCCCAGAGAAACTGCTCCGGGATTTGGCAGGATTTCGTACTCTGTACACTCCTTTTCCAGAGTTCGAAGCTGTCTGTTCACTTTTTCCAGTGCTCGCACCAGACCTTTGCTGTAATCCCCGGCCAGTCTCTTCGCCTCCAGTACATCCGCTCTATCCACATGGGCACTGTACATTTCCCTTCCTCTGTCCACCAGATTGTGAGCTTCATCGATCAGAAAAATGTATTCTCCGGAAGTACCCTCCCCGAAAAATCTTTTCAGATAAACATTGGGATCAAATACATAATTATAATCACAGATCACAGCGTCCACCCAGACTGCCAGATCCAGGCACATTTCAAAGGGACACACCTGCCATTTCTTCGCATATTCCAGCAGAGTATCCCTATCATAGCTGTCCTGCGTGGTCCACAGTTCAAAAACAGCATCATTCACTCTGTCCAGATGTCCTCTCGCCCACAGACAGTTCTCAGGATTGCATTCTGTTTTATCGCAGAAGCACAGCTTTTCCTTCGCGGTAATGGTTATCACTTTAAATTTCAGTCCATGCTCCTTTAATATGGAGAAAGCTTCTTCAGCCACAGTCCTGGTAATGGTCTTTGCTGTAAGATAGAAAATATTTTCCCCTAATCCTGCACCAACTGCTCTCACTGCCGGAAAGATCGTGGACATGGTCTTTCCTACTCCTGTAGGTGCCTGGACAAAAATCTGTCTTTCTGTGGATATAGTGTGATATACACCGGATACGATTTTTCGCTGTCCCTCACGATATTCAAAAGGGAACTCCAGATCACTCATGGACGCATTCCGTTCTTTTTTCCATGCAAGCTGGTATGCGATCCATTTATGATATCTGTCCAGAAGCTCCTGGTACCACAGACTGAGCTCTTCCAGCGTATATTCTTCTCTGAAAAACTTAAGCTCCTCTGTGTCCAGATTCCCATATGTCATCTGCACTCCGATCTTCTCCGGTTTTTGCTCCTGTGCGTAGATCCAGGCATAACACATTGCCTGTGCACGGTGAACCTCCACAGGCTTCTCCAACTGACTGACATCTGCATAAACACCCTTGATCTCATCAATCCAGCACTGTCCATCTTCTGTGAAGATTCCGTCAGCTCTGCCCTCTACCTGGATACCTACATCTTCATATTCTGTTTTATATTTAAGAGAAACCTCCGCTCTGTAATGGCTTCCCATCCTGCCCTGTATTTTTCTGTGCAGTCTGCTGCCCTTCTGCATTGCTTCTCTGTCAGAAGATCCTCCCCGGTTGTCAAGATCCCCGCTTCTTAATATAAACTCCACCAGATTTCTGACGGAAATACGAACCACCGGCTTATCCATATCAAAACACCTCACGCAACAATAGCTGTCAAATAGTTACCCAACATCATCCGTTCATTATAACACAAGATTCATCATCATGTAAAAACTCCTGAATTGTCAAGCGGATATTCGCAATCCGCTTCGCTACTTGCTCATAACCGAATAACTGCTCCGCAGTTTATCAGAAGGAGCTTGCACTCCTCCTGATACAAGCAAGTCCCCACCCACTGCTTATTGCTTTTCGCAATTGAAGCAGTGGGTGGAGACTTACTTGATTCGGTTAAAAAGCCGCCAGAAATCTCTATGCTGATTTCTGACGGCCCATTATTTTGTTTATCCTATAATTGGTAAACATCATATCCACAAATTGCTCCACTGTGAAGGAGCTCCTGCAATTCTCAATTAGATCTGAGTAATTACAAAGATATCATAAATTGCCTTTACTGCAGTCTCAAAATCTCTGTTCTCCACACCGATAATGATATTCAGCTCACTGGAACCCTGGTCGATCATCTTCACATTTACATTTGCATGGGCAAGTGCTGAGAAGATTCTTCCTGCTGTACCTCTGGTGGATTTCATACCACGTCCTACAACAGCGATCAGTGCAAGGTCAGATTCCATTTCTACGAAATCCGGCTGTACTGCACGATGAATTCCGGCAATTACCTGCTGTTCCTTTTCTTCGAATTCATCCTGATGTACATATACAGTCATTGTATCGATTCCTGATGGAACATGCTCAAAGCTGATTCCCTGATCTTCGAATACCTGAAGTACCTTACGTCCGAAACCAACCTCACTGTTCATCATGGATTTTTCAATATTGATAGAACAGAATCCCTTCTTACCTGCAATACCTGTGATTGTAAATTTCGGTTTCTTGCATGTGCTCTCAACAATAAAAGTACCCTTGTCTTCCGGTCTGTTTGTGTTTTTGATATTGATCGGAATTCCTTCTTTACGAACCGGAAAGATCGCATCTTCATGAAGAACAGTTGCACCCATATAAGAAAGCTCTCTGAGTTCTCTGTAGGTAATGCTCTCGATCACTTCCGGATTTTTAACAATACGTGGGTCTGTTACCAGGAAACCGGAAACATCTGTCCAGTTTTCATAGAGGTCTGCCTTAATAGCCTTTGCCACAAGGGAACCGGTCACATCAGAACCGCCTCTGGAGAAAGTTTTAACTTTTCCATCTTCACCAGCGCCATAAAATCCGGGGATAACGGCACGCTCACATTTTGCCAGCTTTTTGGACAGAAGTCTGTCTGTCTTCTCGGCATCCAGATTTCCGTTTTTATCAAAACGGATCACATCTGCTGCATCTACAAATTCATAGCCCAGATATGCTGCCATCACCTTACCATTGAGAAATTCTCCTCTGGATGCTGCATAATCTGTGCCAGCCTGTGCCCTGAAATCAGCTTCGATCTGAGCAAATTCATCTTCCAGAGAAAGATCAAGGTTCAGTCCGCGGATAATCTCATAATATCTTCCCTTGATCTCCTGCAGGATCGGGATGAAATCTTCCCCTTCAACTGCAGTATTATAACATTTATAAAGTAAATCTGTAACCTTTGTATCTCCGTCAAATCTCTTTCCGGGAGCGGACGGAACCACATAACGTCTGCTCTCATCACTTCTGATGATCTCCCCTACTTTCTGAAACTGTTCTGCATTTGCCAGAGAACTTCCTCCGAATTTAACAATTTTCTTCATTTTTCCTGCTCCTCATATGTCACTAAATATTTTCAGACCGATCTCCCATCAGTCTTTGTCACTCTACCAACATAAAGTCTGTTTAATATTGTATTGAATAAACGCCAATTTTGCAAGCCTTTCTTACAGAAATATCCGAAAATGGTTATTTTCCACAATCTGCCGAAGATTCCTGCTGTTTTTTTACAAATTCTGTCACATTATAAACACGAAGGATATCTCCATCCACCCGAAAATGAATATCCTTCTCTCCAAAAGGCATTCCGTAAGACCGTTCCGGATCATTCTGATAAGCAGGACGGGGATCATCTGCAAGAACTGCGATCAGAGCCTCTCTGCTTTCCCCGGGTATTCTTTCCAGAAGCTCCTTGGGAAATTCTACCTTCAGATGATGATCTTTGGAATATTCGGTAAAACTTCCTGTTGCTTCCGGATGGCAATCCGCATAAGGAATATATGGTTTAATATCGAAAATCGGTGTTCCATTCATCAGATCTGCACCTTCTACATAAAGTACAGGGCTGTCCGGCTCATCCAGAGCTACTTTCTCAAGCTTCACACAGGATAATCCTATGGAATTGGGACGAAAGGGAGATCTTGTGGCAAAAACTCCTTTTCTCACATTTCCCCCAAGTCTGGGCGGGCGGACAGTCGGTGACCACTTTGTCCTCTTTGCCTCCGAAAACTCCCAGATCAGCCAGATATGACTAAACTCCTCCAAACCACGGCAGGCATCCACATTGCGATATTCCGGTTCGAATACGATTCTCGCTTTAAGTGCCCCTACACGGCCACTCTGCCTGGGAATACCGAATTTGGTCGGAAAATCATTTTCTATATGTGCGATTGGAATCATTGTGTTATTCTCCTTTTGTAACTGTTCAGTACCTTCACAGTTACGAGTCAAAATCCACAAGAAAGAATCCTGCTTGCAGGATTCTCCGCCTGCGACGGGTCGCTTCAGCGACATAATTCCTCTCCGTCGCAGTGCGATCCTGCCCGGAGGGATTTTGACTTGTATGTCTCGGGATTTTGGCATGTTCATGCCAAAACACCTCGCGGGATAGTAGACTGCTGAATAGTTACGAAATATCTTTTATAATAGCAATTTTAGTATAATCAAGTCCTGATCTATGTTTTTGCGAACGAGACGATTTGCGAAAGTGATATGCATATTTATGGGAAATCTCTGTTCTATATGGAATGCATATAAAATATCCATAATGACTTTGAATAAGTAAACAAGCATATCTTCTTTCCTTTTTCTTTAAAAGTTCTTTATATGGCGGATTCGGATATTTCTCGTAAAATTCATCTGAAAGGCTATAAACAGCATAGTCAATTTCCAATTTTCTTCTCCTTATATACATATAAACGAGAGGGAAAATGAACTCCCTCTCGTTATACTCTTCGCTCGGTCATATTTTATTTTACCGATGAGTCAGAACCGTCACTCATCTCATCTCTCGGTTATATTTATTTTACCGATGAGTCAGAACCGTCACTCATCTCATCATGCGAATAGAGAATTAACTCTCTATATATTGTATTATATAACATATTTTCTTAAATAGCACAATCCTATATTTTTAATTTTTCAAACACGCTCTAACATCGTTTCTGTTCACAGCAATATGCTTTCTAACACACTGGACTTGTGTGAATTTATATTATTTGATCTTAGCGCTCTTTGCTTTAGAATAGCTGCTGTATATTCTTTTACCGTTTTCGGTACGATATGCCCGCACCTTGTAATAGTATGTTTTCTTAGACGTAAGCTTCTTATTTATATAAGAAACAGTGCTTCCCTTTTTAATCGTTGATACTGCCTTATATTTACCGGATTTGGATGTGGCACGGTATACTACATACCCTTTGGCACCGCTTACCTTTTTCCATTTCAGTGTAGCCTGTTTCTTACCGGCAGTTACTGTGACAGCCGGGGTTTTCGGTTTTACTGTCTGTGCCGGAGTTGGTGTCGGTGCAATTCCATTGGTTGTTACAGAGAAGTTTTTGTCATAACTGCTTTTAATAGCACCGCCCCATTTGGTGGAAACAGCCTGTACACTGTAATAATAAGGAGTTGACGGAGAAACCGCTGTATCTGTATAGGAGAGGTCTTTGACCGTAGCAATCTTTGCGAATTTGCTTTCACCCATCTTACGTCTTAAAATAATGTAAGAATCTGCATTTTCATATTTATTCCAAGTAAGAAGAACTGTATTTCCTGCCGCCTTGCAGGTTGTGATCTCTGGCATTCCTGCTGCAAAGAGGTCTTTCGCAGTACCCTTTACAACTACATGGCACACTGCGGTTACATTCTGATCTGTTTTTACACGGATATCGGTTTCTCCTACAGAAACAGGTGTGATAACACCCTTCTGGTCTACTTTGGCAACGCCTGCATTATCAGAGGTCCATACCAGTTCCCCGCCGCTTCCCTTCGGACTGAATGTCCAGGTCAGGGTATAGGTTCCCTGATCAATTGCCAGAGTCAGCGTTTTGTCACTCAAAGCAATGCTCTGTGCCGGTGCTGTAACAGTCACGTGGCAGGTGCCTTTCGTTCCATTGTCCGTAGTCAGTGTAATATCTGCAGAACCGGCACCCACAGGAGTTACCTTGCCGGAGCCATCTACGGTTACTACAGAAGAGTTGGAAGATTCCCAGTACAAAGAGGACGGTTTTGCGCCGTTTGGCGTGATCGTGTAATCCAGTGTCCTGGAACCGCTTTTCGTTGAGAGATTCAGGCTGGACGGAGAAATACTCACCCCTGTCACACTGACCGGTCTGGAAGAAACGGAAATATTGCAGGTCGCATAGACACTTCCGGAAACTCTCGCAGTAATCACCGCAGAACCTTCTCCCACTGCTGTTACCACACCACCGTTTACACTTGCAACAGAATTGTTGGAAGAAGTCCAGCTTACAGTTCCCACCGCATCAGACGGAACAATCGTATAAGTCAGTGTATAGCTGTCTCCCTTTGTAAGAGTCAGATCAGAAGCATTTAAGCTGATCAGCTTCGGTGCTACCGGAAGCTTTGACTCAATACTTTTAAGCAGCTGAACCGCTTCATAAACTCTGTTTGCAGACGCATCCAGCGTAGTCAGCGCACTGTCCGCTTCGGCATATGCACCGGAGAATCCGCTGACCTGGGACCATCTGGAACGCTCTGCATTTGCCTTTCCCATCATGCGGATAAGCTCGCTCTTATCTGCCGCCTCAAAAATCTGCCTGTTATTATTATACGGGTCACATCCTGTAATGTCCGTACCACCGCAAAGGGCAAACATAACACGCAGGACACTTCCGTCTGACGGATGACTCGCACCCATTCCGACACCCATAAATACATTATCCAGAGTATACGTCCATCCGGATGCGGAGCAGTAGGAAAATTCTGTCAGATCCGGTGCATATTTGTTATCAGTAAGCTTATAGGCATCACCGGTCCAGGTGGAAGTCTCGGAGAGAACCTTCTGGATACATGCCGGTGGATTCAGGCTTCCACTGTCACAGTTGGCAATTCCCCTTAAGTAGAAACCATAACTTGTATTTGTGTCATAAAGCGGCGTAATCCCGTTCTCACTTAACCCGCGGAGCAGAACATCTGCACAGGTTTCTCCTTTCGCAAATTCCACCTGTACAGGATCCAGGATCATACCCTGGCCGATCGTGTTCTTCTCCACAGTCAGCGTCAGGGTATCTGCCAGAACATCGGTCTGTCCCAGCGCAAAAATCCCCACTGCCATTCCGGCTGCAAGAGTCAGCCCCTTAATGGCCTGCCATAGCTTATTCTTTGTCATATTCATTTTCCTCCTTATTTTCGGGCCGCTGCAGCAGCCCGTATTTTCTTTTTACTCTCTCCAGTTTCTCCAGCAGAGGCCTGCTTAGGATCCACAGGAAGATTACCGTAGAAGTTGCCTGCACCAGATCTACCGGTGCACCTGAGATATAAAACGCGATCAGGCTCTTCTTTGTGATGTATCCGTATGCCATCAGAATAGATGCCGGATTCATGATCCCGCCGAAGATCAGAAACACACTTAAGAATCCGTAAATACACAGATCCACCTTCCTGGCTTTGAGAATCCCTTTCTGAAAAAGGATTCCTGCCAGATATCCGATCATTCCATAGGAAAACATCTGCCAGGGTGTCCACGGTCCCTGCCCGAAAAACATATTTGAGATCATCATGATCAGACAGGCACACAGAAACCCCGCCTCACCACCTAAGGAAACCCCGGTAATGATCACGATGGCCGCAATCGGCTTAAAGCTTCCGATCATAAAGAAAGCACTCCTGCCTGCGACCCCAAGAGCCGCCATTACGGCAATGACCATAATCTCTCTTGCCTGTGGATGCCGGCCCTCAAATACCATAAAGAACGGGATCGTGGCATAGGCAAGTATTAAAAGACTGATCACTACATCATGCTTACCATGAAACTTATGAACCAGGATAAAAAGCACCAGCGGAACAAAAGCCAGAAACATGATCAGACCAATCCAGGTACGCTTCTCAATCTTTCCTTTATGGATCGGCTGGATAATGATTCCATCCTCTTTCAGCTCATATTCCTCTAATTCCTGTCCGGATTCCTCTTCCCCGGGCAGGCTCTGTGCACAGGAATCCCCGAAGAAACGGTCCATAAACTGGTCTAAAGCCTTGCCTTCAAGCACGCAGCTACCTCCTTTCCGGTAACAGCATCAGGAAAATAATGCCTTGCCATGCGATTGGCAGCAGTCGTATAAAAGCTGTTTCCCGCAAAGAAATCCCTTGCACTCTTACACGTCACCACATTTCCCTGAAAGAACAGGCCGATCCTGTCTGCATATTCTGCGACAAACTCCACATCATGCGAGATCATAAAGATAGTGATCCCGTGAGCTTTGAGCTTCTTTAAAATGTCTCCCAGTTCCTGTTTATATTCTGCATCCAGCCCCTTCGTTGGTTCATCCATCAGAAGAAGCCTCGGCTGCAACAGCAGAACCTTAGCCAGTGCAAGACGCTGCTGTTCTCCACCGCTTAAATCATACGGATGACGGTCAAGCAGTCCTTCCAGTCTGGTCAGACTTACGATTCCCTCGATTGCCTCTGCCTTCCTCATATTGGCAGTGTATTCGGAAGATTTCTTCTCCTTTGCCCCACCGATGATAGAATACAGATCCTCCCGGACTGTCTTCTTGATAAACATGCTCTGGGGATTCTGTGGCAGCACACCCAGATACCCTCTGTAAAGCTGGGTATCCGTATACCTGCGGATATCAATCCCATTCAGGAGAATCTTGCCTCTGTAGGGAGCACGGACACGACTGATCAGCGATAAAGTCGTACTTTTCCCCGTTCCGTTTCCACCGACAAGCGCATAAAATTCTCCCTGCTTTACTTTCAGGTTCAGATCCTGTACAACGTCCTTTCCGTCTTTTTCATAGCGAAACCACACATCCTTTACCTCAATCGCCGGTGGCAGAGAGCTTTTGGAATCAGGCAGCAGTTTATCTTTGACTGTATTCAGCTTTTTTTGCAGTTTTTGTTTATTTTTGCAAAAATAACTTTCTTCAGAAGCAGAAACTGTATTAGAAGCTGCTGCCATCACCTGTGTGATCCAGTTCCTTCCCTCTCTTACAGTCAGCGGACATGGCAGATCATTTTCTACCTCTGCATAGACCTGCATGGGAACCGGCATGGACAGAAACATTCCATGATGTTCCCTCTTCAGAAACTCACCGATCTCCCGTGGTGCCCCCTGCGTGAGCAGACTGCCCTTATCCATCACATATACCCTGTCCGCCCATGGGATGACATCTTGCAGCCGGTGCTCCGTCAGAATTATGGTAGTGCCGATATCCCGGTTAATCTTTCTCACCGTTTCCAGAAAATCAGAAGCCGCGATCGGATCAAGCTGAGAAGTCGGTTCATCCAGAATCAGAAGTTTCGGGTGCATAGCCATGATCGCCGCCAGGTTTAAAAGCTGCTTCTGCCCTCCGGACAGCTCCGAGACATTCTTATAAAACCACTGATGAATCCCGAAATAGCTTGCCATCTCTGCCACTCTCAGACGAATCGTAGGCGTATCATATCCCAGACTTTCCAGACCAAATGCAAGCTCATGCCACACCTTATCTGTCACGATCTGATTTTCGGGATTTTGCAGTACATAGCCAATTTCCTGGCTCTGCTGCCGGTGGCCGACTTCCTTCAAATCCCGCCCATAATAACAGATTTTCCCGGAACTGCTGCCAAAAGGAGCCAGATCCGACTTCAGCTGGCGAAGCAGCGTACTCTTGCCACAGCCACTCTTACCGCACAGCACATTAAAGGTACCCTCCTCCACATCCAGTGACACATGAGACAGTGACTCCCTGCTGCCATTCTCATAACGGAAGGAAAAATCTCTCACTTCTATTATCTTCATCTCGCTTCTCCTTCCATATCTTCATAAATCTTTCTGTAGGTCACTGCCATCTCTCCCTGTACGTGGCTTCTGCTTTTCTTCATGGCAGATTCCTCACACAGATCCAGAATCAGCGGCAGAAAACAGAACACACCAAAGCTGACAAATGTGACAGCAGCCAGCAGCAGACTGCACGACTGCTTCGGAACCCTTCCGAAAACAGTAAAACCGGCAAGCAGGATTCTGGGATTGTACTGTGCAAAAGCAGCTCCCCGGTAACATCCATATCCGAAAATCACACAAAGCCCGACAAGCATAGTTCCCAGTAGTTTATCCCTTCTGTTGAAACGGTAAATAGAAAAAGCCGTACGTCCTCTTAACCCATAGCCACGGCTTTTCATGGAATCAGCCGTCTCAATCGCATTTTCCAGTGCCCATGTGACAAGAATGGACACCATATTTAACGCATAACGGATCTTCTTAAACCATTTGCCATTGCTCACATCCATCCCCACGCATTTCTGTCCATTGCGGATCACCTTCAGCTGGGCCATAAAGTGAGGCACAAACCGAAGCGCCATAGACAGCATCAGAGACATCGCAGGGATAATCCTGCCAAAAAGATAGATAAATTTATCACTTGTCATGATCTGGTTATAGCAGGAGAACCACAAAATCATAATAAAAAGTACACATCCCAGAACGATTCCATATACCATTGCCTCCAGCGTAACCCAGTTTCCGCTGCTTTCTATATAAAGAAGCGGTGTGACTCCGTAATGGTTAAACATCGGGTTTAAGAGTGCCACGATAAGGAGACTCGGTAGCGTCAGAAGAAAATTGATTTTCAGAACCTTCTTTACTCCGTTAAGCCACATGGAGTAAGCTGTGGCAGCCACAAAAGAGACTGCCAGGTAAACCGGGTGCTGGATAAACATGGTAAACCCCAGCACCACGGCAAAATAAAAGAAATTTAAAACAGGATGGCACCTGGAAAAAGCATCAGTCATAATACTGATCCCCCACATCCCTGCCAAGATTGCAGGTATAACGCCATTCTACCGTATCGCCGTCCTCCAGCGTATATTTCGAGCAGCCATAATTCGGATACCAGCCGTTGACACAGTACATCCATCCGGAATCCTTGCCACAGTCAAACTCATACAGGTTATTGATACCGGATACATAATAACTGTTATACATAGGTGTCCACTCCGACTCCATCTGAATACCGGCCTGATTACATACACGCTTCAGCACATCAAATACCGTCTCCCCCTCATAGAACTCCACCTCCGAAGGATACAGGATCCAGCCGTCCGCAGGCACAAATTCTGCCTTGGACTCTTTCAGATCATCCCAGTTATTCAGGATCGTAGAACACTCGATAGAGAAAGTACAGGTCATGGCTGTATCTGAGCTGTCATCGCCACCGGAAGTGTCTGTATTGCCTGTTCCATCGCCGGAAGAGTCTGTCTGTCCGGAACTGGTATTTCCATCTGTGCTGGACTGACCGCCAGAACTTCCAGTGGAATTTTCACCGTTTTGTGTATCCTTATTATCAGCAGTGCCCTTGGATTTGTCATCGGATTCATCCGTAGATTCACCTGTGGTAGAACCGCCGATCAGATAGAAATCTCCTCCTGTCTTAGTCACGTTAAAGGTAAGTGTTGTGCGCTCTGTTTTTTTCTTTCCGGTTTCTCTGGTAGTAATCTTTGCAGTATCAAGCTGATAAAGCTTTCCATCTTCTTCCAGACAGTAAAGAACCTTATCCGCGTCCCATTTTTCTTTCAGATTCAGGGTCAGCTTCGCAGGCGCTGCCAGATTCATCTTCTCCAGTGTGACTTTCAACGCATAAGGCGCATCATTGGCAAGCTTCTTTACCTCTTCTGTTCCATCTTCACTGCACTGTACCAGAAGTTTTTGCTCCACCGGATTCTGAATCTGGCTTCCATTGTAAGTCCATTTATAACTGATCCCGCTGTCCGTTTTTCCGGTAAAATAATACTTTTCGTCCTTTCCGGCGATCGTTTCCATCTGCGCCTGGGTGATGATTCCGTCCTCAGGAAGCTTTGTTTTCTGCTTCAAAGGTTCCACATCTGTATCAGAGTCTTCCTCCGTGCTGTTTAAGATCTCAGCTCCTTTTTCGGAAAGCTGTGTCATGCCGTCATCCCCGCCGCCACAGCCTGAGAGCGAACTTACCCCCAGAAACAGTGCAAGCCACAGGGCAAGTCCCTTTTTCTTTATCCTCATTTCTTCTTCCTCCGCTTCTTAATAAGAGCCCTCACTCCGGCCTTAATGCCACTGCCTGCCAGTCCTCCCGCCAGAGCACCGCCTGCCGCAAAACCAAAGATCATACCATATTCTTTCTTCTTTGAGGTCAGACTTCCGGTTCCACTCTCCCCGGCAGTTTCCTGATATCCATCCTCACCGGTATCCATCTGTGAAGTCTCTTCCGACTCTGTATAAGGCTCTGCTTCGAAATCCCAGCCGCCCGAATTCTTATCCTTTGATGACTTACTGTTCTTTGATTTACTGTTTTTAGAATCCTTTGAACCGGAGCCACTATCCTTTCCTGAGCTTTCGGAACCCGTGGAGCTTTTGCTGCCGGAAGACTTACCACCCAGAGATTTCCCGGATCCACCCGGCGTTTTCGTATTGCCGCCTGACGGTGTTGTGGCAGGAACCGGCGTCGGGGTAGGAATCGGCGTGGGTTCTTTCAGACCGGTACCGGAACCATCTCCCTTGCCACCTTTTTTGATACTCACATCTGACATATCATAAAGGCTCGTCTTGCCATCCTTCAGGCGCTGGTAGGCAACCAGTGCGTAATATCCCTGCTCCGTAGCCATCCCGTCCAGAGTGCCTGCTGCCGCCCCGCCGTTATTTCCGGCACCCGCCTTTACATGCATAAATCCACTTCCATCGATATGATAGGAAAGAAGATTCTCTATTGTCCAGTGGCCGCCCTTGATGAAACGCGAATCCGTCTCCGGGTCAATCCCAAGGCTGCATAAAGCCGTAATGATCTGTGCACAGGACTCCTCTGTCTCCACACCCATCGTGGAATATCCACCGCTGTCGTTCTGCATTTCCGACAATTTATTCAGCCCTCTGTCAATGGCAGCAGTCACATTCTCATAACCTGATTTATGATAATACGGTGCCAGCGCCTGCAGTGTCATGCCGGTGATATCAGAATCTGCATTACTCCCCATCAGCGTCCATCCGCCACCCGGGAGTTCACTCTGCAGCAGGAAATTCACCAGCGCAGATTCCGAATTCTGCTCCTTCGCAGACGGGTTCTCCGGGAAAGAATATTCCGGGTGGCAGTTAAGGGCAAGGAGTGCCCAGATCGGGCCGTTTAATCCCTGTTCCTTCACAAGGCTGAGATCAGAGATATATTGAAACAGATTGTAACCCCCCACATTGCGGGCATCCTTCCCCTCCGAGGTCAGGACCAGGATTCTCTTGGAATACTCTGTATATTTGGAAGTATTGGTAAGGATTCCCTTCTTTTCCTCGATATAATTTGCCGTGTGATTATAATAGGTAGAGAAATATTTCTCCTTCAGGCTTAAACCGCCTCTCGCCAGCCCAAGCACATACCATTCGCTGCCAACAGAAGGATTGGTATCTGTTGCACGCATATAGGCGCTGGTCTCTGCCATAACCTGACTGACCGATTTCTTCAGGGCATTTGCTCCCTGCATGACCGTTACCTTACAGGAGGCCGTCATTTCCGGGTGTTGTGTTACAGAAGCGGTAATCGTAGCTTTGCCATTCTTTACTGCTGTGACAACTCCCTTTTTGCTTACTTTCGCAACAGAAGTGTCACTGCTTTTCCATGTCACTGTATACTCTTCCGTAACCGATTCCGGTACCGGGACCACCTTCAGGGTGTATTTCTGCCCCCGGTTGATCTTAACGGATTTACTGTTAAGAGAGATTCCCTGAAGTCCTGCGGGAAAGTCAGCAATGATCAGATGGTTTAAAGTTCTGGCACTGTCCAGATAGAAGCGGTTATCTTCTGTCGTCTGAGGGGTCAGTTCCATAAACGAATCCCCGGTACTTCTAAGAACCCTCGGTTTCGTCAGACTCTCATATCCATCCGGGACAGGAAATGTCAGAGAGATCATCGTCATTGGCTGATAGTTTTCTCCTGTACGGATATCCGTATAGGAAATATTTATATCATAAAGAAGCTGTGGAAGAGTCCCCGGATATGCTTCGGAGAGCTCCTGTATAGTCTGTTCCTGATCCGGGTTCTCCTGCACATGGGTCTGCACATACCAGGGATTTCCCGTGGCGGTCACTCCACTGTCAGAAGAAATCAGTGCCGCAATACGGTTTCGGACAGTTTCAAGAGTCTCTTTGACTCCGGCATCAATTTCTGCCTGCTCCTCTTCTGTCAGACTGTCATAGGTGTCACTGGCAAGAAAGAACTTCGAGACCGTTTCTGAGGACAGATCAATTTCTTCGAGCGCCGCTGCTTCCTGAATACAGGAAATCATGGCTGGTATATCCAGCTTTTCTTCACCGGCTTCATTATTTTCTTCTTCATTTCCGGCCGCGCCATCGTCTGTCTCTGACTGAGATGGTTCGGTGTCAGACTGGAATTCATTCGCAGTTTCTCTGTCGTCAGAATCATCATGCTGTACAGGGACAGAAGTTTCTTCTGCCTCCCCGTGTATCTGCTCAGCCGGTGGCATCTGGGCTGCGGGTACAGGACATGCGGTCACAGCAATTCCTGTACTGAGAAGCAGTGCCATCCATTGTTTATTCATTTGTTTCCTCCGCGTTTTTAATCTAAAAAATTACATCCGGGTAAAATAGCACCCGCAATTCCTGAAATTACAAAATGACAGATGACTCTCCCCCTGTCATATAGCAGGTAGAAAGGACATCTGCCTTATTTTTTTGTATCATTCTTTCCAAATTTTGCAGCAATTATCAGAGCGATTATTACATTTATCAGAAAATTCCATCCATAAGTATCTTTCCATATGTTTAACAGGCAGCTCAAATCTGAAATTTTATTGTGGAATATAAATTCTCTTGATATAAATATAGCTGCCAGGCTCGCCAAAAACATTAATGAAATAGTCAGCAAAAATATTTTTATTTTATTCATATATATAAATTATACAGGATAGGAATCTGTAGACATTTTATATTCAGAAACTAATTTTGTTCTTGCTGAATCTGAATATATTGATATAATCACGCGCAATTTTGAACCATACATAGCTGTAATTGAAGTACCATATCCCTTTTTTTTGAATTTACTGTAATGTTCCTCTATACAATCACTCGCATAAGAAGAAATTCCCGCTCCAATTGCACTTCCTGCTATAGCTGCTCCTTCACCTCCGCAAGATCCAATTGCTGTTCCAGTTGCAGTTAACACAGCACTACATAATGCCTTTATAGTTTTCTTTTCGGTAGATACATTAAATGAAAAATTATACTTAGCGCGCTTCCATTGATTAAATTCCCGTGATTCATAATTATCAGCGCTTACAATATTTACATTGCTATCATTTGCATATACAGTAACTGTAAAAATTTGCAAAATCATACATAAAATTATAATTATAAATGCTTTTTTCATTCTCTTATCTTCTTTTGGGGTATGCAGTGTGTTGATAACACACTGCATACTGATTTTATTATTTAACAGTTACTTTTTTAATCTTTGAGAAAGAGCCATAAACTGCTTTTCCGTTTACTTTTCTGTAAGCACGTACTTTATAGTAACGGGTCTTTCCGGTGAGGAGGCTCTCGTCTGTCGCACCTGTACCTTTGGTGATCTTTATGCGGGTATAGGTACCATTTTGGGAATCGCTGGCATATACCTGATAGCCATCGGCACCCTTTACCTTACTCCATTCAAGCACTGCTGTCTTTGAAGTTGAGCCTGCGGACAGGGTCGGAGCAGAAAGTACTGCCTTTGCTTTCTCTGTTGCTGAATAGCTTCCGTATACTTTCTTTCCGCTTACATTGCGGTAAGCACGTACTTTGTAATAATAAGTCTTACCGGTAACTGCTTTCTTATCAAGGAAGGTAACTGCACTGTTCTTTGCGGTTGATCCAATTGCTGTATACTTGCCATCCTTTGAAGCAGAGCGGTATACTCTGTAACCGTTTGCTCCGGAAACCTTATTCCATGTGACACGGATGGTGGTATAGTTCTCGGAATCAGTTGCTGCGATCTTTACTTTTCCAAGCTTCGCTTTTCCAATCACACCATCTTTGTCATAACTGCTTACAGTCTTTCCGCCCCATGTATAAGAATAAGCTCTTACTGTGTAATAGTAAACTCTTCCTGTAACTGCTTTCTGATCCTTATAGGAAATATCTGTTACCCGGGATGCGATCTTCTTCCATCCGCTGTCTGCTGTTCTGCGGTATACCATGTATCCGTCTGCGTTATCCACGCTGCTCCAGCTGATCTGGACAGTCTTATAGTTGATTGCCTTTGTCTGAAGATCTGCAGGCATATCTGCCTTAAATGCACCCTGTTTGCCCGCAAGTTCAATGTGGTAATCTGCCACGATCGTCTTGATCAGCCCTAACTGCTTCGCATTCCACATATAGGACTTGCCTTCCACACTCATGCCGTCGATCAGCTTCTGAAGTGCTGCAAGCTCTGCTTCTACATTTGCAATGTTCTCTTTGGTAACAGCAGTCGGAAGATTGCTGATCCACTCATCTGCCTGCTGTGCATCTGAAATGTCCTTACCTGCCTTGTCAGCCTGTGCCGTCAGTGCTGCGATAACCTCTGCAAAAGTCATCTCCTGACTGCCGACTTTGACTTTCAGGCCTGCCATGGCATCTTCCTGTCCCTGATAATCCTTAGCATAACGGTCAAGGAAAGCCTTAACATCTGCGTAGGAATCTCTGTCTACCGGGTGATCTTTTACTGTTGCATAAATCTGTGCTGCTTCATCTGCGAAGAACTGCTGATATGCACTCTGGCCTTTCTCATAAGTCAGTGCCATGGCAAGAAGCTTCTCCATATTCTCAACCAGTGCGGTGTTCTCGCTTCTGAATTTCTTCTCTTCTGTTTCTGTTAATCTGTCATAAGCATTCTTGGCTTCTGCAATCTGTTTCAGCTCTGCTTCTGTAAGTTCACGCTTAGAGGTATCACCTGCTGCCGGAACTTCTTCATCAGAGGAGAAATCAACATCTGTCTGGACATCTTCAGTATCTTCAGCTGATTCTGCCTGAGGGATATCCACTGTCTCAGCTGCCTGCTCATCAACTTCATCACTGCTGAATGCGTCCGCACTTCCATCTGAGAAATCAGATCCCTCAGACTGTGCCGGTACCGCCTGTTCCTCTTCAACAGAAGCTGCCTCCTGTGCTGATGGAACTGTAGTCGGCTGAGGTGCCTCATATCCTCGTACTGTCTGCGCATCCGGGAGTGCTTTAAGCATTGCCTTGAGCGCATCGGCTTTCAGCTGGTAAATATAACCTTCTGCTTTCTCCAGAGAAGCTGTATTTGTAACCTGGGCTTTCTGCTGGTCATCAAGCGTATCATACAATGCTCTTGCATTTACCACATAAGCCTTCCAGTCATTCCAGATTTTCTCTGTCGGAACATTGTTATTCTTCTCTGTCAGTCTCAGAGGTCCGTCAGAAAGAGCACCTGAAGATGAAGTAGTGATATTCAGTTCATCGATAAAGGAGATCACATAAGCAACCTTCTCATCCGTACTCTGTCTGCTGATAAACAACTCCGCTTTTTCAAGCTCTGCATAGTTTGTCACACGCTTCTTCTGATCTGCTGTCAGGGCATCATAAGCCGTTCTGGCTTCCACTACAAGAGCCTGTTTCTTCAGATAATTATCGGAAGTAACCTCGCCGATTGCCTTGATCTTATCAACAACTGCAGCCGCAGCCTTCAGATCAGGAATCAGATTTCTCAGATACTGTAACGTACTGTAATTCGTAACCAGAGCTTTCTGCGCATCTGTAAGAGCATTGTACTCTGCCTGTACGCGGTCAAGAAGCTGCAGAACATACGGATCAAGAGTCAGTTCAGAAGAAGAAGGAAGCGCATCAATATCAGCGATAACCTTCTCTACTGCTTTCTTATCCTTATCTTTCTGCTCCTGCTGTTTCTCAAGTTCTCTGATCTTAGCCTCTGCTTCAGTCAGCTTAGAGTAATTTGTAATTACAGATTTCTCTTCATCATTCAGTGAATCATAAAGAGTTCTTGCCTTCTCTACAGCCGCCTTGTCATCCAGTGTCAGCTTATCCGCTGCCGGAATCGCATTAATGGCTGCCATAGCTTTTTCAATAGAATTACCTGAACCAGTCTCTGCTGCAAGAAGCTTTCTAAGTGTATCCTTGTTAAAGATTGCCTTGTGAGTTTCGTCTAATGCTTCGTAAGCGTCTCTCGCTTCTTTGATCTGCTTTTTCGTACTGTCATCGTTAAGGGCAAGGATCATGTTGTTAACTTTTTTTGTTGGAACAGTTACGTCTGTAAATTCCCAGAAGCTGGATGTTTTTTCATATTGTCTGATAAATGCATCCAGACCACGTGCAATCTGCGGAACATCATAATTTGTGAATCCATGAATACTTCCGTCAAAAACACCATCTACATCTACCAGATCAAAGAATGCATCAAGAATATTGTTTCCATTCTTAGTATATCCACTGGAAGAATCTAAAACATTTACACCAAACGTTCCTGCAAAAAGCATTGCCTGTGCATCATTCCATGCGTTGTTTCCATAAGACATACATCCTGTTTCAAATCCTGGTGTACAGAATGAACCTGTTGAACGTTGTGCAATTGCTGGAAGCTTATGTAATGCCTTGTCTACAGCTTCTGTTACATCATCGTAACCAGGCTTTTTGTACCAGAAAATAAGTGGCTGCCATCCCATGGTATTGTCGGCATTTGCAAAAATTTTGTCTTCGGCATTTGACAAAGCTTTTGCTGTATCATGTGCCCATTGGTTAAGTTCTGTATCTTTAAAAGTGTCAGCGGTATACCCACCTGCTTTTATTGCATTAATAGCATATACAGTTGTATAAGTAAGTTCTGTGCTTTTTCTTGATCCAACTGCCGAAAGAAGGTCTACAGACGAAATGTCCCTTGGATCATATCCAATAGCTTCAATAGCTAAAATTAATTTTGAAAGTTCTGTTGTCTTCCATTGAGAAACATCAGTTCCCTGATTTTTAAGTAACTGCAAATACTCTTTGGTATTTGCAAACCATTTGTCAAAATAATTTGTATCTCCATATGGAATATAGCCGCATCTAGCTGCTGTAAAAATGGCCCAAATATCTGTATTTTCATAGGATGGGGATTCTTTAGATCCAAAGGCATTTTTATTTTGGCAATAGTTCATAATAATGTTACAAGCCTTTTTAGCTTTTTCATAGTAAGATGGCCAATTACTTGGATTACTTGAGTTTCCCTTAGCTCCATTGTCTACAACTTCACCAGTACCGTCAACTACTTCAACTTTGAAACTATACCCATCTTCTTCTGCTTGTGCTTCTTTTCCATCTTTAAATTTCAAAATAGGCATATTAATCCATTCTACGCTTAATGGACGTTCGCCTAAAAAACTCGTATCAATTGTAGCAGATTTTATATCTTTCTTTACATCATCAGATGGCAAAACTACTTCTATACCATATTTTTCAATAATAGATTGTTGTTCATCAGTTAAATCTGTAAATTTTACACCTATCACATTTACAACATTATTATTACCGTCATCGTAAATATTCTTTTTTTCACCATCTATAATATCTACTTGATATGGGAAATGATAATTTTTAGCATAATCAACAAAACGATTATAATCTCTGGGTACGCTTGTACTCCATACTTTAGGTTCAGTGGAAGCCTGAACTTTAAGAGTTATTTCTTCGGTTTGTAGATTATAATATGGATAGCCATTATTATCTTCTGGGGAAATAGTCCATTTTTTATTAAAGTCAAACCCTTCATAAGTTCCCTGGTTTTTCATTTCAGACGTAGTTTTGCCAAAATCAGCATAATTAGGAAACTCTTTATTATTATCTCTATTTGCAATATATTCAGACCTGATTTTAATGTCTGGCATATTTTCTTTATCATAATAACAATTGGTTGCACTTGCTGACGTACTAGAAAAACTTTTTCGTGTAAATGAAACACATAGATATCCCCATGTATCATCTTCTATTTTGGGTTCCAGTTCATCTGCTAATGACTTTATTGCTTCCGAATACTGTCCATATCCTATACAATTTTGGTAAGTTATTCCAGTATAAGTTGTTCCTAATTGACAAAATTCAAATTCTAAATCATTCTCAACAATATCCTCAGCTATTTCTTCGATTGTTTTTTCACTCTGCAAATCGTAAGTTATCGCTATGGAAGAATCCATTAAAGTTCCATTTCCCTCGATTGCACCTATTGAAACATTTTCATCTTCATCGTCATAAATACAAGTTACGTTTCCTTTAATTGTTATTCCTTTTGCAATTCCATCACATTGCGAAAAGACAGTTTGAAATTCATCTGTTTCGCTATTATATGCATATGATTCATCAATTTGTACATTTATATTTTCTACAATTCCATTGTCATTTATACGAAAAGGAAATACAGCAATGTTTTCTTTTGCTTCTTTTGAAGCATATGTAATGGTGTGTCCTTTTCCGTTCAATATGCCGCCAAAACTAGATGTTGCTTCTGGAACATCTGAAATGTCAATGTCATTACATAGTATAACCGTTTTATTATTATAATTTTGTATATTTTCGATAAAATTATAATAATCTTGTTCTGTATTAATACAGTATTTCCCTGTTGAATCTTGTGATAATATATCTGAATTAGCTTTTACAAGATAGGCATTACTAAATAATAGAAAAGCTGAGAATATTAACTGATATAAGATTTTTTTTTCTTTTTTCTTTTTCTTCATATCTATTTACACCCTAAAATTAAAATAATATGAAAAAGACGAAGAACTAATGCTTTATAAAGTGAAACTTTATAAAGCATTAGTATCTTCATCTTTTTATTTGCTATTAAAATTTACTTTATTTCCAACCCGGAACCTGAATCCACTGATCTCCCTGCTGAACATAACTGGAAAATCCAAGATCTAATCCCATCATCATAGAAAAATCTAAGCATACAGTGTGTTCTTTAGTGTCGGAAAGTACAGTATCAACACCTAAGTTATCTGTATTACCATCAATAATAGTCATCCAACCTGAATAATTATTATAGTCTTTCTCAGAAAGCCAATCTGTTTTATGTACTATATTGTTCCAGGTTGAATTTTTTGTAACCTTCATGCTTTCTGTTTCTGTTGTATTAAGATTTGATAATTTGAAATATTTTCCTCTTCCGTTAGCAAGAGAGTTTGCTGTTTTATTTGCTGTACCATCATCTGCAAATACTTTCCCTAAATCGCTATTAGCATGATTTTCCATTTTAACAGCTGGAATATAATTTCCATACTGACCATCATACCAACTTAAAACTCCTTGATAATGATAAGTTTTACCATTTAAAGTCTCTTTTGTTTCAGTATCAGATCCCGAAACTGCTTTCAGAACATCTAGTGCAGTAACAGAACCGTTGGAATTTGTTACTGTAACAACTTTTTCTGGCACAATGTCTGGTGACGCACTATTTTTTCCTGTTAAACCAGTTGTCTTTATAGACACTTTTGCAGTTACTGTATCTGCCATAGCCGGTACTGCTGTGCTTCCTACCATTGTTGTTGCCATTAAGAATGCAATCACGCTTTTTCTTACTTTCATGTTCATTTTGTTTCCTCCTTAATTAAATGTATTATTTTTTTGCAGGTTATCCTGCAAAATATATCATTTCGCAGCCTTTTCAGACCACGTTTGATACCTGTTTTCCATAAGAAAGGGTATAAAAAATAAACCTCCGTTATGCCTACAGATATTTGTTTTTTATTTTTACTAAAGTCCGTCTCCTGACTTAAAGTTCCAGAGTATTTTTCAGACATACTCTAACCTACTTACTGCCCTTCTCAGAAATAATTTCCAATGGCTTCGCAGTGTTCGTCCTTATTACAGTGGGGATGAGACCGTACCGGTATCTCACCGGATTTCCAAAAGCTAAAGATAAAGAGATAACGTTACTTCCGATATTCTGTTATCAAAGTGCAAAAAAAATCCCTGCCGGATTCGGCAGGGAATATCAATGTACAAACCAAGAATCCACTCCTATCCTTTATATTAAAGTATCCCTTATGAATACTTCTACAAGAATACAGTGAATTGCAGACTGAATATACTACAAGGGACGAAAGCCCTGTTTGGGATTCTCACCCAACGATTCTTCAATCATTACCGTAGTAATGAGCTGTACATGTGCGCTAAACGCTATTCGTTTTTTACGAAACCATCTTAACATTTTGTCCATAATTTGTCAATATCCCGATTACAAATAATTACTTCCCTTATTATCCCCGGAATACGTCTGAGAAAACACTCTTTTACAGAATCTCCACAATGCGGAATATACAAATCAAAGGAATGATCTTCCACACCTCTGTTGTGAATTACTCGGCAACTGAGTTACCAGAGCATCTGAATTAAGGCGGGATACCGCCTTTTTTCAGGGTGCATCCATGGCACCACTACTGTTTGCTCTTTAGAGCTATACAGCTACTTTTATTATTTCCGGTGTTTTCAGTCCGGTTACGGACAGTTCTTTTTTTACTCCGGATACGGAGTGATATTTTCTCAGGATATTATATGCGCCTACGGCATCTGCGTTATAGGTTCTGTTTCCCTCTCTGTACAACCCTCTCTCTTTCCGTTTGGACGGCTCTGCATATCTTTTCCCTACTTCCGGTGACAGCGGACTGCACTGGCTGGTATAACTTTCTTCCTAAAGTAACGAGAATGCGACGCGCAATTATTCAAAACCAAAAACATTACCTGCAAATCATACAAATCCCCACACATCCAATAACCAGCGCACAGAAAAGAAACGCTTTCCCTGCGCGTCCCCTCCCTGATTTTGTCTCCCCCCTCAAAAAATTTGTTGTCTTTTCTCCAAAAAAGTGTATAATACAATTTAATCGAACATTCATTGACAATTACCGGTTTTTAGTTCTGTCAGTCACGGTATAGAAATGTCGGACTTTCAGCTAAGAGGGAATCAGGTCAGAATCCTGAACAGTCGTGCTGCTGTATACGTGCAGCCATATCTCATATCCATTGCATCGTTATGCGAGAAGGAGAGACATGGCGTTACTGCGTGAGTCAGAATACCTGCTATAAACTGCCGCCATTAACTACACGCAATAGGAAATGGAAGGGTGATCTTCTTTAGTGTTCTCTTTTTTACAGAAGTATCATCCTTACATATGTTTTCTCTGTTCCTTTTAAGGAATATAGAACACCAGCAGTTATCAGTACCTTGTTATTTTTATCATAGTCCATACTACTCCCATGCAGAGAAAACAACATTGTCTATCAGCAAAGGAGTATTTTTTTATGTCAAATTCTCTGACACTTACGCGTCGTAACTGCGGACAGTATATTGAGAAGAATATGGAACTTCCACAAAACTGCCGCTCTATCTCAGCAGAAACCTTTTTTAACAGACCTGATATTCGTTCTGTGGTATTTCCCTATGAAATGGAACAGATTGGAAACAAAGCCTTTCAGGGATGTTCCCGGTTAAGCAGAATAGAGCTTCCTGAACATCTGCAAAAACTTGGCATAGGGGTATTTTCAGACTGCATTTCTCTGAAAAAAGTCAAAATTCCCGCCAGCCTTACCAGTATTCCAAAAAATGCATTTAACAATGGCCGAAAACTGAACAGTCTGGAGTTCGCCCCGAACAGCAAACTGACATTTATCGGTCCGAATGCCTTTTCAGAATGCGCTACTCTTACGGAAGTTGTTTTCCCTGCCTCTCTGGAAGAAATCGATGACAGGGCTTTTTATAAATGTAAGAAACTGAGTTGTATTTCTTTTCCGGGGGGAGATTTAAGGGTTATCGGAAAGCAGGCTTTCTATTTCTGCGGAATGGATTCGCTGCAGCTGCCTGATTCGCTGGAAGTTCTTGATGAGAGTGCTTTTTTTAAGTGCTGTAATCTGACCTCTGTGGTGATTCCGCCCAATGTCAGATACCTTGGAAAATGGATCTTTCATGGATGTAACCGCCTGCAGTATCTGGAGATTCGCCATGATCCTGAATTTATCGGGGAATGGATCATCAACAAAGCGGCTACGATCCGCTGTTATAAAGGTTCTAAAGTAGACAGATACTGCCAGCAGTCAGGATTCAAAGTAGAATACTTTTCCTAATAACAACAAAATCTGTATTGAACAGACAAAAAAGAGGAATGTTTATGAATGATACTTTTACTTATTTTCAAAAGAAGGGATGTACTGTTTTTTCTTTTCCGGGAAAAACAAGGGTTCTTAGCACCAGTCCTCTTAATGGCGGGATCACTGCTCATCTCACGCATGCTTTAAATATCAACTGCATGAATGGTGCCTATGAATGTGAAATGCTTGGAAACACCTATGAGGAAGACCTGAACATTCATACAAAAGAGCTGGGAATTGATCCGCAGACAGCAACCGCACTCAGCACAGCGGCATGGACTGAACTGTGTGCTGTTGAGAAAATCTGTTATCAGGAGTTATCCGTGACTGCTGCTGTTACAGGGGGAATTGATTCAAACGGAATGTGTCCGGGAGATCCTTCTTCTTACTATGAAAGAAACGGCGCTTACGAGATGCTGCCACCCGGTACGATCAATGTTTTTATCTATATCAATCAGAATGTTACAGAGGCAGCCATGGTCCGCTCAATGATGATTGCTTCGGAGGCAAAAGCAGCGGCCGTTTCACATCTCTTACTTGGAAGCTGTTATTCAGAAGAAATCGCGACAGGTTCTGGTACTGACGGAATGGTGATTGCCTCGGCTATGGAGGGAGAGCTGACACTTACCGATGCCTCCGGACATTCCAAGCTTGGAGAGCTGATTGGCAGGGCAGTCCGTATGGCAGTAAAACATGCCCTGATGAAACAGACAGCTGCCTGTGGTCCGAGACAGTTTCAGGTTCTTGTTCGTACTGGCAGATATGGAATCACCCCGGGAACTCTGTGGGATTTTTATACAGAGCATGAGATTCTTTTTCATGCATACAATATTAGTTTTAAGAAAGCTTCTGAGCTGGAAGGAATACTTCTATCGCGAAACAGAAACAGCAATCTGGTTTTATGTGTGTCTCTTTATCTTCATCTGATGGATCAGCTTCGCTGGGGACTAATCATGGAACCGGAGGCTGTCCGAGAGGGAAAAAGGCTGCTTCTTTATGGACTGTACTGTGGACGGGATACTTATCTGGGCGATGTTTATCCCGAAGATGTATGGAAGAACGAAGTACTGAAAACATTTTCACTTAAAGAACAGCTGATTTATATTTTAATCTGTTATTTTTCTGTCAGATCATAGTTGGATCATCACATTTTTATGGTAAAAATATTCTATGCCTGCTTTCTCCTGATGAAATACAAAAGGGAAGTGAATAGAATAAGTTCAATGTCCACTCACTTCCCTCCTGAAATCGTTGAAATCTATATACACATTATAAGGGAAAAGCCGCAAAAAAGCGAATCCGGGTGGTTGTGGATAAAGTAAAAATGACGGATAAAAAACAGTACATAACATCAATAAAAAAATTTAAAATTCGTCATTTTTACTAATGCCCTATGCAAGGGTCTGAACAATAACCTAACATCAAGCATCAGGTAAACTAATAAACAGCCTGAAGAAAACTCTCCAGACTGTTTTTATCATTTCTGTGCGAAATACTCTTTTGTAAGTGTAATGGCGGTTCCTGAAAGCAGGAATACACCAATTAAGTTGGGGATTGCCATGAGACCGTTGAATGTCTCAGCAATGCTCCAGAGAAGTCCCAGATTTACAGTTGCACCAAGGATTGCCACTAATGAATAGGCAATCATAAATGGGCGGATAACTTTTGCAGAGAATAAGAATTCAATGCAGCGTGCTCCGTAAAGTCCCCATCCGATAATCGTTGAAAATGCAAAGCAGCACATGGCAACTGCCGTAAAGATAGAAACCCAGCCTCCGTATGTAGCAGTAAATCCGGAAATTGTAAGTTCTGCACCTGCCGCTGCACCGTAATTTACCGGCACGCCGCTTACAAGGATCACAAGTGCTGTCAGAGTACAGATCACGATTGTATCTGCAAATACCTCAAAGATACCAAACATACCCTGTTTTACAGGCTTGCTTGTATCTGCACAGGCATGAGCGATAGACCCTGTACCAAGTCCGGCTTCATTGGAGAAAATACCTCTGGAAACACCCTTTTTCATACTGAGGAAAAAGCTTCCGATCACACCGCCTGTCACTGCTGACGGATTAAAGGCTCCATAAACAATATCATGGAAAACTGCCGGAACTCTTCCGATATTTAAGATTACAACACCTAATGCAAGTACAATATAAAACAATGCCATAAAGGGCACCAGCTTCTCGGAAACACTTCCGATTCGCTTGATACCACCCAGCAGTACCATACCAACCAGCAGCGTGATCACAATTCCAAGGATCAGATTCAGTCTGCCTGTGGAAGACTCTGAAATCACATTGAAGTTAATAAGAGCTGTATCAATTGCTGTTGTAATGGTATTTACCTGAGTAGCATTACCTGTTCCAAATACAGTCAGTACACCGAATGCAGAATAAAGAACTGCAAGAAATCTCCAATTCTTTCCCAGACCATTCTTAATATAATACATAGGTCCGCCTACATAATCCCCATGTCTGTTTCTCTCACGGAAATGTACTGCTAAGGTAACCTCTGTAAATTTCGTGCACATTCCAAGGAGCGCGGAAACCCACATCCAGAATACAGCTCCCGGTCCGCCGATGGCGATAGCTCCGGCAACACCGGCGATATTTCCAGTACCTACTGTACCTGCCAACGCAGTACAGACTGCCTGGAAAGGTGTCATGGAACCGTCAGAGGCCTCTTTTTTCTTAAAAATTCTTCCCAGTGTGGTTTTAAGCGCATACGGGAATTTCCGGATCTGGACAAAACCAGTCCGCAGGCTCAGGTAAAGCCCTACGCCGATAATACAGATCATAGCCGGGACACCCCAGATAAAATTATTTACGACGTTATTGATGGATTCAATTGTCTGAAGCATGTTAAATAAACCTTTCTTTCGTGTAATAATAACAGTTTAGCACTTTTTTCACCGTATGTACAGAAAAATTCTATTAAGATAAAGCATTAAAGCACAATAAGTTAACAGCGCAAACAGATACGATCAGCCGCTCCACTGCTTGCCATACCCATATCACTGCTTCACAGTTTGAGCAAAAGTCAAAATAACGTATAAATTTGTCATAATTTCAGTAGCATTTCCTCACCCAAACCTCTATTATTGTAAATATGAAATCAAGGAAAACACCTGTGTATTTTCTAACAGTACTTAAGCGTTTCAGTTATTCGGTGTAGCGCCGCGTAGCAAAGCGGATGATTTTATCCGCTTGACCATTTTCAACCTAAGGAGGACATGACAAAATGATTCAGAAATATACTTACGGGACCCCATTTGAAACCGATGCCATCGTAACTTCTATCCCGGCTTCTGAGGGAACTCCTGCATACGGAACTATCTCCACAGAGAACGGCTTCTCTTTTACTTATGACATGGATGACAACGATGTTGTCTATGGTCTGGGCGAATCAAGCCGCGGAATCAACAAACGTGGATACGTTTATGAAAGCAACTGTTCCGACCAGCCAAACCATACAGAAGATAAAATCTCCCTCTACGGAGCACACAACTTCCTCGTAATCTCCGGAAAACAGACTTTCGGTCTCTTCGTTGATTATCCCGGAAAACTGAAGTTTGATATCGGTTACACACTCTCTTCCCAGTTAAAGATCACCTGTGAGGATGCAAATCTTTATCTGTATGTGATCGAGGGTGAAACCCCTTACGATATCGTAAAACAGTTCCGTAAAATCATCGGAAGAAGCTATATCCCGCCTAAATTCGCATTTGGTTTCGGTCAGAGCCGCTGGGGATATACAACTGCTGATGACTTCAGAAAAGCTGCTGACGGATATCGTGAAAACAATATTCCAATCGATATGGTATACATGGATATCGATTACATGGAAGACTACAAAGATTTCACAGTCAATCAGGAAAACTTCCCTGACTTTGAGGCCTATGTCAATGAAATGAAAGAAAAAGGCATCCACCTTGTCCCGATCATCGATGCAGGTGTCAAGGTAGAGGCTGGCTATGATGTTTATGAAGAAGGCGTTGAGAAGAACTACTTCTGCAAACGTGAAGACGGCAGTGATTTCGTTTCCGCTGTATGGCCGGGCTGGACTCATTTCCCGGATGTCCTGAACGCAGATGCCAGAGCATGGTTCGGACAGAAATATGAACGTCTCATTTCCAAAGGAATCGACGGTTTCTGGAATGACATGAACGAGCCTGCAATGTTCTGCACACCGGAAGGCGTTGCTGAATTAAAAGAATACATCAAAGACAACTTCATGGACAAGGAAGAAACATCTGGATTCGTTCTCGGCGCAAAGGTAAAAGGACTTGCAAATAATCCGGAAGATTACAAACGCTTCTATCACAATGTAAACGGTCAGAAGATCCGCCACGACAAGGTACATAACCTGTTTGGCTATAACATGACCCGTGCAGCAGGTGAAGCATTTGAAAAAATCGCACCTGGCAAACGTTTCCTGATGTTCTCCCGTTCCTCCTATGTGGGAATGCACAGATACGGCGGAATCTGGATGGGAGACAACAAATCCTGGTGGTCACACATCCTTCTGAACTTAAAGATGCTTCCATCCCTGAATATGTGCGGTTTCCTTTACACAGGAGCAGATCTGGGCGGATTCGGTGCAGATACCACACGTGACCTGGTACTGCGCTGGCTGGCACTGGGTGTATTCACACCTCTTATGAGAAACCACTCCGCTCTGGGAACCAGAGAACAGGAAGCTTACCAGTTTGAAAATATCGAAGACTTCCGCCATGTGATTGGTGTCAGATATCGTCTTGTTCCATATCTGTACAGTGAATACATGAAAGCTGCATTAAACGATGATATGATGTTCCGCCCATTGGCATTCGACTATACAGACGATACTTTTGCTACTCAGGTAGAAGATCAGTTACTTCTTGGAAACGAAATTATGATCGCACCTGTTTATACCCAGAACGCAAAAGGCCGCTATGTATATCTGCCAGAGGAAATGATGTTCGTCAAATTCCTGCCGGATGGAACCATCTCTCAGGAAATCCTTGAAAAAGGCCACCACTATGTAGAAGTTGCCCTGAATGAGGTTCCGCTGTTCATCCGCAAGGGAAAAGCAATCCCGGTTGCTGATGTTGCACAGACAGTAAAGGATATCGATCCTGCTACGCTCCGAATGATCGGATATGAGGGAGCTGAATATGACCGTTATGATGATGACGGAGTAAGTGCTCTGTAATTTAACCAAATCAATCAGATTTACCTGCCTCAATTGCAGGAATTACCAGACAGCAGTTAGCATTGAACGAGATGTCACCTCATAAAAAATAAAAAGAAACAGTCACATGTATCCAATGAATATCAATATATTCTTTCAGTTATGTGACTGTTTTCTTTTAACTTATCAATTCTCCAAAAGAACCTGGTTTTGCCGGAACAAAATTTCCACTTTCATCAGTTGTTCCAAATTTTTCTTGATATTCTCCTTCAGTACGCGAAATTTTAGGTTTTTATTCTCTTTAGCAGATTCTACTCATGGGGAGAACATACTCATACCCATTGTATCCATGGAAGCCACACTTACGCTGTAGGGCTTTCTATCCTCCCCATAGAAACGCTTCTCCGAAGAAGTGGGCAAACCTATAACATAAGAAGTAACACACTTACTTAATTCCGTTAAAAATTAATACGTATTCCATAATCCGCAAAATAATTACTTAACCTTCTCCATGTATTTTCTCCAGCAATACCATCCGCTGTAAGTTTCTGATCTTTCTGGAACTGTACAATTGCATATTCCGTATTTGGTCCATATATTCCATCTATTCCTCCCACATCATATGCAATGGCACTTAAACAAGTTTGTAATAAACGTACATAATAAGAACTAGCCCCAGGGACTGTACAATAATCATACACATAAATATACTTGCCATTCTTAGTATGGAACAATCCCCATGTATTAGCCGTCAACATAATATCTTCATCGCTTAATATGCCGGAAGGAATAGATGCAAATGAACCATACTTCAAAGCCAGTTTATTTACATTATACAAAGTGTCTTCTATGCGTGCCACGTCTACAGATGTCCGTTCTTCAACTGTTTCTTCATTATCAGTAGATATCTCTACATTAGTATCACCAAAAATATCTTGTCCATCAGAAAAATCTGCCGCATTTACTGAGCTGATTATAATTAGCTGTAACAAAAAAGAAAAAAGCAGAGCAAAAGTCATTTTCTTCTCTATTTTCATATACATTTCCTCCATTCATACCTCAAATATTTTAATCTCCGACCTTCCATTTCAAAAACTGCCTGTAACCTTTTATAAATATTTTTTTGCATTTGATTAATGTGTTGATGTTGGTAAGAGAGTCCCATCAACTACTGGTGTACCAACAAGTTAATTTCTTGAACATTCTCGCGTCCGTTTTTTATTCCTGCGTTGTCACCGGTCGCCGTAACCACCCATTGAATAACCACAAGTAAGGAACTGAACTTTTCCATGCTAATAAATTCTTAAAACAGAGGTCTCTAACTTAAGTTATGACTTAACAATTAATCATATAACTATTTTTTATGCAGGAACATCGGAATCACCTCCAAACATAATAGGATTATCTTTTTCAATCATCTTCAATCATTTTGTTCAGCATCAAAATATCTATTTTCCTCCATACCTCGTTTCCAGCTATTCCATCAATTGTTAATCCTTCTTCTTTCTGAAAGTTCTTTATTGCTTCCGTTAGTTCTTCATTTGATTTTGTAACAGAGTTTCCATTGTAATATTGTAATTTTTCCAAACATTTTTTTAACAACTTCATATCATCATTTTCTGTTACAAAATATGTCTCATTATTTTCTGTATTTATCACAGCAACAACTTCCGTAAATAATGAATCACCCTCCCTGATATTTTCCGGGTCAAAAGGCAAAATCGGAATATTTTCTAAAGATCCATATTCAAAATATAATTCATTCAATAAATGAATACTTTTCTGAAATTTCTCCTGCTGTTTCAATTCTTCTTCCGTATAGTTTTCAAAAAATAAAGTATTATAATAATATAATACTTTATTCATTTTATCTACATCATCCGGATTCTCTTTTTCCAGTTGATCCATCGTCCCTGTTTCACGAGCCCACACATTATTCAAACAAATACTACAAATAAAGATAATCATCAATAACACTGCGTTTTTGCTTCTGCTATGTTTCATTTGATACTTCTCCTTTCTTCAGATACATTTCAGTTCTTCTTACTTATATTTAAATGATAACACATTCGTCGCAAAATTTTATGAAACAGCGAAATTCATATATAAATTGGCGAAATTCGTTTTTTCAAAACATAGTGTGTTTTTTATAAGGTTTTTTGCCACAATTCCTCTCCAATATTTCTGTAATGTTGCACAAACAGTAAAAGATATTGAACCCGCTTTTATCTGCATGATCAGATATGAGGAAGCTAAATATAGCCGTTATAATAGCGACAGTATAAGTATGCTGTAATCATCAGCCCAAAACAGTTACCTCAAAAATAGCAATAAAAAGAAACAGTCACTTACATCTGATGAATTAAGATATTCACTCAAATATGTGACTGTTTTCTTTTTGAAATCTGTTTTATTACAGCTTCACAATCATTGTATTTTCCTCTTTAAAAACTATTTCTCCCAATGAACTTAAAAGTGCTACATTAACCCCTTCATATTTTTGATATTCACAGCTTCCAATAAAAATATAATTCACCTCATATTTATCAAGCAGTTCCTGTACTTCTTTTTTATCTGTTGAAGTATAAATAGTTTCCACGTCTGTTCTTCTTTTGTTTTCTTCATCAAGATTATTTCGCCATAACCATTCATGAACATACCATCCTAATACCGTCGGCAATCCTGTCATAGCAGAAACCCGGTTGTCATAGTCTTTATAACTGTCGCCGCAAGCTTCAAGAACGGTTGGCTGACCTGTAATATTTTTATTCAGCCATCGTATTGCTGCCGCATCTTCAGGAATGGCATTTTCTAGATAAGCAGTTGCATTGAGAGTTTGGTATTTATTTTTCAGAGGAAAACCTGTAAACCAATTTGTTGTAGCATTTACGAAATATCCACAGGTAGATATAAGAAGTATTATTGCCATTCCCCCAACGGTTATTTGCACTTTTGATAATCTTACCTTTTTCTCATATCTATTATCCAATTTAGTTTCTTGCAAAATTTTTATTCTGTCTGCCACAAAAAATACCAGAATATACGACATCATAAGCGCAAAAAGTATATATGCCTGATAAGTCAACTTAAACATAGTATTTGCTCTTGGTGCTGTTTTTTCATAGATATCTCTTACATAAATGATTTCCGGAATCAATATTAGTCCCATTGCACAAAGAGAAAGTACAACTCCGTATAAATCAGAAACATTAATTTTGTAAAATAAATTCCTGTTTTTTTTATTTGTAAAATTCCTATTTTTTATCAGCGTAGATACGACAAATAATCCACATATAAGCAATGGAAAAGCCCATAATACACAAAACTGATAAAACGCCGTATGAATTTTCACTATTCCGATTCCCTGTACCATAACACTTTTAAACTGTAAATGGAATGGTAACGAAATCAACACCGCAGTCAGCAGAAGTTCTATCCATTGCACAACGCTCCATTTTATACCGGTTCTCATATCTGAAGGTTTCATATCTGTAGAATTAAGATATCTCTTCAAATTTCCAAAAAACAGTGTTCCACATATTACAACATAATAAATCATAAAATCCCATGTATTTGAAAACAGGAAAATTCCAAGGAACAGTCCCAGCAGAAATATCTCTTTCTGTTTCCAGCTTTTACCGGAATTTCTTTTTATCCATGCATATAAAATCCCCAATACTGCCAAAACAAAAAACACATTAATCACATGCGCATGTAAATCCCCAAGAACAAAAGAATATGAAGGAAATTCATGAATTGTCTCGTCCCCTGTCACAGGTGGATCAAATCCTATAAATCGTGTTGTGCTTGGAAACCAGTAATCTTCTCTTATCCCCAGTAATGTAAAAATTTTTCCATATATAATATAATGAAGGTTTCCACTCATGGATACAGATAAACCTGCTAAAATACCTCCAAAATCTGTTATCCATGCTCTTCCCCTTTTACCTAATTTATCCTTAAGCATCTGACGCACAAGACTAAATGGCAATACAAACGCAAATGCAGCTATCATGGTACGCATAAGATTGTATGTAATCTCTACCTTTGTTCCTGTAAGTTTCGTAAGAAACACCGCAAAATATTGACCACCATAATAGTAGTTAAAAGCTTTGCCAGCATACCACATATCTTCTGACGGAAGTGTTGTGCTACGCATCATAGACTTCATAAAACCAAAATCCATATATTTTTCAGTTCCATGAGCTGCCGGATGAAATCCTGCCATATATGTCCACAAAAGAAATACAACAAAGAAAATCACTTCTTCCCAATAAACAAGTTCCATATGTTTCCACGGAAAAACCTTTCTTTGTTTTCCATATATTCCATAAGCAATACTGCTCCCCCCACATAAGGTAGTAATTACGACAGAACTCAATGTGGTAAAGTGAACCACTTTTATAGAAGTCAAAATCCATACTCCATATCCGCATATCACTATTGCTATAACCTTTGAATTCATCCATCCATTATCATCAAAACCTTTGAATATCTGAGCCGTTATCGGCATAAATACCAATCCAAGAATCCATAAAATTTCCCACCATATCATGAATGTAAAGAAATCGGATCCTAACAGCCAAAAAGCAACTCCTATCAATAGCCCTGCTGCCAGTAATTTAAATTTATTTACTTTTTTCATAATATATTTCTCCATAATTTTTTTTATAATTAAGCAAAAATATACCAGTCACTTCATCATATAAGCTACAATAACTCTATATCTTTTTTTGCATCATTTGTATTTGAATAATATCATATTTATTGCAAAATTTTCTAAAATGGCGAAATTCATATATAAATTGGCGAAATTCGTTTTTCGAGAACATATTGTGGTTTTTTATGATGTTTTCTGTCACAATATTTTCCCTCTTGACTAATTTTCTGCAAAATAAAAGACAGCGCAGTCCTACCACTACACTATCTTTCATAGATTCTACATAATTTATAAGTACAGCATTATCTTTACAGTAAAAATCTGATTTGTATTCGAAACATCCATAAATCCCTGATATTTTTCTACCATCTTCCTAACATTTGCAAGACCAATGCCATGTCCTTTTTCTTCCTTCGTTGACAATAATTTATTTTGTTCTACATCCAATTCATGTTGAAAACTGTTTTTAATTTCCATGGAAAACATACCTTTTTCATAGTATATATTCACTGACATCCATTTATCTTCTGTCTGCTCTGCTGCTTCTATTGCATTCTCTGTCAGGTTTCCCAAAATCACATTCAGATCAAATGCTGATATACACAAATCAGATGGTACCCGTACCTCATACTCTACATGATTCAGTTTCTTTTTTGCCTGTCCCAGAAGATAATTCAGCAGACTGTCAAGATTCTTATTCCCACAACTGACCAGTTCAGACTGATTCTGCATATACTCCCCCATGTCCTGTATATATTTCCGAATTTCTTCATTATTCTGATTTGCAGCCATAAGTGCAAGTTCTCCCAGATGATTTTTCATATCATGGCGTAGAGCTTTTACTTTCTCTTCCGATTGCATCAACACATCCAACTGGTGAGAATAAATGAGCATTTGTTTTTCCATAAGAGATTGTTCTTCCAGTTTCTTATACGCACTTATCAGAACATCATATAAATAGAAAATCAATAATACAACTGCCAAAACACAACATCCAAATAACACCAGCAGGATACGATTTTTTAGTTCCTGTTCAACAATAAGCAATTCTGCCAGACAAAGTGCTGAAATAACCGCCAGTATCATCCCATGCGGAGTTTTATCTTCTCCTTTATTCTTAATCAAGATTTTTTCTGAAATAACATCGCAAATCAGCAATAATGGTACAGTTATATACGCAGCACATTCACCGACTTTCCCTGTTATTGAATAATCTGTCAGTAAATGAACAGCTACTAAATCACATCCCATATTAGTTCCATATACAAATAGTGTCACAAATATTTTCTTTTTCAATGCTCCTTCATAACACACTGTAATCAAAAAAATCAGCACTATATTTGTTATCACACTCATACCTGGCGAACAAAATATCAGATGTACCACTGCTGTCAAAACAAAAAACAATACATAACAGGCTCTTTCTTTTTTCTTTTCCTCAATATCTGTCCAAAAGAACAACCTCATAAAGCGATAGATTATATATGTACGCAAAAGATTCGTGCTTAATGTAGTTATCAACACAAACATTTACTCTCTGTCCCTCCACACACGCTCTGCCAGTTGCTTTCTCACTGATTTCCGATATGGCTGGCTGATTGGAATTGTATCTCCGTTTTTCATTTTCACAGATTCATAAGAACATTCTTCGATATAATCAAAATTGATCAGATACGACTGATGAATCTGAATGAAATTTCCCGGAATTTTCTTTGCTATTTCTTTCAGTTTGCCATTAAATTCTTTCTGTCCGTCTTTTAAAACCAGATGCACTTTTTTATTCTGACTGCTGAAATACAGAATATCTTTATATAATACCTTGAAATAATATCCACTGCCAAAGTACTCGAAAATACCTTTTCTGACTTCCGAAATTTTCTGAATCCTGTTCATGACATTCCCAACTTTTATTTTGTCTAAAGGTTTGATCAGAAAATCTGTAGGCTGTACACGAAATAAATCCATCGCATAACTGCTGTTCGCTGAAATGTAAACAATTGCAGTTTCCATGTTTTCCTGTTCTTCTCTTATAAAACGTCCCACTTCAATTCCATTTGTTGTCAGTAATTCTATATCCAGAAACAACACATCCGGAATCTGCTCTTTCTCTCTCAGAAATCTGCACAGGCTCTCTCCTCTGTACCAAATATCAATATCTATCTGAATTTTATTTTGTTCCGCATAATCATAAAGCATTCTTTCCAATTCAGCACAAACACCCTCATCGTCATCACAAATGGCAATATATAACATTTTCTACTCCTTTCATACTACCAGGAGTATATAACCATTGGAATTCTTTTTCAATATAAAAATAATCACACTCCCAAAGCTCTGGAAACTAAAGAACTTATGTGGGGTATGCGCAGTGCAGCAAGGGGAGAGATTCAGACAGCATTTTTCTTTCATTCCCGCAGTCAGAGTGGTGAGAATTTTTCTGTCAATATAATTTAACTTGTTGTGCTATAGATAAAATGAAATATAAACTATACGAAATATTTTTTCTTACTCTTTGACTATTTTCCGAAGTATTCCATCTTCCATCTCATATACTTCATCACATAGAATCTCTATATCCTCCCGATTATGACTTGCCAGAATAATCAGCTTATTTTCATTCTTCATCTTCAGCAAAAGCTCCCGGATTTCTGCTACACCATTTTTATCAAGACCATTCATTGGCTCATCCAAGATCAGGATTGGTGGATCTTCCATAATAGCCTGGGCAAGTGCCAGCCTCTGCCGCATACCAAGCGAGAATTTTCCAACCGGGCGTTTCAATTTCGGATCAAGTCCAACTGTGTTTAACACTGAATGCAGATATGATTTATCTGGTCTATTTCGTATCGTGTACAGAAATTCAAGGTTATGGTAAGCACTCCAGTTTCGTAAGAACCCAGGATCTTCGATAATGATCCCTGCCTCTGTAAGCATGTCCTTATCTTTCCCCATTACTTTTCCATTTACAGAAACCGTTCCTTCATCACAGGCCAGAAAGCCACAAATTGTTTTAAACAAAACCGTTTTCCCAGAGCCATTATGTCCGACCAGCCCATATATCCGGCCACTTTCACATCTGAGCGTGACATCCTTTAAGACTTTATTGTTCTTAAAACTCTTATTGACATGTGATACCTCTATGATATACTTTTTTTCATTCACAGCAGTTATTCCTCCTATATATCCTCGTTTTCCCAGTTGAACTCACACTTCTTTACTTTTATAAGAATCAAAATTATTAAAATAATGTTTCCTATTAACAAAAATGCAAACATATACTTTATAGATGGTACCCAATAGTATCCAAGCACAGGAGAGTTAACCTGCACTACCTTTGCCCATACAGTAGGGATAAATTTCGCAAGAATATATCGTATTTTAGGATGGATATTTACCACAAAAAATAGCATTATCGTTAATGCTGCTGTAATTGAGACTGCCAAAATGTGGTTGAAATATAAGCTTATCATAAACATTAAGGAACTTAAAAACATGGAAATAAATGTGCATATGACTATTGTAATGATCATTAATTGTAATGGTGAATATTTTCCTAAAATCTGATAATAAAACACATACTTCAGATTATACTGTATTGCTGCATTTGTCATAGCAATCGTATGGATAAGCTTCCCCCATTGAAGGCTCCATTCTATCTGTGGAAGTAATGAAACAATTGAGCAAAATGCTGTAAAAACTACAAGAATAAAGGACCGAAAAAACGTTCCACCTAATTGTCCCAGAGCCCAACTTATACGTCCTGTTCTGATAATCTGGTACATATTACTGTGCTGCATATATGGAATATCTGAATTTATATAGATTATTCCGAACCAAAAAAGTATCAAAAAAGACAAATTTGAAATCATAAAAGGAAATACGCACCATGTTACCGGATATTTGATCGAGTAAGTCAATTCTCGCAGAGGATGATTGTAACTCCATATCGTTACGGCGATAATAATTGCAAATGTGATAGTCTTTATATTTCTTATTTTCAGTAAAGTATTTTTCAAAATATATTTCATAATCTTAAACATATTTTATAACCTCTTTTGAATCTTCTTGTATATCAAACAGCCTAATAGAATTGTTGGGATAATACTTATTAAAAGAATCAAACTAAAGCTTTCCCAGTCTTTATTCATTGGTCTATTATAGGCTCTGAAAATAAATACAGTATAAATAGTATTTCCAGAGCATTCTATCAGAATTTGATATATTATAATCGGTAATGCTAATACAGTGACACGATTATGAATATATAAAGAAAAATAACCAGCCAATACAGATAGTAATCCGGATAACAATCCAAGCTGCAAAGAGTACATTACGCAATATAAAAAATAATGCTCTTTTTTCAGTAATATGGAATAACTTCCATTCAGCAAAACATTCATACATCCCACAGACTCATTTACCCAATCTCCACCAGCTATACGTCCCGATAATAAAAAAAGTATCGTTCCTAAAACCATAACCAAAATTGCAGTTAAATAGATGAAAGCAATTTTGGTAACTACATATCTTTTTAAATTACTCCTGATCAATTCATATCGTATATATTTATTATCAAGATCTTCACAAAATACAGTAGCAAATGGAAATGCACAAAACACATATGCAATCATGATTCCCGAAAGCTCTGATCCCTGAATATATGTATCCAAAATATTTCCATTGATCAATCCTATCTGTTCTGTAGAAAATAATATTGCAATACTTACTCCGATAATTGCCGCATATATCTTATAGCATTTTAAAAGTCTGCTTAAATCAGATTTTATGAGTAAACCTTTGCTTTTGTAGTTCAACTTTTTCTCCAGCCTTTCCTATTCGAGATATATTTCTTCCCCCGAAACAGCATCTACTAAGGTAATGGATGTCGTATCATCATCCTGAAGAATCTCAAAATACCAAACAGGGCTAACTTCCATCTGCTGCGCTTCATTCAGAAAAACTCTCTCATACAATTTTGCTCTGGTTATTTTGTAGGTTGATTCATTTAACAGGTTATTAAACTTATCAAAAACGACTGAAGCAATATCGTCAAATGCGAGAAAATTTATTTTTTGGTCTGATACATCAAATTTATACATATATCCTGAGTAAGAAAGAATTTCTACGCCTCTCTTTGAATAAATCGCTTGAATAACAGAACTGTCTGGTGTATCATAAGCCAACTGTCTGCTAGTGTTCATCAATTCATGAAATACTGGCAATTTTTGGCTCATTTGTACGCCATAGACAAAATATGCATCATCTTCTTCTGTCCATGACTCCTTTCGGTGTTCTTCCATATCCAGCCCATCAGAAATCTGTTCATTTTCCAATTGACTCATAGCTTCATGATTTAAAGGATAAGCATCCCAGGATATATCAGTCGTATCAATGCCAATGTTTTCCAAATCTGAAGATACTTTTTCAATTACTGTATTCTTATCCATAAAAGAAACTGTCTGTTGTTCAAACCGTTCTTTATATTGAGGATCACGTACTCCAATATATCCATAATACTTTGCGGTATCTGAACCATATGTAAAAGAGCTGTCAACGGATAATGTAGAGCCATCTGTAAAGACATAATAAACTCCTTCAGGATCTTCTGAAGACGCTGCCGGTATTGTCCCATTTTCTTTTACTTCTTTTCCCTGCGTGTAGATTGAAATCGTTTTGTCCATATCCGGATAAATTCGGCCTTTTGTTTTTTCTGAGTACATCTCAGTTTCTGAAAAATCCTTTGGAATTTCTAACTCACAATCAAACTTCACTTTTTCACTGCTTTTTTCATAGGTAGAAGGAAAATCCGCTGCAAAGCAAGTGTTAATACTATTGAAAAATATCAAACAACTAATTGTGATTTTTATAACTGCCATCGCTTTAATCTTCATTGTTTTTCTCTCCCTTATTCTTTGTCATTTTAACCACGCGCGTAATTTGCAGTAAACCAACGACAAGTGTTATTATAGCTATAAATGAGCAAATTTGAAAAAATGTACAAAACTATCCTGCTAATTTCATAAACGCTTCAAAATCAACACTGGATTTAAGATGTCTTTTTTTTATGCAAAATAACGAACTTGCTCATTTATGGTTTGTATTTAAACAATAGCATATTTATTGCAAAATTTTCTGAAACGGCGAAATTCATATATAAATTGGCGAAATTCGTTTTTTCAGAACATATTGTGGTTTTTTATAAGGTTTTCTGTCACAATATTTTCCCTCTTGACTAATTTTCTGCAAAATAAAAGACAGCGCAGTCCTACCACTACACTATCTTTCATAGATTCTACATAATTTATAAGTACAGCATTATCTTTACAGTAAAAATCTGATTTGTATTCGAAACATCCATAAATCCCTGATATTTTTCTACCATCTTCCTAACATTTGCAAGACCAATGCCATGTCCTTTTTCTTCCTTCGTTGACAATAATTTATTTTTCTCTACATCCAATTCATGTTGAAAACTGTTTTTAATTTCCATGGAAAGCATACCCTTTTCATAGTATATATCCACTGACATCCATTTATCTTTCGTCTGTTCTGCTGCTTCTATTGCGTTCTCTATTAAGTTTCCCAAAATCACATTCAGATCAAATGCTGATATGCACAAATCAGATGGTACCTGCACCTCATACTCTACATGATTCAGTTTCTTTTTTGCCTGTCCCAGAAGATAATTTAGCAGACTGTCAAGATTCTTGTTCCCACAACTGACCAGTTCAGACTGGTTCTGCATATACTCCCCCATGTCCTGTATATATTTCTGAATTTCTTCATTATTCTGATTTCCAGCCATAAATGCAAGTTCTCCCAGATGATTTTTCAGGTCATGGCGTAGAGCTTTTACTTTCTCTTCCGATTGCATCAACACATCCAACTGGTGAGAATAAATGAGCATTTGTTTTTCCATAAGAGATTGTTCTTCCAGTTTCTTATACGCACTTATCAGAACATCATATAAATAGAAAATCTAGTTATCAACGCAAACATTTACTCTCTGTCCCTCCACACACGTTCCGCCAGTTGCTTTCTCACTGATTTCCGATATGGCTGGCTGATCGGAATTGTATCTCCGTTTTTCATTTTCACAGATTCATAAGAACATTCTTCGATATAATCAAAATTGATCAGATACGACTGATGAATCTGAATGAAATTTCCATGTTTTCCTGTTACAGCTCTTACAACTCTATTTCAAGACAAAAGTACCCTTTGGTTTCGCGTGGAGTACTCTCAGGGAAACCAAAGGGTCCACATATGAAAGTTATTATTTTTCTTTATTTGCCAAAACAATATAACGGTAAATTTCTGCAAATGGAATCTCTTTTTCTCTGCTCAACTGTGCAACGCTCTCATATTCCGGATAAAGCTGCTCTTTTCCATTCAAAGTGCATACCTTTGCCAGAACTTCTCCCCAGGGAGTCGGAAGGGTTCTCGTTTCTCTGGGAAGAATCGTACGTTCCATTCTGCTATAACGAATTCCAATCGTAGTAGTTTCTTCAAAAATAATATTCTGAAGCGTTTCTATATCTTCTTCCTTACAGATCACATTCAGAACCCATGCAGGTCTGTTCTTTTTCATAAAAACAGGCACATAATGCACATCTCTGGCACCGGCTTTCATTAGACGCTCCATCACAAATCCCAGAACTTCTCCACTGCAGTCATCAATGTTTGTCTCCATCTTGATAATCGTATCTTTAGTTTCCTGATTTTCAGCCTTCGGATTATTTCCGATTTCCGGGTTTTTGAATTCTTCTGACTGAGCCTTTGCCTCATCTGTTTCTGCGCTCTGCGAGATAATCATTGCCCTTAGGATTCCCGGGCATTCATACTGGCGTTTACCTGCACCGATTCCAATCTTCTGGATTTCAAATGTTTCCGGAAGTTTATCCTTTGTTTTCACTGCTGCCACTATCGCCGCACCTGTAGGCGTTACAAGTTCACCTTCTATCTCTGTCATTTTCAGATATAAATGATTGGCATTTACTATATTTGCAACTGCCGGAACCGGGATTGGCAGGATGCCATGCTGACAACGGACAGTTCCACGTCCCTCGCAGAGAACAGGAACGATCACCTCTGTAACATCCAGATCATCCAGACAGACTGCCACAGACACAATATCCACAACAGAGTCCACTGCTCCCACCTCATGAAAATGCACCTGATCCACAGGCACATTGTGTGCTTTACTCTCCGCCTCTGCAAGAATTTCAAATATACGCAATGCTATCTTCTTTGCATTCTCATTCATTGCGCTATGCTCTATAATATAGGTAATTTCCTTTATTCCACAGTGTTCGTGATGGTGACGATCTTGCGCTGATCCTGCGCCATGGGCGTGATTGTGCTCATGACTATGAAAATGTTCCGCTTTATCCTCATGAACATGATTATGATCGTAAAAATGATTATTCTCATGACCTTTATGATGATGTCCATGCAGATATTCCATATCATGGTCATGATTTTCATGCTCTTTATCCAGCACAACATCAAAATCACATGCATCTATTCCGGACTTCACGACCCTGCTGATCTTTGTCTCAAATCCTGATACCTTAAGACTCTTCAGCACCCTGTCCAGCACTGCACGGTCAACCCCCAGATCAAGAAGTGCCGCAACTGTCATATCACCACTTATCCCTGAATAACATTCCAGATATAATGTTTTTCCCATAATCAATTTCCTTTCTCATCTGTACCTGCCGCCAGACGGTTGATCTGCGTTGCCAGATAGCCGGCACCGTAGCCGTTATCAATATTCACCACAGCAATCCCATTCGCACAGGAATTGATCATGGTAAGAAGTGCCGAAAGACCATGCATACTTGCACCATAACCCACAGAAGTCGGTACTGCGATCACAGGTCTGCTCACCAGACCGCCCATCACACTGGCAAGAGCTCCCTCCATTCCCGCAACTGCAATTACACAGTTCGCACTCTGGATCGTCTCCAGTCTGGAGAATAAACGATGCATTCCGCTGACTCCCACATCATAAATCCGTTCAACATTTGTGCCAAAATATTCCGCTGTCTGTGCAGCTTCCTCAGCAACCGGAATATCTGCAGTTCCTGCTGAACACACCGCGATCTTACCAATACGCTTCTTATCTTTCTTTTCAACCTTTAAGATGCGTGAGATCGGATCATATTCCACTTCCGGAAACTTCTCCTTCACCAGTTCATACTGATGTTGGGAAGCTCTGGTTCCGAATACCTCACCGTCTTCTCTGTATAATCTTTCAAAAATATTCAGAAGATGTTCATCTGCCTTATTACTGCAGTAGATTACTTCTGCGAAACCGGTTCTTGCCTTGCGGCTTGTATCCAGCTTCGCATATCCCATTTCTTCATAACTTTCTTTCTTAAGGATTCGCTCTGCCTCCTCCACAGATACAGAACCACTTTTTACACTTTCAAGAATCTCCTGTAAGGTCATGGATTCCTCCTTTTAGAACACCACCTGCACCAGAAACATACAGACAACCGTTCCCACTATAATACTGAGCAGTGTATTTCTCTTCCACAAATGAAGATTTTGCTGTTATCATTCTTTTTCCTTATCAGCGCCCTTATTTCCACGCTGATCATAGTCATCCAGGAAATTATAATATTCTCCATCTTTATGATATCCCATAACAGTACGAAGATTAATATCCCGCACACTGTTAAAGATATTCGTCTCGATCACACTGCTTGTATTTCTAAACTGTGCAACCAGCTCTTTCATCTCATCACGCTTGGAACCACGTCCGCCCCCACAGCTTACACAGTTCTCGGTGAAACGGCATGCACACTGAATGAAGTGCAGCCCATTGGTATCTCTCCATGCCTTGATTGCAGATTCCTTGATCAGATACATAGGGCGGATCAATTCCATCCCCTCAAAATTCTGACTGTGCAGCTTCGGCATCATAGTCTCCACCTTACCACTGTACAGCATACCCATGAGAATCGTCTCGATCACATCATCAAAATGATGTCCCAACGCAATCTTATTACATCCCAGCTCCTTGGCATGAGAATACAGATAACCACGTCTCATTCTCGCACACAGATAACAGGGATTGTTCTCAATTTCTGCCACTGTATCAAAAATATCACTTTCAAAAACCGTAAGAGGAATTCCCAGAAGCTCTGCATTATCCTGAATAATCTTCCAGTTATCCGCATTATATCCCGGATTCATTACCAAAAACACCAGTTCAAAATGAATCTTCCCATGGCGCTTTAGCTCCTGAAGCAGCTTCGCCATCAGCATAGAATCCTTACCACCTGAAATACAGACAGCAATCTTATCTCCCTCCTGAATCAGCTGATACTCATTCAAAGCCTTGGTAAACGGTCTCCAGACCGTCTTTCTGAACGTCTTGATAATACTGTGCTCAATCTCTTTCGTCTTCAGTTCCTTCTGATCCTTAGCATCATTCTCCATAAAACGGCTCAGAGAAAGTCTCAGATACGCACGATATCCACCTTCAATATTCACAGCCTCATACCCTGCATCACTCAGCTTCTCCACACAGTCCCGGCTTCTGTCCCCCGTATGGCAGAGAACATACACCATCTTCTCCCTGTCCACAGACTCCATTCTTTCCTCAAACTCATCCAGCGGAATATTCACTGCCCCCGGAAAAGATCCCCTGCTGTACTGATCCGCCGGCCGCACATCCACGATCGTAATCTTAGAAGAATCAATCTTCTCCAGCTCTTCCACACTAATTGTATTCATATATAACCTGCCTTTATCTATTAAAATCAATCACTTACCTCTGATGAATCACCCTGTATTTCCGCTCAATTCACCAGCCATCATTATACTTTGAAACCCCATGATAGTCAACATATTCCCTTGCCGTTGACTCGTAACAGTCCCTGTTTCGTTACTGTGTGAACGGAGTGAACAGTAACACAAAAGGAACAGAGCCAATACCCTGTTCCCCTTTTATTATTTATAAACTTTTACACCAAAGGATTCATGAATGATAGTACGAGCCTCTTCAATGGTTTTAAACTCTTCTGCTTTCAGCATCTGTGCTGTGATATTTCCGATTGCAGTTGCCTCTCCTGGACCTGCATGGATTTCTTTCTTTGTTGCCTTTGCAGTCAGCTCATTGAGATATCCTGCGTTGGAACCGCCGCCCACGATATGAATACGGCTGTAAGTCCTGCCTGTCATCTCTTCCAGCTCTTTTGCTGTCTTTGCATAGCATTCTGCAAGACTTGTGTAGATAACTGTTGCAAGCTCTCCCAGAGTTTCCGGAACCTTCTGTCCTGTTCTGCGGCAGTAATCCTTAACTTCCTCTGTCATATTGTCAGGAGAAAGGAAACACTCATCATTTGCGTCTACTCTTGACGGGAAATCCTTTGCTTCCTCTGCCATTGCGCAGATTTCTGCAAAGCTGTATGCATCATTTACTTCATGACGCACAGACTGGATCATCCAGAGTCCCATGATATTCTTCAGGTAACGGAAACGGCCTGCATAACCGCCTTCATTTGTGAAGTTCATCTCACAGCTCTTCTCAGAGCAGTCAGCTTCTTTTCTCTCAATTCCCATCAGTGACCATGTTCCGGAGCTGATGTAGATAAAATCATCGTCATTTGCAGGAACTGCCAGTACAGCGGACCCTGTATCATGTGTTGCAGGTGCAACCACTTCCAGATCAAAGCCCACTTCTTCCCTGATCTTATCTGACAGATGTCCGATGCCTGTTCCGGGCATGATCAGCTTCTGAAACATTTTTCTCGGATAACCGAGCATATCGATCAGTTCATAATCCCAGTCCTTAGTGATCGGGCTTACAAGCTGTCCTGTCGTAGCTTCTGTGTACTCACAGGTTTTCTGTCCTGTAAGAAGGAAATGGAAATAATCCGGCACATGAAGAAGTGTCTCCGCCTGTTCCAGATATTCCGGATGTTTCTTTTTCACTGCCATCAGCTGATAGATCGTATTATAATCAGCTTTCTGGATACCTGTTCTTGCATAGAGATCTTTCAGGGAAATTGCCTTATAAACTTCTTTATCCATTCCCTCTGTACGGTGGTCACGATATCCTACTGTATTTCCAAGAACATTGTCATTTTTGTCCAGAAGTACGAAGTCAACGCCCCATGTGTCCACGCCCATACTTACCGGAATCTTGCCAATTTCTTTACATTTCTTCAGACCATTTACTACCTCTTTGAAAAGACGGTCAAATTCCCAGCAGAGTTCTCCGTCTTTCTTTACCATTCCATTCTCAAAACGATAGATTTCTTCCAGAACCATTTTTCCGTTTTCCATATGTCCAATGATGTGACGTCCGCTGGATGCTCCGATATCTACTGCTAAATAATATGCTGCCATTGCAAAACCTCCTCAATATATGAATTTATACGCTTTTCATATCTGATGATTTCATTTTATCTCAACTTACTCCCCAAAATAAGAACCTTGTTTGTCTGAAAAAGTGTCCTTATTTGCTCTTTTGAAATCTATCGTCGAAATAAGTATCTTTACAACTTAATAAAATCATCATTTCCAATCATTGTTTTATTGTTTGAACAACAACGCCGCACTTGCCATACGGCAGTGCGGCGTCTGTATTTGTATTAATAATTAATACTTAATTCTAAGGATTCATTTCCTCTCGATGTTTACTTATCGATTAGTCATAAAGGTTAGGAGCGATTTCTTCGCTGTCCATGTTTGTGGAATCATACCAGTATCCATCTGTAGGAACATCTTCAAGTTCCTGTCCGTTAGCTGCTGCTGTCAGAGCGTAGATTGCATAGTAACCCATCATCAGAGGAGACTGTGTAACAGCACCGATGAATGTTCCATCCTGTACAGCGGCTTTAATGATAGAACCAGCATCGAAACCAACACCGATAACATCGCCTGCTCCTGCGTCAGAACCAAGAACGTTCAGGTTAGCATTAGCTGCAAGAACACCTTCTGCTGCTGTCTGGTTGGAACCGAAGATAGCGATGCAGTTTTCCTGAGAAAGGATTGCCTGAGCCTCTGTTGAGCAAAGCTCTACAGTTGTCTGTGCAGGAACAGCGACCTGGATAACAACGTCTGCGTCTGCTTCTTTTGCATCTGCACCTTTAGCTGCGTTTACATAGAACTCGTTACCTTTAACTGCAACTGTTTTTCCGTCAGCCTGAATAAGTTCGATCATTTTGTCAATGAATCCGCCACCACGCTGCTGGATGTTCTGAGCTGTGGCATCCTGGTTAACTTCACCGATGATAACCTGTCCATCTGCATTAGCTATAACATCTTTGATTGAATTATACATGTTTTCAGCTGCAACAGAACCAGCCTGTGCGTTGTCTGTACAAACTTCACATACTACAGAGCCTTCCGGAGCGTCAGCGATACCTGTATCAAATGTTACTACCGGGATTCCTTTGTCAACGCATTCCTGAAGTGCATCAAGAACGGAAGAAGTATCGCATGCAGCAAGACCTAAACCTGCCGGCTTTGCAGCGATTGCTGTGTTGATCATGTTAACCTGGTCAGCGATATCAGATTCACTGTTTGGTCCCTGTGCTTTGTATGTAACACCAAGTTCATCAGCAGCTTTCTTCATACCTTCCTGAGCTGCATCCCAGTATGTAGACTGGAAAGATTTAACCATCATCGGGAAATCATAAGCTTCATTAGCTTTCAGATCTTTGAACTGTTCCGGCATATCGGCTGCCATAACGCTTGATGCGGACATTCCTGCTACCATTGCTGCACACATAACTAATGCGATCACTTTTTTTGCTTTCATTTAAAATTTCCTCCTTTTAAATATACATTTTTAATATAGTTTTTTTATAAATGATACCCCGGAGGCTTCCTCTCTCGTTCCGCCTTCCCCAAAATACACATATGACAATACTGTCGCCGAACATCCCCTGGAAGCCCTCCGTTGTTTCATATCCTGCTGTTTTGCATCTGTCGTAAGATGCATTTTTCTTTATTCAGTTTTGAAAATTATTTTGCTGCTGCTTTCTTTTCTTTCATGATATCGATCAGTACTGCAATGATAAGAACTGCACCTGTAATGATCTGCTGCCAGTTTGCCTGAAGTCCGATATATGGAAGACCGGTTTTCAGAAGCATGATAACGAAAATACCGGCTAAAGTACCGATTACTGATCCATAACCACCTGTTGCTGCAACACCACCTACGAATACTCCACCGATGGCATCCATTTCAAGTCCTGCACCGGTACCAGGCTGTACAGTTGGTGTAACTGCCGCATATGCGATAGCTGCAAGACCTGTGAAGAGTCCGCATACTACATATACCATAACATGATAGAATTTAACGTTGATTCCCGAAAGAGCTGCTGCTTCTTTATTGGAACCGATCGCGATCGTATAACGACCGAATTTTGTATGATTCAGAACATATTCCATTACAAGGACCAGAATGATCATCCATAAGAAACCGATAGGATAACGGGAAGCACTTCTTCCTGTTCCAACTGTAATCTTAAAGATTGAATGGAACCATCCGCCCTCCTGTGTAAGTCCCGGCCAGGGAGTGGCACTGCACAGGGATCCTGCACCTCGGGTAATCATACAGGTACAAAGTGTTGCAAGGAATGGCGGCAGGTTCATAATACCGATCAGCACACCATTTGCTGCTCCTACAATAATTCCAAGTACAATGCAAAGTAACATTGCAAGTACAACCGGAAGATTATTATTTCTTACCAGAGATCCTGCGATCAATGCGTAACATACCATACCTGTTCCGATTGACAGGTCTACACCTCCTGTAATAAGAGGGAATGTAACACCGATTGCCATCAGAAGATCATAATATGAGAAATCCAGCATACTCAGGATTGTGGTATACTGTCTGAACTCCCTGCTCTTAAAGGAGAAAATTGCAAACAGTACAATAATAACCAGTAATACAATAAATCTCTGATCACTTAAAATACTTTTTTTCTTCTTAGTCATGACTTTCCTCCTTAATTGATGTTCCGTGTTGCATGATTCATAATGTGTTCCTGTGTAGCTTCGGAAATATCAATATTTCCTGTAATCTTACCTTCACACATAACGATAATACGGTCACTCATACGGAGAACTTCTGTCATTTCAGAAGAAATCATGATAATAGATTTACCTTCTGCAGCCAGTCTGTTCATTAACTTGTAAATTTCATTCTTGGCACCAACATCAATACCTCTGGTCGGCTCATCAAAAATAAGAATCTCACTGTCTCGTGTCAGCCATTTTGCGATAACGACCTTCTGCTGGTTACCACCGGAAAGATTGACTACCAGCTGCTCGCAGTTTGGAGTTTTGGTTGCCAGCTCTTTAACGTATTTCTCTGAAACCTCTTTTTCTTTTGATTTATTAATGAAGATACCACTGGTAAATTCTTCCATGGTTGCCAGCGTAGTATTCTCTGTTACAGATTTCTGTACGACACAACCATATCTTCTTCTGTCCTCTGACAGATAACCAATACCATATTTAACTGCATCCTGAGGACTGTTGATAGTTACCTCGCGAAGCTGTCCGTCTTTTCCCCTTATAGAGATCTTTCCACTCTGTTTCGGGTCAGCACCAAACAGTGCTCTTGCTGTCTCAGTACGTCCGGCTCCCATCAGTCCTGAGAAACCAAGAATCTCACCTTTGCGAAGTTCAAAGCTTACATTCTGAACCATCTTACCTGCATTCAGGTTCTCTACCTTAAGAACAACAGGTGCATCCGGTGCAACCATGCTGTGTTCCTTAGGATCTTCATAAATGACACGTCCAACCATCATGTTGATGATGTCTTCTTTTGTACTGTCTGCTGTGATCAGCGTTCCTACATAACCACCATCTCGCATGACTGTTACTCTGTCAGTGATCGTTTTGATCTCATCCATACGGTGGGAAATATAAACGATTCCAAGACCTTTCTTACGAAGATCACGGATAATCTCGAATAAGTCTGCAATCTCTTTCTCTGTCAGTGCTGCTGACGGCTCATCAAAGATAATAACCTCTGCTTTGTGGGAAATAGCCTTTGCGATCTCACACATCTGCTGTTTTCCAACTGTAAGATTGTTCATCTTTTCTTTTGGATTGATTTCAATGTTCAGTTCTTGAAAGAGTTTTTTGGAATCTTCGATCATTTTCTTATCATCAATGCTGAACCCTTTCTTTGGTTCACGTCCGATAAAAATATTCTGAGCTACGGTAAGATCACCTACCATGTTCAGCTCCTGATGCACGATTACAACACCTGCATCCTGCGCTTCTCTTGTGTTATGGAATTCAGTTTCCTTTCCTTTATAGGTAATGGATCCTGAATCTTTCTGATAAATACCGGTAAGAACTTTCATCAATGTAGACTTTCCGGCACCGTTTTCTCCCATAAGAGCATGTACTTCGCCGCGTTTCACTTCAAAATTAACGTGATCCAGAGCATGAACTCCAGGAAAGGACTTATCAATGTCCTTCATAGTCAAAATAACTTCACCCATTGTTACATCCTCCCTTCCGATCAGTTCTTTCTACGTCTTGCAGAAACGTCGACATAAACTGCTACAATTACGATAAGTCCTGTGATGATCATCTGCTGACCTTTACCAAGACCAAATGCCATGATACCCTGCTGAAGAAGAGAAATGATAAATACACCGATGACTGTACCGCCGATAGAAGCAAGTCCGCCAACCATGGATGTACCACCCATTACACAGCCTGCAATCGCTTCATTGTTGTACTGATCGCCGTATCCAGGCTGAACAGTTGTATAAGCGCCAACAAAGAAAATTGCTCCGATTCCTACAAGAACACCGCAGATCACATAAGCAAGCATTCTCCATTTTTTTGTATTAACACCGCTGAGTCTTACTGCTTCGCTGTTAGAACCAAGACAAAGGATATAACGTCCCGGTTTTGTGTTATAAAGAATAATCCCACAGATCACTGCTGCTGCCAGGAAAATCACAAGTCCTACAGGGAATCCCTTATAGGAGATAAGATTTCTGAACCATCCGTTTACAGGATCACTTCCCAGCGGCCAGCTGACGGACTGTGTCTTTGTAAATACAGATGCAATACCTTTTGCAATGTTCATAGATGCCATGGAAATGATAAATGGCGGAACTGACATATAAGATACCATCCAGCCATTAAACACGCCAAATGCAAATCCGATCAGGATACAGATCACCATTGCTGCTGCACAAGGTACATGATAAGATGTCATGCAGTAACCTGAGATCAGGGCACAGCAGAACATTACCGGTCCAATGGAGAAATCGATTCCTCCAGTGGCAATTACAAATGTTACTCCAAGTGACAGAAAGCCCAGGAAGTATACATAGTTCAAAGTAGATTTGATACTGTCACCTACAGGGAACTTACTTCCCAGAACTACTTTGAAGACTACGAACATAAGAACCAGAATACATGCTAACAGGATTCTGTTCAGACCGAGTTTCTTCACAATTGGATTTTGTTTCAACTTTTCCAAGTTTTTCACCCTCCTTACGTTATTTCGTATCTCTCTTTGTTGTCTATATCTTACCTTACCTGTCGGATAATTGTAATGAAATATCTTCCAAAAAAAGGTTAAATATTTCCTTTTTTTCATCCGGAAATATTTAACCTTTTTGCTTCTTTTATCCTTATATTACGCAGTCGTTTCAACGCGTCAGTCAGCTAAACGGGAAGATCAGCCGTTCAATATCACTGTTATACATATTCTCCGGCGTAACCAGCTCGCATCCTGAATCAATATTCTTCTCTACTGCATCCCCGTTAAGCATATGAATGGTTTCTTCCACTCCAATATACCCCATCCGGAATGCTTTCTGCACAATAATTCCCTTATAAACGCCCATTTCCATAAGATTGATGGCCTCCTGGGAACAGTCCACACCAACTACTGCGATCTTATCTTTCGCTCCTGCATCACTGACTGCTCTTCCCACACCAACTGCAGAATATTCGTTCATTCCTGCAATCAGTTCCAGATCCGGATATTTCCTCATCAGTTCCTGCGCCAGTTCATAGGATTTCTCATAGAGTGAGTTACAGTAGACAATATCTACTATGTTATCAGCATAGTCACCAAGACCTTCCCTGAATCCCTGTTCTCTCTCCACAGCCGTGGAAACACCTTTTACATGGCTGACAATGGCTATCTTTGAATCTTTATCGATTAATTTTCTGGCATACTCTCCTAACATCCTGCCTGCATTCACATTATCTGTGGCAACTGTGAGATCCTGCAGTTTTTCTTTTGTATAGGAATCAATATAGGTAATACGGATTCCTTTTTCTTTTGCTTCCTTCAGAAGTTCATCTGATGCATCCATGCTGGAAGGGGAAAACAGAATCGCATCCGGTTTCTGCTCAATGGCTTTTTTCAGAAGTTTATTCTGTTCTTCTATATTCTCTTCTTTATCCGGAGCCAGGATTTCAAGGTCAGATTCATATTCCTCTGCCGCCATCTTACAGCCGGATATTACCGAAGTCCAGAAATCATTGGTATTATCCCTGATCTTTGGAATATAAATGAGGGAGCATTTTTTCGTCTGTGTTGCCTCCGGTTTCAGGATTCCGGCAAAAATCACCACTGCTGCCGCCATAAGGATTGCAACTGTTATAATCTCTTTTTTATGACTTTTCATGGGATTCCTCCTGTATTCCGGGAATTACAACAGATGCTGTGGTTCCCTTTCCTTTTTCACTGTGATAGATAATGCCATAATCTTTTCCATAATATAAAACCAGACGCTGCTGCACATTGTACACCCCAACTCCATTGGAACGGTAATTCACCTTATGCTTATCATAAATATGTTTCAGGGTTTCCTCATCCATTCCCACACCATCGTCCGTAATATCGATTACTGCATTCTCACCTTTCATATATCCATGTACTGTCAACAGTCCTTTACTGTCTTTATATTTTAAGCCATGATAAATTGCATTCTCCACGAGCGGCTGCAATACCAGACGAATGATAGGTACCTGTGTAATGGATGGATCTGCCTTTATCTCAAATTCCAGCTTATCCTTGTAGCGCATCTTCTGGATCGTGAGGTAACTTCTGACATATTCAATCTCCTGTCCGACTGTTACAAGCTCATCCTCATTGCTGATACTCTGTCTGAGCAGTCGCGCCAGAGAAGCCGTCATTATCACCACTTCCTCATTCTTCTTTCCTTCAGCCATCCAGATAATAGAATCCAGCGTATTGTACAGAAAGTGTGGATTGATCTGCGACTGCAGGGCTTTCAGTTCTATTTTTCTCTTCTGCTCCTGCTCCTTTACATTCTGCTCCATTAATTCCCTTATCCTGTGTGTCATCACATTAAAAGATCTGGTAAGACTTCCTATTTCATTGTCGGAAATCACCTCTATATCTTCAATATCAAAATTTCCTTTCTGCACACTTTTCATGGAATCACGAAGCTTCTGGATCGGCAGCGTAATATTTCTGGCAATCAGGCTGGAAATCAGAAGAGCAACTATGATCAGCCCCACTGCTACCAGCACATAAATACTTCTTGTCTGTCTGCTGTTTCGTAAAAGTTCAGACATATTCATGCATCCCACAATAGTCCATCCTGTGATATCAGAATGGGACAGTGCATAAATTTTCTCGTCATCTCCCTTTCCGACAGTAACAATATCTGATTTTGCATTCATAACAAGTGAAATGTTCTCTGTCTGCAGTTCATTATATAACTGCTGCTGTTGTGGATGATAAACGATATTTCCATTCTGATCAAGAATAAAAACATATCCTTTATCTCCCATGCTGCTCTGTGCACAGAGTTCACTGATCGCACTGTAATTCAGATCCAGAAAAACTACTCCATCCTCTGCTTCTGTTCCTGTATAATTGCGGATTCCTCTGCTGAGTGTGATGACCCATGGTCTTTCTCCCTTTATCACATTCTGCACATGAGATGATGTCAGATTATACCGGTCATATTTTCCGACTGCATCTGCATACCATGGCTGTGTATTAAGATCTACATATGTATTTCTCACAGATAATCCATTGTCAAACAGAGATGGAGAGTTCTTATCCTCTCTGACAATCCCAATATTTCTGATATCCGCCCTGCCCTTCAGGATCGTTTTAAACTGTTCCACAAGGCGCTGTCTGTATTCACTGTAATTTTCATCCTTTGTGGCTCCATATCCTTTTTCACTGTACAGATATTTATAAGCATCACCGCTTTGCGCGATCACTGACGCAATATTATCCATATAACTGATATACGAATCTATATTCTGATTCAGCTGTTTGATGATCGTCTGTGTATACATGACAGAATTTTCATAAATAGATGAATTCGTATATCTCAGAGATACCACTGTCACAACCAGCACAGCACTTAATACCAGGATCGACACCGCACAGAAAATAGAACTCTGAATACTCTTAAATTTTGAAGAAATCTTCATCGGCGTTTCTCCCTTGCATATTCGGTAGGTGTTTTTCCTGTCATCTTCTTAAATGAAATTCCGAAATAGTGTGGATCTGAAAATCCTACTTTTTCCGCAATCTCATAATTCTTCAGCGTTGTATTCTCCAGAAGTTCCTTCGCCTTCTCCATTCTTATCCTGGTAAGTGATTCGATAAACGTTTCCCCTGTCATCTCCTTAAAAATAGTGCTGAAATAGCTGGTACTGATATTCAGATAAGAACAGATACTGTTCAGACTCAGATCCGGATCCATATAATTTTTCCGGATATAATCCATAGCCATCATTCCCTGCCTCTGGCCGCTGGAACTATTCAGATCCTGAAGTGATTCAAATACTCCTTCAGCATACTCCTTCACCAATGTCACTGCTTTATCAAAGGTTTTTGCCTGAGAAACTTCTTTCAGAAGCTTCTCTCTCTGAGCAATGATCTTTTCCGGATCATCACTCAGGGACTGGCAGGTATTTCCGATGGCACGTATCACCTGCTGAAGATAAATGCAGGCATAGCTTTTCTCCACCAGTGCCCCTTTGATCTCATGCTCGATCTGCTCCAGGATTTCTGTCACTTTCTGCCTGTTTCCGACCTTTATCTCTTCTGTCAGTGTTTCCAGAGATTTTATAAGATTAATACTGTTGTCCGTTTTCTTTTCTTCCATATCCAAAAGGAGGCTGCCTCCCAGCAGATACCGATAGCCAATGGCTTTCTCAGCAAGCTTATAGGAATAGACCAGTTCCTGAGGTGATCTCACCCAGCTTCCGATTCCTATAGAAGTTTCAATCCCAATCACTTCTTTTACTTTCTGCTGGATTTCCTGACAGATACTATGTATTTTGTCTCCGAATTCTCTGGATCTGCATCCTGTAAATATAATGCATACCCGGTTACTGCCTTCCTGATAAGCAACACCTGCGTTCTCTCTGGCCACAATTTCATTGCTTATATTAAAAAGTACAAAGGACATCAATGCGCTTTCCTGCTGTTTATGCATATCTACCTGATACATTTCTGAGTAAGTGTCCATATCAAAAACAGCTACTCTGTAGCTCGAACAGTCAAAGCTGATCCCCAGCTTTTTCAGTTCCAGAAGACTTACCTGTACATCTCTGGTACAATTTACAAGAGTCTCCAGTGCTTTCGACCGGATGACATCCACATTCTTGTGATAATCCTTTGAAGTCTGCGACAGGGATTCCATTTTTTTCTGTTCTTTTTTTCTGGAATCCAGTTTCTCTTTCATATTCCGGAGCACTTTTGTCAGTTCCATTGCTGTGACAGGTTTGAGCATATATTCACTTACATTATAACGGATTGCTTTCTTCGCATATTCAAATTCCCCAAAACCGCTGAATATAACAATAAGAATATCCGGATAATTATCATAAAGAAACTCGCTCAGTTCCATACCATCCATATAAGGCATACAGATATCTGTCAATACAACATCCACCTTGTGGCTCTGCACAAATTCCACTGCCTGTCTGCCATTCTCACAATCCCCCACAAGCTCACAGTCCAGGCTTCTCCAGTCAATGTTCTCCCTGATTGCATCCCTGACCAGGATTTCGTCGTCTACCAATAATATTTTGTACATATTAAGTTTTATCCCCCATAAGATCAGGCATCATCCCTCTGCCTGATAACCCAAATAAAAATGTTACTGTTCACTCCGTTCACACTAACTTAGCCAAAATTCATTCCAGATTGCCTGCGGCAATGGAATTCTGGCTTAAAACTACTGCATCCTTTTACTTATTTTACCGAATCAGGTAAGTCCTCTGCCAGGCAGCTATTCGGTTATAAGCAAACAGCAAAGTAAATTTCAAATATCCGCTTGATTCGCTATAATGATAATAGCATATTTATACTATTTTTTCAATTTTTTCAATATATTTTTGTGCATTTCATACAACTCTGTGTGTTACTGTTTCCTCCGCTGTAAACTATAAAAATTTACTCTTTTTGCGTAAAATATTGCCTTGAATAATCTGATTTTTTTCATTAAACTGTTTACAATGATTTTCAGAATTTTGAAAGGAGAATACAAATTATGTTAAAGGGAATTCCTGAAATTTTATCACCGGAATTATTAAAAGTTTTATGTGAAATGGGACACAGCGATCGTCTTGTTATCGCAGACGGTAACTTCCCTGTTGAATCTATGGGAAAGAATGCCATCACTATCCGCTGTGACGGACATGGTGTACCGGAAATCCTGGATGCGATCCTCAAACTGTTTCCACTGGATACTTATGTAGAGCATCCTGTAAATCTCATGGAAGTTATGCCTGGCGATAATGTAGAAACACCAATCTGGGATACATATAAAGAAATCGTTGCCAAATATGACGAGCGCGGCGATAAAGCGGTTGGAAATATTGAACGTTTCGCTTTCTATGAAGAAGCCAAAACTGCATATTGCATTATTTCCACAAGCGAAAAAGCTCTGTATGCAAATATAATGCTTCAGAAAGGTGTTGTAATCAACAACTGACTTTGCTTTATCTTTTAAAATTCATTCCAGATTGCCTGCGGCAATGGAATTTTGACTTGTATGTCTCGGGATTTTGGCATATTCATGCCAAATATCATTTTTACACATTATACACACATCACACATATATATATATACAACAGGCTGGTATCTGTACACACAGATATCAGTTTGTTTTTTTGATTCCCCCTGATACAAACAGCCGCCCAAAGTCAGATCATCTCCAACTCCGGGCGGCCGATATACATTCTTACATATCGGTTTTATTTATTATTTGTAAAGAGGTCCATAATTCTTGCATGCTCTGAAATCTGCACCTTCTTTATCCATTCCAAATGCATTCCATGCTGCCGGACGATAGATATCTTTCTCAGGAACATTGTGCATGGATACAGGAATTCTCAGCATAGAGCACATTGTGATAAGATCTGCACCAATGTGTCCGTAGGAGATTGCTCCATGGTTTGCACCCCAGTTGTTCATTACATCATAAGCTGTCTTGAACGGTCCTTCTTTGCCATCGCATCTTGGAGCAAACCATGTACATGGCCATGTATAGTCTGTACGTTTCCACAGCTTGTCAGATACTTCTTCAGGAAGAGCTACTGTCCATCCTTCAGCAATCTGCAGAACCGGTCCAAGTCCTTTCACAAGGTTCAGACGGATCATTGTTGCAGGCATCTGGGCACGTGTTTCATAACGGCTGGAGTATCCGCCTCCACGGAAATATCCGTTGTCAGCCATACACCATTCTGTGTTTTCCATGATTGCTTTCTGGTCTTCTTCTGTGATATCCCACCACTGTTTCATAACAGCTGTTCCATCAGCTTCTTTTGCTTCTCCGTTAGCATCAAGGCAGGCAGCACCGGAGTTGATCAGGTGAAGGAAACCGCCGGCTTCTTTTGCTACGCCCTCAAGGTCATATCCTGTAGCTTTCTTAACAGCCTCCGGGCTCCAGTATGTACGAACATCAGCGAAAATCTGTGCTCTGTTTGTAAGAAGTTTCATGAACAGCATTCCAAGTCCGTTAAGAACATCGTTCTCTGTAGCCAGGATGTATGGTTCACGTGCTCCGTTCCAGTCAAAGGAGGTGTTCAGCATAGCTTCTGCAAAGTCACCGTTCGGATAGAAATCTGTCCACTGTCTCTGTCCCTGGAAACCGGCTGCCAGAGCATTGTGTCCGATTGCTTCTTCAGAGAATTTAGGATCAAGGTTGTCACAGCCGTTCATCAGTTCTTTGATGATAACTGCCATCTTAACAACAAACTCGAACTGCTCTTCTTTCTTTTCAGCTGAGAACTGAAGTTCTTCAGGGTTCTTATCCCAGCCGATCTTACAGGTTTCTTTTGCCCATTTCAGAGCTTTCTCAAATTCTGCGTGATCATAGATACCCTCTGTCATACGACGGATGATCTCTACCTCATCAACAGACTCAACTCTCATTCCAAGATAAGATTCGATGAAATCGGAATCAATGATAGATCCACCGATACCCATTGTTACAGAACCGATCTGCAGATAGGATTTTCCTCTCATGGATGCTGCTGCAACTGCTGCGCGGCCGAATCTTAACAGTTTTTCTTTAACATCTTCCGGAATAGATGTGTCATCAGCTTCCTGAACATCATGTCCATAGATACCGAATGCCGGAAGTCCTTTCTGTGCATGTGTTGCAAGTACAGATGCAAGGTATACAGCACCAGGTCTTTCTGTTCCGTTGAATCCCCATACAGCTTTGATCGTCTGTGGATCCATATCCATTGTCTCAGCGCCGTAGCACCAGCATGGTGTAACTGTAAGAGTGATATCTACGCCTTCTTTACGGAATTTATCTGCACATGCAGCGCTCTCTCCAACACGTCCGATGGTTGTATCAGCGATTACAACTTTAACCGGTTCACCGTTGGAATATCTTAAATTCTCTTCAAATAATTTAGCAGCTGATTTCGCCATATTCATTGTCTGATCTTCCAGAGATCCACGAACATCCAGTGCTCCTCTACGACCATCGATAGTAGGTCTGATACCAATTACCGGATAGCTGCCAATTAATCTGCTCTTTGCCATAATAAAATACCTCCTGATAAATTATTGTAATATTCCCGCAGGATCATTTCCTGCTAGAGCGTGTCTGAAAAAGGCTTTCTGCAAGATGTGCGTCACAATTTGTGGGATATTTTGCCCGGATGAGGGCGCCGTAGCGGGCTACGGCAACTGAATTCGGGTGAAATATCCCGCAAAGTGGGGCGTGCAGATTGCGGGAATGATTTTTCAGACACGCTCTAACCCCCAAGATTACATTTTCACTTTTCGCAGCATCTTCTGACTGCAAATATAACAAAAATAATAACCTCTACACCTGTTGTGCCAAGTAGCCCGATAACCACTGTTCACTCCGTTCACAGCAGCCTGACCACTCAACTTTGTTACTGATATCTATTATATAATTGCATTCAGAAAATTACTTGTGTTATAATAGCAAAAAACAGTACAATATTCACTTTTTCTGTTTTAATCATAAAATTTCTGTAAATTTTGTAAGGAGGAAAGTTCTTTTGCATGATTTAAACCATAATGAAGACCGTCCAAGAGGCACTTATGAGTTTCCATTTGAGTTTCATCACATCGATCATACACATCCCAGATATGTCATGTCTTATCACTGGCATGTGGAATATGAAATAATTCGTATTCTGGAAGGTTCTCTTACCGTCACTTTAGACGAAAAAAGTTTTACAGCAGTTAAGAATGATGTCATTTTTGTACATAGTGGAATCCTTCATTCAGGAATTCCCCATGATTGTGTATATCAGTGCATTGTTTTTGATATGAACACTTTTTTGAAAAACAATCCTGTATGCGGAGAATATATCCAGAAAATCCTGCATCAGGAAACAATGCTTTTCCCACATTTTTCAGATGAGCATCCACAGATTCTGAACTGTATTTCTGTTCTGTTTGATGCCATGTATGAAAAAGATACCGGATATGAGCTGACTGTATTTGGACAATTTTACCACTTTTTTGGTTTGATTTTCAGTAATCATTACTTTATCGAAAATCCTACCCGAACGCGCAGAGACTATAAACGTATTTTACAGTTGAAGCAGGTTCTGGAATTTATCGAAAAAAATTATGCCAATCCTATCACACTTCAGGAATTGTCTGCTTCTGTCTCTATGTCACCGAAATATTTCTGCAGGTTCTTTTCGGAAATGACCCATCAGACTCCTGTGGATTATCTGAACAGACAGAGAATTGAAGAAGCCTGTTTACAACTGGCGGCTACTGATGATTCAATCACAGAAATTGCTTACAGAAACGGATTTAATGATCTGAGTTATTTTATACGTACTTTTAAGAAATACAAAGGCATGACTCCCGGGAAATATAAGCGAAGATAAATCAGTACATCGCAAAAAGACCAGAACAGCTCTCTTCAAAACTGTTCTGATCTTTTTAATACTCCTTCGCAACTGTCTGGTGCCTTCAACAGCGGACTGCCAAATAGTTGTCATCCATCTTACAATATTTCATTTAACACAGACTGACCATACTCTGCCAGACTATGGTCTTCTTCTCCTGTACCGCCACTGATTCCAAGTCCACCGATAATTGTATTTCCGGACTTCAGCGGAATACCGCCGCCGAAAATAACGATTTTTCCACCATCCAGCTTGTCAACGCCATAAAAGGTTCCTCCGGGCTGTGCAATCTTCGAAAGTTCCATTGTAGACATCTTCACTGCCACTGCAGTATAGGCTTTCTTCATTGCCACATCGAAGCTTACAAGGAATGCTCCATCCATCACATGGACCGCAACCGGATTTCCTTCCGGATTGCAGACCGCGATTACCGCACGCTGCCTTCTGCGCACAGCTTCCTGCTCCAGTCTCTCGATCAGTTTCTTCGCTGTATCCAATGTTATCCTGCTCTGAATTCCCATTCGTTTAAGAACCTCCTGGATGACGGCTTCATTGATATCTGCCGTCTTTTTTAATACATCTGTATTACTGTCGGACGGTTCCGGCAATGCATCTGTATTATTATCAGACGTTTTCGCCAATGCACCCGCATGATCATCAGACAGTTCCACTGAAAGATCAGAGTAATACTCTATATATCTCGCCAAAATATACAGATAATCCGAAAGGCGGTTAAGAAATCTCTTACTCTCTGTATCTGCACCAAACTTCACGCTGACCTGTGCAAGGCAGCGCTCTGTTCTTCTGGCAACAGTACGTGCAATATCTATCTCTGCAGCCAGTCGGCTCTTTCCTGTAAGCTTCTCCGGAACAGGCTTTTCGCACAGTGCTTCCAGTTTATCTGTTTCCGCCTCCAACACTGCTGTTTCCTTTTCACTGACTTTACAGTCACGATCATATGGGTTACTGACTCCCGCTGCGATCAGATCAAGATTCTTTTGAATACGTTCAAGAAGCTGAAGTATTTCTGACTGACGGAGCATACTTTTTACAAGTTCAATATGACTATTCAGTTCATCAGCCTCACCCATAAGGCGGATACGGTCATCAGATTTGGAAATATTACCAGCATGAGCCATATCTGTAATTCCTCTGTCTCCTCTTTTTGTATAAATACTCATCTCTTCTCCATCTCCTGTATCTGATTTCAGCGGCAGTCAGCATCTGCCGGAAATTATTGTCTTCATTTTCAGAATGACCATAATTTCGTATAAATCTTTATAATATCTTCTTTAGTCGGAACTCTTGGATTATTCACTGTGCAGGCATCTGCAAGTGCTGCGTCTGCCATCTTGTCAATTGCTGCAAAATATTCTTCCGGTGCAATTGTTCCCAGTTCCTGAATCGTCAGCGGAATATTCATCTCTTTCTGCATAAACTGAATCCAGTTTACCAGAGAACGGACCGTCATTACTTTATTATAATTGCTCAGTCCGAGAATGTGCGCAACATTGGCGTATCTCTTTACAGCCGGAAGATACTCTTTCTGGCTCTTACTATGCTTATTGATATCAGAATTAAATTCTACGATATGCGGAAGCAGCATAGCATTTGCCCTTCCATGCGGAATATGGAACATTGCTCCCAGCTGATGAGCCATGCTGTGAGTGATTCCAAGACCTGCTGTATTAAAGGATAAACCAGCCAGACAGGAAGCTACATGCATTTTCTTACGCGCATGCATATCACTGCCGTCCAGATATGCTCTCAGCAGAAATACCCCGCAAATTTCAATCGCTTTCTCCGCAAGTGCAGAAGAGAATTCATTATGTGCAGTACTTACGTATGATTCCAGCGCATGTGTAAACACGTCCATACCAGTATCCGCTGTGATGGCCGGCGGAACACTCCTTACAAGTTCTGCATCCAGAATTGCTTCATCTGCTGTAAGGCTCTCTGAGATCAGCGGATATTTTACATGTGCTGCAGTATCGTTTACTACTGCAAAAGAAGTAACTTCTGATCCGGTACCACTTGTAGTCGGAATTGCGATCAGACCTACTTTTCCGTAATTGTTGATCTTCAGTGCAAATTCTCTGATTGCCTTGGAAGAATCAATCGCAGAACCACCACCGACTGCAACAACTGCTTCCGGCTGATATTCCAGGAACTTCTTTACCCCTTCTGCAATCTTGTCCACAGGTGCATCCGGCACAACGTCATGGAAAATATCGTATTCAATACCTGCACTGTTTAAAGGAGCAGTGATCAGATCGATCATTTTACTTTGTACCACAAATGGATCTGTTATAATGAGAACCCTTTTATACGGGATCTCTTTTAATCTGTCTAATGCGTTATCCCCAAAATGGATCGCGGTTTTCATCTCAAAAGTATTCATTGTATCATACTCCTATTTTCTTTGTCAGACAGGATATAGGCATTTTACATTAAATTTCTCAAAGTGCTTCTTCCAGCGTTCTGTCGGTTCTTTGTCCGTCACTATAATATCTACTTCTTTCATGCTTCCAGCTACGGAAAACGCTGTCTGATCAAATTTAGAACTGTCAACAACCAGAATTTTCTTTCGTCCAGAACCAATCATCGCTCTCTTGGTAGATCCAAAAGCTTCCTGAGATTCCATAATCCCCCATTCCAAATCCAGTGCCTTACACGAAAAGATAACCTTATCTACATAATAAGAACGTATGGATTCGTCTGTCTTTGATCCAAGAAAAGCCAGATATCCTTCTTTCATTACGCCTCCGGTGGAGATAATGTTCCACCCGGATACATCAGCTAACTCCAGAAGTATTTCCATGGAATTGGTAATTACGGTAAGACGTTCTTTTTCCTTTAATGCTTTCGCCACAAAAACTGCCGTAGTACTCGCATCCAGGAAAATATGATCTCCGTCTTTCACAAGGGAAGCTGCAAGTTCAGCCATTTTCTGCTTTCCTGTAACATTCTGGTTCTTACGTACATTAAAAGGCAAATCAATGCTTACATCCTCATTGATCACAGCACCGCCATAACTTTTTATCGCAAGTCCTTCCTTTTCAAGTTTATCCAGATCACGGCGTATGGTCTCTTCAGAGACATCATAAAGCTGGCTCAGCTCGCTGACCACCACCCGCTTTTCTGCCTGTAATTTTTCGAGAATCAGATTTCTTCTCTCCAGTGCAAGCATATCTTTGCCCCCTTTTTTTGAGAAATTTTTTATGAGTGTCAGGGTCAGAAACTTCTTACCCCGAATATTATAAAATACTGTCGATCATTCTTCTGTCAGGATGTGCGATAACGGAAGAATCCAGGTACATACCCTTGGCAGCTACAAGTTCTTTTGCCCTGTCAATGGAAGCCTCTACCGCAGAAACTTCACCGGTGATCATCATATATGATTTTCCGCACATACCTTTGGCAATACGAAGTTCTATCAGATCTACGATCGCAGTCTTAGCTGCCTGGTCTGCTGCTTCGATAATGGAAGCTGCATCATAAGTTTCAAGAATTCCCAGCGCACTGATATCTTCTACCTGAGTAGTTCCGTAAATTGCCGGGAAAATGGATTCATGCGGATTGCCCAGCACAAAGCTGTCAATGCATTTATCCTCATATGTAGTTACTGCCGTATCAACGGCGGCCTTTACCGCACTTAAGTCACCGGTAATAATTGCAATATATTTACCAGGACATACGGTCTGTGCCTCGACGATCTCTACCTCAGATGTTTTTACCATAGCATCTGCTGCAGTAACGCCTGTAGATGTGGTTTTAAATTCAATCATTCCGATTGCTTTACTCATTTTGTGCACGTCCTTTCTACTTTACTGCAATAATAATGTAACGGTCTGTTACTTCTGTTACTTTACCGCTGACAGAAGCATGAATACCAACACTTAAGCCCTGTGCCGGCTGTGCGATCATCTGCCCTCTTGTTACCTCATCACCGGCTTTGACCACTGCCTGTGCAGGTGCTCCGATGTGCTGGCTCAATAATATCCTTACTTTCTTAACCTGTACAAGTTCTTCTTTCAGAGGAGCATCCTTGTCATATCTCGTAAGACCAAGTCGCGCCATCAGACGTTCTTCCGGAACCTTACGGTATTCTCTGGATTCCTGTACCGGTTTCGGCTGTACACCCTGCGGAGGACGGATACCTGCTTTTCTCAGACCGCCCTTCATATCTGCGAGAAGACTTCTCGGTGCAAGACTCTGCGGACATGAGTACATCTCACATACACCGCAGGAACTGCAGAAGGAAGCATCTATATATGGATTCAGGTCTCTGAAATCATTATTTGATGCAGCCCTCATAAATTTCGCCGGATCGATCGGATGTCCCAGATTATGTCTCGGACATAAATCTGTACAGGTATTGCACTGGCAGCAGATAGATGCTGCACGTTTTAAATCTATGGAAGAAGTCCGCTGTTTCTTCGCTACAATAAGATGGTCTTTTGGAAGGACCAAAATCGCATTTGTTGTCTTTGTCACCGGATCTGAACCATTTCCGATACGCCCCATCATCGGGCCGCCTACGAAATAGACAGGATTCTTCACTGTTGTGCTGCCTGCCTGTGCTACCACTTCCTCCAGAGTACATCCCAGGGGAACTCTCACTGTAACAGGATCACTTACTTCTGCAACAACAGATACATATTTGTCTGTAACCGGCTGCTTCTCTTCCACAGCACGATATACATTGTATACAGTTTCAACGTTAAATACGGCTACTCCCTGCTCGATCGGCAGTCCTCCCGGCCGTACTACTCTTCCGGTTGCCTCATAAATAAGTACAACCTCATCTCCCATCGGATAAACTTCGTCCAGAAGATGCAGCCTCATGCCAGGAAATTCTTCAATATGCTGATTTAATGCATGAATTGTCTGTACATAAGACTTCTTAATTCCAATAATTGCTTCAGAAGCACCAACCGTCTCCTGGATCATATGGAATGTTTTCATAATTTCATATGCGTGTTTTTCCAATAACTGTCTGTGTAATTTCAGTAATGGTTCACACTCTGCACAGTTCATAAGAATGGTATTGGCCTTGTCTGTAAGCTTCATATAAGTAGGGAATCCGGCTCCGCCGGCACCTACCACACCATTCTGCTGTATAATATCCTGTAATTCTTTGATTTCCATGGCGTTACTCCAATCCTGCACCGTCATCAATGATACCGACAATTGCGGCATCTACCGGTGCTGTTTCTACGCCGCAGCCTATTCTTGCTGCGCTTCCCTGTGCCACCAATACATATTCACCAACTCCGGCTCCGATCATATCGATCGCAACCAGCTGGCTCAGGTCGCCTTTCATATGATGCACAGGCTCGATAATCATAAATTTACTTCCAATCAGCTTCTCACTCTTTCGTGTGGATACCACACTTCCTACAACTTTGCCTACGATCATATGAGCCTCCAAATTGTTTCTGATAATAATATTGGGGGCAAATACTTCTGCCCCCAATTAACGCTTAAGGGTTTCTGTTCAAAAACCTTATCGTGCAGGCACGAACGGCTTTTTGACCTTTGGCCCCCGATATTATTTAATTATTGTTACGGTAGTGCCTGTAGCAATCTTTGCTGCATTTGCTTCATCTGTATCAATATGCATTTCCAGTGTAAAGCTGTCGTCTACACGGATCTTGACCTGATTGAAGATGGTTCCTCTCTCATTATCTGCCTTTACTGATACGATATCGCCGTCCTTCACACCTGCAGCCTGTGCATCTTTCGGAGACATATGTATATGGCGCATTGCCACGATACATCCCTCTTTCAGATAAACTGCTCCTTTTGGACCTACGATTGCGATTGGTGCACTTCCTGCAACGTCTCCGGATTCGCGAACCGGAACATTCATTCCAAGCTTAATGGCATCTGTCGCAGATACCTCAACCTGTGAAGCTTTACGCACCGGTCCAAGGATTCTTACATTCTCAATGGCACGAAGTTTCAGTCCCACAATGGTAACTGTTTCATTAGAAGCAAACTGACCTCCCATCAGCTCTTTCTTCTTCGTAAGCTGATATCCGGGTCCGAACAATGCTTCTACATGTTCCTGTGTCAGGTGAATGTGTCTTGCGGAAACCCCGATGGGAACCATGAATCCATCGCCTTTTTTTTCATTCTGATTGATTGCCTGAATGACCATTCTGGTAATCAGTTCAATATTATTAGATTCCAAGAATACACCTGCTTTCTGTCAAATATGACGGATTATAACCATCCGGCAGTCTGCTGTGCAGATACCGGACAGTTACGATGGATTACTATTTTAATACAGGCAGGATTTTCTCTACATCTGTATGTGGTCTTGGGATTACGTGTGTAGCAACTAATTCACCAAGTCTGGATGCTGCTGCGCTTCCGCTTTCTACTGCTGATTTAACAGCTCCTACATCTCCACGTACCATAACTGTTACAAGTCCGGATCCGATCTTCTCTGTTCCTACTAATGCTACGTTAGCAGCCTTGCACATCTGGTCTGCTGCTTCGATTGCTGCTGTAAGTCCTCTGGTTTCTACCATTCCTAATGCTTCCTGTGTCATAACTTTTTCCTCCTTATGAGATACTGTTTCCTTTATCTGTTCTTTCTGGGATTCTGTTTTATTTGCTGTTTCTGCCGCCGTATCTGCCGTCTGAGCTTTTACTTCCGGTTTTGAAGAAGTTTTTGCTTTCGTTCTTCTTGGAGCGGCTGCCTTTTTAGGGGCATTTTTATCTGCTTCCGGTTTCTTCTCTTCAGCCATTATTCATCCCCCTGATTGTTCTTCCAGCGACTTGCACTTAATTCCACCATTCTGACGATTTCTTCATGGGGACGTGCAATTACTGCATAACTTACCGGTTTCTTGATCGCACCTGTCGCTGCTGCATTTACTGCTTCTGTAACGGCAGATACATCGCCTTCAACTATAATAGTAACCAGTCGTCCGCCCAGCTTACGTTCCCATGACGCCAGCTCAACGTCTGCAGTTTTGCACATGATGTCCAGTGCATCGATTGCTGCAACGACACCAGTGATTTCTATAAATCCATATGATTTACTCATGAGCGAACTCCTTTTTTATACTTCTCAATCTGCTGGTCAGATGCTTGGAAGGATTTTCTCTACGTCTGTATGAGGTCTCGGAATTACATGAGTAGCAACTAATTCGCCAAGTCTGGATGCTGCTGCGCTTCCGCTTTCTACTGCTGCCTTAACAGCTCCTACGTCTCCGCGTACCATAACTGTTACAAGTCCGGATCCGATCTTCTCTGTTCCTACTAATGCTACTTCAGCTGCTTTTGTCATTGCATCAGCTGCTTCAATTGCTGCTGTAAGTCCTCTGGTTTCTACCATTCCTAATGCTTCCTGTGCCATTTCTGCTTCCTCCTGAATCTACAAATAAATATCTGATTATATTTTAACTGATGCCCAATGGATATGCAACTGCTAATCCTTATCCAGGGCGCTGATCTTCAGCATTTTTTCCGTTCCCTCTTCCGGGTTCGGGATCACATAATGCTGTACCACACCAGTCATTCTGTTTGCAACTTCCATGCCTGCTTCCACAGCCGCTGTAACATCAGTTACACTTCCTCTGAATTTAATGCAGACAAGGAGCGGTACCGGCAGGCTGTCAGCATTGGCTGGTTTGTTTTTATCAAAAACCTCCAGGCGGACATTTGCTGCCTTACATCCGGCATCGCCTGCTACAAAGGCTGTCGCCAGCCCGAATACCTCTAAAATTCCTACAGCTTCTGCCATTTCTTTTCTCCTCTATTGCCAGGCTTATTATTTGTTGCTACTGTTCACTCCGTTCACAGCAATACTCTTTGCGGGATATTACCGGTGAACAGTAACTATTTGTTTACAACTGCGATCTTAAGTCCTGTCATTGCCAGGTTGGTCTGAAGAGCTTCATTGATCTGCTCTAACGGGAACTTGTCTGTAATTAACTCAGACATTGGAAGACCGATTGCATTTGCTCTCTTAAGGAAATCAAATGTTGTAACATAATCTCTGAGAGTGTAAACCCAGGAACCAACCAGATTGATTTCTTTGGAGCAAAGATCAAAGTGCGGGTTAATTGTAGCATCTCCACCATTGATGAAGAAACCAAGTTCGCAAAGGCCGCCGCCGTTACGGATAAATTTATAAATATTTGCATGAGCTTTTGGATTTCCTGTACACTGGAATGCAAAATCTGCAAGGTGTCCACCCTGTGCTTCTTTTACAGCCTCTGTCAGTGCTTCGATTCCTTTGAAGTTCATGAAGTTAACGCTTGTATCTGCTCCCATTCTCTTCGCAAATTCAAGACGTTTCTCATTTCCGTCTACTGCGCAGATATGTTCTACGCCCATAGTACGAAGTACTGCAATGCAGATCAGACCGATTGGTCCGCAGCCCTGAACTACAACTCTGCTGTTGAAACGAAGGATTCCGGTTGTTTTTGCTCTCTCAACTGCATGTACAAGTACTGCACATGGCTCGATGAGGATTCGGGAATCTAGATCCAGATCACTTACATTAAAGAATGTAGTTCCGAAATTTCCACCTCTTAAGAAGATGTAATCGGAGAACCATCCGTTAAGATGTACATCATCATCCGGAAGAAGTCCATATACGTCAGCTCCACCTACGTTCTTTTTGTTCAGGTCGAACATTGTGATTTCCGGATCATCTTTAAAGATCATACAGGTAACGACTTTATCGCCAACCTTTACAGGTTTTCCTGCAGTATCTACTTTAACATTCTTACCCATAGCCACGATTTCACCTGTACCTTCATGTCCAAGTGCTACCGGGATCAGGCCAAATGGATCTCTTTTAAATTCATGTGCATCTGTACCACACACACCGCATCCTTCAACTTTAACCAGGATATCGTCATCTCCAATCGGAGGAATCGGATATTCTTTCAGTTCGAAATGTTCCTTTTCAGTTAATACAGCTACTCTGGCTGTCTTCGGGATTCCAGTTGTTGCTGCCGGTGCAGAAACTGTTGCTGCTGCCGGTGCATTTCCTGTCATGCCGGAGAGAACCTGTTTCACGATTTCTTCTATATTTACATTATTCATGTCCATGTTCTTTCTCTCCTTAACTCATCATCTTTAACGAATGCAAAGGCTGTCTGCCATTACGCAGCGTCTTCTCTTGGTAAATGTACTTGCGCAGGTAAGACCTTCACCTGTACGGCTTGCGATTGTAAATGTACAATAGCCTTCACCGCCAAATCCTAATGCAGCATAGGATGGTGCATTCTTTACAAGGATTGCTGTATCAATTGCTTTCGCATATTTTGTAATATTATCAATATTCTTTGAATGGATATGTGCAGAATGGCGATTTCCGTGTTCTAACCATACTGCCTGTTCCACTGCATCATCAAAATCTCTTGCTCTTACTACACCAAGGATCGGCATCATAAGCTCTGTTGTGATCAGCGGATGTTCCTTCGGTCCTTCAAATACGATACAGCGGATATTTGCCGGTGCATTGACACCGATCATGGAAAGAAGTGTTCTTGCGTCACGTCCGACACATTTACGGTTCAGTTTTCCGCCTGCCAGAACTACTTCTGTAAGTTTATCCTGTTCTTCTTTAGATGCAAGATAACAATCATTCTCAGTTACAAGATAATGCATCAACTCATCTACGATAGAAGAAACTGCTACGATCTCTTTCTCTGCGATACATGGAAGATTGTTATCAAATGTACATCCGTTTACAATGTCTGTTGCCGCTTTACGGATGTCAGCTGTTTCATCAACAAGTGCCGGAGGGTTTCCTGCACCTGCACCAATGCCACGTTTGCCGGAAGAAAGAACTGCAGTTACAACTCCAGGTCCCCCGGTTGCTGCAATAAGCGGGATGTCTTTATGTTTCATCATTACATTGCTGGTTTCAAGAGTAGGTTTCTCTACAGTAACCGCAATATTATCCGGTCCGCCGGACTCTAATGATGCTTCATTCAGAAGATTGATCGCATAAATGGAAGTCTTGATTGCTGCCGGATGAGGATTAAATACAACTGTATTTCCTCCTGCAAGCATTCCCATTGTATTACATAAAATTGTTTCACTTGGATTGGTACATGGAGTAATAGCACCGATCACACCGAAAGGTCCCATTTCAATAAGAGTTAATCCTCTGTCTCCTGACCATGCAGTTGTTGTAATAACTTCTGTTCCCGGTGTCTTATCAGCTACGAGATGATGTTTGAGAATCTTATCTCCTACATTTCCCATACCGGTCTCTTCCACACCCATGCGTGCCATTACTTCTGCATTTTCTTTTATTTTCTTACGAATGCAGGTAATAATTTTTTCTCTCTGATCCATGGACATTTTCTTTACAATAAGCTGTGATTTCTTGGCAGCTTCAATTGCATCATTCATTTCTTTAAAAATGCCATGTTTGCCAGTCGGAGCGTCTGCTATCTGCATTTTTGCCATAACTTCCTGTACAATTTCCTGTACCATATTCTCATTAATTGGCATGAGACTGTCCTCCTTGATTATCTATGCTCTTATTTCATTCCTAACTGAGCCATTACTTGTTTTGTAATCTCAGCAACTAACTGTGCATCAGATGCAGCATTATTCTCTGCCGGTTTTGAATCTCCACCTACGAAATCATACTGATATCCAGGGAATTTCTTGAATTCTCCGTCCTGACATGCTCCACCGCAGTTATGACAGTTCTTGCCGTCTTTGTTCAGGCAGAGGTTTGCCGGATGTTTACCAGCCATACCGAATTTACGACGAATTTCATAAAGTTTCTCAATGTTCTTCTCATCAAATTCCTTAGGTCCGCCAAGAACTTTTGACTGATACAGAAGCTGTGCGTAGAACTCAACAGATTCCATCTTCATGTAAGCTGCGTTTAAGTCTGTGCTCCATGTCAATGCTCCATGGTTCTCAAGAAGAACTGCATCGAAATATGGAAGGTATTTCTCAAGATTATCCGGAATCTCCATTGTAGATGGTGTACCGTATTCAGCGATCGGAACGCATCCAAGTGAGATAACTGCTTCAGGCATGATCGGCTGTGTCAGCGGAATACCTGCAATTGCAAAAGATGTTGCATAAATCGGATGAGCATGCACAACAGAACCTACGTCCGGTCTCTTCTCATAAACTCTCATATGCATTTTGATTTCAGAGGATGGTTTGAATCCCGGGTTAGCCTGGATCACATTTCCTTCTCTGTCTACTTTACAGATATACTCCGGTGTCATAAAACCTTTGGATACACCTGTAGGTGTGCAAAGAAATTCGTTGTCGTTCAGTTTTACAGAGATGTTACCATCGTTTGCAGCTACCATGTTGCGGCTGTAGATTCTTCTTCCGATGTCGCAGATCTGTTTTTTGATTTCATATTCGTTTACCATGCTCATTTTCCTCCTTAAGGCATTGATATAGTTTTTGACGTTTCTACCTGTGATTTTACACTATCGGTCATAAAAAGTCAATACATTTCCGTTGTTTTATGTTGTTTTTACGGGTTTTATTGTGTTGTTTTTGTTTGTTTTTTCTTTTTTTTATTCCAATAATCGTATCAGATGCAAAAAATACCTCATCCACCGATCTGACAGTCCAGACCGCAGACCGCATGTACTGCCTTTTTTAATGTTTCCATATGTTCTTTGGACGGTGGTTCCACATTTTCCATCAGATATGGTCTGCCAAGTCCCTCATATTTATCCTGTCCAAGTCTGTGATACGGAAGAAGATGAATCTTGTCCACTCCGGGAAGTGTGTCTGCAAACCTTGCAATCCCCTGGATTTCCTCCACTGTATCATTAAATGTGGGTATCACCGGTACACGGATTACCAGCCTGGTTTTACCGGAAAGCGCCACTTTTCTGGCATTTTCCATCATCAGTTCATTAGAACGTCCTGTAAATTCTTTATGTTTCGCAGGATTTGTATGTTTAATATCCATTAAATAAGTATCCAGATACGGTAAGATTGTCTCAATCGTCTCCCATTTTGCACATGCCATACTCTCGATCGCAGTAGAAATCCCTCTCTCTTTGGCAGCTCTCAGAAGTGCTCCTGCAAATTCCGGCTGACAGAGACATTCTCCGCCGGAAAGAGTCATACCTCCGCCCGAGCGGTAATAGTATACCCTGTCTTTCTCAACTTCTTCAATCATCTCCCTGACTGTCACATCACGTCCGATGACCTTGTCTTCTCCCTGCACTTTCATTGTCTGGATCTTATATTCCTGAGATTCCGGATTGCAGCACCATTTGCACCGCAGGACACAACCTTTCAGAAATACGATCGTCCTTATACCCGGTCCATCATGAATAGAATATTTCTGGACATCAAACACTCTGCCCTTTGTATCCAAATAGTCCATGCTTTTCCTTTCTTATTCTGTTATCCATACATCCTCTGCCTGTCACTTTTACTTCCTGCAAAAAACGTCTGAATCAGAAGCCCTGTTCTGTACGACGGATGATATCATCCTGAAGGGAACGGGAAAGTGTCGTAAACAGTGCACTGTAGCCTGCCACGCGTACTACCAGATGTTTATATTTCTCAGGATGTTCCTGTGCATCCAGCAGTGTCTGCCTGTCAACTACATTAAACTGCATGTGCATTCCCTTCTGGTCAAAGTATCCGCGGATCAGTGCAACGAATTTCTCCAGTCCCTCTCTTCCTGAAAGTGCGGATGGGTGAAATTTCTGATTAAAAAGTGTTCCGTTGGATACAATAAAATGATCCAGTCTGGATACGGAAGTTGCCGCTGCCGTAGGTCCCTTTACATCCTTGCCCGCAGATGGCGAAACGCCGTCTGCAACAGGTGTGTGTGCATATCTTCCATCCGGCGTCGCTCCTGTCTGTCCGCCCAGCGGTACATTTGCAGATACAGGATACAAACCTGCCTGGAACTTTCCGCCTCTTGGATTGTTATACTTCTGAAGCGGTTTGGAATATGTATAGGCAACTTCTCTTGCAAAATAATCAACTTCCGGAATATCATTTCCAAATTTCGGAACTTCATCGATCATATCGTGGATTTCTTTGAATCTCTGTGTCTTCTGTTCACCCGGTTTCATTCCCATGAAAGTTTTCAGAAGTCCTTCTGCAGTGGAAGCATCCACATTTCTGCCTGCTTTCTGCATTGCCTTCATGATCATCTCTGTCATATCACCGGCGGACTGCGCATCCAGTCCTTTATCATAGTTCCATGCAAGAGCTTCCTTAAGTTCTTTCATAGATACTTTCTTATCCTCATAGACCAGTTTGCGGATTGCAAAAAGTCCATCTGCCATATTGGCGATTCCAAATCCCTGAGGACCTGTAAAGTTGTAAACAGCTCCACCTTCCTGGACAGACTTGCCTTCTTTCAGACAGTCATCTATCATACAGGAAAGGAATGGTAACGGACAGCGTTCCGCATGAGCTACATCAATAGCATTATCTGCATTCACCAGCAGGGAAATGCAGTATTCCATCTGTTTCTTATATGCGTCAAAGAATTCATCAAAGTTCTTCATCTGAGTGACATCGCCGGTAGGGATTCCCACCATCTCACCTTTATCCATACCATTCGAAAAAACAAGTTCCAGAGGTCTGCACATATTAAAGAATGCGGCATCATGCCACCCTTCTGTCTTACCGGCTTTCTGCGGTTCCACACATCCGATGATATTGTACTCTCTGGCATCCTCCAGAGATAAGCCTCTGTTCTGCAGTGCCGGAATAATCACCTCATCATTGTAATATGCAGGAAGTCCGATTCCTGTTCTCGTAAGCTCGGCTGCCTTTATCAGGAATTCATGCGGAGAACCATTCCATACTCTCACAGAAAGTGATGGAGCCGGAAGATGCACATGCATGGATGCCTGAATACACATAACAGAAAGATCGTTAGTTACATCCTCTCCCTCTTTATTCTGACCACCTGCGATCAGATTCTGGAAAAGGCTATATCCTGCAAATCCTTCCGCTGAAGCCGCATCACGACATTTATTCAGGTCATTTAATTTAACCCAGATGCAATCCATCAATTCCTGTGCGAACTCTCGGGTAATAGTTCCTGCTTCCATATCCTTCTTATAATATGGATACATATACTGATCAAAGCGCCCCGGTGAAATAGAATGTCCACTGGATTCCATCTGAAGAAGCTGCTGTACAAACCAGAATGACTGACATGCCTCATAGAAATTCTGTGCACCCTTTGCCGGTACCCTGCTGCAGTTCTCTGCGATAACAAAAAGTTCCTGTTTTCTTACCGGATCACTTGTCTGTGCCGCCATTTCCTGCGCAAGTTTTGCATATCTGCCTGCATAATCGATCACCGCCTTGCAGCTTAAAATCACTGCTTCAAGGAAGTGAGACTTTCTTGCATAATTACCGTCACCGACACTGCATCCATCCAGCTCTTTCTGAGCCTTCTCCATGATTCCCTCAAAACCGGTTTCCAGTACTTCCCAGTATTTAACTGTTACATGTCCTACACCATTGTAAAAATAATTTCCAGGTGTAAAAATATTGTGTTCAATTGCCTTGATTGCTTCCGGTGCCATATAGGAAGTTGCAAGTTCACTGGTTGTTTTCCCTTTCCAGTACTTATCTGCCTCCTTAAGTTCGGCTTTGGTCTCCTCAGCAATCTCAAAAGGATCCGCAGTTCTGGTCGCAACTGTATCCAGTTCAGCTTCCAGCCACTCATAAGAGAACTCCGGAAATGTCTGACATCCCCTCGGCGCAATCGTACTGCTTCCGACAATCAGTTCATTGTCACGGATAATGATCGGAATATTATGAAGAATATGCGCAAAAGCCTTTGCTCTGCGTGTGATGATCGGTTCTCCTTCTGTTTCCTTATAAGATTCTGTGATCAGCTTTGCTCTGGCTGATTCGATCACCGGCATATGTTCATACAATGCATCTACCAGTTTCTGAATTCTGGGAGACTTGGGAATATCTGATGTTTGAAATTTTTCCATGTTACTCCTTTCTCATGAATAAAAGCTGCACCCATACCAGACCCCAATACATTCCGGTATCATTCTGACAGCAATATCCTCCATGTTTTCATATAGATTCATTATACCTTATGGCTATCGCGAAGTCAACATAAATCAACATGTATATCCTGAACTTTTATGTTGTTTTTTATTTGTTTTTTCTTCTATTCTGGTTGTTTTTGTTTTGTTTTTATGATTGACATTTCATTTTTCTTCAGACACGTTAAAAGCAGCATATCAGGTTATGATCCATAACTCTGATATGCTGCTTTTTAATATCGTATATTGTTTTTTCTGCATCGGATGACTTTAATGAGCATGCTTTTCCATCGCTACACTCCCATATATTCATATACACTTAACTATTGTTTCCTGTTCTCTTTTTGTTCTCTGGCTTCTCTTACTTTCTCCCTCTGTTTCGTCAGATCGTAATAATCATCTGTAAGAACCCCATGTTTTCGCATCATATCAAACACAGTCTGCTGAGCAGGTGTCATCTTCATGCCAATAGAATTATTATAATCCGTAAGAACGCATCCTGTTTTCTCAATCAGCCAGAACAGCGGAGAATCATCATCCGGGATCATTTTCCAGATTTCGTTCTCTGTCCATGGAAGCAATTCCATCATTCCATGAAGATGTCCTCTGGGTATTCTTACGTAATCGCCGTCCGGCTTGATCAGACCGTCAGAAAAGTTCTCATCCTTAATTTTCATCTCATTTAACAGTTCTTCTGTTATCTTCATCCTCTTTTCCTCACCCTCGAGTATTGCTTTTTCCTATTATACGTTTCCCGCCAGAGTTACGCAAGTAAAAAGTCTGAATATCCTCTTTCCTCAAAATATATGTTACTGTTCACTCCGTTCTCAGTAACACGCTTCGCGATGCACAGAATTTATGCTAATCGCATAAATTCGCGCGGTATATCTCGGGTTTTCTGTGACCTTCGCTCACAAAAAACACCTCGCGGGATATTACCAGTGAACAGTAACAAATATATCACGTTCTATAAAATTCCATCTTGATTAAATTGCAAAAAAATTGTAGACTATATATGCACACACATTATTAGTTTTTGTTAATTAAGACTGATTTGAGGTTTCCTCATAACGTCTCAATTATACACACACATTTTCTAAAAAGAGCAGCTGCATCATCCGATGCGCTGCTCTTTTAGTTCCACTGTTTATTTTGTAACTGTTCTCTGCCGTCGACGGCATTCTTTAATGATTTTAACTCTTACTTTTTCTTCTTCAGGAAATAAATAAGTAAAATTATGATAACAATAATCCCGATACCACTAATCCAGATTACAGGATTCTTCATTCCTGAATCTGCTTTTACATTCTTTCCTGATGTTTTCTGACTCTGCTTATCATCGGATTCCTTGTCTTCTGTCGAAGCAGGCGTCTCTGTTTCTTCCGGTGTTGGCGTTGCTTCTTCTGTAGGTGTTGCCTCCGGTGTCGGTGTTGCTTCTTCTGTAGGTGTTGCCTCCGGTGTCGGTGTCACTTTTTCTGTAGGTGTTACCTCTGGTGTTGATGTGGCTTTCGGAGTTGGAGTTGCTTCCGGTGTTGGTGTAACAGCAGCCACCGGAACATTTCCTGATGTGCCTGTAGCCTCCGGTGCATCTCCGGATACATTTTCATTCACATAATCTGTATCCCTGTCAAGATTCAGCCATCCCTGTGTCACACCATCTGTGTCTGTTTTTCCCCAGTTTGTTCCGTCTTCTCCCTGCATATACTGAGAAATATGTACGCTTGTCCCATCCGCAATTCCGTCTGTTCCTGAAACTTCATCAAATTTCTCTCCAGGACCGTTATAAACCGGTACATTTCCACCATTTCCCTGAATTTTTACTTCAAAATCCACATCTTTTCCGCCAAAAGTACGATACTCTTCATTCACTGCGTCTGCCCTGGAAGCCGGATCCAGATCATCCATAGGAACATATCCGTTCATCCCATGATACTGGGTATATGCCCACTTTTTGCCGTCCGTTCCATCTTTCTCACCCAGAACATGGATTGCAGTTCCATTCGGAATCTGACCGTCATTCAGTTTAATTCCCTTCGGATCCGCTTCATCATAAATATCTGCTCCACCCTGTGCACTCTGTACGATCATGTAATAATCTGTTGCATAATCCGGATTCTGGCTCATTCCATCATCAGCATAAACAGAAACCGCTGTCACAATAATGCACAGCAATATTGCCAATACTGTTCCCAACCTTCTCTTCATAATCTCTTTCCTTCATTTCTCATTTTCTTTTTACAGCAGATGAACTTTTGTATTTGCTGTATGTGTTCCCATAAGGCTCTTTCACGTATGCTTTTACTGCATAGTAGTATGATACACCTTTTTGTGCTTTTTTGTCCAGATATGAAGAACGATTTCCACCGGAAATTCTCTTTATCAACTGATAAGAACCTCCTTTTTTCTTTCTGTATATATAATATCCGTTACATTTTTTCTGTGGATTCCATCTGATTCTGATTCCCTTCTTTTCAGACTTCACAGAGGAAATCTTCTGCAACGAAGGTGCCGCCTTAACCACATCGCCGATTGTATATTTACTGTAGTATCTTTTTCCGGATGCTTCATAATATGCCTTTACCGTATAACGGTATGAAGCATTGGCTTTAACTTTACTGTCCTTATATTTTAATGTGGAAGTCCCGACGTCTGCGATTTTTGACCATTTTCCTCCTGCAGCAGGTTTTCTGTACACATAATATCCAGTAGCTTTCGAAACCTTTTTCCATGAAACAAGATTATACCCGGAATTATATGCCTTCACCTGAAATACCGGTGTATCCGGCACCCATGACTGATTCAGGGTCCTTGTATGTGCCTTGATCCTTGCCGTCCAGTTTTTCGTCTTTCCATCTGTCCACCTGGCCGTTTCCGATGCACTCTTATAGAATGTCTGCCCTGTTTCTATCCCCGCCGTACAGGTAAACCAGTTTCCATAACTGGACTTTGCTTCCACTCCAAAGCTGATTTTGTCAATCCCACTGTTTGTGATCACAACAGAATATCTGCTTCCCTGTTTCAAAACCACCTCTGGTACACTGATAGTCTGTACACCTGCGATTGGCTGTTCAAACTCATATGGAGCAGCATATGCAGCGGTCCCGCTTTCCGGGTCATATGGATCTGTCAGATCGGTGTATATCTGAATTTTGTAACAGGCATTGTCACTGTTTGTAACAAGATTAACCTCCCCTAGGACTTCTGCTTTTCCCTTTCCTGCAGTTGTCTCATAAACTGCTGCTACTGACTGTCCCGCCTGTATCGGAATCACTGAAAGTGCTGAAGAACCATCATAAAAATAATTATTCCTATACTTTTGATCCAAAGCAGCCACTGCCTCTGCACTTACAAGTTTACTGATATTGGGATCCTGATAAGAAAGATAGTAATATCCTCCGTCTCCTTTCTTCTCCCCCCAACTGTTTTTGATGATCCACGCACCATCAGATGTTACATTGGAAACAGGAAGGAAATTATCCTTTGAATACGTATCATCCCATCCGACCACTGTCACAATATGATTAATTACAGTCGAATTTGATTTTCCAACAGGATAACAATATGCTGCTGTGTCCGGGTTTACATAATTTTCCTTCATATAAAGCATAATGGATACTGCATGGTCATTCAGCAACATTTCCTTCATACGTTCCTCACTGTATTTGGAAACAGATGCATTTTTCAGATATGCCGCTGAATTATAAGCCTTACTTCCCGGAATCTGTACAGTCAGATCCTGCTGATGCGAAGAATCCGTAGGAAATGGTACATCGGCCTCTGTAGTCATTCCCGACCATGTACTGAGATAAATAGCCGCCAGGTGATCATTACCTCCTATTACATGATAATTTCCCAGTACATAATTCTTATCATCGGGGGTATTTCCAAGAGGATCATTCTGTCTGTTGGAGAAAAAATATGATAAATGTTCTTCTGACAGATCGTAGGTTCCTTTGTTCTGTGCCAGAAGCGAAGTCTCCATGATTGCTGCCATACCAAAAGCCCAGCAGGTTCCAAATGGATTCTGATTCTTTACGGGCGTAACTAATCCTTCCTTTCTGGCATCATAGGAAGATGGAAATGCAGCCTCCCTGTTTCCATATGCAGCATAAACTGATGTCAGATCACTCTCCACTTCAATTCCCGGATCCAAAGGTTTTAAATTTTTAAAGGGTTCCAGTTCTTCCTTTCTTTCCTCTTCTGTCAACGGACGACCCTTAATATACCTGATTCCGTCTGTACCCTCTTCTGAGTTTTCTCCATCCTGAAACTCCTGTTTTGCATCATCGCTTCCGAACAATTCTGCATCCGATCCCGTATCTGTTCCAAATTCATCTGCCTGTGAACTTTGAAATTCTTTCAGATCTGATGTATTTTCTTCTGTCTCCCTGTTGACTCCGGATCCAAACATTTCCTGACCCGCAGCGGGTACCGATGTACAAACCATTGAATAAGCCAGAAAAACTGACAATGCGCGTATCGCTGTATTTCTTTTTTTCATGTAGTAGTTAACTCCCTTACATAAATATAATATCATTATATCAGTATCTTTTTTGTTTTTCAACCATGATCAATGACAAAAACCGTCGGAAAACAGTGAATTTTCCCTGTTTTCCGACGGCTCTATGTAGAAATGCAGAGCTCTGCCGACAAGAAAATGTCGCCAGGAAAAGACGTCAAATGCCTGTGATGCATTTTCTTCTGTGCATGTGAAAAGTGTGAAAAATGTGTGTGAAATGCTTTATATACTAACTCAGAACAGACTTGAAAATCTTACAGACTCTTCTCTTTTGCTATCCTTATTCTAGCAGAACAAGCATTGTATTACAATGAAAATCGTTCTTTCTTATTTGTGCTAATCTGACACATTGTTACTGTTCACTCCGTTCTAAGCAGCAACGCATTCTCCTCTTATTTGCTGATACTTTCCTTTGCTCTTTTCATCATATCAGCCAGTTCCTGGTATTTTCCTGTGACATACCCATAGTTTTTTCGCTTATGCGGAAGCATACAGTTTGTGCAGTCTTTAATTCCCTTTTCCGTATACCGGAAATTCCCACCGCATTTCTCACCCAGGGCATATAGCGGGCAATAACAGAACAGACAGTTAAAATCATCCGGATCTGCATTCTTATGACACGGAAAAAATTCACATTTCTTATGGCTGAAATAAGAATATTCTTTCCCTTCCCAATAAGGTTTCTCCATTGCTACCTCTCCTCTCCTGTTGCAAGTTTTTATCTTTCCAGAATAATTCCGTTTTCTCATTCTCCATCAATCCCACCCATCAGAGGACGAAATAAAAAAAATACTCTAATAAATTATCAATTTCTCTTCACATAACAAAGCATTGAAAATTCATTACAGTATTTTTCACAGATCATACATTTAAAATTAATAAGAGGGAGCGATGCTACCCCGGGGTAGAAAAAAATCCGTTCATGAGTGCGCGGAGGGAACGAATAAATCCGAAGTAGTATCGCCTGCCATTTAATCATGTATAATTCATAAAGAACAGGCGCATTCCATAAAAAATGTCTGCCTTCAGATAAAAGCAGACAACACTCCGAAGCTGCGGATTCAACGGAGTTGGTTGTTACACTTTACACGGAAGTTTAACCTCGCCATACCAAGCAGGTTTCCTGGCTCCAGGCTCATCGCTCCTCTCTCCTTCTCATGCTATGGCACAATGGACATTCTGAGATTTGCTCCTCTGTTACAGTGACCGGATCGCTCAGGTTTCTCACCTGATTCCCTCTTTCTGTACTGTTCTTTCTCACAGTATCAGCACTTAATATGTTCTGTATGGAATTATACTGTCATTATAATAACACCCTGCAGCAAGCTTGTCAACTATTTATCAATATATTTTTCAATATTCCACACCTTCCGGCAGCGGATCCCATTCATTCAGACCAAGACTCTGTCTGAATTTTGCTTCTTCCAGACTCAGCTTTGGAACATCCTCATTCAAAAACGCTCTCAGCTCATCAATCCCCTCTCCGGTCACATTGTTTACCAGAAAAATTCTTTCACATCCTGCATTCAGCATCCACTGACGCACCATTGGAACATTCGCATAAGGAGAATCTATTTTCGTAATGATTCCTATCAGTGGTCTCAGAATAAATGCATTACTGCCATAGCCAAACAAACTGAAAGGTTCATCTGCTGACTGTACCATTGCCACCACATCTGCTTCAAAAGAAAAACAGGCCAGCCCTACGCTGAAATGCTTGGACTCTGCATACTCTCCCGGCGAATCAATGGTATCATCATCCGTATTCGTATACTGCGTTTTTACATAATGAAGTTTTTCGCCTTTTAATGCCTGCGTTAATGAAGTCTTACCTGCTTCACTTCTGCCCATCAGAAATATTTTCTTCATATTTAATGTCTGTCCCTTTCACTTCTCTCAGCTATTCCGGCAGTTACATAAGCACCATCGGTACAGAATAACTGACTTTTCGTATGTTTTAACTTTTGTGAACTGCACAAGTCTTAAAGCCAAGCACCTCTCTAAAAAATTTCACCACTTCTTCCACTGCAGTCTGAACTTCCGTCAGACCTCCCGTAAGGATCAATGATCCGCTGAAGCGATCCATGAAACCAATCTCTACATTTGCACTTTTCACTGCAATATCAGCAGCTACAACCACTGCTTCCCATGGGGTAAAACGAATCATTCCAATTGCTTCTCCTGTGTGGTCTTCTCCCTCATGGACTCCAATATGCAGACCAAGATTCTGATAAATACAGCTCTGTGAAGGATTGATCACATGCGCCAGGCACACTTCCTTTCCCGGAACCCTTACCCTGGTCATACGCAGCTTTTTTCCCTTTAATTTCTCATAATCCTGGTTATAAAGCTTTTCCAGTAATTCTCTGGTTGTCATCCCTGCCATCCCAACACTTCCTATCTTTTGGTAATCTTGCAGACTACATACCCCAGAGTGTCTCTGAAATAATCCACAACCTCAGTCATCGCTGACATTACATCGGAAATCTCTCCCGTAATGATCAGTGTGCCTGTAAATCGATCTGCAAATCCCAGATAAACATTTCCGCTTTTTACCGCAATATCAGATGCGATCACTGCAGATTCAGGCGGTGTCATATTCATAATTCCGATTGCAGATGAACGGTAATCCACCTGCGGATTCAGTCCAAGCTTCTGGTATATGACCGGAGCCGGCCCTCCCATTACATGTGCAAAAGTAATCTCCTTGCCAGCAACTGTTTCCTGTACAATTCTTATGTGTTCTACATGGTCATTTGCCATTTATCATTCCTCGCTTTCACTATTCAACTATAATCCGGATAATTCATGAGAATATTCTTTCCCGCTGATGTCTCCAAAAACAGATTTAAAATTTTATATGTATCTCTTCAGTTACATAAACTGTACTATCCATCCAATTTTATGTCAAGGTAAAATCCACCTGAAAATCGGTAAAATATTATACATGGTTACGGTTCACTCCGTTCACAGCAACACGCTTCGCGATGCACAGAATTTATGCTAATCGCATAAATTCGCGCGGTATGTCTCGGAATTTTGGCATATTCATGCCAAAACACCTCGCGGAATAATGGTAACTTATACATAAAGAAAAGGAGCATCAGCCCCCTTAGCGATACTCCTTTTCAACCCCTATAAATTTAATTATTTATACTTATTTAATTATACCAGTCTTCTTACAGAAACAATCGTTCTGTACGCTGCGTTATCACTGATCTTAATTCCATCTACAGAGTTCGATGCATGAACGATACGTCCATTCCCCATATAGATTGCAACGTGTCCACCGTAGCAGATTAAATCACCCGGCTGTGCATCAGCATAAGATACTTCTGTACCGGCATTCTGCTGTTCATAAGAAGTTCTCGGAAGACTTACTCCGAAGTTTGCATATACACTCTGTGTAAATCCTGAACAGTCAGCTCCACCTGTAAGGCTTGTACCGCCCCATACATATGGATTGCCAACAAACTGTGTTGCAAAGTCTACTACAGAAGATCCTGAACCTGAAGATGAAGAACTATCTGAATCAGATGACTGTTCACTCTCATAATCATCTGGTGAAACTGTATTATCAGAATCAATCACATTACCATACTCATCGTACTCTACATCATCAGAAGCTCCTGCATTGTCAACAGGATCACCATTTTCATCATATTCTACACCATCATCTGATTCAGACTCATCATCCGCATCATCAGTATTCTCAATCTCATTTCCGTCTTCATCATACTCTACATTTTCTTCCTCTTCTGATTCGGAGTCCTGTTCCTGCTCTGCAGCTTTTGCTGCTGCCTCTTCTTCTGCCGCCTGTCTTGCAGCCTCTTCCTCAGCCTGTCGTCTTGCCTCTTCTTCTGCTGCGATTCTTTCAGCTTCCAATCTCTGAATTTCAGCTGTCTGTTCCGCTAACAGATTTGCATATTCTGTCGCCTGCTGCTGTGCATATGCAATTTCATTCTCATAATCGGCTGATTCAGATTTCTTCTGATCAATCTGGCACTGAAGATCATAAGACTGCTGTTCATAAGAAGCCTTCATCTCTTCCAGTTCTGCTTTGTCAGATTCATACTGAGTCTTTAAATTATTTACCTCATTAATAGTATTCACATATTTATCAAGGTTCTTTCTGTCCTGCTCATACATCTGCTGTGTATTCTCAGCACGTGTCAGAAGTTCACTCAAATCTTCTGAATTAAGCATCATCTGAAACCACGCTGCATCCCCACCCTGTTCATACAGTGCCTGAATACGAAGCTTCATGCTCTCATACTGCTTATCTCTCGCCTTCTGAGCCTTAGCCAGATCCTGTTTTGTCTTAATAATATCTACTTCTTTATTATCGATATCTCCTTTAAGAGTATCAATAGAAACCATAACACTTACAAGATTGGAATCCAGTTCGGAAATCTCATTCTCAAGCTGTGATTTCGCATATGCAAGCTCATCCATTCTGGAATATGTCGCATCCAGCTGCTGACTTGTGATCGCCTGCTCTTCTCTCAATTCATCCTCTCTTGAAGCGCTTACACTAACAACCTGTGTTGCGCTCATCAGGAGTGCTAATGTAAGACATACAATTCTTTTCTTCATGAATTCTCACCCTCGTAACATTTTCTTTCTATATCTTAATGTTTTTGCAATATCTAAGTTAATTCTTATACATATTAACACACCACACTCAAAAACGCAAGGATTAATTACCATAAATTTTATATTTCTGTAACATTTATTAATCTTTTTGTTATTCTTCGCATTTCTTTCTACAATTCAAACATATTCCATTTCATGTTTGTAATAATTTAACACAGGACAAAGATATCTGATGCAGGGTTACTGTTCACACACCACTATCCCGCGAGGTGTTTTGGCATGAATATGCCAAAATCCCGAGACATACAAGCCAAAATTCCATTGCCGCAGGCAATCTGGAATGAATTTTGGCTACGTTACTGTGAACGGAGTGGACAGTAACGTAGCAGGACTTCACGCTATAGTGGACTGGATTGTTTGCATTATTTATGGAATTACTACAGAACGCAAAAAAAGAAGCAGCCTACTCATTCGAAAGCTGCTTCCATTTTCTTAACTATTCACTTCTCAGCTAAACAGATCTGCAAGGATCTGGTCTGCGGTCATATTCATATATCCATCCGGATCAGAAAGCGTACTTCTGTTCCATCTCAGATAATTACCTCTTCTGATATAATTACCAGATGAAGTATGATAATCATATTTGGTATATCCCGGATATCTTGACATATACTTCTGTGCCAGTGCAATCGCCTGACTGGAATAACCACCGGACGGAGTAGGTGTACCTGCAATCTGAACACCTGCATTCGGGGTAGAATGCACGATCACTGCACTCTTATCAGCACACTGTCCGAGAATGATCCATGTATGTCCACTGTCATATCCCACATCTCCGGGATATACTGTCCAGTCATCACTTGCCAGATTCGCCTGAGTGAGAATACTTCCCCAGCCCATGGACTTATAATAAGAACCAATCTCACCGGAAACTACCGTATATCCGCTTCCTACACCGGACTTACTCTGCATTACCTGATAAGCTGACCATCCTACGAAACCGGAACAGTCAAAACCTTTTGCTCTGTTGGCTGTACTGAGATCTCTGTAGTTATTGTAATCATAACTGCTGCTCTGACTATTATAGAAATCAGTCATTGTCTGACTTGTTCCTTTTCTGGTGGAATCATTCCATCCGCCACCCCATACGTACAGAGCCTGACCAACAGGCTGTAATGCACCTGCCAGATAATTCTTGATTGTTCTGGAACCGGTCGGACTTGTAGTATTGCTCAATATACCATTGGAATTAAAATGGTATTTCTGTCCATCAATTGTTACATCTCCGGTAGCCATCACACCTGTTTCCTTATCAAAATAATACTTATTTCCATCAATTGTCGTCCAGCCTACAGCCATCTTGCCGCTGCCTGTATTAAAATAATATTTTTTTCCATCGAGTGTCTGGAAACCTTTTGCCATAATTCCGTCTTCAGTTTCAAAATATCTGTATTCATTGCTGGAATTCTTTGTCCAGCCGGTAAGCATATAACATGCACTTGTAAAATATCTGGTATTTTTCTTACTGTCTGTAAGGAATGTCTTGCAGGCAGCCACTCCACTGTTACTGTAGAAATAATATCTCTTTCCCTTCAATGTCAGCCATTTCGTCTGCATGAATCCGGTAGATGGATTAAAATATCTTTTCTGATCCTTTGAATCAGTGACCCAGCCTGTCATCATGATACCAGCCTGTTTACTGAAATATCTCTTTCGTCCTTTACTGTCAGTAACCCAGCCTTTTACCTGAACACCGGTCTTTGTGTTAAAGTAATATTTCTTCCCTTCAAGTTCCAGCCAACCCTTCTGTTTAGAGCCATCTTTATTTATGTAGTATGAATCTCCGTTAATAGTTACAAAACCTGTTTTCGTTGCAGCCTGTACATTTGCCGCAGTAAAATACATGGAAACTCCCACAGCAAAAAACAGCAGAAACAGAAGTGCCCCCCAGATTTTAAACTTCCTGTTTACGTTTTGCATACATACCTTCCTTTTCTTTTTTCGTTATCAGAGCGTGTCTGAAAAGTATGAATCGTAGGTATCGCTCTGATATCTCACATACTTCTCAGATACGCTCTAAGGTTTAACAAAGTTTTTTACAATGTTGTTACGTTTCTATGACCCTATTATATTACACTTTAAATAACCCGTCAACAGACAAGTAAAATTCTGTTAAACATTCACTAATTTTTCACAGTCTGTTCCATAAAAAAAGAGACAAAGTCCACAAATACTTTGTCTCTTTTCACAAGATAACACTGTGAAATATAACCTGTATACCTGTTTTCTCTTTATTTTTTCAACAGACAGAATATTATCTTATATCCCTGATCACAACAGATGCTTTCTTAATTCAGCACCATCAGCAGCACATAAATAAGCAGGTGCCACATCAAATACGGTCTTCGCACCACTCTGTCCTTCTTTATTCATACGATATGCAGCTCTTGCATATGCAACAAGTACAGAAGATGTAAACTCCGGATTGGAATCCAGCTTCAGACTATATTCGATCACATGATTGTTCTCATCATTCCAGCCCGTTTTTCCGGATCGGATCACGAAACCGCCATGTGGGATTCCACTGTGATCTCGCTTCAATTCTTCTTCAGAAATAAAATGTACAGTTGTGTCATAGTCAGAGAAATAGTTAGGCATAGTCTTGATATCATTCTCAATCTGTGCCAGATCCGCACCTTCCTCTGCAACTACAAAGCATTCTCTTGTATGTTTCTGTCTTGTTGTAAGATCCGGATTTTCTCCGTTTCTCACTGCTTCCAGTGCTGCTTCAACAGGAATTGTATACTGTTTTGCATCTTTTACGCCTTTGATACGGCGTACTGCATCTGAGTGTCCCTGGCTTACACCCTTGCCCCAGAATGTATAATCCTTTCCGTTTGTAAGGATTGCATTTGCATAGAGACGGTTCAGTGAGAACATTCCCGGATCCCAGCCCACTGAAATAATTCCGATATGACCGCTTTCTTTTGCAGCTGCATCTACTGAATCAAAATGCTCAGGAATTCTTGCATGTGTATCAAAGCTGTCAATTACATTAAACATCTTCGCATATTCCGGTGTCTGTTTCGGCAGATCTGTTGCACTTCCGCCACAGATGATAAGTACATCGATCTTATCTTTCATTTTTTCGGCATCATTGACAGAATATACCGCTGCTGTCTCTGTAAGGATTTTAACAGTTTCCGGAGCACGACGTGTAAATACAGCAACAAGCTCCAGATCCGGATTATGTTTGATTGCGCACTCTACACCGCGGCCAAGATTGCCGTAGCCTAAAATACCAATACGAATACTCATTATGATTTCCTCCTGTAACTTTAATTATATGTTCGCAACTGTTGCATATCATTACAGTTGCACATTATCACTTTACTATAGTAATATTTTCACTTTTAATTGTCAATCCAATTATTACCAAAATTCCATTGCCGCAGGCAATCTGGAATGAATTTTGACTACGTTACTGAGAACGGAGTGAACAATAACGTTTTAGCAGCAAAATATGCCGCTTCCCGGGCAACACAGACTGCATGCCATATTTGCCAGGCACAGCTTCATACAATAATCATCACCGCCTGTCGGCATACCTCCAAAAGGATTCTGCATCTCCTGATACCAGTTTCCTCCGCCTTCCATCTGCTGCAAAACCATCTGATACTGTACATTATCCGGTTCCAGACGGATAGCCTGCTTAATATCATTCAATGCATTTACGTTATTTCCAAGTCCCATGTTTGCCATGGAAGACAGATAATACCACTGTCCGTTCCTCTGTGAAAGTGACTGCAGAACATTCATAGCCTCACGATAATGACCGCTCTGGATATAATTGGCTGCCGCCTGCCTGCGCATAGACTCTTCATCCTGATAGCCAGAGTCTGCCTGTCCGGAAAATCCGCCAAAACCACCGTAATTATTGCTGCCATAATTCCCGTAACCGGCTCCCTGCTCTCTTTCCTTCATAATCTGCTCATAAGCCTGCTGAACCTGCTTGAATTTCTCCTCAGCCTGTTCTTTATTCGGATTGTCAATATTGGCATCCGGATGATACTTTCTGCTCAGCTTACGATATGCCTTCTTCACTTCTTCATCGGATGCATCTCTGGAAATCCCCAGTATACTGTACGGATCAATCATTATCTTTCTCTCCTGCTTCTTTTCTCTTCTTATGGATCACCTCAAACCGGCACCATACCCCTGAGTAAAGAATATTTCTCAAAATATCAGTGTATTTTATAATAGGAAGTTTCTCAAACTCCCTGCAGGTCTGTGCCATCATCATGATCAGAATCCGGCGTACCTGCTCATCGAACCCTTCTATTATATATTGTTCTGAAAAAGGATTGTAATTTTTATTTTTTATATCCTCTTCCACATCATCGTATGCATCCAGAAGATAAATAAATTTGCCAAGAAAAAATCCCATTCTGCGCAGAGTATCTTCCCATACATCCTGTTTCCATGCAAAAATCTCTTCCATAATTTTTCCGAAACAGCCCGCCATTTTGTCAATGTCTTTTTCTCCGGATTTCTCCATCTCAGACAATTCACTGAGAAGCTTCTGTATTCTTCGGGATTTATCCGGATATTTCTGATCCAGTTTTTTCACTTTTCCCTGAAGAACTTTTGAATAACCAAGAGCAGTTACTTTTTTTTCATCCTCCCAATCGTCCCGGCATTTATAATAAGTAAGAAGTACATTCATATCTGCCGCATATTCTGTCACTGTATTTCTTCTGACCGGCTGTTTACATACCGGGTGAATGATACATCTTGTGCTTCCCTTTTGTGTGGGCGGCTCATAAAGCGCACTGAGAAGAATCACCACAAATGTCATATCATAAGTCAGAGAAATCTGTCCTGATATTCCATATTTACTTTTGAGTTCTCTGCACAATCCACAGTAAAAGGATCTGTACAGATCAAAATCTTTAAACTTGATTTCAGGCTTATTCATTACTATATAACCAAACATAATTCCTCCAGCCCATAACTTATGATGATCTGCCAGAGCGTGTTTGCAGCAAATCAACGTCTTTTGATAAACTTCTCATGACATTTCGGACATTCAATCTCTACCTTCTGTCCTTTTCCTCTGGGAATACGAATTTTCTGTCCACAACCCGGGCAGGTATAGATATGATGTGTTTTTCTCTGCTCCATCATATTTTTCTCTCTGGTAAACCAGCTACGGATTTTCTGAGTATATCCCAGATATTTCTGGTTTTCCGCATATCGTGCAGAGATATTTCTGGAAAGGATTCTGAAATATGTATAAATGATAAGAATAAATCCAACTGTATCCAGAACGCCTCCGGCTGCGTTTTGTCTCATAAAAGAACCTACAACAATGACGAAAAGTGCCACACCGAGAGTGAATCTTGCAAAATTATCCACTCCATAACGCCCCTGCATGAATCTGTTTAATTTGTCTTTCATTAAACTACCTCTTTTTTACTGTTTGTAATGCATTTTTTACTCTCTGACAAGAACTTTCAGGATCTCTGCAATATACATGGTATGGTAGTCTTTCTGCGGATACCACTTACCGTCGTTTTCCCCGGCATCAAAGCATTCCGGTTTAATCTCATCATGATACATTTTTTTGCAGACCATGATCATGTCAGCTTCTTCAATTCCGGCTGTTCCGTCTGTAAAGTAAGGAGTCAGTCCTGCTTCTTTAATCTTGTTATCCGCATTTTTTCCGGAAACCTTTCCGCAATAATTTAATGCCTTGCGATATTTTTCTCCCAGAACAGAAATTGTAAATGTATCTTCCCTGTCCACAAATTCCTTGGTGTATCTCTGAGGACGGATATACACTGTCACTGCGTTCTTTCCCCACATAACACCCATTGCACCCCAGCTTGCTGTCATGGTATTGCATTTTTCTTCATTTCCGGCTGTGATCAGCAGCCATTCCTTTCCAATCTTGGTAAATGGATTCATTGTCAGTTCTTCTGCTTTTACTTCTCTGAAACTCATAATATTATTTCCTCTCTTTCTTTATTCTCAAACATCCGGAATCCTCTGCTCAGCTACAGAAATCCCTGTTTTCTCAAAAATCTTATCGTACAAGTACACTCTGGCTCTGATATCATATTATATAATTATCTGTCATTGCATACCTGGAAGATATAGAACTTCAGATAATAAGACTCATCTGCCGCCCACAGGATTGGATGATCCGGTGCCTGTGTCCTGTATTCTACCTGGCGAAGTCTTTTATGTACATTCTTTGCTGCCTGTCCGATGGTTTTGGTAAATAATTCATAGTCCATAAAATGAGAACAGGAACAGGTTGCCAGAAATCCGCCGTCTTTTACCAGTTTCATGGCACGCAGATTAATCTCTCTGTATCCTTTTACTGCATTTTTAATGGAATTTCTGGACTTGGTAAATGCAGGAGGATCAAGAATTACAACATCAAATTTCTCACCTTTCTCTTCCAGCTCAGGGAGCAGTTCAAAAACATCTTCACAGATAAATTTCACACTGTCAGATAAACCATTCAATGCCGCATTGGCTGTTGCCTGATCTACCGCCAACTGAGATGCATCCACACCGGTTACACTTTCAGCGCCTGCAATTCCGGCATTGAGTGCAAAGGAACCTGTATGTGTAAAGCAATCCAGAACTTTCGCATTCTTACAGAGTTTCTGAATTGCAAGCCTGTTATATTTCTGATCCAGGAAAAATCCTGTTTTCTGCCCGTCTTTTACGTCAACTTCATATTTTACACCATTTTCTTCAATCTGCACAAGTGTTGGAAACTCTGGTCCTATAAAACCCTTAACCATTTCCATTCCTTCCTGTTTGCGCACCTTCACATCGCTTCTTTCGTAAACACCGCGAATAGTGATCCCATCTTCTGCCAGGACTTTCCTGAGGAGTTCTACGATTGTTTCTTTAAAACGATCAATCCCCAGAGCCAGTGACTGAACTACCAGTACATCCGAAAATTTATCCACCACAATTCCCGGAAGGAAATCTGCCTCTGCAAAAATCAGACGACAGCATCCTGTATCTACCACTTTCTTACGATATTCCCATGCATCACGTACACGCTTCTCCAAAAGTTCTTCATTAATATCAACATTTTCATCTCTGGTCATAAGACGTACCGTAATCTTAGAATTAGTATTAATGAACCCTCTTCCCATAGGATATCCGTCAAAATCATGGACAAGTACAATATCACCGTTCTCGAAATTTCCCATGACTGTATCTATCTCATTATCAAAAATCCACATTCCGCCGGATTTCAGAAGTCTTCCCTCTCCCTTTTTCAGAGTTACTACTGCCATTCCCATTCGTATTTCTCCTTGTATTTTTTATGCTTATCTTTTGTCAATTATATGACTCTGTTTTCTATAGCAGTCCTCATAAATAAGTTACTGTTCACTCCGTTCCCAGCAACACGCTTCGCGATGCAGGAAATATGAACCTCCTTGTGCAATGCCCAAGGAGTATCGTTTGCTTCGCAAACTTAATTTATGCTAATCGCATAAATTCGCGCAGTATGTCTCGGGTTTTCTGTGACCTTCGCTCACAAAAAACACCTCGCGGGATATTACCAGTGAACAGTAACATAAATAATGCATTTAAGACAGTTTCAGGTTTCACACTCTGATGGGCCGGATTAAGATTCATTATTTACGAGGATTGCTATAATCACATCATTTTATCACATTCATCTCATTTTTTCCATACATAACAAAAAGCAGCCGGCAAAATCACAAAAATTTCACCAACTGCTTTCCATTACTATTATTGTTTGCTGCTTTTCACAACCTGTGCAGGGGACTTCCCTGATTCGGTTAAATCCTTAAGAAGGATACATCTTGGCAGACCTCCGTAACAGAGTGCCGTTCTCTTAACTTCATATCCATGGATTTCCATATTATGTCTGCTGAACTGATTATCCGGATGTATGGTGCACATCAGATAATAATATTGGTCTGTATCCAGCAATCTCTCCGCTTCTTCCAGCATATGCCCCTGCAACCCGTTTCCCCTGTATGCACAACACACAACTGCCGAATCCATGACTGCAACATGGGAAAGCTGTTCCTCATCAAAATCAAGATAAGTTCCCAGATTATCTTCCCTGTTTTCAGGATATTTAATAATGAAGAAACCCGCAACAGAACCATCTGCTGTCTGTGCCACGATCACAAAACCCTGTTCTTCTATATGTGTCCTGACATATTCCTCATCATCAGATACAAACCAGTCCGGATGCTCTTTATCATTCTTCGCTTCATGCATAACAGCCATGATCTCATCCACATCTGTCATCTCTGCTTTTCGTATCCTAAACAATACCTTTGCAGAACCATCCTTATTCTCTGAAATCTGCATGATGCTTTGATTATTCTGCATTTTCCTCGCCGCCTGCAGTCTCTGTGGAATCTGCATCCGTTGTATCATAAGTCTCTGTGCTTTCTCCGTAGAGTTTCTCAAAGAATTTCATTGTTTCATTATATAAGGTCTGTCTGTCATCATCTGAAAGTTCTCCAAGCTCCGGACTTGCCTGTGCATCTGCACTTAATCCGAAGATTTCCTTCATGGACTTATCTACCATATTGAGCTCTGTACTCATGTAAATCTCTGTTCCATCTGCCTGATAAGAAGCTGTGCCTTCTGTAAGAATTTTCAGATATGCCTTCTCCACATTCTTAGCAAGAGTTGCACCATTTTCAGCATCAAGAGTTACGGAAGCTGTTGCTGTTTCATCTTCCATAGCTGTTGTAAGAGCAGTGGTATCGCCTTCATATTCTCCCTTGCAGAAATTCTCAGCTTTATCAAACATGGTTTTCTGATCTTCTGTCAGTGCAGAAGTATCCAATTCATCTGATGTGGTATCATTTTCTGTATCATCTGTTCCTTCATCGGAGTCTGTATCACCTTCATCTGTATTTCCAAGCGTACTGTCATCCGTAGTTTCATCACCATCCGGCTCCTGCGGTTCCTCTGTTTCGCTGAGGTCTCCGTCACTCTGATCGTCCCCGTCGTCCTCAATCAAACCTGAATCCTCCTCCAGCGATGGATTCTCTGTGGAACTCTCTACGATATCTCCGCCTAAAGCACTGTTATCCACATTATTCAGGATATCATCACCATCTGCTGGATCACCTGCATTTACAGTGTCATCCTCTTCATCATCAATATCACCAAGCTCATCATTATCACCGGATGTATTCTGTTCTACCTGCTCCAGTGTTGCTTTTACATCATCATAATTGTACTCCTGCTGCGCAATCTGTTTCAGAAGCTCTACAATCTTATTAATCTGGTCAGAATCCAGATTTACATTATTCTGCTGAGCAACATTTACTACGATATTATAGATATCATCCACATTCTGGACATTATCTTTGATAACCTGTATCTTCGAGTTATTCATAACAGTAGTTGCATCATTCTTTCCAACCTCATCAGCCAGATTTCCTGTCACTACCATTTCCTCTGTAGCAAGTTCTTTCTTCGTGCTGTCAAGCTGCTCCCCTGTAGCTGTCTCGTACGCCATCTGAATACCTGTAAGCGCTCCGGTGCCGGATACCTCAAACGGGCAGGCGGCTACAACTTCACAGTTCTTGACACCTGATGTGGAAAGTGACGTTGCGATCATGTTACATGTTACCCAGTTAAGGTTGGCTGTCCTTACTTTGATACCGCCTGACTGAGTCGGCTTTACATATGCACAGCTCACTGTTCTGGTTCCGATCTGCTCTAACGGTACATAAGCACTCAGATGATCTCTCTCATCCTGATTAGTGATAGTGAGAATCTGTACCTGGTTACTGTCTACATTAAAATATTTCATCATTGTATTCTTCTGGTCCTGAGTAAGATCAGCTCCCAGCGTCACAACCTTCACTGAATCTGCCATTGTCGGTACAGCAGTTCCTGAAAGTACCAGACATGCACTGCATAAAAGTGCTGCTGCTGTTTTTACTTTTTTCATAATAGAAACCTCCCTGATATGTTATTTAAATTATTCAGGCGGATAATCATTTCATGCCTGTTCATTAATAGTAGTATTATAACACGTTTGAGTTGAGATTTGTAATTATTATTTATATCATTCCCAGTCCTTCCAGCAGGATTTTTGTACCTATGAGGATAAGGATAATACCTCCGCATAATTCCGCTTTGGATTTGTATTTCATTCCGAAAAGACTGCCTATCTTTACCCCTGCTGCTGAACAGACAAAGGTGATCACACCGATAAAGGATACTGCTGATACAATCTCTACTTTCAGAAAAGCAAATGTCACTCCCACTGCCAGTGCATCAATACTGGTAGCCACTGCAAGGATGAACATGGATTTTATATCCATATCCGCATTTACATGTTCTTCCTCTTTCGATTCTTTGATCATGCCGGCACCAATGAACACCAGAAGGACAAAAGCTACCCAGTGACTGTATCGGGTAACCTTATCTGCAAAGAATCGTCCGCCAAAATATCCCACAAGGGGCATTAATGCCTGAAATCCCCCGAACCATGCGCCTGCGATACACATATGCTTTGCATTGATTCTGCCCAGGGAAAGGCCCTTACAGACAGATACTGCAAATGCATCCATAGACAGGCCTATCGCCAGTATAAAAAGTTCAAAAATATTCATGTGTTTTTTGCTCCTTTTCCTGTATAAAATAATTTTTCAGTAACATAGAACCCTTCCCGGAAGACTTTTTTATGTTATCTGAACTGCTGTAATGTTCCTGCAGCATAAAAAAAGAGACACACAGACAGCTGTTTTAACTGTCCATGAGTCTCATCGTTTACTGTAATACCGGGTGCATATGGCACCATTATGTCGATAGTACTACACACTCTTCAAAACATATCTGAAAAATGTTCCGGAATATGCCGATTACTCCCTCGCGGAGAATGGCCTTATTTTATCATATTGATCTATATTTATCAAGTAGATTTTTTGTCAGTCTGGAGCTCATAAGCACCACCTCGTTACTGTTCACAGCAACACGCTTCACGATGCCAAAAATATGCACCTCCTAGTCAACAAATATCAATCATGTATTGACTCAAATGATGATTCTTCAAATTCCAGTCATATGCTTTCCCGATATTCGTTGACTTATATGGCGATTCTTCGAATTCCAGTCATATGCTTTCCCGGCATTCGTTGACTTATATGGCAATTCTTCGAATTCTAGTCATCAGTTTACCCGGCATTTGTTGACTTATATGGCGATTCTTCGAATTCTAGTACATCGTTTCGTAAATAACTATACCAATCGCGTAGGATGCGGATTCGAGTGTGCTGGTATAAAAACGCAGGCGTAGCGGGCTACGCTGAGGCTTTTAGACCTGTGCAATCGGATTCGCAGACAAGTGAGTGGTATAGTTATTTCGAAAACGATGTACTAGTCACCTTCTCATCCAGTTTTTATTCTAGTTTAGACAATAAAGCGCAACTTTCAGCGGTACTTTCTTTGTCCCAACAAAGTTCCTGTGTCTCTCTGTCTCCAAAATACACCGGGAAACGGAACTTTATGTGCTTCAGGAATCTGCCATCCGGCTGCTCCTGCTCGTAAATGTCCACCTGTTCTACAAAGCTGTTAAGAAATTCTTTCTTCTCCAAGTCGGTGAACTTATCATATAGTTTATCAAAATATAAAAGAAATTGATAGACGTTTTCTTCTGATATTTTCTGTTGCCGGATATTTAACAAGCGGTTCTTTACTTCCTCTATGCTGTTTTCCACACCTTCGATTTCATCGTACAGCCGATACAGTCGTGTTTCCATATCCTGATATTTCTTTTCATAAAATTTATCCATGATGTCCAGACTATCCATCTGCTGTCCAAGTCTTCCTTTTGCTCCGGTCAGTTGCCTGTGCTGTTTTTCCAGTCTTTCAATCTCTTTTTCTATTTCTTCTGTATCTATTCTTGAACCGATTTTATTCAGAATTGCTTCTTCAAATTTCGGATTCTTCACCAGCTTCCGAATAATTTCTTTCACTGCATTGTTAATCTTCTCCTCGCTCCATTGTTTACGATATCCACATTTATGACCATCTACCAGGCGACGATGTTTGCAGGCATAATAGAAATAATCCTTATATAAGGTTCCGTCTTTCTTTTTCTTTCGGTTCACGTTTCCATACATACCGCTTCCACATAACGGACATCTCAATATTCCGGATAAAATATGCTCATGATCGAGGCTATGTGTCTTTTCATATTTCACACCTGTTTTTTCCCGTTTTTGATGAGCCAGCTCCCAGTCTGTTTCCGAAATAATCCCTTCATGAATACCATCGTGCAGCATATAATTTTCCTGCTTTACAATGCGATATTCATTTCTTGTACCAGAAACTTTCTCGTTTTTCCTTCGTCCATAAGCCAGCTTTCCACAGTATACCGGATTATCCAGAACGCCTTTTATAAACGAAGAAGCAAATGCATCCAGTGTATTATTCTGTCGTTTTTTCTTTTTATATCCATGCTGGTTCAGCCATGCAGCAATCGCTGAGATTCCCATATTAGTATGAATAAATTTATCATAGATCAGGCGAATAATCTCCGCTTCGTCCTCTGCGATTTGCAATTCTCCATTTACCAATTCATAACCATATGGAGCAAACCCACCGTTCCATTTTCCTTCCCTGGCTTTCTGCTTGCGTCCTTCCATTGTCTGAACAAGGATATTCTCTCTTTCAATCTCTGCCACCGCAGACAAGACAGAAATCATCAGCTTTCCACTATCTTTTGAGCTGTCAATTCCATCTTCTACACAGATCAGATTCACTCCAAAATCCTGCATCCTCTGCAAAGAATTTAAAACATCTGCCGCATTATGCCCGAATCTGGAAAGCTTGAACACCAGTACAAACTGAACCTCATCTGTTCCATTCTCAATATTATCCAACATTCTCTGAAATTCCGGTCTGCCCTCTACGCTCTTTCCAGACTTACCTTCATCGGAATACTCATTTACGATTTCCATATTCTGAAATTCCGCATATCTCTTGAGTTTTTCTTTCTGAGCATCCAGACTGTAGCCATCTACCTGCATGGTTGTGGATACTCTGGTATATATATCGCATTTAATCTTTTTACTCACTTTTCCTCCTCTCCTCAGAACATCCCAAAGCAATTTCCAACAATTCAGTCGCAACTTGTGAATTTCTGATACGCATTAAGTTATCCCAGACATCAGCTTTTCCAAGTAGATTCATCCCACCATGCCATACTATTTCATCATCAATAATAGCAAAACATTCTTCTACTTCTGTTCTTGTTATCACATTTATTCCTACCAATTGCATTGCTCTGATTAATTCATAACATACATCTGACTTTCCGTAAGTAATATCTTCCGGATCTGTTGTAATAACAGTGACCTTTACCCCTACTTCCTGTCTCTTCGTGATTAGTAATAAAAATCTGTCAATTTTATCCTGTCTGATATCCGGACTGGAAATTACTACCATTTTTTCTGACTCTACAATATCTTGCTCGAATTTTTCGGTATAATTTACAGAATCAAATATTGCATTTATTATTTGTTTAGGTTGCAACTCTTGTGTCCAGATTGAAAATCCTGTCTTCCTGTACGTTCTCAATCTTTTTGCATACATTTTATCAAAATAACGCACATGCGAATCAATATAATCATACACATAAACGGCTTCTTTTCCGACATAATCTCTGTTTAATCTACCTACATACTGTTCCAAGCGTCCTTCAAAAGATACAGGTGCTGCAAGCATTAATACATCCAGTCTTGGAAAATCAAATCCTTCTCCTATCTTCTGACCGGTTGCCACTAATACAAGTGATTCACTTCCAGGTACCTGTTTTAATCTTCCTCTTATTTCTGTATTTTCCTTATCAGAATTATCACCATATAAAAGGAATACATGATCAGCTTTTCCCTTCAGGGCATCATATAAAAATTTTGCATGTTCCTTAAATCTCGTTAAAATTACAGGAGTCTGTTTTCTCGTAATACAGGTTATAACATCATCTACAATCATTTCATTACGCACCTTACTGGTACTAATCAAATTATATGCTTTATTAATATTATCCTTGCTTTCTACCGTATCAACTACTCTTGTGTATCTTGGGACAAAATAATGTCCAATCCCCTGTTCCTTAGCCCTCTCCAATGCAGTAAATCTATGTCTCAAAGGTCCTAACAGCATATAGATGATCCGATCAAGACTGTCACCACGTTTAGGTGTAGCAGAAACACCATACACGTATTTTGCATTTATTTTCTGCAATAATTCCATAGATGTGTTAGAAGCTGCGTGATGACATTCATCCATAATTACCATTCCGTAATAATTAATCCGTTCATTAAATTTTCCTCTGCTGTACATTGAACCAACCATTGCAACATCTATAATCCCTGTCAATGTATTTTTATTTCCGTGCAAAACGCCTATCACACTATTTCTTTTTTTCTTTCTTCCTGTTTTTGTTTCATATTCCGGTGGTTCTTCTCTTATCTCTAAAAAATGATTCAATTCATCAACCCACTGATTAAGCAAATCTTTACTTTGCAGCAAAATGAGCGTATTTACTTTTCGCTCTGCAATAAGGTAACTACATACTACAGTCTTTCCAAATGCAGTTGCCGCACTCAGAACCCCATCTGAATGTGATAATAATTTTTCTGCTGCTAATTCCTGTTGCATTCGCAAATCACCTTTAAAAGATACTCTGATAGGTTGTCCTGTTTCTCTTTGATCTGAAACATCAACTGAAATGCCTGCTTTTTCACATTCCTGTATAATATTTTCCCGCAGTCCTCTCGGAATCTGTATATATCCATCTATATCCTTACCTAAATATACAGCACTGAAATTATAATAATTAGAATATCCCAGCCTTTTATTTTTGTAAAATTCCGGATTATCAAATGCCGCCAAACTACGAATCTGATTTTGTATTCTTGGCATAAGATTCAGAGTATCAACATAAACTCCATTGCCCAATACCATGTGAAGCTTGCCCACAACATCTGACTTACAAAACTCACATTTCTTCTTCCATGGTTTCGGTCTGACATTCTTCTCAATATTAGTAAGCATTCCTCTGACTTCTGCTAATTCTCCCTGCCATTTTGCCATGCATTGTTCAACATCTTCTATTCCCAGCTTTCTTGTTTTATTGAAAAGAGCATCCCATTGATCAGGATAAGCATTCCAATTTTCATCTACAAAAGCACTATTTCCATTTTTAAGAGCCTGCCCCTGTAATGGCAATGCAATCAAATTACCTATGCTGCTTGCCACATCCTGCGAAGGATACATTCTATCATAATAATGAAACGATTTCAGATTGATAAAAGTCGAACCCTTGTCTAACAGGAGAAATCCAAAATTCCTTGCTGTTGCCGCAGGTATTGCCTTTTTAAAGAAAATCCATACATGGGCACCTTTTCCAGATCGAGATCTCTCAACTAAAGGTCTGATACCATTAAGCTCACACATTTTTCTAAGCGCATCCACTTCTTTATGCCACTCATTATCCGTATTTGCAAAGTCCGTAACCTCTGCTCCTTTTTCGTGATTATCAAAATCAAATACAATAAATCTGCATGTACCATTTGGCAGTAAAGGATATACACCTATTACATCTGATCCATCTTCTTTTGTGCCTAACAAATGATCAATTATTTTTTTAACATCCAAACTAATCCATTTGGTATTTTCACATTCATCACACAATACCTTCTCTTTACGTTGTTTAGGGCAAAGCCGGTCATTCCAACGATTCGCACATTGTGGAAAATAGCCCCCGTTCTTTCCTCTTCTGGCATATACATCTTCTCTTCCCCAAAACATCGAAAAGAAACGCATTGCCATTTTCTCTGTAATATATGGCGGATTTACAATACGACTCCCTTGATCCAGGTCATATTCTTCTGCACTTTCTATTTTTTCTTCAAAAGGATTCACCTCTTCATATGAAATGCCTGCTTTCTTCAATTTATCTTTTAATATCTTGTTCTCATATTCAAGCAACCTAACCATTTTTCTCAATGAATCAGCATCATATGCTTCTATGTTCAAACCTTCCACCTACACTTCTTATTATTTCGTAATGTAACCTTCATTTCATGTCCCAACTTTATTTTAGTACTTGTTCCAACTATTTTCAATGCTTATTTTTCTTATTGACGCATTTCTCTGTCAATCGTATAATTAATACAAAAAAAACCCGAAAAGAGGAGGTGTTCGTATGGCTACTTCAAGTATTACTCATAATTTTGTCATATCCAATCCAAACAGCGTAAAACTTTTTATTGCAGCGATTGACGAAGCCGACCGCGACCGCACACCAAAGCAGACACTTCCCGGACGTCAGTTGACAAACCCACAAGAAATCTTATCTTTAATGTCAAAAAGGAAAAAACAAACTCTTAAATATTAAAATTCTTCAATAAAAAATCCTCTAAGACAATAGGTATTTCACTATCTCTTAGAGGATATTTCTTTACTTTAAATGATATTTGGTAATACTTTTCCAGTTTTCCGAGAAACCCATTTTATTCAATAATTCAACTTCGCTTATATGCTCTACTTCTCTGTTTACTCGGTCAATCTCTTTTATGAGCTTTCTTTTAAATTCCAGAAAATCTTTTCCAGGTAATAGATATCTAAAAGCAATCACCACAGCAAACAAATCTTGTTTTCCTTTTTCGTACTGATTACCGCTCTGTGGTAATGAAAGTTTTTTATGAAGCGGTGTATCCGCAATAGCATCTACTGTTCTGTATGTAAACAGTCGTTCCCCATAGGCACATACATTCCTATACTTAGTGAGAACAGATAGAAACTGTTCCATCTGATGCTGATTCAAAGGTTCAAAGTTTTTTGATACTTTTGATTTTAAGGACTGCAGAAACACTCGGAACATTTTTGATAAGTTTCCAAACGTAAGTACATTTGCCAAAACCCATAATGGAATTTCACCATATGTCTTGCGGTAATAGTTGATATATGTATAATCTGTGGTCGTTGTTGCTCGTTTCAAGGTCGCTATCAACTTTACGATTGTTGCATGATTTCTTTTTGTATTATTATAATTATTAGCGTCCAGGTACTGCTTCTGCTCTGCTCCATACATTTCAGTAAAATAGTATGACATCAAAGAACGCATCTGTCGCTCAATCTGCAGTAAATATTTAAAGAACAACTCTCTAAGCTCTGCATCAAACTTATACAGACTGACTATTTCTTCAAAACTTGTTCCTGCTTTATATTTTTTTGTGTTTGATATTCTAAAAAGATGTTTATATCCTCCCATAAGAGGAAAATATCCTATTTGGCGTAACATCTCTTCCGCATATTCTCTGTCTTTTATTTTTATTCCCTTTTCATCACTGATCCAGGAAACCTGGTCACTAAAAGAAGAGAATTTTTTCGGTGTCTGCATCTCATTTCTCCTTAAAACAAAAGAGGGAGAGACCCGCAGGCTCTCCCCCGCCTGTAGGCTTCTCAAGTTTCTACAGAACGATCACTGAGCTTAGTATACGTCATTTTAAATGTCCTGTCAATATGTCAAAACATTCTCAGCCATATCCGCTCAGAAGTATTCTATGCTATTTTTTCTTCTTTATTCTGTTTTTCTTCCTCCAACTCCCGGAGGACTTCTTCGCCGTACTTATCAATCATCCGTACCAGAAAATCAATACACGGGAGTTTGACAGTTAAATATAAGAAAAAATGCTCGCAGGCCTTATGGTACCTGCTATTTTTACGTCAGCTTTTCTGTTTTGTTTTATAGTATTTTTTTATTACCGGCTTCAGCTCGATAAAACCTGCCATAAATTAAGAGAGAAACATAAATTCAAATATACCTTTGTTGATGCCATGTTGTTTTCTCCTATCTTCCCACCAGCTTTAAGAATTTCTTATCATTCATCTGCTCATTCGTAACATACTCCCCATCACAAAATAGTGCATAAGTCGTGATTGGCGTTGGTACATTCTGAGCATCCTTCCTATTTTCAATCTTCACAGCTTTGAGTGGAATACCATTCTTCTGAGCGGTTTCTTCCAAGATTGGTACATACTTTGCATTAAAAGGACATTGGTTTGTATAATAAAGAACATAGCCGCTTTCATTTATATGATGGTGTTTTGCACATTCCTTGAACACCGGTGGCTCAGTTTTCTCTTCAAACGGCAGATACCATAGCTGGATTCCATTATCAGCCTCATCACAAGCTTTAAATCCTTTATATTTTAGAAACTTCGAATCGGCCAGAAATGGCTTTTTCCTTGCTGCTGCAAGAATACATAGGCCTTTCTTCCCCTTTTCTTTGCTGTCCTCAATACACTCGGAAAGTAAGTCACTTGAATATCCATGGCCTTTGAAAGATCCGGACACCCACAAACAATTAATATACATATAACCAGGTGCTTCGATTGGATTCCATGCACACTCCGCAGGTATGTACTCAATAAAGCACTTGCCGCGTTCTACGCTCTTAAGAAACACAAGACCTTCATCAAATCTATCCGCAAGCCATGCTTTTTTTGATGATACCTGAATATCTTTATTGTTGGAAATGGCGCAGCAAATGTGCTCCTTTTCAAGATTTTCTTTCGTAACTCTAATATATTCCATACCTTTAAGCCCTCCTTATCGGATGCCTGACCACAGTCTTGCGTTTCTCCGGTGCCACCCTCCGTGCATCACTCAAATAAATTTCGTGGTGCATTCTCTGATCAGTAATATCCAGTGCATATCCTTGTTCTTCCATAAATCTGTGCATCTCATCTACTGTAGCAGGCTCATCGTCATACGATCCGATATGCATACACTGTACACACAGACCTTCATCATACGAAAAGAACTCAACTTTGGAGAAATCCTGTTTCTTTTTCTCCGTAGCTTTTCTGACTGCCCAGTCAAAATCTTCCCTGCTAACAAAATCAGGCAAGCGAATAACAGAAATCCACTTGAATTCTTCCTTGCGCGCATAATCGATTCCTGACACGCCTTCTTGCCACCAGAATCCCTCTAATGGCGGCACCACATAATCGAAATATCCGTCAATCTGATGGTCTTCCTTTTTACTCATTTTTATCGTAAATGCAATTCCATACAAAAGTCCAATAGACTGCTTATATTCTCCATCTGCATCATTTGGATTACCGCTTCCCCTCACCGCTATATAATTCATTTTCGGGACTCTGACAATAGACGGTGTTCCCTTCGGCATGTAAAACTCTTTGTATTCCTTTTTATAATCAAACGTCATTTTCCTAATCCTCCATAGCTTTTTAATGTTTCTTCCGCATTCCTGCGGATAATGTCCCGTGCTTCTTTCGGCTCAAGCACCTCAGCCTTTGCTCCAAATGTCATGAGCCATGTCACAAGGTTTTCCATATCTGTATAATCCGCCGAAAAAAGCAGCCTTCCATCATCCGTCCTGGTAAAGCAATGCGGTCCAAATTCTTCAACCAACCGCCACTTTACATCCGGGGCGAAAAGGACTTTTACCTTTATCCCGCCCGGAAATATCTTCTCATTTGACAAATTCGGCATTGGTACATTTCTGCACATAAAAAACTGCTCCGATTCTGTAACGCAATCCATACGGTTCAACTTAAACAATCTGTAATCTTCACGTTCTAAACACCACCCCCATACATACCAGCTTGACCACCTAAAAACCAGATAATACGGTTCTATCCTTCGGTTGCCGTCTCCAGATGGAGCATAATACTTAAACTGTATAGTATGCCTGTTTTCTATTGCATTTTGGATTACTTCGATTTTCGGAACAAGAGAGCCTTTATACCATGAAGACAAATCAATCAACATAGAGTCTCTTTCACTGATAAACTCTGATGATCCGGTCTGGATTTTCTCCATCAACTGACCGTAGTATCGGTTTCCACTCACACTGTCAAGACTTCTCAGCCCCGCAAGGATCATCTGCATATCTTTGGATGTCAGAATCGTCCTATCCATACGATATCCGTCCATAATACTAATACCACCACCGGTCCCCTGTGCCGTCCTTATTGGAATGCCTGCTTTGCAAAGGTCTTCAATATCCCGGTTTATTGTCCTGCGGGATCCCTCAAATTTTTCTGCCAGTTCAGGAGCCGTTGTCTTTTCTTCCTGCAGTAAGATTGACAATATCCCAATAAGCCTATCTGTCTTCATAGTTTCCACACTCCATACATATCATATCTAACACAACACGACAACTATATGTCATGTTTATTATATCCACGAAAAATTTTTCTGTAAACAAAAAGCCTGCAAACATAAGGTTTTATTCCCAATGTCTGAAGACTCAATAGCATTAGTTAAATTTTCTCCCTCTCGGTTCTCAACCAATGCATTCCAAGCCATCAGATAAACCTTTATCAATGTTTCTTATTTCATTGACGCTCTTTCCGCTGGTGCTTTGTCCGAAATTGAACGAATACTCACCATTACTGTAATTCCGTACAGGCTTATCCCTCGCCTGACCGAAACCAAGCAAACTTTTTATACCCATCTGCTATCTCTTTCTTTTTGTTCCTGTCTGTGATAAAAACGATTCCATAGATATCGAAAAAAGTTCATAAAATTTTAGCAATTAAAGGCATTGGTTTTTTACTGTAAATTGCATATAATAAAAACACAGATAGAAATATCTGCGCAGCGGTTAGAGCGTCCAGTTAAAATGCTCGGTTAAAAGCGGTTAGATTGTCCAATTAAAACAATCGGTTAACAGCAATGGGTGGAGTAATCCACCCGCTACATCAGGTTGATCTGCTCACTCCTGCTGAAAGAAAAATCACAGAAAAAGAATATTGGGCACAACGCCGTGGACAGGAAAAGCTCGATGAACTGAATCAGAAAATGAAAGAAGATGGAATCACACCAAAGGAAACACGTTACCAGACAGAAAAACAATTTCTTCGTGACGCTATTGATGATGCTGCAAGCACCGCCCAATCACCAGAGGAATTTTCAAAAATCCTTGATGAAAAATATCACATCATCTTCAAG